>Ga0183098_10023_pt1 | contig 731758 bp, 614 predicted proteins | sample BioMet9_FD_128884 | JGI IMG/M metagenome (GOLD analysis project Ga0183098, IMG submission 128884) | Microbial communities from bioreactor (seeded with sewage sludge) at Lawrence Berkeley National Lab, California, USA - Biofuel... | ecosystem: Engineered > Bioreactor > Anaerobic > Unclassified ...
AGAACGGCACTTACGGACAGGCAAGTGCTCCGGCTGTTCCTCCATTTGAAGAATCCGGCAAGTACACTGCCAGCATGAAAGCTGTTGTCACACTCAACACGCCGCTGCCGTTCGAAACACGCACGTCAGACCTCTTCGCCGTATTCATCGGTGAAGAATGCCGCGGGTTGGGCGTCAAGTCGGAAGTCGGTGGAAAAACGATTTATACATTCGATATTTTAGGCAAGTCAGATGCCGAAGGAGCTGTCTATTTCAAGTACTACAGTCAGCAGACCAGCGCCATCTATACGGCCGCCGAAACCTTTAACTTTTCTAAAAACGGCACGCAAGGCACTAGTGCCAGTCCGTATACGCTTACCCTGAAAGCGGTAACGCCGTAAGGGATTGTTTGATAATTTGTGGGAAGGTCGTGGCGTGAGTCACGACCTTTTTCCGTATATAACATCACCATCCACAAAAAACCTTCTTCAAAACAGGCTAATCACACTGTTTTGAAGAAGGCTTTAAAGAAAGATAGAATGTAATATTATTGATTACTTGCCAAAATGGTAATTTCCGGAAGCAATCAAAAACTCATTATAATCATTCGTTTCAGATACTTTCAGTACTCCCGGCTGATTGCTGGAAGTTACACCATATTTTTTCGGGATACGAACCGTTGCAGTTGTGTTGCCTGGAATAGTGATGTCCCAACTGAACTGATCATTTTTTGTTGACCAGGCACTGTTAATGTCACCATAGACTGATTTGTAAGAAGCTGACACATGATCCAGTCCTTTAGGAAATGCAGGCTGCATTAATATTTGTTTGTAACCAACTGCATCAGGAGCACACTTAATACCGGCCAGATTCTCATAATACCAAATAATCAAATCGCCCAGCAGCATCACATGATTACCAGAGTTCATTGCCGGATCAGCTGTATTTCCATTCCACAATTCCCAAATTGTTGTAGCACCATTCTTAACCATATAGCCCCAACTCGGATAAGTTTCGTTGGTTACCAGCTTGTATGCCAAATCAACCCGTCCGTAATCAGTCAAACCACGCATCAGATGCTGAATACCCAGCACACCTGTACTGACATGACCTTTGAAATCACCCTCAGTCTTACTTACAATATTCTCGAACACCTTCTGTTCGTAGCCTTGCGGTACAAGACCAAGCGTTAGCGAAAGGATGTTTGCAGTAACAGTATTATTGCCATACTGTGCTGTTTCCTTATTGAAAAACTTGGCATTATAAGCTTCTTTCATTTTAGCTGCAAGGGCTTTGTATGCCGGGATATCGGCATCCTTACCACAAATCTGTGCATATTTGATCATCTTGTTCAACAAATCGTAGTAAACGGTTGTACTCAAAATTGCACCGTCAGTCTTACGAGCCGGATCTTTAGAATGAATAAGCTCTTGTGCCTCTGGAGGCATACACCAGTCACCGTATGTATCCTTAACGATAATATTATCTTTCATGGCTACACTCTGCATGTGTTCCATCCATTTCTTCATTGATGCATAATGTGTGCGGATTGCCTTATCGTCGCCGAAGCGCGTGTAAAGCATGTCTGCTGCATAAAAGAATGCTGATGGCCAAGTAACATCATCATTATGAAGTGTCCAGTAATGAGGTGAAACATCAGAAATGCTGCCTGCGTCGCTCTGTGAGTCTTCTATATCTTGTTCCCACTTATTATAGAGTTGTGCATTATTTAATATGTAGGATTCACCATAGCAACCTGTTGCACGATCACCCAGCCAACCTAAACGTTCGTCACGCTGCGGACAATCAGTAGGCATTCCACGATAGTTGCCGCGAATTCCCCAAAATGCATTCTTATGAATCTGATCGACCATAGCATTCGAAGAAGAGAATTTTCCTGAAGTTTCCATCTTATCATAAATCACATCGCCAGTAAAGTCAGAAAGCGATGGACGGTAATCCAATCCGGAGATTTCAACAAAACGGAATCCATGATAAACGAAAGAAGGTTGCCATGTAAACTCGCCATCTTCAGACGGTATATAAACATCTGTTGCACGTGCTTTGCGCAAATTGGCTACATAGAGTTCATTATCTTTCTGCATTGTCTCGGCAAAACGCATGGTGACAGGCTGATTGGCCTTTCCTTTTAATTTTACTGAAAGCCAGCCTACCATGTTCTGTCCCATATCAAGAATAAAATGTCCATCTGCACGTTCAGTGATAGCCACCGGTTTGATTTGATCTTGAATACACAAGTTAGGATTCTGTTGAGCTGTCAACACTCCTGCAGGAGCATCCATCTTATCAACAGCTTGCCAGTTTGCATCATCGAAACCGACATTGCTCCAACCTTGCATCTCCAGACGAGCATCATATTCCTCACCATCGAACTCATTGTTAGCAATAATCGGACCTTTTGCTGTAGCCTTCCAAGAAGGATCACTGACAACAGTAGCCTTACTTCCATCCGTATATTCAATAGTCAACTGAGCCAAAAGACGAGGGAAACCGAAAGTCATCATTCCCGGATTTCTCATCGAGAAGAAACGACCATTACCCAAAATTACACCGATAGCATTTTTGTTGGAAGCAATGAAACGGGTAACATCAAATGTGTTATAATACACGCGCTTAGAATACAAAGAAGGCATCGGAGCAAAAATATCATTGCTGATGCGTTTGCCATTCAGATAGACCTCGGATGAGCCGAGTCCCGAAATATACAGAACAGCACGTTTAACCGTCTTGCTTACTGTAAATTCCTTACGCAGATATCTAGCTGCCAGACGAGTTAGTATATCTCCATCTTTAACGCCCAAATTCTCACCCGGATTGGTCATTTTGTTGATGCCAATCCAAGTAGCTTTCCAATCCTTGGCATTCAGCATAGACATCGACCAGTTGTTTACATCACTCCAATCCGTCGTTCCTTGATTGGTCGTCACTTTCACCCGCCAAAAATAGGCCTTTTCCGACTGCAATGCTTTTCCCTTGTAGGGAACCAGAATTGAATGATCAGACTTGACATTTCCCGAACTCCAATACAGATTTTTGCCTGAAGCCAAATCTTTAGCAGATGTAGATACCTGAATCTGATAAGACACCTGCATCAAGTTCGATTTATCAGAACTGATCTGCCAGGAAAAACGCGGTTGCAGAACATTTATTCCTACAGGATTCTCCTTCATTTCAAGACGAAGGTTCTTCACTGTCACCTTCGCATTACCCACCCATCCAAAGGTCAGCAATGCACATAATAATAAAATTACTTTTTTCATGGATTCATAATACATTAATTGAATGTTCAAAGGAAAGAATCTTCCGCCTTACTCCCAATAACAAAAATGATTTTATATCTTACTTTTTTGACAAAAACAGTTACATTTGCCGAGAATCATATCAAAACAAACAAGAAAATGAAATACAATGAAGTGAACTTCACATATCGCTCTTCTATAGATAACGACATTGTCAAGGACGTACTTGCCTCAGAATTGGGCAATATAGGGTTCGACAGTTTTATGGAAACTGATAAAGGATTGCAAGGGTACATCGCAGTAAACTTGTTCGACGAATCGAAGTTGAAGCAGCTACTAAAATCATTTCCTCTGGAACAAGTCGAAATCAATTATACCATACAACCATTAGAAGACAAAGACTGGAACGAAGAATGGGAGAAAAACAGTTTTCAACCAATAAAAGTAGGGCACGAATGTATCATCCGCGCACCTTATCATAAAGCCGAAGCCGGTTATAAATACGAAATCATCATTGATCCGCAACTTTCATTCGGAACAGGACATCACCAGACGACCTACATGATGATTGAAGAATTACTGAAACTCGACCTGAATGGGAAGGAAGTACTCGATATGGGATGCGGCACTGCAATTCTTTCAATCCTTGCCCGGATGAAAGGAGCCAGCGAAGTTGCAGCTATAGATATTGATGAATGGGCTTATCAAAATGCTTTAAAGAATATTGAACTGAATGGAGTCGATCATATCCAAGTAGCATTAGGTGGAGCAGAAAAGATTGCCTCTTTTGGCAATTTCGATATAATTTTGGCAAACATCAACCGGAATATTCTCCTGCATGACATCCATCAGTACGCAAATAGGCTGAAACAAGGAGGTCAGCTCTACATGAGTGGATTCTACAAAGATGATATTCCATTGATTGAAGCGGAAAGCAAAATATACGGCTTATTGCTTCAAAACTTTAGAGAAAAAGACAACTGGGTGGCTGTACGCTTTCAGAAGCAAAACATTAATTAACACAAAAAGTTAATCGCAAAATAAACTATCTTCTTTCATGAAACGTTATATAGGTGTAAATCATAAAAGAACAAGAAATATGAAAAATGTAGATTCGAAGTTTTTATTAGGTTTGGTTATTGGTGCAGCTGTTGGTGCAGCTGTTGGTGTACTCGCTGCAACAGACAAAGAAAAGAAAGAACAATGGTTGGATGACCTGAATGATTTGGCAGCAAAAGGCGTTTCCAAAGGCAAAGAACTTTGCAGCGCAGCTATTTCCAAAGTAAAAGGTTCCAAAGGCGAAAGCGCCGAAGTAGCAGAACAACCAGCAGAATAAATTCCGCATGGAACAAGAATCAAGAGAAATATTCAATGAGCTGAAAAAAGACGTTTCAGCTTATGTAGAATTAAAGCTTGAATTTTTAAAGCTAAGCACTTACGAAAGAACGGCAAAAGTCATTTCCGTTCTTTCGTATGGTGTAGTGCTTTTATTTTTGGCCTTTTTGGCCATTTTGTTCATTTTTCTGGCCTTAGGCTTCTTTTTAGGAGACCTGTTCGGTTCTATTGGAGCCGGATTCGGTTCAGTTGTGATTCTTTACATCTTACTGATTTTGCTGATTGTGACCAATAGAAAAAAGATCAGTGACAAGGTTCTGAATATAGTCATAGCAGCATTAACTTCTAATGATGACAAAAACGATGAAACAGACAATGGACAACCAAGTGAAACCAATTGATAAGCTTCTCGCTGAAAAACAACGCTTGAAAGAAGAGTGCAAAGCAAAGGAGAAGAAGCTGAATGACGATTTTGCTTATATCGAAGATAATGCAGCAAGCCTGCTGCTCTCGGGTGTGTCGTCGTTACTGTTTCCCAAAAAGAAAAAAGAGCCGGTTTCGGCTATAGCAAAACAGCCATCAACAGACAATACAACATCGAACTCGCTTAGTCTTTCAAACTATCTGTCGATAGCCAAAAGCATGATGCCGGCAGCTTGGGAAGTTGCCCGTCCGTTACTCATATCTTGGGGAATCCAGAGAGTTCAGAGTTGGGCTTTGGGCAAATTATTCAAGAAAAAGAAATAAGTTGAAACAATTAATTTATGTTATAGAGCATATTTTTCTTATTTCAACCTAATAACCACAATAAAAAATAACTAACTTTGCAGTCGGAAAGAAAACAGGGATTCAACAACAAAAGAATTCTATCTTTAGAACTTGATTGTTAATCCTTGCCGATGATGAATAAGGGATATATATTATTTACTAAACTATAAAAAGCTTTATTACAATGATTAAAGTAGGTATTAATGGATTTGGCCGTATCGGACGTTTTGTATTCCGTGCAGCTCAAGAACGTAACGACATTCAGATCGTAGGTATCAATGACCTTCTCCCAGTTGATTACATGGCTTATATGCTGAAGTATGATACAATGCATGGTGCATTCACTGGTACTGTTGAAACTGAAGGCGAACATTGCTTAATCGTTAATGGTAAGAAGATTCGCGTATCTGCAGAAAAAGATCCAGCTAATCTGAAATGGGATGAAATCGGCGCTGAATATGTAGTTGAGTCTACCGGTTTGTTCTTGACAATGGACAAAGCTGAGAAACACCTTCAGGCTGGTGCAAAATATGTTGTTTTGTCAGCTCCTTCTAAAGCTGGTGAAGATGGCCGTCAGGCTCCAATGTTTGTATGTGGTGTAAACACTGATACTTATGCTGGACAGACAATCGTTTCTAACGCATCTTGTACAACAAACTGCTTGGCTCCTATCGCTAAAGTATTGAATGATAAATTTGGTATTGTTGAAGGTTTGATGACAACCGTTCACTCAACAACTGCTACACAGAAGACTGTTGATGGTCCGTCAATGAAAGACTGGCGCGGTGGTCGTGCTGCTTCTGGCAACATCATCCCGTCATCTACAGGTGCTGCAAAAGCTGTAGGTAAAGTTATTCCTTCTTTGAATGGTAAACTGACAGGTATTTCAATGCGTGTTCCGACTTTGGATGTTTCTGTTGTTGACTTAACAGCTAATTTGGCTAAGCCGGCTACAAAAGCTGACATCTGTGCTGCAATGAAAGAAGCTGCTGAAGGTGAATTGAAGGGTATTCTGGGTTACACAGAAGATGCAGTTGTTTCTTCTGATTTCTTAGGCTGCAAACTTACATCAATCTTCGATGCTAATGCAGGTGTTTATCTGACAGACAAATTCGTAAAGGTTATTTCTTGGTATGATAACGAAATTGGTTATTCTAACAAGGTTCTTGACCTGATTGCTATCATGGCAAAGAAAAACGCATAATCGTTTAAGATAATCATATTAAAAAGCCGCGTCATTAAACTGATGCGGCTTTTTTTATGTTATCTTTGCCACTATGAATACATCATACGAACTTATTACCGTTTTAGGACCTACGGCTTCGGGTAAAACATCATTTGCCGCAGCATTGGCAGAACGCCTGGATACTGAAATTATCAGTGCAGATTCCAGACAAATATACCGCCGTATGGATATAGGGACAGGTAAAGATCTGGCTGATTATACAGTTAACGGAAAGCAAATTCCTTTTCATCTGATTGATATATGCGAACCAGGTTATAAATATAATGTATTCGAATATCAGCATGATTTCTTTCATGCTTTTCAAGATATCAGAAACAGAGGGAAACTACCTATTCTATGTGGTGGGACAGGAATGTATATCGAAGCTGTACTAAGAGGCTATAAACTACTGGATGTTCCACAAAATCCAGATCTTAGAATATCACTTCAAGGCAAAACATTGACTGAACTCGAACAGATTTTGGCCAGTTACAAAACGCTTCATAACAAAACCGATGTTGACTCAGCGCAACGAGCTATTCGTGCCATCGAAATTGAAGAGTATTATAAAACTTGCGCACCCGACCGCAATGAATATAATCCACTGCACAGCCTGATCATAGGTATTCAAATTGATCGCGAACTAAGACGCGAAAAGATAAGCAAACGGCTAAAGGCACGCTTGAACGAGGGAATGGTTGACGAAATACGCAGTCTGCTCAGTTCTGGAATCAAACCTGAAGATCTCATCTACTATGGATTGGAATACAAATACTTGACCATGTATGTTATCGGACAATTATCATATGATGAAATGTTTTCCCAACTGGAAATAGCTATTCATCAGTTTGCCAAACGTCAGATGACTTGGTTTCGTGGTATGGAACGCCGCGGATGTAATATTCATTGGATTGACGCACAACTACCGATGGAAAAGAAAATAACCGAGACGTTAGAATTATTATAAACAGAGATTAGAATCTACTTTCAATACATACAAATCAGCAAAACATCAATTTTTGACATAACATCTTTATCTTCCTAAAGTGTTTCAGAATTCATTCGAATGTAGCAACCATTTCATTCGAAAGAAACCTTCGCTCCATTCGAATGAAATGGAACTTTCATTCGAATAAATTGGAGGTTTCAATTAGTTAAAATAACTAACAGATATATAAGAATATACGCAACCATAAGACTAATTTATGCTCCTAAAGCGAACCAGATGCGGAAATTATTCAAAAAACAACATGAATTTTTGACCGGGAAAATAGTTCTTTACTATTCTAATAAAACTAACAAAAGGTATAACACAAACACTGTTGTTCTGACAGAATTGCATACAATTGCAAAATTTTTACATCAAACATAAAGATTTTTATAGCATAAAAATTCAAAATACATTATAAATCACTATCTTTGTTATCATTTTTTTCAATCAACAAACATACAACAATGAAGAAGTTCATTATTCTTTTAACTATTTTCTCTCTGACACTTTCTCAACAGGCATTTGGTTGGGGAAGAAAAGGACATGATGCAATAGCCTATATTGCAGAATGTAATCTTACTAAAAAAGCAAAAAAAAATATTGCTAAATATCTGGACCATTCAATCGTGTATTACTCTTCTTGGATGGATGACTATCGTAACACTCCCGAATATAAGCAAACCTCAGAATGGCACATGGCAGCCGTAGATGAAAATCTCTTTTATACAGATGCCGTTCGTAATCCAAAAGGAGACGCTGTAAGCGAACTGGAAAAAGCTATAGATAAACTAAAGAATTACAAGCAACTGGATGATTCAACCGTTGCTGTCAATCTCAAATATATTATTCATCTCACTGGAGATATGCATTGTCCTGCTCATGTATTTTATCCGGACAAAAAAATATGGTATAAAATCAACGAGAGGGGTCAAAGTTATTCTTACCATAGTACATGGGATACTGGAATTATCGAAACTACACATAAATGGAGTTATACTGAATATCAGCAGCAATTGGACCGTTGCAGCAAGCAGGAGAAAAAACGTATTGCCGCAGGTACACCGCGCGAATGGTTTCATGAAACAGCTGTTGATTGCCAGCACATCTACGACATGGCACCTGAAGGAAGTGAACTGAGCACAGATTTTATGAATGCTGCTCATCCGCTTGCCGAATCTCAAATACTTAAGGCCGGCTACCGTTTGGCACGAATACTAAATGAATTATTTAATTAACAAACTCATCAAATTAATATATGAGCTGTCAACGTATCATCGAGATATGTGCCAACTCCGCGCAAAGTTGCGTTGAAGCAGAAGCCGGTGGCGCCAAACGAGTAGAATTATGTGCAGCGATTCCTGAAGGAGGCACAACACCCAGTTATGGAACAATTAAATCAGCACAGGCTCTCACCTCTTCCATCGATATAAATGTTATCATTCGCCCTCGTGGTGGAGATTTTTTGTATACAGAAACTGAGATACAAACGATGCTCCAAGATATCGAAATGTGTAAAAACATGAAAGTGCATGGTGTCGTATTCGGTTGTCTGACCTCAGATGGAGATATAGACGTTGATCTCATGCGCAAACTTATTAAAGCATCCAAACCTTTATCCGTTACTTGTCATCGCGCATTCGATGTTTGCCGTGACCCGTTCAAGGCATTAGAACAGCTGATAGAACTAGGCTGCAACAGGATATTAACATCCGGACAGCAGTCGGATGCCGTTAAAGGCATTCCTCTTATTACAGAACTTGTTAAACGCGCTGCAGGACGCATCATTATCATGCCCGGATGCGGTGTAAGAGAAAATAATATAGCTCTCATTGAAGCTAAAACCGGCGCCAAAGAATTTCATACCTCAGCACGCAGTATCAAATATAGCAACATGAACTACAGGAATGAAGATGTTCCCATGGGAAGCAATAGCGTTTCTTCGGAATTTGAAACTGTTGAAACAGACCGTAAGAAAGTAATGCAATATTTGTTGTAATGATACCATAAAAATCCTTATATTTGTTGACTGAATAACATATATAAGGATTTTATGAATAAACGACTAACTGTTACATTAATAATTATGCTACTTCCATTAAGTACGACATTTGCATCCGACAAAACTTTCAGGTATGCAAAAAACGATAATCTTATTGAGCTAAAGAATGACACTTTAACCATCGAGAACAGTCTTATCAAACGTTGTTGGCTGTGGAATGACGGGAATCTAATCACCCGCTCGCTCATTGACAAAGGGAACAATATAACATGGGATGCAACAAATGAACTTCCGGATCTTTATCTTCCTCATGAAAGCAAAGAAGCTACCGACGCTGATATTCAATGTGAAGAAATAGCCGAATCCGGCAGATACACACAACAGCTTCAAGTTTCCATCACATATAAACTAGGGAAAATTGATGTAAAAAAAGTAATTAAACTCTATCCGAACTGTCCGGCCATTGCATGCGAAATCTACTTGAAAGGAAAAGCTTCGCATCAATGGGTCGATGATAAAAACAATCCGGAAGAACTTCATAATATCGTAGAACTGACCAAACATATTTCTGCCGGGAATGTACCTATTATGGAACAACTCTCTTTGGAAGGAAGACATTGGCAGATTGAAGCTGATGAATTTTTTGATATCACGGATCAGTACAATACTCTGGTTCATCCTATCCACGCACTTTCATACCGTAATTGCCTCTATAGGGGAAATCTCCTCTTTGCAGAAAATATGGAGAAAAATGGCGGTTTCTTTATGCTCAAAGAGGCTCCAACTTCCAATATTCAATTGCATTATCCTAAAGGAGACTTCCTGACAAATGTCGGAACATTTGAAATGATTGGACTGGGTGTGGATAGTGCAGAACTGAAAACAGATGTATGGACTCGCGCTTATGGATATGTCACAGGTGTTTATCGTTCAGTAGAAAAAGAAAAACTAATTGCATTAAGAAATTATCAGATGCGCATCCGTCCATTTCTTAAAGAGCGCGATGAAATGGTTATGCTGAATACATGGGGTGATCGCGGACAAGATGCTCATGTCAACGAAGCTTTTTGCCTGAAAGAACTTGAGACTGCAGCAAAACTGGGAATCACACATTTTCAAATCGACGACGGTTGGCAGACCGGAAGAAGTGAAAACTCGGCATACGGTGGCAGTTTCATAAATATTTGGAGAAATCCGAACTACTGGACTCCTGATCCAAAACGCTTTCCGAACGGACTGGCACCAATTATCAAACGTGGAAAGGAATTGGGTATAGAAGTCTGCTTGTGGTTCAATCCGAGTATTCAGAATGAGTTTGCCGATTGGGAAAAAGATGCCGATGTGCTTATTTCTCTTTACAATAAATATGGTATCCGCACATTTAAAATCGACGGAACCGCCATTCCTAGCAAACTCGCTGAAATACGGCTTCGCAAAATCTATGATCGGGTAATGGAAGCTACCAACTGGAATGCCGTTCTGAATCTCGATGCAACACTAGGGAAACGTGGAGGATATTTCTTCTTCAATGAATATGGCAATATATTTCTGGAAAACCGCTACACCGATTGGGGCAACTACTATCCTTATTGGACACTACGAAACCTTTGGATGCTGTCGCGATATGTTCCGGCTCAATCTCTACAAATAGAATTTCTGAACAAATGGCGTAATGAAAAAAATTATACAAATGACTTGTTTGCTCCCGGGAAATATCCATTCGACTATTTGTTTGCCATTACAATGGCGGCACAGCCATTGGCTTGGCTCGAATCTCAAAACCTTCCTAGCGAAGCTTTCACCACAGGCGAAACGATAAAGAAATATGAGACAATTCAGCATGATTTTCATACAGGATATATCCTTCCTATTGGCGATGAACCATCAGGAAAATCATGGTGTGGATTCCAATCGATAAGAGACGAAAGAGGCTACTTTATCATTTATAGAGAAGATAATCCATCCAATTCATACACAATGAAGACCTATCTCAATGAAGGCGATCTGATTGGCTTCACTCCTATATTAGGCGAAGGCAAAGCATTCAGAGCCAGAGTTGAAGAAGGTGGAAAAGTAACATTCTATCTTCCTCAAATGAATAGTTTTGCTTTATATTCTTACCATATAATTAGTAATAATTAAAATCATTAAGTCATGAGTGAACCTAAAAAACTTTATCGTTCGAACAGCAAGATGATTGCAGGCATCTGCGCCGGAATAGCCGAATACTTTGAAGTCGATCCTACGATCATTCGTATCGTTTATGCCATACTGACTGTTTTCACTCTGTTCAGTGGAATCATTGTTTACCTCATTCTATGGATTATCATTCCTAAACATCCTGAAGCGTAAATGGATTTTGAACTGACTTCATCATACAGTCCTACTGGCGATCAACCAGAAGCAATCAAAGCCTTATCGGACGGCATCAAAAGCGGTGTGCCTTTTCAGACGCTCTTGGGAGTCACCGGCTCTGGCAAAACATTTACCATAGCCAATGTCATTCAAGAAGTTCAAAGACCGACATTGGTGCTTAGCCACAACAAGACACTCGCTGCACAATTGTACAGTGAGTTTAAAGCTTTTTTTCCAAATAATGCCGTTGAGTATTTTGTTTCATATTACGATTATTACCAACCCGAAGCCTATCTACCTACTACAGATACCTATATAGAAAAAGATTTGGCCATCAATGAAGAGATTGACAAACTGAGACTTCGGGCCACAGCTTCTCTCCTGTCTGGTCGCAAGGATGTTATAGTCGTTTCCTCTGTTTCCTGTCTCTATGGTATGGCAGATCCGACAGCTTTTGCTGCAAAAGTCACTCACTTGGAAAAAGGGATGAAAATAAACAGAGATGAATTGTTACACCGGTTTGTTGAAGCGCTGTATGTAAACAACAAACTCGATTTTGCAAGCGGATGCTTCCGAGTCAATGGTGATACTGTCGATATCTTTCCAGCTATCGAAACATTCGATGGCGCAGCCTATAGGATTGAATTTTGGGGAGACGAAATAGACAGAATATCTTCGTTTGACCCAATTAATGGACAAGAGATCAGTGAGCAGGATGAACTGAACATTTATCCGACAAATCTTTTTGTCACCACTCAAGACCGTATCAACGCCGCCATAAGTCAAATTGATGTAGATCTGGGAACACAAGTCAATTATTTGAAAGAAATTGGCAAACCTTACGAAGCGAAACGACTATATGAACGCGTCACCTTCGATCTTGAAATGATTAGAGAACTAGGACATTGCTCCGGAATTGAGAATTATTCGCGCTATTTCGACGGTCGTAAAACTGGAGAAAGACCTTTCTGTCTATTAGATTATTTTCCAAAAGACTTTATGCTTGTTATAGACGAAAGCCATGTCACCATTCCTCAAATCCGAGCCATGTACGGAGGCGACTATTCGCGTAAAAAGAATCTGGTTGAATATGGATTCCGTTTACCTGCTGCCATTGATAACAGACCTTTAACCTTTGAGGAATTTGAATCGATGACGCCGCTGGCAATTTATGTAAGTGCTACGCCGGCCGATTATGAACTTGAGAAGAGTGAAGGCGTTGTTGTTGAACAACTTATTCGACCGACAGGACTATTGGATCCAGTCATTGAAGTACGTCCTTCATTAAATCAGATTGATGATCTAATGGAAGAAATCGCACGAAGGTCGGCAGTGAATGAACGCGTATTAGTGACAACATTAACCAAACGAATGGCTGAAGAACTGACGACCTATCTGAGTAGAATGGGCGTTCGCTGCAACTATATTCACAGCGATGTTGATACAATGGATAGAATTCAAATCATGGATGATTTGAGAAATGGCTTATTTGATGTACTGATCGGTGTTAACCTCCTTCGCGAAGGTCTAGATCTTCCTGAAGTATCATTGGTGGCTATTCTCGATGCTGACAAAGAAGGATTCCTCCGTTCTCATCGCTCTTTAACTCAGACAGCCGGCCGTGCTGCACGCAATGTAAACGGTAAAGTCATATTCTATGCCGACACTATGACGGAGAGTATGAAACTGACTATTGACGAAACAAACCGTCGTAGAGAGAAACAGCTGGCTTATAATCAGAAACATGGTATCATACCGAAACAAGCCATCAAAAACAGCATCTCATTGGTTGCCGAGAAACAGCAGTCAGCTGCCACGCTTGAGTCTCATGCTTACATTGAACCCGAACCTTCTATTGCAGCAGATCCGGTCGTTCAGTACATGAACCGTGCTCAATTAGAAAAAGCAATTGAAAGGACTAAAAAACAAATGGGTGAAGCTGCAAAGAAACTTGACTTCATCGAAGCAGCTCAATATCGAGATGAATTGATCAAACTACAAGACATGTTAACAACAAAAGAAAAATAAAAGAGATATGAATACAAAAATTAAATTTTTTATGATAGGCCTTATTTGCATGCCTTTCATTATGGTCGCTCAAAACAACGATCTGAATGAAACGACATTCAAACGTTATATGAACCAAATGCAAACAAAGACATCACTTCCGACTGGCGATTTGATGGTTGAAACGGCCAAATTCTTCCTTGGCGTACCTTATGTGGCCTCTACTCTTGAAAAAGAACCGGAACAACTGGTTGTAAATCTACAAGAACTGGATTGCATGACTCTGGTAGAAACCACAACCGCTCTAGTACGCACTTTGCGCGACAAAGATCAATCATACCAATCCTTCTGCCGCCATTTGCAGGAAGACCGATACAGAAACGGAAAAATCAATGATTACACCGATCGACTTCATTATACGACCGACTGGATTTATGAGAATCAGAAAAAAGGTCGTGTAAAAGACGTAAACAAAGAAATTGGAGGGAAGAGATTGCCATTGCATATTTCTTTCATGTCTACGCATCCGGACAGCTACAAACAACTGAAAGGAAACAGCGTAAGAATAGAGAAAATAGCAAAGAAAGAAAAAGAGATCAATACCCGCCGTCATTATTTCATTCCTGAAAATGAAATTAATGCCCATGCTGACAAGATACACAACGGAGACATTGTAGGTTTCGTGACAACGGTTAAAGGTTTGGATATATCGCATGTCGGCATTATCTACAAAACAAAAAATAAACTGACGTTCATCCATGCCTCATCGGTGAACAAGAAAGTGATAATCAATGAAGAGCCATTGCAAGATTATGTACAAAGCGTAAAGAAGAACAGCGGTATCATGATTATTCGACCGACTTTCTGATCACTGGAACAATTCAAAGACGAACTTTAGACCGATGCTCTTATATTTCAGTTTTTCGAAACCGGCAAACAGAGCAATATTAATAATGTCGTTACCAAAACCATAGCCAATTTCTGAATAACTCGGTAATACAGGCAACCAAAGCTGACTGAAATAGAAATGTTCCATCAGCATATATTTAGAAGCTTTCGGTCTGAAGATCTTTGAAATCAAGAAAGGACTTTCATATAAAATATGCGCCTGTACATATTTATCTGAAGCATTGTACCAAGCTCGCGGCAAAACATTAAAAACGCCACCGAAATCATCATTCCACGATTCAGGAAAGCCATGACGAGCAAAATATCTGAAATCAGCAAAATAGGTTGATTTGGTATTGGTATATAATCCTGCGCTCAGATGATAATTAAAATGACGAGATAAGCCAAGATAAACATTCTGTTGTACATCAGCTTCTAGCCTGCAATAATCACCTGTGCTTTTCCAAACATGTGGAATTCCCCTGGCTACTTCAAAAGAGATAGTCGGGTAATAAGAATAAAGATATTCTTTACGAAAACCATCCATCCAATAATATTGGCGAGGCGTATAAGTAAAACCTAACACAGGTGTAAAATCATGATAATTATCATTGATTATCTGTTGAATTTCATCGCCTACTTTCTCATTTGTAATTCGTCTGACAGGAATACGCCGATGATAAGATAATCCAGCCGAAATCTGAAAGCCATTAAACAGTTCGATATGATTTTCCAATTCAGCATAGTAATGTTTAAAATAGCGCAGATCCAAATCATCAAAGTTGATGGTTGAATCTTTGAGTTGTTGAGTAATCTTTTCGGTTATTCCGGAAGGATAACCTTGATTGCTATTACCAACACTTAAACTCAAAATGCCGAGATGTTGCGGCAAATATTCCCAATCGGCAGCAAACTTAAAAAACAATTCATGATGTTTAGATACATAACCTATTGAAGGATAAAATCGTAATTGCTTATCATGAGAAAAAGTGTGACTGTATCTGATGCGTTGTCTGTAAGAAACACCATCGCGGGCAGAATAACCAAACTGTGAAGGATTAAAGACACCGGAGTAGCGCAAGCGTGTAGACTTATAATTCAGATTAATCGTGTTCGTCAATCGTTCGGTTAATTGTAGATAAGACTGAACTTGTGAGGTATCTTTTTGACCCTTCTGTTCAATATCCTTATACATGGATTTTTCTTTATCAGTAAGAGGAATATCTCTTACTCTATTCCAAAAACTCAAATCGCGAATGATCGGGATAGTATCTGCCGAAAGTTTGTAATAAGCAGTCAGATTCAGTTTGCGCCGTCGCCCTGCATTGGGATTCTCACTTAACCATTGTACATAATTGTATTTAAAATACGAATGATATGTACTGGTAATCTCATTGCCCAAAAAATGATAACGTATTGACAAATCCGCATTGAAAGGCAGAAGGAAATTGCGATAGTCCTTGCCGAAAGACATCACAAGATTGAAGTCACCAAAAGAAAGACTCCCCGATACATCGATCTTGGAAATATTCCAAAGTTTGTCCCACACATATAATGAACCCGTCACTAATTTGTAACTCCACAATTTTGGAGAGAAACTGATCTTGTACAGTTTGGATCCAAGATCGTACTGCACAGTATCAAGATTGAAATTGTAATATTTGAAAGCATTATGGGCTACAGGCAAAATAATTCCATCATTGTACATGGTAGATGAATAGACATTCAAATTAAGCAACTCCAACACCTCTCGTTCTTTAGCTCCATTAGGAATGGCATTACCATTTGTAGCCTTAAAATCATGCAGATAATCATTTGGATAGCTAAACTTCACATGACTGAGTATCTCAAAAAACATATTTTTTGAAGAACGGCTCACTGGAAATATCTTCCGAACATACTGCATTAAGAAATTATGGCGCATCATCTCCGTGTGACCTTTGATGTAAACGTCAGCTTCATATTTTGAAACGACTTTCTGATACTTGGTTGCCTGTTCGGCAACAAGACACATAATTGAATCACCTTGCTGTGAAGAGACCGTCTTTACCTTCTTCAGCAGTAAGGGGTTCTTATATCCTTCATCTATAATAGAATAGGCATTATAAAAACTAAAGAGCAAACACAATATATAGACAAACTTTCTGATCAAAATACATGTTCCTCCTTTTACAAACTTACAAATAAAAATGATATAAGTGATAAAATAAAGTAAAATGTTATATTAATCTAAATTTATTAGGGGAAAAAGAAGACACATATAAAAGAAAAATATTACATTTGTGCTCGAAAAGTATGTTATATAACAGTCGTGGTTAAACAACAAAAGGAAAAAGTCGATTTGTCGGCTAGTCTAGCAGAAGTTTGGCGAGTATTAACGGAGTCAGAGCGAGAAACTCTACGTAACAACTCGAAGATTCAACGCTTTAAACGCAATGAACTTATTTATTGCGAAGGCGACGAACCTAAAGATATGATGTGCTTATTAAAAGGAAAAGTTAAAATTTTCAAGGAAGGAGTTGGCGGACGAAGCCAAATTATCCGAATGATCAAACCTATTCAATATTTTGGTTACCGGGCAAATTTTGCACAAGAAAAATATCTTACTAATGCTTCAGCCTTCGAAGCCTCGACCGTCTGTTTGATTCCAATGACTGTTGTGACATCTCTTCTCATCAAAAATTGTAATCTGGCAATGTTTTTCATTCGTCAGTTGTCCATTGACTTAGGTATTGCTGATGAACGGACTGTAAACCTCACACAGAAACATATTCGTGGCAGATTAGCCGAATCACTGCTGTTTTTGAAAGACAGTTACGGTTTAGAAGAAGATGGTGCCACATTGAGTATTTACCTTTCACGTGAAGATTTGGCAAACCTCTCGAATATGACAACATCCAATGCTATCCGCACTCTCTCAACTTTTGTTATTGAACGGGTGATTGCTATTGATGGACGAAAAATCAAGATTATAGACGAAGACAGACTCAGAAAAATAAGTAAGATGGGATAACGATATGTTATCCTTTTTTTATTTTTGGCTTATCTTATTGCTTCTCTTATGCGTACCAAACGCGTCAGTAAACCTTCCAGCAAATCCAAAGGTAACATGTTTGCACCATCTGATTTTGCTATCGACGGATTCGGATGTGTTTCAATAAACAACCCATCCACGCCAACAGCTACAGCCGCTTTGGCAATCGTTTCAATCAAAGAAGGAAGTCCACCGGTCACGCCCGAAGCCTGATTCGGTTGTTGCAAAGAATGTGTAGCATCCATAATCACGGGGAAACCGAACTGTTGCATTTCAGGAATGCCACGATAATCGACCACCAGATCTGTATATCCGAAAGTCGTTCCACGTTCGGTAATCATCACATTTTTATTTCCGGCATCCACTACTTTTTGCGCAGCGAACTGCATGGAAGCAGGCGAAAGAAACTGTCCTTTCTTTATATTAACTATCTTTCCTGTATGCGATGCAGCAACCAACAAGTCTGTCTGTCGGCAAAGAAACGCAGGAATCTGAAGCACATCCACATATTCGGCAGCCATTGCAGCTTCGTGTGTCTCGTGAATATCAGTAACGACCGGCAAAGCAAAAGTCTCCCCTACTTTGCGAAGAATCTTCAAAGCTTTCTCGTCGCCAATACCCGTAAACGAATCTAACCGCGAACGATTTGCTTTACGGTACGAACCTTTAAAAATATATGGAATATTCAGCCTGTAAGTGATATCAGCAATCTTTTCGGCAATATGCAATGCCATCTCTTCACCTTCAATCACACAAGGTCCTGCCATCAGAAAAAAGTTCTGCCCTACTTTCAAATCTTCTATTGTCAAACTCATGATTCATTTTCTTTATTTTGCAAAGGAACAAATTTTATCGTAAATTCTAAATACTTTTCAGTTCAAAACTATCGTATCTATTGCTTAATAGAGAAGAGAAACGTCTCTTCACATAAAAAATGGACGAGTTTGTTTTGTTCTGCTTTCGACATGCATTATCTTTGCCAGACAAATAGAATTATAAGGTTGATGAATAAAGAGAAGTTAAAAGGGCATATACTCATATTGATTACATCCGTTCTGTTTGCCGTTAATATTCCCATATCCAAGTTTTTGCTGCCGACGCATGTTCCGCCTGAAGGACTTACAATCATGCGTATGGCTTTCGCTTGCATTATGTTCTGGATCGTTTCACTTTTCACAAAATACGAAAAAGTGCCTTTAAAAGATCTAGGAACACTTCTTCTATGTTCATATTGCGGAGTTGGATTGAATCAAGGTCTGTTTATTGTCGGATTAAGTCGTACTTCACCTGTTGATGCAGCCATCATCAGTACGGCTGTTCCTATATACGTATTGTTACTTGCAGCGATTGTACTGAAAGAACCCATCACATGGAAGAAAGCAGGTGGCGTTTTTTCCGGAGTGATCGGTGGATTACTTCTGATTTTCTCAAGCACTCATCTAAGCCAGACTAAAAGCAGCCTTGACGGAGACATCATGCTCATCGTAAGCGGTATGATGTACGCTATATTTCTAGTCATTTCAAAACCTATCTCTCAACGATATTCTGCAGTAACACTTATGAAGTGGATGTTTCTTTTCACCACTTGTTCACTATTACCTTTCACCTATAAATACATTTTAAACGCACCGGCATTTCATCGTCCTATGGTTGACTGGGAGGAAATGGCTGCAATCTTCTTTGTGTTGTTTGGAGCGACATTCCTTCCGTACTTATTAATTCCTATGGCACAAAAGAGAATTCGTCCCACAACGATCAGTATGTACAATTATCTGCAGACTATCATTGCTGCCTTTTTAGCAATCGCCGTCGGACAAGATACTTTTTCGTTTTACAAAGTAATTGCTGCCATCTTTGTATTCGTTGGCGTTTACTTGGTTACACAGAGTAAGAGTCGTGAAGATGTAGAGCGTGAAAAAGCAGAGAGAGACAGACTGAAAACGATCAATTCTTCCCATTCTGAACTCCTCTAAAAATAATCAACGCCTATTTACACTCATATGCGTTTTTTATTACCTTTGCAGACATAATTTCCAAACTAAATAAATCAAAAGAATATGGAAAAGGCAAAAGTATATTTTACAAATCTGCGTACTAATCCGTCGAGCAATCTTCTTGACAAGATGGAACGTCTGGTGAAACGTGCCGGTATTGCCCAAATCGACTTCAAGAATCAGTTTGTGGCTATCAAGCTTCATTTTGGTGAACCGGGTAATCTGGCTTATATCCGTCCGAACTATGTTGCACGCATGGCAAATCTACTTCGCAGCATGGGTGCCAAACCTTTCCTGACCGATTGTAACACACTCTATTCAGGCGGACGTTCAAATGCTGTCGATCATCTGACAAGCGCTATGGAGAACGGCTTCAATCCAATTTCAGCACAATGTCCGGTGATTATCGCCGATGGTTTAAAAGGAACTGATTGCCGCGAGATTGAACTCAACGGCGAATATTGCAAAGCCCCAAAGATCGGAGCTGCACTGGCAGATGCCGATATCATCATCTCGATGACACACTTCAAAGGTCATGAACAGGCCGGTTTTGGTGGAACATTGAAAAATCTTGGTATGGGTGGAGCAAGTGTTGCTGGCAAATTGGAATTGCATTCAGCAGCGCAACCTGTTATCAAGCGAGATAACTGCAAAGGCTGCCGTATCTGCGAAAAACACTGCGCTCACGATGCCATTCATGTAATGGAAGATCATATTGCAGTCATCGATTACAGCAAATGCGTAGGTTGCGGACAGTGTGTTGCACTTTGCCAATACGACTCTGCTGTCATCGCCTCTTGGGATACTTCTGAGCACATGAACTGCAAGATTGCCGAATATACCAAAGCTATTCTGAAAGATAAACCGAACTTTCATATCAGTTTCATCATGGACGTTTCGCCTGAATGCGACTGCTGGAATCACAACGATGCAGCCATCATACCGAACATCGGTATTGCTGCTTCTTTCGATCCGATAGCACTCGACAGAGCTTGCGCTGACATGGTCAACAACACACCGGTCATCAGCAGCGGTAACAAATTGGGAGAAGAACATCCACACGAACAACTGATTGGTGTTGACAAGTTCCATCTGCTGCATCCGGATACCAAATGGCAGGCAGCTCTCGAACATGGTGAGAAGATTGGTTTGGGAACTCAGAACTACGAACTGATCAACGTTTAAACTCCTTTTAGAAGCTGTTTTAAACGTATTTTTAAGTATTAAAGATGATAAACGAAGATACAATCTGCGCCATTTCGACTGCTCCCGGAACAGGAGGCATTGCGGTTGTGCGCGTTTCAGGAACTGATGCAATAGATATCTGCAACAAACTGTTTGCAGCCCATACTAAAAGCAAAGATCTTTTGACGCAGCATGCTTACACGATGTCGTACGGACAGATTAACAACAATGGCGAGACTGTAGATAATGTAATGGTGGCCGTATTCCGCGCTCCGCATTCATTCACGGGTGAGGATACGGTCGAAATCACCTGCCACGGCTCCGTTTACATCCAACAACAACTAATCCGGTTACTTATCGACAACGGCTGCCGTCTGGCGCGTCCCGGAGAATACACCGAAAGGGCATTCCTTAACGGGAAGATGGATCTCAGCCAAGCTGAAGCCGTTGCCGATCTGATAGCTTCTACTTCTGCCGGACAGCATCGTCTGGCAATGAACCAGATGCGCGGAGGATTCAGCAACGAACTGAAAGAACTGCGCGAACAGTTGCTTCACATTACATCACTGATGGAACTGGAGTTGGACTTCAGTGACCATGAAGATGTGGAGTTTGCTGACCGCAGCGAACTGAAATCTCTAGCGCAGCATATCAATAACGTCATCACACGACTTGCCGATTCGTTCAGTACCGGAAATGCTATCAAGAATGGCATACCTGTGGCGATCATTGGCGAAACGAACACAGGTAAATCGACACTGCTCAACGTATTACTCAACGAAGACAAAGCGATCGTCAGCGAAATTCAAGGTACAACACGTGACGCAATTGAAGACACGATGACTATCACTGGACAACTCTTCCGCTTCATCGACACCGCAGGTATCCGTCAAACACACGATGCTATCGAAACTATCGGTATCGAGCGAACATTTCATAAGCTTGACCAAGCTGCCATCGTTCTTTGGATGGTTGATGCTTCCGATGCTGCACGCCAGATATCCGAACTATCCGATCAAATCTTTCCACATTGCCAGCAGAAAAAACTGATCATTGTGTTCAATAAGGTTGATTTGATAGAAAATAAAACGGATGGAAACGGCACAATGGAATCCGGTCTGTCTCAAATCGTTCAGGAGGAATCTCTCCACCTTCCAGAGAACGTCAAGACCATTTATATATCAGCCAAACATCGCGAGCATATTGACGAACTGCAAAAGATACTTGTCGAAGCAGCCAATCTTCCATCTCTTTCATCAAACGATGTTATCGTCACGAACATCCGTCATTATGAAGCGCTTAAGCATGCCCTCGAATCCATCCATCGTGTACAAGAAGGATTAAGCTGTGAACTTTCCGGCGACTTCATTTCCCAAGACCTCCGCGAATGCATCTATTACCTCAGCGACATCATCGGCGAAGTCACTACCGACCAGGTTTTAGGAAATATCTTTTCGCATTTTTGCATCGGAAAGTGAACCCCTATTAAGAACTTCAATAAAACCATATAAAATCTATTCATAAGTCCCTCAAAATGAGGGACTTTTTCATTTTAACACTTTCCGCTTCATATTTGGCAGTATGGCAGAATCCCTTTAATTTTGGCCCAAATTTCATTCCTGTCTCACTAATTAGTGAAACGCAATTTCGCGAAAAGCTATTTAGGATACAAGCTGAGACGCTGTGAGAATCGCTCAAATTTCGCGCGACATGATTGAGGATACAACGATGAGACACAGTGAGACGCTATGAGACACAGTGAGACAGTATGAGACAAAATTGATGTACTAAATGGATACGCCAAATGAACATTTTAAGGTATTGTAAACACTGTGGAGTTGAGTTCATTGCGCACAAAATTACAACGCAATATTGTTGTAAAGAGTGTGAACGGAAGGAATCAAGACACCGCGAAAAGATAAAGAAACAGAAAGACTCATTAATGCAGAATGGTGATGCGGATTCTCCTGAAAGGATTCTAGCCAATTCTATGGAGTTTCTCAGTCCGTCCCAAGCAGCAGCTCTGCTTGGAGTTAGCCGTGCAACCATCTACAGATATGCAGTGGATGGTGTTATAAAAGCAGTCCAACTAAAAGGTATAACTATTATACGCAGGTCAGACATTGATACATTCTTCAATGAGGCACCAGCGTATAAGAAGCGTGTATCTCGTCGTAAAAAGAAAGAGGCCGATTCTGAATACTACTCTACTCGTGAAATACAAGAAAAATATCATATATGCCGCAAGGCTATTTTGGCAAGATGCGATAAGTACAACATTCCAAAAGTATATGAAGGCAGAAATACATTCTTCAAGAAAGTCCATGTCGATGCTCGCTTTGCGGAACTATTGGAGCCTATAGACCTTGACAATTATTACACCATATCTCAGGTTCAAGAAAGACTAAACATGAATAACAAGCAGAATGTGCTTTCTTTTGTATATAGGCATGATATTCCACGTATCACACGAGGACGTGACGTGTATTATTCAAAGGTACATATAGATAATTTCAAACGTAAAGGTTCTGAAGCCGATGCTAATTGGTACACTTATGCTGAGATTATTGAAAAGTTTGGATTTACAAAAGACCAAATCACCAAATACATTCATTGCAGTAATAAGATTAAGACCGAGAAACGTGGTAAATATACCATGATATACAGAAGCCAATTCGACAAACTTATCATTGAGAAGAAATTTGGTGGTATCAAAGAAGATCCCGAAACTGGTAAAATCACTTTCATTAATCAAATAACGAAAAAAGAACACACAGACAAAGCTCGTGTACCTTGCCCTCCTGCTCCTGATGGATATTATTCAGCAGAGGAAGTCAGCCTTAAATACAAAGTAATTATCAAGCATGTACAAGAACTAACCAGAGAAGCTAAAATTCCAAAGATTATGCTAAAAGGCTGGGCTTTTTATGAAGTCTCTGCTATTGAAGCATTGTTTGGCACAAAAAAGATATATGATGACATATCCGAATGGATTACTCCAGATGAGATTGAAAACATCTATAAAATGACTCCTGTAGCACGTAGAACCTTTACTCACCGACATAATATACCTTCAAAAGTGGAGTTCGGTAAGATATTCTATTCAAAGAAACATATCGACAGGGTTAAGAACTTAGACTTTGATGGGAAGGAAAACTATTACTCTATCCAGGATATAATGGAAAAGTATCATGTTACCAAAGATATGGCATTCTATTACTCAGGGAAGAAGAATATGACGAAGTACAAATGTGGTCAACAGGTATATATTCTGAAAAAAGATGTAGATGAATATATGGCAGAAAAGGCAGCTAGAGCCGACTTACCTCAAGTTACTTTAACTTAATCATAAATGATTCAACATCATCGTATGTCAGCATTATATCATTGCTGACCTTTGCACAGAAAACAATAACAAATAAAATATTAAAGTATGAAGTATTGTAAGACAGTAACATTAAGAAGCCGTCCAAGACGAAACGGCACTCATTCTCTGTTCTTGGAATTTTATCCAGGATTTAGAGACCCTAATACGATGGAACTGATTCGTCGTCGTTCATTAGGCATTTATATTTTCTCAAAACCCAAAAACATTCGTGAAAAGAACTACAATGCAACAATGATTGAGAAAGCTGAAGCAATCAGATGTAATGTTTACTCTGAAATTATCAATGACAGGTATGATTTTTTTAGCAAGGACAGAACTAAAGAAAGCTTCCTTGTTTACTTTGAAGATCTTGCCAAGAAGAAGCACATGAAATGGCAATCTTCATACAAACATTTCTACAAGTTTACTCATGGAACCTGTTCTTTTGCTGAATTAAATGTAGAGTTTTGCCGTAAATTCATGGAATACCTAGAGGAAGCAGATAGTCTTTCTACAGGAAAACCCTTGAACAGAAACTCTGCTGCTGATTATTGGATTATTTTCAGAAATGCGTTGAACCTAGCTTATCGAGATAGACGTATCTCAGAGAAGATTGTGGATTTTCTTGATTATATCAAATGGGTCCCAACTATCAAAGAAAGCTTGACACTTGATGAAGTAAGAAGCTTATTCCATACTCCATGTCCTATTCCAGTTATGAAGAAGGCTGTAATATTCTCATGCCTGAGTGGATTAAGAAGAAGCGATATAATAAACTTAAAGTGGACAAATATCCGTAAGTATGCAGATGGTGGGCGCTATATAGAATTTATATGCCAGAAAACAAAAGCCCAGACAACAGTTCCTATAAGCGATGAAGCTTATGAGTTACTCCTACCTCAAACATCAGAGCATATATTTGAGGGCTTCACCAAAGAAATGAGCAATAAGGAGATGCGAGTATGGTTAAAAGAATCAGGCATAACCAAGCATATAACCTTCCATTGCTTTCGTCATACCTATGCCTCATTGCAGTTAGAATTAGGTACGGATATTTACACTGTTCAGCATCTACTAGCTCATAAGAACGTTGCAACAACACAGATTTATGTAGCACACGCCACACCAAAGACCAGAGAAGCTGCTAATAAAATTAAGCTAACAGATGATGATGACGACAATGATGAATGATGATTTGATTTACTGAAACTTAACTTTGAATTACTTCGATAATTATAAGTTAAGCATTAAATCATTTCTGACTTTTGCAGTAATTAGAATAACAAAAAGATTTATAGATTATGGCCACAGATCACATTACATTCAACGATTTACCAGATGCTATGTCACTGGTTCTAGAAAAGATAACCGCTCTAGAACAGAAGGTTACAAATTTGAGTGAAACAATAGGAAATGGTGAAAGAAAAAATAACCACGTGCTTATGACAATGAACGAGGCATGTGATTTCTTACGGCTTAAGAAAACCACGATATACTATCATCTCAAACAAGGAACAATTCCTGCTGCTAGAACAGGAAAGAGTTACATGTTCTTTAAAGATGAACTAATGAAATGGATTGAGTCCGGAAGGATGAATGAAACACTCACAGCTGATGAAATGAACGCCTCATTAGCTAAAAGAGCGGGAAAACAAACGCAAAGTAAGATTTAGTCCGTTTGTTGTGTTAATAAATGTATATTCGAAAAATACATATTTAAGTAATGAAGTCCATTTCATAGAAAACAACATCCAAACAACTGAAAAAACAATCAAAAAACGGATAGAATCACACATTGATTTTGTCCGTTTTTTGCTATTCTAATCATTGTTAAACCTTTGTGTATCAACACTATCAAATATCACCAATTTGAACAAAACTATATATCTTTGTACTTGTAATTTCAAATAAGTTGAAGTAATTATGAGTAATAACAACAAAGAAAAGATCTATTTTGCTGCTGCTACCAATCTAATCACAATGGTAGTTGTCATCTTCATGCCATTATTATTTGGTGAATGTGAATTATTCCACTGGTATTTCAGCAAACTATCATTTGATAAAGATATTGCTTTGTCTAAATGGATAATGATTCTACCCTTACTAGCTATGGTAATAATAGTGATACTATTCATCCGAGGTATTAGAAAAACTGATTTCGTTAGTTCGTCGGTAGAGGTAACGAACAAAACGAACTCTCAAAGAATTGCTGAAAGACAAAAAATTATTATGCAAGAACAAGAGAAACTAGCCACCAAGAAAATGCAAGCTGTGAAGTCTTATCTAATCGAATCGATAGCCCCTTATGTAGAGGAGGAAGAATTGATGATACTTATTAATAATGTCCAAAATTGGGAAAAAGATCAAGGATTTGTCCCTGAAGCTATTACAACTAACGGTCAACTAAATACATTAGATATGAAACATTTGGCCTGGAATGTTGGCAAGCGTCTTGATTGGACTGGCAAACAATGCGCCACATTCATCAAGATTTGTTTTCCTATCGAGATGAAAGATATTGAAATTGAAACCATACGAAGAAACCTACGTCAAAAAGGTCCTTGTATCATTGAACTTGACGTTCCAGAAAATGGATCATATGAATTTCACTATTCTACTTCTGAGTAAAATTACAATTACTCACAATTACTTCAACTTACTATTAATGACATCGTGATGGCATGATGATGGCGGCCACCATTACCTTTCCATAAAAAACAAATGTGAGTATTTATCACAATTTCCACTAAACCGAATGAAAGATTTGCTTGTATTCTGTTAAGTCACTGAACTACTTTCAGATGATTTCGTTTGTTTTCTTTCCATGATTTCAACTGATTACCATTGCTTTCATATGCTTTACTTTTAACCCTTAATCCGCACAATATTGCAGTTATTTCAAGAAAAAGTGCTGTTTTATGGGCTTTTTCAATCATTGATGACGAATTTTGTTCTATTATGTACCGCAATTCGGTACAGTCTATAATTATATTTGCTCTCGATAAGGTAATTAATATTCATATAAAAGATATTAAGAAACAAAGTCAACTAATAAGCCCACAGGAAACTCTATGCAGAATCTTGTTGGACTTTTTTTGACTCAACTAAATGCAGTATTAACTATAAAAACAGAGCGACATGACTGAGAAAAACATGTTCAGTCTCTCTCTTTTTGTGTGTCGGAACATCTAGCACTTACGAAAATCAGGGAGAGTATGTACCAAAAACAGAACTGATGGTACTTTGTACTTCTGCTTACCAGGAGTACCAGTGTGAAATCATTAACGGTTCAAAGCGATATTGCCGTTATGTAAAGGACTTTATTTATTCACACGTTCTTATCGCTAGTCACAAACAATCAGATTGGGAAATTCATGCCAAAAATCTGCTCACACTCCATGAGCTTCTTGATGACAGACCGGATTTAGTTCGAAAGTTCTTTTCAAGAGAATCATTTACTGCTTCTGATTACGAAGCAATGATGTATGAGTTCAACCATTCAGAACCTACACGTCCAGCTAATCCAGACATTCTTGGCTTCTTCTCAGCCAAGCAAATTGAGTTCATCACTGATTTTGTAAATGACAATCGCCTGCTAAATGATCGTGTCACTACAGAACAGATGAGTGACTTCTTCAGCTGTAAGCAAGACAGTCCACTAACCCCTACCAATATTGGTAGATTTGCTATGCTTTTGGATAATCTAAGAGCTGAAGGTCTTTTGGTATATCCTTGGCAGGAAATCATTATGAATCATGGTCTTCTCCTTTCGCCTTCAAATGGCAAGAAACTAAAATCCAAAAATATTAGCGCACGTCTCAGTGAATATAAACAGAGACATGGGACTACTAATCAAATTATAGCAGCGATGGTCGATGAAGTGAAAAGTATGCAAGAAACAGAAAGCAAATAAGCTAACTGAAACTAAAAAGCGTAGTAACTGCCGTAGTAACTCAGGTTGCTACGGTGGTTTATGGCGCCATGCAAGTATGTGTCTATACCTTTGCATACGAATCGATTCAACGTATTGAGTTAAAACTTGATACAAAAGTATTATGAACATAAAGAAAGAATATGAACAAACCAAGAATAAATCAGCTAGTCCTAAACCGCAGGATTGAGCGAATAGAAAATCGTTTGGAGGATTATACTCCAAAGATGATTGAGAATTTGCTTTCCAGATTACAGAAAGTTGAAGAACGTCTTTTCACTTTAAAGGATGTATTGACAACCGAGGAAGCAGCCGAATACACAGGGCTGTCACTCTCGCAGTTATATAAACTGACCTGCAGCAAGAAAATACCTCACTACAAACCTCGGGGAAAGATGGTGTATTTCGACAAGAGAGAGTTGGATAACTGGATGAGACAGAATGAAGATAGTTTGCAACCTCAATCCGATGACCATGCACAATAGAATTGACGAGCAACAACCTGTAAAGAAAGGTAGTATTGACGGCAAGAAACTCACAGATGAGCAACTTGCAGAACTGTTTGAGAAATCTACAGTCACCCTTTCTAGTGTGACAAGAAAGGATAATGAAGATAATAGCAAAAAACATTATGAGAAGAAGAACAAGACAACAGCAGAATAGACAAGTCGGCATGGTAGAGCAAAAAACTCCTATCAATGATTTGAGTATGTTGTTTACAAGTGAATTTTCTGACGAGTTGCTGAAAAATTGTCTGAACCAAGGAAAAATCAAGGCTTCTGAAAAGCCTGAAAATCCCCCTCAGATACTATGGGTTGGCGATTGTGTCTTTGCTACTTTCGGTAACTTCAGTGCATCTACTGGTAAAGCCAAGAGTAAAAAGACATTCAATATCTCTGCCATTGTAGCCGCTGCTTTGAAAAATGGTTGTGTACTGAACTACAGAGCTAGCCTTCCAGAAGGTAAAAGAAAGATATTCTACTTCGATACCGAGCAGAGCCGTTTTCACTGCCATAATGTTTTGGAGAGAATATTGAAGCTTGCCGGACTGCCCGAAGGTTCAGACAGTGACCTGATAACCTTCGTTGGCCTGAGAGAATACACGCCCAGTCTGAGGTTAAGTCTTATTGACTATGCTCTTAGAACAAGCAAAGGCTATGGATTAGTCATTATTGATGGTATCAGAGACTTGATGTATGACATTAACAATGCCAAGGAATCTACCGATGTTATGACTATGCTCATGAATTGGACAAGCAAGTATATGCTCCATGTTCACTGTGCGCTTCACCTTAATAAGAATGACAGCAATACCAGAGGACATATTGGCACTGAACTGGAGAACAAGGCTGAAACTGTTTTGATGATTAGCAAGGACAAGAACAATACTGATATTAGTTCCGTCAGTCCAATGCACATGCGAGACAAGGAGTTTACAACCTTTGCCTTTCATATTGATGACAATGCTCTACCTGTGCTTGAAGAGGATTATCATGTTACAGTTGTCAAGACGAAAGACCAGCCTTTGACTTCATTGCCTAATGAAGTTCACAAGATGGTTCTGGATGATTTGTTTAGCAACGACACGCCTACCAGTTATACAAGAATGGTTGACTTGTTATGTGACTACTATGCAAAACATGGATATAAACGAGGGAAAAATGCCGTTAAGACCATACTACAATGTATGACCAGAAAAAGAATCATAGAGAAAGAACAAAAAAGGTATGTGTATCACCCAGAATATCTGCTCAAAGAACAACTAGTTTAAGGTTTAAGTTTAAGCGGGTATATATATACTAAACTAAATAAGAAGAAATATGGATCTGACTATAGAACAAATAAAAGCTATCAGTATCGTGGACTACCTTTCACGTTACGGATATAAAGTCCAAAAGGTTCAGGGAAACAGGTACTGGTATCTGTCCCCTCTTCCTTATCATAACGAGAAGCACGCCTCTTTCAAGGTGGATGCCGATATAAACATGTGGTTCGACTTTGCCATGGGTCAAGGTGGAAACATTATCAATCTGGTCCAAGAAATGTTTCCAGAGAAAAGTAAGAATGACGTGATTGTTCACCTCAAAGAATTTATCGGTGGGGTTATCGAGCCTATAAAATCTCGACTGGTTCCTAATTTGAGAGAGTTGGCAGAGCGCAACGACGACAAAGTATCTGATACTGATATTGTGAAAGTTGTTGAACTCTCTCAACCAAACCTGTTGCAATACCTAGTCAGCCGTCGGATCAATCTTGATGTTGCCCGTAAGTATTGCAAAGAGGTTTACTATACTTTCAAGGGGCAATATCAGTTCTACGCTATTGCTTTCATGAATCAGAGCGGTGGTATGGAAACACGAAACATAAAATTCAAACGCTGCATTGGCAAGAAGGACATCACCATTATCTCGAAGCAAAGGAGACAATGCTGTGTCTTTGAAGGATTATTTGATTTTCTGAGCTACAAGACCTGCAGAAAGGAACATGATAATTGGCTTTGCTTGGAAAAAGGCTGTGATTATATTATTCTCAACTCAGTAGCACTAGCAAGCAAGGCTATCAAGTACCTGGAATACTATGATAAGGTTCATCTGTATCTTGATAATGACACAGCTGGTCATGAAACCACAAAGTTTATCATGGAGACTCTTGGCGACAGGGCTGTTGATGAATCATCCCGATATAGCAATTTCGGAGATTTAAACGACTTTCTTACTGGTAATACCCATAGCCTATGAACAGAAACAATAATATAAAACACCTTATACTCCGCTTAGAGGAACGCATTGACCAGATAGAAATTGAGCTGAAAGAATTGGGAGGATCAAGCAATTTGCTAAAACGCATCCATAATCTTGAAGAAATGCACTTTATGATTAAAGATATATACACTTTTGATGAAGCTTGTGTATTCCTGGATTTCTCTAAAAGTCATTTGTACAAACTCGTTCATACGAATAGCATTCCATTTCATAAACCATGCGGACGTATATACTTCATTAGAAAGGAACTCATAGATTGGATAAAGTCTTCTTGTGACAAAGGGAGAATAAGATAATGAGCAAACAAAACAATGAATCTGATGAACATAGAACAAGCAAACAGAATAAGTCTGGTAGAATTGATGACCGAACTTGGCTTCAATCCAGTTAAGGTAAACAAAGCTAATGTTTATTACCAATCCCCATTCTACAAGGATAATCAAGCATCATTCAGGGTGAACAGAGTGAATAATGTTTGGTTTGACAAGGGTTTGGGTAAAGGTGGTGATGTTGTTTTCTTTGGAAGACTCTATCATCAAACCAGCAATATTAAAAGAGTGTTGGATGACTTTGAGAAGTACGAACACTTCATCATCGGTAATGAACTAGCCATCAAACCCATCAAAATTCAGACAGTAGAAGAAATGGCTATCATTTCTATTGGTGAGCTAAATACCCTAGGTTACCTATCTTACCTGCGTTCAAGAGGTATTGACCCAAACATAGCTAAGACATATTGTCTTGAACTGAAATATTCAATCAAGAAAGAGGAATACTCAGCTCTCACCTTCAAGAACAATAGTGGTGGATATGAAATTCATAATCCCTATATTCGGTGTTGTGTTGGTACAAAGGATATAAGCATTGTCCATAAAGACAAAATCGGCGTACAAAACAGTTGCTGTATCTTTGATAATCACATGGATTTCCTTAGTTACAAAACGCTGGAAGCCCAGGGTGTGTCAGCAATCTGTATTGAAGAACCTTGTGACTACATCATTCTAAATGGTCATTCGAACTTACAAAGTTGCCTTGAACGTCTTGGTAACTACGACAAAATACATTGTTTTCTGCATAATGACCAGATTGGACGAACTTGTACTGATACTATAATGGGCTTATATGATAGAACCTCTATCAATGAATCTGATAGATATGCAGAATTTCTCAGTCTAAATCGCTATTTAATGCAATACAGATAGCAAGCACACAAATATTCGATTTTTGAAGAAGGCTTTCCCTTGTGGAGAGCCTTTTTTTTGCACCAGAAAAAAACACTTCAAACAACTTCGTTTTTTAAAAGTATCTCCCAAAGTATGATATTAAAGTATGATTTTTAACGATGCCATAAACAACTTTAAGTCAGCAATAAGATACTCTGAAAAATTCTTTTATCTCAGTTTTTCAACTTTACTTTGTAGTACAATATGCGGGCAGAGTGACCAAAAAGCCACTCAAAAAAGAGCTGAAAACAGCGATTTTTAGACTCGCAATTTTTGGCAAAAATGCCAGAAGTATGAAAGTGTAACAATAACAAAGTATGATATGAGTCCATTTTTAATATTTGCAATAGTTCTAACCGTGGCCTACGTCATCTACTACTCAGTGATGATCACACGAGACCTATATGGTAAAAAAGACGAGGTGAAAACCAACGAGGAAGTTTTTGATGTGAGTGAATTGGAGGAACAGGAAGCTGCGGTTACTGTGAGTGAAAGCGAGAACGGATTCTCTGTCGCTGACAAACAGTACGAAACTCTCCGTCATGAAGATGATGTCATTCCTGCCCAACAAGAAGAACAACCGCTGTATGACATCAAGCAACCAGAACAGAAAAGTGTTGCTGAGAATCTTGAAGAGCAGATGCAGGATAAAATGGAAGATACAGATATGTTCATGGAAAACCAGCTTATGCAGGATGACTTCACAGCTTGTCTTCTCAATGGTGGTGACATGGGCAATGGTAAACCAAAGGTATTAGCAACACTGATAAACGATGAAATTTAGATCCCTGCTTCTCTCTGTCTTCTGCTCATGTGCGCTGCTCCCCCAGACCATCTCTGCCAAGTGTGGCGGAGTTGACTATAGCTGGGGAGCAGATGCACTAGCGCAGATGCACGACTATGTGGTCACGATGATGCTCTACGTCTTATATCTGACGTATGCCATCGCCGCAATTATGGTCGTCATCTCAGCTTTGCAGATATACATCAAAATGAATACAGGTGAAGACGGAATAACCAAATCAATAATGATGCTCATTGGAGCTTGCCTCTTTATGATAGGTGCTTCAATCGTGTTCCCATCATTCTTCGGGTATCGTATATGATGTCCAAACAAAAAAAGAACTCAATGCGCAAACGAGTATATAAGTACAACTAAAAAATTTAAAGTCAAAGAAAATGTTTAATAAAGCAATGAACTTTATGAAGAAGACTGCAAAGAAGGTAGCTTCTTCTGAACGATTGAAGACAATGGCACTTATGCTTCTCGTAGGCACTGGTGTTGCAATGGCACAGAACTCAGCTGGAGACTATTCAGCCGGCACAACTGCCTTAACCACAGTGACTCAGGAAATAGCCAAATATGTTCCTATTGTCGTGAAATTGTGCTATGCGATTGCTGGCGTAGTGGCCGTTGTGGGCGCTATTTCCGTATATATCGCCATGAATAACGAGGAGCAGGATGTCAAGAATATCTTAGTCCTCCAAAATTGGTTGGAAAGGATAAGAAAGGAAGTGACAATTAAAGTGCTTATAATCAAGCGAATAAGCGAATATTTGAATTTTCCGATTCTTGCTCAACCGACTCTTAAAAAGATATAATAAAATGATTTTTGTTTCTGATTTGTTTCTCATATATGGCTTGATTTTCATATCTTTGCACATGCTTTCAAGGGCATAATCACGATGCAGAAACGATATATCAGCATCCGAAAAGCCCAAACCTCGCAGACCCTCTGCAAAATTCATTTTCCCTTCTTTCGGGAGTAAATTACCAATAAAAAATATACAAGCATGGCAAGACCAAAGAAACAAGTCAAACTGAAGGAGCCGATTAAGATTCGTCTCAAATCCCTTGCAGATGGCAACAAGAGTATCTATCTTGACATCTACTGGAAGGGAGTCAGGAAGTATGAGTATCTGAAACTCTATATCATTCCTGAGGTCAATCCACTCTGCAAGGAGCAGAACAAGGAAACGATGGCAGTCGCAGAACGTATCAAGGCAGAGCGCATCAAGGCTCTCCATGGTCACGGAGTGCAAGACTGGGAAACAGTCAAGCAGGGTTCACAACTCTTGACAGGATGGATCAAGAAGTATTGTGAAGGTGGAGTCAGCACCAAGAACTCAACCCTCCATTGTCGTGTTGAAATGCTTCACACCGTGGAGAAATATCTTGAAGAGTCCAATCAGACCTTCATCACCCTTGAAGAGGTCAATGCTGATTTCTGCCGTGGGTATGTGAAGTTCCTTCGCACCTTCCCAAACTCACACTGCAAGTACATTGAGCCAAGACCTATCAGTCAGAACACGGCAAGCCGTTACCTCGGCATGTTCTCGACTACTCTCAACAATGCCGTCCGTCAAGGTATCATCCGAAACAATCCAATGAAGGAACTGGATGCCAAGGAGCGCATTCAGCCAAAGGATGGCAAGAAGGAATACCTTACCATAGAGGAACTTAAAGCCCTCATGGCAACCGACAGTTACCGCCCAGAGGTCAAGCAAGCCTTCATCTTTGCTTGTTTCACTGGATTGCGACTCAGTGATATGTACAAACTTGCACCGATTCACATCTTCAAGACTCCTGACGGCAAGGGCGAGTACATTGATATGGAAATGCAGAAGACGGAGAAGCCTGTCATCATCCCACTCTCGGAAGAGGCAAAGCGTTGGTTACCAAAACCAAAGGGAATAACAACTCCCTTCTTTGATATACCAACGACTCAGACTGTCATAGGCAGAGCCCTTCGCAAATGGGCAGAGGCAGCAGGTGTAGAGAAGCACATCAGTTTCCACTGTTCACGTCACACCTTCGGAACTATGATGCTGACACTTGGCGCAGACCTGTTCACCACAAGCAAGTTGATGGGTCACACCAACATTCAGACCACTGAAATCTATGCGAAAATCGTAGATAAGAAGAAGGAGGAAGCCATCAACCTCATTGATGGAATGTTCAAGTAAAGGAGGTGACTTGAAAGCACCCCCTTTGATAAACCAGGGTGGTGTTTTACCCCAGTGGTATAACCAATTATAACTATCATTGATATGACCATCACACTTCGACAAAAAGACCTCGAAAACGACAACAAGAGCCTGTATCTTGACATCTATGAGAATGGCAAGCGCAAGTTTGAGTTCCTTTCCCTCTACCTAATCCCTGAGATTAACCAAGAGACAAAGGAACGCAACGAGGCTACCTTGAAACGTGCGCAGGAGATTCGTGCCGAGCGCATCCTTCATCCCGAGACCATTCCCGAGAAAGGTCACTTGATGGTCGTACCCGACATTCCAGATGATGATTCTCCCGAGGTCATTGACTGGATCCAGACCTACATGGAGTGGATGGACGGCAATCCCGAATATTCCAAGAGGACTGTCGAGCAGACTCAATACCTTCAAGAACGCATGAAGGAGTTCCTAAAGGCAAAGCGCAGACCTCACATCACTCTGATGAAGTTTGATAAGACATGGTTCAAGGCATTCTTTCTTTGGCTGAAGAATGACTATGTACCTCAGAAGTATGTGAGAGTCAAGGCAAAGCCGTTGAGCAATGCCAGTTTGCGGAACATGCAACAACGCATTGTCGCAGTATTCAACAAGGCTGTCAAGACTGGCAAGTTGAAGGCAAACCCCTTCTATCAGTTGGAGAAGGAAGACACTATCTCCAAGCCAAAGGCAGGTCACAAGCTGTACCTTACACCCGATGAACTCAAACTCTTCATGGCATCCGAAGAGACTAACGGAGTCAGGGAAACCCAGTTGGCATTTGGCTTCGCTTGCCTTACAGGACTACGCATCAGTGACATAAGGGCTTTGCGATGGTCAAACATCATGAGGAACGAGGCAACGAACACACTTGTAATCGTCCAGAAGAAGACCAAGGAACTCAATGCCGTTCCAATCTGCTCAACCGCAGAAGCATGGATGCCACCCAAGAAGGATGACAAGGTTTACCACCTTCCTGCCCATGCCAATGTGGATGCAGCTCTCAAAAGAATAGCCAAGAAGGTAGGTATTACGAAGACAATCTCCTTCCATACCTCCCGACATACCTTTGGCACATTGATCCAAGCGGCTACTGGTGACATCGAGACCACCAAGAAACTCATGGGTCACAAGTCGCTCAAATCAACCGCAGTCTATGCAGACGTGCTGACTGAGGAAAAGGTCAAGGCTATCTCCAATACCAAGACGGTATTCAGGAGTCGCAAGCCACACACCGAGAACAAGAAGATTCCACGAACCAAGCGAACGGCAGCGACCAACACGCACCCTCGCAAGGTCATAGATATACAGGATAACGAATAACGGCTAACGAGCCGATTCAGGATAACAACCAGTTTCATTTCATCAAAAGCAATGCCCTGATTTAAGGTAGTGGTTTCCGCTACCTTTAGGGGTTTGCTATCTCAAAACAAAGCAGTCAGGATAATATAAACATCTAAATATCAAGAATATGAATAAGACTATTGACAACGAGACTCTTCTTTTGAAGGTAGAGTCATTTGAGCATCGCATCGAGGTTCTGGAGAACACTCTCAACGTAGCCAAGGAGGTATTGACACTTGAAGAAGCAGCCCTTTTCATGGGTATATCAAAGAGCAGTCTCTACAAGATGACCCACCGTCATGAGCTTCCTTTCTTCCGTCCAAACGGCAAACTCATCTACTTTGAGAAGGCTGAACTTCTGAAGTGGATGCGTCAGAACCGCAACATGTCTGAGGCTGAGACCAAGGAGGCAGCAGCCCAGAAGCTGAATGAACTTGCCAACCACTAATCAATGAGTATATGAATCAGGATTTCAACCAACAGCAGTACAACGACAAACTGGCTCAGGTAGCCAGCCTTGCCGTTACCTATGCCAAGGATGGCACAGGTTATCACAGTATGAAGGATGCCTTCAATGAACTGTGCGAGATTTCACATGCCAACAAGGGCATTGACCATGAGAACACTATCGGCAGACGAACCCTGCTTGTGCAGAGTGTCTGCATCAAGGCTATCCATGCGCTCACTCCGTACCAGAACGAGCGACTTGAACAGCAGCTGAAGGACATTGCTTCGGACTATCCCGAGCATCGTCACCTGCATTTCCGCAGATAGTTTCTTCTTTCCCTTTTGTCATATCATAGACATATCAATGAGAGTTACCGCTTACATACGTCAGAAAGATACATCGAAGAACGACCTCGACAGCCGTGCTTCGGTGTACTTCCGTGTCCGTGACAAAGGGCTTGATGTCAAGTGCGCAAGCGAACTTCAGATCAATCCCAATCACTGGAGCCAAGAACGACAGGGCTACAAGAGCCGTGTCAATCTTGTGGATGACGATACCAGAAACCTCTTTGACTCACAGGTCAAAGAGATTACAGGTATCATAACCAGGGAATACTATATCGGAGCAAACTCCGACTGGCTCAGACGACTGATATTTGCCTATCACCATCCCAATGCCTATTGCATGGGCAGTGGCATGGCGGTAAGCAAATCCTTTGTCATCTGGGCAGAGAGATACCTTCAGAACAAGCATTTTGGCAAGCATCAGGAGTGTAACACCCGATGCCTGATTGACAAGGTTACTCGCTTTGAGGATGAACACAAACACCCGATGAACATTGACAGCATGACTGCCGATGATCTTCGTGCGTTTGCGGATTTCCTGTCTTCTGACTATGACATATCAATGAATACCATCGTCACTAACATGACCATGTTACGAACCGTCTGCAACTGGGTTCGCAAGCAGGGAGTCACAAACAATGACCCCTTCTTTGGCTATGACATGCCCAAGGCTCTCTATGGCACTCCATATTTCCTGACCATTCAGGAGCGTGACCAAGTTCTGGATGCAGACCTCACGGATGATTCAGAACTTGCTGAGTATCGTGATATGTTCGTGTTTCAGTGTATGGTCGGTTGCCGTCATAGTGATCTTGTGACCTTCACCCCCAAGAACATTATTGACGGTGTTCTGGAATATATCCCCATTAAGACCAAGGGCAAGTCTGGTGACATTGTAAGGGTTCCTCTTATCCCCAAGGCTATGGCTATCCTTGATGGCCATGACCATGGTGATGATGAACCAATCTTCCCCAAGCATTATAACTTCAAGTTCAACGATGCTATCCGTAGAATCTTGAAGCGTGCCAAGGTAAATCGTGTTGTCACTGTGATTAACCCAAAGACACGACAGGAAGAGAAGAAGCCAATCTCAGATGTGGCTACATCTCATCTTGCACGAAGGACTTTTATCGGTAATCTTTACCGCATGGTCAAAGACCCTGATTTGGTTGCCTCGATGTCAGGTCATGCCAAAGGCAGCGTTGCTTTTGCCCGATACCGAGTCATTGATGATGACATGAAGAAATCCCTGGTTGAACTTATCCAGTGATTCTCTTCTTTTTGATGGCATATTTCTTTTCCCTTTATTCGGTTACATTTTTCAAATATCATAGACTATGGACGATAAAAAGTTACATCGTTGCTTCACCTTCTCAGAAGAGCAGTTGAAGCATCTTCGAAGCAAGAAGTACAAGATTGACCGTATGGAATGCTTCATGTCGCTTGTGGATCTTGCCGAGCCAGTTCCAAAACTTGTGCAAATCAGCAAGACCAAGCAGGTAGAAATCTTGGCAGGTCAGGTTATGGTTGACAATACCCAACTTGCCAAACTCTGGGATAAAGACCGCAAGACGGTTCCAAAGCTGTTGGATGCTATGGAGGCTGTGGGCATTTTCTCTTCTCAGGAAGTGGAAGATAACCGCATCTACACCCTTCATTGTCTCTCAGGCTGGTATGTGGATGCCAAGTTCGTGTCGAATGCCTTTGCCTTAAAGCGCAATAACGACAGTACGGCAATCATCCATGCGGAAGTTCCTGCCTCCAAGGTCATCATCACTGAGGATCCTGATGACAAGAAGAAGGACAAGGAAGGTTCTGCTTCGGGCAGTGACAAATCCAAGGACTCTGCCGAGGGCAAGCATCCTTCTGAATCTGGCAATGTGTCGCACCAATCACCACAATCTAATGATAGTGGCAATGTGGGTAAGTCTGGAGCAGATGGCAACAAGTCACCATCACCTCCTGAAAACAATTCCCCTCAGTCTGCTGACAGCCCTTCGCCCCAAGGTGAAGCCGATGGCAAGCAGAATGAAGGGAAGGTGAATGAACAGACTCCTTCACAGCAGGGAGGACAGCAGCCAGGCACCCATCCACAACAGCCTATCGGCAACCAAGGACAGCCTTACAACGGCTATCAGAAGCCTAACGGCTACTATCACCAGAACGGCAACAAATAGCCGTCTGAGGACTCAGGAATGCGACCTGCACCGCCAAACCATCCCAAAGGACGTTTACCGATACAGGACAGCACGGCAAGCCGAAACGACCTACTAAGCCCTGACGGGAACTTAGCAGGTAAAAGGACCGATTTTTAAGAGGTACTTTTCGAGAAATCCTTTTGTACTACATTATTTGTGACCAAATTTCCGTAGTCCTAAAAGTTTCTCGGGCTACTCGCAGGCTCGCAGACCTTTGTCCTTCTTTTTAACTGATTTATATTCATCCCTTTAATCATATTCTTAGATATGGCTAAGAAAAAGAAGATTATCAAGAAGACACCCACAAGGGTGCATTCCTTCCGCTGTACCGAAAAGGACTGGAAGGAACTGAAGAAACTCGCCAAGGAATGTGGTATGAGCATAGGCAAGTATCTCGTTGAGACAGGCAAGAAGCATCATCCACGTCAGCGACTAACTCCAGAGGAAAGCAAAGCCCTTAACTCTCTGACTGAGGCACGTACCGACTTGATAAAAGTCCGCAGTAAGTTGCACGATGCTTCACCCGAGGAAAAGCAAAAGATGTTCAGGTCTCCAAAGTTCATGAAGTGGTGGATTGAAGCCGTCGAACGTCTCATCAAACACTGGTATAGCATTGAAGAGAACCTTACATCACCTGTACAGACCAAAGTTCAATAAGACAAATGATCATACTCGCTAAAGTTGTACCCTATGGCGGCAATGCCGCAAGGTACGCAATGGAGAAGGAGAATGCAACCGTGGTCAAGGTAAACCACATGCCTGACTATCTCGATGCCACCGAAATCTGGTACCGCATGAAGCATCACTGCCAGTTGCACCAACAGGACAGGACTGTTGGGCGAAAGTTGGAACGCTTCATGACCACGTTTGTAATCTCCCCTTCAAAGAAAGAGGCAGCGAAGTTTACCATGGATGACTGGGCGAACCTCGCTGATGAAGGTCTGGAAGCTCTGGATTCAGTCGGACTTTTACCCAAAGGCTTTAAGGAAAAGGTCAAGACCAATTTCCGCAATTCTATGAGTGTTGCAGCCTTGCATCGAGATTCCAAGTCTGGAACCCTGCACCTGCATCTTGACTGTTGCCGTGTGGATAATGACGGCAAGACCAATGATGTTCACGATGTTCACCTCAGGGCAATCAAGGCTGCGGAGATTATCAACGCAAGGCATGGTTGGGAGCAACCTCAGGAGGTTCGTGATATGCGTAAGGATGAGATTGCGGAGTTTTGCGAATATACCCTTCAGAAGATGGATAGTTTCGACATTGATCGTTACTTTGATATGCTTCGCATGAAGGGCTATGAGGTCAAGCAAAAGTATGACACTACTAATGGCAAACTTGTGGGCTACACCATCGGCAAGAATGCCTCAGTGTTCAAGGCTTCTGCCATCGGTCGTAAGTTCATGGTATCACAGCTTGAAGCCACATGGAAGAAGATGCATCCTAAGCCTACTCAGGTCAAGATGCGCCCTGCTTCACCTTCCGCAACTCCGGCTCGCCCTGCTCGCCCTGTTGCTCCAAAACCAACAGTTACCCAGCCCAAGGTTCTTCGCGGAGCTCAGGCGCAAGCGGAGCAGCCAAAGCCAGAACAGCAGAAAACCTGCTATACCATCAATACTGGCAGTGAGACCAAGAAGGTCTGGATTCCTAACTCGGCCAAAGACATCTTCATCAATGAAGCCCAGATTCCTGAAGGTAATGACGTAGCGACAATTGAGAACATTTCCCATGTTGCAATGCTGCTCTTTGCAGGGTACGTTGATGCTGCCACATCAATGTCCGAATCTTGCGGAAGTGGTGGAGGATCCGTTTCCTCAGGATGGGGCAAGAAGGATGACGAGGATGACCGTGAGTATGCTCGCCGTTGCCTCCAGATGGCTCATGCTATCTGCAAGCCAAGACCGCAAAGACGATTCCACCGTTAAACAAATCCCACATATCAATGAGAAGAACAAAACATGTAGAAGAACTCATCGAAGAGGACGAGCAGAAGACTGACTTCGATGACATGATGAACGAAGTCCAGGAAGAGATTGAAGAGCATGATGCCGAGGATGCTGTTGTCAGTCGTGCGCCTGAACTCAGGCAGTTGAGTGAGAACATTGACAAAGCGACCAACACTTGGATCAATGCAACTCTTCAACTGGAGTCTGCCATCCGTAAGTACAATTCAGCTCAGACTGCTCTTGGCAATGCCGTTGACACTATCAGTGGTAAGGTTGACACCATCAATACCCACATTGACAATGTTCTGAAGGATGCCCCAACCAAGTTGAAGGTTTCAGTCAGAGTCGATGATGTTGACTGGAAGAAGATTCAGGACATGTTCGACAAACAACATGAATGGATGACCACTCAGATGCAGAAGCATATCCGTGAGGTCAATCAAATGTTTTATGAAGAACGTAGAAGGGTTCAGGAAAGGTACAAGGAGTACGACGGAACCTACCTCGGACACTATGTGCAGTATTTCTTCTGGTTCTTCTTTGTCCTTGGACTCGTTATTTTCGGCTTGGCTATCTTCCTGATGCTCGACAGTCACTACCACTGGACGAAGTAATCTAATGTTTATACCCTCCAAAATCCCTACGAAACTTGGCATAGTCTAAGTTTGTAGGGATATTTTTTTTTCTTGAAAACGTCATTTTCTTGAAAATGTGCACTATTGCCCGTTGTGGGAGCCAGATAGCATGAGTAACTTTGCACCGTCAAAATAAACGAGTGTAAACCTAATTGTTATAAAGTAAGCATTCCGTAAACCACGTATAGATGGTTATGGAATACTTTTTATATAGTCCGCTAAATGGGAATTTACAATTCTGATATACTTCAGATGTAGGTTGCCGTTTCTAAAGCAATATAAAGTTTGTTTAAACTATGGTTGGCATTGTTCAAGCCTTTGGCTTCATATCCATTTGTATCCAAAATGTCACCTGTTTCAAAAAAAGCATACAACTTCAAATTGTAGAAGTCGCACACAGATTGAACTCCAGCCAATTCCATTTCTACAGCGATGCACCCTTCTTCCATACGTTTGCGTACAAGTCCTTTTGTTTCTCTGATCATCGAATCTGTCGTCCATATTTTACCTGTAATATATGGTACAGATAATTTGTCGAAAATTATGGAAAGTTCCTTGCTTGCGGCTATATCAATATAGTCGGATGGTGCTGCAAAATAATATGAACACCCGTCCCCTCTGTAACTTTGTGTCGGTATGATAAATCTACCTTGTGTGGTTGTACGGTCAAGACTGCCACAGGAACCGAACATAATGAACTTTGATGCTCCAGTTAGCCAGCTTGCAAGATGACATTGAGAGGATGCTACTGCTGAACCTATTCCTGACAGGTAGAAAGTTATCGTAACTCCTTTATAAGTTGTTTTATAGATATGCGTATCGCCATTGCAAGCCGGCATAGTTGCAATAATTTCAGATTCGTAGGAATCAAGTAAATGCCGATGAATCTCCTTCGAGAATATTATCAGGCATATATCTGCAAAATCTCCACGTCTGCCGTAGAAATCAAACAGATTGATCATTGGTTCAGTTTCAATATCATAACTATCAGTAATCATAGCATATTGAATCAGATGTGAGTTTTATATTGCTCCGGTATCTCAAGATTGAAAGTTCTGCATAATAACAGGACGTCGTGGACATCATTTTCATCGTATTCATATCCAAGATGGAACTGTACCTGTGCCTCCGGGTTTATGCATGTTACCTCAATATTCCCGATATTTCCTTTACCTGAGAAAGTTTCGCTTGGGAAAGTGTATCCGTCATATAGAATTCCATCTTCGACATATTCGAAACAATGCAGATCGATTATTCTTCCGTTGTCATCTTTCCAGACAGTATGGCTATCGGTCGTATAGTCCATTACAACTTCTCTGTATCCCTTCCAGGTAATCACGGATATGGCCTTACCATAGTCTTTCTTCTCTACGAACAGATCGATGTCGTTATGTATTCTTGTTTCTCTGCCTATAAGTGCATCGACACCCCAACCGCCGTCCAGAAACACCTTTACAGATGCTTCAGACAGCATTTCAAGAATCTCACATGCATCAAAATAAGTGACCATAAAATTGCAATTAAAATAAACTTTGGTGCAAAGTTAATAAAATTCCGTGAGACTAAAGAGACTTATACGTAGAAAGTTAAACATACAACTGTATTTTCGCAGAAAATACTATAAAATGCCACCTGAAAAGCCCACTTTTCGTGCACATTTTTCCAACTAAAGCCATTTTTTCAACCTGATTGCTGAAACGACAATAAGGTTCACAATACCTGATTTTGCACCTTCAGGAACGCAGCACAAAATGATAGAAAATGAAAATTTCCGTTCATTTCCGTGTTAAGATATGTTAAGCAGATGTTTTCATTTTGGGGTTTTTGAAATTTTTGTTTCCAGTTTGTTTCTTTTGGTACTTTTTGCTTTTTGGGAGTGTTGATATTCAGCACTTTACAATTCGGAAGCAGATTCTCAAGAAAAAGATCATGATGATTGTAGGCGCGTGTATCTTTTTGGTGGCAGCGGCACAGGCTCTCCCATTGTTCTTCGGTGTAACTAACTAAGCAAGGTAAATGGCTACTAAAGAACAAGGAATCCAATATCCTAACTACCCATTATTCAAGGGTTTGCAAAAACCTCTTGAATTTATGGGATTCCAAGGAAGATATATCTATTGGGCTGCTGGGACTATAGGTGGAGCTATTATCGGTTTCATTTTGGCTTACTGTCTGCTTGGATTTATCGCAGGGTTAATTGTTCTGGTTGCCGCTATCTCTGTTGGAGCCGCTTTCATAATCATCAAACAAAGGAAGGGACTTCACACAAAGAAGGACGACCGAGGAATATTTATCTATGCAGTGAGTAAACGCATTTAGAAAAAGAAAAGACCATCAAGACCAAACGTATGGATATTTAATGAACGTTGAACGCAGGCAGACTCGACCTTTAACCCAGGAAGGGTCTGCCTTTTTAATTAAAACGGTATGAAGAAAACTCTAACAATGTGCCTGATGGCTTCAATACTCTTCATTTCATGCAAAGAGAAAACCTACACTCCTCCCAACCTCGATGCTGTAAGAACAGCCGAGAAAGCAAGACAGCAATGGGCAGTAGAAGATTCTCACCAAAATGCAAGGAATGTCATTCCCAAGCAGAACACTGAACCAGATACTATCAAACAGTTACCTGACTCTTTGTTGAATGATACAATCAATACAATTACAAATCAACCAATTAAAGCTGATTTCAAATGAAGCAATTAATACTAAAAGACTCCAATAGATTCATTATCATACCCAACAACTTTGAACTATGTTTTAAACAGTGTGACGAAGGTCTGTTGATGAGTTTTGAAAATGACGAGACTCATTTTTATACAACTATCCTATATGTGGAAGATGAGAAAATCGAATTAATGAATGAATTATTGTTCGAGGGTATCTATTCTTCTTTAGAAGATGACCTGACAGAGTATATAGGATGCGACATCTGTGAATACCTTCAGAAAGGAATCTATTACACAGATGAAGAAAACCAGGGATGTGAACATCCATACTTAGATCTAGAATTTTATGCTAGCAAATGGCAAAACTATCTTGATTACCTTATCAATCGACGATATGGGAAAAAGGGAGAAAACCTCAATAAAAAAGAAGACAACTAATAATAACAATGTGATTATGAAGAATCAAAATTTAAACAGAACCCCAAATCCTATGGTTGTCGCAGGAATAAGGATTGAAGATAAAATAGCCCAACTTATGTTAGATGGGCTAAACATAAGACTTTACCCTATCAGTAAAGAAGGTGATGGCATCATTGGTATAATGATTTATACAAAGAGAGGTGTATCTCTTTCAAATATGGTCGTAAGTGACGAACTGCTTCCTGCTTTTTCAAGAATGAATAAGAAAGAGAAGAATCAGCTCTTTCTTTTGATGGGTATGATTATGATGAGCGATTATACTATAATCGTAACTACTGAATGTTCAAAACACACCCTAAAGGATGTATCCGTTTGTGCCAAAATCCAGCAGACTCTCATGAACAATCTTAATGGCTATGTTGACGAATGGAACAGACATCTCGATTTCTTGATTGCGAACTCAACATACAAGTCAGCAAGAAATGGTAATAATCAATAATAGTTGATTCTATAAAAGGCAATCCCCATGGTATTATACATCATTCTATTCTTCATTGCAGTCTGTATCGGCATGGCGATTTCCGTCTATGCCTTTGGTACAGGCGGTAAGCGTAAGAAGATATTTCAGGACATCTACTTTTCTGTCGAAGAAACAGAAGGTGTTGGTGTGATTTATACGAAGACAGGTGAGTTTTCAGCAGTTCTTCGTATCGAGAACCCTGTCCAGAAATATTCAGCCAATATTGACAGCTACTACGAATACACCCATTTATTTACTGCCATTGCCCAGACTTTGGGAGAAGGATATGCCATTCACAAGCAGGACATCTTCACCCGAAAGCAGTTCAAGGATGAAAGTGGCAATGAGCACGAGTTCCTTTCTGAGTCATACTTCCGCTATTTCAAAGGCAGAGAATATACGGACAGTGTTACCTATGTGACTATCACTCAAGAAAACAAGAAAAGCCGTCTTCTTTCCTATGATAACAAGAAATGGCGTGACTTCATGGTCAAGATCCGTAAGGTGCATGACCAGTTGAAGGACTCAGGTGTACAGGTAAGATTCTTGGGAAAGAAAGAGGCAAGCGAGTATGTTGACCGCTTCTTTGCTATGAACTTCAAGGATAAGTTGGTTTCGATGACAGGCTTCAAGGTGGATGATGAAATGATTTCCATGGGTGATAAACGATGCAAAGTATATAGCCTTGTTGATGTGGACTGCGCCAACCTGCCATCACAGATTCGTCCATTCACCAATATTGAGGTGAACAACACCAGTATGCCTGTTGATATGGTATCACTCATTGATAGCATTCCTGGAGCAGAAACCGTGGTTTATAATCAGATAATCTTCATGCCCAACCAAAAAAGAGAGTTGGCATTGCTTGATAAGAAGAAGAACCGCCATGCCAGTATGCCTAACCCATCCAACCAGATGGCTGTGGAAGACATCAAGAATGTTCAGGAAGTCATTGCCCGTGAGAGTAAACAGCTTGTTTATACCCACTACAACCTTGTTGTAGCTGTAGCTCCTGAAACGGATATTCAGAAGTGTACTAATCATTTGGAAAATGCTTTCGGACGTATGGGTATTCATATCAGCAAGCGAGCTTACAATCAACTGGAGCTCTTCGTAAACTCATTCCCGGGTAACTGCTATGGAATGAGTGAAGACTACGACAGATTCCTCACTCTTGGTGACGCAGCCACTTGTCTGATGTACAAGGAAAAGATTCAGCATAGCGAAGACACTCCGTTGAAGATTTACTATACAGACCGTCAAGGTGTACCAGTAGCTATTGATATTACAGGTAAGGAAGGTCGCAACAAACTGACCGACAACAGTAATTTCTTCTGTTTAGGTCCTTCTGGTAGTGGCAAGAGTTTCCACATGAACTCTGTTGTTCGCCAACTTTGGGAACAGAATACCGATGTCGTAATGGTCGATACTGGTAACTCTTATGAAGGTCTTTGTGAATATGTAGGTGGAAAGTATATCTCTTATACCGAGGAAAAACCTATCACCATGAATCCGTTCCGAATTAAACGTGAGGAACTGAACGTGGAGAAAACAGGCTTCCTGAAAAATCTAGTACTGCTTATCTGGAAAGGTACGCAGGGAACTATCTCCAAAACGGAAGACAGACTAATAGACCAGGTTATAACTGAATACTATTCCACCTTCTTCAATGGCTTCAATGGTTTCACTCCTCCACAAAGAGAAGACCTTAGAAAGAGCATCGAGATTGACGAGCGTAATATGGTAAATCAGCACCCAGACGAGACTCCAGAACAAAGGGAAGTCAGAATCAATAGCATCATTGATGAGATTGAAGAGCGTCGTAAGCAGTTGAAAGTCGAAAGCCTTTCATTCAATACTTTCTATGAGTATTCTGTTCAGCGCATACCTGCCATCTGTCACGAGAACAGCATTACAGGTATCGACATATCAACATATCGCTACATGATGAAGGACTTCTACCGAGGTGGAAACCACAACAAGACGCTGAATGAGGACATGGACGGCTCTCTCTTCGATGAAACCTTTATCGTTTTTGAGATTGACGCAATCAAGGATGACCCATTGCTTTTCCCTATTGTCACTTTGATTATTATGGACGTATTCTTGCAAAAGATGCGTATCAAGAAGAATCGAAAGGTGCTTGTAATCGAGGAAGCATGGAAAGCAATTGCCTCTCCTCTTATGGCTGAATACATCAAGTACCTCTATAAAACAGCCCGTAAGTTTTGGGCTTCAGTCGGTGTAGTAACTCAGGAGATTCAGGATATTATCGGCAGTCCCGTTGTCAAGGAAGCCATCATCAATAACTCAGATGTGGTGATGTTGCTTGACCAGAGCAAGTTCCGTGAACGCTTTGATACCATCAAGGCAATCCTTGGACTTACAGACGTGGACTGCAAGAAGATATTCACCATCAACAGGCTTGAAAATAAGGAAGGACGCAGTTTCTTCCGTGAAGTTTTCATCCGTAGAGGTAGTACAAGTGGTGTTTATGGCGTAGAAGAACCTCATGAATGCTACATGACCTACACTACCGAGCGAGCTGAGAAAGAAGCATTGAAGCTCTACAAGAAAGAGCTGAACTGCAATCACCAGCAAGCGATTGAAGCCTATTGTAAGGACTGGGATGCGTCAGGTATCGGTAAGTCTCTACAGTTTGCCCAAAAGGTAAATGAAGCCGGATGCGTGTTGAATCTAACCCCAAAGAAACAAACTAACTATTAGCAACAATGGAAAGAGTAAAATTAGAATCATTCCTGGACCTAGATGGTCTGATGGTGAAACCCAGCATAAAAGATAAACTGACCAGTGCCATGTATAAAAGCCAGGCACTGACCTACGGAGATTTCTGCAAGCATTCAGAAGCTGAGCTGTTAGATATTGATTTTCTTACACACGACCTCTATGTAGCTCTCTGTCAGCAGGTAAAAACAGCTGGCTTACACGTCAACATGACCGAAAAGGAATTGGAGGAATACAAGGATGCAGAGTTCATTAAGAACAATCCAGAGGTTATTTCTCCCAAGACTGACAGCAAGCATGAAGACTCCCAAAAGGACAATTCGAAGGATTTGAAAGAAAAGCATGATGCTGTTCTCAAAAAGATGCAGACTTCACCTTACGAGAGACTTTATCTCAATGATTTGGAATGGATGCTTCATCAGATCCGTTTGCAACTGCTCACTCATCAGCCTTGGTATATCAAGACCTTCTGCACTTTCTCATGGAGATTGCAGATTGCAATGGGACAAGCACAGGAGATTTTCGATGAGATCAGCCAGAACATTATTGAGCGTGCTGTCAACTGTCAAACAGATGATGATACCAAATAACTAAGTATAAATCAATTATTTCCAAAGATTAGAATGAAACGACTTCAACTCATTATCGGCATATTGTTTTGCGTATTGACAACCGTCAATGCACAATACTACAGCGTGAACTACGACAAACAGACTGTCGCAGCGATGGCTGGTGCCTATAATGCAGAAGCCGTTACAGAAGCCTACTACAACCAACAGGTACAAAGTATTCTTAAACATTACAGTGCAGCCGAGGTTGCATCAGCTGGTATCTATGCTTCCAAGTTCTTGGAGCGCAAAGCCCTGACAAACCTAGGTATCTGGACAAGTTCTACAGAGAATTACTTCTACCGTCGTATTTATCACATGGTCTCAGAAAAGATTATGCCTAAGATATGGACTGTTGCAGGCATGATGTTGGAAAGCCCTCAAACAGCACTCTATTGGGGAAGCTATCTGATGAAGATATGTGATGATACCAAGAATCTGTGTATGCAGTTCGAGAGTGTCGTTACTAATTCAAGTTTAAGTTTCTCTAATGTGGCTTTTCTGCAAATAAATCAGGAGATTGCGTCCATTCTAAAGCTATCTGAATTAGGCAATATTGACTTCGAGAAACTCTTGAATGACTTCACCAAAGTACCTGCTAATTTCAATAAGGACAACTTGAAGGCTGATGTTGAGAACCTCTACAAGACAGGTGCCAACCTTGCTTCGGCAGGTACAACCAATCTTGGCAATGCACTACTACAGTCAAGTCAGTTCAACCAGTTGTTCAGTGGGAAGATGAGTTCAGCTATGACTATAGCCCAGAACTACGCCAATCTCTTTGAACATTTTGAGAAAAACGCAGGAGGCTCACTTCTTGAGATTCTGGGTTCAAAGGATAATGTAGCTGGTCTATTCAGCTTTGCCAACTATAATATCACCTCATGGATGACAGACTATCTGGACGGAACTATGGGGCAATACTATACTCAACGATGGTATATAGCACGAAGAGACTATGGCTCAATCAACCTCTGTACTTACGACCCACCTTCTGGCAAAGATGATGTGATTAATGGTCCGCATTGGTATCGAGTAAATACAACAGACGACTATTACTACCCAACCTCTGCTCAACTGGAGGCTGCTTTGCAAAATTCAGAAAATCATGCAGGGTGGTCAAGAACCAGAGTTCAGCAACTAAATAAGCAGAATGATGGATTCGACTATACCATTACCTACTATTGGGATAGCTGGAATATATTGAGAAATGGCAACTTGCGCCAAAAGGCTTATGCTTACCATATTCGTGTAAACAAGACTTGGGATAATACCGAAGTGGTCTATGAAGATGTTTTCGATTCATATTCTATGGATCTGAATACCTTCAAAGCTCAACTCAACGCTAGACTATCCGAGTTCAATGACAACGAAGAAGGTTACACATATTATATAGCCTCAGACAGCAAGAATTATTATCAGGCAACTGATGAAGCCAAACTCAAAGGTTGTGAGAGCGTAACCATTAGCGTGACCTGTAGTGATGGTACAACGCTCAGTTCAGGAACAACACAATACAAATGCAGTGATTGTGGTGGCTCACTGAATAATCATAGTAAAGAATGTGCTATGCGTACCTCTGTCAGTGAGAACAACCTAGACCTGTCTGAGCTAAACCAGATGGAACAGGAAGCCAACAGTAATGTGATTAGACTGCAAAGCCAAATATCTTCTTTGGAAGCAGAAAATAAGACTTTAATCAGAAAAATAGCTTCTGCAAGTGTCACTGATGCAGCGAAATACAGAGAACAGTACAACAAGAACTTGAACACTATTGAAACGCTGAAAAAGGAACTTGCCACATGGCAACAAAAGCAAAAAGACATTCAGTCTGCTAAAGCTGATGCAGCCAAAGACAATGAGGTGGCCACCGATGATTACTACAGAATCCCTGCCATTATGAATGATTGCAAGACCTCTTTCAATCTGACTTGGCAAGATGCTGGTAGTTGGAACGGCTACACCTTTGTGCGCAAGGCAACCATGCCAAATATTAATGGTGTGATAACCTTCACAGCGACACTAAGCATTGTCCGTAAGCCAAAATATTTCTTAGGCATTAAGATTCACAGAGCAATCCTTGGTATCAACTGGAAGCTGACATCTGACTATACAGATACCTCTGTTGTCGATGTTCTTACTCTCGACCCAAGTAAGAGTGACAAGGAAAAGGCAGATGAAGTCAACAAGCGTATCTCTGAAATTGCACAGGAATACCCATCCTGCAAGATAACTACTGAGTATGCCAAGAATGCTCCTGCTGAAACTGACAATACAAACGACACCAAGCACTTGTTGTGGTCTTCTGACAGGCTCAACATTGCCATGGAAGTTGATAGTCGAATAACGAAAATATATACTGACATAGTTTCACTGGAAAAGATGATGCACTATAAGCGCAACATCGTGGATGTGCTTCTGGACATAGTTCCAAGAGTCAATGAAGACCAGGGAAGACGCTTGACATTGGTTGAGAAATGCCGTAAACGCTGGCTCAGAAAGGCCGCAGAGACGAAGCATTCTACAGGTTATAACGGAAAATACGAGGAGGACGAAGAATGAAACAACTACTTATACTCATCCTGATTATACTCGCTCCCATCAAGTCAATGGCTCAATGGAGTTTTGACGTTGTTAGCGTAGAAGCCTATATCAATGACCACAAGAAACAGCGAAGCCTCTTGCTTGCTCGCAGTACCCTTGAATACAGCAATAAGCTGTTGCATGAGTACAGCAGTAAAGAGACCACAAACTACAAAGACATCAATGTGGATCTCGATAAGTACACAAGAGCTTTCGATGTGATAGACGTTCTCTACCAGTCATTGCGTACAGGCATGAATACTTACTCCACTTATGAAAACGTGAAGGAACGTATCTCAGACTACAAGAAACTGCTCAACGACTTCAACGAACAGGTTGTGAAGCGAAAACATATCGAGGCGATTGATACGGCGATAGTCACAATCAACCTCAGAGCCATTTCAAACATTGCCAAGGAAGGCGACTATCTGTATAAATCAGTCAGTGACCTTGTCCTCTATGCCACAGGTGCAGCTGCATGTTCAACGGCAGACCTGATGGTAGTTCTGGAGAGCATTAACACCTCGCTTGATAATATCGAGAGGACGCTTAACTCTGCCTACTTTGAGACCTGGCGATTCGTTCAGCTCAGAATTGGCTATTGGAAAGAACAGGTTTACCGAACCAAGACAAAGCAACAAATGATTGACGATGCCTTTGGACGTTGGAGAAAAGCCAGCAGACTCGGTCGCTAACGTATCGCTACAAATTTAATGTTTCCCCTAAACTCAAATAAAGGAATGAAGATTACAAAAGCAATATTGGCAATAGCCACCCTAACAGCTTCAGTGAGTGTGAATGCCCAGAGAGTAAGCTACAATCATGATGGAGTGAAACAAGGACAAATCACCGTTATGGAGATTGGTTCAGGCTCTCTAAATCCTGATCTTTACTATTGGGCTACTCACAATTCATATCGAAAGACAGCTGCTCAAAAGAACAAGCAGGTCTTTCGTACAGCCGCTGGAATCAACTCCTACAATCAGGTTGAGTATGCCGAAGCTATTGACTCTGCACTTACGAAACGTGCAAAGATTGAGGCACTTAACGTGGCTGATAGAAGTGTTGATTTAGCTTGGGCTGCTGAAGGAACCAAGATAAACAGCAAGATGAATGACTTCCAAACCAACATAGATAGAATAATTATGGCTGGTGGAAGCATTGCTGAAAAGAAACAGTGGGAAGAATACTACAATTTGTCTTCCTGTGCTATCAAATCTGTCAAAGATGGCTATATGCCAAATGTCCAGCGAAAGAAAATGTACCTCAATATCTATGCCTTTGTTGCTCGTAAGAACAACACACTGCTCAAACGATTGGCAGGTATGCAGACAGCCAAAGAGACAAAGGAACTGTTGGCAACACGTCTGGAACATCACTCAGCCAATAAAGAAAATATTATTCGTGTAGCGATGCAAAAATGGAGAAAAGCCAGTGGATCACGAACAAATGGATCTTCAAGTAGTGGAAGCTACGATGAATCAAATTGATTACAAATAAATAAAATACAACTAAGTTATGGAACAGATTATTGAAACCCCAAAACAAGCTCCTTACGAAAAGTTTAGAAGCATGTTCGGAGAAACTATGAGTAAGATTGAAAACAACGAGGAAATAGGCTCTGAAGAGTTATTCTCACTCGTTATTGGCATGACAAACACTATGGTAGAAGTGCTTGACGAGAATGAAAGCACAATGAGAAAATACTTTGAAGAAAACCACAAGCTCAAAGCTCAGGTTGACCGTATGTACGCCAAAAACAAGAAAATCACTGCGTGCATGGATGACCTTCCTGCTATGATTCGTAGCAATGGTTTTATTCCCACTTTCTCTGCAAACGAAATTTCTAAGGATTTCAAGGTCGTTACTCTGAGTTCATTTATGAAAGAGAATGGCATCTATTATCAGAAGCTGATGAAAATCCTGAAAGAAACTGGAGTTATGTACAATGACGGCAATAACTGGAAGTTGTCGGGCGAATACGACGATAAGGGTTATGCGATTTACGTCATTGGACACAACAGACACTATTCCGAAGCCAGACTCATGTGGACTGAGGAAGGTGTTGAATTTCTCAAAGAACTAGTTTATAGTTACAATAATAAGCCTAAGAATACTGAGGCACCAGTAGAAACCCAAACAGAATAAACTATGGCTAACGGCAGTAGCATATTATCAGATTTTGGCATCAATATCCTCGAAGAAGAGATTGATGACGTGATCTTCCAGACCAACGAGTTCCTTTGTGATGCCACTTTCACAGGCTCACAAGGCGCGTTCTGGTGGATTCTCCAAATGTGTATGGCACTGGCAGCTCTCTTCTCCATCATCGTTGCGGCAGGTATGACGTACAAGATGATGGTGAAGCATGAGCCATTGGATATCATGAAGTTATTCAAGCCATTAGCTATTTCAATTATTCTCTGTTGGTGGTACCCACCAGCAGATACAGGTATGACAGGAAGCGGTAGTAACTGGTGTTTCCTTGACTTTCTGAGTTATATCCCAAACTCCATTGGTTCCTATACTCATGACCTCTATGAAGCGGAAGCCACTCAGATTGAGGATAAGTTCACTGAAGTACAACAGCTCATATATCAAAGAGACACTATCTACCAGAGTCTGCAAGCAAAGGCAGACGTTGCACATAAAGGTACGGAAGACCCTACTGTCATTCAGGAAACCCTTGCTGCAACAGGTGTTGAAGAAGTTACCAGTATGGAAACTAATGCCAGCAAGTTATGGTTTACTTCACTTACCGCTGGTGCAGTAGTTGGACTTGACAAGATCATCATGCTCCTGGCACTGATTGTCTTCAGGATTGGCTGGTGGTCAACCATATACTGCCAACAGATACTCCTTGGTATGCTGACAATATTCGGTCCGATACAATGGGCGTTCAGTCTTCTGCCCAAATGGGAAAGCAGTTGGGCTAAGTGGATGACACGCTATCTGACGGTTCATTTTTACGGTGCTTGCCTTTACTTCGTCGGCTTCTACGTCCTTTTGCTCTTTGATATAGTATTGAGTATACAGGTTGAGAACCTCACAGCAATTACGGCTTCAGAACAAGCTATGACCGCATATCTACAAAATTCATTCTTCTCGGCAGGCTATCTGATGGCTGCATCTATTGTCGCTTTGAAGTGTCTGAACCTTGTACCAGACCTAGCCGCCTGGATGATTCCTGATGGTGATACAGCTTTCTCAACCCGAAACTTTGGCGAAGGCGTTGCACAACAGGCAAAACAGTCAACTCAGGGACTGATACACAGCGTAATGAAATAGTTAACAACTAAATGATAAACAAATGGTAATCAAAAATTTAGAGAATAAAATCAAACTCGTGACCATCATCTGCTCGATGTTCCTGCTAGGTTGTGTGCTTATCAGCATCTCCAGCATCTGGACTGCGAGAAGCATGGTTGTCGATGCTCAGAATAAAATCTATGTATTGGACAGCAATGTGCCAATCATGGTACAGAGAACAACTATGGATGAAACCCTCGATGTGGAAGCTAAGGCTCATATCGAAGCATTCCATCATTATTTCTTCACCCTGGCACCTGATGACAAGTACATCAAGTACACAATGGAGAAAGCCATGTACCTCGTTGATGAAACAGGTCTTGCTCAGTATAACACCTTGAAGGAAAAAGGCTTCTACAACAACATCATGGGAACCAGTGCTGTGTTCAGCATCTTCTGTGACAGCATCAAATTCGATAAGCAGAATATGGAGTTCACCTACTACGGTCGCCAGAGAATTGAACGTAGAACCAATATCCTGACTCGTGAACTTGTAACGGCAGGTAAACTCAAAAGAGTGCCAAGAACCGACAACAACCCTCATGGTTTGCTAATCGTGAACTGGCGTACACTGCTCAACAAGGATATTGACCAAAAAACCAAGGTAAACTACTAAAACCGAAGATTATGAAAGGATTTAAAAGAATGATTTTTGGTGAGCCGATGCCAGATAAGAACGACCCTAAGTATAAGGAGCGTTATGAAAATGAGGTGAAAGCCGGACGTAAGTTTGCCAAGGCACTGCGTATTGACAAAGCTGCTGTCCATGTACAGCGCTTTGCCGAAATTCACAAAACCCTGTTCCTCGTGATAGTCTTTGGATTTGTTGCCCTGAGCTTTGGCTTCAATATCTACCGAATAACCAAGGTATATAACAATCAACAGACCAGAAGGACTGCAACAGAAATGCAGGATTCCCTCATACGAACAAGACACAAGTCTCTCAATAGAAATTACCCATTAGAGAACAATCAAAAAAAGAATAACTATGAAGCTGACAGATAAAATAAACTTCAAACAGCCGAAATACATGTTACCGTTGATTATCTATCTCCCTGTGTTGGGAACTGGATATTTCATCTTCGACATGTTCGATACCAAATTGGCTGAGACAAAGGATGCCAATATGCAAACTACCGAGTACCTTAATCCCAATTTGCCACAAGCTCAGATCAAGAGTGATGGTATCGGTGGCAAGTATGAGAATATGGTCAACTCTTACGGCAAAATCGAAGATAAGACTGCCGTGAACAATATTGAAATGGAAGAAAACAATGAAAAAGAACAGTATGAATCCAAATATACAGATGAAGAACTGCGAAAGCTGGATGATGAAGCAGCAAAGAGAACAGCAGAAATGGAGAAGCAGAAAAGCATGCAAGATGCCAGCTCAGGTAAAGGAGAAAACGAAGCGCTCGCTGAACTCAACAAAGCGTTGGCTCAGGCAAGGTTGAAAGCCCAACAAGAACTGGACGAGAAAACCAAAGAGCCAGAAACAAGCACTCCACAAGGCGGTGTAAGCGTTAGTGGCAAGATTGACATCAATGATAAAGCCAAGACTGGTGTTTCTGAGTCAGCAGATCCGACTGAGGTTGTCAAGAAGGTGAAAACATCTTCAGATTACTTCAACACCCTCTCTGAAAATGAGAAAGAGCCTAATCTTATCAAGGCTATTATCGACGAGGATGTCAAGGCAACAGACGGAAGCCGTGTCAGACTCAGACTTCTCGATGATGTGGAAATCGGTGATATGGTCGTTCCAAAAGGTTCTTACCTCTATGCTACCATGAGTGGCTTCGGTTCTCAACGAGTGAAAGGTTCTATCAAGAGTATGCTCATTGATGATGAACTGTTTAAAATCAACCTGTCCATCTATGACACAGACGGTATGGAAGGTCTCTATGTGCCAAGTAGCAGTTTCAGAGAAACTACCAAAGATGTGGCTAGTGGAGCTGCAACAGGCAATATGGAGATGAATAACACTACTGGAAACGGTGGCTTCACTCAATGGGCAACTCAGGCTATGACCAATGCTTACCAGAAAACAAGTAATGCCATTGGTAAGGCTATCAAGAAAAATAAGGTAAAACTCAAATACGGAACCTTTGTCTATCTCATCAACGGCAAAGAGACCAAATCAAGCAATAAGTAACAACTAAAGTACATCATTCAAATGAATATCAAGAAAACCCTTGGCGCAATGATGCTTTGCGCTTTCTCTGCCGTTCCAATGTTGGCACAGCAAACCTATAATGAGATGGAACAGCTCACAATCAATGAGCAGGTAACAACTGTCATCACAGCTTCAGAACCTATCCGCTTCGTGGATATATCTACAGATAAGGTTGTCGGCGACCAGCCAATCAATAATACTATCCGTGTGAAGCCTAAAGGTGAAGCCAAGTATGAAGATGGTGAGATTCTGGCAATCGTGACGATCGTAACAGAACGCTATCGTACTCAGTATGCCTTACTCTATACCACTCGCATGGAAGAAGCAGTCACTGATAAAGAGATTCAGCTGATAGAACGAAATGCCTATAACAACCCAGCCGTGAGTATGTCCACTGCTGATATGACCAAATTCGCCCGTCAGATATGGAACTCTCCAGCCAAGATAAGAAACATCGGCACCAAGAAACACCACATGGTGATGCGTCTGAACAATATCTATTCAACAGGAGACTACTTCTTCATTGACTTCTCCATTGATAATAAGACCAACATTCGCTTCGATATTGACCAGATTCGTATGAAGCTATCTGATAAGAAGATGTCAAAGGCTACCAATGCTCAAAGTATCGAGATTAATCCAGTCATGATGCTTCAACAGGCCAAGAGCTTCAAATATGGTTATCGAAACGTCCTTGTCATCAAGAAAATGACCTTCCCTAACGATAAGGTACTGACCATCGAAATGGCTGAGAAACAGATTTCAGGTAGAAACATCATGTTGAATATTGACTATGAAGATGTCCTTTCTGCCGATTCGTTTAACGCTTCACTTTTAGAGGAGGAATAAGCCATGAAGAAAATAATGCTGATGATGGCAATCATGTTTGCCACACTGACAACTGCTTCTGCTCAGAATGGAAGCAACCGTATTTCTCTCGGTGCAGGACTGCTCTACGAGCGAGGAATGGATCTGACTCTGTCCTACGAGCATGAGACTAACTATCATAACGCTTGGGAATACTTTGCCAATGTCTATCTGAAATGGGACGATTGTGAATCTTGTGGTCATATCTGTCCTGAGAGTTTCTGGAACAATTACCGTAGCTATGGCTTTGGTATAGCTTACAAGCCTTGTGTTGTCCGTGGAAGAAACCACTATGGCAACGTCCGTATTGGTGCTTCTGCAGGTAGTGATACCAACAAGTTTATGGGCGGTGTTCACGTAGGCTATGAACATAACTATGCGCTAGGCAAAGGTTGGCAACTGTTCTGGCAGGTAAAAAGTGATATAATGATTAAAGGCAAAGACACGTTCCGCACTGGAGCTGTTCTTGGCATCAAGTGCGAAATTTAATACGATACGACAATGAATAAGTTATCTTCAACCCTCATAATGGCAACCGCAGTACTCTTTACTGCCTGTGATGCCCACAAAGATTTCCCTGATACCGATACAAAGGTCTGTCATATCCTTTGCACCGATGGCAAGACCGTAAGTATCGAGGACTATGAAGCTCAGAGTAAGAAAGCTGTAGCAGTAGTCTTTGACATCAACCTTGACGAGAACATGGCCGGCAATGGCACAGCAGTCTATCTTCATGAGATTGAACCTGTCGCTTTTACCGACAGCCTCGGTATCAAGCAAGGTACATCTGCCAATCTATCTGCAATGGATGGCAATGCTAACACATTTGCCCTGTATAGCTGTAAGGATGTTGGCTCCCCACTAGCTAAAAGCGTTTTTTCACTATGGAACTATGGTCAGAGTGCCTACATTCCAAGTGTAGCACAAATGAGAAAGCTATTTGCCGCGAAAGATGCCATCAACCCAATCATCATCAAATGCGGTGGCGACCCGATACCCGATAATCCAGAAGACTGCTGGTATTACACATCAACAGAGGTCAGTGGTCAGGAAACGGCTAAGGCCTGGCTCTATTCTCTCAGTAGCGGAGCCATTCAGGAAACTCCAAAAGACCAGGCTCATAAAGCTAGAGCTATTATCACTTTGAACAATTAAAACAGACGTAATTCATGGAAGAAAGTAAAGAGCTTCAAGGAGCGTACAAAATATTCAGGGCAGTCATCTATATCTCCATTTTGGTGGAGTTCTTTGAATATGCCTTTGACCCAGCCATGCTTGACAGCTTTGGCGGTGTACTTTGTGACATTCACAGTAGAATAAAACAATGGTTCATCTATCATGACGGAAACCTCATATACAGCAAGGTAGTAACATTCTTCCTCGTCTGTATCACTTGTGTCGGTACCAGAAACAAGAAACATCTGGAGTTTGACGCAAGAAAGCAGGTTCTATATCCGATTGTGAGTGGCGTGTTCCTGCTTATTCTATCTGTTTGGCTCTTTGGCTTTTCTATGGACACTCGTCTTTATTCCCTAAGTTTGAATATCATTCTCTACATGATAGCAACCATCATAGGTACAGTGCTGGTTCATGTAGCTTTGGATAATATCAGCAAGTTCCTCAAAGAAGGTCTGATGAAAGATAGATTCAACTTTGAGAATGAGAGTTTCGAGCAATGTCAGGAACTTGAAGAAACAAAGTATTCCGTCAATATCCCAATGCGCTACTACTATAAGGGTAAATTCCGTAAGGGAGCAATCAACCTAACCAATCCCTTCCGTGGAACTTGGGTTGTGGGTACCCCTGGTTCTGGTAAGACGTTCTCTGTGATAGAGCCATTCATCCGTCAGCATAGTGCCAAAGGCTTTGCTATGGTAGTCTATGACTATAAGTTCCCTACATTGGCTCAGAAACTCTACTACCATTACCGTATCAACCAGAAAGCTGGCAAAACGCCAAAAGGCTGTAAGTTCAACATGATCAACTTTGTGGACGTGGAGAAATCACGCCGTGTCAATCCAATCCAGCAGAAGTACATCAACAACTTAGCAGCTGCTAGTGAAACAGCAGAAACTCTGCTTGAGTCATTGCAGAAAGGTAAAAAGGAAGGTGGAGGCGGTAGCGACCAGTTCTTCCAGACATCTGCCGTGAACTTTCTTGCAGCCTGCATCTATTTCTTTATCAACTATGAGAAAGAACCATACGATGAGAATGGCAAGATGTTGATAGCCGAAAAAGTTTTAGACCCTTCAACCAAACGTCATAAGCCAACAGGTAGAGTCTTTGACCATACAGGAAAGGAAGTACAACCACACTATTGGCTGGGTAAGTATTCAGATATGCCCCATATCCTGAGTTTCCTCAATGAGAGTTACCAGACTATTTTTGAAGTTCTGGAGACCGACAATGAGGTTGCTCCTCTTCTCGGTCCGTTCCAGACAGCCTTAAAGAACAAGGCAATGGAACAGTTGGAAGGTATGATTGGTACGTTAAGAGTTTACACCAGTAGATTGGCTACAAAGGAATCCTATTGGATTTTCCATAAGGATGGAGACGATTTTGATTTGAAGGTCAGTGACCCTAAGAATCCAAGCTATCTGCTTATCGCCAACGACCCAGAGATGGAATCCATCATCGGTGCGTTGAATGCCCTTATCCTAAACCGTTTGGTAACTCGTGTCAATACCGGCCAGGGAAAGAATGTACCTGTCAGTATCATCGTCGATGAGTTGCCAACTCTCTATTTCCATAAGATAGACCGTCTGATTGGTACCGCCCGAAGCAACAAAGTAAGTGTAGCACTAGGATTTCAAGAGCTACCACAGCTTGAAGCCGATTACGGAAAGGTTGGTATGCAGAAAATTATCACTACTGTGGGTAACGTGGTCAGTGGTTCAGCCCGTTCCAAGGAAACATTGGAATGGCTCAGTAGTGACATCTTCGGTAAGGTGGTTCAGCTCAAAAAAGGTGTTACCATTGACCGAGACAAGACCAGCATCAACCTCAATGAGAATATGGATAGCCTTGTACCTGCTTCAAAAATCAGTGATATGCCGACAGGATGGATATGTGGTCAGACTGCTAGAGACTTCACCGTCACCAAGACAGGTCGTGGTGGCTCGATGAACATTCAGGAAAGTGAAGAGTTCAAGACCTCCAAATTCTACTGTAAGACAGACTTCGATATGGCTGCTATCCAAAAGGAAGAAGCTGATTATGGGAATTATCCTATCCCTAAGTTCTATCATTTCGGCTCCATAGATGAGCGTGAACGCATTCTTTATAAGAATTTCGTTCAGGTTGGCGAAGATGTCAAGTCTATGATTCTAGAAATCTTCCAAAAGAAGAACTCCAAGTAATAACCAATCAAAAAAAGAATGAGATTACAAACGATTATACTAACATTGATGCTCTGTCTGAGTATCAATCTATCAGCCCAAACCAAAGGAAAACCCACAGTCCAGAATAAGACTGCTGGTTCTTCTATCTACAGCCTTCCTCCTTTCGAGAGGGCTGTTTTAGTTATTAAGCACTATGAAACGTTTCACATCAACCGATACCCCTACATAGGGTACGGTCATAGAATACAAAAGGGTGAAAAGCTAACTTCGAACATCACTCACAGACAAGCAGACTCTCTGCTTCGCTCGGATCTAAAGAAACTATACCGTTTCTTCCTAAAGTACGGCGAAGAACACGCCTTACTTCTGGCTACACTTGCCTACAATGTTGGTCCAACACGTATAACAGGCAACAAACGCATACCTGAAAGCCGACTACTATCAAAAATCAAGCGAGGAGAAAAGAACATACAATATGACTACGTTGACTTTTGCAGATATAGGGGCAAAAAAATAGCCTCAATACAACGCAGACGATGGGCTGAACTCAGATTATTGTATGCTTCATAACAATAAATGCTGTCATTTTTCCAAGAAAAATCGCATTTCATAGGAAATTTATCGAAGAAAAACAACTTTTTTCGATGCTTTTTGCAAGTTTATTGAGTATGTACCGTACTTTGGCACATATTTTATGTATCTTTGTAACCATTAGAAAGAGGTGCGACTACCTCGACCTGAAAATAAAGACCAAGAATCATATAACAGTATCTGTTGTATCAATCCCTGAATAACAGGGCAATCTACATAGAACTGAAAAAATAATACAAGAGAGACTCTCTCACATCTAAATGGGCTTTGGTCGGCCTTCAGGGGATGTCGAGAGGGCCTTTTTTGTTTTAAATATAAATACAGGATGGAATTACCCAAACTGATAAATAACATAAACGAAAGAGTTGTAGATGACCTTAAAACTAGGTTATCTTCAAAATCAAAGGTCTCTATTGCAGCGGCCTCTTTTTCTATCTATGCTTTTGAAGCACTAAAAAAAGAGTTGGAAAAAGTGGACGAACTGCGTTTCATTTTTACATCCCCAACTTTCGTTAAAGACAAAACAAAGAAAGAAAAGCGTGAATTCTTTATACCCAAACTAAACAGAGAAAGGAACTTATATGGTTCTGATTTCGAGATAAAGCTACGAAACCAGCTTTCTCAGAAAGCAATAGCAAGAGAATGTGCTAACTGGATTCGTGAGAAAGCAAGATTCAAATCAAATTCTACACAAGAAATCATGGGCGGGTTCTTACAGATAAATGATGAAGAATCTCGTTCCTATGCACCTTTCAACGAATTTACAACTACAGAACTTGGATTGGATAGAGGAAATAATGTCTATTCAATGATCCAAAGCTCACCTAGTCCATTTGCAGAAGAGTATCTAAAGATATTCAATGCGCAATGGAACGACACAGAGAAATTTGCGGATGTAACAGACAAAGTTCTAGAGTATATAGAAACTGTATATAAAGAAAACTCACCTGACTACATATACTTCATAACACTCTATAATATCTTCAATGAATTTCTGGAAGATATTTCTGAAGATGTATTACCCAATGAGGCTACTGGCTTCAAGAACAGTGCTATATGGAGTAAACTATATAATTTCCAAAAGGACGCTTCTTTAGCAATCATTAATAAGCTTGAAAAATATAATGGTTGTATTCTTGCTGATAGTGTAGGTTTAGGAAAGACCTTTACCGCATTATCTGTAATTAAGTATTATGAAAATAGGAACAAGAGCGTTCTTGTTCTTTGCCCTAAAAAGCTAAATGATAACTGGATTACCTTCCGAAGCAATTATAAGAACAACCCTATTGCAGCAGATAGACTGCGATATGACATCCTTTTCCATTCCGATTTATCCCGTGAAAGAGGAACTTCAAATGGTCTTGATTTATCACATATCAACTGGGGCAACTATGATTTAGTAGTCATAGACGAAAGCCACAATTTCCGTAATGGCGGTAAGATAACAACCGATGAAGATGATGAAAATCCAAAAGAAAATCGTTATCTACGTCTATTGAACCAAGTTATACGAGCTGGAGTTAGAACGAAAGTTCTGATGCTTTCTGCTACTCCTGTAAATAATGGATTCAAAGATTTGAAGAACCAACTACAGTTGGCTTATGAGGGTGAAGCAGAGAAAATAGACGAACTTCTTAATACGAAAAATAGCATCGACGATATTTTCCGTCAAGCACAGACAGCCTATAACAGATGGGCTAAACTTGAACCAGAAGAAAGGAATACATCAAAACTTTTAGCAATGCTCAGTTTTGATTTCTTTGAAGTTCTCGATTCTGTAACTATTGCCAGAAGCCGTAAACATATCGAAAGATATTATGATACAGCAGATATAGGAAAGTTCCCTACAAGATTAAAGCCAATATCTCGTAGGCCATGTTTGACTGACTTGAATCAGGCAATCAACTACAATGAGATATACACTTTGTTGCAGACACTGAACCTGGCAATATACACCCCTTCGGATTTCATATTAGCAAGTAAACTCAGCAAATATGTAGATTTCGAAAAGACAGGAAGCGGTAGCGGCCTTTCTATGAAAGGTCGTGAAAAAGGTATAAGACAGTTGATGGCTATCAATATGTTGAAACGTCTTGAAAGTTCGGTCAACTCATTTCGCTTGACAATACAGAGAATAGAGGACCTTATCCAAGGAACCATCAATAAAATTCAAACCTTTTCTCAGGAAAGACATAGTCAATCCTCTTTTGACGTAGATGATTACGATTTAAGCAATCTTACAGATGAAGATGATTTCTATGGCTCTGCTACTATTGGAGGTAAGAAAACAAAGATAGAGCTTGCAGACATGGATTATAAATCATGGCGTAATTATCTCGATGCTGATGCAGAAGTATTGAAGTTACTTCTTGTTATGTTGAAAGATATTACGCCTAGACATGATAGTAAGTTGCAACAACTCATTGAAGACTTGGATTATAAATTCAGCCATCCAATCAATGGTGAAAATAAGAAGGTTCTCATTTTTACCGCATTCTCAGATACAGCAGAATACTTATATTCAGAGTTGAGCGACCGCATTCATGATGAATATCGACTGAATGTGGCAATGGTAACAGGTTCCTCAGATAGTGTATGTACAATAAAGAAGCTAAAAGCTGATTTTAATACGATACTTACATTATTCTCGCCAATATCAAAAGAGAGGAATGTTCTCTTCCCTAATTCTACGAATGAAATTGATGTATTAATCGCAACAGACTGTATTTCAGAAGGTCAGAACTTGCAAGATTGCGATTACCTAATAAATTACGATATACACTGGAACCCAGTGCGTATCATCCAAAGATTTGGACGAATTGACCGTATTGGCTCAAAGAATGACGTGATACAACTTGTCAATTACTGGCCAGACGTAGAGTTGGACGATTATATAAAACTTAAAGGAAGAGTTGAAGCCCGTATGAAAGTAACTGTTATGACTGCAACTGGCGATGATAACCTTCTCTCCGATGAAGAAAAAGGTGATTTGCAATACCGTAAGGAACAGCTTAAACGTTTGCAAGAAGAAGTGGTTGACATTGAAGATATGGACACTGGTATCAACATTATGGATTTAGGTCTTAATGAGTTTAGATTAGACCTACTAGCTTACATGAAAGAGAACCCAGATATTGCCCACACACCATTTGGGATGAGTGCAGTAGTTGCAAGCTCAGATTTCGTAAAGCCTGGTATTATTTACGTTCTAAAGAATCGCAATAATGGGGTTAATATCAATAACCAAAACTTATTGCATCCTTTTTATATGGTTTATCTTGGACATGATGGTGAAGTTATCTGTGACCATTTAGCCCCTAAAAATATGCTCGACAATATGAGAGCTGCTTGTAGAGGAAAACATGAACCCGATAAAGAACTATGTAATCTGTTTAATGAAGAAACTAAAGATGGACGAGATATGTCACACTATTCCGACTTGCTGCAAGATGCTATTCATAGCATAATTGAAGTCAAAGAAGAAAGTGATATAATGAGCCTCTTCTCAGAGGGTGAAACTACAGCTTTGACAGATGAAATCCAGGGACTTGATGATTTTGAACTAATATGTTTTCTTGTAATTAAGTAGAATATGTCTAGAAATGAGAATGATATTTGCTTGATTAAACAAGCATTAAATGATTGGGATTTAATATTGAATAATCATATTCATTCCATATCTGAAATGTTATCTTCCAAAGAGCTAATTCAGATAGCATGTGAGTATAATGAAAAAAAAATCACAGTCGATGATTTAGGATTTAATATTTTCACAATAATTTCTGACTTGTATTATAGAGAAAATTTTCATAGAGATGTAATTTTCGAATTTCTAAACCCTAAAGGGAGTCATAAACAAGGCGATAAATTTCTTTTAGTATTTTTTGAAATGCTAGGGATTAAAAAAATAGATTTTAGTCATACCTATGTAGAAAAGGAATATCCCATTGATAATAAGCGAAGAATAGACACGCTCATATTGGATGATGAGAACAAAAATGCTATTATCATTGAAAATAAGATGAACAATGCTTGTGATATGTATCGACAAATCCCAGATTATTATAACTACATAAGAAGCTTGGGATATGAAGTAATCAGTATTGTTTATCTTCCATTGATGTACAATAAAGTGCCTGACGAAAATGGATGGAAAGACAAAGAAAAAGAAGAAATTCACAAATGTATAAAAATATTACCTGCATTTGGGGATAATGAAATAATAAATCTCTGTGATAATTGGCTTACAAAATGCATAAATACAATAAACGATATTGATTGCATTGCTACAATAAGGCAATATATAAAACTTATAAAATATTTAAATTTAAACAATATGGATAATGTTTTACTTGAAAAATTCTATGAGAATCTAAAGGTTGGAGAGAATTTAAAAACAGCATCATCTATTCGAAATATGCTAAATGAATTACCTACCTACTTGGCTACAAGAATTCAAAATAGGTATATGGATAATTATTCACCGTTTAATAAAATCTGGAGGTACAAAAACATAGATACTGTATTCGAAGGATTTACATTAAACAGTGATAAGCTCTACTACAAACTAGATGTATGGTGTAATGAGAATGGATATGATATATATTTTTGGAATCCAAATGATGATACGGTAGACACAAAAAAAATATTTTCAGAATCTGTTGCACTAAAGAATTTTACGCCGAGTAACGACGCACCTCTAAGTAAAATTTATCTGCATCTCAGTTTTTATGAAGAAGATAAACTATTCAATATAATTGATACTTTATTGAAAGAATTATCTATGATGAATCATTAGTTTAAAATATATGTTCAATTTACCACAAAGTACCTTAGTTCGAAGAGTAATACCAAAGAAGACTTTGGTAGATCAGCTGAATGCTAACACTCGGATGAAAGACTGCTTCACAAATGATGTGGTAAAGGTGGAATGGCTTTCTAAGTTAGCCCCAAGTACCCTAAATGTTGCAGATGGAAAGGAAGTTCATGAAATTACAGTTTTCTATGTACCCCTAAAATCGAAGGATTGCCCAAACGATATATATTCATTCATTGATGGATTGATGCCAAGACATACCCTGTTTATACTTAATTGGAATAACCAAACTTGTCTTCATCTGAATTATAAGGAATGGATAGAAAATACAGCGAAATCTGAAAAAAGTTTTAGTATAACCAAGACCTATCGTTCAGAATGGATTCCAGAAGCAAATCTTCAAATAGAAGTGCAAGGTCTTAACATGGACACCATTTATGAATCATTGGTTAGACAAGTTGCTGGAGATAAAATATCAAATCAGACATCAGATCTACGTCAAGATGTTGAAAAATCCAATCAGCGAGAACTTATACTTAAAGAACTAGATTCTTTAAAACGGAAAGAAACTAGTGAAAAGCAACCGCAAAAAAAATTTGCGTTGCACAAAAGGATTATTGAATTAAAGAAACTATTATGAATATAGACAAGCTTAAAATGCAAACACTTGATGGTGTTCAAAATAATAAAAAAAAGATAGAAGTTCTTTTCCCAAACTGTATAACGGAAAAAATGGATAAGAATGGACATCTTGTTAAAGCTATTGATTTCGATAAACTTCGTCAAGAACTATCATGCGAATTAGTTGAGGGACGCGAGGAAAGATTTCAATTTGTTTGGCCAGATAAAAAGAAAGCTATACTTCTTGCAAATTCTCCAATTAATGCAACGCTACGTCCCTGCCGCGAAGAAAGTGTGGATTTTGAAAATACAGAAAATCTTTATATTGAAGGAGATAATCTTGACGTACTTAAATGTCTCAAAGAAACATATTTAGGTAAAGTCAAAATGATTTATATAGACCCCCCATACAATACGGGTAATGATTTCGTTTATGAAGATGATTTTGCAGAATCAGCATCTGAATATCTTGCCAATTCAGGTCAGTATGATGTACAAGGAAACAGATTAGTTACTAATTCTGAAAGCAATGGACGTTTTCACACGGATTGGCTTAATATGATTTATCCAAGGCTCAAAGTATCAAGAGATTTATTATCAGAAGATGGTGTTATATTTATATCAATAGATGATAATGAAGTTGATAACTTAAAAAAAATATGTGATGAACTTTTCGGTGAAGGAAATTTTGTTGCTAATATGATATGGCAATCAACTGCTGGTTCCAATACTGGTACAGACATAGTTACAGTAACAGAAAATATTGTTGTTTATGTAAAGAATCGTAACAGATTCCAATTTGATGGTAAGTTATCTTCTATGGATAGTTATACTTTATCGGATGAATATGAAGCTGAACGAGGTAAATACGGTCTAGACAAAATGGACAGAAGACGTGTCGGAAGTCATTATTCTGATGCTCTTAATTACCCCATAACTATGCCTGATGGAACTTTAAGATATCCAGGAGGCTATAACGAAAAGTCTAAAGAAGGATGGAACTATCTATGGAGCAAGACAAAAGTAGATTGGGGACTAAAAAATGGATTTATTGAAATAAAAAACAACAATGGAGAATGGGCGGTCTATAACAAAAGATACTTTAAAGTAGATAATGAAGGAAATCCAATAGAACGAGCTATTCCTTTCAGAAATCTGATTACTTCTGACATGTTTAATACAGCTCAAGGTACAAGCGAAATTAGAAATCTTTTTTCAGATAGACCATTTGATTTTCCAAAACCATCTGGTTTGATAAAGTATTTACTTTCAACATGTGTTAGAAACGATAAAGATGCTGTTATACTAGATTTCTTTTCTGGTTCTGCAACTACTGCGCATGCAGTTATGCAGTTAAACGCAGAAGATGGTGGTAATCGAAAATTTGTAATGGTACAAATACCTGAAGCTACAGAAGAAAAAAGTGAAGCAAAGAAAGCAGGTTATATCAATATCTGTGAAATTGGTAAGGAAAGAGTGCGCCTTGTAGGAAAGAAAATTAAAAAAGAACTAGATGTTCTTTTACAACAGAAATATCAAGAGTTGTACGCAGCATCACATGGTGCGATTGAATCAACAAATCCAACGTCTAGTTTTGCATACTTGAATACTCAATTATCTAAAATCGAGAAAGAGAGATTAAATGAAGCATCACGTAATTTCGACAAATTAAAAGAAATAAGTGAAGGTATAGATCTTGGATTTAGGGTTTTTAAACTTGATAGTAGCAATATGGAAGATATATATTATGCTCCTGCTGATTATGATCAAGGTACTTTATTTGCCAAATCTGAAAATATTAAAGAAGATCGTACATCAGAAGACCTTCTTTTCCAAGTTATGCTTGAATTAGGAGCAACACTTGATAGCAAAATCAAGACTTCAACAGTTAAAAGTAAGGCTATTTATAATGTAGCTGATGGTTATATTATTGCCTGTTTCGATAATGAAATTGATGACAACATTGTAACAGACATCGCAAAGATGGAACCACAATATGCGGTATTCCGTGACAGTAGTATAAAAGACGATAGTACAGCCACAAACTTCGAGCAAATATTCAAAACATATTCGCCTAACACAATAACAAAAGTGTTATAAAATGAGTAAGAAAATAAGCAATATTACAAAACGAGATATATTCAATGTGTTTATTAATGGATTGGATATTGTTTATGTGTTTGATACCGAACATATAAATTATCCCTATTATGGGGTATTATCAGAAATAGATTTTCTTAAAAGGCTTTATGACTTAAGAAATATAGAATCTCTAGATTTTCGTTTTGAAAATGCAGAACAAGACATTTGGCAACATACTCAAAATAATGATGATTATGAACTTGGATGGGTATTTAATGACTCTCGATTTCAGCTAAAGAACGGCAATGATGAAATATTCCTCAAATTTCTTTGTGAAGTATTTCATCCTGAAGTTCGTTGTGAAAACAATAATTGGAGTGAAGTCCTAACAGAAATCAATAAGCTATTGGCTAATGACTATTTTGAGTTATATCCTATATCCAAAATTTCAGGACATGATGTTTATGGATGGCGAGTAATAAGTAAAACAGATAACGTCTTTTTGCCATTTTCTCAAAGGAATATGGATGCAATAAGCTCTTCATCTGTAAAGTTCGCTATTAAACGAGAATGTAGGAAGCAACTATTGAATATATTTAGAAGTTTTGATGAGCAAGTGTATTTAACCGATAACACTGGTTACAACTATAATTCAACAATAATTGAAGAAGTCTTTAAAGAAATATCTTCATACTATGACCCCATGTGCTACAACGCTGACGATAAATACACTCGCGCTGATAATTTTGATAATTACATTTTAAGAACAAGACCATACTATGTCTTTGATGTTATAGAAATATATGCTCGTCAATGCAATGATTCTAAATACTCTATACGGATAGACGCTTTGTTGAAACAATATGATATTAAGTATCGGTTGGATAATAGCAAACTTGTACCTATTACAATTATTGCTATTAGCAAAGAACAAATAGGCACTGCTCCAGAAGTAGGTGTAACAGAATTACTCCAAAAAGCTCAAACCTGCTTTAATAATGGTGATAAACAAATTGCCATTGAAAAATTATGGGATGCTTTAGAAAGAATAAAAACCATTTATGAAGATTGTGACAAAAAGCACTCTTTAGACAAAGTATTGAACAAAATATCTAAAGGTGACAGTCAATATAAGACATTGTTTGATAGCGAATTTCAAGCATTAACAGACATTGGAAATAACTTTAGAATTAGACACCATGAAACTAACAAAAAAGAGATAAATGAAGAGTCCTATTATGATTACTTTTATTATAGATGCTCTTCGCTTATTGGTTTAGTTTTAAATAATATAAAATAAAATACTGATATATGGATAAGCTTAACATGAAAACAGTTGATACTGTTCAGGATAATATTTCCTGGATAGCAAAGCGTTTCCCTAACTGTATCACTGAAATTAGTGATGTGTCTGGAAACCTAGTTCAGTCAATAGACTTTGACAAATTACGCCAAGAATTATCTTCTGACATTGTTGAAGGAAGAGAGGGTCGATATCAATTTACATGGCCTGACAAGAAAAAAGCTATACTTATGGCTAACTCTCCAATTAATGCTACACTGCGTCCTTGTCGCAAGGATAGTTTGAATTTTGATGATACTGAGAATCTATATATTGAAGGTGATAACTTAGATGTGTTGAAATGTCTTAAAGAAACGTATCTGGGAAAAATTAAGATGATTTATATAGATCCTCCTTACAATACAGGCAAGGATTTTGTATATAAAGATAAGTTTGCTGTATCAACCAAAGACTATATAGCAAATTCAGGTCAGTTTGATGAGAATATGAACCAGATATCTGCAAATACGGAATCTGAAGGTCGTTTTCATACTAACTGGTTAAATATGATGTACCCAAGACTAAAAGTTGCTAGGGATATTCTTCAAAATGATGGTGTTATTCTTATTTCAATTGATGATTCAGAGTTAGCAAATCTTAGAAATGTTTGTGATGAAATCTTTGGTCAATCAAATTTCATAGCCTGTTGCGTTAGAAAAAGACGTGATAGTCAGGCAAATCTTGCTAAGAATATTTCGCCAATACACGAATATGTCGTAATCTATGCAAAAAATAATGGCGAAGTTCTTAATAAAGTAGCTGCCAACATAAACGAGAAAGATTTTAAGAACCCAGATAATGACCCTCGTGGACCTTATGTTACAATGCCTTGTACGAATAAGGGTGGTTCCGTATATACAGTAACAACACCCAATGGAGGCACAATAACAGAAGAATGGCGTTTTAAGAGGGACACATACGATAAACTAGAATCAGAAAACCGTCTTGTATTTCCGCGTGGTGGTGATGGTAAGCCAAGATATAAGCTCTTCTTGGACGAAAAAAGAAAAGAGGGTCAATTAGCTAATACATGGTTAGGAGACTTAGCCTCAAATCAAACTGCGACTAAAGAGATTAAGGAATTGTTCGATGATGTTGTATTCGATACACCTAAACCTATAGGACTACTAACATTCTGTTTAGAATTGGCTTCTGGTCCTAATGACATAGTAATGGACTTCTTTAGTGGTTCTGCAGCTATGGCACATGCTGTAATGGAATTGAACGCAAAGAATAAAGACCATAGAAAGTATATTTTAGTTCAAATTCCTGAACTAGTGCCTGAAAATTCTATTCCTTATAAAGCAGGATATAAGAACATCTGTGAAATTGGTAAAGAACGTATTAGAAGAGCAGGTAAAAAAATCAAAGAAGAGTCTCCTCTTACTACACAAAAATTGGATATAGGATTCCGTGTTCTAAAGCTTGATAGCAGTAATATGGAGAATGTGTATTACGAACCAACAGAATACGACCAAGCTAATTTGTTTGCCAATACGGAGAATGTTAAGACAGATAGAACACCAGAAGACCTTCTTTTTCAAGTTATGCTTGAATTAGGAGCAACACTTGATAGCAAAATCAAATCATCAAAAGTTGAAGGTAAGACAATATATAATGTAGCAGATGGCTATATTATTGCCTGTTTCGATAATGAAATTGATGACAACATTGTAACAGACATCGCAAAGATGGAACCACAATATGCTGTATTACGTGACCGTTCAATTAAAGATGATAGTACTGCTACCAACTTTGAACAAATCTTTAAAACGTATTCACCAACAACTTTAACAAAAATATTATGATAGAAGTTCGTGTTGAACCTGAACTACTTGTTAAAGCTGACGAATTTAGTAAGTTCAGAGAGAATTGCAAGAATTATTTGACTAGAGTTGGTATGAACTATGATAAGTTTACAATGGTAAAACATGATAGTATCATAGGATATATATCTGAATATATAGTAGCCCAATATCTCAGGGATAATTTACCAAATGGCTTTATTGTTAGCTCCTGGATGGTAGAAAATGATATAGCAAACATTTATAAAGCTGTTAATAATGACGATGTTTCTAAGGCTGAAATGGTCAAGAATTATTTTTATGACAAGTATGATATAAAAGTAACTACCCCAACCAAAAAACAATATTGCATTGATGTAAAAACAGCTCTAACGGCAAAGGAGCCAAGTAAAAGTTAGGATTTTATGTATCCAGTTATTCAGGCAGCTAAAGAAGGAAAAGATTATGCTATTCTAGCCTATTGTATTGCTGAATTTAAGAAAATTGTAAAAGTTGATATTATTGGATATTTACAAATATCAGATGTCTCAAAATGTAATGTTATAAAGGCTCATGAAAAGACAAAATTTCATACAGAAAGTCAAATTGACAACTATGAGACAAAACTTGGTAGAGATTTTCATAATATTCAAGAATTGATTGACATTATTAAAGAAGGGTAAGCTCAAATGAAATTTAAATTTAAGATACAACAATATCAAACTGATGCTGTAGAAAATGCAGTAAAGGTTTTCAATGGACAGCCCAATAAAGGACTGACTGAATATGTCGTGGACAAAGGTAAGACATATAAAAAAGAGAAAGGTAAACTCGTTGAAGTCATTGACTCAAAAACTCTTTTTGGGTATGAGGAGGAAGATAGTACAGGTTACAAGAACGGTGATATTGTATTGACTAAGGATGAGCTTCTAGCAAACATTCATCACGTTCAGAATGATAGTAATATTCGTCTTTCAAGTGATGTTGTGGATAAGCTAGGCCATTGCCAGTTGGATATTGAAATGGAAACTGGTACTGGTAAGACTTATGTGTACATCAAAAGTATGTTTGAATTAAACAAGCTCTATGGATGGACTAAATTCATTGTAGTTGTACCAAGCATTGCAATTCGTGAAGGCGTAAAGAAGTCTTTTGACATCACCGTGGACCATTTTATGGAATTGTATGGTAAGAAAGCTAGGTATTTCATTTACAATAGTGATAACCTGAATCAGATAGATTCCTTCTCTCAAAGTAGCGATATTTCAGTTATGATTATTAATACCCAGGCATTTAACACTTCAATGAAAGAAGGTGCCAAGAATGCTGCGGCTCGTATTATATATTCTGTTCGCGATGAATTTGGAAGTAGAAGACCAATTGATGTAATCTCAGCAAACAGACCAATTATTGTTTTGGATGAGCCACAGAAGATGGGTGGAGCTGCAACACAAAGTGCTTTAGCTCGTTTCAATCCATTGTTTACACTGAATTATTCAGCAACTCACAAAGAAACTCATAACCCTATATATGTATTGGACGCACTCGATGCTTTCAATCAAAAATTAGTAAAGAAGATTGAGGTAGTTGGTTTTGAATTGAAAAATTTGAAGGGAACAGATAGTTATGTTTACCTTGAAGATATTATTCTTTCTAAGACAGAAGCACCAAAAGCTAGACTGGAGTTTGAGATAAAGCACGCTAATAATATTAAGCGTGAGATAAAAAATCTGAGTGTTGGTGATGATTTGTTCTATCTTTCTAACCAACTAGAACAATATAAGGGCTATGTAATATCTGACATTCATGTAGATACATTAAATGGTAGTCACAGTACAGTATCTTTCTCCAATGGTAAGATAATGTATATAAAGGATGTATTTGGAGATGTTTCAGCAGATCACAAGGCTAGAATACAAATTCGTGAGACTATTAAAGCGCATTTTAGAAAAGAAGCCGCACTATTTAAACGTGGTATAAAGACGCTCTCTTTGTTTTTCTTGGATGAAGTGGCTAACTACCGCCAGTATGATGAAGATGGAAATCAAATACTTGGACGTTATGGTGAAATCTTTGAACAAGAATATAAGGCTGAGTACAACAATAATCAAAACATGTTTGATCCTGATTATATGTCATACTTAGGGTCGATATCAGCACCTGAAACACATGCCGGATATTTTAGTATTGACAAAAAAGGTAGAAGCATTAACAGTGATGTAAAGCGTGGCTCAGATCAATCAGACGATATTTCTGCATACGATTTGATATTGAAGAATAAGGAACGCCTTCTTAGTTTTGATGAACCAGTTCGCTTTATTTTCTCCCACTCTGCATTACGCGAAGGTTGGGATAATCCAAACGTTTTCCAAATTTGTTCTTTGCGTCAGTCTAATAGTGTTAGCCAAAAACGCCAGGAAGTTGGACGTGGTCTTCGTCTATGCGTTGACCAACATGGTGTTAGAATGGACGCACAGACATTACCTGACGAAGTCCATACAGTAAACAAGCTAACTGTTATTGCTTCTGAGGGATATGCAAGCTTTGTTTCTGATTTGCAAAAAGATATTCGTGCAGATCTTTATGACCGTCCAACGAAAGCAGATATTGACTTCTTCACAGGAAAAACCTTCAAAACAGAAGATGGCCATAAGCAAACCATTTCAAAGCAAGATGCTCAAGAGATTGTTGTTCAGCTCCGTATGAACGGCTATATAACAAAGTCTGGTGAAGTAACTGATTTGTTTAGAGAAGACTTGAAGAAGGGTGAATTGAAACCTCTTTCTGACGAGTTGGCTCCTATTACAGACGCTGTTTATAAGAGAGTACAATCTATTTTCGATAGCAAGGCTCTTGACGATATGATTGAAGATGGAAGCAAAGTAAAAACACCATCAAATGACCTGAACAGCAATTTCAGTAAGAAAGAGTTCCAGGAGTTATGGAAGCGAATCAATCATAAATATGCTTATACAGTAAAGTTTGATAGCAATGAACTAATAGAAAAATCGGTTATAGCTATTGATCATGAATTAGAAGTCACTCAGCTCACATATATTATAACAAAAGGTATTCAGAAAGACAATCTAAAGAAAGAGGATTTGTCTGCTGGAGATATGTTACAGAAACAAGAGTCACAAACAGATAAGTTGAATACAGATGTAGTCAGCCATGTACGTTATGACTTGATTGGAAAAATTGCATCCGGTACCACATTGACAAGAAAAACCGTTGCAACAATATTAAGCAAGATTTCTCCTATCAAATTCAATATGTTCAAGGCAAATCCAGAAGAGTTTATTTCAAAAGTAACTCGTCTTATTCTGGAGCAAAAATCGACAATGATTGTAGATCACATAACCTATAATCAAGTAGATGGAGAATATGATAGCGAGATATTCACTCAGGAAAAACATACCTCTATGGATAAGGCCTTTAAAGCTGAAAAAAGCATCCAAGATTACGTATTCACTGATGGTACTGCTGAAAAAAGCAACGAACGAAAATTTGTTGAAAACCTCGACACATCAAGTGAGGTTGCCGTTTATGCTAAATTACCAAAGGGATTTCATATTCCAACTCCTGTTGGCAATTATTCTCCAGACTGGGCTATTGCATTTGAGAAAGATAAGGTAAAACATATCTATTTCATTGCTGAAACCAAAGGCTCGATGTCTTCTATGGAGTTAAGAGAAATAGAAAAGAACAAGATAGCTTGTGCCGAAAAGTTATTCAATCAGCTGAGTACCAGTGAGGTCAAATATGGCAAGATTGATAACTATGAAACTTTGATGAACTTAGTTAAATAAGCTACTTGAATCATAGATGTAATTAATAAATAGCAAACAATATGATTAACAAAGATAAGCTTCATTCTCTCATAGAGCAATATAAGAAAGATTTTGCTTCATTTTGGGTAGACGAAAGATATAAGTGGGTTGCTGTTAAGCACTTTCAAGATAGATGGAACATAGACGCAGAAGATTTTGCGTCTATGTTCCAGAACTCCACTAAAGATGTAGCCAATCTACTTGCCTCTATGAATTATTTTCCACGAGGAATGATGATGAATTTCATTGCCAAAGACAAAGAAATGGTGAGACAGATGTTTAAGGATTTGTATAATGAGACTTCATCTAGTACTCTATTGCAACGAATTGAGGCTTTTCAAGTTAAAGCAGAACAACTTCGTGTTACTTATGGAGCTGATCAATGGAAAAATCATTATCAGGATGCTCGATGCGTTTCCACCTATCTATGGCTACGCTATCCAGAAAAATATTTCCTTTTCAAATACTCAGAATGCCTTGCACTGGCTCGTTCTATAGGTAGTTCTATAGAACCTGCTCATGGAGGAGGTACTAAGAACGTGCAAATATGTTATGACCTATTTAATGAAATAGCAGACGAAATTCGAGATGATAATGAACTTCGCCAAATACTTAATGGACTTCTCGATGGAGATTGCTATCCAGACCCACGTTTAAATACTGTCTTAACGGATATAAGCCATTATGTGAAATCATATTACAAGTCCAAAGAACAAAAAGAACTTCCAGCAGATGAAAAGACTCCTGCCAGTGAATTAGGTGAAGTGTCATATTGGTGGCTTGTTGCAAGTCCAAAGATATGGCAGTTCGCTAACATGGATGTAAATACAGAGCAGAGTTACACACTCTATAATGATAACGATAATAAACGAAAGATTTTCCAAAACTTCAAAGACGCAAAAGCTGGAGACATTGTTATCGGCTATGAAGCAAATCCGGTTAAACAAATTGTGGCTTTAGCGGAGGTCAGTAAGGAAACAGATGGAGAACAAATATTCTTCAAGAAAACAGAATCTTTGCTTACACCTATTCCATACAATGAGATAGCCAATGCTACAGAACTGTCTAATATGGAGTTCATCAAAAATCCTCATGGATCATTCTTCAAACTTACCCATGAAGAATTTAATTTCATAATGGACTTGATTCGTGATGAAAATCCTAAGCAGAAAGCAGTTGACTATGAAAGTTATACCGAAAAAGAGTTTTTGAATGAGGTATTCATGGACAATGATGAATACATCAAATTGAAATCATTGCTACTGGCGAAACAAAATCTTATTCTACAAGGCGCTCCAGGAGTTGGTAAAACATTCTCAGCAAAGAGATTAGCTTACTCAATTATGGGTGTAAAAGATGATTCTAAAATTGAGGTAATCCAGTTTCATCAGAATTACTCCTATGAAGACTTCATTATGGGCTATAGACCTAAAGATGATGGTGGATTTGAACTCAGACATGGCGTTTTCTATTCATTCTGTAAAAAAGCAGCTAATGACCCAGACAACAAGTATTTTTTCATTATCGACGAGATAAATAGAGGAAATATGAGTAAGATTTTTGGTGAACTGTTGATGCTTATTGAAAAGGACTATCGAGGTGCGAAACATGAAATCAGATTGGCATATAATGACGAGAAGTTTTATGTGCCAAAGAACCTCTATATTTTAGGTATAATGAATACCGCAGATAGAAGTTTGGCAATGATTGACTATGCTTTACGCCGCCGTTTCAGTTTCTATGAGATGAAACCTGGGTTTACATCACAAGGATTCATTAACTATCAGAATGAAATTGATAGCAAAGAGTTCGACGCTGTAATTAATGGTGTTATTAATTTGAATAGTGATATAGAAGCTGATGATTCACTCGGAAGTGGATTCTGCATCGGTCATAGCTATTTCTGCAATCAAGATAATGATGATATAAACATCAACTGGTTAGAGAATGTGATTGAATATGATATTTGCCCTATGCTTCGTGAATATTGGTTTGACGACAACGAAAAATACAAAAGCGAGTCAAGAAAACTATTAGACATCCTGAAATGACGATTGACAAAACCATACTGATAAAAAACATCTATTATATGTTGAGCTATGCTTTTCAGCAGCTCAAACAGAACAACTATGAAAATATAGATGGTGAGAATTTCGACGAGATATACGACCTATTCGCCGAGATTCTTTTCAGAGGTATTTCTTTCCAGTTAAAACAAGGTCTTCACAAAGAATACATTTCTATTCACGAGACTATTCCTACGTTAAAAGGGAAGATGGATATGAGAGGGACTATCAATAATCTGATTCAGAAAAAGCAAAAGATAGATTGTGATTTTGATGAACTATCAGAGAATAATCTATTTAACCAAATTCTGAAAACAACGGTCGTATTCCTTTTATCAACTTTAAAAGATACAAGCCGAAAGGCTAAACTTAGAAAGCTTATGCTTTTCTTTGGAAATGTTGATACCATAGATATTTCATTTGTGAAGTGGACTACTCTACGGTTTGACAAAAATTGCAAGACATATCAAATGCTGTTATACATTTGTTATTTTATTATGGATGGTCAAATCCTCACAACTGAAAGTGGAAAATATAAATTGAAAGGATTTACAGATGACCACATGTGTAGGCTCTTTGAAAAATTTGTATTGGAATACTACAAGAAGCACCTTCCACGATTACATGCACAAGCAAGTCAGATTGTTTGGAATATAGACGAAGAATATAGCAATACAAACGATCTTCCAATAATGCAAACAGATATTATGATGTCAACGAGAGAAAGGACACTCATAATAGATACGAAATATTATGGCAAAACAATGCAAGAAAGATTTGGTAAGGCGACCCTACATAGCAATAACATTTATCAAATTCAGTCCTATGTTATGAACCATGACAGGAAGCATAGTGGAAATGTTGATGGTATGCTTCTTTATGCAAAAACGGGTGAAGATATAGTTCCTGATGGAAAAATAAAACTAAACGATGGAAATATCATCAGCTTCAAAACATTAGATTTAAGCAAAGATTTCGCATCTATAAAAAAACAGTTGGATGAATTTGTTGCTTCCTATTACAATAACCCAAGTTAAATAAAGATATATGCAAAACGCAGGAGTTGTCTTTAAAGAATATATTTGGCTTGTGAAAACCATTCATACAGCCAAGAGAATCACCTTGAAAGAACTTAGTGACAGGTGGAGAGAAACCGAAATGAGCGGTGGCTTAGAACTCGCTCGTACCACATTCAACCGTCATAAAGATGCCATAGAACAAATCTTTGGTATTTATATTGAATGCGATCGCAAAGATCATTTCAGATATTTTATCGGTAATGACCACGTTCTCGATGAAGACTCTATTCAGAACTGGATGTTGTCAACCCTATCGGTTAACAATACTATCAGTGAGTGCCGTAGCCTTCATGAGAATATTATTCTTGAAACAATACCAACAGAAGGTGAAGGTCTTACAATGGTAATGAATGCACTGAGAAAAAGTAAGGTACTAAATATCAAATACAAAAAATACAGTTCATCCGAAGAAAAAGTATATTTTGTTGAGCCTTATTGCATCAAACTATTTCACAGACGATGGTATCTCCTCTGCAAAAGAAAAGACAATGGTGAGTTCAGAACACTCTCTTTCGACAGAATGCAGCACATAACTGTCTCAAATAAAAAATTCATTAAAGATGAAACATTTGATGCAGAATGCTATTTTGCAGATTACTTTGGAATAGTCAGTGGTGATGATTCAAAGAAAGAAAAGGTCGTAATAAGAGCTTATGGTACTGAGAGATTCTCGATGCGTGACTTGCCCATACATTCCAGCCAAAAAGAAATAGCAACTGAGTCTGATTATTCTGACTTTAGGCTAAAACTTCATACCACTCTTGATTTTGCCGGTTATCTAGTGTCTCGATCTCATCTTATCAAAGTACTTGAGCCAGCGACTCTTGCTAAACAAGTCTGCGAGCTTCATCAAAAGGCTATAGATTTATACAAAGAGTAACAATTAGTTATAATATGTACCGCATCTTGGTACAACTAAAACCTATATTTGCACATTAAACTCGATTAACTCTGACAAAATATGAATAAAGAGCAAACTCTACTATTAAAAATTGGAAGTGAAGGTGGCTGTGTTGAAATTTTCCAGAACAGCAACGAAAGCTATACATACCACTCAGATGAATCATCATTGAAGGATTTTCTAAATGAAGATGAATGGGATGACGTAGAGTTTGAACACATTAATGAATATGCTACACTAGAAGAAGCAATAGAAAGAATCAGTCTTAATCTTCTAGCACACGCTAAAGGCATTCTATATATCAATCCTGAAAAGGAATTTGATATAAAGCTAGCAATTCATAAGAGAATAAAAGATTTATAATTAACTGATTAAAGAACAAAGATATGGCACTACAGCAAGATATTATTACTTTCATCCGTAAGAAAGGTGAAGCAGTGAAGGCTTCTGAATTAGCTTTAGCTTTCGACTTAACAAAGACAGAAATCAATTCAGAACTTTACAGTCTGCAAGGTCTTATATTGCAAAAAACAGAAAGTAATCCACCATATTGGAGCTTACTCCCATTGGAAGATCAAATTCTTAATACCATTCCACACAAAGAAGATGACCCTATGACAGCAAGAAACATCGCTGAAGTATTATGTGTTACAAAGAATGAGGTCAATTCCATTTTATACAGACTAGAAGGAGATAAAACGAGACAGGAGAAGGAAGACATTCCGGCTCCATACTGGTATCTAATAGACGAATAATATGATTACCGCACCTATCTTTGGTATTAGCCGTTTACGCATGGGAACAGATGGTCCAGGAATAACCACATTGGTAACATTCATGGGCTGTCCACTTCAATGTAAGTATTGCCTGAACGATTTCTGCCACAAGCCTGTCTTTGAAACCAACGGCAAAACACCATCAAAAGGTGTTTCAGTGATTACGCCACAGGACTTGTACGATAAAGTAAAGATAGATAACCTTTATTTTGGAATGACAGGTGGCGGTATATGCTTTGGTGGTGGTGAGCCAGCATTGCAATGGCGGTTTATCAGATCTTTCCGTAAGATATGTGGTCGAGAATGGAAGATTACGCTTGAAACCTGTTTGCATTATAACGAATATATCATCAAGGAGCTTTCCAAAATTGTTGACCTTTGGATTGTTGATATTAAATCCATGGAACCCATCATCTTCGAAGAATACACAGGTGTCAAGGTTGCCCCTCTCTTCAATAGACTAAAGTTCCTCAGAGATATTGTAGGTGAAGAAAAAGTCGTAATCAAGATTCCCCTTATACCTGAGTTTAAAGATGAACATAGCGTAAAATGGGAACTTAGTAAAATTAAAGCTATGGGATTCACCCATATTGAGCAAATAGAATATATCAAAAGATTACCAAATAATAACCCTCAAAATTGATACGATATGAATGCAGGAAAAGAAATGTGTGAGGTATTGAAATCAATGCGTAAAAAAATAGCAGAGCAATACGGATTGGTTTATGAACCAACAGAATGCCATCACGAAGGTAACTGTCAAGGCACTTGCCCTCGTTGCGATGCTGAACTGAGGGACTTACAACGTCAACTTGAAGAAAAAGGTGTGCCTCATGTAGAATTTGATGATATGATGAATGCTGAAGTCGAAAAACTCTACCAAAAGCAAATGAATAAACTACAAGAACAACTTAACGAGGACAATAAAACTATTGACATAACGGAAGGAATGCCTGGCCCTCCAATATTGCCCCCAGGTATTCAAGTGTTAGAGGGTGATATGCAGTCACCTCCAGAGAATATAACTCGTTACAAGAGAACTCTATATAAAAATTGTGCTGTAGCTGGCATTAGTTTCCATGATATTGACGACATCTGGGAAGAGCTTTATGTCGGCTGTAAAATTGCTTTAGTCCGTGACAAAAAAAACAAGCATGACAGAAACGCAGTAGCTGTTGCTCTTGCCGATGATTATGATGGTAATCCTGATGACTTTGACTTTGATTATATTCTCGGTTACATACCAAGAAGCGAGAATGAACATATAGCTATGATGCTAGATATGGGTTGGAGTGAGATGTTTGAATGCGAGATTAGTGAGTTGAATGAACATCGTCCATATAGCGACCGCCTTCATATTGACATCTACATCAGAAGTAAAGAAGAATGTGAAGATCAACATTGCGACCAGCTAAGAGCATTAGCATTAGAAGAAGATGAATACAACCGAATTGCTTCGGATTTAACAAACAAAGGAAATACATATTTTCGTTGGGGTGGCTTTCCTCCTTGGGAACGAAGCTTGCCAATAAAAGGTGATAATGTAGTATTTGTCCACAGGAGAGATAACGAATGTGTTCTTTATCTGATGCACCTCATTGCAACTGGCGATGATGCGTATCCTTTTGTTGAAGACAAAGAAGAGCTAAACAGGGTTGATGATTGTACCCATTACGTGTTCACCAATGTAAAAGGACCGATTGTGATGGGAAAAGAAGATGTTGCATTTCTCGATGAAGAGATTATTGATAAACTCCAACCCGAGGAATATCTTACGAAAGAAGCATCTGATAGATTGAAAGGAATATTCAGCAATATAAAATAGAGGTATTATGGGACTGATTGAAGAATTAAAAAACTTTCATGAAGAATTAGACATAGATAAGTTATCAGAAAATTTCATGAAATTATCAAAGTCATTTCTATATGGAGGATATATCAAAGTAAGAGAGGACTTTAAGATATATATTCGAACTGTTGAATTCTATTATCATAGTGAGAAAGAAAATGGAATCTATGACCCAATTGTCTATCATAGAAATGGACGAGGACTCAAAAAGATGCCATATTTCCCTATAATGACTTTTAATGCACATAATTCTGGATTTGACATTACGTTTGAGAATGAAAAACAAGAATATCGTGCTTCAGCATTAATACGTTCCTATGAAATTGTGACAAGTGGTGATAAATTCCTGAAATGGGATTCAAAAAAGGAATTGTTTTTGGAAAGTGACTCTTATCAATATAATACTCAATCTACTTATTTATATACTATCCTTAATGGTTTTTGTAATGAATCAGAGCATGATATAGAGTGGGTTGAAGAACTGAGAATAAAAAGTCAAGATATTAAAACTGATATAAGACAAAATGTATTTCAATCAATATCTAAATCAAATTACAAACCATTTTTGCTTGATAATAATAAGAATTCAATAAAATGTGATAGAAATTGGAGTTTCACTCGAAAAGATACAATTTAAATCATGATTAAAGATACCGATACAAACCTCGTCTATATCTCAGACAAGCTAAGAACTAAGAAAAGAGATTTTTATAATCGTTTCACTTGCTTACTTGATGAGATGGGTATATTGTGGAAAGAACTTGAAGGCACCAATGATATTTGGGCTCGTGATTATATGCCAATTCAGCTAGATACTAATGAATTTCTCATGTATCAATATAACCCTGACTATCTTCAAGAAAAGAAATACAATGGGACAATAACAGATGCTAGGCCCATCTGCAAAGAATTAGGTATAAACTATAAAGAAACAAAGTTAAAACTTGATGGCGGCAATATCACCATGTGTGGCGAATATATTGTTCTTACAGTTAAAGTATTTAAAGAAAATGGCAAGGATGATTACGATCCCGAATTTACAGATTTGCTAAAGAAAAAATTAGGACATGAAATAATCATCTTACCTTGGCATTGTGACAATTCTAATGATGAAGATGCAGATGTTTATGGTCACTCTGATGGTTTTATACATTGGTGTGGTGGTAAAAAGGTTTTGATGAGTAATCATAAGGAAACAGATCCCATCGAAGCAGAAAAGATTAAAAAAGCCCTTGTAGATAAAAATTTCGAAGTAACAGAAATGCTGTTTGATGTTCAAAATCCTGAGCCTCTTTTGAATTGGGCTTATGTCAACTATCTACAGGTGGGTAATAAGATTATTGTACCAGCTTTTGGTATTGCAGAAGACCGACAGGCGTTGAAATATATAACAGAGGCTAATCTAGGTTGTACTATACGACAAATCCGTATGAGAGACATTGCTAATAATGGTGGAGCTTTACATTGCATAACTTGGAACATTCGGCACTAAAACAAAAACAAATTAAATCATAAATTATGAAACCAAAAGAATATGAAGAATATGTAGCAAGTATATTTCAAAATAAAGGTTACAGCACAGAGGTCACTCCATTGAGTGGTGATTGGGGAATCGATGTTATCGCTATTAAAGATTCAGAAAAAATAGCTATACAAGCTAAGATGTACTCAGATAGTTCAAGAAAAGTGAATAGAGCCGCAATTATGCAACTATATGGAGCAATGGCATACCAAGACTGTACAAAAGCTGTACTCGCTACTGATGGTGATCTTCTTGATGATGCTATATTAGTTGCCAATAAATTAGGAATCGAAATTTTAAAGACCAATCCATGCGATATTTCAGATAAAGGTTCATGTATAGGCATAAAAACGGAAAAGAGTCTTCCTGTTGAAATCAACGGATACCCCGCTTTTGATGAAGTGTGGGAAAAATATATAATTCCTCTAAAGGGAACTACACTTTGTAATAGCAGAGGAGAAAATAAAATTATTGACGTTAATTGGAGTGGTGTAAAACGTAAAACTTCAAAAGGGAAAGAAGGAAAAGTAAACATTGAAGGATTTAGGTATTCGTATAATGAACTACTTAGAAAGAAAAAGGTCACTAGAGATGAAATAAATCAACAAATCACTGAGCGATGTTCCTCATTTATTGTATTAATTCTAAAACAGATACCATTCATTGAACTTGTTGAAAACCCTATATCTTTAAAGCTAAAATAATATGCAAATATTCGATTTACAAATAACAACAGATATTGGTGAAGTTATCGTTCTACAAGTATCAGCAAATGATGCTCAAGAGGCAGAGATGACTGCAATATCAATGGTAGAATCGGAACAAGCAGGAACTATGAGTTTCGCTGTTTCCGATTGCTTTGCATTATAATAAATTATTATGACAGGTGCATTAATTGCCGATATTGCAGCAGGCACATACGAGAAGGATAAAAAACTATTCTTCTCAAAATTGATATGTGACAATGTGAAGTTATCACCGCTTGGAAATTGTTTGCAAACTAATGGATCTCTTCTTGTTAAAAACCCTCACATAGCTAAAGAAGTATTTAAGAGGATAGTCAAAGATTCTTACTTTGAAAAGTCTGAAGCTAATGCTCTGATATATGTTATCGCTATTGCCTGGGTATATGATACAATAGACGAAATAGAGGAAATAGGAACGATTGTCTGTCAGCTTAACGATAAAGCAGATTGGTATGCCTGGCATTTTCTTGCTAAACTCATCTTCGCATTAAGAACTGGGTCACCAAAGAAACGTGCAGCACAAGTAGAACATATTGGTACTTTCCGCTCATTTACCAAAGATAATCATTGGAAATGTGACTCTAGACTCCTTGGTACTTTGGTCAGAGCATGGATGGCTTTCTATGATTCATTTGATTATGGCAGTGCTCTGCATAATGCTATGAAATTGCCAGGCGACAGACATCTCAATGCCATTATTGTTGGAGCCTTGGCTGATGCAATGTATGGCTGTGATATGTATCTCGTCAAAAAGAAGTATGGTGAAACTAGTCATCTCAATATTGAAAAAATGATTGATAAGGACATCATTGAATCATGCCGTTCAAAACGCACTTTTTTTCCAAAAAATAACGCATATACAAATGTAGAACGGCATCTTTGGACTGATGTCCAAACGCCTTACGATAATAAAGAAATCTCTGAGGAGTTGCGTCAAAGAATACTTAAAGCATTTACTACAAGTTGGGATGACAGATTTGGTTTTTACCTTGACGATGGATGGATCTATATCTATCGTAGCTATTGCTTGCTGTATCGTTTCCGTTTGGATAAGCATAAAGATTATAGATGGGTAATGCGAAGCTTCCAACGTTCTGGAGAAAAACCAGATATAAGTCTTACACCAATAGAAAACGCAATCTATTCTGTTGAGCATCGATGGTATTTGATTAGTGGAGAGAAGGCACCCAAAAACCTTGAATACTGTAAATACTATCATGGTGAACCCGAAATGCCAGAGCAGATAAAGGGAGACAAGCCCATCAGCAATTTCTGGCATGGTGAAATGATGTTTGTAACTAATCATATCGATATGGATTCATGGAAGCAAGATGCTGCTACTACTTTGAAAAAGTTTGATGGAGATAAGCGCCAGAAGTTTCTTTCATATTCTGAGGAGCAAAGGGCAATAATCGTTTACATAGAAACCCTCTTCGGCAAATGGTGTCCATACGATAATTTGGAGTGGATATTTGAGTATTAGTCAATAACTGTAAGAAAATAGCAGTATTTATTAAGATTTTGGGAGTGTGTGCCGTACTTTGGTACACACTCTCTTTATTTTTGCACAATAAATTCGAATAACTATCACTAAATTCCAAAAGGCTTCTACAGCAACCTTAGAATGAGTATATGAACAACAAAATAATATATATGAAGAAATTTATCTATATTGCTATTTGCGTAATAGCTTTATCGTCTTGCAATAGTAAGACAAAATGGGAGTACAAAGTTGTTAAGGTTGCCGGTCAACAAGCAGAAAGTCTGCCTGACTATGCCCCTATGGTGTTTAATGACCAAACTCCTATGCTTAACAAGATGGGAGAAGATGGATGGGAATTGGTAAATTCATATACTGAAACCAACACTGTTCACCCTAACTTTGGTAGTTCTGAATATGTAACAGGTATTCGTGAGAACACAAGAACCAGTGTTCTTAACTTCGTGTTCAAGCGTCCACAACAGAAAAAAGAAAAGAAATGAGACTAACTGCATTATCCACTATAATTATTGGAGCATGTTGTTTCACTTCATGTTCTAATGGTGGAGATGCCGCAAAGGAACTTGTTACTAACTTCTTTACTGCTGCGACAGACTCCACTGCTGGAATGAAAGTAAAAGACATCTATCCGATGTATGATTCTCTTCATGTTGAAGTTAAGCGTGATGTGCTCGATTTCAACGATGACATACAAAAGAAAGGTGATACTATCATTATGTCTGGCCAGAACAGCTACACTGGAACTGATGGTGTTTTCAAACAGGATAGCGTTAAGTTCTATGTTGCCAAGAATAAAGATGGAAATCTGACGATTGTCGATTCTGAAGGCTTGATTGAAACTCCATCGTATCTCAAAGACTTTGCAAAACAGATTGGTCTGAAGAATTTTGCAAATCAAGATTTGAAAAAATCAAAGGAAATTTCAGAATTAGCAGGTTTCTATCAAGATAAATGTTTTGAAGCTTATATTGAACTACGCAAAGGAGTCAAGATTACCTATTGGGATTGGGAAACCGATTACAGCAATGAACCTCACGGTCAAGCGTGGATTATAAACAATACAGGCCTGACTATCTACAACGTAAAGTACACCGTCAACTATAATGATAGAAACGGTGGCTTTATCAGCTCAGATACGGGAACTGCCTGTTCAAAGCTATCTCCAGGCGAAAAATACCGCTTTACATTCTACACAAGCCATGTAAAAAATCCATCTACTGCAAATATCAGCCTTGATTTTGCTAGTAGTAATGTGGAGAACATTGTAGCTTCAAAGGGCTATACACTCAAGGACTTCAAAAAATACTGCAAAGAACAGAATAAGAAATAACAGATTATTACGGATAGCTAGACAGTAGCTTATCCAGCAATTCAGACTTAGTTTTGCGAACAAAATCTATAAGGATGGTCGGGTTAAATGCCTTGCCATCCTTATTTTTTGCTACTAGATGTAGATGTTCGCCTGTGGTTCTGAAGCCTGTATTTCCTGATATTCCCACTACGTCACCCGCTGCTACCATTTCACCTTTAGAGATTAGTATTTTGGAAAGATGACAATAGCTCACCTGAAAATCACCATGTCGAAGCACGACAAACAATCCAGCACGTCTATCATTTCCCACTCTTTCTACCACTCCAGGCAACATCGCCATTACCTTATCACGTCTTGCATATAAGTCCACACCATTGTGAAAACTCTTTGTTTTCCCTGTGATTGGATCTTTTCTCCAGCCAAAAGAAGAATTTATCTTGATTTGTCTCAGTGGATATGACACACTGAGATACTGACTCACCCACTTGAGTGAATCATTCTTCATTTCTTCATTAGACACCATGACAGAATCGTCCTCTGCAAATTCATCCAGCAAGGAAGGATTTTCTGTTTCCACGATACGTTCAACTTTCATCCTGTGATGAGTAGAACTGATGGTGTTAAACTGCGCACTTATCGGTAAGCAATGAAGCACCATTGCCACACTAAAACAAACTATAAATCTTTTCATACCTACAAAATTAGGTAATAGGCTTAAAGGCAAAGAATTATTCCTTGGCAAATTCATCCGCTATAACAAAGTATAAGCTGAAAGTATGATTTTGAGTTCATTATCATACTCTAAATATAATACTAATTAAAACCCTTTTCAAAGCCTCCAAAACCTTCTTTTATGTGGGAAAAGCTGTTTACCTTTGAATGACAGAATATCATTTTTAATCAAAATAAAGTATGAAAAGAAATACATTTGAAGAGTTTGAAATACCGTATTCTACGCTCGAAAAGTTCGGTTTGACTCACGAGATGGTAGAAGACCTGCCTATGTTCGTACTCGACGACATCAGCAATGGGAAACCAACTCCTGTATTACCAATTCGCATCAAGGATGACGATGGCAATACCATTGAAAGCAAGGCTCGCTTCGCATTACTAAGAGGTGAAAACGGCAATGTTGACGTTGTCTTCTATCCTGTGCTGAAGTATGCTCCACTAGAACAGTTCGATGCCAATCAGCAGGAATTGCTCAAAGACGGCAAGTCAGTCATGGCTGACGTGACCTCTCCATCAGGTGAAATCATCAAAGCCTTTGTACAGATTGATACTGAGACCAATCAGGTCATGGCAGTTCCAACAGCTGTTATCGGTCGCAACATGCAGGTTCTCTCAGATGAACTGAACCTTAGCAGTGGAGAAATGAAGATTCTCCAGAATGGTGATGCCCTGTCTTTTGTCAGCGGTGAGGAAATGGTAACAGTCGGTGTTGACCTGCGTAACAAGACCGGGCTTCGTTTTGCCGAAGGTGATGCTCAGAAATGGCAGGATCAAGGCAAGCGTGACTGGGACAAGTTCACATTTGGATGCTATGGTTGCTGGGTCATGGACGATGACGGCAATCTAGGCTATGTGTCAGAAGATGACTATACCGATGAACTCTGGAGTGAACAGAAGAAGAGCGCAGAGAGAAATGCAGCCGTACATCAGAGAAAATAATCAATTCAAACAAATACAACTACAATGGCTAAGAACAAATATTACCCGGAAGAAGTGCTCATCGAGAAGATGCAGCGTGGAGAAATCGGTTGGTTGGAATATGTCAATCATTTCAGTGAAGAATGGCAGAATGAGTATGAAGAGTACTGTCAGGAGCATTCTCTCTGTATCAATGATGAGACCGCTGAACAGTTCGTTCACTACAAGTCAACCTTGATGGAAGAAGCCCTCGAAAACGGAGAGGCATAATACTTAACCCCTAAAATTACGTTATGGCGATTAGAAAAAATACAAACCCTAGAGAAATGGACTTGCAACCAGAGATGCGTGATATTCTCATGCGGAATGGTATGCAAGCCCACATCATCATGGAAGGAGATGCTTACAAGCTCGCCGTACAGGGACACGACTCACCACTACTCAGATACAATCTGAATGAACGTCAGATGCTGGCACTTACGGATTGGGGAACAAACACCGCCAACAAGAAAGCATACAATGTCTTTACCAGTATCATCGGTAAGGACTTTGATATGCCCCGTAACCTCGTTCATGCCAGAAATGCCAACGGACGTGTGGCTATGGGACTTCATGGTTATAGAATTGGTGCAGGTGAATACGGAAGATTGGGCTGGCACCCAGATTTTCTTGGTTGGACACCACGCCGACAAGATGGTTTCCACCTTCGTCGAGTTGGTGGACAAGTCTTCTATCCGGGTGCGCCTATGGTTGCAGAACGACCAGACGGAAGACTTAAACCGGGTGAACTACGCTCAGGTGGTTATGGCTTCTACTATAAAGGACAGCCACAGCAAGCTCCTCAGACCGATGTTTTGCAGAACTTGCAGACCGTAGTTATTCCACAGGAAAAACGTCCAAGAAGCCAAGATCCTGCAAAACCCTATAAGGAACTTATCACCTCTCCAGTCTATTTCTCCAATGAAAAGTGGCAGGAATGCCTCTCTTCTCATGGCATCATCATCGATGAAAAAGCCAAGACACTGACCATTCAGTCATCATCGACAGAAGTTGATATGACGTATGACTTGAATGCGGAAGAACTGAAAGCCCTTACCAACAACTCTGTGAAGCAAGTTTCTATAGACAAACGTCTGGAGATTCTCAACAATGTCATTAAGGATGATTTTGCTGATAAGATCACTTTTGATATGCTTAACAGTAAGGAACGCATTGCAATCGGACTCAAACCAGAGATTCTCGAAGAAATGAATGCCAAGCTTCATCCTGCCGAGGTAGCTCCTACCAGTGAGGAACAGTCTCTTCAAAGAGATCCAATAGACAGGAACGTAGGTGTTGTCGATGGACGTGAGCTTCAGGAAAACAAAGGCTGGTTTCGTGAAGGTGCGCATGGCCGCGAAGTCGAAGTTGGTGAAATCCGTGTAGAACCTGCAGAAGAAAAAGGCAAGTTCAAAATGACCGCAGTCATCAATGGCGAAAGTATATCACATGAGATTACCCAAAAGCAGTATGACAAGTTCATGGCTGTGGATGACTATCACAGAATGAAGCTTTTTTCCAAAGTGTTTCATGAGGTTGATATGAAAGGTCGTAGTGACGGAGTTGCCCTAGGTACCAAGATTGGTGCTGCTCTCTTGGCTGGTGTCACTGTTATGGGTGAACTAGCCAGAGGCTTTGACCGCCCAGGTCCTGAAATCTATGTGGAGCATCATCACAGTCATGGTCCAGAAGTAAGACCCTATTTCAAGCCGGGTGTTGATTCACCGATGGACGTGGCCGCTCGAAATTTCGAAGCAGCCGCAAATACTGAAATGATGAGAACTGAACTCCATCATGGAATGTAAAACAGTAAAGAAAAAAAAGAATGAGAACTAAAAAAGCAATATGGTACGAGGTATCTGCCAAGCATAATGTGGAACAGGAAGATGGTTCACAGAAATCTGTTACCGATATTTATGTGGTAGATGCCGTCAGCTTCAGTGATACGGAAGAGACTTTCCTCAAAGAAGCTAGAAAATTGTTTCATGGAGCCGTCGAGGTAAAGAATATCAATCCAGCAACCTATAAGGAAGCCATCTTCAGCGATAATGAAGACGACAACTGGTACAAGGCAAAGATTACCTTCAAGGCTCTTGATGAAGAAACTGGTAAGGAAAAGAATACGAATGTCACCTATATGGTTCAGGGTTCCGACCTGGAGGATGCGCTGAATAACATCATCAGCATCGTCAGTGAAGGCGATGAGAACTATGTAGCTGCATCTGTCTCTGAGACCAAGGTAATGGGATTCATTGAACGCTAACAACCATTCGCATCTATGGCAGATTTGAAATATGACGATTTCCTCGATCGTGTTGACATACAGGACTTACTTGTGGACGCAGGCTATCAGTTGAACAGACGTGATGGTATGCGTTATCCCTCGTATGTCCACCTCGATAGTGCTGGCAGACGTGTCAAGGGAGACAAGTTTATTGTAACTCCCAATGGCAAATGCTGTTTTCAGCCACCTTCTACCCAGAAATACAATGTGATTGGTTTCATCAAGGAACACCCACATCTGTTTGCAGAATACTCTCCAGGTATGTCCAAAGACAGACTGGTAAATCTCGTATGTAACCGACTGCTCAATAATCCCATTGAGGAGCGTGCTTCTGTACGTCTTAACAGAGAACGTATGGAAAGACACTTCGACATCAATGATTACGAGAGACTCTACTTTAACCGCAATGACTTTACCTCACAAAAGGCTTTCTATCCTTATTTCAAGGATAGAGGTATCAGTCTTGATACCCAGAGAGTCTTTGCCGATAACTTCTTCATTGCTTTCAAGGATGCCAGTAATGGAAAGACCTATACCAATCTTTCGTTCCCCTTGCGCAAGCCTTGCAATTTGTCTGAAATCGTCGGTTTAGAAGAAAGAGGAAGAGTCAATGCTGAAACAAAAAAGAGTTTCAAGGGTATGGCGGCAGGGAGCAATGCTAGTGAAGGACTGTGGATTGCCTGTCCAGCCGCTCGTGAACTCTCCAGAGCCAAAGATGTCTATTGGTTTGAAAGTGGCTATGATGCCATGAGTTTCTATCAGATAAAGAAATCAGCTATACGCTCTGAGATGGAAGCGAACAGCACTAATGAGAAGGTCATCAAGAACTGTGAAAGACAGCTTCGTGACCTGAGTCGTTCCGTCTTTGTCAGTACAGGTGGTAATCCAAGCATTCAGCAGTTCAAAGGTATGATGCAACAGACCGCAGATACCAACCATCATCTATGTTTCGACAGAGATATGGCCGGTAGAATGTTTGCCGTGAATTTCCTCCTTGCCAAGTGTGATAGTGACTACAAGATAAATCTCAAAGAAAAGGATTGCCCAGTCGTAGCAACTCCTGAAGCTACTTACTATTTCCCATTCAATGAAAATTTCGATTTGAATGAGATAGCCAAGAGTCTGAGTCTCGAAACATCGATGCACTCCCATCCCATGAGTGAGTATATGATGAGCTTGAGAAATGATAGTATTCATTCAGGTGATGAAGACTTACTTCCCAAGGAATTAATTCATTTATTTGGTACCTATCAATCGGCTGCAGAAGAATACGAAAGTGCCCGTTGCAGTGGATTGGTATGTCCTGAAGACCTTGCGGATTATGGTAAAGATTTAAAGACTGCTTATGCTGAATACAGCCAGGCTCTGAAAACAGCCGTCGATGACTATCAGAAAGCTACAGCCAGCAAGGTCATCTATGAACCCTGTGAAACTGAGTATAAGGATTGGAATGACCAGCTGCAGGACAAGAAAGCCTACTCGCAGACCGATGAGATTGAAACAGCTCTCGATATTGAGAATGGAAATCCCGTAATGGAGCGTGAGGAAGAATACGAGGAAAAGAATAAAAAGGATGAGTCGGAAGAGTCCGAAAGGAAACACTCTTTCTTTCATCGCTAAAAGATAATCAAGATGCAAAGAGTACCCATTTTCAAAACCATACTGATACAGCCCGATTGGAAGCAGTTTGTCATCAACGAACTGCCTCTGCTCCTGTTGTGTCCAGTGGGACTAGTGTATGCTGGTCTGGATGAGATGCCGTTTCGTTGCATCGTTCTGGTAGTGACAATTCTTCTTTCCCTATGCTTGTTATACAGACTTGCCTATCTCAAACGCATGAAATTCTTCGTTGGCAGTGAACAGCTCGTCATAGAGCAAGGTATATTTCAGCGTAAGGTTGATTATGTAGAACTGTACCGCATTGTGGACTTCAATGTCCATCAAACCCTTATGCAACAAATCTTCGGACTCAAAACCATCAGTATCTATTCAGGAGACAGAACAACTCCAAGGATAGATATAATTGGTGCTAAAGCCAAACTGGACTATGTATCAGAAATCAGATCCAGAGTCATCACAAGTCGTAAAAACAATGGAATTTATGAAATCACGAATCGTTAAAATCAGCATGATGCTATACCTCTCTTTTTGTTTACCAAGCATAGAGGTTCGGGCACAAGTTGTCTCGTCCAATCCACTGGAATATGTGGCTTTAGCCGAGGGCAATGAGCTTATCAATGGAGAAGTCAAGAAACAGGTGGAAGGTCAAACCAAGACCGCACTGCTCCAGAATGCCATTTCTGCCGAGTTCAACCAGATTCATGACTGGCAGAAGAAATATAGCAATTACCTCAAATCGGTAAATGGCTATGCTTCATCGCTAAAAGCCTGCACCCATCTCTACAATGATGGCGTGCGAATTTTTATCACACTGTCCAAATTGAAGAAAGCCATTGGTGACAACCCACAAGGTATCGCTGCATCTATCAGCATGAATAACCTCTATATCGAGACAGCTACCGAGCTTGTGTCGGTATATAACCTGCTCAAAGATGCCGTAGCCAAAGGTGGCAGTGAAAATATGCTGACTGGTGCTGAACGCTCCAAAACACTTTGGGCACTCAACGATAAGCTATCTGACTTTCAGAAAAGGCTCAGTAAACTGCACCTGAGCATCCGCTACTACACCATGAATGATGTGTGGAACAACGTGACGGCAGGTATGATTGACAGAAGTAATGCTGATGTAGCTCGTGCCGCAATGGGACGATGGCGAAGAGCAGCCTATGTAGCACATGATTAATCCCACTGCCTATGTACCGTTTCATCATTATTTTATTGCTTTCAGTAGTCTGTTCATCAAAAATGTTGGCTCAGAACGACCCTGTACTGGCTGGCATGATATACGCCTACACCGAGAAAGCCGAGAAAGGGTTGAAAAATCAGGAGAAGATAATGCTCATGCAGACAACAGGCCATGTCTGGCTCAAAGAAGAGGTTGAAGGCACAGCCAATCTGCAAAAGGAGTTCAACAATTACATCAGTACCTTTCGTGGTATTGTGGTATATGCAGCTCAGATTTATGGCTTCTATCACGAGATAGACTGCCTGGTCAAGAACATGGACAGATTCACCCGACAACTAGACAAGAACTCGAGTAATGCACTGGCCGTTGCTCTCTCAACAAAGAGAAACAAGATTTATCGGGAACTCATTATGGGGAGCGTTGAGATTGTCAATGACATCCGTCTGGTTTGTCTGAGTGATAACAAGATGACAGAAAAAGAACGGATTGAGATAGTCTTCAACATCCGACCCAAGCTGAAAGTCATGAACAAGCGACTGCAAAGGCTGACAAGAGCTGTCAAGTACACCTCTATGTCAGACATCTGGCATGAAATAGATGAAGGAAGCCGTGAGAAAGCCGACAAGAAATCCATCGTCAAGGAATGTATGAACCGATGGAAACGTAGTGGCCGTATCAATTAGAAACAATTAAAACTATCAAGTTATGAGTATTTGGTCAAGTATAGCAAGAGGTGGAGCCAAGGTACTTAGAGGTACTGGAGAGTTCGCCAAGGCAGGAGGAAAATCTATCGGAGAAACCGTTATCCATCCTGCCAAAACACTGACAGGTGCGGGCAAGGCAGTCAAGACGGCTGCCGTTGGTGGCGCAACAGGCTATGTTGCATGGGAAAGCATCATCAATGACAAGAGTGTTGTCGAGACGGTCAGCGATGTAGTTGTCGGTAAGGAAACGACCGACAAGATTGCTGGTGCAGTCGATGACGTGAAAGGTTTGAAGGACAAGGCAGGTGAAGCTGTGGATGCTGTCAATGGAGCTATGGGCGACATTAACAGCAAATGGAGCGGACTGGGCAATTTCTTCCGTGGTATCTTCGGAGGAAATGGTCTGGATATGTTCGGCAACTTCTTCAAGAATCTTGGAACAGGCAATGTTTCTGGATTGAGCCTTGTGGGACTGGTAGCAGCCGCTTTCCTCTCATTCGGCAGATTCGGATGGCTCGGCAAGATAGCTGGTGCTATGTTGGGAATGATGCTTATCGGTAACAACTCCAATATGCAGAGCATACTGGGCGGTGCTGGTGGTACTTCACGACAGGCAATGGCAGAGAGTGAGAGTCAGAACCAAGGTGGTGGTATGAAAAGATAAATACAACTAAGAATTTTTTTAAGATGAAATATACAGAAGAGATGATACTACGCTCGCCAAGTGGTTACTGTATGCCATTTGAAGAAAGAGACAAGAATGTAGAATTGTCATTAGGATATGGTAAACAGAAGCATCCAGCCAGTGGAGAAGAATTTTTCCATCATGGTCTGGATTTCAAGGCTAGTGGCTATCTGCTTTCAGCCCTTGCCTCTGGAACCGTATCAGGAATTGGCAGTGACCCCGTCCATGGTGTCTATCAGGTAATCCGTTATGGCAAGTATGAAGTGACCTATGCTCATCTGGCTAATGTCTATGTTCAGTTCGGACAGCAGGTAAAGGCAGGTATGATGGTAGGTCTGAGTGGTGACCTCCTTCACTTTGAGGTAAAGTTTGACGGTGAGGAATTGAACCCTGTTGAGTTCCTGACCATGCTCTACGGCAATCTCAAGGCTATGGAGCAAGGTGGTAATATCACTTCCCCTGAGTTTGAAAGTTTTGAAATGACTTTGCCGACCAACTATGACAAAGACCAGAAAGAGATTGAAGAACTTATGATGAACTTCCTGCCAAACTACATGCAGGACTTGCACAAGGGAATGTATGTACTGCCTGAGCGTACTGAACAATCCCTTCGTAACATCTTCTCTATCTCAGCAGCCAAGAATTATTTCTTTGAGACCATGCCGTCTATGGCTAACCCACTGGGTATCGGCCAGCGTGCCATGCCACTTGTCTGCAAGGTTCAGAATCTGCTGATAGCTGATTTCCTGAACTATCTGGCACTACGGCATAATGTCTATCTGTCAACGATGAGCGAACTTCTAAAAAAAAAGCCCTCGATAACGCCATCAGCGACAGCGGAGTCATAGACCCACTCTCTGAACTGGACTTTGATGTGCAGAGCTTCGACATTCCCCGACAGGTCAGTGTCTATCCCGACAGAGCTGAAACACGCTGGTGGACAAAGGCATGGTTCAACAACCGTGAGGATGGCGAAGAATCCGTAGAAATCACTCGTCAGCTGGCAATTCTCTTTATCCATGATCAGATTGAGAAAGATGCCTGGCTTGAAGAATATTATCCCAAACAGATGGCTATCTACCATCAGGCTATAGAACAGACCCGAGAACAGTTACTGAATCAATTAAACGTATAACTATGAGTCAAATCAAGAACCAAAAGCAATTTGCTGAACTGGAATACTGCATACAGCACTATTTCGATGGCAAAATATCACCTGTGATGAATCAGGTGAAAGCTGACTTGAACAGTAAGCAGACCAAGGAGCTTGCAGATTATCTGAAAAGTCCTAGAGGTGTGCTTGCTTCGTCCAATCCTTATTGTTTTGACCCCACATTCGGTAATTTGAAGGCAACGGGTGAATGGAACAGCAAGACCACTGAGGATTACATCAAGATGTGTAATACGAAGATTCAGAACTCTAAAACTGTTCAGAATGACCTTGCTGTCATTGCCGAAGAATGGCGTAGTGCCGTAGTAAAACAGATTGGCCGTGCCAAATATGATACGCTCTCGGCAAAGTTGGGCTGTGACTTGGCGTATGCCTATATAGGCTCTCGTATGGAAGATTTGATGGTGAACAAACTCGTCAAGGACAATATGCCCAAGTCTTCTGCTGAATACATCATGCGCAAAGCAGCTCAGAATAGTATTTGGGGACTTAGCAATGAACTCATGAAATCTCCGCTTACAAGAGAGATTGAAGAGCGTGGCGAGAAAGCCTATAACCCTAGTAAGGTTGAAAAAGGTGCAGGTAAAGTGCTTGGCTCTGCCGTTGATGCCGTATCACTCGGTGGTGCTGGCTCATGGAAAGCCTTTGCATCCTTTGTTGGAAGTGATTTGGCTATCAACTATATCGCAGGTAAAGTAGCTGGCAATAGTCAGCAACGTAAGGAGGTGGCGATGGAGGTCTGTATCAGCAAAGGTGTGTTCGGTAGCAATACCAATGTATTCTCAGGCTTTCGAGGTCAGGCAAACAAGATAAATGCTTCGCAGGATTCCTACATCAATAATGTCAACTCAAAGCTAAAGAACAAATTCTATGTACCCAATCCTAAATACAGCTTTATGGCACTGACTAAACCCATTATCCCAGCTTTTCAGTTCACTCTCCCAACCAATAAGAGAGATGATCCTAAATACAAGAATGTGCCGATGATAGTAGCTCCAGGCAAGGAATATCAATATCTGGCTGATAAAGCCAAGTATGATGCTGCCCAGAAAAAGGCCGCAGAGAAACCCAAAGCCGAGACTACCGAAACCGCTAAACAAACAGAAACCGAAGATAAGCCAACACAGCAAACTCAGACAGAACAGCCCCTGCAAACAAACAGCAATGGCTGGATGGATATGCTAGCCAATGCAACAGGACTGAATGGTTTTGGTGATACGTTCAGCAACATGGGCTACACGCTGGCCATGCTTCCTGATGTTCTTGTCGGTCTGTTTACTGGCAAGACAAAGTCAATAAACATGGGTAACACCATGATACCAATGGCCGCAATCATGACTGGACTGTTCGTAAAGAACCCCATTCTGAAAACACTGCTGATTGTCATGGGTGGAGCCAACTTGGTCAACAAGGTAGGTCACGAAGCACTTGACTGGCAGAAACAGGATAACGAGTCACTCAAAAGTTCATCGGGTGCAGCGAGGTATAAAGCCTATCCTGATGAACCTTTGAATGGAAGAATCTCCAACCCTGTATTAAAGGGTAATTGTCTGGTAGCCACCATTGACAATATTCCCTGTAACATTCAGCTTACGGACAACGTGGTTGGAGCCTATCAGTCCGGAGCCCTGCCACTCAATACCTTGGCTAATGCCGTACTTGCCAAGAATGACCAGATGCAACAGATTGCAGGTCAGAATTATCGAGAACAGGAGACTGAAACTGTTCAAAGAACAAGAGGAATACAATAAATACAATATACAATGAAAGAGAAAACTCTACAAGAAAAGAATGCAGCAGAACGACAGGTCGAACTGCTGACAACTGCCTTGGATAGTGCTAAGGCAAACAATGGCTATTGGATGAATATTGATGGAAAGAGAACTCCTCAGTTTTATCCTAAAGGTTGTGCCGTGAGTCCTTTCAATGCTTTGATTATGGCTCTGCACTCAGACCAGAACGGCTACAAGACCAATCTGTACACACTCTTCAATGAAGCAAAGATGCGTGGAGAGAGTGTCCGTGAGCATGAGCGTGGCGTACCATTCAACTGGTATGCGTGGAATCAGTATGTCAACCGCAACAACCCGGATGATATTATTCCAAGAAAGGAGTATCTGAAACTATCCAAAGAGGAAAAGAACCAATACAAGGGCATCCACAACAGAGAAATCCGTGTTTTGTTCAATATTGACCAGACGCTTCTCCCTTTGGTTGATGAAAAGAAATATCAGGAGGAAGTATTGTCTTTCGACAACAACAACCGATTTGGCAGACCTGACTATGAGTTAGGACTACGAGGTGCTATCAATGCTTTTAAGGACAAGATGAATGAAAACCTCATTCCTCTGCGTCGTGATGGTAGTGGCGTGGCTCACTACGATTCAGGTAAAGATGCTCTGTATATGCCAAACCAGAACAACTTCGAGCATTATAATGACTATGTTCAGGAACTCATGCGTCAGGTAGTAAGTGCTACAGGCAATCAGCAACGCCTCTCACGAGAAGGAATGGTCATGAAGAATGGCAAAGCTCCTTCGGAAGATGCTACCAAACAGGAACGTCTTGTGGTTGAAATTGCATCTGGACTCAAACTGATGGAATATGGTATGCAAGCCCGCCTGTCTGATGAGAGTATGGGTATGGTGGACTACTGGAATCGAGAGTTGAAGGAAAATCCCTGCCTCATTGATGCCGTTGAAAGCGATGTCAACAATGCACTCGAAATTATCCGTAAAGCCGAAAAGGGCGAAAAGATTGAGTATTCATCTTATCGCAACCAGCAGGAAACGGAAGAAATGAAGAGTCAGTTGCCAAAACATTACTTCGTGGCTGATGAAATCAAGGTTCACCCAAATGCCGATACCAAGATGGTTGTCCTCGTCAGAGACAAGGAAGCCAAGAATGTCGATGTGGTACTGCCAGCTGGAGCTTCGCTTGAAGTGAACAATGAAGTGCCTGGCATGTCAAAGTCACGAATCAAAACAGCATTGGAGAAAGAAGGTTTTGAAACCGTCAAGTTCTTCAACGCTGATGGCAGTCTGGGATATAGACCCGACGATAGCTATTTTGACAAGAAGGATGTCACTATAGCCCGTCTGAGGAACTGGAACCTTGAAGATATTTCCAGGTTGGATGTTGGCGATGCAGTGAAACAGGCTAAGTTGATTGGCTTTGACCGTATTCAAATGGTTCAGGACGACAACAAGCGCTGGGCTATGTATATCAAACCAGAGGGAAAGGAGTCTTTCTCCATCTATCCCGACAAGGCAGATTTGAACCGATTCTTCACAACTCTCAAACAGGCACAGGACAATCTGGATGGTCTGCGTATGGAACTGGCTCAGAAATACTATGCACTCTCTGAGGTGAAACCCGACTTGAAAGTGGATTTGTTCAGTACCAGCGAGAAGGACGTGGATATGGATCGCATTGAGAAAGTCAATGTGTTCCGTGCCAAGAACGATGTCATTCTATGTGCTGCTACCATCAAAGGTGAAGAAAAGGTAGCTCCTCGTGTAGTCTCACCAAGTCAGTGGCAGAGAATGTGGATTGCCGATGACAAGACTGAATACAAGAAACATCTTGCTGCTACTCTCTTTGCTGATATTCTCCGTAAAGGTCAGACCCAGGAAGAGAATACTGCCGAGAAAGAATCCAAGGAAACCGAGCAGAAGCAGACTGAACATGCCGTCCAGAAGCAAAGTGAGGAAACCAAGAAGAAAGAAAAGCAGCAGGAAGAAAATCCACAGGAAAAGGATGATACCCTCAAACGATGGGCAGAACTGAAACTGAAACATCCAGAAGCTCTGTTGCTCTTCCATGTTGCCAACCAGTATGAAGCATACAAGGATGATGCAAAGAATGCCGCTAAAGTCTTAGGATTGGATGCCAAAAGCGTTCAGACTATAGGCAAACAGTCTTTTGATATGGTCTCTTTCCCTGAGTTCCAATTAGATGGTTATCTCCCTAAACTTATCAGAAACAATTTCCGAGTTGCCATCTGTGATGAGCTTCGTGACCCAAGGCAGGAAGAAAAGGCAGAGAAACCAAACGTAGAACAGGAAGATGAAGTGCGTAGTAACGGAATCCGACGATAGTAAATCAGCTTTATGAGTAAAAATCAAGAATACGCAGAAAAGTATGCCGCTGAGTCAATGGAGCAGATGAAAAGGTATGGAATACCTGCATCTATTACCTTGGCTCAAGGTATTTTGGAAAGCAGTAACGGCAAAAGCCAGTTGGCGCTTAACGAGAATAACCATTTTGGAATAAAGGCTTCACAGTCCTGGCTCAGAAATGGTGGCAAATATGGACTCTACAATGATGATAAGCCTAATGAGAAGTTCTGTAGCTATGCCACTGTGGGAGATTCGTATGAACATCATTCGCAGGTACTGAAGAATAGTTCCCGTTACAAGAACTGTTTCAAACTAGCCCCCGACGACTATAAAGGATGGACGAAAGGTATAGAGCGTGCTGGCTATGCTACTGGAGGTGGCTATGCAGCAAGCCTTCAAAGAATCATTGAGGCAAATGGTCTTGACAAGTACGACAAACAGGTTATGGCTGAGATGAAGTCACAAGGTAAATCCTTTGGTACAGCTCAAAACGAGCGTCAAACCACAGAACCTTCAAAGTCTGTTGAAACGGTGGCCGAAAAAGGGACGGAAAAGAATACTACCCAATCATCCCTGACGATGAGTGGTAACTATTCATTCCCAGTGAAAAGAGAAGAGTTCCTCTTTATCACCTCTCCTTTTGGTATGCGTCAGGATCCGCTGCATAGTGACAAACAGCAGATGCACAAAGGCATTGACATCAGAGCCAAGCATGATGATGTACTGGCAACCGAAGACCGTGGAAAGGTCGTGGCTGTCAATCAGAATGCAGGTTCTACAGGTGGCAAGTCTGTCACTGTTGAATATGAACGTGAAGATAAAAGCAAGGTTCAGGTCGTCTATATGCACCTTGACAGCATTGCCGTTAAAAGTGGTGATGAAGTCAAAGCTGGTCAGAAACTAGGCGTTTCAGGCAATACAGGTACCCGAACTACTGGCGAACATCTTCATTTTGGAGTCAAGAATATCTCCGCTGACGGCAAGAGCAGAGACGTAGATCCTGCCGCTTATCTTGCAGAGATAGCCCAGAAAGGCAATATTCAGCTCCAGGCTCTACACAATGGTAATGATTTGCTTGCCAAATACAAGGATAGCAATACTCAGGGCATAGACACGAACCAGTCTCCTGATGACTGGATGAAAAAACTGCTTTCATCCGAAGACAGTAGTGTCGGCATGTCCACAGGAGACCCAATCATGGGCATGATGGCTTCCATGTATATGAGTTTACTGGCACTGGCCGTACAGATTGATAACAAGTCTGATGAAGAGAAGAAGAATGATATTTCTCAGTCCGTCAGCAACCGTCAGGTGGATTTGAAGCCTTTGTTACCTGCCATGAAGGAATGTACACTCACCATTGGTGAAAATGGTAAGGCAACACTTTCAGCAGACAATGGTACAACCAAGGTATCAAGAGAACTTACCTCGGCTGAACTCAGTCGTCTTTCTGCCGTACTTAGCAACTCTGAACTTTCTGATGAAGCCAAGAAAATACGTGTGACAGGACTTGTGAATACCATCATCCTATCACAACAGGCATCACAGAACTATAACGAGGCTGTTTCCAGACAGGAGAACCAGCAACAGAACATTCAAAGATAGGTCTATGACAAAAGATAAATTAAATAGGATTTGGATAATCATTGCCGGCATGAGCATGTTCGCCTGTGTCATGGCAATCATTTATGCACTCTTTGGAGTATTAGCTGCTGCTATCTACGGAGTTTTCAATGTGGTAGTCCTGGCATTAATGATGTGGGAACTTCATAAAGCTATCAAGGTTGACGAATAAAAGCATAACCGACATTCATTAAATTACTTACGTCCTGGTCAGATGGTTGAGTATAATTTTTAAAAAAGTAATTTGTATGATTAAGTGTAATGTAAAGGTATGCGGTACTGTCAGCAGAACTGCGGTAGTACGTGCAAACAGAGATGGTAAGCCATTCATGACTTACGGATTGGATGTAGTTTTTTCACCCAAGAATGGTATCAACAAGACAGTAAACGTCAATGTGATTAAGGACAGCGGTGATGCAGGTGAAGCAGCCAAATACAAGGTTGGTTCGCGTATTCAGGTGGAAGGTGTTCTCACGTTTAAGAAACGTGGTGAAGCTCTTTATCTTGACCTCTCAGAAACGGCTGTTGACTTTTTCCCTGTAGATACCAAGGATAGTATCGAGGGCGAAATGACTTTCCGTGGCTCACCGGGCAAGAACATTGATATGAAGCGTGACAAGAAGGATAAGCCTTATCTTGCATTCTCAGCCTATAGTGCAGAGAAAGTGTCTGATGGCTTTGAATACACATGGGTTCGCTTCATCCGATTCTCAGATGCCCGTGAGGACTTCCTCTCTCCAAAAACTCCCATTGAAGCCACAGGCGAATTGGATTTGTCTGTTTACAACGACAAGCTCAACATAGGTTGCCGTCTGGCAAGTGTGAATAAGTGGGATAAGAAACCCTATCAACCAGCTAACGAAGAAATGCCCTTTTAACTATGGCTTACTATAAGAAGAACTTTAATGCAGATGGTCCAAGTGCTGAGGATAAGGCACTTGACCGTTTTGCAGAGATGATGATTGAAAAGATCAATACTCTGCAAGGTGACTGGAAAAAACCGTGGTTCACAGAAGGAAGTCTGAAATGGCCAAAGAATCTTTCGAGCAGAGAATACAATGGTATGAATGCCCTGATGCTGACCTTTCAGGCAGAAAAGAAAGGATATAAACTGCCTGTCTGGTGTACTTTTGACCGAGTTGTCGGTTTGAACTTCAACAAGGATAAGGAAGGCAAACGCTCACCAGTCACAGATAAGAATGGTGAGGAACTGCCTCATGTTGGTGTAAACAAGGGTGAGAAATCATTTCCAGTTTTCATCACGACCTTTACCTGCATCGAAAAAGACACCAAGAAAAAGATTAAGTATGATGACTACAAGCTTCTTTCTGATGAAGAGAAGAAGAATGTGAATGTCTATCCCAAGCTTAATGTCTATAATGTGTTTAATGTATCGCAGACCAATTTACAGGAGGCTCGCCCAGAACTGTATGCCAAGCTAGAGGAGCAAAATCAGCTCGCAAGACCCGAACTCCGTGGCGAGGAAAATTCTTTTGAGCCATTAGATAAGATGATTAAAGACCAGAGTTGGATTTGTCCTATCAAACTGGTACATCAAGATAATGCTTTCTACAGCATATCCAAAAATGAGATCACTTTGCCCGAGAAGTCTCAGTTTGTTGATGCAGAATCATTCGCAGGCACTGCTTTTCATGAGGCAATCCATTCGACTGGAGCTGAAAATCAGCTAGGTAGATTGAAGCCAGAAGATGGTTTTGGTAGTGCTGAATATGCTCGTGAAGAGTTGGTTGCCGAACTTGGTAGTGCCTTGGTTGCACAACGCTATGGACTTGTAAAACACGTCAAGGAAGATAGCGCTGCTTATCTTAAATCATGGCTTGATAGCTTGAAGGAATCACCAGACTTTATCAAAACAACTTTGGTCGATGTGAAGAAGGCATCGTCTATTCTGACACTCAAACTCGATGCTATTGCCGAGGAATTGGCACAGCAAAAGAATGAGCAACAGGATGAAAGTAACAAAAATGCTGTTACTCCTGCTAAGGAGCCGGTCTATTACGCAAGCGTTCAATACTTGCAGTTACCCAGTGATACAAAACCGTTTGACAAACTTACTACAGAACAGATGCTTCAGGAGGCTAGAAACTATGATAATGGTGATGCTATCAATCTTGATTTCACTCAAAAATCTCCAAAACTGCATCGAGGTGATACCATTGCAGCCGAAGATGAGAACTATGCTGTTGTCTATAATGGAACTGTAGGTGGCACCTATAACATTCTGAGAAAGGTGTCTGAACAGGAAGTTAAGGATAATATCACTCGTTATGGAATAGACAGTGATACATCCGCAGATGTCAAGGCTGTAGCCTGCAACATGGTGGCTGATGAATTTGAGAAGATGACTCGTGACCGAATGCCGGTCATTGAAATGCCTAATGGTAATGTGCTTCATATCCAGTACAACCAGGAAAAGGACACTCTCGATGTAGGCGCTGTAACCAATACAGGTCTCAATGTGATGCACTCCTTTCCCTATGATCACGATTTTAGCTTAGACAGTAATCTCGAAGGTGTGAATGAAAAACTGACCGAAATGCTTGTTTATCAGGCTGAGATTGAAACCAAACCTGATTATTATGTAGCGGAGCTTGCAGAACCACAAGCCCAAGGCAAACCTGACCCCAATGAAAACAGAGAAGCCTTAGACAACTTCATGACAGATGTCTATTGGGCTGCTCGACGTGACAACGGGTTTAGAATGGATGGCTTTGAGAACTATCAAGGTAAGCAATGTCTGAAGCTTGATAACTCAGACGTACAAGGGTCAAGCTACTATCTGGTATCTCGACAGCCAGCCGATGCTACCAAAGGTGAAACTCTTGATAAGTTCTTCATGCACCTGTACGACCCTGACACTCAGAAAGAGGTCTTCACTTCCCGTGAAATGCCTCATGACCGAGACTCAGCCTACAGCTTCATGCGAGGTGGCTTCCGAGAATTGGAAGACTACGAGTCTGGTAAGCAACAGGACAACCAAGAAGATGCAGAGGAGGAACATCATTTCCGAAGAGGTAGATAAAATAAAAAAGGATAGTCATCGTTGCTATCCTTTTTTATGTCAATGCTTAATGTTCATGTTAATCGTTATCCTATAAGTGGGGTTATTAAATATAGTAAGTATCATCCTGGTCGGTATTTTATTGCATATTATCCTAAAGCTTCAGAATTTAATGAGCATCACTCTACAGTAATTGAAACACCAGAAGGGCAATCTGTTTTGGTTAAACAGATTGCTGGTATAATAGCACGAAGGATTGTTTGTTATGCTAATATAGGTAAAGAGACTGTGCAAGGAGAGGATTTAGGATTTATTAAATTTGGATCAAGAGTTGATCTGTTTTTGCCATTGGGTACTAGTATAGCAATAGAAAAGGGTGAAAAGGTGAAAGGCAATAATACAATTGTTGCTTTTCTTGATATGAAAGACTGATATAAAAGTGCGTGAAAGGATATAACAATAAAAACCATTCTTTAAAAGAATGGTTCATTTTATGAAAAATAAACATTAAATATTTTAATAATGAACAAATGTTCATTATATTTGCATCTAAATAATAATAACAATGTCAGGAAGACCTAAAATTATAAGAAAGATCGCAACCCAACCTGTTGTCTCAGGTTTCAGGCCGTATGGCATGGGTCAGACAGCTAAGAAAAGAGATTCTTTATTTTTATTATATGAAGAATATGAAACATTACGTCTTTGTGATTATGAAAAATATACTCAGGCAGAAGCTTCATCTTTTATGAATGTATCTCGACCTACTCTAACTAGAATTTATATGTCAGCCAGAGAAAAAATTGCACAAGCATTTGTAGAAGGACGGAATATAATTATTGAAGGAGGCAAAGTTAGCTTTGATAGTGAATGGTATACTTGTGATTTATGTAAAAGTATTTTTAATAATCCATCAGATGAAGAAATAATAGAAAAATGTCCTCTATGTGGAAGTAGAGATATCTATAATTATGAAAAAACTTCTGAAGATAAAAAGACTGATTCTTTTAATTTTGATTACGGCGGTTGTGGAAGAGGACACTGCTCAAATAAACGTAAAAGAGGACGTAGATGCCAGTTAAAATGAGTTTTAAATTCTTAGTTTAGAAATGTGATATGAAAGTAGCAATTACAAGTTCTGGAAATACTTTAAAAAGTAATCTGGATAAACGTTTTGGTCGTTGTTCGTTTTTTGCAATTTATGATACGGAAACAAAAGATGTAGAATTTATCCCTAATCCTAATAAAGAAGCAGAAGAAGGAGCTGGACCCGCATCGGTTCAACTTGTTGCATCTATTCCGGTTAATAAAATTGTATCAGGAGAATTCGGTTTTAAAATTAAATCATTATTGGTTGATTTGAAGATTCAAATGATAGTTCTTAAAGAACCCGATATAACAATTGAAAATATTATTAAGTTACTAAATCAATAAAATTATTAAAACTATGCCACGTATGGATGGAACAGGTCCTGAAGGGAAAGGTTCTCGCTCAGGGCGGAAATTAGGTAATTGTGTAGAACTCTCAAAAGAAGAACTTTTGCAAAAGCTTGGTCGAGGTGAAGGAAAACGAAGACAGACTGGGGGTGGAGAAGGTGATAAAAAACGATTAAGAAGTAATAAAAAATAATTGATTAAAATATATTTAAATGAATAAAAAAATTGCGATTCCTATAGAGGATGGAATGTTGTGTGCTCATTTTGGGCATTGTGAATATTTTTATGTAGCTGATTTGGTTAATAATGAAATTGTCAAAGAAGAGATGATAACTCCTCCTGAACATCAGCCTGGACTTTATCCTGCATGGGTTGCTGGAAAAGGTGTTTCAATTGTTATTGCAGGAGGAATGGGTGAGAAAGCGAAAGTGCTTTTCCGCAAAGAAAATATTGATTTGTATGTAGGTGCTGAAAGAAAAGAGCCTAAAGAATTGGTCCTTGAATTTATTAATGGAGGCTTAATTACTGGAGCCAATACTTGTAATCACGATGACCATCATGAACATAGTTGTAGCTAGTGGCAAAGGCGGAACAGGTAAAACATTCTTTTCAACAAACCTGTTTTACTCGTTCCGTAAAATGGGATTTCTCTCAAGTTTGGTTGATTGTGACGCTGAAGCTCCAAACTCTTTTATTTTCTTTTCGGTTAAAAAGATAAAAGAAGAAGTGATTTCAGAATACAGACCTGTACTTGATCGTTCGAGATGTGTTATGTGTGGAAAGTGTTTTGAATACTGTAGCTATAATGCAATCTTCTTCTTGCCGGCTATGAATAAGATTCAGTTGCTGGATGATTTATGCCATGGATGTGCTGCTTGCTCTGTTGCTTGTACTCATTCAGCTATAAGAGATTCTTATAAGTTTATAGGAAAAGTTACATCGTATAGGACTGATGAGGATGGATTGTGTATGTTTGAAGCGAAAATGACTCCAGGGGTTTCTTCTGCGGTTCCGGTAATTAAATCAGCTATAAAGACAGCTATAAAATCGTCTCTTCAGCAAGATATTAATTATGTAATTTTAGATTCACCTCCGGGTACTGCTTGTCCTTTTATTCAAACAGCTTCATGTGCTGATTATGTGATTCTTGTAACAGAGCCTACTCCTTTTGGTTTAAGTGATTTGAAGCAGGCAGTTGAAACGCTGAAGACTATGAATAAAGAGATGGGTGTTATTGTTAATCGGGCTGGAATCGGAAATAGAGAAGTTTATCAATATTTAGAAGATGAATTAATCCCATTGTTGGGTGAGATTCCTTTTGATAAAGAGATAGCCATGCGGTATTCTGAGGGGAAGATAGCAGTAAAAGAAATACCTTCATTGCAAGTTATGTTTGAAAATATAGTCAATAGAATAGTGAGGTATGGAAATAGCAGTAATTAGTGGCAAAGGAGGAACTGGCAAGTCAAGTATAAGCTCTGCTTTTATTTCAGTAGCACAGTCTGCAGTGGCTGTTGATTGTGATGTTGACGCCTCTAATCTTTACTTATTATTTTCTCCCTCGTGTAAAGAAGAGCAAGTTTTTGTATCAGGTCATCATGCTGTAATCAATTATGAAAAATGTACTAATTGTGGCTTATGTGTAGATATTTGTCGTTTTGATGCTATTGTTTCTATTGATGGAAAGGTGCAGATTTCAGAAACTAGTTGTGACGGATGTTATTTGTGTTCACGTATATGTCCGGTTCAGGCAATAAAAATGATACCTGCTGATAAGAGTCGTTTGTATGCCGGAACTTTTCGTTATGGAGATATGGTCTATGGACGTTTAGCTCCGGGAGAAGATAATTCTGGGAAATTAGTAAATTTATTACGGGATAAAGCTAAAAAATATGCTGAAGATTATGGATATGAAACTGTAATATTGGATGGCCCTCCGGGAATTGGTTGCCCTGTTATTTCTACTATAACAGGAGTCGACCGGGTAGTTATTGTAACAGAACCAACGATTTCAGGTTTCAAGGATATGCAACGTGCTGTGGATGTTGCTTGTAAGTTTTCTCTAGAATTATTTGTAATTGTAAATAAATACGATTTGAATAAAGTGGTGAGTAAGCAAATTGATGTATGGTGTGAAGAACGTAATATTCCAGTTGTCGCTCATTTACCTTTCGATAATCAGATTGTAGATGCTATGGTTGTTGGTAAAACAATTATTGAATATAATCAGGATAGTGAGATATCACGTTTAATTCATGATGTTTATTATCGGATTGTTAAGGGGTAGTGTATTTGTAAAACAATAAAAAGGAAATATGACTGGAAGGAAGAATCATTTTGGTGGTCCTTTTCGTAGGGGCGGCAATAAAAATGCAGACGATGTTTGTGTCTGTTCTTCGTGTGGGTATATAGTAGAACACGAACATGGTGTTCCTTGTAATTCGTTATTGTGTCCAAAGTGTAATAGCCATTTGATTAGAAAAATAGTTTTAGAAATGTCTGGAAAAGTAGATCAAAAAAAAGAAAATAACCTAAAGGGTGAAAAAGCTTATCCAAAGGTTAATCCGGAATTATGCATGAATTGTGGTAGTTGTGAGGATATTTGTCCCACTGGTGCTATAAGCATCATTGATAATGTGGCATTTATAGATGAAGATAATTGCAAGAAATGTCGGATATGTGTAACTGTGTGTCCGGTAGAAGCGATTAATTGAATTAGAGTTTTTTAAGATAAATAGAATGAAACAAGTTGTTGAAAAAATCCCTATGACAGGGGTCAAGAATATTATTATAGTTGCTTCAGGCAAGGGAGGAGTTGGTAAGTCTACCATTTCGGCTAATTTAGCTATAACTCTTGCACAAAAAGGTTTTAGAACCGCGTTGGTTGATGCTGATATTTATGGTCCTTCTATTCCTAAGATGTTTAATATAGAGAATGAAAGACCTTGTATGTCTGATCATGACAAGAACAAAATGGAACCAATAGAAAAATATGGAGTAAAAATAAATTCTATAGGCTTTTTTGTTGATAAAGACAAATCAATAATCTGGCGTGGTCCGATGGTCTCAAATGCCATTACTCAATTATTTACTGATACGCATTGGGGTGATATTGATTATATGATTATCGATTTTCCTCCGGGGACAGGTGATATTCAAATTACAACAGTTCAAAAATTAAATATAAACGGTGCAATTATAGTAACGACGCCTCAGGAAATATCTATAAATGATGCTCGAAAAGGAGCTGAGATGTTTATCAATTCAAGTATAGAAGTACCGCTGGTAGGAGTTGTTGAAAATATGTCGTGGTTTACTCCGCAACAGCACCTTGATGAAAAGTATTATGTATTTGGAAAAGATGGGGGAAAGAATCTGTCTAATGAATTAGGCACGCCTTTATTGGCTCAGGTTCCACTAATAAAAGAAGTGGGTGAAGCTGCAGAACAAGGTGAAAACTATTCAAATCTGAAGAATGAAGACCTCAATTTAATTTTTGATAAGTTAGCAGAGAGTGTAATTCAAATTGTTCCTGTTAAATAGTAACTTCTTATGATTAGTCATCAATGTGAAATAAGGGTATTATATGCTGATACTGATAAAATGGGGTATGTACATCATTCAAATTACGCCCGATATTGTGAAAAAGCTCGCTGGGAGCTTTTAAGAGATCTTGGAATATCATATAAGACGATTGAAGATTCGGGTCTTATGTTGCCCGTAGTTGGAATGAACTTTAAGTTTCTTAAGCCGGCAATATATGATGATTTGCTTAGAATAGAGACTAATTTGCAAGAAATAAAGGGCCCGTTGATGAAATTTGCTTATTGTATCTATAATCAGAAAAATGAATTGATAAATAAAGGAGAAACAACTCTTGCATTTGTTGATGGAAAGAGCAGGAAACCATGTCATCCTTCACTTCTGCTTTTAAAAGCTTTAAAGGAAAAGGAATGTGTCTTGTCTAGATGACTTTTAATATAATAATGTTATTATGAAGAAAATATCAATTTTATGTTTTGTTTTATTTGCTCTATTAGGCGGTGGAATTAATGGACAGAGTGCTAAAAATAATGCTAATATTACTAAAACGGCAGTTACTAAAAGAGGTTGTTTTAAAGATGTCAATAATAATAAGATTTGTGATAATTATGAAAAAAAAACTTGTGTGCGAGCTAATAATCATAAAAACAATTTGAATTCTAAAAAAAGCATCTTGTGCGATGGTAGTGGCTTAAAGCATGATAAGAATATTAAAATAAATAGAAATACGCTTTTAAATAGTAATAAGTAGATTTTGTTATAGTATTTGACGGAATAAAGATTTTTTTTGTAGTTTATGAGTAGTTGAGGGGTCGGTGAGATTCTTAATACTATAGTTTTTAGTCTTATTTTTTATAGCCATTTCTTTTGAAATTTAAGGCTGAAGGCGTTTTTTAATAAAAAGTCCAAAGGATAAGAATATTATTCTTTGGACTTTAGAATTAATAAGAATTTAAAAGAGTTTTATTATGTTTTTTAAAAAAAAATAGTAACCATTTGGTTGTGGACCATAATTAATAAAAAGAAGAAAGAATGGATCCAATAACCGCAATACTAGGCTTATTGATAATATTTATATCTCCTCTATAGTAAAGTAGAATAGGTGGATCCAGTTTGCCTGTCTCGTCAGTACATTGACGTAGCATTTCTGGATAGATTTTGTCATAGTAAGAAATAATTCCTACACCCTCCTGTTCAGCCCTTTCCATTATTCTATGAGCAACTCTGTTAGCTTGTTCTAAATCGTCGTCAGATATAGACTCAATTTTTTTCCCTTTTAAAGTCTTCCAAAACTCGCAAAGCTGAATAAGTGAAGTAATATCACCTATTGCTTGATTGGCAATTTTTAGAATAGTTTTATTACCAATACCGTCTAGTTGCTGAAGGGTTATTATGTATTCAGTGCTTAGTGCCATGTTATTAATCAATTAAATTTATTTTGCTGCTTTATATTAAGAACTGACTCTGAAAATAGTTCTGTTAACTCTACATCTAATAGTTTCGCTATTTCAATAAACGTACTAATAGAAGGTTGTGATGCATTTGTACACCACTTCGAAACAGTAGCAGGATCCTTCTTTAAGGCATCTGCTAGCCACTTACTGGTTTTTTTTCTCTCGAAGAGAACAATCTTTAGTCTATTAATATCAGTCATAAACTAGTTAAATTTATAATAAGAACAGATTGAATTTAACGCAAAGATAATGAAAATAAGCCGAATCAAAGAAAAAAACCTCCGCTATTTTCATTTTTCCTTTAAAAGAACTTGCATATTTCATTTTTTATGCTAAAGAACAGAAAAAGAGGACCATTTTAGCCCTCTTACAATATCAATCAACAGCATCCATCTGAGTCAAGAATTCCTGCAACTCATTATCAGGAATATCATCCAACTGACAAGGCTTGAAATCAGTGTCCTGCATAATCTTCACCTTTGGAAGCTCAGGCATTCCTGTTTTCACCTCGATGCTCTCCATCTCTTTGATAGAAGCATAGCCATACTCAGTATAGTCCATGCCAACAACGATGGTAAACAGGCTGAAATCATCACCTTCTGGCTGTCCTTCTAGAACATACCAGCGTATGCGTCCAATGTAAAAAACGGCAGTACAGATAGCATCTTTACCTCTGTTATCTTGACTGTAAAGCGGATATTGTTTAAGAGCTTCCGCTAGCTCATCTGTCATCAATCTGCTCATGATGCTATGGTTTTAATCTTGTGAAACGAAATACAACTCATTCTCAACCAAGCTGTCTATCGCTGTAGAAGCCAACTTGCAGGCCCACTCATCGCGTGGGTCATAATGCCCGTTCTTGTAATCCTTAGCCAGTTGCTCCATGAAGCCCATCATCACTTTGAACTTCTCATTGACCAGATAACGGTGGTCGTTAGCTAGTTCAGCACCGGTCTTTCTGGCAGAAAACATTGCGCCATTCACGAAACAAGAGAATGTCTTAGCAAACTCAAGGTCTTTGTCACTCATGTGGTTCATATCCATAATCGTTGATTTGAAAATTATTTATTTCCCTAATTTTGAAGCCTTTTTGACTTCTCTGTCGGGATTTGATTTTTACTTGCAGACCAAGTGTGAAGCCAGAGAACAAGCAGACAAGTAATTTTGAACCTCTTCCAGTGGAAAACCCAAATCTGTGATTTGTGGAAGGCTGCCAATGAAAGAGATTCAAAATAGACTCCGTCGGTACTTGGCAGATGTGACGGCGAGCTAACTTTGCATAGTAAATGTCAACGCCCAAAAGAGATTGGCATCGGAATGCTAACTAAAAAAGAGAACCTACTCATCACGAGCAAGTCCTCCTCACATATTTATGATTAAAGACTAAACTACAAGTAAAGACAGACAGCAACCTGTCTGTTTGCAGGGATAGGCTTATACTTGTCTATGCCACCCTTACTGCTTGTTCTGATGATAGAACTGTCCACACCACGCTTCTTCAGCTGGCCTAAAATATATTCAGCTCGTGCCGCAGAAAGCGAGTTGTTGATGCCGGTTGTGCCAGTAGCACTATCGGCAGAACCTATAACAGAAACTTTCAAACCATACTTTTTCGCCACACGGGAAAGTTCGTCAAGATTGGTCATCTGTGCCGCATTCGTAAGCTCAGACGTACCTAGTTTGAAATAGAAATGTACTGGCGCACCTATACAAACCTTACCACCGAGAATTTCGGATATATAAGAGTTTGCAGAGAGTGAATCCGTCAGACTCACCTGATAAGATAGAGAGTGTTTCGATGGTCGTTGTTTCAGTTTTCCTTGTCCGTCCCAATCCTTGTTTGCAAGTCTGGCACGAAGGGAATTAAGCCCTGAATAATCATTTTTCGGATAACCTTTGACCGTCTCACTATCATCAAGGGATGCCAGTTGGTCTCCATAGAGATTCATCAATCCCTCAATCTCCAAAATCTTTCGTAGTTCGGCTATTGCTATGGCATCTTTCTCATGAATACGGTTGAGCTGACGATTCTTTTCAATCATCTGATTGACATAATCCATCAACCACTTGTTCTGAGTGATGTACGGTGAAGCGTCCACAACCCGATTATATCCAACTCGTCCGATATGATAGGTTATTCCGGCTGAGAGAGTCAGCATATTATCACCGAAACGATTTGTTTTGCCCACTCCGTCAAAGGTCTGAAAGGTCGTCATATTACCCAGTTCCATTGAAATCAAGGCTCTTCGGGACAACCGATACTGACAGATTATACCATAAGAAAGTGCGAATGGCGTATTGCCATTGTCCTCATGATGAACGATACCTGTACCAGCGAAAGGAATAACATTCCACTTCCGAAGGTCAGACGACTTACTGAACACACTGGCCACATTCCAGAGAAAATCGGCATGGATATAACTGTAACCATGCTTCTCGATATTGTAGTCTTTGAACTTGAATCCCTGATAAGAAATTCGTCCTCCGACTTCTGGCGTGAACCATTTTCCAAGGGAAACAGCGAGCGAAGGCATCGTTCTTCCGAAGATGTCTTCACAGCCAAGAGGCTTCCCCAAGAATGCAGAAGCTCCACCTGAAACGCCAACAAACCAGTTGGAAGACCAGGCAGAAGGTACGGACACCTCTTTGAGATAAGTAGGTTCGATTGTCCGTAACATTTCAGATTCAATCTGCGTACCTGTTTTCGTGAGTGTGTCCACAGACACCTCACTGGCACTGGCCTGTAACTGTACGGACAGACCAAGTGCTGCTATTATAAATGTTTTCTTAATCATATTGCTTTTATTATTTACTTCATTTCTACTTAGCCAGAGCGTTTCCCATGTCAGATTTGAGAATGGAGAAAAAGCATTAGCCACTTCATCTGCCACCAGAACTCAATGCGGCAAACAATGTTTTTTAGTATTTCTGCACGAGAAACTAACCTGACTGATGAAAATCACATTTGGACACTCGACTAGCGTTTTCGTCCTCGGCTACCTGATGGGTTCATCATCTTGTTAGCCATTGCCAGACATCGTCTTGCCCACTGTCGGTTATCCTCGTCATCGTCACGTCCCCATGCGACATCACTGCCACCACCGCCACCACCATGACCTTCGGCGAAAGTGGTTGCCTGGTCTATATAACCAAGGAACAGCAGAGTGGCACAATGAAGAATCTGTGAACCGTTCTCGGCAATGGATTCCAACATCGAGCCATCAAACACGGAGCGTTCTTCAGTGGACATTGCCGCCGTCTGTGAATGATAGTCAGTGACCACATTCTCTAGCATAGCTTCCTTAATGAAACTGCCCACACCAGACTGAGCCTGTCGGGAGTACTGAATGGCATTCTGTTTAAGTTCGTTTGTACGATCTTCAACATAATCCATGTCCATTTTCAAGTCCTCCAACTTGCGGTCAGCAACATCGAGCTTCGATTGCTTATCTGCCAGTTTATCGTTGACCTCTGCCAACTCTTTCTGTAGCCTTGAAAGTGTGGCATTGAGTAGGGTACTATCTCCCTCTTGACTGGCTATCTGCTCTTTGAGTAAGGTAATCTCTTGTATTCTTTCACTCCTTTCTTTCTCCAAGTTACTGACCATTGTAGAAAGACCTTTGATTCTTCTTTCTGCCACAGCAATTTCCATTTTGATACTCGAAAGAGCCTTACCGAGATTCGACAATTCCTCCTCCTTGGTAGCACATAGTTCGTCCAGATGACGACGGTACTCTTCGGTCGGTCTGTCGTGAGCACCTGTGAGCGAAATATCTGTTCCTCGTGCCAGACCCCAAGGTTCGTTCACCTTTGCAAATTCATCATGGAGAGCTCTGGATTTCTCCTTGAACTCATATTTGTCTTTGCCGGCAAACATCTTCTTGAAAGCAAACCTGCCGTTTAGGATTGGCAGGATTGTACAATGGATATGAGGTGTAGATTCGTCCAGATGTACATAGAAACCAATGATGTTTTCCTCACCATATTTGTCACTCACGAAACTGTACATATCTCTTGCCCAATGCTCTATTTCAGGCATTCGGCGAAGTGAGCAGTTCTCTGAATTGTCACCACCTTTGAATACGACTTCCTGATTACCGAAAGCCATCTCACGCATACGTCCGGGCGAACCACTTAGCACAAAGTCAACGACTGTCCTGTACTTCGGTTCTTCACGACCAGCATTCGGATCCTCGATGCCACGAGCCGCCAGAGACATAGCCATAATCTTAGGAATGGACTTTGACTTATCGACAGGCTGGATTTTCCCACCTTTCGTTATCTCGAAGTTCAGACGCTCACGACTACGGTCATAGTTTCCGTGAGCCAGAGCGCACGCCCAACCTTTCTCACTCCAGTTACGCTGATGCTCTCTGCTCTGTGCCGCTGTGAACCCTTTTCTTACCCTAAAGTTCACAACCTGTTTAGCTATCTTTGCCATATAATTTTTCCTTTATTTGTTACCGAAAAACGTGTCCCAGCTTGCTGATTATGTGGACACTCACCCAAAGACTTTCAGGATTTGGGGTAATAGGTTACCCACTCCCTAAACTTGTGGACACTCGGGCAAGCCCGATGCGCTAAAATACAAGTCTGACGAAGCCTATAAAGAAGGCCTGAGACGAAGTCATTATGATGAGACTGACCACTGGCTGTATAAGCTGAGATAATCACGCAGTGCTTATTTCCTGGAGCCTGATGATGAAACAGAAGACTCTTTGGTATCAGAAGCTGTTGCAGGTTTACCGCAGAGCAGACTATACTCATCGCAGATTTTCAGCAAGAGTTCGGATGCCTGTTCCGTATCAATAAAGGAAGGCTCGGATAGTTTACCAGAAGCTAAGGCAGGAAGGTCTTTGACCAGAGTGAGCATCACATCCCATTTGCTTGATAGGTGCCCAATGAGCAACTCGACCATGAGTTCCTTGATTCGCTGAAGCGACTTGGTTTCTTCATTCCAATGAAAAAAAGAAGCAAGCACCTGAGCGATGATGCGAATGGACATTTCCCTGACCAACCCGATACGGGTGCGGTAAAATTCATCTGGCATAACCTGCACACTGAGGTTCATGCTGGATATGATGATTTGTTCACATACCTTGGCTGTCTGAGGTGTGTCTGCATTGCCACTAGCCCAAGCGGACACTGTGTACGAAGCCATATTGTCGAAGAGCTGCATCTGTAAATCATGCGTTGACTCTGGAGAACTCAGCGCAGTCATCGTACAGAAGATACTCTTGGAGTGATCCTCACGGATAAGCTGGCCACATTCAACTAGCTTGTCCAGAAAGGAACGGACAGTAGCCCTGTGCCAATGCCATACTTCCGACAACTCGGTTTTAGTAGTGATAAACTGGTATTCTGCCAGACTGGGTCTTCCTTCTTTGGGAAAACTCTCTGGGATATATTGTACACACGCTTTGTTCAGAAGAAAGCAGTATGCCTCGAACTTGGTGTACCGTTCGCCATGTCGCTCCTGAAGGAAGTCGAAGAGCTTCATGCAGGAACGGATTTCAGTCATTTCGACTGGAAGATTTCTCATTTTCTTTTTTCTTTTGATGTTAATTCTTGAAGAGACTTCTACAAGATTTCATCGTATGGAAATGCCAGTTGAACGTGGGCATTGAAAAAGAAAGAATCAATAGTAGTACTCAACCACAATGTCCGTATTCTTCGATAGACGCAAGCCATCACTTACCATTTGCGCCATACGCAGAATTTCAGAGGATGGATAGAACACAGCAGCCAGTAACACCGTGCCTGTTGTAGCAGCCAGAGTGTACAGATGCGGTATGAACATGGTGACGAGCGTTGAAACTGCAAGGATATAGCTGTACTTCCGATTATCGTGTAACAGATGTAGGATTCTGTCTGCACACTTGAAACGGAAGAATGCGAGCATCAAGATGGATGATACCATTATTCCATACTCACCGGGCATAGCCTCGTGAGAGACATAATGAAAGAGGATTAGCCACATCAGTACGACCAGAGTGTACAGTTTACGGCAATGGTAAGAGAAGGTCATCCTCAGGTAGAACTTCTGCATAAACCGACTGTTGTTCTTGTAACCAACTAGTGGCACAAGAAACAGCAATGTCGGGAAAAGAAGAAATAACGTTTTAATAATCATGCTATCTAATTGCTTTTGTTTTCTTAATCTTATTCTCTTTGTAAGTCAGACGAACCACACCATAGGTTGCCACTCTGATTATGTCAGCCACATCCTCTTTGGTGAATGACTCAGCTTTCAAATGTCTTCTGAAATCAGTCCTCTCCCGTTTGAGAGAAGTGACTGCTCTGTCAAGTTCAAACTCGGAAATATGCCACATCAGACCTTTCTTGTAGGCTGGAGTCTTTCGGCATATCCTCAGCGTCATAGCCCTGCAGGGAGCCGACTCTATTCTGCCGGACACTGTTATGGCAGACAGATGACGCTGATAGATGTTCAGAACTTGGAAGCACTTGCATTCTGAGTTAATCGTATTGGCTATCAGAATATACAGGTAGTTCTTCATTCATGACCTCACTTAAATGAAATTGGCAAGTATCTCGGCTTTCTCTCTCTTGTATTTGAAATAGCCAGTCTTGCTGTTAAGTTCTACATCCTGGTTGACATCACCGTACATCATTTCAAGAGATTCGTAGATAGTCACAGTGACACTGCTGACCAATCCTTTTCCGTCGCTAGCCGCATTGATTTTGTACATCTGACCAAAATCAGGATTGCTGTAAGCTGCACAACTGTGTCCAAAAGATGTAGCGTTGGAGCATACCTTGTGATAAAGAGGTATGATCTGCATCTGCTCATCAAACATATCCATTATGTCATCGACGCTGTATGTCTTGGGCAGGTTGAACGTCAGGAGTGTAAATTCCTCGTAGAACAAAGGCTTTTCCATCCATTCCTGGTTGATAATACGAGGAAGTTGTGATGGCGCAATAGCCAGAAAGTTATCCATAAATATTGGTAGCATATAGAATTGAGTTACAGTTTGGAAATATATAGTTTGATAAATAGATTCGGCAGATTGTCTGTCATCTCACGCTCCATATCGAGGTTCTCAGCCATGACTTTGACTACCTGTGGAGCATCAGAAGCAAGTTTCTCAAACTGCTTTCTCTGTTCAGATGTCAAGAGAGCCATCCCGAAATCATCTATTGATATATAAGGCTGGAGCACCATCCAGAAATAGGCAGTTTGTTGTGCCACTGACTTGACTTTCCCTGTTCGTATGTCCGAAGAACAGACGTCTGCATTGAGGAGCAATCGACGGTTGGAACGCATGGTCATATATATCATTGCATCCTCAGAACTTATCATTTCAGATCCGGCACGGTGCATCACTTGTTTGCATATTCGTTCTGTACTCTGGGTAATGGCAGATACGGACACATCATTCATATCATAGAGCTGACTCAGAAAGGAACGGAACAATACATCTTCAACCTGAAGAAATGAAAGGAACTGTGACTTGGTGTGAATGCCAGCAGTCTCTGTCCGCTCCAGAAACTCACGATATGCCATAAGCATCTTGGGTTTTGTTCCTTTGTAGAGAGATTGCTTGTTCAGTGAAGAGAAGAACGGCAGAGCGGGTTCTGCCGCTCTCTTCACCTTGACAAATATGCAAGAATCAATCACCAGAGACTTGAACAACAAAACATCCTTATAATTTCGAGGCTTGGATATAGCGAGTCTGAGATATTCCACTTTGATAGAATCATGAATCTTCTTATAATCCAATAAAGGATAAGAGTGAGCTTTAGGCAAGGTGTCGCGACTCACATAGTTCAGAACAGAATCATCAAGAACCCTCCACTCCTTCACGGAAGCAGTGAGTTTCTCGATAGACTGTTCCTTTTCTCCTTTCAAAGAAGACAGAAAAGCATGATACTCTGTCAATGCTTCAGAACTGGATTCAAAACGATGCTTCTTCTTGCCAGAGGAACACGCTGACACCAGACAAGTGGCAACGAGTATGGCAAATGTTGTGGCAAGAGTTGCGGCACTGAATCTTCGTCCAAAGTATGATATTGAAAGTATCAGATGCTTTCTGTCATGCTTTTGAGATAAGATTTCTTCTAAGAGTTGGTTTGACCTTGTTTTATCGAGATTCATTCAAGCTTTATTTTTGAAATAACGATGCGAAATTACGCATAATATTTCATTCTAAAGTATCTGTAAATCAAACTTTAATGATTATTCAGTATCATACTTTAAATCAGAGTATGAAATGAAAAAGAAAAGCAAAATAAAGCAGTTTCGGCTGAATTAAAAAATTATAAACTTTTTCAGAGTATGATTTTTAATAGCAGAAATAAAGTACCTTTGCAGACATTAGAACAATATAACGAACAATGATATGGCAAAAGTAGGTTACATATTCAATTCCGAATGCTATGATAACTTTGATGAAGACAAAAAGTGGATGGAAGATTACGGCTGCTGTCGTATTGTAGTCGAAAGTTCGATTGATGAAAAAGCCCGTCCCAAATGGAAAGAACTACTTGATTGCACAGAAAGAGGTGATGAACTGATTGTCGCCAAATTCAGCAATGCTGTTCGTGGTACCAGAGAACTAGCCGTCCTTATAGAATTCTGTCGTATAAAGGTGCTAAGAATCATATCTATCCACGACAGAATAGATTCCAAGGGCAAACTCTTCCCTGATACTTCATCAGAAGACATCTTAAATATGTTTGGTTCACTTCCTGAAGAGGTTGTGGCACTGCGCAAGCAGTATGCTCATGAAGAAGCTTTGAAGACTAACCCTAAATTGTTTGCAAAGCAGGAAGCGATCAGAGACAAACAGGAAAGGAAGATGGAACAAGAACGCCAGATTATCAGTATGTACCGCTCGAATATCTCTATAGATGAAATCTGGAAGAAAAGTGGCTACGCAAGTCGTAGTTCAGTCTTCCGTGTGCTTAACAAGTATGGTATCAATCTTAATAGAGGTAAGTTCAAAGGACCACTTGGCAAACGAAAACCTAAAGCCAGTACCGGTCAAGAAGAATAGCTGATAAAGAGCACTTTACAAGCCAAATACCAGGCGATTTATTCGTTTTTCTGACGTTTTTTTGCTATCTTTGTACTAGGAATAATAACTATAAATAGACATGATATGGATGATTTTAGTGCATTTTTAGGTGTCTGTGCGGTTGTATTTATCGGCAGATATGTATTGAAAGGTGTATGGGGTGCTTTCACATCTAGCGATTACAGAAGAGACCGCTAGTCTGAATGTATCTATCTGAACCAACAAGACTTTCTTGTCAGTTCGAAGGACACAGTCAACAGGTGACTCGGTAACTGTCCACACTCAGATTGATTAGTGCCCTTAGTTCCTTACCTTGTTGATACGCCAAACATTGGCCGTATCTCTAAGACTTGCATCAAGTCAAGAATTTATAAATGTAACACTATGAAATTTGGAATGAGAACGCCTTCGTTCAAGAAGAGCTTTAGTGCCAGGACTTCTGGACGTGTAAATCGAGCAATTAAGAAAGCTATAATACCAGGTTATGGTAGAAAAGGCATGGGTATTCTTCATCCAAAGAAAGCCTTGTATAACAGAGTCTATCGCAGAACAACCTTTTCCATTTTTGATTTGGCAAAGCTAGCATCCAGTGGAAGCAAAAGATCTTCTAATAGTGGATGCTGTCTTACTTTGCTATTTTGGATCAGTGCCATAGCACTAACAGCAATGTTTCTATAACTGAGAATTACCAAACAATCAACGCCCTGATTGTTTGCTATAAAAGAATAGTAGCCGTCCTTGCACCAGCAGGGACGGCATTTTTAATGGGAAATCCCATCATCAATATAAATTGATGATAGGAAATCCCTTAGACTTAGCTTTCTGAAACGTGTAATAAGTTCCACCTTTCGACTCTCCGTCAAAATATGAAATCAGACGGCAAACATGCGCCAACATGAAATCATTTCGCCGAAGCAAACAACCATTGTAATAGTTCTCAGACAATACAAATACTTTGTAAGCCTTATCAAGAACGGCTCTGTACCTTGCTTGGTGCTGTGAGTTCCACTTCTCAGCTTGCTCGCGAAAAGGTATCACTGCTACCAAATTCAGAGATGGACAACTCTCTTTGAGTGATAAAACAATCTCAGCTGCTAACAAGTCAAAGCCAATAGCCATACCACAAAAAAAGTTCGTCATACCTTGCTTGTATTGCTCAATGATAATGCGTCTAAGCTGCTTTCTCAACTCGGTCTGCTTTTCAAATGAGATAAAGCGATGTCCCGTGAAGGCTACTGAAACCGATGGATTTAATAATGCGTTTGCCATGTTTATGCTACTTTATAGGTTGTTTTACTCAAGAAGAAACCGGCTACTACGTTTGCTCCAAACTCCTCTAACTTGTGTCCGAAGGCTGCCCAACTTTTTCCGCTTGTCAGTACATCATCAAAGCAAATGCAGTTCTTGCCTTTGAAAAAGTCTTCATCAAACTCAATTATTTGAACTTTGGTTATCTTCTTCTCAGATACCTTGCGGTTCTCGTGTACGGCTAATCTTTCTCCGCTGACCTTGATGTGGTCATAAGCATTGATTGCTCCCGTCAACTCGCAAACTCTCTCGCTGAAAGCCTTGTAACGTGCCTCGTTCTTTTCGGCTGATGATGCCGGAATGCATGTAAATACGAGTTCTTCCACCTTATCACCAAAAGTCTCTTTAAGGCGCTTGGCGGTCTCTTGCGCTACAATTTCTTGGCTCTCACCACTCTTGAAAGAATAGACCAAACTGCGTGCTATCTCACCCTCAAGACCTACGTTCTTGATGCGCTTTGGATAGTACTTCACATAAGCTACGATGAGCTTGTTCCAAAATCTCTTTGTGATTTCATCAACTTTTGCCATAACTGAAAAATTTTATTTTCCCTATGTTCAAGTCTTTCTGACCTGACAAGGGCGATTTTTCTGCATCACAAAGGAGTGGCACCAATAAGGCAAATATTGAGATGAAAATACGCTCGCCGACAGAAGAGGAAGATTTTCAAAGGCACTGGTTTCAAGATTTGATGTTTGGGTGAAGCCACTTAATACCTTTGTAGAAAAATCCGCATTGTCTGGTATGAGATGATGGTATCAGTATATTATAACAGGATTACCGCCAGGTCACACATAAGTGTGGATTATAAAAGGATATGTAGATTCCAGATAAGGAATTTGATATAATAGTAGCGACTTGAAGTTGATAGTTGATTTATCAACTTCAACTATCAACCGAAAAATTTGTGAGTTTTAAAAAAGTATATAGCAGCAGGCATAGCCTGCGAGTTTTAATCGAAACAAAGACCATTTAGAAAAGTAAATCCCGACTACTAGCGCAATCGAGACCTACTTGTGTCAGACGTGTTTACCAATGAAAATCAACCACACCACCAATATAGAGTTTTGCTCCTGGCTCTAAACCACAAATCATCTTCATAAAATCACCAGACTGTTGAGCGTCGTTAGAAGGAAAGGTGTCGGTAACAAAACGAGAGCCAATATCCAACGGATTTAACAATTCCTTTTCCAAAGTATAAGCCTCGCCAATCCATTCTGTAATATTCTCAGGCGTAATGGCTTTTGCTTTCTGATGGATTAGTTTAACCCAATTATCTTTCCATTCTTCTGCTCCTCCGTTGTAAATAAGGGTATCTTTCTCAACTATAGTAAACATACCTGTTGGCAATAAATTCTTTGCGAGAGACTCTATAGCATAGTTTCGGTCATCTTCATCAATGTCGGCACAATAATCATAGAAATCGTTGCGTCCTTCATCAAACGTGCGCTCGGTAATGTAATTGTCTTCGTCAATTCTCTCCTCTGTAATCTGATAAATTTTTGAGTGCATAAGCTTTAATTTTAATTGTTTTACTTTCCCTATGTTCAAGTCATTCTGACCTGACAAGGGCGATTTTTCTGCATCACAAAGGAGTGGCACCAATAAAGCAAATATTGAGATGAAAATACGCTCGCCGACAGAAGAGGAAGATTTTCAAAGACACTGGTTTCAAGATTTGGTGTTTGGGTGAAACACTTAATACCTTTGTAGAAAAATCTGCTTTGTCAGGTAGATGCTCTGTTTGAAATCAGAAAATTAGAAGAGTGTAGAAACAGATTGTTAGAGCAAAATTCCCATGATTTTCAATGAGAAATTCCCATGATTTTCAATTACCGATAGACAATTTGAGGTATAATGGTACCATCCAAATCAAATCTATTGAAGTCTCCCATTATAGATTATGTTGTTATGGTACTAATCTATTATTCAGTGTTTTAGACAATAGAAAGAAGGTAAAACATGCCTTATTCTCGTGTTTTTTTAGTATCTTTATAGTAGGATAAATCATCAAATATCAGATATATGAAGAAGTATTTTTTACTGCTCATGCTCACATTAGGTGCAGCATCATCTTATGCACAGAGTGAAACTCCTGCTAAGACTAACGACACCATTTTTGTTGCTAACCAGCAATGGGAGTACATGTCTCTCTACATCAGGAACTCTCACGCTTATGCCAAGCAAGGAGAAACCAACTTCAATAACCATGACAAACTGTTCAACGATTATGGCAAGCAAGGTTGGGAACTGGTATCAGTTGCTCCTTTGATTGGTTCAAATCCTCTCAACGGCAGAGTATTTACCAGTAATCTAGTCTATACATTTAAGAGAAGGATTAAATAAGAAACACGATTCACATAACCAAAGCTCTATAGGACTATCAATCCCATAGAGCTTTTTCTATGCCTTTCCACAGCTGAACTGGCAGATACACTCATATAACTAATCTCCCTATTCTTATCAAAATTGAGCTGTATCTCAGTTTTATAATAAAGAACAAGGGCGGGCTGAGTAAATCTACGCGAGCTGATGGTTCAAACACCAGGCAACTGAGCGGTAGTACATACAGAGCAGAAAAAGACTTGAGCGACAGTGCAGCTATCGCCCTAGGCTTCGGTCTGTATATACGAAAGCTTTGTTGCGTTTGGACCTTCGACTACATGCCTTATTTGCAAAACAAGGCTTATAGATGAACAGCATGGGTAGTTGGCTCAGGGATGGGACGCAGTAGTAAGACAAAATACGATCAGCTTTGCTGGCTATAACGGAATAAACGCAGCGCATTAGCTGAAAACCAAAAATAAAGTGGAACTTACTTGGCTTGGTACAAGGCAAATGTGTTCCTACCATACCGTGTCGAATCAACTGTCTTAGCCCATGTTAGAAGCTTGTCTTCCATAAATGGGTAGAGTCTGTTGATGACACATTAAGGTTTCAGCACAATATAAGAGTTTAGCTGTAACTGATAAAACAGTGCTGGAGCTACGAAGTAGATCCGTTTTTACAAAGGATATATCGGCATTAACCAAACAATCCCAACTACCTGAAGTAATTGGGACTGCTCGGCATCCTGCTGTTAGAAATCACACAGTGAAACGACCTCAATCTCATAACCATACAACCTGTCATCGAGTTCGTGGCGTTCTATAATACCTTCAATCTCCTCGAAAGTTTTAGGTTTCTCTCCTGTAATTGCTTTGATTTCTTCTGCAAGTTCATCAAAATCATCGCAGTAACTAGTGTCACTGGACTCATCTTCCAGAACGTATCGAGTTGGAAAGAAACGTCCATCAGCATCATTGGTTTGATGAATACCCATGCCCGGCTCATCAGCATAGAAAAAGACCTCTACATCATATTTTTCAGAAAGAAGATAGAACAACTCTCTAGCATCGCTCCACGCCGTGTCTGTTGTCAGAGTGAATTGTGCCATATCATCACTTTCTTCTGAAGGCATAATCTCATCGCACATGTATTCTATCGAACCTCTGCAATGGATAGAAGTCTTTTCATTGTCTTGCCCAAGCATATCTGATACCACATATCCAAGCCATTCAGCATCGGGTTTGTACGTTGTGTGGTCAGTCTCGTAAGACCTGTCTGCTTGAAGCACTTTCTGAAAATCATTGAACATGATTTCGACTTTTGTTCTTTCCCCTATGATTAAGAGGTCGGTGATGCATCTGTTAGCCATCTCAATAAAATTATAAATTAAACAATGGAGATTCCATAGAAGAAACCTCGTTTTACGCTGCTCTAAAGTGTTCGCCCAAGTTCCTACAAGCCAAGGGTTCATTCATCTTTATTCTCCGCAGGAACAAGAAAAAAGTGAAAGGTTCATTGGTGGGAACAGGTGGCAAACAAAACTTTGCAGCAGGAAAACAAGAGGTGCTTTGGAATGTCCAGACCAGTTAAAATAATGGCTAATGGTTGCTTCACGATGATAATTAGGATGGTATAAGAGTAGAAAAACGTATAAGAGTAAAACCGAATATAGCTACAATGAGCAAAGAAAAAGCGATCCGAAGACCGCTTTTCTAGGAGAAGAGAAAGGTGGTTAACCCTTCTCTGGAGTTTCTTCCTTGTCTGGTGTGGCGAAGAATTTCACTGCAACAAAAATTACTCGATTCTTGAGTGTACCATCTTCGGCTGTCCATTGCTCTGGCTTGAAGTAGCCGTTTATGGTAATCATCTGGCCTTTTTTGAGCAAATCAAATGATGCAAGGTTCTCATTCTTGCGCCAAGCCTCGATTGAAACGAAGGCAGAAGTGTACTGAGTTTTGCCATCTTTGTCTTTCTCATCTTTAGAAACTGCGAGAGAGAAACGAGCTACGCTTGATTTCTCAAAGTTGCGTACTGTGGCATCCTGGCCGATAAATCCACTCACACTAAACTGATTTACGATGTCTTTTTTCATCTTTCTGTATTTTAGAAGTTAAACATTTTAATTTTTACGATGCTATCAAAGAGTGCAGAGAGAGGGTGAAACAAGAGAATAAGCTGCAATACTCGTTTTCTTGGTTGGCGGTAAGGAAGAAAAAGGAAGATTCAGCTAAAGAGCCTATTGTGCAAGATTTCCAATCGGCCCGTAGCCACCTATAGTGGTGCTGTACTCTAAATTTGCATCAGGAAAAACAAGATGTGACTTCGGCCAAAATACGAAGAGGAAAAAATAGTAAAGTGGTTGTGCGTGGATGTAAGCCGGATGCTGTATGTAACTGATAGAAGATGTAGTTCTACATTGCTGTAGTTGTGTGAGAAAGAAGAACAAGAAGCTGAACTGTACGTTTGCCTATCAATCGAGGCTACAAGAATAAGTCCAATCCTTGTTTCAAAAAAGCGATGCCAGTAAACGGATCAAGACAGATGGACCGACGAAAAAAGGAGGTATAAAATCAATCGAGTAAGTTAAAGTAAATAAGCCACAAAGATAGGAATATGTAGAATTTATGTTAAGACGCTATATATATCATTAGATAAAAGTCAAATATCACCTTGTAATTGGGGGTATCTAGCCACTCCCGCAATTTCATATAAAAGATACGACTATGGAAATAGAAAAGGAAAACAACCAACTACCGTATGGTTGATCTATATATAAGTAGGTATATCTCTGTCTGTCATAAACTGATAATATCGCTCGATTGGGTTCACTTCATTTTGACCCCAATCGAACGATATTATCAATAAGCTCTATACCGAATACTTAATGTTTATCTATTGTCTTGATATAGACATGCCATATAAAACGATTTATATGACATCTTTATCATTTTATAGGTAGAAATTTAATTTACTCAATTATGCTTTCACTCTCGTCATTGTGTTTCGACGCATTTTTTTGAACGCAATCTTTGCTAGTGTTAGCATAGCAATAAACACAAAAGTGGCGACAAGTATTATACATACCAATATCTTTGCTTACCATACACCCACAAACCTTGCGTTGACCAGAGTCCTTTACATTCTTTTCCTTTGGAGGTAAAGGTGGCAACTCACCAAACATATCCCGTTCTGGCCACTTCAACGTATGCAAATAATATACAAGCTCTTCATCATCTGCAAAAATTCTTTTCATCAATTCGCCATCAATACAACGATTATGTTCTATACCATGTGATTCTAATTCTGATTCTTCGCCACAAGTAGCTAAAGTAACATTCCAACCAACTTTCTTCCAAGCCTCACGAAGTTTTGTCAATCCAACGACCACTTCATTTCGTTGAGACTCATTCATTTCAGCTGATTCCACATTATCCTTTGTAAAAGAATTAGTCTCCTTTACAAGATTTATTTGGACCTTACGATAGGCTTTAACATCAACAAAACTGAAAACCAGCTTATCAGTATATCCTTTAAGCTTATTTCCTATATGCCAAATACGAGTCAACAATTCACGAGGAGTAATGTCATTTGTTACAATCAAAGGATCAAATCTCCAGATAATTCGCTCTTTTCCAACAATAGATGACAACTCCTTGAAGGTTTCAACTCTTTCGTCAACAGATGGAACATTCGGTTCAAAACGCTCTTTCATATAATCATTTAGAGTCACCTGAAAATAATAGTGAATACCTCTTTTGTCCAATTCATGAAGATAAGGAAGTATAGGCTTGGGGTTTTTGGTCCAAAAAACAATAACCTTACAATTTTTAAAAGAGATATACATCGGTTTTTGATTGAAGGGATTGTACCAGACACAATAACCTTTAGCCAAGCGGTTAAAAAACCACTTGGCGTAAAAGGCTGGAATATCAGTTGACCTACTGGCCGAAATAATGATTGGAGCAGTAGCTTCAACAAGTTCTCCAGAGTCTTTTGTAATAAAGATTTTGTCAGACATTATAATATATGTGAAGTTCTTTTTCTACTTGACTTGCTATTCGCTCGTCAAATATACCATTTAAAGATGTTTGTTTATGCGCTTCACCTCTTCCTTCTTTCTTACATAGATTAATGAAATAACGAATATGCTCAGCTCGATTATTCGTATATTGCTTCTGTGTAAACAACCAATTTTGCTCTAAACGACGTTGAACATTTTCTGGCATACTAAGGAATACATTAATTTTCGGTAAATCTTTAGGATAAGAACTATGATTATTCTGTGTCTCAAAATTCAAATGAGAAGAAGTCACTATCGGTGTAGAGCTGGAAGTTACCAATCTTACGATCTTTTTATAAGCAGGATCACTCGAATTCATGAAATTATCCAATATAAAAATGAATGCATTATAATCTTGTCGTTTTGCTTCAAGTTCAATTATCTTATCAATTTTTGAGATTGTTTCATTGCGTGTTTTTTTAGAAGTAGGCAAAGAACTTTCAACTATCGAAAAAATCTTTTTTCTAAAACTCTCTGGCGAATATTGCGTAGAGTCATTTTCAAAGTTTGCTGATTTCAAAGCTCTATAAGCATTGGTCTTAGTACCAAGAATATTATCTGCAATATACATAAAAGCTTTTGGGCTTTGAACCTGATTCTCTAAAAAAGCAGATTTAGCCACGGCTTGAACAATCTTTTCCTGTTTGTTTACTTTTGGCTCTATCTGATTTATTTTAGATATAATTGTAGTGGATATTTCAGATGTGTAATCAGTAGCTTTAGCACTTTCCTCATATTTTGGAAATTGAATATCTCCAAATTCAAAATTGAAGAGTAATTTATTTAATTGTCTAAAGAAATCTACATAATAATCAGAAACTCTCAGTAATCTAGAGGTGAATGTTTTGGGAAGGGACGCAAAACCACGGGTGGCGCCATAAATAGCTAACGCAAATTGATAGTCAGCAAAACCAAGTTGAAGCATATAATCACTGAGTCTATCTATATCTTCACCCTTTTGACAGAACGCTGCAAAAGATTGCATAATTGGCTCATCATTTGAGAACACATCGAACGCTTCACCTTTTTGTAAATTAGCTAAAAGTCCATTAATATATTTCTGAAATTCAGAGCCGTCCCAATCATTAATCAATGTTTTTAATTTGGCTCCACCGACGAAAGCAACAGCCAATGGTTCTTCTACATTGTTATCATCCATAAAATGCTTATATTCTCCTCTCATTTGAGACTCCAATAGAGCAGGGAAAAAAGAACCTTTGCCTACCTTAGAATCCTTAAGTGTAATTTTTAAGCCATCTACAGACAACAATTCAGAAAGACTAAGTTTAACGCGACTAGCCTGTTCTGATATTTCAATACGTTTAATAGCATCGTTCATTCTATTCGTTTCATATAGATATGAATCTGACATAGATTGGGCATATAAACAATTATAAAGATCATTTGCGTTATAAACCGGTTTCAAATTGAGACGGTTTTGGAAAATATCAGTAAGTCTTAAATCAGAAAGCACCTTCTGAAGAATTTCTCTTGAAAGACCTGTCGAAGGACTTACAAGACTCTTCTCGAGCAAAAGTGAATTATACTTATGGTTCTCATCTAGCTTTGAGAATATTGAATTAAATTCCCTTATACTTGATACGAGAAGTTCATCTTGAATTTCTGTTGGCTTATGTTCTGGAGAATTAACAACGGCAGACAATGTATTACGAAGTTTTCTAGCTAGTTGCTTCAATCTACCCACTTCTGGACTTACTGAAGAATTTGCTCCAATTAAATAGCAAATCAAACAACCCTTAAGTCTGTCAATGAAAATATCCTTTTCATTATTACCAACAGGAATTTGCTCAACATCTCTAAGGAAAGAGTCATCCCAATTAAACTCTTCTTTTTCTGAAAATAAGCTTGTATTTGACCACGATTTTTTCTGATGAACTTTCAGATTAGTATGATATAATTTACTATATTTATTCTCTAAACTTTGTTCTGATTTGGTTAGAATTGTTTGTAAATCCTGGTAACTGTCAAAATAGACAAAACAATTAAAAGGATTCAAATAAATAGTGGACGAAGAAGCATAAACATCTACACCATTTTTCTCTTTAACTTTAGTCACTAAGATATCTGGGCAGCTTTCTGTTTCTATTTCTATCACCATTGGTCCATTTTCTAAGTCTCCATTCTCTACTTTAAAGATTGGGTACTTAGAATAAAGCATAATGGCATTATCTATACCATTGGCTTCAACTTTATAATATCGCTTATTTCCAAATCCTCTCTTCGCATAAAATGATGCTGGAGATATGGATTCGGTAGAAAAAATATTATTAAAGTTCAACGTACATGTCGGAATATATAGCCTCATATTATTATAATTTCAATGTTGGTCCTGTTGATAATGATTCATCATAAAGATTGGCTGGTACGGCGTCAAAAAAACTTGATAGATTACCTGAATGCATAATGTAAAGAGACTTATATGTTCTAGTTATCGCAACATATAAAGGATTACGATCATCAGGACCATCAGCAGTACATTCTGGTATGAAAACATTTTCAAATTGAAGGCCCTTTGAACTGTGATAAGTCATCAATTTAGGATTGTCAGAAGTAAAGTCTAATTCATCTTTGTGACGATATGATTTAGCTTCAACTTGAATACCCTTACCTGAGAAATAATCGTACGCTTCATCAACATCGTTGTTACTTCTGAAAAGAATACCAACATCCTCCATTCCCTTATTCTTAATAAGTTCTGCTATTGCCTCAAATTGTTCGTTTTTAGAACCATATTCCAATATTTTGGGCTTTTCTGACCCTTCGTCTGTACAACGTTCCTCCAATTCATCGCTTTCGGAGTTAAGGAATTGTGCTACTCTTGCTATTCTTTTTGGGAGTCTATGATTGAAGACTAACTGTTCCACAGGAAATTTCGTGAAATATTGAATATCCTCCATTGAAACTGTTTGCTTATCTTTGAGAAATTTGTATAGTTGTTGAGCTGTATCACCATAAACCAATAATGCCTTTTTGGATTTTGACTTTAGCAATTCGATATCTTCTTCTGAGAAGTCTTGAGCTTCATCGACAATAATATAGTCATATGAACCTTTCTTCCAACTAGCTCTAGTTAATTGACCCTCTTCATTACGACTCCACATAAAACAAGCATCGTAGTTTGCTACATTACCATCACGCAACCCTATTTGCGAAATACCATCGCTCATATATTGCTTTAAAGCCTTGGTATAAACAACATACAAATAACTACCTTTATTCTGCTCTTGTATTTGCTTTGCCTTCCATAGAGCTAGAATTGACTTACCGCTACCTGCACATCCTTTGACAATATAAGAATTGTCGGTCTTTTTATTTATAACTTTCACCTGATAATCATCAAGTTCTGAGTCCTTAACATAAAAACTACGTTTTGCCATAATATAGAAATTTATAGATTTATATTGAACGGATCGATGATTCTTTCTCCTTGTATCATTTTACAAACAGAAGCATCATCTCCTTGCTTAAATTTATTTTTATTGATAACATATTTACCCGGCTGAATATCACTAGGCAATAGTTTGATTGATAGATTCTTTCTACAAAGAATACGATAACAAACCTTACTTTCATCAGCATTCTTTCGCGAGTGGCTTACATAAAATATTTGTTGCATAAAACATAAGTTCTCACATTTGTCATTTCCAACACATGATATAGGTAACAATGTTTGAAAAACAGATGAATGAGACACAAAATTATTTAAACCCTTATTCATTATCTGCGGATAATAATATCCAGTGTGTTCGTCTTTCGTTGTAACGTCTAGTATTAGTAATAGACCAACATCACTTAAAAGAGGGGATAAACTATTTGCAATTTTAGTATAAGCATTATCAGACATAATTTTTTTAGATATCAATTCACAAATAACTTTATTGCATAATATGATATCATAAGAAAACTTTTCAATTTCCTTAGTATCTAGTTTTGTTTTTAGGGCATATAATTTTCTTACTGTCGTCAAGTTGATCTGATGATGGGTATGTACTTTCGACACATTGCATATTTCTTCCAATGCCTCTAATGCTTGAGCATTTCCATCACAAGCATAAATATTTATTACTTTAGGAGAAGACAAATATTTTGTAATTGAAGTTATAACACCAAAGAGTTCACCACCAGTACCGCAACCAATATCCAAAATATTAATTACATTCTGCTCATTAAGCATATTCAGATAAGACTTATTACTCAAAATATTATCGTATATACAAAATGTTTCTGCATAACTCCTTGGAAAGTATGTTCCCAAATAAACCTTGATTTCATCCTGATTTAAATCGAGATTATACTCATAACGATTATGTTCTGGAGCATACGATGCCTGCATGTTTGAAAATAAAAAAATGTCTAACCAATGCGGTAATACAGTTTTGCATTTTCTAGGACTTAGTATTTTAGGAGCAAGGACTTGACTGGAGAGATCGATATCTGTAGATGATTGTTGTATTTCAGTAACATCAGAAGTTTCAATAGCTATATCATCCATATTTGGCCCGTCCTGCCAATATATCAAATTAGTATTAAATTTCTGAACAACATGATTTGTGAACTTGCTCAGTTTTTGACAATAGGATTCGATATTACTGCCTTCTAACACTATAATATATTTCTGCGATAAATGAATATCATGTTCTTCGAACAACGCATAAGCATCACGGCTTTTGACTACAAATACCCTACATTTACCTTCTCCTATTATTGTTTTAACTATTTGATTTACAAAAGAAGTTAACCCTTGTTTTTCCTCGTCCATAGATTCTTCATCGGCGATAACATTAGACAGAATTGAAAATGATTTATCTTCATGAATTTTCTGTTTAAGAGTTTCGTTTAAGGAATATGGTTCTTCTTGACTATTGCAATCAACACTCAAAACAGTATCATCCTTCAAGACTTCAATATTACTATAGATAAGTTCTATAAATCATCTTATTGATTTCGCATCAGCAAGAAATTACATAAATGTTCTTGAATAAGCATACAATCGTTCTTACGTTGTCCACCTATTGATTTCATCATTATTAATGATGATTTAATGGCAACGGTTCTATCAAGCGAATGTATTCACCATAACCTTCTTTTTCCATTTGATCTTTGGGGATAAAACGCAAGGATGCACTATTAATGCAATATCTTAATCCCCCACTCGATTTATGACCATCGTTAAAGACATGCCCCAAATGGGCATCACCTGTAGCGCTTCTTACTTCCACACGGTCAAGTCCATGAGATTTGTCGTGGTTTTCTTGCAACAGATGGTTGTCGATTGGCTTACTAAAAGCTGGCCATCCACATCCTGAGTCAAACTTATCTGTAGACAAGAACAAGGGCTCTCCGGTCGTCACATCAACATAGATGCCTGGACGGAACTCCTTATCGTAAGCATTATCAAACGGTCTTTCAGTAGCAGCCTGTTGAGTTACCTGATACTGAAGCGGTGTAAGGCGCTCCTTTAAAACACCATCCTCTGGTTTTGCGAATATCTTTTCTTGAGCAGAAGAGCGATTTGCCTTTCGAGCCATCTCGAAAAGAGCAGTCGGAAGGTGACAATAACCTGTAGGGTTCTTAACCAAATAGTCTTGATGATAATCCTCAGCACGATAGAAATTCTTCAGTGGCAACACCTCAACCATGATTGTTTTGTCTATCTGTTTACTCAACTTATCCATCTCAGCTCGTATCAAAGGCAAATCAGCTTCATCGGTATAATAAATTCCGGTGCGATATTGTGTTCCGAAATCTCCACCCTGATGGTTCAACGCCGTTGGATCGATTGTTTGAAAATAAAGCTGCAACAACAAAGTCAGAGGAAGCACTTTTGGATTGTACTCGATTTGAACAGTTTCGGCAAATCCTGTCTTGTTAGTACAAACCTGTTCATAGGTTGGATCTTTCCCGATTCCATTTGCATATCCCACTTCAGTCCTCAGAACACCATTGATTTGTTTAATAAACTGTTCTGTCCCCCAGAAGCAGCCTCCAGCTAAATATATTTCTGCTTTATTTTTCATTGTTCTATCCTCCAATTGAGACGTTTGAGCCTTGCTGGTACAGCCAAGGGTGCACCAGATCGTCAGCAAAAACACCATTTTTATTTCTAATAATTTCATCTGCTAAGATGCATGTGGTGGGTTCTAATAATTATATTTTTTGAGATACTTATTCCGCCAGAGCCCTTTATGCGGGATGCACCTCATTTCTTTTATCGCAAATATAATAAAAATCTGTTATAGCTTGGCTCCCCCCTCTCGTTTTTTTAATATCTATTGTATATATTTTACTTTAATTTTCATTTTATGCTATGGGCACAGGAGTCAGCCTCATGATTTGCGTGTAGCGACATATGTTATAGACTAGGCAGGTCATTGCGACATCTGCCCTTGCCCTGAGTATTCCAACTCTGCGAAAGATCAGTCCGCACATAGACTGTTCCATAAAGCCGAAAACGTGTTCAACAAGGCAGCGTGTCTTAGACTTTTCACGATTCTTCTTTTTCTGCTCATCCGTAAGTGGATGATTTCTGTGTCCCTTCTCACAAATGACAGGCTTCATCCTGTGCCTCTCCACAATGGGCTCCTGTGATTCGTAGCCGGCATCCAAATACAGTTCTTTGCCCTCGTCGCTCTCATCAAGCAGTGGCTCATAGCCTTTGGAGTCATGAACGTTGGCGGAGGTTGTATCATACTTCAGTACCATCTTGTGCCTTTGATCCGCCTTGGCATGCATCTTATATCCGTAGAACTTCTCGCCTCGTTTCTCCGTCCAGCGGGCATCAACGTCCTTGTGGCTCTTCTTGTGGGGCTTGTCATTCCACAACTCGCTCCCGCGACCTTCCTTGATTGCCTTGTTCTCTTCGCGTGTGTTGCGCTGACGAGGAGCCACAACGAAACTCGCATCAATAATCCGACCTTCGTTGAATTGGAACCCCATTTTGTCAAGGCTGGCGCGGAAGTCATTGAAAAGCTTGTCGTAGACTTTACCCCGTGTCAGCATCTCTTTGTAGTTCCAGACGGTTTTCTCGTCGGGAACATCTCGCACATCACGGATGCGAAGGAAGTTACGAAAACTGGTGCGGTCGATAATCTGATACTGTATCTGATGGTCGCCCAGACCGTAGTAACGCTGAAGAAATAGCACCTTGAACATCAGTACGCAGTCGAACGGCGGACGACCGGCTTTGCTCTTGCGCTCTCCTGTAAACAGCGCTGACTCCAGTGTCGGGCGAAACTGCTCGAAGTCAACCAGTCTGGACAAAGCATCCAGTGGGTTGCCCAGGTTGTTCAATACATCTGTACTCATTGCTTCATCAAACAAACTTTTGTTGTTCCTCATTTCCTTGTAATTCGATAACTTATTCATTGTTCTTTGAGTTCTATGCAAATGTACAAAAAAATATCGAGATATGCAATGTAATTGCCTGAAATACAACTATTTAATTTTTAGAACTCCCCTATAATTATTATCAAGGTAGTCTTCATCAAGTGCCATCTTGTCGACTAATTCTAGAATATCGTTGTTAGATAGGTTCGTTGTCTTACTTGTTATATCTTCGACTTTTTCAATAAAAGAAGATTCATCACAAATATGTAACCAACTTTGCGTTTTTTGAGATAATCTGTTTTCTAATATCAATGGTTCGTTATAAAATCATATAGTTTTTACGATATTCATGCTGCCCTATAGGTGGCTATATCAATTAGTTCTTTGACAAGCTTAGCATTTATCTTTCTGTTCGGCTTAAACCCAGACAGCTCAAAAAATCTTTTGAGTATATATGTGTTGTACATCAGGTTCTTAAGTGTATCCATAGAAAATGGTATTCCATTCTCCTTCATCATTACTTTTGCCGCATTCACGGCGGTCATTGATGCGTTGAATGCAAAATCCAACCGGTTGATATCCCTTGCCTGGGAGTGACACAGGCCAGTGAACTGCTTGCTATCCCTAAAGCAAAATTCGACCTGAAACCTTGTTCGGTAAAATTGGATGACATCTTTTCCACTCATTTCTGTGTCAGTAGAGAAATAGAGTTTATGTGCTCCTTTAGGTGTGATCCATATCACCAACCGTATATTTCGCTTCAATGCTTTTGAATGAGCAATCAAGGTATAGAGTTCTCCCTCTTCTTCGTAAATATCCAGTTTCTCCATCCGGCTGTGATCCGGATTGCTCACATCAATCTTGCCATCGAATGTTTTGGGGCGTCCTTTCTTTCCGGTCTTCTCTCCCTGATAAAGATAGAGTAGGTTGGAATCATCCCGCAGACGACTTACCAGATGGAAGCCCAAATCGTGGAGCCCTTGAGTGAAAGAGAATTTGGAAAAATAGGCATCGGCTACTATATACTTGGAAACAGGTAATAGTTGCTCTTTGTATTGCTCAATCACTTTCAGGTACCAATCATTCAAGGTTGCGCCCCGGTTGGCTAAGGTTACCGTATCGGCAGATTGCACAGCCCTAAGCATCATGCAGTCATGTTTATCAATATCGATCAACCCGATGCCCATAATTTCAAGTCCTCTTTTAACCTGTCCGGCACAGCCCGACCAGAAATAACCAATCCAGGGAGTGCGTTTGCCTGATTTGGAGATATAGCTCGGATCAATGGCAATAGCCTTACGATCAAGCTTGTCAAATATCCTATCAGCCATAAGCAGGTTGTATGAAAGCCAATCAAACTTCTTTGTGAAGTTCTGCCGGAAACATTGTTCACAATGCGTCCCGTAGCGGCCCAACCGGGTGAAATTGATCTTTCTTGGTATTACCATGTATAAAAGTAATGTCTCGATAAAGACGGTTTTAAAACTTTTGTTTAACTTCGCAGTATATCTTTTTAAGACATCACCGCAGATATCCCTATATTGGTCAAGTGCATCTGATATATTCATCGTAACTAAGCTTTGAATACTTAAAGTTACTGATAATCAGCTACTTGACCAATTCTTTTATGCTAACCCTTGTTAATATAACTCATTGTTTTTGAGATAGTTAATTAATTATTTACCGAAGTATTGTAATATTATAGGCTGGTGAAAAACAACAAGAGCAGCAACGTTTTGCAATGTTTTAGCGGACAATACATTCCCATCTTTTAAACCCCTTTTAATTGCAACATGGTTTATATTGGCCTGCTGATAAACTGATTTCCTAGAACCACCTTTAATGATGGTTCCATCTGACAATTTCCAATTACCATTATCAACAGCAATAACAGTACCACCATAATTTTTAAATTCAACGCACATGATTGCATCATTCTTAATCAGAATGCCATCAAGCTCACAATCATAAATATTATAGTTAGCTATAAAAATACACAAGCCTTCATTTTCTGCATACAAAGACTTAAGTTGCTTACAGATAGCTCTGTATTGCTCACGTTCTGCCGTGTGTTCATAATCTGAAAACTTGTAAACTAAGAGAGCCATTATATGAATGCTTTAGTTGATTTTATTAGTTGTACTGACCAATAATTCTCGAATATCAATCCCGAGAAACTCAGCAATTCTTGCAAGGGTTTGCAAATCAGGTTGAGTGGTATTAGTGCACCACTTTGAAACGGTTACAGGATCACGACCAATCTTTTCTGCTAACCAAAGATTGGTTTTATCCGCTTCTGCCAATGCCGCCTTTATTCTATTAACTTTTGCCATATTAATAAATTAACGTTCAATGCAAATTTACTAACTTTCGATGAGACGAAGGCAATTTCATAATAAATATTCTTATATACTCCAAATATTTTCGCAAACTGACCAATAATTAGGAAATATCGAATAATTTGACTACTATTAAATTATCGATATTATACTTTTAATTAACTATACGAACTTTTCAATGACGATATATAATGCTATTCATTTAGCTGAATAAATAAATCTTGATTTCGTAATACGTTATCAAGATTATTTCGTAACTTTGTGCCCAACTTATGAAGTTTTGGAGCAATGAAGGAAATAAACGATAAAAAAGGACATGGTGGCAAGCGAGCAGGAGCTGGCAGACCTAAAACGAGTTTTAAGACTTATTCTTTTAAAGCAGATGAAGAAATATCAAATATGATAGAATCTCAGCAGAACAAAACGCAATTTATACAAGATTGCATTCGTACAACGGTGAACCTGCAGCAGATGCCCACTGATAATCCCGACTTTTCAAAGTTGGGTGAAGTGATTCCTGCAGGTCGAATGATGGAAGCTCATATACCATTTTTCGATATAAAATTGGTGGCAGGATTCCCAATTCCGCTCGATAATACAGAAATTTCTCAGGATATAGATCTTCTGAGAATGCTCTGTCCACACCCTGATGCCAGCTATTTGGTAAAAATTCAGGGTAACTCCATGATAGAATCTGGTATTCATGATGGAGATATGATTATCGTGGACAAGAGCCAACGCAATCCTGATAAGAACCAGATTGCCGTGTGTGAGCTAAATGGCGAATACACCGTAAAACGTGTTCAACAGATTAATGGAAAACGCTATTTGGTACCGGCTAATCCAGAGTTTCCAATGATGGAAATTATGGAGGGTGACAGCTTTAGCGTTTGGGGTGTAGTTACGTTTATCATCAATAAGCCCAAGTAGAAATGATTGCCCTTGTAGATGCAAATTCGTTTTTCTGCTCGGTTGAAAAAGTCTTTCATCCGGGCCTTGAAGGTAAACCAACTTGTGTTTTGTCTTCGAATGACGGGTGTATAGTGGCTTTGACTCCAGAGGCAAAAGCCATTGGTTTGCATCGAGGCGATCCAATCTTTAAAGTCAAAGATATTGTTGAACGCAACAAAGTGGCAATCTTCTCCACCAACATGCAACTCTATGCTGCAATGTCCAAGCGTATAGTCAACATACTGAGAAGCTCGGTTGAAAAAGTAGAACAGTATAGTGTAGATGAGTCATTTGTTTACCTAGATGGGTACGAGAAGCATTATAACCTAGAAGATTATATGCGTAAACTTATCCAGAAGGTAAAGCTTTATACAGATATTCCAACCAGCTGTGGCATAGCTCCAAGTAAGACCCTGGCCAAGATGGGAAGCAAGTTCGCCAAGCAATATAAAGGTTATAACGGTGTCTGCCTGATAGACACAGACGAGAAACGACGAAAGGCTCTCGAAATCTTCGACCTTGCCGATGTATGGGGCATTGGCAGAAGAACATTCGAGAAACTTAACTACTATGGCATTCATTCTGCACTGGAACTAGCAGACAAGAAAGAGAGCTGGATAAGAAGCCATTTCAACAAGCCAATGTTGCAAACATGGATGGAACTTAATGGAGTGCCTTGTATAGATACAACCGAGGTAAAGCAACGTCAGACCATCTGCACATCAAGAAGCTTTGGAGATATGGTGGGTGACCTCACATCACTGAAAGCTTCCATTGCCAACTTTGCCAGTAGTTGCGCAAACAAATTGCGTGGTCAGCATTCTGTTGCAGGAAGCGTAACCGTATTCATCGCAAGCAACTATTTCCGTGAGGACCTGGAACAGTATAGCAATGGAGCCACCTTCAACTTTGCCACTCCTACCTCAGATACTCTGGAGATAACAAATGCAGCAATGATGCTATTAGAATCAATGTACCGAAATGACATTCGCTACAAGCGCTCAGGAGTCATCTTGAGTGACATCCATAATGATTTGCCAATCCAGCAGAACCTCTTTGATGAAGTAAAGAATCGTATGGACAGACGCAAGCTTATGGCTGCTATAGATAATCTGAACCAAAGATATGGTGTTAAAAGTATTCGTCTAGGCATTGAAGGAACCGAAAAACAAGCTTGGCACGTCAAAAGTGAGCATAGAAGTGGAAACTATCTCACGGACATCACTGAAATTCTGACGATCAAAGTTTGATTTGACTACTTTGCATACTGTTCCCAAAATTCGACCTCTTTCTTATTATCCAAAGCTTCGTATGCAGTACAGAATTCAAGTGCAATTTCTCTACGATATTCCTGTAATGTCTGAGGATCATTAGCCGCATGTTTCAAACAGACAATGGCTTCTTTATATTTTTCAAGCTTGTTTAGAGCCATACCAATAAAATACATATTAGCATATTCTTCAACTTTATTTCCTTGCTTGACACATAAATCATCGATTTTGAAGCCCACAGAAACAATCTTCTCATAATCCTTCTTCATAAAGAACCCATATTGAAGATACTTATAACCTTCAATATTAGAACTATCTAATTTGGTTACAGCAGTTGAATAAGTAATTGTTTCATCGGCTACGTTGTGTTCCGCAAATAATCGGACTGCACTTAAATAATTCTCTATAGCTTCTTTAGTTTCACCGTCCTGAGCGAATAATTCACCTAAGAAAATATAGGGTCTGGCATAGTTAGGGTTTATCTTTATAGCTTCTTGATATGACTTGACAGCGTTATTCTTATCTCCTTTCAACCAATAAATACCACCAAGTGTATTATAGAACATATGCTTATTGTCAGCACTCTCTGGCGTATTTAAAGCATCGTGGACAACCTTAATTGCGTCATCATAATGACCTTGTCCGCCTAAAATCTCTGCTTTTACTAAACTCAGATTCTTTATATTTTTGGATTCTGCCTTTTCTAGCCAAATAGCTGCATTTTTCCAATCACCCTTGCTATAGTAGTAAGTCAATGAATCAGATATTACTTCATTTGTCTGACCTGTAGCTTTACCACCACAAGAACAAAAAACAAAAGAAAAAAGAACTCCAAAAGTTATTACTGTGCTTTTCATTATTCTAAATATTTTGCCAAATTAAAATATAAAAGTGGATGATAAATATTATACCATCCACCGATTCTCAACGTTTACTACTATCTCTACCGCTGTAGAGATTTCATTTTGTCTCGAAATCTCGCACTGCAAAAGTATGGTAGAATGGTCATTCAACCAAGCGAATGAGCTGGTTTCTAAAATATTATTCTCTTATCTTGACAAATCGGAAAGATATGGTTCCCAGAACATATAAAAGGGACAAGTTTTACCACTAAGTGTAGTCAGTGATTAGCCAACTACACTTTATAATTTTAGATACGTCCTTCATCAGAATAGCTATAATACTCGTCTCCTGCGAAGATGAGATGGTCCAAAAATCTAATTCCACAAGCATCACAAATCTTCTTTAGTTTATCTGTGGTTCTATCATCGTCAAGGCTAGGCTTCCTTGACAAACTTGGGTGGTTATGGCAAACAATGACACTAGCTGCACAACAAAGCAAAGCCTCTTTCATAATTACTCTAGGGTCAGCTGCTGTGAATGAATGTCCACCTTGGAAAAATCGTTGAGCCTTCAAAGGTCTGCCGGCTGTATTTAGAAAGATTGCCCACATTTCTTCAACCTGTAAACCATAAAGATGTGGGTACATTATTATGTAGATAGACTCGCTACCCGTGATAGTCGTTACCTCCTTCTTGCTCTGAACGTCTCTCTTGTAGAGTTCGATAACAGATAGAGCAAATTTCTTCTTTGCTGGACTAAGGGAACGAACAAAATCATCAAAAGAGATATTTGGATTAGCTTCATCGGCTGCTCTCTCTGATAATGTACACATGAGTTCTTCGTTTGAGTACTCACGCAAATCGGCTGAATATAATACTTTCATGTTGCTTGGATTAAAATTATTCTTGAATCATGAGCTGCTGGGAGTTGAGCCTTTATTGAAAGATTTCTCCCCGTATGCAGTTTTTTTTATTTTCCGTCGTCTGTCGCCGTCGGTAAGTTTCACCTTTATACGGCAATAGAAGGTGTTGCCAGCTGAGTAAAGCAAAGCTTTAAAGCGCAGAATACTACCTGAAAGTGTGGAGATTGTGTCCTTTAACCTGCAAGGCTCCGACCTTTGCGTTCAGAAGGAAACATTTACCTTCGCCGTGAATAAAGGTGTTACTGGCGGTGATTGCTGTACGATATAATATGCTGCATTCGGGAATAAGAGAAATGGATTATAAAAGAAAAATGTATGGAAATTCCTATCCATACGCCTATACAACAGTATATTAGCAAAATGAAACTTTGGCGTTTTACCCAAAATACTGTATCTTTGCAGTCGTTTTGAAAAATAAAAAGGTATGGAACAGAACGATATAAAAGAAGAGTGCAACTGTACATGTGGAAGTGAATGCGGTGGCGAATGCCAGTGCGGTCACTGTGAATGTGGACATTGCCATTGTGAAGATGAAGCTGAAGCTAAACCTAAAAATGAATTTTACCCAGATCTGCCCCGCATGATGTGGGACGCAGATAATTTTGCTGATTGGGATTAACCATTCATAGCAAAGCTATCTGAATCAATATAAAAGTAAACTGGCATCAGCACCAGTCAAAGAAAAAAGTAGCCCACCTGAGATTGAAATCAGATGGGCCATATTTTTGCTTACAGGATAATAACCTCGTCACGATAGGCTACTATTTCAGCTCCGCTTGTTATTCTGACAACTAGCTGAATGCCATAGTCGGCAACAATTTGCCCTTCTGTGTAGCCTCTATATGGCTCTAGCAATGTGCAATGAGCCCCGATTATTTCAGTGTCTTCTTCATATTCGTACATAATCAAAATGCTTTAGGTTAATATCTTATTTCCCATTCTCCCTGTGAATAAATGCGGAACGAAACGTATTCGTTGGCAAGCTCGTGGCTCAGAACACGGATATAGACTTTGTTCGGCTCGTCCAGACTCTTAATAAGTCCATCAATGAGTTCTGAAGGATATTCCCACTTGGATTCAAATTTAGCGTCAATAAACTCTTCCTCACGCATTGAATAGCAAGTGAAGAAATTGTCCGATAGAAACTTCTCGATGCGGTCGAGGTCTTTCTCACACTCAGTGTTCGCATAGAACAGATTGGTTGCATAGTTTGCCATAATCTCAGTATTATATAAGTTCAACGATTTTATCTACCTTACCTATAAGGATGTTGCGAAGAGCAGTCTTGTCAGTCGCATAATACTCGGTAATTCTCCCATATTGGCGTACCCAGTAGAGGTGAACTGTATCAGTGAAGTCGAAAAGCCATCCCATTACAGGTACGCCACGACGTGAATAGGTATTGTGGTTGATAGCCTCAGTCAGCCAGTTCTTCTCGCTTCTGTCAAGTTTCTCACCATTATTAAGTCTCTCACGCAGTTGGTAGGCTTTACAGCCATTAAGGGTGCTCAACGCAGGAACATCCCACTCAACAAATTTTCTTGTATAGTCCATATGGTTGTTTTGTTTACTTCCCTATATTTAAATCTAAACTTTCGGGATTGATTAAAAATTTGATGCTCACAAAAGGTGTTATGGTTCGTCATGCAAAGTTTTCTGTTCAAATACAACCTGTATAGGTGGAGATTTTAACAAGAAACCGGTAAGGCTTGACCTTGCAATGAAGAAGACATAACAAGTACCTTTGCAGCTAATTCTTATCAAATCCCAGAAAGTGATTTATCAAGGATAAAATATAAGAGTACACATGCACTCCATAAAAGAGTTAGTGAGAACGTAACAAGACCAGTGAAAAAAGAAAATAACCCCTTGCTACGGGTTTACAAGTTTAGGTTTAGCTTATATGTATATAAGAGTGAATAGACTTAAACCTTAAACTCATTATGAACAGATTGAGATATTTCTTTTTTGACTGGCTAATCTAATACGACCAATCAAAAAAAAGAAAGTGAGTTTAAGGTTTACCTTTTATGTATATAAGAATATTAAACCTACCCGTTGGCGGAATTAATTCACTAAAAAATGTCAGGAAATAAGTTGTGCATATCATTGATTATTAGTATTTTAATGGTGATCAAACTATTAATATACAGCTCAATTATGCACAACTTATATGCAATATTCGCTAAATTTCTTGATATATGCAAGATGTTTTCTGCTGATTTAGTAAACGAAAAAGGGAATATACCTCGCAGAGGAGTCGTCCCGAAGTTCTCTGACTTAGAAGTGATCAGTTTAAGCCTTGCTGCCGAATCAATAGGTATAGATAGTGAAAGCTTTTTGTTTTCTAAATTAAATGAATACAAAGATAATTTTTCTTCTCTCATATCCCGTCGTCAATATAATGATCGCAGGAAGCTCACTATCGGCTTATGTAATCAGGTGCGTGAAAGAATTGCATCAAAAGTTGATGGTGGAGAAGCTATTTTCTGTATTGATTCTATGCCAATTGAAGTCTGTCGTCCCATAAGGTCAAAACGTTGTAAAATGGGAAAGAATAATTATGATAAAGCTCCCAATTATGGCTATTGTGCTTCACAGGGTAAACATTATTACGGATATAAATTACATTCTCTCTGTGGGTTGAGCGGTGTCATACACTCTTTTGACCTGACAAAGGCGAGTGTTCACGACATTCATTATTTGAAAGACGTAAAGTGTAACTTTCAGAATTGCACCATCATCGGTGATCGTGGATATATTGGAGCAGCCATACAACTTGATTTATTTGAAAAAGCTAATATCAAGTTGGAAGTTCCATATCGGTCGAATTAAAAAGATTGGAAACCTGTATTTAGTCCATTTGCTAAAGCAAGGAAAAGGGTTGAAACGCTTTTTGCACAATTATGCGATCAATTTATGATAATCAGAAATTACGCAAAACAAACAGAAGGATTGTTTACCAGAATTACGGGGAAAATTAGTGCACTTACAATCCTTCAATATATAAACAAGATTAATAACAAACCCATTGGACAAATTAAATATGCACTAATTTAATTCCGTCAACGGGTTAAACCTAAACTCTAAACTTGAAATAGAGAGCATAGGAACTCTTGCAGAAATAACAGAATATAGTTCCAAGTATGGTATGTTTAAACACTTCTGCAATTTCAATCAGCTGACAATCAATAAATAAAGGACAAACACTTATAAAAGTTTGCTTATTCGATTAAAGCAGTTTGATAAACGATGTAGTTCCACCTCACTTTTGCATGCAGAAATGGTTGAATATATTTAGGTGGAAAGTGTGGTGACATATTCACCGAGTAGAAACAGGACCATTGATTGCACCACCGGTTGCGTCAGCGGTTGCATGACAACTCATATAATAATTATTATTAGACCGATAAAGTCAAATTGTATGATTCTATTTCACTTGCAAAAGTTGTAGAAAATATTATGTGGAAAGTGTGGAACATACTGGGATAGATTTCATCCGTAGTAATGTTTCTAGCTATATCTCCTTTTGACTGGTTCAATGCACACTAGGAGTCTTTGTATGAAAATTTTAGGGCATTTATGCCTGTATATCAAGATATTTAAGTATCTTTGCATAAAGCAATTAGGAAGATGTTCCGATAGTATAAGTTAGTGATAACACTGTTGGCTCGCATTCATCTAATAAGCAGAAAACAGCATCAATTTGAACCATTTGATACTATTTCGCTGCAAACGGAAGTTAATTGTGTTAAATGTTAGAATGGCAAACAAGTGCAAAAATGCCAAAATGCAGTTATCTGATAGTCAGTTAATAGCGCATCAAAAATCTTGGCTCGCATTTTATTCGTCTCATTTGTAGCTATCTGATAATCAAGCATTACCAGCTTCCTAATCGGAAAGTAAGGCAGCAATTTTAAAACAAGATTACAATAAATCATGAATCCTATAGCCATACGTCTTTTGAACCAGCAACTTATAAGTCCACAGTTCACTGATCCAACTGAAGTAGTGTCTCATCTAGGAGCTATTCAAGCCCAAGACTACCGAATGATGAGATGGGCCGTGTCTATGCGGACGAAAAGACCATCAGAAGAGGCGTTTCGCAAAGCTTACAACAGTGGTGAGATCCTACGAATGCATCTACTTAGGTGTACATGGCAACTAATTACCGCTCAGGACTATAGTTGGATGCTAAATCTATGTGCTCCCAAAAGCATTGCAACACTTAACGGATGGATGAAATCCAACAAAATCAGCATTCCCGAAGAAGAACTGTTATCTGTCCAAAATATAATAGAGCAAACGATTGGGGATAAGACCAATATAACAAAAGAAGATATTGCTGAATCATTAGTGCAGAATGGTAAACAGATGGATGATCATCGCATTTCATATCACATTCGAATGGCCGAACTCAATGGATTTCTGGTTAGCGGCGATCTGCATCCAAGCAAAGCGACCTACTGTCTTGCTTCACAAAAGATAAAGGCAGCCACTCCGATATGCAGAGATGAAGCATTGGCTTTGTTGACAACCAAATATTTCCAAAGCCGTAGTCCTGCTACTTTAGAGGATTTCGCATGGTGGTCAGGGCTTAATGCAAAAGATTGTAGAAGAGGCATTCAACTATTGGGAGATAGACTGCACACCGAATCCTGGAAAGACCGGGAATTCTATCTGCTTGATTGCTGCCGCGTACAAGGCTTTAGCAAAGGATGCACGCAGCTTCTTCCTCCATTCGATGAATATTTGATTGGATATAAAAGTCGAGATGTCGTTCTTCCTCAAGAGCATCGCCATCATGCACACAATAATAGTGGAATCTTCTACCCCATAATAGCATTGGATGGTGTGATATGCGGCAACTGGAGTCCGTACAAAAGTACCTTGGAGACTGAAATGTTTGATGCAGATACCAAGATAGATTTAGAGAAGGACTGGTTGAAATACCGTAATCAAAGAATAAAATGGTAATAATACCATTGGATTAAACAAAGCAAGCTGATCTTTCATAGCGATATTGGTTAACATGCGGAAGTTTTTACATTGGATAATTTTCCAAATTTTATTCGAATGAAACTTCCAAAACATTCGGATCCGACAACCATTTCATTCGAAAGAAAAATAATTTCATTCGAATGAAATGGTTCGCGCATTTGAATGTTTTTTCTAATGTCTCAGCGCTTATAAAAGTATATACTTTTGCTCCAGAAAGTATATACTCTTGGGGTATGAAAGTATATACTTTTATATATCGAAAGTATATACTTTTGATGTGCGAAAGTATATACTTTTTTTGCTAGCCTAGCAACCTTATATTTAATCATTTAATCTGAAGAAAGATGCCGACAAAAACAATGACAAATGTTGAAACCCTAAGAAGAGAACTTTAGAACTCGTCGAAAGCAAATGGCATTTCGTCGAAACTCACTTTGAATCACGTATTTTTCACTTTTCCTTTGCTTTAGAAATTTAAAAATCAAAGGGAAAATGAAAAAGATTATTATCGCATTATGTGTCATGACAGTTCTTTGCTGCAACTGTAATACGCCAGGTCATGGAAATTGGGAGAACAAGAATCTCGAAGAGACTGTAATCAAGCATGTTTCTGCAAATCTCGCTAAAGGTGAGAAAGCCGAATTTGGTGGCAAATATATGTGTGAGGACTATAAAGAGAATGATGAAGTTAGATTCTCAGCAACAGTGATATATTATGTTGTAGCTAAGAACGGAACAAAATCGAAACATGAGGCAAAGGTCATCACCAATGAGGACAAGAACGAAATCATTGAATGGCAAAATATTAACGCAAACAAATAGACACTAAATCATTAAATTATGAAGAAGTTACTTATTCTGACAGTGATGTTCTTATTCTCTGTTGCTTCAATAGCCAAGGATATAAAGGGACGTGTAGTTGACGACAGCGGCAATCCACTGGAGTTCGTTAATGTATTACTGATGAAGGATTCTTCTTTCGTAGCAGGCGTGATCTCTGATGGTGATGGCCGTTTTAACTTCTCAAGCGGCACTGGCGATGCTACGAAACTCAAACTATCTTTCATTGGATACGAGACTCAGCTGCTCAACATTACTGCTAATGGCGATATGGGTACTGTAAAAATGATGCCTGCAAGCACAGAACTTAAGGGCATTGTGGTAAAAGGTATCGCTTCAAGCACACATCTTAAAGGCAACACACTGATAACCAATGTTGAAAATGGTATCTTGGCACACGCAGGAACAGCTAAGGATGTGCTGGCAAAGGTACCCATGTTGATTGACAATGGAGGCAACATTGAGGTTTTCGGTAAAGGATCACCTCTTATTTATATAAATGATCGCAGAATAAATGATCCTCAGGAACTTACTCAATTGCTTTCAGACAACATTCATGATGTTAAAGTGATAACAAATCCAGGGGCTTCGTTTTCTGCTGATGCCAAGGCAGTAGTTCGTATTCGCACAAAAAGGCCTCAAGACGATGGTTGGAGTGGTTCATTTCGTTCGGCCAATAGTGTGCAGCATTACTTCAAGAGTGCTAACACTGCGGATTTGAAATATAGGTCCGGTGGTCTGGAAGTGTTTACCAACTGGACATATAATGCAGGAAAGAACTGGGAGAATAAGACCACGGACATCACGACAAAGGCTGTTGATCTCTGGCAACAGCACCTAGCTACACGCCTGGCTAAGCATTATAACGGCTTACTGGGTAAGGCGGGCTTCTCATGGATGATTAACAAAAATCATTCAATCGGTGGATATTATCAAGACGAATATTCCAAAATCAAGAACATCTCTGACCTGAACAGCAATGTTTTTAATAATGGTACATTTTACGACACTTGGACTACGAGTGCAGAAAATACTATCAGAAATAATCCAAGACATGCGGCAAACATATATTATAATGGTCAGTTTAATAAGTTGAGCATCGACTTTAATGCCGATTATCTGTGGAATAAGACAGAGCAGAACTCTTCTAATAATGAAATCAGCAAAATGCGTAACAATCAGCAAGTGACTACATGCAGTGATAATAAAAGCGACATGCTTGCTGAAAAACTGATGCTGACATATCCAATTCTCAAAGGTGTTGTTAAATCAGGAGAAGAATATGTAAGTTCTAAGACCAATAACCATTTCTTTACAGAATATTCCGATTTAGATAACGCCAGTTCTAATGTAAGGGAGAAAAATACTGCTGTATTCGTAGAAGTTATGCAACAACTTGGGAAATTCAACCTCGGCGCAGGGCTCAGATACGAGCACGTGAACTATGAATACTTTGAAGGCAACAATTCCAAGTTTAATCTAAGCAAGTCATACGACAATATTTTTTCCTCGCTAAACGTATCAACAATCTTAGGCAAAGTACAAATGTCGCTCTCGTACAGTGGAAGAGTTGAACGTCCATCGTATTCAAATCTTAATGCCAATGTGTCGTATGTAAACAGAATGACTTATGAATCGGGCAATCCACGTCTCCAGCCCACAAAGATTCACAGCATTGAGTATATCACCATGTGGAAAAAGTTCTTTGCTCAGGTATCATACGCTTACTTTGACAACCCTATAGTAAGTACCACTAAGCCATATAATGAAGATGGAAGGATAACAATCCTGACTTCTGAGAACTTCACGAAGAAACATTTCCTGCAGGCATTTATCGGTGGACAATTTCAGGCAGGGGCATGGCAACCACGTGTAAATGCCGGCATACTTAAGCAATGGTTCAGTATGCCGGTTGACGGAAATAATATAAGTCTAAATAAGCCCATCGCGATATTACAATGGCAAAATGCAATACACCTGCCATTTGATACATGGTTCAACATTGATTGTCAGTGGATGAGTTCCGGCAATGACCGCAACATATATGTTACCAGTTCATCCTATATAAATACCAAATTATACAAGGATTTCTTCAAAAAGAGACTCAGCTTTACACTTGAAGCAAGAGATATATTCAATACCTCCAGGCAGAATGTGAACCTCTATAATAACGCTGTAACAATATTCCAAAAGGACTTCAGCGATATGCGTTGCGTAACCTTCACTATCCAGTATAATTTCAATATGACACGTGACCGCTATCGTGGCACAGGTGCTGGGAATTCAGAGAAAAGGCGTTTTTAGGTACTAAACTAGCATAAAAAAGTTCTTATGAAGCAAACAATAGAAGAAATAGAAGAAAAAGTGCAGGAAATTTACAACCTTTGCATCATGAAATGGGAAAAGGATTATAACTGGGCTGTCATAGGTTGGTTGCTAGCGATACTCGTACCGCCTGTAACTACTGCACTTACGAACCAAAGTGTGGCAGATGGATGGAACAACTTCATCAATACATTCCCATTTATAACCATCCTCATAGTGACATTCTTCTGCAATCTGTTATGGCTCTCACCAAGATTACTCCATGATGGCAACAAGCGATATTTCATAGTATCCAATGTTCTTCTGATGGCTGTATGTCTAGCCGTGTACCAATTAATAAATCCTTTCTCAAACACTGAGGTGCTATCATACATTCTTTCGGTGACATCCGGTCGCGCCATTGTCATATTCGTGGTCATGGTTGTAGCTCATCTAATGTGTTCATCCAGCCAGCGTTCTACTCTCAAGAAACTACTTGCCGAAGAACAGTCGAAACGCCATGAAGCAGAATTGACAATGCTAAAGACCCAGCTTAATCCTCATTTCCTTTTCAATACGCTGAACAATATATCAAGCATGGTGCAGATAGACCCCGAGCAAGCCCAGGAGAGCATTGGTCAATTGAGTGACCTGCTGCGTTATACACTCTACGAATCTTCTGCTGCTCAGGTGCCATTATCTAACGAGATAGAGTTTATGGGCAACTATATAGGACTGATGAAACTGCGTTACAGTAACTCTGCAGAAATAGAAGTGGATATGCCAGAGCCAACTGAGAACATTCAGATAGCGCCACTACTTTTCATTTCTCTTATAGAGAATGCCTTTAAACATGGAGTTAGTAGCTGTGAACCTTCGTTTGTGAATATCTCACTTAAGGTTCAAGATGGTTGGCTGTCATTCTCCTGCGAGAATAGTCTCTTCCCCGACCAACAGACTGATCACGTGGGGAGCGGCATAGGACTGGAGAATATGAAGAAACGACTGGAATTGGCATATAATGGCCGATATGAATACAAAACAAATACCACAAACGGTATATACAAGGCAAATGTAAAAATCCAACTGGCATGAGAATTCTTAGATGCATGATAGTGGACGATGAGCCACTAGCTGTAAAGATGATAGAGAATTATGTGAACCGTACTGACGGGTTAGAACTTGTTGCGTCATATAATAATCCTGTTACAGCTCTTGATGAATTAGACAAGACACCCATTGATCTGTTATTCCTGGACATTCAAATGCCCAAACTTGATGGATTGCAACTATCACGTCAGATAGCAGAAACCACAAAGATTATATTTACCACGGCTTTTAAGCAATATGCCTTTGAAAGCTATGAAGTAAGTGCCGTAGATTATCTGTTGAAACCCATCCGCTATCAGAAATTCCTCGCAGCCGTAGAGAAAGCTCGTAGATTCTTTGACACAGAAGCCCAACCAGCGTCAAATCCGACTGAAGAAGATAACCGTGATTCCTTATTCCTGCGCATAAACGAAGAACTAAAGCGAATAAATCTGGATGACATAACTTACATAACAAGCATGAAGGATTACATCCGCATCAAGCTCAAGGATAAGAATATTCCGCTTACTACTCACCTCACGATGCAATCAATAGAAACGCAACTGCCACAGGATAGATTCATGCGTATAAACCGTGCTTTTATTGTGGCTCTAAATAAAATCCGTACTATCGACCGCAACTACTGTGTGTATATTGACAATGAAATCATTCGAGTCACCGATACCTATCGCGATGCCTTCCAACAATATCTAGACAAAAATATGCCAAAATAGATGTTGAGCACTTAACAAGATTTATTTGGATTACTATATTTTTGATAAATGTTTAACGCAAATCAAAAACATCTCTGTATCTTTGTTACCAAATAATTCAACTGTTATGGGCGAACAAGAGAAGAAAGAAAACAGAGGTGGCAGGCGAACGGGAGCCGGCCGACCGAAAGGCACTAGTAAACTGTACGGCTTTCGTGCAGATAAGGAAGTAGCTGCCTTCATCGATGCTCAGGACAGCAAGACCGAATTCATTCGTGACTGTATTTTTAAGGAGATGCAATCACAAGGCGTTTCGCCGGAAGATTCCAAGCTGAAAGCATTAGGCGAAGTAATACTGGCGAACAGAGTGAAACCATTAACAATTCCCTTCTTCAATCTGAAGATTGTTGCCGGATTCCCAATACCACTGAATAATGATGAGATGGCTCAAGACATCGAGCTGCTCAAAATGCTTTGTCCCAATCCCAATTCATCATACCTGATACGGGTTCAGGGCGATTCTTTGATTGAAGCAGGAGTGAATGATGGAGATATTCTCATAGTTGATAAAAGCTCACGCGAACCATCCGAGAAACAGATTGCTGTCTGCGAACTTAATGGAGAATATACCGTCAAACGTGTAATGGAAAAGAACGGCGGCAGATGGTTAGTCCCTGCCAATCCCAAATATCCCAATATTGAAATTACCGAAACTGATAATTTCAGCGTTTGGGGCGTCGTAACTTTCATCATCCATAAACCTGTCTATTGATCATGGTAGCCCTCGTTGATTGCAACAGTTTCTTCTGTTCGGTGGAGAAAGTTTTTCACCCGGGTCTAAACGGGAAGCCCGTTTGTGTTCTGTCATGCAACGACGGATGTATTGTAGCCCTAACGCCTGAAGCCAAAGCAATCGGTCTGCATCGAGGTGATCCTGCTTTCAAGATGCATGATATCATTGAACATAACGACGTGAAACTGTTTTCTACAAACATGTATCTCTATTCTGCCATGTCCAAACGTGTTACCAATATCCTGCGTTCTTACATCCACCATGTTGAGAATTACAGCATCGACGAGAGTTTCTGCTATTTGGATGGCTACGAGGAACTTTATAATATAGAAGAATACATGCGTTCTATAGCCGAAAAAATAAAACTATACACAGATATTCCCGTGAGCATTGGAATAGCATCCAGCAAGACATTGGCAAAACTGGGAAGCAAGTTTGCCAAAAAATACAAGGGCTTCCACTCCGTCTGTATGATTGACAGCGAAGAAAAGAGACACAAGGCTTTGGAATTGTCCGATCTTGCCGATATTTGGGGCATTGGCCGACAGACTTTAACCAAACTAAATTATTATGGAATTTGCACGCCATTGGAATTTGCTAACAAAAAAGAAAGTTGGGTGAAGAGCCATTTTAATCTTCCTGTTGTACAAACATGGAAAGAGTTGAATGGACTCTCGTGTATAGACACCTCTGAAACAGCACATAAACAATCCATTTGTACAAGCAGAAGCTTTGGAAATATGGTTACCGATATCGATTCAATCCGTGCATCTATAGCTGATTTCGCTGCAAGTTGTGCCAATAAGCTTCGAGGTCAACACTCTCTAGCCGGCTCGGTAACCGTTTTTATAATGAACAACCGCTTTCGCGAAGACCTTTCTCAATACAGCAATGCTATGACCTTGCCCTTGCCAATGCCAACATCAGATACCATTGAAATAACCAAAGCAGCCTTATCTATTGTCAAGAAAATCTTTCGGAGAGGCATCAGCTATAAAAAAGCCGGTGTTATTCTTGGAAATATTACTGATGCATCTGCCATTCAACAGAATTTGTTCGATGAAATAAAGAATCGTCCACAACGCATACAATTGATGAAAAATATCGACAAATTGAACCATCGTTTTGGTTTGAAAAGCATTCGCTTAGCAGTGGAAGGAGAAGACAAACAAGCCTGGCATTCAAAGAGTGAATATAAAAGTGGTAATTATCTATCTGACATCAATGAAATTCTGACAATCAAAATATAATCATCATGTCATCCATATAGGATGCTTCAAAAAACATCCGAATGTATTTTCAAATATCACATAAAATAAGTTCTTTTGTATATTTCCTTTTTATTAGGAAAAACTTATCTTTGCATCAAAGAGTGCAACTATATCACGAAAGACTAAAAGCAATGAATATGGAGAAAAAAGAATATCCTTGCGAACAATGTAAGATGCGTCAAAAGTATGAGCAGAACCCTAAATCGTTTGTAGCACGATTTTGGCATTGGCACACGGGATTTTGCCCGGGATGGAAAGGCTACTTTAGAAGCTTGAACGAACAAGAACAGGCTGAGTTAAGGATAAAATATAATCTCAAACCTGCACGTAAAGGTTGATTATGCAAAACAAATAGTCCGTTTGTTAATAATTGATCTACAATAATTTAAAAAGGCAAGAATTTTAGCATTTGGAACGACCTTTATCAGAACCAGCCCGATGATGAAATTATAAGGCGATACATCAACGGCTCTTATAATCTGGTATTCAGTAGACTGCACAAATCAGTAAGACAGAAATACTGAGAAGGATAAAGAGACTTAACCTTTCAGCAGTGAAGTAAAGGCTTCACTTAGGTTGCAACAAATCCCACAAGTTTCCATACAGATCTGCAAAGACAGCTACCGTGCCGTATGGTTCTTCTTTGGGTGGACGTACAAAATGAACGCCTTTATCTAAATACCGATGATAATCTCTATCGAAATCATCGGTATAGAGGAACATATAAACTCGTCCTCCGGACTGATTCCCGATGCAACGCTGTTGCTCCTCTCCCACAGCACGGGCAAGCAGCAAACAAGCCTCATTGCCATCTGCTCCCGGAGGAGCCATCCGAACCCAACGTTTCTCAGCTGTCAGGACGGTATCTTCCACTAATATAAAACCCAGCTTATCACGAAAGAAGGCAATTGCTTCATCGTAATCATGCACCAATAATGCAGTATGTGCTATAAATTGTTTCATCGTTTCACTTTCAATAAAGACCGTATATCCTCAGCAAAGGTATAACAATAAACACTTCGGATAGTATCCGCATCAGAATTAAATTGCTATATTTGCAAACATAAACGGTAAATTTATATCCATGGAAATACATCACGATATTGAAAACGACAGAGTATGGACAGAATTAGATGGTCAAACAGCTTCGGTAGAATACGAACTAACAGGCAAGACACTCAACATCCTTCACACTTATGTCCCCGCTCCACTGGAGGGACAAGGCATAGCATCAAAGCTTGTGAAATACGCCTATGACTTTGCCAAACAACAAGGCCTGAAAACTGCCGCAACATGTTCTTATGCCCGCATTTGGCTGGATAGGCATCCCGAGTATAATTAAAACAATTATCAACCTGCTCGCACAGAGACTAAAAACACATATCCTGATGAATACCTTCCTGATAAAAAAGAAAATCTTATTTCTGATCACACTGGTTATCTTTGCCGCCACTTCCGCCATGGCACAAAAGAAAGCCTATCTCTTCTCCTACTTCATCAATAACGGCGAAGACGGATTGCATTTGGCTTACAGCTACGATGGTTTGAAATGGACAGTCCTAAACGACAGCAAGCCTTACCTTGCACCAACGGTCGGCAACGATCGTCTGATGCGCGATCCCAGTATTTGTCAAGCACCGGATGGTACTTTTCACATGGTGTGGACGTCGAGCTGGACAGACAGAATCATCGGCTATGCCTCATCCAAAGATCTGATTCATTGGAGCGAACAAAAAGCCATCCCGGTGATGATGCACGAACCAACAGCTCACAACTGCTGGGCGCCGGAACTCTTTTATGATGCGGCCTCTAAAACATACTATATCTTTTGGGCTACAACAATTCCCGGAAGACATAAAGAAATAAAGACATCCGAAAATGAAAAGGGGCTGAACCATCGCATCTATTTTGTTACAACGAAAGATTTCAAGACTTTCTCGAAGACGAAGATGTTTTTCAATCCGGACTTCAGTGTAATCGATGCCGCCATTGTACATGATCCGATTCATAAGGATTATGTTCTGGTTGTAAAGAACGAAAACTCCAATCCGCCGGAGAAAAATCTGCGTATCAGTCGTACGAAAGACTTGGCAAAAGGATTTCCGACATCGGTTTCTGCTCCCATCACAGGAAATTATTGGGCAGAAGGCCCTTCGCCTCTATTTCTGAACGACTATTTATACATCTATTTCGACAAATATACCCAACATACTTATGGGGCTGTTCGCAGTAAAGACGGCAAAAAGTGGGAAGATATTTCAGCAACGGTCTCTTTTCCAGAAGGAACACGCCACGGAACAGCATTTGCCGTTGACGCTTCTGTTGTCAACAACTTACTCAAAACTCGCCATTACAACCCAATCATTGCCGACAATATTGCCGACCCGTCACTATGCAAGTTTGGCGACACTTATTATTTGTACAGCACTACAGACCTGAACAAAGGCTTGAATCAAGCAGGAATGCCTGTGGTTTGGAAATCAAAAGACTTTGTAAACTGGAGTTTTGAACACTCTCCAATACAAGGCTTTGACTGGAAAAAGGCATATACATACACCAATAGCAAGGGGAAAAGCAAAGAAGGATACTTCCGATTCTGGGCACCTGGTAAAGTAATATTTAAAAACAACCGATATCATTTATATGCTACGTTTGTAAAACCAAACGACGAAGCACGCACGTATACTTTGGTAGCCGAAAATCCGGAAGGTCCATTTCATTTTGCTGAAGGCGACGGATTGTTGCCCAACGAAAGTGTGAAGACAGAAAGCCAAAGTATAGCACCCGACATAGATGGAGAACCGTTCATTGATGATAATGGCAACGGTTACCTTTTCTGGCGATTACGCAAAGCTGCCCAGATGACTCCCGATCTGGAACATCTGAGTGGAGATACGATAACCATAAAAACATTTAGAGAAGGCTACTCTGAAGGTCCGCTGATGTTCAAACGCAAAGGAATTTATTACTACGTTTATACATTACGCGGTGATCAGAACTACGCTTATGCTTATATGATGAGCAAAGAATCTCCGCTTTCAGGTTTTACAAAGCCTGAAGGCAACGATATATTCCTGTTTTCTTCAATTAAAAATGATGTTTGGGGACCCGGACATGGAAACGTTTTTTATAATGAAGCAACCGATGAATATTTCTTCATCTATCTGGAATATGGCGAAGGAGGAACAACGCGGCAGGTTTATGCCAATAGATTGGAATTCAACAAAGACGGAAGCATTAAAACATTAGTTCCCGACCGCAACGGCATCGGATACAGAGGTGCTTGTCAAGAAGTGAGAAAAAACTTAGCGTTCAATGCATCATTCAAAGCTTCAAGTATAGCCGAATCCCACCAAATTAAAGTCGATATCGAAACACAACCCAATGATCCATTGCCCGACAAAAGTTCTGTAAAAGAATATCAACGAACCTGCTCATACGAAGCCTCAAACGTTGGCGATGAATCAAACGGTAGCTGCTGGAAAGCCGTAATAAATGACGAGCATCCTTGGATAATGGCCGATCTTGGCTCAGTTGAATATGTTGACGAATGTCAGTTTTTCTTCTATCACCCTTCTGAAGGGCAAGCTTGGGAACTGGAAATATCGGGAGACGGCAAAAACTGGACAACAGCAAATATTCAAAAAGATTTGGCAATACGCTCTCCACACATTGCAAAAATCGGAAAAAAGATAAGATATCTTCGTCTAAATATTCATGAAGGAGCTGCCGGATTGTGGGAATGGAAGATATATTCAGATAAAAAATAAAAAGACAAATCTATATAAAAGCAAAAAGACCCGGGCTCACGCGCGGATCTTTCCTAAATCACAACTTAAAAATCTTTTATTAAAACTATACTCTACTGTTAACCTATAGTAGGTTGTAAAGTAACAACTCATATTATTTTTATGCAAATAATAGAACATGTTTTTAAACATACAAATCGATTATTTCGCACAAAAAAAAGATATGTATCTGATGATATTTTTACTTTCTATATAGAGTTTTCGAATCACCAACTATGAATTTGTCACCTGATTCATAGTTCTATTTAAATTATCAACTTGTTCGCCAATAGCATTTCTAAATGCATGAGGCTCCTTTATCAATGGAAAATCATTAGATGTGTCTCTTGTTGAAACGGTAATCGTTCCATAATCAAACATTCTACCTGCAACCGTTTGACTCACTTTAACAGCGTCTACTTTTGTTAGCATCAATTCGATAACATCTAATTTTAAAATTCCTTTCTTCAAAATCAAACGTTTATTCGTTACCACATACTCGTATGACTTTGCTCGTGCATAATCGCCAAAGAAAATAATCGCAGATAAAACCAAAATAACCACACCAAAGATAATTGTATATTCACGCATCTTATCTGCAAAACTCAAACCCAATGCAATAACTACTAATCCAATGACAAATGCAATTATTGCCTTAGAGTAAACGCACCAATGGATTTTAGCCTTATAAACAACTTGTTCTCCGGCCATCAAATTTTTTTCTACTTGACTCATATTTACTTATTCAAATTTGGGTGCAAAGGTAATATAAGTTAGAGTAGTACAAATAATTTTATTCATTTTATTTAGCTAAATAAGCGAAGATAAGTTGCACCTCGGCATAAAAAATGACCGAGTTCATTTTGTTCTGCTCTCGGTTTGCATTATCTTTGCCCCAAATTGGATGCGATGCAATGAAAAAAGGGACAAAAAACATAGCTTTCTATCTGCTGATGATCCTAATCTTCGGTATATTAATGTATTTGATTACCAAGCAAGGAGAATACAAAGAGATAGACATTGCAGTCAAAACAGTCAAGAATGCTCCTGCCGATTTTCGGGAAGGGTTCTCTATATTTATCAGCTCTGTATACGAACATATCCGTTCCTCCATAGGCATCCTTCTATTACAAATCATAACCATTCTACTTATCTGTCGTGCTTTTGGTTGGATCTTCAAAAAATTCGGACAACCTACCGTTGTTGGTGAGATTATGGCCGGAATAGTATTAGGTCCATCTGTTCTCGGGCATGTTCTTCCTGACGTGTCCGCTTTTCTGTTTCCTCCCGAATCACTGGGTAATATTTCTATACTTAGCGAGTTCGGATTAATCCTGTTTATGTTTGCCATTGGCATGGAATTGGATATCAATGAGATTCGAAAGAAATTCAACGAAACAATTATCATTAGTCATACTAGTACAATCGTATCGTTCCTTTGTGGTATGCTGACGGCCTATTACGTTTATGATACGTATGCATACAAAGGCACACCATTTCTTTCGTTCGCTCTCTTTATTGGTATTGCCATGAGTATCACGGCTTTTCCTGTTTTAGCACGTATCATTCAGGAAAAAGGTCTAACGAAAAAACATTTGGGTTTTGTAGCCCTTTCGAGCGCTGCTAATGATAATATAACAGCTTGGTTCCTTCTGGCTATTGTCATTTCTATTACACAGGCCGGAAATATGATTGGAGCCATATACAATATCCTATTTTCTTTGCTTTATATGGCTATAATGGCATTCGCCGTCCGCCCATTCCTTGAAATGATCGGCAATCTGTATCACAACAAAGAAGTTGTCGACAAAACCATGGTGGCCTTTATGTTCTTGATACTTATTATTTCTGCATATATTACCGATGTATTAGGTCTGCATGTTCTCTTCGGAGCATTTATTGCAGGAGTTGTCATGCCTGCAAATATCAAGTTTCGTAAAATTATGACGGAGAAAGTCGAAGATGTTTCATTAGCACTCTTTCTCCCTCTTTTCTTTGTATCAACCGGATTGCGAACAGAAATCGGATTACTTAACACACCAGAGAGTTGGATTATATGTGGAATATTCACGTTAGTTGCTATTTTCGGAAAATTCGGTGGGGCGTTGCTTGCTGCACGGTTTAATGGGGAAAACTGGCATGACAGCCTTTGCATAGGTGCTTTGTTAAATACACGAGGACTAATGGAATTAGTCATACTTACCATCGGATACGAAATGCATATTCTACCTCCCACTATTTTTGCAATGTTGGTTCTGATGACATTAGTGACTACATTCATGACGACACCGCTCGTTTCGTTTATCGGATATTGCTATCATACGCATAATCAGAGACTCAGAAATATGGCGCAATCACTACCTAATGCAGAAACATTCAAGGTTCTCCTTTCTTTCGGACGTGCCGGTAATGGACAAATAATGCTGGATGTTGCTCACCAAATGTTTGCTCGTCGAAAAGACAAACTGGATCTGACAGCACTACATCTCACAGTAGGCTCAGATGTAAATCCATTGCGCACGGACAAGTTTGAGGAAGTAAGTTTTGGTCCAATTCTCTACGGCGCCAAAAAGCTTGGATTACTGATTCATACCCGCTATGAAATTTCGAATAACGCAGGGCAAGATATTTGCAGTATTGTCAATAATGAGGGATTCAACTTTCTGCTTGTGGGCGCGGGCATTTCCATGAGCGATTCACCTAATGACGTTGCAGTAAAGCAATATTTCAGACGTTTCAAATCGCATGATGCATGGTTTTCTCCCAATTCGCTGCTGAAAGACAAAACAAAAACATTCATTACCAACAGCCATTGTGATGTTGGCATTTTCATCAATCGCAATTTTATCAGAGCCACAGAAGTCATTGTCATTATAAGTTCGGTTAAGGATCTTTTCCTGTTTGAATATGCAAATACACTGATCAAAACGACTAATGGTACAATGCGAATACTTCTCCTTTCATCTATTTCAGAGGAAGAATACAGTCAGATTACCCATGTAATCAGTAGCTTGAACATTTCGAACAGTGATACTGTGCTGTTAGAAGAAAAAACTCTCACAGCAGAATTGCTCTCAATGTTCAACTTTATGTTAGTCAGCTATGACACATGGAACAATATATCCGAAGCCTATAAAGAAGCATTGCAGAAAATGCCTTCAACGATCATTCTTAACAAAAACCAATATAAAAAATCATGAGTATGATACGTAATTTGATGATTGGACTGCTCCTTTTAATAAGTGGCATCCTTACTGGCTTTGCACAAGACAAGACTTGGGAAGGGCCTTCTGTTGATTTCTCTCATGGAAAATTACAAGTTTCAAAAAACAACCGTTATCTGGAGCATAAGGACGGAACACCATTCCTTTATATCGGTGATACGGCGTGGGAACTTTTCCACCGATTGAATGAACAAGAAGTGGATAAATATCTTGAAGACCGTCGAGCTAAGGGATTCACAGTCATACAAGCTGTTATCTTAGCGGAACTGGATGGACTTAAAACTCCAAATGCATACGGAGATCTTCCATTAACCGACATTGACAAGATTCAACCGAATGAAAAATATTTCAAGTGGGTTGATAAAGTAATTCAAATGGCAGAAGCCAAAGGGCTATATATAGGACTATTACCTACTTGGGGAGATAAGGTTGACAAAGACTTTGGCATCGGACCACAAATATTCAATCCTTCCTACATTTCTGTTTACGGAACATGGCTCGCAAAACGATACAAAGAATACAAAAATATTATCTGGATTATTGGCGGCGACAGATGGGGCGGCGACAGCAATTATCCAACTTGGGACGCTTTAGGTAAAAGTATCAAGAAAATAGATAAAAACCACTTGATGACGTTTCATCCTAGTGGTGAACATTCTTCTAGCGAATGGTTCCAAAACTGCAATTGGTTAGATTTCAATATGGCTCAGACTGGCCATTGCCAAAGGAATTACGAAGTCTATCAAAGAATTATTGTAGCCGACTACAATCGTACGCCGACCAAGCCTTGCATGGATGGTGAACCCCGCTATGAGAATCATCCCATCTGCTGGAAACCTGACTCTCTTGGTTGGTTCGATGACACAGATGTCCGACAGGCTTTATATTGGGATCTGTTTTCTGGTTCTTGCGGTCATACTTATGGATGTCATGATATATGGCAGATGAAGACGCCTGAACGTCAAGCCGTTGGTCTTGCACGTAGTGATTGGCAGTCGTCGCTCAGTCTACCGGGTTCTTCACAATTAATTTTTGCTCGCCGATTATTGGAAAGTCTGGATTGGAACAGCCGTGTACCTGCAAACGATTTGGTTGTTTCAGAAAACACTTCGCCAGAACATAAGATTGTTGCCTTAAAAGGGAATGGATATGCATTGGTATATTTTCCTAATGGCGAGAAAGCAACATTCAACTTCAAACCAGTTGGTTCTAACGAGAATCTGTCTTTATTATGGATGAATCCACGTACAGGAGAGACGAAACTTTCCGAAAAAATCAAACGAAATCAGAATCAAGAGATAACACCGCCTTCATCAGGCAGAGGAAACGATTGGGTACTGATTGTCAAATAAGAAATAGTTTTATAAAATAAGAACGTAAAATAAATTCAAATATGAGTCCAGTCCTAGTGCTTGTCACTATTCTATGTTACTTTTTGATGCTTTTCACAGTATCGTATATCACCGGCAGAAAGTCGGATAATCAAGGGTTCTTCATCGGCAACAGAAAATCGCCGTGGTACATTGTTGCATTCGCCATGATTGGAGCAAGCTTGTCAGGCGTCACGTTCGTATCTGTGCCGGGAATGGTGGGTGTCAATAGCTTTGCCTATTTGCAAATGGTTTTGGGATTTATTGTAGGTCAGCTTATTATTGCCTACGTGCTCACACCTTTATATTACCGGATGAACTTGATTTCAATATACGGATATCTGGAGAATCGATTTGGTACCAGTTCGCATAAAACGGGAGCCTGGTTCTTTTTCATCTCAAAAATGTCAGGGGCAGCAGTAAGACTGTTTCTTGTTTGCTTAATTCTGCAGATGCTGGTGTTCACTCCGCTACATATTTCTTTCGGTGTAAATGTAGCCATCTCTGTCATTGTAGTATGGCTTTATACCTTCCAAAGTGGTGTAAAATCGCTCATTTGGACCGATTCATTAAAGACATTGTGTCTTATCACAGCTGTTGCCCTCTGCATTTATTATATTGCCAGCAGCTTACATCTCGATTTCAATGGAATATGCTCAACTATTTACAATAGCAAGCTTTCTCGTGTGTTCTTCTTCGATGATGTTAATGCTAAACAATACTTCTTCAAGCAATTCCTGGCAGGTGTCTTCACAATGATTGCCATGAACGGACTCGATCAAGATATGATGCAACGAAATTTAAGTTGCAAAAACATCAAAGAGTCACAGAAAAACATGTTGACCAGCATTATGCTCCAATCAATTGTTATTGCCATGTTCCTGATGCTAGGCGTATTATTGTATACTTTTACAGAACAGAACGGAATTCAAAATCCGTCTAAAAGTGATGAACTGTTTCCAATGATAGCGACAGGAGGTTACTTTCCAATCATTGTAGGTATTCTTTTTATTATAGGTCTTGTATCAGCAGCCTTTTCGGCAGCTGGTTCAGCATTGACAGCTATGACGACTTCATTTACCGTAGATATTTTAAAAATAAAAGATAAAAGCGACGAACAAATTACACATATTCGTAAACGTGTTCATATCGGAATGGCCATATTGATGGGACTTTCCATCATAATCATCAATGTGCTCAACAACACCAGCGTAATCGACGCGGTATATATTCTGGTCAGTTACACTTATGGTCCTATTCTTGGCATGTTTGCCTTCGGCATTTTATGCAAAAGGAAAGTGCGTGATCGCTATATTCCTATCATTGCCATCCTCTCGCCCATTCTTTGTTACATATTGCAAACGAACTCCGAAGCTTGGTTCAATGGCTATTCATTCAGCTATGAACTTTTAATATTCAATGCCTTATTCACTTGCATCGGGTTATGGCTGGCAAGCATAGGACAAGGGAAAATAACACAAATAAAACAAACAGTATGATACTTATAGCAGACAGCGGTTCAACAAAAACCGATTGGAGTGTGATTGAAAACAAACAATTGGTCCAATCTCTCAGAACGAGAGGAATGAATCCGTATTTTCAACCGGAAAATGAGATTGACGAAGAGCTTTCCAACATATTACGACCCCAATTGGGTGGCAAAACTGTCGAAGGTGTTTATTTCTATGGAGCCGGATGTACAGCAGAAAAGATTGACTTGATGCAACATAAAATAGAGAAACGACTTTCGGCCCAACATGTCGAAGTTAATTCTGACTTATTGGGTGCAGCACGCAGTCTTTGCGGACGCGAACCTGGTATTGCAGGTATTCTGGGAACAGGATCAAATTCATGCTTCTACGATGGAGAAAAGATTGTAAAGAATGTTCCGGCACTTGGGTTTGTTCTTGGCAATGAAGGCGCAGGCGACACGCTGGGCAGACACTTTGTCAGCGACCTGCTAAAAGACATGATCAATGATGAAATAAAAGAGTTGTTTCTGAACAAGTATGATCTCACAGCCGGTAAAATTATTGAGCGCGTTTATAAACAACCATTTCCCAACCGTTTCCTCGCCGGCTTTGCACCCTTCATTGAAGAACATCTAGACATTCCTGAATTACAAAAGATTGTAATTGATAACTTCTGCGATTTCTTTAATCGCAACATCAAGCATTACGACTACCGCAGATATCGAACCAATCTTGTAGGTTCCATTGCCTTTCATTTCAGAGGATTACTTATGGTAGCAGCCAAGCAATGTGGCATTCATTTAGGGCGAATTATCCAAAGTCCGATGGAAGGGCTAATAGACTATCACACATGTCAAACTTCAAACGAATAACATCATTATGTCATTTATAAAAATATCTGAGGAATCTTCTCTATACGATGATTTAGAGAAGAAATCCGTTCGAGAAATACTGGAGGACATTAATGCAGAAGACCAAAAGGTTGCATTAGCTGTACAAAAGACGATTCCACAAATAGAGAAGCTCGTTTCGCTTCTCATTCCCCGGATGCAGCAGGGAGGAAGGATATTTTATATGGGCGCAGGTACCAGTGGACGTTTGGGTGTATTGGATGCCTCTGAAATTCCGCCAACTTTTGGCGTTCCTCCAACGCATATCATTGGATTGATAGCCGGTGGTGATATTGCTCTTCGCTCTGCCGTCGAAAATGCTGAAGACGATACGAAGCACGGATGGCAGGAACTTTTACAATACAACATTAATGGCAACGACACAGTGATTGGCATCGCCGCTTCAGGAACAACGCCTTACGTGATTGGAGCATTGCACGAAGCCCGTGCAAATGGCTTACTCACCGCCTGCATAAGCAGTAATCCGGATTCGCCGATGGCTGCAGAAGTGGATATTCCGATTGAGATGATTGTCGGTCCGGAGTTCGTTACAGGCAGTTCACGAATGAAGTCCGGAACAGGACAGAAAATGATTCTGAATATGATTTCGACTTCAGTCATGATCAAGCTCGGACGTGTAAAAGGAAACAAGATGGTTAATATGCAGCTTACGAATAAGAAACTCATCGATCGCGGCACACGCATGCTCGTAGAAGAATTGGGCATTTGCTACGAACAGGCACACAATCTGCTGCTGATGTCGGGATCGGTAAAAAAAGCCATCGACAAATATCACGAAATTTATCAAGACAAAAAATGATCCGAATGCGACGATGATTCCATTCAAATGAAATATACAGTGAATACGAATGGATGTTTTCTATAACATACGCATTCAAGAATCAAATATTTCAATTAAATTTGCATCGTCAATGAATAAAAACAGATAATCTCTAAATAAATCAAAGCAAATGATAAAGAGTGCATTACAAATTGCAAGAGCAGCTTATCAACCGAAGGTTCCAGCTGCATTAAAAGGTACTGTAAAAGCAGTAGAAGGTGAATATACACAGTCTGTTGCCAATCAGGACGAAATTAAGAAACTCTTTCCGAACACTTACGGAATGCCTGTTGTAACATTTGAGAAAAGCAACGCTAAAGTTGAGATACCACCGATGAATGTAGGTGTTATTCTTTCTGGTGGACAGGCTCCTGGTGGACACAATGTGATTGCCGGATTGTTCGACGGAATCAAAGCTCACAACAAGAACTCACGTCTATACGGATTCATCCTTGGCCCGGGCGGTTTAATCGACCATAAATATATGGAATTGACAGCCGACATTATCGACGAATATCGTAATACTGGCGGTTTTGATATGATTGGTTCAGGACGTACCAAACTCGAAACAAAAGAACAGTTCGATAAAGGCTTGCAAATTATCAAACAACTTGACATTAAAGCTTTAGTCATTATTGGTGGTGATGATTCAAACACAAACGCATGCGTACTGGCTGAATACTACAAAGCTATCAATGCCGGTGTACAAGTACTGGGGTGCCCGAAAACAATCGATGGCGACTTGAAGAACGCTCAGATCGAGACCTCATTTGGCTTCGACACCGCTTGCAAAGTTTACTCGGAAGTAATCGGTAACATTCAGCGCGACTGCAACTCTGCTCAGAAATACTGGCACTTCATCAAACTGATGGGTCGCTCGGCTTCTCATATTGCTTTGGAATGTGCATTGCAGACACAACCGAATGTCTGCCTCATCTCTGAAGAGGTTGAGGCTAAAAACATGTCGCTCGACGATATTGTTACCTATATTGCAACAATCGTTGCCAAACGTGCTGCCGATGGTCACAACTTCGGAACTGTACTGATTCCTGAAGGACTCATTGAATTCATCCCAGCCATGAAACGCCTGATTGCAGAACTCAATGACTTCCTGGCAAAGAACGATTCAGAATTCAAGATGATCAAAAAGAGCGAACAACGCGCTTACATCATCAGCAAGTTGACAAAAGAGAATTCAGAACTCTATGCTTCGTTGCCTGAAGGTGTTGCCCGTCAGTTGTCTTTGGAACGTGATCCTCACGGAAACGTACAGGTTTCACTCATCGAAACAGAGAAACTGCTTTCAGAGATGGTTGGACGCAAATTGGCTGAATGGAAAAACGAAGGCAAATATAATGGTAAGTTCGCTGCTCAGCACCACTTCTTCGGTTATGAAGGACGTTGCGCTGCTCCATCCAACTACGATGCAGATTATTGCTATTCATTAGGATACACGGCTTCTTGCCTGATTGCTGCCGGAAAGACAGGTTATATGTCATCTGTTCGCAACACAACAGCTCCGGCCAATAAATGGATTGCCGGTGGTATCCCAATTACTATGATGATGAACATGGAACGTCGTAACGGTGAAATGAAACCTGTTATACAGAAGGCTTTGGTTAAACTGGATGGTGCACCATTCAAAGAATTCGCTTCTCACCGTGACGAATGGGCTTTAACAACAAGCTATGTTTATCCGGGACCGATTCAATATTTTGGACCGACGGAAGTTTGCGATCAGCCGACAAAAACACTGATGCTCGAACATAAGAAATAAAGAATCTTTATAATATTCTATTAAAAGGCTGTGACAATCATTTGTCGCAGCCTTTACTATTATTTGGCTTCGGTTTAAGAGTATTTTAAGACCTTCAAAGACAAAACACGGACACTTTAATGTCAATATAAACCGGTTAATTTACATAAAAGTCCAATTAATTCATACAAAAGCCCAATTAAATTCAAAAGGAATCTTTTGTTATTAAGAATCCATTAACTACTTTTGTTTCGATTAACATATTGTTATACTACATAAACTTAAAAGAAATATAAATGTAATACTGATTTAACAGTCATGAAATATATAATTTCTCTTTTTGCAAATAAACTATATTACAATATTTAAAATAAAACGGATCATGAACAAATCAATTATTTGTTTACTCATCTTCTTGATGTGCAGTATTTCAGCGTTTGCTCAAAAGAGCATCACTGGAAAAGTAGTTGATGCCAATGGCGAGCCGCTGATCAGTGTCAACGTAGTCGTTAAAGGCACAACTGTAGGAACAGTCACCAATTCCGAAGGAAAATACACAATCCAAGCGCCTCCGGGAAGTACACTTGTGTTTTCTTATATTGGTTTTTCTGAACAAGAAGTCAAAGTAGCGAATCAAAAATCCATCAATATGACATTACGCGAAGACAATAAAGTTCTCGACGAAGTAGTTGTCATAGGTTATGGCAGCATGACACGAAAGGATGTCACCAGTTCCATCACGACAGTCAAATCCGATCAGTTGAATGTTGGAGTTTACACCTCTCCTGCTCAACTATTGCAGGGAAAAGTTCCTGGACTTACCATTACCCAAAACAACAATCCGAATGCAACGCCTTCGGTAACCTTGCGTGGTGCGTCCTCTTTGCGAACAGGTTCAGCAATGGAACCCTATTATGTTATTGATGGAATTCCAGGTATTTCTTTATCCACCATTGCTCCTGACGATATTGAAAGTATTGATGTTCTTCGCGATGCATCAGCTACAGCCATCTATGGCTCCAAAGCTGCCAATGGTGTTATCATCGTAACAACAAAGAAAGGCAAAGCCGGCCATACAAGCGTAACCTACAACGGTTATGCCGCTTTCGACAAAGTTGCCAAGAACTGGGACTTGATGAGCGGCGATGAATATAAAGCCTACATCACTGCTAACAGTTTTCCATTAGAAGCAACAGATGACCTTGGATGCAATACAGATTGGCAAAAAGAGGTTGAACGTACCGGCGTTTCGTTTAACCACAACGTCAGCATCAGCGGTGGAACAGATAAAACCGTATATAATGCCAGTGTAAATTATATGAAGAACCAAGGTGTTATCAAAGGAACAGACAAAGAGCGTTACATTGGTCGTACATTTGTTGAAACAAAAGCATTGAATGACCGCTTAAAACTTTCATTCAGTCTGGATGCCAGCATTCAAAAGTCAAACGACGTTCTTGCTTCAACAGATGGTTTAAGCGTCTACGATGCCATGACTTACTACATTCCATTATCGCCGGTAAAAAATGCCGACGGTTCATGGTTTGAAAACGGCAGCCGTTCACAATACTACAACCCGGTTTCTCTGATAAAAGAAAACACCAATTTTTCAAAAGCTAAACGTATACAGGCAACCGGTAAGGCATCACTCAAAATCATTGAAGGCCTGACTTACGATATAGATCTTTCTTATCAGAATGAGCAGCTGAACTACGACAATTACAATTCCTCAAAATCGATGGCAGCTGTAGGCATGAACGGTAAAGCAAGCCGTTCGTCAGGCGAGAATGAAAAGAAAGTAATGGAAATGTACTTCAATTACAACAAGACACTGTATCAGCTTCATAAAATCGGACTTATGGCCGGTTATTCATGGGAAGAGAACAACGACAATGACGGATTCAGTGCAACTACTTCCAACTTTTTCAATGACGAACTCACTTACTACAATTTGGGGATGGCCAACACCATCGATTCCAACAGTGTTGGTAGTTGGAGCTACTCAACCTTGCGAATGATTTCATTCTTCGGACGTGCCAACTACGCTTTTGCCGACAAATATTTGCTTCAGGCAACTGTACGTCGTGATGGCTCCTCTGCTTTCGGAAATAACAACCGCTGGGGTACTTTTCCATCTGCATCCATCGCATGGCGTGCATCAGAAGAACCCTTCATCAAGAATCTGGGAATATTTGATGATTTGAAAGTTCGTGCAGGCTACGGTGTCAGTGGAAACTCTATGGGATTCGATGTGTTTACAGCATCTGCTGTTTACGGGTCTACAGGCTGGTTCACCAACTCTGCAGGCAAGCAAGTCCACACTTTAGGTGCGACTCGCAATGCCAACCCGAATCTGAAATGGGAACGCACCTCGATGTTCAACCTCGGTTTGGACTTCGGTTTCTTCCAGAATCGCCTGACCGGTACGATTGAGTACTATAACAAGGATACAAAAGACTTGATTGCCGATTATGCCGTTCCAACAACCAAATACTTATACGGCTGGCTGACTACCAATGTAGGCGAAATCACCAATAAAGGTATCGAATTCAGTCTGAATGCCATTCCTGTTCAGACAAGAGATTTCACATGGTCGACAAGCTTTAATATTTCTCACAATAAGAATAATGTAAAGAAAATATCCAACGACGAATTTTCTGTAGATTACATGGATGAAGCTGATCTGGGTGCTCCGGGCCAGTCTGGCAATTCACAACAACGAATCATGGAAGGAAGCCCTATCGGACAATTCTATACATGGGAATTCGCAGGATATAACAGCGACGGCGTATCAACTTTCTACGTTCACGATGCAAAAACAGGCGAAAGAACAGGTGAAACAACCGTAAAACCGGGCTTCAACGACCGTGCAAAAACGGGTAGTGCTCAACCGAAAGTAACCTTTGGATGGAACAACTCTCTCACCTACCAAAAATGGACTTTGAACATGTTCTTCCAAGGCATAGCTGGCAACAAGATTATGAATGCCACCCGAGCACGCCTATTGAATGTTGTAGGAAATGCAGGCAACAGAAACCTGTTGAAAGACGCAGCAAAAACCGAAAAAGCAACTGACTTTAATTCGCACATGCTATCCGACCGCTATCTGGAAAAAGGCGATTATTTCCGCCTTTCGACACTCACGTTGTCATACAATGTAGGACGATTCGGCGACTGGGTAAATAATCTCCGCATCTATGCAACATGTAACAATCTGTTTACCATCACCGGATATAAAGGCATTGATCCTGAAGTTTATTTAGGAGGTTTGACTCCCGGCATTGATAACCGTCAAACTTATCCAAGAACCCGGACGTATATGTTAGGTGCTAGTATCAACTTTTAATATTGGAATGATATGAAAACAAAAAATATAAAGCTATTTCTGTCTATTGCATCCCTTTCATTAGCAATGGGTTGTACAGACTTAAATGTGGATATCAAATCTCAATACACCACATTTCCAAACTCCAATGAAGCAGCTGAAGCTGTTGCAGCCAATATTTACAATTACTATCGTGGCGCATTGGGACAAGATCACTGGATGGTTCAAACACTTTCTTCGGACGAAGCCGTAAGCGTGGCTTTAGGCAGCGATTATTATGATGGCGGAATCTATATGCAATTGGATTTGCACAGCTGGCGCCCAGATCTGGGCAAACTTTCTACAATATGGAACTCAGCCATGAGTGGTGTTACAGGCTGTAACCAAGTTCTTCAGATACTGGGTGATGAAGAGTCGGTCGGAGCTGCACCCGTACGCGCCATGCGTGCCTTCTACTACTTTATCTTAATGGATAACTTCGGAGCCGTTCCTCTGAAAAAGTCTATCAGTGATGAACCTTCCGACCGCGCACCACGTAAAGAAATATGCGAATTCGTTGAATCCGAACTGCTGGCTGTCAGAGACAAACTGACGACAACCGTCGACGAAACAACCTACGGAAAAGCTACCCGATATATGGCTGATGCCTTATTGGCTAAACTTTATATCAACTGGAACGTATATACAGCATCCGATGTAGCTTCCTATACTCCAGCCACGACAAACCCGAAACTCAACGATGCTATTGCTGTTTGTGACGATATCATCAAGTCAGGGAAGTTCAATCTGAGCGACGATTTCATGGTGAAGTTCCGTCCAACAAACGGTCCTCAAATCAAAGACTTTATCTTCGCAATGCCTTTCGATCGCGAGAAACAGCAAGGTATGACCTACGCCCGCTTTTGGACACACCGAAGCGCACAAAAAGGTTTATACGAAGTAGATTTCCCAAACAGCGTAGCCGGTACATTCCGCTGCCTACCTGAATTCTATGACAAGTTCAATCTGCCTGGCGACAAACGCAACGAACAATATCTGACAGGCAAAATGTTCAAAAGGAAAAACTATGAAGCAACGACTGTTCCTTTCACTATCAATACCAGCAAGAAAGGTATCGATCAGGATTATACGGGCAGCGATGCAGATGTTAAATTCGACTGGCAAGTTGAACTGACAAAAGAGATTGTTCTCCGCCCGGATGGCGCCGAAACGCTCAACTGCGGCAACGACCAGAAAGGACGCTCAATGGGTTATCGTTCCATCAAGTTCTATGCCGATCTTGAGACAACAAAAGCTCAGAACAGAAGCCAGAGCAACGATGTTCCGATCTTCCGTTATGCGGATATACTGCTGATGAAAGCCGAAGCCATTCTGCGCGGTGCTACAGCAACCAACGGCGACACGCCTGCTTCGCTGATGAACCAGATCCGTGCATATGTAAGCGCTCCATCTGTGACCGGAACTCCAACATTGGATGAACTTCTTGACGAACGTGCTCGTGAGTTTGCCAACGAATCATGGCGACGTAACGACCTGATCCGCTTCGGCAAATTCGAAGAACCTTGGGGATTCAAATATCTCTTCTCCGGAAACACCGACAAGAACCGCCGAATCTTCCCGGTTCCACAAGACGTAATGAACACAAATACGAATTGGACACAGAACGCGGGATATTGATTATTATCCATAAAAGGCAAATAATTTTGAAAGGGCTGATTTCTTTAAAGAATCGGCCCTTTCTCTTTTTCAAGCGGCGGAAATTCAACATTTATTTCTATCTTTGTCCAAAATCTTTAAACACAAATAGTATGTTCTGCGGAATTATAGAAGAAACAGCTCCTGTCGTAGCTATCGAACACGACAAAGATAATATTCATATCACAATGAAGTGTTCGTTTGTTGACGAACTGAAGATTGATCAGAGCATCGCTCATAACGGCGTTTGTCTGACGGTTGTGCGCAAAGAGGGCGACACTTTCACGACGACAGCTATGCGCGAAACGCTGGAACGCTCGAACCTCGGACTGCTCAAACCCGGTTCGCTGGTCAATCTGGAACGCAGTATGGTGATGAATGGACGTTTGGACGGACATATCGTTCAAGGTCATGTTGATCAGACCGCTGTCTGCACCAACGTTGAAGATGCCAACGGAAGCTGGTACTACACTTTCGAGTATCCATTCAACAAAGAGATGGCGCAGCAAGGCTATCTGACAGTCGAGAAAGGTTCCGTATGCGTGAATGGCGTCAGTCTGACAGTCTGCAACTCGCAGCAGAACAGTTTCCAAGTGGCGATCATTCCTTACACCCACGAACACACGAACTTCTGCCAGATTGAAAAAGGCACAGTGGTCAATATTGAGTTTGATATTGTTGGAAAATACATCAGCAAAATGATGCAGTTCAAATAAAAATCGTCACACAGAAAAATCAACTTTACGAATTACCGTCACATATAAATTATTGTCACACCTACTAAACGGTCAACCGCATGGATACAAAAAAATGGCTCTATCTTTTGATATGTTTCACCTTTTCGATACCCTTCCTAGCGGCTCAACCTGCCAGAAAAATTAAAGGAACGATCATCGACAAATCCAGTCGCCAACCGATTGAATATGTCAATGTACTCGTCATCGGCCTCGGCATTGGGAATGTGACTGATGAAAAAGGTGAATTCACCATCGATCAGGTTCCTCCCGGAATCTACAAACTTCAAGCGTCAGCCATCGGCTACAAAAGCGAGGTGACGCCCGAATATATCCTTTCGACAAAAGACCTGCACATCTCCATTGAGATGGAAGAGAACTCTACCGAGCTGGCAGGCGTAACCGTCACGCCCTCTCCTTTCCGTCACGAATCATCGACACCTATCGGACTTCATATCATCGGACTTCAGGAGATCGAGAAAAGTCCGGGCGCAAACCGCGACATCTCGCGCATCGTGCAGTCATATCCGGGCGTCTCGTTTTCGCCGGCCGGTTATCGCAACGACCTAATTGTTCGCGGCGGTTCTCCCTCCGACAACCGTTTTTATCTGGATGGCGTTGAGATTCCGAACATCAACCATTTCAGTACGCAAGGCGCTTCAGGCGGTCCGGTGGGGATCATCAATGCCGACCTGATTCGCGAAGTAAATTTCTATAGCGGCGCTTTTCCGGCAGACAAAGGCAATGCACTCAGTTCGGTGCTCGACTTCAAGCTGCGCGACGGCGATATGGAGCACAATTCGCTGAAAGCCACACTCGGCGCATCCGAAGTGTCGCTCGCTTCGAACGGTCACCTTGGTAAAAAAACATCTTATCTTGTCTCTGCCCGCCAGTCCTATCTGCAGCTTCTGTTCAGTGCGCTCGGACTGCCGTTCCTGCCAACGTTCACCGATGCGCAATTCAAGATAAAAACGCGCTTCGATGCCAAAAACGAACTCACGGTGCTTGGTCTTGGCGGCATCGACAATATGCGACTGAACAAGAAGGCTGACGGCGAAAGCAATGAGTATATTCTGGGTTATCTGCCAAAAATCCAACAAGAAACATTCACGCTGGGGACCGTTTATCGCCACTATGCCGGAGCTAACGTGCAGTCGGTCACTGTCAGTCACAGCTATCTCAACGATCGCAACACCAAATACAAACAGAACGACGAAAGCAGCGCCGACAATCTCATTCTTCGTCTGCGCTCCATCGAGCAAAACACACAATTGAGGCTGATGAACAGTTCGTCTTTCGGCAACTGGAAAATCCAAGCCGGAGCAAGCTTCGATTACAGCCAATACAGCAACACTACGTTTCAGAAAATTTATACCAGCGGCGCCCGCACATACAACTATCACACGAATCTGGGAATCTGGAGAACCGGCATTTTCGGCACGGCAACCTACGCCACTGCCAACGACCATTTCACAGCATCGCTGGGATTGCGCACCGATGCGAGCAACTACTCCTCATCGATGAATAATATTCTCGACCAGCTTTCGCCGCGCGCATCGCTCTCCTACAAGCTGACCGACCATTGGACACTGAGCGGAAATGCAGGCATTTACTATCAGCTTCCACCTTACACGGCTTTAGGATTCAAAGACAATCAAGGCGTATATATCAACAAGGAGAATCTTCGTTATATGAAAGTGAATCAGGAAGGACTAGGCCTCAGCTGGCATAACAACAGCACACTGGAACTGTCTGCCGAAGCATTCTACAGAGATTACGACAAGATTCCGCTTTCGGTAACCGATAATATTCCGCTGGCTTGCAAAGGAAACGACTACGGAGTTGTGGGCAACGAACTACTGACTTCCACTGCCGAAGGTTGCTCGTACGGAATTGAATTCATGGCAAAATGGATCATCGCCAAGAAGCTGACGCTGGGCTCTTCGCTGACAATTTACAAGAGCGAATACCGCAACGACAGCGAAAGTCCTTACATTGCTTCGGCATGGGACAACCGTTATATTTTCAACCTGCGCGGCACCTACAATCTCAAACATCAATGGAGCATCGGAACGAAGATCAGCAGCATCGGCGGAACGCCTTACACGCCTTACGACGAACAGAAATCATCGCTCGTCACGGCATGGGATGCGCAAGGTAAAGCCTATTTTGATTACAGCCGCTACAACATGAACCGCCTCTCATCATTCGCACAAATCGATATTCGCGTGGACAAGACATTCTATATCGGACGCTGCATGCTGGGATGTTATCTGGATATCCAGAATCTCACCGCCAGCAAACTGAAACGACAAGACGTATTCATGAGCACCGGCGTCATTCAGAATTCGGAAGCGCCTCTAGAAGAGCAGCATTACATCATGAAACGTATTTCGCAATCCAGCGGAACAGTACTTCCAACCATCGGATTGACATTTGAATATTGAGAAATGGAGGAAGTGATACTTCCAGCGAGTAAAAAAGGAAAATAATCCTGGATTCCCTACCTTTTTACGACACTGCGCTTCTTCCAATAACCAATTTTATAATAGATATAAGTAACGATTAGGCCGATTGTTATGCTGAGTCCGATTCCCCACCAGATTCCGACGCGTCCGAAGTGCGAACTAAGCTGATAAGCCAGCGGAATACGGATCAGCCAGAGGCAAACGATGCTCGTAATCATTGGGAACAACGTGTCGCCTGCACCACGAAGTGCGCCGTTGAACACATTCAATCCGCCGTGAATCATGAAGAAACCTGCCATGATCAGGATATATTCCCGTCCGATGGCAATCACATTCGCATCGTGCGTGAAAGCCATCATCAGCTTGTCGCCGAAGAAATAGATGACGATAAAAGTCAGGACGCCCAGCGACACGTTGAGAAGCATCGCAAAACGAACGCCTTTCTTCACTCGATCGAACCTCCCCGCCCCGATATTCTGTCCACAGAAAGCAGCCAAAGCACCCGACAAGGTTAGAACGGCCTGAATGATAATCGAATCGATCTTCCCGCCGGCTCCATAAGCCGTGAGTGTATCCGTGCCGAAAGTATTCACAATACCGAGCAACGCCATCAGTCCCATCGAAATGGCACATTGCTGAACACTGGCGGGAATACCAATCTTCAAACCTGCCATAAATAACTTCGTGTCGAACAGCATGTCGCGCTTCTTGATGGAAAGCACTTGCTGAATATTATTCACATACGCCAATGCGATACACATACAGATGCCTTGAGCAATAACCGTTGCCAACGCCGCACCCTCAACGCCCCATTTGAAAACGCAGATAAAAATCAGGTCGAGCGTCGCATTAAGCAGCGTCGAAATTGCGATAAAAATCATCGGAGGCACCGACTCTCCTACGCCGCGCAAGATCGAAATGATGCTGTTGAAACAGACAAACAGAAACGTTCCGCCCACATAAATCCGGAAATAAGCCACCGCTTCGGGAATCACATCGTCCGGCGTTTTAGTCAGTCGGAACAGCGGTTCGGCAATAAAAATACCAACAACCGATATCAGCACGCCCGCGATCAGCATAAAGATAAAGAAAGACGAAAACGCCCGCTGCACCTTGTCATACTGCCCGGCGCCGAAGAATTGCGAAACGACAACCGACGTGCCGCTGCCAATGCCGACAACAAACGAGATGACAAAAAAGTAGATGAAGAACGAAGCTGAAACACCTGCCAGCGCCGTCTTTCCCAGGAATTGCCCAACGATGATGCTGTCCGTCACATTGAAAAGCTGTTGCAACAGGTTTGCAATCAGCAACGGAACAGCGAACGAGAGGATTACTTTCCAGACACTTCCATGAGTCAGGTCTGTTTTTCGTTTCCTTATTCCGACAGGTTGTTTACTCTCCATGTTTGTCAATTAAAGATCTTTTAAAAGCGTGTTATATGTTTCGGCGGTCATCTTCTCGCGCACATTCAGCAGCGATTGCCATTCTTTCGGATAGAGATGCGGCGTATCAATCTTGAAATCTTCGGAACCGGTCTTGTCGTATGGCCCGGCCTTATCAATGGCATTCAGTAAATAACTGACTGTGATGCCATTGACATCAATTGCCGGCTGATAATGAACGATACGAAGATCGTCGCCGTAATTGACTTCAATGATAATACCCAGTCGGGTGAGAAAATATAGAATCCGGGTAGTCAGACGGATGGGAATACGGAATTCGTTCGAAAGCTGATCGGCCGTATAAGGCTCGTCGCCCTTCACAAAACGCTTGATGATGAGCGAGGCAATCAGCAGCGTCAGGAAATCGTGATAGCGGCGACTGATGTTCTTGCTGTCCTTCTCGAAAACGAACTTCTCAACATTCTGCGAAGCATAGGAAATTTCTGCGCCGAACAGACAGATCAGCCACGACAACTGCAACCAGAGCAGCAACAGCGGCAGTGCAGCAAAACTACCATAGATGGCATTGTACTTGCTCACCCAAATCTGCCCGCTGATATAAATGTACTGAAAGAACTGAAACGCAACGCCCGCCAAACAGCCTGCCACCAAGCCATTTATAAACTTCACCTTCGTGTTCGGCAAAGAGATGTAAAGCCCTGTAAACGCCAGGATGGTGAAGAAGTAAGGCGCCACCTTCAAGGTCGTCCCGACGATTGGCGTCAGGAAAACATATTGACTCAGAAAAGAATTCTGAATCGTGTAAATGAAGATGGAAAGACCGCTGGAAGAAATCATCAACACAGGCAAGATGAGGAACAGCGCCAGATAATCGGTAATCTTACGATACCACGGACGCGACTTCTGAATCTGCCAGATATCATTGAAAGTATCTTCAATAGAGGAAATCAGACTGATCACAGTCCAAAGCAACAGAATCAGACCGATACCAATAAAAACACCCCCCTGCGCCTGAGCCAGACAACTGTTGACAAACTCGAAAGCCTTGTTGAATTCGGCATTATGCCCCGGAAAATAATTGATAAGTTCCTGGCGCACCGTGTCCTGAAAACCAAAGCCTTTGGCGATACCCAGAAGGACAGCCAGTAGCGGTACAATCGAAAGCAGTGTGCTGTAAGTGAGTGCCGAAGCGCGTGTTGACAACTGATCGTTCTTAAATCCTCGTCCGGCAAGCAGGATTGTACGCCCGATCTTCAGATATACCTCTCGCAAGCCACTAACTTCGTTTCCGGTGATTCGCCAGATATCGATAGTGACAAAGCGGATACCCCATTTCAAGATGAAATTGATTCGGGCACCCAAGGGCATCTCTTTCAGTTGTTTAAAGTCCAAACCGTCCATGTTGTTGGATTTAAAAAAATGCAGCCTGCCTGTAAGCCGGGTTCTGTGTTCCGTATACGCGGAATGTCTGCCATTTATCTCGTCTTGCCGTCGCCGACAAGCTTTAGCGGTCCACCCCTCGGCATCGGACGAGCAATCCTTAAATACCGATATACATGACCTTACAACCCATAAGACGTACGGCTTCCCGCATTGCTACGGGAACCGGTGAGCTTTTACCTCGCCTTTTCACCCTTACCGGCAAGCCGGCGGTCGTTTTCTGTTACGTTACTCAACCCTCGCAGATTGCTTTCCGTTAGGAAGTATGGTGCTCTGTGTTGCCCGGACTTTCCTCCCATTATTGCTAATGAGCGACAGACCGGCCGACTGCATGGCGCAAAGATAGTGCTTTTTCATAAAAGCACGCACTTGATTATGAAAAAGGATATAAAATATGCTATGACACGCAACAGGATAAACTGATTTTGTTCATTTATTCTTTGTATTTACTGAAAATAAAGGAGGAGTATTATGAAAGCAAAAAATGAAAATCTGGCAAGTATAGACAGTATAATGATGCATTAGGTTTGAAAATAGATATTGTAAAGCCCGCCTAACGGACCTCACTTGGGATAATTAGTATGTCAAATAAAAGCATAATTGTATACTTTCATCTTATACATAAATAATCAAAACATCAATTTTTGATACGCCTCAAAAGGCAACCGAAAGCGTCCATAAATTCATTCGAATGCGCGAACCATTTCATTCGAATGAAGTGAAGGTTTCATTCGAATGAAATGGAACTTTGTTCCGAATGAAATGGGGGCTACAATTAGTTAAAATAAATAGCAGATATACAGCTATATACGTAGAAGTAAAACAGAATAATTCGTTTTTATAGACAAATTATGATTTTTCACCACAAGCAAACATGAATTTTTGATATTATCTTCCAGCCCTATTTGCGACAGCCAGATAGGAAATGACGCATTCCATACAGATCGGATTACGGTGCTTTCATGCCGACAAAGTTATGCCATGATTGCATGACTTCAGATTCCAAAGTGCACCCCAAAAGTTGAACAAAAACCTTTAGGGTTCACTTAGAACTTATCCAGTATATCTTTAGGAAGGAAAACATGATTCCCATTTTGATGCAAAGGGAGTTCTTTTAAAAACAGAACAATATGCACCTTTTGCCCTTTTTTAATAAAAGGCAGATAGGGAACGGCTTGAATTTCATATCAATAAAAGATAACTGCAACATAAAAAGATAACTGCATCATTTTGATAATGAAATTGCCATAATATAATAGGACTACAACTTTTCGCCTTATCTATCATTTCAACTTATCCAATACAGGCGTTTTGACTCCTGAAAGCGAGGACTGTGTTTTATCATTCAGTTGTTCGAAGATGACGACTTTGTTGATGCCTTTTTTCAGAAAGCAACCTGGCAAATAAAGCGTCTGTTGTGGACCGATCTTCCAATATCGACCGAGATTGATGCCATTGACAAAAACAATTCCTTTGCCCCAATTCTCCATGTTGAGGAAAGTGTCGCCAATCGTGTTAAGCGTGAATGAGCCTTCATAAACGACAGGCAAACCCAAAGCATAGCTTGAACTGCATTTACTCAAGTTCGGAACCTTATCCATCGGCAGTTTGAACATCTGCCAGTTTCCTGTGATTTCTGTTCCATCGACATAAACAGGACTGATGATGCCTTTAAGATTCTCCGTGATCAGTTTGCCATAATTGATGCGTCCCATATTTTCAACAAGGATATCCAAAGTACCGTTCTTCGGAATAACGACGTCGATGCTGTCTTTTCCAGTGATTCGGTTCAATTCACCTACTTTCTGACGATTGACATAAACAACGGCGAAATCACGCAAACCTTTTATTTTCAACAATCCATTGGTATTCATATCGAACTGCCGACGATAGAGCACGTAGCCATAACCTTGATTCAAGTCTTCAAAAGTCATCGGATTGCTATTGACTACAGGTTTCATCTTTGCTACTATATCGAACAGATTGACTTTCTTGGTAAGTTTTATCGAAGGTGCAATTGTCGGAATAGCTTTTGGAACTTCGGGAACATTGTAGGAGACAAACTTCTTGAAAAGCATCCTGAGTGAATCATATTTGACTGTTGCCCAACCTGCTTCACTGATTGGAGCATCATAATCATAGCTGGTGAGATCCGGTTGTATCCCTTTTGTATCAGAGTAATTGGCTCCCGAAGTAAAAGCGAAGTTTGTCCCGCCGTGAACCATATAGAAATTAAAGTTGATGCCGTTGGTAAGATATTGCTCTACTTGGTCGTATACTTTCTTTGTTGCACCTCTCTGGAAAGGTTCGCCCCAATGATCCAACCATCCGGGATAAAATTCAGCAACCATATAAGGACCCTGATCGTTCGTGTACGGGTTGAGTGTCTTCTTCAAATTCTCAATATCTGTCTCGCCATTGGCTGTAGGATGAGCGCCTGCGATAGTTCCTTCTTTCAGCAACCAGTCGCCATCTGAAGTAAACATCGGAATATCAAAACCTGCATCAAGCAGTTCCTGTCTGATTGTAGCACTGTACTGCTTATGCGTTTCCAAAGGAATATCAGGGCGTTGAGCCACATACGAACCAAATTCATTTTCAGCTTGAACCATAATAATCGGTCCGCCTTTAGTGATTTGCATATCTTTCAACTGTTCGGCTAGTTGGTTTATATAAACTCTGCATGAATCCAAAAACGGTTCATTCATTGTTCTTACAACCAATTTCTTTTCTTTCTGCAGCCACCAAGGATAGCCACCGAATTCCCATTCGCCGCAACTATAAGGACCGGGACGAAGAATGACCATCAATCCTTCTTCTGCTGCAGTCTGAACGAACTGCTTGATATTGCGATTGCCGGTTGTCCAATCCCAGACTCCGGGTGCTGTTTCGTGATAGTTCCAGAAAACGTATGTTGCAACGGCATTCAATCCCATTGCTTTAGCCATTTTCAGACGATGACGCCAATAAGGAGCAGGGATGCGTTCATAATGCATCTCTCCGGAATATATCTTTATCGGTTGACCGTCATAAAGGAAGTTACCATTTGTAATGGCGAAAGTATGTTTTGCTTGCGGATAAGCCGAATAGCTTATAGCTGTCAGAGCAATTACGGCGAATGTTAGAAATATCTTTTTCATTTTGCTGATTTATTATAGGTTATTTGATTACAAAGAAATACCGATAGGACAATGATCTGAACCTTCGATTGAGTTGAGAATAAAAGCCTCTTTCAGACGCGGCAGAAGCGAAGCACTAATCAAAAAATAGTCGATACGCCAGCCGAGATTCTTGGCTTTAGCATTGAAACGATAGCTCCACCAAGTATAAGATTCCTTTTTATCCGGATAGAAATGACGGAACGTATCAACGAAACCACCATTGATCAGGTTGTCCATGCCATCAATTTCCTTTTGCGTATATCCGGCCGTTTTGTTGTAGTTGTCTTTTGGCCGCGCAATATCAATCGGTTCATGAGCAACATTGAAATCACCGCACGTGATTACAGGTTTCTTAGCCTCCAACTTTTTCAGATAGTTAAAGAAAGCCATATCCCACGTTCCACGATAATCAAGTCTTGCCAGTTCTGCGCCCGAGTTCGGAACATAAACATCGATGAGATAAAAATCCGGAAATTCAGCCGTGATAACGCGTCCTTCCTGATCATGTTCCTCAATTCCGATGCCATAGCTGACCGAAAGCGGTTCCTGTTTGCAAAGCATGGCCGTTCCAGAATATCCTTTTCTTACGGCAGAAGTGCAAAAGAGATGATACTCCTTGATGTTAGCCAAAGCATCCTTTACCTGATCGTCTTGCGCTTTAGTCTCTTGAAGACTGATCACATCTGCATCCATCGCCTCGAGTTGCGATTCAAAATCTTTCTTAATGACGGCCCGCAGACCATTTACATTCCATGATATAAGTTTCATATCTTTCCTTTTTATTATTTCTTTATTCTGTATGAGCCATCTCGCCTACTCCTGAGTCACTTTTACATTCTTCCAGCTGAAATTATGAATCAGACTTTTATCGCAGGCGCCATTCTTGGCTTTGATATTCAGATTCTCGAATGTGAAGTCTGAAAGGATGTATTGATCGGATTTCTCAACTTCAAAGAAGATGTCGCACGTGAGTTGAATATTGCGCAGAGTGACGTGATTTGAATATGAGAGTGGAATCTCCTTTTGACCTTTCAAATCGAAGAATTGTGTCCATGGTCTGATAAACAGCAAGCTATGCGCCTGACCGGTAATATGCTCAACCGTAACATATTCGTAAAGCTGAGGCGTATCCGGACGCATCTTCAGCCAAAGAACGTGACTTGCTCCTTCCACTTTGCAACGACGAAGGATGATATTCCGATCGTGAATAGACTCACTGCCACAAGTCAACGCACTGTAGCAGAGGCCGTACTCGCAATCTTCAATGATGATATTGAAGTTCGCGCCGTTGTTGGCATCTTTATCCGCCGTCGGACCTTTGCCACCTTTCAAGGCAATAGCATCATCATTGACCGACATATAACAGCCTTTCACCAACACGTTGCTACATGCATCAATATCAATCGCATCGCTGCTCGGAGCTTTGACCGGACCGAGAACAGGCGAAGTAATCCGCAAGCCTAACAACTTGACATGATTGCATTTATAGAGATGCGTCGTCCAGAAAGGAGAATCTTTGAAACTGACGCCGGACAACTGCACATCGTTGCAATTGGAAATGAAAAGCAGGCGCGGACGCAACTCGTCCATATTCGTGCAGTTCAGATTCACAGCGCGCCGAAGCCAGAACGAACGCCAGTAACGCTCGCCATTGCCATTAATCGTTCCTTCTCCTGAAATGGTAAAACCATCCACATGGTCGGCATTAATCAGAGCAGCAAAATACTTCAACGTCTGACCTTCAATGCGCGTCGTCAATATCGGGAAGTTGCTGATATCATCGCTGCCTTTCAGTGTTGCTCCCTTTTTCAAGTACAGATGCGTCTTCGGCTTAAAGAAAAGTGCGCCTGTCAGAAACGTCCCTTCAGGAACAATCACTACACCGCCTTCTACCGAAGCCTTATCAATAACCGCTTGAATCTTATCTGTTTGAAGCAACGTGCTGTCATTGACAACACCAAAATCGGTGATCACATATTTTTTGCCTAATGTATTGATATCAACTGTTTCATAATGTTGGAACCAGTCCGGAATCATTGTTCCGTCAGGAAATTTATCCTGAGCAAAAAGAGAATTATTGGAAGCAAGTATTAAAGCCATGAAAAATAGATATATATTTAAATGCAGCGTATATGTTTTCATGCGAATATCCATTTAGAGATTAATGATGACAAAAATACCGAATAATTCAGATGGACAACAGTATTAGTCCCAATATTTTCAAATCATATCGTCGATTTATATTCGCCCGGCGTTGATCCGGTGAACTTTTTGAACAACCGAATGAAATAAGACTGGTTCGTGTACGAAAGCGTATAAGCCACATCTTTCACCGACAGATGATCAAAAACAAGCATCGTTTGCGCTTTCTCAACCTTCTTCTGCTGAATATATTCCAGCGGAGTGATGCCCATTTCCTTCTTAAACAAACGGATAAAATGATCCTCGCTGAGACAACAGATATCAGCTAATGTCTTAACAGTAATGATTTCGCAAATATGTTCGCGCACGTATTTCTTCACATTGATGATTCCAGCATCAGAAGTCTGCGCAAGCACTTTGGCATACGGCAGAAAACGCGAAAAGAGTTGCAGCAGAATACCACGCGTCTCAATAAATTCAGAATAATCCCCAAGACCATTTTGAGAAATCATCTGCATCAGCGTTGCTTGATTGTCGTATTTCTTTGGGTCGCTATACTGAAGCTTACGCCCCTTATTAATCTGTATGAGCCTTTCTATCAAAACTTTGTCCAACGATGTCGAATCAATTTCAAAAGGGAAAGAGAAATGTTCGAAAAGACTGTATCGGCGATCTTCCATCGTCTCGAACACATGAATATAATAGAGACTGAAATCGCTATCGCAGCGGTCGGTATGCGTAGTAAATGGAGGAATGATATACAGATGACCGGGCGTCAGAACTTGTTCGCGATGATTCATGAGAACACTCGCTTCACCTTTCATCACCAGATAGATTCTGAAAAACGGACTGTTGATATTATCGAAATTCCAATCGGCATGATGTTCCCAATAACCAATATGCAATGGCACAAACTGCGGAAATGCTAACTCTTTTTCCATATACATTTATATATATATGCAAAGCTATATAATTCTTTCAATATAACCCATTTATTTTGTGGAATTCGCCGTATTGTTAGTCGAAATCGGACTATATACATAAGAATAATCTTTACTTCCTTTGTAATCGTCAACGAGAATAAATTATTAATCATATAATTATTAATTGTCATGGAAACAAACATGTTGAAAAGAAGCTGGCAATGGGCTGCCTTTCTCATTATGAGCTGTTCTATTTCAGCTATTGCGCAGACAAGTGACTTGCCAATGCAACAAGGAAAATTCAAGCCTACAGACGAATCACTAAAACAGTATCAGTATCCAGAATGGTTTAGAGATGCCAAATTCGGAATCTGGGCACATTGGGGACCGCAAGCTGTTCCACGGCAAGGCGACTGGTACGCCAGACGCATGTATCAGAACGGGCAAAAAGATGGAAAACCGGATTCTGATTATCTTTATCACTTGAAACATTATGGTCATCAGTCGAATTTCGGCTATAAGGATATTATTCCTCTTTGGAAAGCAGAAAAATGGAATCCAGAAGAACTGATGAAGCTTTACAAACGTGTCGGAGCCAAATATTTTGTTTCCATGGGAACACACCACGACAATTTCTTCCTCTGGAACTCCAAACTCCATCGCTGGAACTCTGTACAGATGGGACCTCATCGCGATGTTGTTGGTGAATGGCAGAAAGCAGCAAAAAATGAAGGCCTGCATTTTGGTGTTTCCGAACATCTCGGGGCAAGCTATACTTGGTTTCAAGCAGCTCACGGAGCAGATCTGACTGGAGATAAAGCCGGTGTATTATACGATGGCAACGATCCGAAATATCAGGATTTATATCATGAAAGAGCATTCTACGGCGATGATGATTGGTTGACAAAGAATCCCAAATGGCAACGCGAATGGTACGACCGCATCAAAGAACTGATTGACAACTATCATCCAGACCTGCTCTATTCGGACAGTAAACTACCTTTCGAAAATGTAGGACGCAGCATGATCGCTCATTTTTATAATCAGAGTCTGGACAAAGAAAATCAACCAACCGTTGTCTATACTTGCAAAGAAGAGTCACAAGGCCGTTACGTACGCGATGTTGAACGTGGGGTTATTGAGAACATAAGCGAATATCCATGGCAAACAGACACATCTATTGGCGACTGGTATTATCGTGAAGGACAAAAATATATGACTTCGGATGAAGTGATACAGATGCTTGTCGATATCGTCAGCAAAAACGGGAACCTGCTGCTCAACGTTGTGCAAACACCTGAAGGCGACTTGGAAAACGACGTTTTGCAAATACTCGAAGGTATTGCTTCATGGATAAAAGATAATGGCGAAGCCATCTATGGCACTCGTCCGTGGACTGTTTATGGCGAAGGTCCGTCTACAACAGGCAAACAGGAAAAAGGATGGTTCGAAGGATTGAAAGATGTCCGCAAATATCAGTCCACCGATATTCGCTTCACACAAAAACAAGGCATGCTGTATGCTTTCTGTATGGAACATCCGACAAGCGATATTCAGATTCATGCTCTCAACGGCAAAAAGGTTGCATCTGTCAGAATGCTTGGCAACAAGGAAAAGATGAAATGGTCGCAATCAGAAGAAGAATTGACCATCAAACTTCCGGCAACAATGCCAAACTACAGTGCCATCGCTTTTGAAATCAAATTCAAAAAATAATACTTATGGAAAACGATTCATTTAAAATCAATCCCGTTTCTGTTCCAAAGCGGAAATTAGCTTCGGGCGACATCATTCCTGCTATTGGATTAGGCACATTCGGATCGGATAATTATGACAATCAAACAATTGCCGACGCTGTGAAGACTGCCATTAAAATGGGATACAGACACATAGACTGTGCCTCCGTCTATGGCAATGAAAAAGAAATCGGTCAAGCGATTGCAGAGCTAATTGCTGATGGAACCGTAAAACGCGAAGAGCTTTGGATCACATCCAAAGTATGGAATGACATGCATCACGATGTGATTGGCGCTTGCCGCAAATCCCTAACAGACTTACAATTGGATTACTTAAATCTGTATTTGGTGCATTGGCCATTTCCGAACTCACATGCCAAAGGTGTATCCGTCGAATCTCGCGATCCGAACGCACGCCCATATATTCACGAGGAATATATGAAAACATGGCGAGCTATGGAACAACTGGTCGACATGGGACTTGTACGCAACATCGGTACTTCGAACATGACACAGAAAAAGATGGAATGGCTGTTGCGTGACTGCCGGATCAAACCTGTCTGTAATGAGATGGAACTGCATCCGCATTTTCAACAACCGGAACTGTTTGATTTCATTGTTGATAACGAAATACAACCCATCGGATTCTGTCCACTCGGCTCGCCGAATCGTCCTGAACGCGACAAAACGCCGACCGACACCAATCCTCTGGAAGATCCGGTTATTGTAGCCATTGCCAAGAAACACAATGTCCATCCGGCTTTGATTTGCATCAAGTGGGCTATCCAGCATGGACAGATTCCTATTCCATTCTCGGTAAAACCTCCGAAGATGGCAAGCAATCTGAAATCAGCAACCGAAGATCCGCTGACCAAAGCTGAAATGGAGGCCATCAAAGCCATCGACAAGAATTGCCGCCTGGTAAAAGGCCAGGTATTCACTTGGAAGGGAGCTACATGGGAAGATTTGTGGAAAGATTAAACAACAAATAAACAATAAGATAATGAATACAATGAAAGCGGCATTTCTGCCCGGCAACAGCACCGTATTGCTGAAAGATGTTGAGATTCCGGAACCGGGACACGGCGAAGTATTGCTCAAGATGAAATCGTCCACCATCTGCGGAAGTGATATTCGCGCTATCTATCGCGAACATCTGGGAAAAGGTCCGGAAGGATATCAAGATAAGATTTGCGGACATGAGCCATGCGGACAAATCGTTAAATGCGGACCCGGAATGCGTCGTTTCAAAGAAGGCGACCGTGTGATTGTATACCATATTTCCGGTTGTGGCGTCTGCAACGACTGCCGTCGCGGATACATGATCAGTTGCACAAGTCCGCAGCGCAAAGCCTACGGATGGCAACGTGATGGAGGAATGGCAGAATATCTTTTGGCAGAAGAAAAAGATTTAGTAGCTTTGCCTGATTCTTTGACATACACCGATGGTGCACAAGTGGCTTGCGGTTTTGGAACCGTTTATGAAGGACTTGAAAAGATAGGCATATGCGGCGACGATGATGTATTGGTTGTCGGACTGGGTCCTGTTGGATTGGCAGCTTGCATGTTGGCAAGAGCTATGGGCGCTATCAAAGTGTACGGCGTTGATACAGTGCAGGAACGCATTGACATTGCCATTTCGAAAGGACTTGTCGACGATGCCTTCGTCTCCGATGACAAAGCTTTGGACAAAATCAAAGCGCTGACACGAGGAAACGGAGTCGAAAGAGCCATTGATTGCTCCGGCAACACTTACGGAAGACAATTAGCGATCCGTGCAGCACGCAAATGGGGAAAAATCGTTTTCATCGGCGAGGGCGGAACAGTAGAGTTCAATCCGAGTCCGGACATCATTCATGAACAGAAAACCATTTACGGCTCGTGGGTGACAAACATCTGGCGTATGGAAGAATTAGTGGAAAGATTAGTTCGCTGGAACATTCATCCTGAGGATCTGGTAACTCATCGTTTCACACTCGACAGCGCTTCTGAAGCTTACAAGTTGATGGCTGATGGCAAATGTGGCAAAGTCGCAATCGTATTTGACGAAGAGATTAAATAAAAAAATAGAATTATCATGACGTGGGAAGAAGAGTTAGAACGCATGTTGCCTCTGATGGGACATCGTAATTGGGTATTAGTTGTGGATAAAGCTTTTCCTTTGCAAGGATCAAACGAAATCAAGTTGATCGACACCGGTGAAACATTGCCGCACGTGCTCAATGTTACATTGAAAGCCATCAACAATGAAGAGCATATCCGCCCGATTATTTACACCGACAAAGAATTGGAGTATCTGGACGAGTCATATTGCGACGGTATCAGAACATTGCGCAAAGAATTGTACAAAACCATTCAGACAAACACCGCAGGTACAAAAGTACAAACATTGTTACATAATGATGTTTTTGCCAAACTCGACGCAGCATCAAAGCTGTTCAGTGTACTGGTTCTGAAAACGGAGACAACTCTCCCCTACACATCCATATTTATTGAATTCGATTGTAAGTATTGGTCTGAAGCACAAGAAAACGAATTGCGCAGACGGATGGAATAAGAGACAAACGATTGATTAAAAATTGAGGCACGGAATATTCAAACTCCGTGCCTCAATCATTTTATCAATCAAAGAACTTATTTCTTAACTTTCAATGCTTTTACAACGATATCTTCCATGATTTTATAACCCTCTATTGTTGGATGAACACCATCTTTAGAGAATTTCTCAGGCAGACCACCACGGTCGTCCACCAATTTTGAATAATAATCGACATAGGTAATCTTATGTTTCAAAGCGTAATCCTTGATCATGCTGTTCAGTTTGGCAATCTTTTGCGCCGGTTCCAAACCATGACGCCAGCCAAAATCATAAGCAGGCGTTATTGAGCAAAGCAGAACGCGGATATTATGTGCTTTAGCCAATTCTGTCATCGAAATGATGTTTCCGAGAACATTTTCCAAAGCGATATAGCCATTGTTCTGTGCGACATCATTCGTTCCGGCTAAAATAACTACCGCTTTAGGTTTCAAGTTGATCACATCTGTACGGAAGCGAACCAGCATTTCAGAAGAAGTCTGTCCGCTGATGCCACGGCCCAAATAATTATTTGTCAAGAAGAATGTTGAATCCATTCTATACCAGTTGTCCGTTATAGAATTTCCCAGAAAGACAGCTTCAGCTGTCTTAGTAACGGTCTGATTGGCGGCATTATACCGACCGAACTGAGCCCAATCTTTTCCTTGGGCGAATAATGAAGTGGCAGCAAACAAGCATGCAGCCATCAGTAAAAACTTAGTGCTTCTCATAAGTTTAATTATAAAATGATACTTTTGTAGTGCAAAGATACAAACATTATCCGTACCTTTGCCGCCGAAATAAAATAATTGACATGCTTTCGGATGGCATTATTCCATCCCGAGTGCTTGGTAAACCTCGTAAAAAACAAGATTATGCAGAAAACAACTGTATCTATTCCATTCATGCTGCTCGGCATTCTTTTCAATGTTTGCTTGGTTGCAGCCAATCTTTTAGAGACTAAAGTAGTTCAAATTGGCAGTATCTCAGCGACTGCCGGACTGATTGTATTTCCCATTTCATACATTATCAATGACTGTATCGCCGAAGTATGGGGATATAGAAAAGCCCGTTTGATTATCTGGAGTGGATTTGTTTCAAACTTTCTGGTAATTGCACTCGGACAGATTGCCATTCAATTGCCGGCAGCTCCATTTTGGGAAGGCGAAGAAGGATTCAATTTTGTATTCGGACTTGCCCCACGTATAGCTATAGCCAGTCTGATAGCCTTTTTAGTAGGCTCATTCCTCAACGCTTACGTCATGAGCAAGATGAAGATTGCTTCCAGCGGCAAACATTTTTCTGTGCGCGCCATTGGTTCTACTATTGTTGGAGAAAGTGCAGACTCATTAATATTCTTTCCGATAGCCTTTGCAGGATTGATTCCATTGCATAATCTGCTCATCATGATTGTTACTCAAGCTGTGTTGAAAACGCTTTACGAAGTGATTGTTCTTCCTGTAACTATTCGCGTAGTAAAATATATCAAGAAAATTGATGACAGCGACGTCTATGATTTCGATACGTCATACAGCATTATCAAAATCAAAGAGATCTGACAACTGGTTATTTAAAAAGATACGACCAGTCTTCTCTTGGGTCTGGTGTATAAGTATGAATTCCCAGTGCTTCCGCCGCACGGCAATTTAGAGCAGTATCATCAATAAAGAACGTTTCTTCCGGAATAATTGCCGCGTCTTTTAAGACATACTTGTAAATTTCGGGGTCAGGTTTTTGAAGATGAAGTTCATAGGAAAGGTAAATATTATTAAAGAAGTCGGAAGCCTGATAGCCTTTATAGGAGAAACAATTCTTTTCCGCCCATTCCCAATGAATAATATTCGTATTGCTGAGAAGCATGGTGTTGTAACGCTTGCGCAGTTCGAGCAGCAAGTCCAGCTTATAGGAAGCAACACCATCCAGCATTTTTATCCACGCGGCATCAATCTGCTGATCATCAAGCGGCTGCTCAGTCAAATGCCTAACATCATCACGAAACTCTCCTGCAGAAATCAATCCGGTCTCCAACAACTTGAAGAGATTTTTGCTTTTGTAACTGTTTGAAATCTTCTCGCCTACATCGGCTACTCCCAACTGTTCAAAAGCTTCCACACATTGACTTCGTGCGATGTTGATAATCACACCACCAAAATCAAAAATCAAATTTTTAATGCCGTCCATATCTTCCTATATAAACAATGGCGCACGCCATAGAGCTGCGCCATTGAAATATTATAAATCAAAGCCATTCATTCATAAACGAATCCATCTCTTCTGCATGCGCTTCCAAGCTTTGCAAAAGTTTGTACTGTGCCTTTGTACGAATCAGATTATGTTTGGGTTTATGCGTCTTATAATACGTATCTCCATTGATATAATCCGTCAAGAAGCGAACCGTCTGCATGTAAGTAAGCAAGCGGCCTCCATAAGGCAACAGATGTATTTCAGTCGGCGTCAGGAATGATTTTGCTTTCTCCATATAGCCGCGTGTATAAGCTTTGAAAATATCCATGTTGACATTGACGTTATCCAGATTCTCATCATCTTCGGCGCCTGTATTAGCTCCGGTACGGATAAAGTCGCCAATATCAGAAAGAACGAATCCCGGCATAACTGTATCCAGGTCGATAACGCATAATACTTGCTTGGTATCTGTATCAAACAACATATTATTAACTTTCGTATCGCAATGGTTGATATGTTTCTTCAGTTTGCCTTCGCGATAAAGGCGCTCTTGAATGCACATGTCATAAGCACGTTTTTCGACCTCTTCAATCAAATCTTTGACCTCATCCAGACGACCGGCTGCATTTTCCTTGATCGCATCGTGGAACTGTTGCAGGCGGAATTCCATATTATGGAAGTTCGGAATCGTTTCGCCTAATGTTCCTTCTGGAATATCCGAAAGCATAGATTGAAATTCACCGAAAGCATTTCCTGCTTCGTATGACAATTCGGGTGATACTTCCTCGAAGCTTGTACTGTTCGGAATCAAAAGAGATACGCGCCAGTAGCTGTCGCCATCGAAATAATAATATTTGCCTTCTTTAGTCGGCAGGAAAGTAAGCACTTTGCGATCGATATCGGTCTCGCCTTTTGCTTCTAACTTTTCACGGATATGCGTAGTTACAATCTGAATATTATTTTGAAGCATATCAACATTCGTGAATATCAAATGATTAATACGTTGGAGCACATATTTTGATTTACCAGACTCGGTCGTGACCTTTAAAGTATCATTGATATGACCATTTCCAAAAGGTTCTGCGGAAACGGCTTTCTCATCCAACTTGAATTGGCTAAGGATGTTTAGTAATTGTTCTTTTGTTTTTGCCATGGCTTTAATTAATTGACGATAAATAAAATAATGGAAATGCAGGAAATGAACTTAACACATATCCTTTCTTCCAAACTTTTGCAAATGTAGGAAATTCTTTTGAGAAACACCAACAGTAAAAAGTAATAAAACAAAAAGGCTGTCATTTCGGACAGCCCTCTGTAAAATTTTGATTGACAACTTTACGCCGCGTCAATGCTTATTTCTTGTTACGATTACCGTAACGACTAACGAACTTATCAACACGTCCGGCAGTATCGACCAACTTCGATTTTCCGGTATAGAACGGATGTGATGTGCTCGAAATTTCGACCTTTACCAATGGATATGTAACACCATCTAACTCGATAGTTTCCTTGGTATTAACCGTTGAACGGGTGATGAATGTATCATCGTTCGACATGTCCTTGAATACTACAGGACGATAGTTCTCAGGATGAATTCCCTTTTTCATTGCTTCTGTTATCTTTTAATTATTTATTATTCTTTTGCTTGGTAACCGGTATTTTGGGATGCAAAGGTATGGATTACAGTTGAACTATCAAAGAAATTCGAACAATTTTTCTTGATTTATCTCTTTTGTGTTAATTTATGACCTCAAATACAACATAAAATCTCTAAGAGTTGTTACCTTTGCAGCAAATATTATTCATTAACGCAATAATAAATATAACACAATGGTAAACTACAAAGATTTAGGTCTTGTAAACACAAGAGAGATGTTTGCAAAGGCAATCAAAGGCGGATATGCTATTCCGGCCTTCAACTTCAACAACATGGAACAGATGCAGGCAATTGTAAAAGCTGCAGTTGAAACGAAATCTCCGGTTATCCTTCAGGTTTCCAAAGGTGCACGTCAATATGCAAATCAAACAATCCTTCGTTACATGGCTGAAGGTGCTGTTCAATATGCTAAAGAATTAGGTTGCCCGAATCCAGAGATCGTTCTTCATTTGGATCACGGTGATTCATTCGAACTCTGCAAATCATGCGTTGACATGGGCTTCTCTTCAGTTATGATCGATGGTTCACATCTTCCATACGACGAGAATGTAGCTCTTACAAAGAAAGTCGTTGACTACGCTCATCAGTTTGATGTAACAGTTGAAGGCGAACTTGGCGTTTTAGCTGGTGTTGAAGACGAAGTAAGTGCTGAACATCATACTTATACCAATCCTGAAGAAGTAATCGATTTCGTTAGCAAGACTCACGTTGATTCTTTAGCTATCTCTATCGGTACCTCTCACGGTGCATACAAATTCAAACCGGAACAGTGCCACAAAGATCCTGTTACAGGTCGCTTGGTTCCTCCTCCATTGGCATTCGACGTATTGGATGCAGTTATGGAGAAATTACCTGGATTCCCAATCGTTCTTCACGGATCATCTTCAGTTCCTCAGGAAGAAGTTGATACAATCAACAAATATGGTGGCAAACTTGAAGCTGCCGTTGGTATTCCTGAAGAACAACTTCGTAAGGCTGCAAAGTCTGCTGTTTGCAAAATCAACATCGACTCTGATAGCCGTTTGGCAATGACTGCAGCTATCCGCAAGACTTTTGCTGAGAAACCAGCTGAATTCGATCCTCGTAAATACCTTGGACCGGCTCGCGACAACATGGAGAAACTTTACAAGCACAAAATTCTCAATGTACTTGGTTCAAACGACAAGCTTTAATCAACTTGTTTGAATAAAATAAGGAAGGGAGTATGCGTCAAAACATACTCCTTTTTTTTGTAATTACTCCTGTCAAAAAAAGTATATACTTTTAGTATACGAAAGTATATACTTTTGATGCATGAAAGTATATACTTTTTGAGTGTGAAAGTATATACTCTTGAAAACGAAAGTATATACTTTTTGAAACAGATGTCCGGAGTGACTTATTTTTTCTTCAGCGGAGCCGGTTGTGAGATTCGCAGACAACTGACGATGCCTGCCATAATCGCAAATACGAAGGCAACATATAAACAAACCTGAGTACTGTTGTTGTGCACCAGACTGAAAAGCATTGCAACAAGCGTTGCACCGGTAGTTTGTCCCAACAAACGCGCCATGCTCAACATTCCATTTGCTCCACCGCTGCGATTGACTGGCGCCGAAGAAATGATTGTACTGTTGTTTGGCGTCTGAAACAATCCGAATCCTCCACCGCAAACAGCCAAGCGCCACAAAATATTCACATCCGATGCGGAAGAAGGCAGAACCGCCAGCAAAAATAATCCCGAAGCAAAAACAGCCATTCCTATGGATCCCAATATTCCGGGATGAATCTTTTCAACCAGATATCCGGCTACGGGAGCTGCCACCATATTCGCTATCGGCCATGCAGTAAACAACAATCCTGTTGCTACATCACTGCGCCCGAGCGAGTTCTGAAGAAAGAACGGCAACGAAATCATGGCCATCATCTGAGCCATGAAAGAACAAATGGAAGTGCCTATCGAAAGCGAGAATATAGGAATACGCAACAGATCGAGCGGCAATATCGGATAGCGCTGCGTGAGTTGTCTGCGGACAAAGAAATAACCAACCACGACAAATCCCACGATGCAAGCAATAATCACGGTCCGACTGTAATCATGCGCAATCCCTTCCATTGAAAATATAAGCAAGGCAAACGTCAGCGCGTTCATCAACGAATTAATCATATCAAACTTCCGTCCGAAAGATTTGACAGGATTCTGAGGCAGAAATATGATGCCCAATATCAGCGCTGCTATACCAAAAGGAATATTCACGGCAAAAAGCCAATGCCACGATCCTAAAGACAAGATTGCCGAAGCAAAGGTCGGACCGGCTGCAATCGAGACTGCCACAACAAAAGCATTGATTCCCATTCCGCGTCCCAACTGCCGTTTAGGATAAATCATCCGCAACAATGCCGTGTTGACGCTGCTGATCGCCGCAGCGCCAAAGCCTTGCAGAACGCGCGAGAGCGTCAGCATCCAAAAAGAAGTGGACAAGGCACAAAACAACGATGTAACCGTGAACAGCACCAGACCGAACAGATAAATCTTGCGATAGCCATAAATCTCGCCTAATGAAGAAAAAGAAAGCAGCGCGACCATCGTTGCCAGCTGAAAAGCGTTGACAACCCAGATCGTCATGGAAGGATCGGTCGACAGATCGCGAGAGATGGTCGGCAATGCCACATTGGTGATGGTTCCTGTAATGACCGACGTGCAAAGTCCCAAGGCAATAGTTAAAATCGCCCAATAGCGACCCGGCAACGGCATTCCTTCGGTCTCATCTACAGCCCTTGCCTTGCTCCAGCGCATATTTCTTTCCAGCTTTAGTTCTTAATCACCTTGCGGACAGCTTCCAGCATAGGTTCAACGGTAAGCGGACTGCCTGTAGCCTGCTTCATCCAAACATTCGGCGTCAGTCTGCCCTGACTGAAGATCCGCTCCACTTCGGTAGCGAAATCTTTGCCTTCCAGATACTGATCCAGCTGATACTCTATGATTTGTCCGAAAGCGTAGGCCGACAGATACAATGGCGTATCGATCATGTGCGAGTAGACAGCCAATATCGTTTCGTCTTTCAAACCGAAAACAGGTGCATAATACTTGTTCCAAACCTCTTTGGCAATACCGATTGTTGCCTCTTTGAGCTGCTCGGCTGTTGCATCCGGATGCGCATAAAGCCATTTCCAAACGGATATATCAACCATCGAAACGCCTGTGATCTCGTACATAGTCCAAACCTTGTCCAACACATCCATTGCCTTCTTCTCAGGATCATTGTCCTTGACACCTAAAAACTCCAGATCGCGTTTTTGGAACACAAATGCCAGCGCTTCAGTGAAAGCCGTGTTCGGAACGCCGTTCATCATATAATAATCGACGTCGTACATGGAAATCGTCTGTTCCACATTATGACCGAACTCATGAACGGCAATATTGTATCCTTTATAATCCATACCCGTAGATGCAATGCGTGTACGCAGATGCGACTGTTGTCCTTTCATGGCTGTTCCCCAGGCGTGTCCCGATCCGCGTGCCGGATCAACAGCCACTTTCTCGGCAATATAATTAGCTTTTTCTTTAGAGAAACCTGCTTTCATCAGAATATTCGGAAGATCCTTCTTCATTGCCTCCGCATTCGGATACAAAGCGCGCGTCTGCTCATTCAGCTTCGTCTCATCCATATTGCTGCGGGGTTTGAATCCATCGTACCAAATATCATAAGCCTCAAGCTTGCGGCCGAGGCGTTTGCTGATCATCTTTGCGACCGTTTTCAGTTCCGGAGCCGAAAGGAAACTGTCAAACAACGTTTCGGCATCTTTGAGCGAAATCTCCATTTCGTCGTTGAATTTCCTGTCGATATAAGTATCCTTCGTGTACTTGTCGATTCCCCGTTGAGCAACAAAATAATTCAAAAGTTTCTGATAACGCGTAGTCGATTCGGGCGTTCCCTGAACAGTTTTGCCATCAAGAGTAATCGTATTGGCAAAAGGATTCCACACATATTTATCCTTATTAATCACCTCCACAGGGATTTCCTGAGAAATGATTCGTTTCATGATTTCATATATCGTGCGCTGTTTGTCCAGTCCTACTTTTCCTTTGTTGTAGTTCGACTTGATTTCGTCGCGCAGGTTCCAATGCGAGAGAAGCACCAACTCCTTCGGGAAAAGCACTTTTCCTTCCTTATTGGTGGTATATCCCATATAAATGTTGTAAGCGGAAATATACATTTCGGCATCACTCGAGACATTGCTCTGTTTCTGAAGCACTTCAGCAGGGATGCGATCGGTAAACATGTCGCCCAGGCGCGCATAAGCCCAAGCCTTGCGGTCGTTGCCCAATGCTTCTTTTTCTGCCAATGTCAGATGCGGGAAATTAAGCATGACGACAAACGCAATCTTATTCATAAAGAAATCGTCCGTCATGTGTGCCGCAGGGCTGTATGCCGCGAACATCTCATCGATGGGATAAAGTGTCCCGGTAGTCAGATGTACATTATGTTGCAGACGGAGCGTCATCTGGTTATAATAGCCATTGATGCCCTCCATATAATCGCTTATTTTCAGAAATACCTGCTCTTTATCTTTCGGATCGGCAATATAGTTTGTTTCGCAAAACTTCTGAAAATCCTGATCCGTACCATCGGCAGTCTGCCACAATGAAGCAGCTTGACACACGCCTTTTTCTATTCCAACCTGGTTATTCGCATCTTTCGCAGAAAGCGTACGAATGGTCTGTTTCACAACAGACTGACTAATTTCAGCATTCATATTAAAGCACAGAACTGTAGTAAGCGCCATAAGAGAAAACGATCTTATAAGTGTCATACAATAAATATTACATATTATTGAAGAACAAAGATAAGAATAAATACTTACTTTTGCGAAGTAAAAACACTACTAAAAAACAAATACTCGATGAAAAAGATTTTGATGATGATGACAATCGCTTTAGGCGGTATTCTCTGCACTTCAAACGAAGCTTCTGCTCAATCTATTAAGGATATCTTTAATAGCAGCACAGTAAAAAATGCCATAACAAGTATCACAGGAGGCAAGACATTGTCTGTTGAAAGCTTGGTTGGAACATGGACATACACTGCTCCTGCTGTTGCTTTGGAAAGCGATGATGTTCTGTCGAACGTGGCAGGATCAGTTGCTACAACACAAATGGAGAAGAAACTGCAAACCTACTGCACAAAAGCAGGAATGATACAGGGCGTTTCCAAATTCACATTCAACAAAGACAGCACGTTCACAAGCGAAATGAAAGGCAAGACATTGAAAGGGCTCTATTCTTTCGATGCGAAGAACAAAACCGTTTCACTTTCATACGGACAGATCGGAAGATACAAAATGAATACGTTGGTAGCGAATGCCGTTTTAACTGACAATCAGCTCAAACTCGTATTCAACTCTACCAAAGTACTGAACTTCCTGTCAACCGTTGCCAAATACTCTTCCAACACGACACTGCAAACTATCAGTCAGTTGTCAAAGCAATACAAAGGCATGAAGATGGGATTTGAATTTAAGAAATAAGTTTTCAGAATTACATTTTTCATAATTCCAGAAACAAAATCAGTTCCGGCAGATACTTAGTTGCATCCAAAGCATAAAGTATCTGCCGGAATTATTTATATAAACAGATTGACATTTGCCTCTTCAGCACGCTCCAGATAGGAAGCTACACCTCCCAATACTACATTGTCTCTCAGTTCTTCCTTCTTGACGCCCATCACATCCATGCTCATCGTGCAGGCAATCATCTCGACGCCGTTCTCGATAGCCTGATTCATCAGACTCTCCAGACTGTCGATATTGCGTTTCTTCATGATCAGACGCATCATCCAACTGCCCATTCCCAGCATGTTCATCTTTGAAAGTTTCAGTTTTGTGCTGTCCGAAGGAAGCATCCATCCGAACATCTTTCCAAAGATATCTTTCTGAACAGCAGGCTTGTTCTGCTTCTTTATCACATTCAAACCCCAGAACGTAAAGAACATCGTCACTTTCTTTCCCGTTGAAGCCGCACCGTTGGCAATCACAAACGAAGCCAGCGCTTTATCCAGATCATCACTGAACACGATCAGTGTCTTGTTTTCTGCCGAACGACCATGAACAGGGCAAGCTTCCTTTGCTTCCTCTTTGCGAACAAGCGCCTTTACGACGCCATTATTGTTTTCGACAGACAGCAGTCCGGCACCGGTCATCTTGCACCATGCAGCCACATCTTTGGCAAACGCCTGATCAGTAGCAGTGATCTGCAACTCATCTCCGGTCTTCAGTCCTTCGTAATTCTTTTTCAGTTGTAGGATCGGACCCGGACACATCAGTCCGCAAGCATCGATCTTGATCGTTTCGACCGGCGCGGAACCACAACCGCAGGATTCGTTTTTCTTGCACTCTTTCGGTTTTCCTACTTCTGCCGTTGCCGCATGCCAAGTCTTATAACCGCCCGACAGATTGCGCACATCCGTGAATCCTTGCTGCATCAATATTCGGGCAGCCAGATAACCGCGCAACCCGACCGCGCAGTTCACGATGATCGTCTTGTCCTTTGGCAGTTCCTCCAGATGCCCGCGCAGATCGTCCAACGGAATATTGACAAATCCGGGGATACATCCCAATTGAAATTCCTGAGGCGAACGCACATCCAAACAATATGCTTCTGATGACAATCGGGATAATTCACGCCAATGAACAATACGAACCTTACCTTCCAAAATATTCGCAGCCACAAATCCGGCAATATTCACAGGATCCTTTGCCGACGAATAGGGTGGTGCATACGCATGCTCCAAAGTTGTCAAGTCATAGACTGTTCCTTGACGCTGAATCACCTGCGCCATCATCTCGATGCGCTTGTCCACGCCGTCGAAGCCCACGATCTGCGCGCCCAGCAAGCGACCTGTTTCAGGAGCGAAAAGAATCTTTATCGACATCGGAATCGCTCCCGGATAATAGCCCGCATGCGAAGCCGTATGCGTATAAGAAGAAATATACGGCATGTTCACTCTTTTGAGCAGCTTGGCATTTGCGCCGACAGCAGCGACCGTCAGATCGAACACCTTCGCAACGGAAGTGCCCATCGTTCCGGGATAAACCTCTTTGTTTCCCAAGGCAATATTATCCGCCACAATACGTCCCTGCTTGTTCGCCGGTCCTGCCAACGGAATCATTGCCGGCTGATCGGTGACCAGATGACGCACTTCGACTGCATCGCCGAGCGCATAAATATCCGGAGCGGAAGTCTGCATGAACTCATTCACTGCGATGCCTCCCAACTTTCCGATCGTCAGTCCGGCTTCGCGTGCCAGCTTCACTTCAGGACGGACACCGATACTCAACAGAACCAAGTCCGCCTCAACCACTTCTCCACTTTGTAAATGCACAGCCACGCCCGTAGCTGTCTCCTCAAAGCTTTTCACGCCATCCTTCAGATGCAGCGTAACGCCTTTGTCCACAAGATGCTGATGAACGATCGCTGCCATCGAATAATCGAGCGGCGCCATCACCTGGTCGGCCATCTCAATGATATCCACCTTCGTCCCGCAAAGGCTGAGGTTCTCTGCCATCTCCAAACCGATAAAGCCACCGCCCACAACCACCGAGCGGCTAGGTTTCTCATGTTCGACATACTGTTTGATGGCATCCGTGTCCGGCACATTGCGCAACGTGAAAATTTTCTTGCAGTCAATGCCTTCAATTCTGGGGCGCAAAGGTTCGGCGCCCGGCGAAAGCACCAGCTTGTCGTAACTCTCCTGATACGTTTCTCCGGTGAGCAAGTTCTTCACTGTCACCATCTTCTTCTCCGCATCAATAGCCTCTACTTCCTGCTCTGTACGGATATCAATCAGAAAACGGCGCGTAAAACCTTCCACCGTCTGAACAAACAGTTTTTTCCGATCGCTTATTTCGCCTCCTATATAATAAGGCAGTCCGCAATTGGCATACGAAACATATTTTCCGCGTTCAAACAGAATGATCTGAGCTTTCTCGTCCATTCTGCGCAAGCGTGCAGCAACTGTTGCTCCGCCTGCAACTCCACCGATGATCAAATACTTCATATAGTCTACTTTTTATAATTAATTCTTCAGATTATTTTTACGGAATCCGTTCTATCCATGCACTGTCTCAACTGTTCAAACAACGCATCGAACCGAAGTTCCGACTCCTTCATCTGCCGGATCTTCTCCTTTCCTGCCGCCGTTAGCGAGAAAAACATCTGTCGTTTGTCCTCCTTGCTGATATGCCGGCGGATGAATTTCTTATCTTCAACCGCAGTTATCACTTTTGATACACGCGAATTCGAAAGCCCGATGTATTCGCTGATTGTTCCTGCTGATTTTGCTTCACCATCTTTCAGACAGCACAGCAGCATCGCTTCATTGATCGTGATTTCGTTGGCCTCGGCAAAAGTTTTTTCAAACTGATACAAGGCCTTATATATATCCTTTATTGCACAAATCGATTCCATTTCTTTCTTTATTTTGTTTGTACGATGCAAAGATATATATATTTTTCATTATAAATAGTTTCTAGTAGAAAATATTTTATCAGGCAATAAAAAGGCACAGATTTCATTGTTTTGCAGCACATCTCATTCAGTAAAGAAAAAGATTATGCAAGCCATGAAATCTGCGCTTCCTAGATATATTGTATCAGTCTCTGTTAGAGAAATACTTCATAAACTGCGAACGTTCATACATAGCAGGATTCTCGATATTCGCCATGTTCAACTTGCCGATAAACTGCTTCAGCGAATCGAAATGCATCTGATGCATCCATTCTTCGAGGCAAGTGTGCATTTGCGAAATCACACTCGGTCCATGCAGATAAACAGCACTGCAAAGTTCAACAGCAGAAGCACCTGCCAGCAAGCATTTGATAACGCCATCCCAATCATGGACGCCTGTAGATGCAGCAATACTTACTCCAGGAATTTTGCCCGAAACGATGGCTGTCCAGCGAAGTGTATCACTCAGATCGGCAGCGCTACTAAACACATTGCCCGAAACGATCTGCATCTTATTGATGTCGATATCAGGCTGATAATAGCGGTTGAACAGTACGAAACCATCCGCTCCGTTTGCCTTCACATCATTGATAAGAGCAGGAATGTTTCCAACGCTCTTGCTCATCTTTACCGTTACCGGAATCGAAACAGCCTTCTTCACATTGCGAATAATGTTAACATACAAATCGCGAGTCTTGTCGCTGTTGTACGTCAGATCTGTTTCCAGGAAGAAGATATTCAACTCAATTGCGTCGGCACCAGCCTTCTCAATCTCATGAGCGAACTCAACCCAAGCTGCTGATTTATAGCAATTGATGCTGGCAATAACCGGAATAGTGCAAGCTTCTTTCGTTTTTCTGATCAGTTCCAGATAGTCATTAATCTGGTTTGCTTTCACATAGCCGCGAATATAATCGGCAGCTTCAGGATAATCCGAACTGTCAGCAAACGAATCGCTCTGTAATTCAATCTGCTCTTCGAAGAGCGACTTCAATACGATTGCGCCGGCACCGGCCTTCTCAAACTCCTTATTCTTTTCCGGATTGCGGGTCAAGCCCGAACTTCCGACGATCAGCGGACTGCTAAGAGTAAGCCCCGCATATTGTGTTTTAATGTCAACCATGTCAGATTCAATTATTTAAGTTCTACATCTATTAATATTCTCTTTCGCCGAAGATACTCGTTCCTACGCGCACCATCGTCGTTCCCTCTTTTACAGCTTCGTGATAATCATGGCTCATTCCCATCGAAAGAATTTTGAAAGAGTCCTGATCTTTGAAACTGATGTTCTTCAATTCTTCAAATAAGTCATGCAAACCATGAAATTCCTCTTCTACCCGCTTCATGTCATCAGTATTCGTTGCCATGCCCATCAATCCGCAGATCTGCACATGCGTCATGGCTTCGAGGCTTTTATCCTTCAATAAGGCACAGCATTCGTCGGCGCTGAAACCATGTTTGGCTTCCTCTTTAGCAATATGAATTTCCAGCAAGACACGAATAATCCGCTCATGGCGCGCCGCCTGCTTCTCTATTTCGTGCAGCAGTTTCTCACTGTCAACACTTTGAATCATCGAGATGTAAGGAGCAATTTCTTTCACTTTGTTGGTCTGTAACGGGCCAATAAAATGCCATTCAATATCTTTGGGCAAAACCTTTACTTTGCCTGTCAGTTCCTGTGCTCGGCTTTCGCCAAAGACACGTTGCCCGGCATCATAGGCTTCCTGCAAAGCTTCCACCGGATGGAACTTCGAAACAGCCACCAGTGTCACACCTTCAGGAAGTTCATCCTTCAGTCTCTTAATATTCTGAGAAATGCTTGTCATTATTTTGTTTCAGCCTCCTTCTTGGCCTCAGCCATCAGCTCTTCATCAGTCTTTTTTTCAGCCGGAACCGAGTTCGCATCAAAAGGAAAGACGTCGATCAGCATTGTTTCAGAAACAGAAGCGATCACATAATCCGCCATTGTTCCTTTCATGCCATCATTAAGCACAGCGATAGCATCTTCCAACGTTGTTGCCTGCGCCAGCATCTGCGAAGCCGTTTTCTTTTCTGCACCACTCTTTTCATCCAATGTAATGAAATAGACTTTGAACTTAAAGAAGCGGTCGCCCTTCTCATTGAAGAACAGTTCCGAATAGCGCGCTCTCTTAATATCGGCTACTGTAAACTCGCCGGAGATATAGGGTTGGATTTCTTCAATGATCCGAGCCTCAGCTTCAGTGAACGACATTGCATCGACCAAATAAGGTTCAGACACTTTTTTCTGCAACCCATTCTCCATTGTTTTCACATAGGATACCTTACATTCAAACCAATTATGCATCATATTCAATTATTTTTCTACAAATGATCTTTTGTTATTCAGCGACAAAGATACAGCAAACCGAGAGCAGAATAAAACAAACGTGTTTGTTTTTTATGCCGCGGTGCACTTATCATGGCTTTCGGAAGCAAAGATACTGCAAATCGAATACAGAACAAAATTTAAATTGCTCAAATCGAAGTTTGCAGTGGCGTCAGAAATTAGGTTCGTAGTGCATTTCTATTGGCTTCCACTTAATTTGCCGAACCTTCACATTGGTGAGTCTGATACTGCTGCAATAAGCCTCAAAACCAACTTTCCCATATTTTTTACTATTTATCGGTTCCGGATCAGTCACCTCCAAAATCACTTTGCCGTCAACGCAAATAAAGCAGTGACCATCCACACTTCCTGCAACAACATGATAAATCTTTCCCGGTTTATAATTAAACAGAGGAGTCCCTGCGTTCAGCTTATATTCCGGTGATTTTTCAATGCCGACCTTGCCTTCCCACCAGCCTTGAAGTCCGGCGACATAAGCGACATCCCGTTTATTCAGCTTTTCATTCCATGAGCCATTCCACATCACATTGATATCGTGATTGCTGGGAAGTACATTTTGTGCATCGAACTCCACACAAACATCACCGAAGTAATCGTGCAAAGAGACAATCATTCCAGGTGCATTTTCCGGATATTTCCCATAGCACCAACCATCCTTCACTTTCCATTCTCCGGATTTCACCTGCCAATTTTTCTCAAAATCATTATTCCGAAAATTATCCTCAAACAGAATGGGAGAGTTTGTCAGATCGATTTCCTTTTTCATGATTGTGAAGCGACCATTATCCGATTTGGGCTTGGATTTGCTCTTTGCAGAAGCCACAGCTGCAACCGAAATCATACAAAAAAGTACAAGAGCGAGAACATACATTAAGTTTTTCATTTTCTAACTGTTATTAAAATCATTGTCGGGACCAAAGCAGGGCATATTGTTCAACCAACTGTATTGTTTTCATTTAATCGTTTGCTTATTTCTTTTTCAGTGTTTTCATTCATCATATTCAATCTTGATACACACTTTGCGGACGTTTTTATCGGCGTTCGCGCTTGGCAAAACACAAGGCTGATGATAGTTGTCAGGGAAGAAAAGGAAAAACATCTGCGGCGTACTGTCCACATAGTTTATTTTCGAAGCTTTCCAAAACATATTATCCACTACATAAGGTTTTTCGACGGTAGCATCCTGTGGCCTGACGATTCCAAAACGCTCTTTCGCCGTCACACTCCATTGCAGATCAATATATTTCTTATGTGATTCGATTTTCTGCTCGCCTGCCGGTTGCAGCACGGCATCCTGAACATTGGCGAAACAATGATTGCCATCGATCACATATTTTCCGGCAGCTATCGTTTTCACATCGTGCGTTGCCAGCCATGCGAAAGCTTTGTCCCAGCGGCTTCTCTGCTTATGATATTGCGTGGCAAACTCCACCATATCCGTTCCACGATAGAGATTGGCTTTTGTGAAACCGTTGCGCCACTCACTTTGTGCCACCCATCGTTGCGCACTCTTTTTTGTCCATGACTTTGCAGATGCGGCCTCCGATGCAGTCATCATCACGAGCACAACCAGCATTGCCCATAAATAATTATTTTTCATTGCAATAGATATTTATCTAATTCGTTTCTAATTGAGATGAACAAAGATAGCAAATTCATTACTTTTGCACAACTAAAAACGAAACATCATGTCCATGTATATTATTCTCGTGATTGTAGGTTTCATAGCGGGGTTCTTTTCCGGATCAGTCGGTTTTGGCGGAGGAATGATACTGTTGCCGGTCATCACCTACTTTTATGGCGTCACCATTGCCGTTCCTGTCTCAACGATTGCACAGTTGCTAAGTAACTTGTCGCGTGCAGGATTCGGGTTCAAAGACATTCATTGGAAGGAAGTCGGGTTGTTTCTGATTTTTGCAGCGCCACTGACTGCTCTAGGTGCCTACGGTTTTGTCATCGTACCCAAACAGCTGATGACCAGAATCCTCTGTTGCTTTCTGATTCTCTTTTCCATCATGAAGATGGCAGGGAAGATGGAGCTTCCCAGGACGAAATCCACCGTGTTGATCGGCGGCGGAATAACCGGTCTGACCAACGGACTTCTTGGCATATCCGGTCCGATCAGCAGCGCAGTGTTCATGACTTTCGGCCTCTCGCCTGTCGCCTATATCGTCAGCGAAGCTACTGCAGCCTCAGCGATGCATATCATCAAAGCGTTCATGTACGGCAAGATGGATCTGATGGACGAACATATCTTTCTGAACGGACTTTTCATCGGCGTAGCAATGATGGCAGGTAATTTCTTCGCTCTGAAATTCATACGCAATGTCAACAAAAAGCTATATCAGAAAGTGATTGCCGGAATCATGATTCTTGTCTCGCTTTGGCTTATGATTGCCATATAGGAAGAAATATATATTTATCTTATACTGAGATCCATACATAAAAAAAGAACCCAAGTTCTATCAATCGCGATAGTCTACTTGAGTTCCTTTTTATATATTACCTTTCAATTTTTCAGAGCTGAATCCAGCGGATGTAAGCAAAATCCATACGATGCGGCAGATCCTTGTTCAGCGGATAAACACGGAAGCCCATCTTGTGGTTGCCTGCTTCGATAGGTGTTGTTGTCAGTTCGAAAGTCAGCTTCGAGCCTTCTTCTTTCAGCAACGTAAACGGCTCAACACCGATAAGTTCCAACTGATGATTATCAGGATTCTCCTTAGTCGTTACCATCTCAACGCCCAACATTCCTTGCAATTCATGACGATCGATCACCAGATTGAATTTATATTCTTTTCCAACGATCGGCATATCAGTAGACAAGTCCTGACTGCACGTAAACGATTCGACTTGGAAATTATCCCAATGGCTAGCCACTTCCTCTTTCCATGCAGCTATCGATTTAGCTTTTGCAAAACCATTGCTTTGCAGCAGCAGCGAACGAGTAGCCAGCTTGTTATAGAAACGATCGATATAATCGTCGAGCATACGTTTCATCGTGAAATCGGGAGCGATCTCCGACATTGAATTCTTGATGTATTGAACCCACTCAGGCGAGTAGCCTTTGCTGTTCTTTGCATAGTATGTCGGGATGATTTCAGTTTCGAGCGTCTGATAAATCGTTGCCGCATCAAGTTGATCCTGATACTGTTGGTTCTCGTACGAACGCTTGTCGGTCAGTGCCCAACCAGCGCCTTGCTTGTATCCTTCGTACCACCATCCATCGAGGACAGAGAAATTGAGGACACCGTTCATCTCAGCCTTTTCGCCGGATGTACCCGAAGCCTCAAGCGGACGCGTCGGCGTATTCAGCCAAACATCGACACCTGCAATCAGATGGCGAGCGAGACGCATATCGTAGTTTTCGAGGAAGATGATCTTGCCCAGAAATTCCGGACGGCGTGAGATCTCAACAATATGTTTGATCAAGCCCTGTCCGCCTCCATCAGCAGGATGCGCCTTGCCTGTGTAGACAAACTGTATCGGATACTGTTCGTTGTTGACGATTTTCGAAAGACGATCGAGGTCGGTAAAGAGCAGATGCGCACGTTTGTAAGTAGCGAAACGGCGTCCGAAGCCCACAATCAGCGCATTCGGATTGATTTTATCCAGTACGGAAACAACCTTTGCCGGGTCGCCCTGATTCTTGAGCCAGTTGTTTTTATATTCGCTCTTAATATATTTTATAAGCTTCTCTTTCAAAGCCTTGCGTATATTCCAGATGTCTTCATCCGGAGCATTCTGTATTGCTCCCCAGTATTTTTTGTTCGACTGGTCGCTGAAGAAATTCTTGTCGAAGTTCTCCATAAAGAAGCGTTTCCATTCTGTAGAAGCCCACGTCATCATGTGAACGCCGTTCGTAACATAGCCCACATGCAGTTCTTCCGGGAAATAGCCTTTCCAGATCGGTGCGAACATCTTGCGTGAAACCTTGCCGTGGAGCCAGCTTACGCCATTAGCTTCCTGGCAAGTGTTGAGTGCGAAGACACTCATGCAGAAACGTTCGTTCGAACCCGGGTTCTCGCGTCCCATATCGATAAATTCCTGCCAGCTGATTCCCAGTTTAGCCGGGAATTCGCCCATATATTTTCCAAAGAGGCTTTCGTCGAAATAATCGTGTCCTGCAGGGACAGGCGTATGCACGGTGTAGAGTGACGAAGCGCGAACCACTTCGAGTGCCTCATTGAATGAAAGTCCTTCATTATGAATATAATCAACGATACGCTGCACATTGATCAGTGCGGCATGTCCTTCGTTGCAATGGTAAATTTGTTTCTTGATGCCCAGTTTGTTCAGCATCAGTATTCCGCCGATACCGAGCAGATATTCCTGTTTCATACGATTTTCCCAATCGCCGCCATAAAGCTGGTGCGTGATGGAGCGATCCCATTCGCTGTTCTGTGGAATATCCGTATCCATCAGATACAAAGGAACACGTCCGACCTGCACTTTCCAGATATTGGCAAATACCGAACGTCCGGGATACGGCACTTCGAGAATCATCGGTTCGCCGTTAGGCATCAGCATCTGTGTGATAGGAAGTGTATTGAAATTCTGCGGTTCGTAGTTGGCGATCTGCTGTCCGTCAATTGAAAGCGTCTGAGTGAAATAGCCATAGCGATAAAGGAAACCAACAGCAGCGAAATCGACATTGCTGTCGCTTGCCTCCTTTAGATAGTCGCCGGCAAGAATACCCAGACCACCGGAATAAATCTTCAGCACATTGGTCAGTCCATATTCCATACTGAAATAGGCAACAGAAGGTTTTGTCTTATCGGGTGTCACATCCATATAATCGCAGAAGAAGGAATAAACCTCACGGATTTCTGCCATCAGAACCTTATCATGAATAATCTCTTCTATACGTTTATATGTCAAACTTTGCAGAAGGAGCATCGGATTTCCTTGCGTTGATGCCCACAAAGCCGGATCAATTTTCCCAAACAATTTGGCGCCTTCATGATTCCATACCCACCACAGATTTGTAGCCATCTCATACAGAGGCTGTAAAGCTTCAGGAAGCTTGGAATGTGAATAGACATCCTTCCATATCGGACTATTTGTGTTGTTGACTTTGATTTTCATTTTCTATATTATTTAATCTGTTTCAAAATTCATTCATTTCTGCATAAAAACGTCGTAAAGATAGACTTTTATTGTCACTTTGAACTCATTTTTAACCATTTCTTTTACATGATTGGTCTAAAGCATAGCAAAATGCATCCTGATAATAGCGAATAAACTTACTCCATTGAGCTTGTTCAGCAAGCTTTGTGCAATGTTGGTGAATACCCGTTATTTCGACTGTAGATTTTTCTGAAAGAGTGATTATTGCGTCGCGAATGGCGTTAGCCACTTCGTTATAGTTGAAATCCGTACGTTCTACCACGACTACACCATCGTCGATGTTGTTGCCGGCGACAGTTTTCTTCGCCCACAGTCCGAAACCTGCCAGCGTCGTCGTCACCGTCGGAATTCCGAAAGCGATGCTCTCAAGCGGCGTGTAGCCCCATGGCTCGTAGTACGAAGGATAGACGGTTGCGTCGAGTCCGATCAGCATGTCGTAATACGTTTTGTTGAAGATGCCGTCGTGTCCATCGAGATAGCACGGGATGAAGACGATCTTCAGCTTTTCGGCAGCCGTGTTTGTGAATCCGAGTTGTTGGATATAGTTCAAGGCGCGATCTTCGTCCATGTGATTGAGCCAGTGTGTAGAGAACGGCATCTGCATCGGCTTCGTTCCCTTTATATTACTGTCCATCATTGCTTTAAGATCTGAACGAGCCTCGCGCACCCACGCGGGTACCATAATAAATGCCACTACTTCGCGATGCAGTTTGTCGGAAACGCGGACATGATTCATCGCCTCGATAAACACATCGATGCCTTTGTTGCGGAACTCATAGCGTCCGCTGGTAGAGACAAGCAGCGCATCGTCGGATATCTTTGACCCTGAGAGCTTTTCGGCAGCGCTGATCAGCAATCGGCGAGCCTCCTTACGACGTGATGCATAAACGTTGTCGTCGGGCACAAAATCGAGTTCGAAACCGTTCGGAGTCACCACATCGGGTGTTTTATCAAGCAGTTGGCTACATTCGCGTGCCGTAATATCGCTCACGGTCGTGAAGCAGTCGGCATGATGCGCAGCCTGTTTTTCGACAGAGTGTTTGGCTTCCATATTGAGTTCGCGTGCCATCTGATCGCCGTGATAACCGTCAAGATAAGCATAGAGAGCCTTGTTGTTGCCGGCGATGGAGCGTCCGATAGAAGTGGCATGCGTAGTGAAAATCGTAGCGATGCGCGGCAGATGCTTGCACACATAGAGCAGTCCCATGCCCAGCATCCATTCGTTGAAATGCGCCACAACACGTTTATTCTCAAGATGATAGAATTCATAGAAACTCTCAATGACTTTTGCAACGGCATAGGCGAAGATGCACGAATCGTCGTAGTCGCCATAGGCATGCAGCGAATCGACCCGAAAACTGTCCCACATCTCAAAATAGAGCTTGTCCTTATCTTTGTAGAACGGCTTGAAATCGACCAGCACGACGAGCGGACGTCCGGGAATAGTCCACCGTCCCACTTTGATATTCAAACCTTCTGTGGCAGCCTTCTGTCGCCATTCTGTAAAAAGAGCATCATCTGACTGGAAATCGCGAGCGGATTCCTTTTGCCAGATATCCGGACCAATAAAGAGCACTTTATCTTTGTATAACTGCTGTAAAGTCAAAGCCTTAGTAGATAGGACAGTGTAGATTCCTCCCACTTTATTGCAGACTTCCCAACTGCTTTCGAACAAATACTCTGGCGTTGCTATTTTATTTATCATCATTTTTCTAAATTATGTGGCAAAGATACACTATTTTTATCTTTTTTCTGCAAGAATCGACAGATATCACAAATGAATTATGTAGCTTTGTGCAGTTTTTAAATTGATATATTATGGCTAAAAGAAGAATTTTAAAGAAGGGCATTTCATATGCTGCCGGAGATCTTTTTTCAGAGGCAATCATCGCTGAGCAGTACATTCCCAACGTTGACCACGAGAAAGTAGAACAACTCATGACTCGTATTCTTGATGTAGAAGACGACTTTATCTGCCGCGCTCATCGTCCGGACGGAAAAGACAATCCAAAGCTGGTCAAAGCCTACTACAAGAAACTCAAAGAAGATGTCAACACGGAATTCATGGCAATAGCCGACGAATTATTAAAATTGCACCACGAGAAGAAAGAAGAGCAGGCATGATGCAATGGATCAGCAGGAAACTTCTGCAATGGTATGGGTGGAAGTTGTTCCCGTGGAAAGAGGATTTCCCGAAATGTGTGATTTGCGTAGCTCCCCACACGAGCAACTGGGATTTTGTTGTGGGAAAGCTGTTTTATAATGCGGTAGGCAAAAATGCCAAGTTCCTGATTAAGAAAGAATGGTTTGTCTTCCCGATGAACATCCTTTTCAATATATTGGGAGGCGTACCTGTAGACCGCAGTCATCATCAGTCAGTGACCGAACAGATGATAGAGCAGTTTAAGAGGCGCGAAAAATTCCAGCTTGCCATCACCCCCGAAGGCACGCGGAAGAAAGTTGAAGAATGGAAGAAAGGCTTCTATTACATTGCTTTAGGAGCAAAAGTACCGATTCTGATCGGATTCTTCGACTATATAAAGAAAGAGGTCGGATTCAAGGGCGTGTTCTATCCTACAGGCAATGCAGAGGCTGATATTCAGACAATCCGTGGATATTATGCAGATGTGAATGCACATAATCCGGATAATTTCTAATCAATGTAGTACCCTTTTCATTCGAATGCAGTGTCCATTTCATTCGAATACGAAAGTCACTTCATTCGAATGTAGCAGTCATCGCATTCGGAAGAAAAAAAATTTCATTCGAATGAATTTTTAAACACCCCGTAAAATTATGGCAGAACAGTTACGCATCGGAATGATTCAGGCGAACATCGTCTGGGAGCAGAAAGAAGCCAACTTCGCACTCTACGAACGGCTTTTGGGCAAGCTCGCGGGGAAAGTAGACCTGGTTGTGATGCCCGAAATGTTCGCTACAGGCTTCACGATGAACGCCTCCGCTATGGGCGAAACGAACGACGGCGTGACGATGCAGCACGTCAGCGAGTGGGCGAAACGTTATGGCACAGCTATTTCAGGCAGTTTTATTGCTATCGGAGGAGAGCAGTATTTCAACTATAACGGGCATTGTTCCATCGACATCGCTTCCTCTAAAATCGATGCATCCGAGAGCTTGGTGAACGTTCGCGAGCAGTATTTTAATCGGGCTTTCTTTGCAAAACCCGACGGAAGCGTCAGCTTCTACGACAAGCGTCATCTGTTCAGGATGGCACACGAAGACCGCTACTTTGCTTCGGGCGACAAGCATATGATTGTTGAATATCAAGGATGGCATATCTGTATGCAAGTGTGCTACGACCTGCGTTTTCCCGTTTGGAGTCGCAACACTGACAACGGCTACGACCTTCTGATTTACGTTGCCAACTGGCCTGAAGCGCGACGCAATGCATGGATTTCGTTGTTGCAGGCGCGTGCAATCGAGAACCTGTCGTATGTGTGCGGTGTGAACCGTGCGGGAACGAACGGCAGCGGCATCCTTTTTCATGGCGACTCGATGATTTTCTCCTATAAGGGCGAGCGTTTGGCGAACCTCGGAAAGCGTGCCAACAGCGTCAGTGTCATCACTTTAGAAAAATCGCCTCAGGAGCGTTTCCGTCAGAAATTCCCGGCATGGATGGATGCAGACCATTTCACGATAGAGTCGTGAATACTATTTTCTTGTTGCTGACGCAGCGTTCTGATTGATGGGCAGTTGTATAGTAAAGCGACTGCCTTTGTTTTCTTCCGAATCAAGCTTTATCGTACCATTGAACTTCTTGATGATAAGTCGGCAGATCGACAGTCCCAGACCCGTTCCCTGTGCGAACTCGTCAAGTTTGCTGAAGCGTTCGAACACCTCTTTCTGCTTGTCCTTCGGAATACCTTTACCCGTATCTTCAACGAAAAGATGAACAAACTCAGGATTGACATCGACATAATAGCCGATTTTGATATAGCCCTTGGTCGTAAACTTTATCGCGTTATTAATCAGATTGGTAAGCACTTGCATCAAACGATGGCGATCGGTCATGATCATGAGCGGTTCTGGCGGCACTTCTATCAGCAGTTTCACCGTGGCAGGCATCAGTATGTTTTCGGTGTTGAAAACCTCTGTGATCAGATCGGTAAGATTGCGTTTTTCAAAAACCAAATGCGCATACTCAGTGTCGATACGTGTCAAATCGAGAATATCATTGATAAGTTTCAGCAGATGGTTGCTGTTGGAGTTTATCAGATTGACAAACATCTCCTTTTCTTCCGGATCGAGCTCCGCTTCGTTCGAAGTGATCAGGTTTGAGAACCCGACGATGGCATTCAGCGGCGTACGAATCTCGTGACTCATGCTCGCAAGGAATACCGACTTTGCCTTTTCCGAATCTTCAGCGCGTTGTTTGGCTTCGATCAGTTCCTCCTCCTTGCGTTTTACATCCTCCACATTCAGGCAAAGGCCGATGCAAGTTCCTTTTGAATTGTATCGATAGCGGAACTCCCACCACTCATAATCATCATTTTTGAAACGGCATCGGAACTGACCGGTAAACTCTTTGCCTTCATTTTTGCAAGCCAGCTGAATATCCTCCCGGAATCTGGTTTTGTCTTGAGGGCTGAGATTATAGTTCACAAAATGGTCAAAATATAGCGCCTTATCTTCCATCTTGTTAGAGGCATAAAACCTCGGATCGAAATAGACCCGATTATTTTCCTGACGAAAAGGATAGGCATTGCCCGCATCGAGCGACATCGATAGAAAGCGTTCGTTTTCAGAGAGTTTCTCATCTGTTTCATGCCGTTTTCTGTTTTCTTTCATATACAGTCTGACTACACCGAGGATGATGGCCAGGAGAATAATAAAAATCGTAACCGAACCGATGATCATGTAGTTCTTATATTCCTCCAAAAACGGCATCCCGACGATATGATAATTAGATGGGACCTTGCTCATATCGATATTCCAACGCTGCAGCTGGCTCCAGTCCACATAATAGTCTTTTGGTGAAATGCGAATCGGTATGTTTGCGACCTTCGTTCCTGTCAGAATATGCGAAGCCGCATCCACCGTTTGGCGTATCGTCACATCCAAAGGAGTAAAATAGCCGCCCACATAGCCTTCCTTGCAGTTAAAGCCCTCTTCGACAGCCGTAAACGTAGGCGTATTGGCAATAAATCCCAATCTGATGGAAGTGAAATCACGTTTACATTGGATAATCACCATACGTTTATCGCTGTTATTGAGCAAATTCATCAAAGAAAACAACTCGTTGCGCCCGTCTACGATCCGATAATTCGTTTCATCAGGATGTGCGCTTTTATAGCCTCTGTTACGGTGAGGAATCAACTGAATCATCGATCTGATAACCGAATCCTTCACCGTAGACGACTGATTCTCATCCAAAAAGAGATTGTTATCCTGAATTTCCTTCAAGATATCCTTAGTAGAACTACGTCCTATAAAAGTATTGTCCACCCAAAACTGCATGTCGAGATGACCAAGAAGCTTTTCTACTACCTGTGTAGTCTTCAAATATGCCGGTCGAGTATAGAACCCGGTAATATTCGGATATTTTTCGAGCAGTTTCCAGTTAGGGAAATTCACGCCGCCAAAGACAACAGGCACCTCATGTGCAAACGGATGCTTGCAAGCCATAAGGGCATAAGCAGCTTGGTCGTCGTAAACCAGAATAAGTTCGGCATTCCATCGCTGAGCGGAGGAAATGAAATCATACATACGTTGGTTCTCTTCATGTTCCAGGAAGCCTTCGCAGTCGAGGTAGTCAATGTGAAGATCGACTTTTATATTATGTTTGAGGAATGCCTGTTTAATTTCATTGCTGCTATTTTCATACCCGGCATAATCGGGTTTATAAGAATGTATGACCAGGATTCTGTGCGGCTTAGTGCTATCAGAATGGCAACAAAAAAAGAGGCTCATTATTCCAAATAATGCAACCGCAACCATCAATAACAAACCAAAAATCCTTGATTTACTCATAATTTAAAAAAGTAATCCCCTTTACTTATTGCACAAATTTACAGTCAAACAGACTGCAAAAATATAAAATAAAAACGAATTGAGCAGATATATCCATAAAAACACATCAATTGATTGTAATACTTTACCTGCTCATGGGAAGCAGAATGTTGAAGGCAGTACCTTTATTTTCTTCGGAAGAGATTCGGATAGTCCCTTTCAGATGTTCGACGATAAGCTTGCAGATAGACAGTCCCAAACCTGTTCCGGGCACAAACTCATTGAGTTTGTTGAAGCGTTCGAACACCTCCTGCTGCTTTTCTTTGGGGATTCCAATACCTGTATCTTTCACAAAAATATGGACGAACTTGGGATCGTCGGCAACGCAATAGCCAAAAGTGATCGAACCTTTCCGGGTGAACTTCACCGAGTTGCTTAACAGGTTCGTGATTAGCTGCGTCAGACGGAAATGGTCTGTCAAGATGGTTATCGGCACTTCAGGAAGCTCCAGTTTCAACTCAACGCCTTCGGGAATCTGCATCTGTTGCGCCTTGAAAACGGAATCAAACAGCTCAGACAACTGGCAATCGTCGAAAGAGAACGAAAACGTACTGGATTCGATACGTGACAAGTCCAGGATATCATTGATGATACTCAGCAGATGCTGACTGTTCGAATTGATGAGCGCGACGTACTCGTTCTTCTCCTCGGGCGTCGTTGTGTACTCGTCCATACCGAGAATATTCGAGAACCCGACGATGGCATTGAGCGGCGTACGTATCTCGTGACTCATATTCGCCAGGAAAACCGTCTTCGCCCGCTCCGACTTCTCGGCGCGCTGCTTCGCCTCCATCAGTTCCTGTTGCTTGCGCACTTTCTCTTCGATATTCACGCAAGTACCTATAAACGTGTGCTCTGCATTCGAAACATAACGGAACTCCCACCACTCGTACTTGTCGCCACCGAAGCGGCAGCGGTATTTGGCCTGAAACTCTTTGTTCTGATTTTCCATCACCTCCTTCAGATTATTGTAGAACGAAGAGACGTCGTCAGCATAAATCAGTTCGCGTGTGGCAAAATCGAAGGAGAACGGACCCTCTTTCATCTGGCAATGCTTGTAGAAATCAGAATTGAACGTAACCATGTCGCCCACAGCACTATAGGCGAAGGTCGTACCAGCCTTGAGCGACATCAGCAGGAACTGCTCATCCTCTGCCAGCTTCTTCTGCGCATTCTTACGCCTTTGCACCTCCAAATGGAACAGATGCAAGATATAATAGGCAATCAAAGCCAGCAGTAAAAATAGCGCAATGGAAACCAGGATTATAGCTTTCTTATATTTCACTTCAAATGGCACATTACTGTAATGATAATACACAGGCAACTGCTTATCGTTCAGATTGAAGCGCATGGCTTCATGCCAGTTGATCCAATACTTTTTCGGCAAAGGCCGGATGGAAAAGGTGCTGACCGGAGTGCCTTTCAGAATGCGTGCAGCAGCGATAACCGACTCGTTTATAATAACATCGGCATTAGTAAAGTATCCACCCAGGAACCCTTCGTCTGCCTCAAAACCATCTTCAACAACACTTAATACAGGCTTTTTGAGCAAACGTCCCAGCTCCTCAGACGAATAGTCGCGCTTGCACTGGATAAATGTTGCCACTGCATCCTGCTGATCGACAAACCACAACAGGTTGGAAGTCGTTGAGCGGGAATTGACATAAAGATATTCGGTTTTCTTCGGCGAAATACCCAATATGTAACCAAAAGTATTCCATGTCGTATCTTTTTGGAGATCAAACGAGGAGTCGGTCAACGCATAAGTATAATTCAGAAACCGATTGATACCCGCCGCCTTCACTTCCTTCAAGAGCTGCAGTGAAGCATTGCGCCCCAATGCCGTCATATCACACCAGAAATGGATGTAGTTCTTGCCGAAAAGTTGCTCCGACATCTTCGCCACCTTCATGTATTCAGGAGGCGTACTGAAGCCGGTAACATTGTTATATCCTTGAATAATAGACATATTCGGAAACTCTACACCGCTGAAAACGACGGGCACGCGATGCACCATCGGATGGTTGCACTTCAGGAGCGAATAGGTGGCCTGATCGTCGTAGACCAAAATCAGGTTGGGATTCCAGCGCTTTACTGTATCGATGAAACGATACATGCGCAAAAGTTCCTGCTGCTCATTATATTTCTCACAATCGAGATAAAAAGTCTTGAGTTCGACAGAGGTATGGGCTTTTTTGAAATCCTTCTCGATCATTTTGTCGAGGTTCTTATAGCCTTTGTAATGAGAATCGTAGGAATGAATGACAACGATGCGATGTTTTTCACTTCTGCTTTGAGAAGTACAGTTGGAAAACAAAAACGCTGCCATAATAATTCCCAATATCTGAATAATGGTTATTCGTAGAGGGAAAACGGTATTAACAAAAAAGGGTTTCATCCAATCAATCAACGATTTTACTCACATAAATAAATATATATGCACAAAGATAAATGATATTTTTTAGTGAATCATCCGTTTGGCTGTTTTTTTTAAATAATTATTCATATTCACAATGCCAAACAAAAAAATAGCACGAACTTTAGGATTCTTGATGTTTCAGAAATACCTAATCGAAGCTCGTGCTAAAAGAAACTTATTAATAAGCCTTCAGTTATTTAAATAATGGCTAATTTTATCTGAATGACGATTCTTGAAATTTTCAAAAATGTCAAAAATGTCAATAATGTCAATAATGTCAAAAATGTCAACTGACATTTTCGCGTCATTTACTTATTTTGCTGTACTGTCCATGAGAAACTCTATAAAGCATACCCTTCTTAATAAAACTAAGAATATACCTATATGAGCTACTCGCTGAAATGGCCAAAGAAGAAGCAACAGTCAGTGATTCCGGAGTATCAAACTTTTCGGGCAATAAATCATAATACCGTTGTACAAGCATTGCTTTACCAACCTGAACCACCGGCTTTTCAGCATGCGACTTCGGCATCATCCCGTACACCCTTACCATGTGCTGCAAAAGCACGGTGAGAATACGCTTTGCCGATTTAAAATCATCATCACAGCAAGTCAATACTTTCGGCAACTCGCCATTGTCCATGATTCTCAAAGCCGACAGGATCATTATAATACGAAAGGTGATCACACCCAAACGTCTGACTGAAGCCACAATATCCAGACCGAACAGATCGGAGTACTCGCGCTGTATGCCGTCGAAGAAGATGTTGAACTCCCGCTGTTGTTTCTTCGTCATATGGAAACGGATGGCATCCGAAGCTTTCAGCGATTTATAAAGTTCGTAGAACTGAAGTCCCAGGCGCTTGAAATAGATGTCGAGCGTTTCGGAATCGGAATTTGCAAACACATCGTTCCAAACCAGACGCGTCTGTATATAATAGAACATGAAACGACTGAACAGACCGTTCTCCGTATCGGGAATCAAGCGTCGCACCTGGTTCGGCGTACCGGAAAGGACGGCCGAGAGGCGCGGTAACTCCAGTTCAACAAACTCACGGTCCTTGCGCCGGTGGTACGAAATCGTTTCATGATGAAACGCTTTGCGGAAGCCGTCGGAATAGTTGCCATGCTCGCTGTTGAAGGTCTGCGTCAGCGTATCGCCTTCGGTTTCAAACATCAGCCCTACTCCATCATTATCATTCAACACCTGAAAGACAGCCGTTGCGGAACTGTTTGCGGGCACAAAGAGTGCACGTAGCGGCGGTTCGACGGGGATTTCGAGCTCGGACTTGTTCTTCGATTCATTATATTCGTTCTGCAAGCGCTCATATTCAGCTTGTTCCAACTTTGATTGCTGGCGCAGATCGCGGTGTATCGGCTCTACCAGACGACGGCACAGCGTGAGGCGCCCTTTGCCGGCCGAAGCGGGAGCGGTAACAAACAGGAACAGGTTCGGGAACACTTCGCGCTGCGCATAGATGCCATAGATATTGGGCAGACAGGCAGAAATCACCGTGAGTGCACCCAGCAACAGCAGGTCGGCATCCTCAGCGGAATTATTTTGAGCAACAACCTGGCGCAACAGCGTCGGAAGCTGCTCTATCGCAATGCCATCCTCCTCTTCACCTTTTTCTACAGCAGAAGTACGGATGATAGTAGACAGCGGTTCGTTCATTGCCTGATCGTCGCCACCCGACTCACTGTCGGCTTCCATTTCAGCAGCCGACCCAAGGTTCAGAGCCGCAGCCAAATGATTGTCCGTGGAAGCAGCTTTGACATCAACAACCGCACCGGTATTGACATCGACCTTCACTTCTTGCAGACTGTTTCCATTTACCATATATATATTTGCCTCGTTGCCCGTCTCTGATTTGCCGGAAATCTTCAAATTGTCAGTTGACATTTTTGACATTATTGACATTTTTGACATTTTTGACATTTTCGCATCCCGTTTTTTAGCCAAAGAGACTCCCGCCTGCTTCGCCAAGTGAAAAAAAGTATTCACCTTGACGCCATGGCCATGCGCCGAAACGCACGCCGTGTACTGCTTGTCGGTCTCCTTCGCCGTATAGCCGGGATAGAAACGGCTCAAACGATGGAAATAACTGCGCCCCACTTCGCCCAAGGCGTCGGCGAGCGCGAACCCGAGATTACGCCAGTCGGCATAGTCGGGGGCAATATCTACATGCGCCTCCTCCACGCGACCGACAACGGTCTCGATATCCTCATCAATACTGTTCGAAGCGAAGGCCGCCTTCTGTGCAGCGGCACGCTTCAATGATTCTGTTGCAACAGCCAGCGGCATCGCCGACGGCGCCATGGCGCGATGCGGCTCCTGTTGCGGAACCGCCAGCCATTCACGTGCGTTAAATTGCTTCTTGCTCATAATTATTAATATGTTTGGGATGAATATAGACATTCGGATCGTGCGGTAGGAAACAGGCACGCGACACGTCGCTGCCCGACTTGTCGACAGCCACACCATACGTCTGACTGATGTAGTTGGCTACCGCCTGGAAATATTCGCTGTGCGAAACAGTGGGATCATCCTTCGCAATGACCCATTTAAGGCCATCACCGGAGGGACTGACGAAGAGCAGCTGGGTGTCGAAATATTCGTCCGCCAGCAGCTTCGCGCGGAATCCTTCGACATCGTCCAGATGATCGAAATCGAAACAGATAAGCCCCGAATGGCGAAGGAGGTTCTTGACATTGCGCTTCTCGAAAACGCCCGAGAAAGTGCAGTAACTGAAGTTGCTACGCTTGAACTTGCTGGCCTGTTCCGCAGTTTGCTGCGCACGAAGCAGCCCCGTAGGCGTCTTTGCCCACGGACCGGCAATATAGGTATAAGCATCACGAAGGGTAATCGTTCTAAAAGGTGTCGTGTTTCCCACGGGTAATTTGAAAAACGAAAATACGTGGCTCGATTTATCGATGGAAAGGAGCTCGCCCGCATTCGGCGAAAGCTTCTCGACGAAAGAGGGACATGTCAGCAACATCTGACCCATCTTATCGTTCGGGTCTGCCGCCATCTCTCTCAGAATTTCTGCTATAGATTTCGGTTCACGCATATCCACCTCCGTGTTTAAAGATGAACTGATCGGTCTGCCACGACGGATGACTCATCCGACCTGCAAATTCGCTGACACGCTGCATGCGATGGAGGGAGGCATTCATGTATGCGTATGCATATGCGTTTGCAGTTACGTCTGCACACGGCAGACCGCTACGTCCACACTGTGCTGCGCCATCCGATGCTTGGCTGGAGGCAATCATGCCTTCGCTAACAACAGAAAAGGGCGATCTTTCAGCCCTATCCACGAAGTCGGCCATCGTTTCCGACAGCCGCTTACCATTGAGACTTTTCTTAAATAACGACATATTCTATTTCAATATTTTTAATTCATTATACTATTTTTTAAACTCTAACGCACTACAAATATAATAAATGGAGCCTATGAAAACAAATGTTTTTCGGAGAATATATTGCCATTTTCAAGTTCCTTAACAATTAGGCGTATAAATAAATTAATCATCTATATATCAATATATTATAGAAAAATATCCCTTTAGAAGGTTTGTTAAAATATGTTCTCAAGGCCTTTTGTCCGAATGAAATAAAAACGCACTTATAAATAAAATCTATAAAGCTTCCACATCACCTTCCCAAAACCTCCCTTCCAGCGAAAAATCTCCATAAAATCCGCATGACTTCTCCACAAATTCTGTACAAAAAAAGGAATGGATAGTCACAAAAAAAAAGGCGTACTATTTTATGAGCACTTAAAAAGAAAGTAAGCAAAAAGTTTGCAGTGAAGAAAAAATAGTCTAACTTTGCATCATCTCATCAACCAGGTTGTTGAAGGAGTTACGGGGTCGTCTGTTATTCAGGCGACCCTTGCTTTTTACGACTCATAATATCTACGGCGAGTGAATAAAGAGTGAATTCCTTATTGCCAATCGATTTTTTCCAATTAAAATATTCTTTCTGTTTCTTGATTATTTGGTGATGGTAGTCTGCACAAAAAGCAGTCCAAGGTAAAACGAATTTATCCCTCACGTCAAGAACAATGAAATAGTTATTATTCCATCTATTTTCAGTTTCAATATCATTTACTTCAAGCCAAATACAAATTCGATTCTTGCCTTTTCGCTCTTCTTCCCAAAATTTTAAAGAAAATATTTCGGCCTTTTCAATTCCCGGCTTACACCATGGCATTCGCTCACATCTCCGCAAATCCGGAGTTCTGTTCGCTTCATCATGCCCTTCATGCGTCATGTGGTAGAAGGTATAGGCATTATCCTGATACATAGGGTTAAATTTCAATTTAAAAACAAGATCCTCAACATGAGGTTTATTATCAATAAAATCATGCTTGAAAACTTGATATACCTTATCAATATATTGAGTCTTGTAATAAAACTGATCATGTGTTTGCTGATATGCCTCATGATTCAAGCTCATTTTATTTGGCACGACTAATGCTCTAAAATGAAGACTCTCATTATCAAAAAAATAATTCAACACATCCTTATAATAATCTATTTTTGATTTCGAAACAGCATTCCATTTCAACTCATTTGTCGGTTTAAGACCATACTTCACCTTCAACTCTCTTAGTCTTTTAAAAGCTTTATCTTTCTCAGATTTTTGGCACCAAACACCTCCTATAACCATAATATTACTACCATCATGCTCTAAATGGCAGCTTTCATCACAATATATATTATATTCCATATTCATCTATATTACAAGCATTTATATCAAATTACAATTTCTATCGCAAATTAAGATTTTTCGGAGGACAAAATTCAGTACATTATCATCCTGCACCTTCTCATATTCCTGCCATACATGTACAAAAATAGTCTTTTATTTTTATAAAACAACGAAAGCTACATAGAAGATTTGATTAATGACATTTCGATTCACACATAGAACATACTTACAGATATATATTATACTCTTATAGTTGTCTAAAATGCATTTCTATTGAATCAGCCGATTATGATGCCTCGACACAAAAAAATAATAAACACACAGACACAAAAAAAGGGGTGTACCTTTTACAGTACACCCCTTTCGGACTTAAATTATTAATCTTATTTTATCTCGTTTGTTCGAGAGCTTTCTTTTTTGTTTCATCCGAATGATTTTCTCATTTCATCCGAATGTTTTACCCATTTCATTCGAATAAGTTTGTCATTTCATTCGAATGAATCACCTATTTCTTCCGAATGTATTTCATATTTGATTCGAATGTTTTATAATTGGCAAAACGAAAAGTATAATTTTGCCAATTGAAAAGTATAATTTTAAAACGGCGTTCAAACAATGATCGAACGCCGTTTTAGTAAGGTTCATCTCATGCTTCTTTGCTCATTAATGATTTTATTTCAGTATCTGTAAGCGACTTAAGATATATAGCACAATGATTAATTGTTCCTGTATAATATCTTCCTTTTGTACCACTTGTTGTCTGATATGCACCAAGCAAGACATTTGTATTAAATGTTGTAGCAAGTATATTTGATGTTACATCCACACCGGAAGGATATTTATCGTTCGTAAATAAAGTAAATGTGTTCCCAGACCTTCTTATTGCACTGCATTTCTTAGTATTCAACAGATTTGAATTATGTATTATGTTTAATGACGTATATGCCGCAAATCTGCCGTACTGACCAGCATTATAAGGAATATCTATGCAAAATCCCGGATAACTTCCACTTTCGTACAATGCGTGAATTATTGTACCTAAATAGCCGGTAAATGTAGATGTGTACGAAATCAATACAGTAAAATCTTTTGCAGAGTCAAATAGTTTGATACCTGTATCTACATAGTTACTGCCAGTAAATGATAGACCGGTTACATTATAATCAGCCTTATCGGACGTTGTTATTAATCTTCTTCTCATATCGTTATACGTAATATCGGATTATTATCAATCCATCATGACCTTTGCCACCATAGACGCCACGAATACCACCGCCGGTGTATCCACCATCAGCGCCTCCAGAACCTCCATCACCAGCATTTTTACCATCAATGCCGAGATCAGACATTGAAGAGTTAACATCCAAATTGTGACCTCCATTTCCGCCCGTTGCATACAACTGACCTGTGGGCAATCCCCATTCGCGAGTCGTATGCCCTTGACCGGTTCCAGCTATATAACTACCTTGTCCTGCATTACCGTTACTACCATCTGAACCACCCGCTGAACCACCGGACGCAATATAACCAGATCCGCCAGAACCACCATTACCGCCTCTTGCATAATAAGTGGATGCAGGAGCGTAACCACCTTGTGCTTGATATGCAGATGATTTAAATTGAGAATATCCACCATTACCTGCCGAATAATAGCTAGTAGTACCTCCGGCTGATCCGCCAGATCCAACTATTATTTGAATTGATTCGCCAGGTGTTACAGCAATCGAATTTCCATCCTTATAGCCATTGCTTTCAGACTTATAGCATTTCGTATATCCTCCACCTCCACCACCAAGAGCACCACCTGAGCCAGCGCCAACAAGGAACACGTCAACACTCGTGATATTATCCGGAACAGTGAACATATAAGTTCCGGCTGTATCATAGCGCACCTCATGTGTCTGTTTATGTGTTGTATAACATCTTTTTCTCACCGTCTATCTGGAATTATCACAGTTATTATACTGTCGTTGCGGACTACTATCGTACCTTCCTCAATTTTAGAGGTTGCATGAAAATGAGTACTTGATAACGCTATATAGTAGAATAGCGTTAATGTTGTTGCTACTATAAGTAGTAGCTTGTCTATGTTGTGAGTTAATCTAATTGTTGTTTCCATTTAATCTGCTGTATAAGGAGCTGATGGAACAGTGAAAGAGCTTGTCCATCTTGCTATGTTACTAATTCTCAATTCATCTATATAGCCATAAAGAAATTCAGAATAGCTGTTAGACATTCCTGAATTTCTATTATACCCTATATATAGATTTTCTGTAAAATTATATGTGCTACTGAATGAACCAAGTAATACGCCATTTATGAAAACATATATTACGCCCTGTTTTCTTACTATTGCAATATGTGTCCATCCATTTATTGTTGTAGCTACATTTAGTTTGTTTCCTTGTGCATAAAAGCAAACATATGTTCCGCTACTGTTTAATGCTAATACACCTGCTTGAGTATTTGAGCCTCCAAAGTCTAATATAATAGCATTTTTATTCATAGTTACATAACTCTTTACTGATATCCACAATTCGACCGTAAAATCCCCACCACCTAATACAATTCCTGTATCAATATAATTTTTGCATGGTGCAGATGAATTCTGTAGATAAAGGCATTGTCCAAATTTTCCAGTTACATAACTAAAATTATTAGAGCTATATAATGAAGCATTCTTTGTATTTCCACTTTCATCATTCATATTACTTTCGAAATGAAGCAATTGAATTGTTTTTTTAGTCATATTGTTGAATAATCGCCTGCTCATAACTCTATATTTAATTCGAATGTCAAAAATGGCGGATAATCGGCTTTCACGTCGATGGCGGCTATCTCTGATAATGTTACACAATTATATGTTCTCGCTTTAAGACTTGATTTCAAATCCCATGTTTCTTTGCAGTACAATTCTAATCTTGGAATCTTCTCAGAAGCCCAAGTAATTGGCACATCGATTGACTGCGGTGGCATATCATCACTCCATAGCTTTGTAGTCGTTTTGCCATACTTTGTTAAAGATGGCAGCGTAAGATTGAGCATTGAATTTCGCATATCGACGTCCATCCACGTTTTCATATTCGCAATTTCTTCTGTAATTTGGTTGCCTTCCTTATCTACCAAAATATTACCATTAGCGTCGCGTTTGAATCTGACAACCGAAATGAAAAATTTGTTACTAAACTTGTCCTGAATATCAATTTCTTCATATTTAGCCAGTCGAGCTTTTTCCAGGTCAGTTGACTGGGATGTTTCGGGCTGATCAGGATCATTTAGTTTCATTGCCAATACTTCTTCAATGCTTGCAGTTGTATTGGCTTCGTGAAACGCTATCTGTTCATCTGAAAGTTTAACCCATTTTCCAGCCCTATAATCATTTAGGCTATTCCCTTGATCATAGTTTGCATCGAGTTCAAAATTGAATTCGACGTAAATATCATGTATGTCTTTATTAATGTATATCATATTGTTATGTGTTTAATTCGCCAAAAACTCGTGTTGATAGACCGTTGTAACCCGTAGCTTTCTGATATTTATAATAACCATCGACGGCTCCCGAACTCCATCTAAGATACCAGGCTATTTCATTGTTATACTGAGTTGAAGACCAATTTACATCAGAGCCTAAAGAATCGCCGCCAATTTTTGCCAAAGCGGTATTAATTGCTGTAGAGTTCTGATATGCGGCATAAAGTTCTCCCAACGCAGGAAGAAAGCCGTGTTGACCGTTAGGGAAAGTAAATATACTACAATAATAAGCCGACGGAGCATTGCTTCCAAATGCAGCCAATATATAATCAGTATTCGATTTCCCCTTATAGTCTGTTTTAGCGGTTGTAGCACTTGTAGAAACAAGTACATTACTTACGATAGAAGGCGTTTCAGACCAATGCGTTGAGGTCGTATAATTTGTTTTTGCAATAATAAATCTGCAATTGTCTGTTACAACTGCAACAGCATTAGCATTGCTGGACGATTGAGACCAATTTGCGACCGTGTACAGTTTTCCATCAACTGATTGTATGTACACGCCGTTTGGCACTTTACTAGCTTTAAAACATCTTCTTCTCATTAGTCTTGTGTTTTAACGACTATAGAATAATATCCTGCCGCATAGCATAAAATGCTAATCTCGAATGGTGTTCCGGACACCGTCGTTATAGAACTTCCACTCATGGAAACAAATGATCCGCTGTTTGGAATTGGTTGCGTAAAAGCTGCCGACGGCACGCATCGAATATATAATTCCTGTCCAACCTCCATAGCAGCGGCTAAAGAAAGCGAAGTAGCTGCCGATAATGTAGCTGTGATTAATCTCTTTGTTATAGGCAATGAAGCGAGCGTTGTTACTGCATTGCTGCCATAATTGTAGTCGCTTCTTGTCTTGTCTGTTGACGACATCAGGCCATTGGCGGTTGTGGTGGCGACAGCGGTCGTTGTGGCATTTACACCCGGTTCTCCTTGCGGTCCTTGAGGGCCTGTTGCCCCGGTTGCACCTGTGTCGCCTTTAGGGCCTTGTGATCCGGTTGCTCCAGTGGCACCGGTATCGCCTTTTACACCCTGCGGACCTGTTGCACCTGTAGCGCCGGTATCACCTTTGGCTCCATTTGTGACAGTGAATGTTGTTGTTGTGCTATTAGTATAAGTTACGGTATATGTGTCTACAAGCCCACTGGTTGATGTCTTTACAATACTTGATATACCATTTCCTGTTGCACCAGTAGCACCCGTGGCACCTGTTTCACCTTTGGCACCTTGCAATACGCCATTATCAACCCAACCTTTGGATGTATCATAGATGTATATCTCGTATGGAGCGGCTGATCCAACTCCATATACGTCGCCGGCCGATGGTGATGTCACTCCTGATTGCAATGACGATAGTGTTGCGTAGTAGCCCTTTATTGTGAAGTTCTTTCCGGCAGGTCCTGTTGCACCAATAGCACCGGTATCACCTTTGACACCTTGCGGACCTGTTGCACCCGTGTCACCTTTTACACCCTGCGGACCTGTTGCACCAGTAGCACCAGTATCACCTTTAGGACCGGTAGCACCGGTATCGCCTTTGGCTCCATTGGTAATGGTGATAGTGCCTGTTGAACTGTCTGTATAAGTGATTGTATAAGTATCTACAAGCCCACTGGTTGATGTCTTGACAATATTTGATATGCCCTTACCTGTTGCGCCTGTTGCACCGGTATCGCCCTTTGGCAAAGTAAGATTAAGCTTGTAGATAGGGTTCCCGCTGGTGTCATTGCCACCTGAAACGAATGCGGCCACAGCACTGTCACCTTTAGTAACGGTTCCAGTAGATAGTACTGGCGTTTTGCCATCTATACCCTTCAGCAGCGATACGGCGACTCTAACGAGCGTGTAGGTTGAGCCGCTGACGTGGAATACCGGGAGCGAGCTGATGCCGTCCAGGGATGTTGCCAAATCATACTGCGACGGGTCCTTAGCATTTTGGTTCAGACCGTTAATAACCTGCGTCAACAGCTTGCTCAAGTCGTCAGCTGTCAACACTACATTTGTCAATATCAAGTCACCTGCTGCCATGGTTATGCTTCTTTATTTTCTTCAAAAATGCTCTTGAAATCGTCAAGAGCTACGTTGATGATCTTCTTTGCTTCGTCACATGTTATGCCGTCTTCAAGAGAGATAAACATCTTGCCTGTTGAGTAGGCGTTCAAGTTGCCTACCGGCCTTGATGATGCGTTCAATACCGAGCAGTTGACGTTTGAAACAGGTTCGTTCGTCAACTGATTGATGTTGTAGCTCAACTCGTATCCTGCAACAGAGTTTGAGCCTTGTCTGATGCGTGTGTCTTTTTTTACTTCCATTTTACTTGCCATTTAATAGTTCACAAATCTGGCCATATCCACCTGCAGACAGGAACTTTTCGCATGCTCTTTTGATAAGAAGCGATTCCTTGTCTTCGATATCAACAGTTCCTTTTGAGGCATTGATCTTTTGAAGCAACTTGTATGCTTCATACTTTTCGTCTGCCGAAAATCCATCACCACATGAATAGAGGTATTTGCATACCAGATCTTTCATGATTATTCCTTTACCATTTTCTTTCAAGGCATTTCCTTGAAAATCTTTTGCTTCAATTTCAAAGTTTACGTTCATATTGTTATTGTTTAATTGTGATTCATATAACCGCCATGCCACCTAGAATTCACTTTATCATACACAATCATAATCATTGATCCGTCGCTGGACGGAAAACTATAATTTTGGTTATATTGGCCAAGATTGACTATATGACCATTCCCATTTATTGTATAACTTCCCGTATTGATGTTTTTAAATACATAAACCTGTCCTTCTTCCGGAGAAGATGGAAGAGTAATAGTTATTGCACTCGTTGCCGTAACCAAAATTATATTGTCCATGCCAGAAAGCGTCTGACTAGAAGATATTCGTCTTGTTCTCAATCTAAAACCACATATATCACCATGTAGTATGTACAAGGCATGATTTCCAGTATATTGCAAACTAGCGTCATCATAAGATGTAGAACCTGAAACGTCTATATACGCTCCGATGTTACCCGCTGCTGTTAGGTCTACAGATCTGCTTACTTCGATTCTCATAGGTGAACTCATAGAACCACCCAAAGTATCTGGCATTACTTCACTTCCAATAAACAGATTTGTGTATTGGCTTGAAAACTTTAAAAGTGATGCACTTAAATATAGCGCGTCATTGCCCGACGTTGCTTGTAAGTAAGAAGCATTAATATAAAAACCGCCTATGGTTCCATCAACCGTTGCATCTATATGCTTAACATATAACGAATCCGCATCAATCAAGCTTGTTTTTATATAACCTCCTTGAATGATTGTTTCATCCGTAAGTGCCTTGGTAATTGAAGCCTGTTTAGACCATGATGGCAACGAGTTATAACCTGTCAGCGCTGAATTTGCATTTGAATTTGCTGTGCTTGCCAGATTATATGCATCATTTGCATAACTTGATGCACTGTTGGCGGTACTCTGAGCAGTATTTATTTTGTTTTGCGAATCGCTTGCAAGCATACTGAATGTTACAGCACCTGTCAGATAGATATGACTTGCATCGATCTGTACCGATGTTGGCGTCTGATTAATCTTGCTGATGATTGTTTCGCCATTCTCCATACTTTTCGATGCCCATAAAGAATTACCGTCAGCGGTCGTTATCCATCCCGCTGTACTGATGGTGTTATTGATATTGTCGACGCGTGTTGATACAGCTTTGATGTTATCTGCTGTAACAGACAGTTCGCTGTTGTATTTTGTGTATATCTTTCCGGTCTCGCTATCTACATAGTCTTTAGTTGCAGTGAGCTTTATCGCCTCTGCATTTTGTGTGATCTGCGTCTGTAACTTGATTGACGCGTCAGCAAGTTCATCCTGGAATAAGGCAACACCATATATTAATATTTCCCCGTCGAATGACATTGTGAAATCGCCAGTCTCATCCCATTTGGCTGCCTTTGATAACTTTTTGTATGTATCTGATACGGCAAGAGTTTGTTCTTCATACAGATCCTTGCCTGTAAAACCTACGCGTAATGTACCTGCTCTCAACACCTTGTAATATAATGCAAAAGAGTATGTATATGAACCTGCTGATTCATGAGCCGGAATGATAAGACAGTCATTTGTCTGCGTTATGGAAGAGTTTAATATTCTTAGAACGTTGCGACCATTGTCTGTGTATATATCGGCAATACTGTTTTTTTCAATGTAATTATATCCGGAAAAATACAGATATGCACCACTCACAACAATAAAGTGAGCAGTGCTGCTGTTGTTCCAGTACTTAGTATTACTTGTGAAAGAAGAATTGCGAAGTATATTGCCTGTCTCCATTGACATATCATTACGCAACGAAGATATTTCGCTGTCCAATTTGCCATTAAGTGTGCTGAATTTCTGTTCAATCGTTGTCCCATCTTCAAGCAAATAGGTACAATCTTCGTAGATACCACCTTTGACATATAAACCGTATCCATCCAGAGGATTACCGGATACGGTAATTCCCTGCAGGTTGCCTAAACGGACTTTTGTTTTTCCGGAAAATGATCCGTCCGTTATACCATCTAAAACATCGATATAACTTGCATAATCATCTGATGATGTCAGATAGATAAGTCCCTGTCGTGACTTGTCGCTTTCATTGCCAACACGGAAAGCCACGTCTCCAATGACCGGTATATCTTCACCATCAGTCACAGCTAGATCAAAAGAGCTGGTTGTCACGTTAGAAACCTTTCCAATCAGGTAACGGATATTTAATCCTTCACTGCGTTGAATTCTTACATAGTCCCCGTTGCGCAGATTCATGCGCATGACATCATTCAGTGTATCTATTGTACATGTGTATGAGCTGTTTCCATTGTCGACAACAGTTTTAATTTTGTTGCAATCAGTAACCAGATCAGAACCTCCCAATCCCCAGATTTGAGAATAAACAAGTTCATAGACTTTCATCGTTTTGCGGTTAGTAAGATAGTCAAACGTTGCATGAGCGTTCTGATCAATCTGCCAGCCGCTTCCAGTGAAGCCGCTCACAAACTCCGGAGTACCGATTTTTCCGCCCAGGAAGATGTCGGAACGAACTCTTTCGCTATCGAATATTGCCGAGCCGTCTGCGTTGATCTGCCATCCTTTGCCATTAAACCCATCAATGAAAATATCTGATTTTAAAGACTTTTTGAAAGTAATGGTTCCACTTGCGACATCGTCTATGTCCTTTCTCAAGTACATTCCATCAATCTCTTTTAGCAAGTCCTTCATCTCTTGCCTGGTACGAAGAGCGGAGAAAACATTTTTATCAGTTGCCTCAGTTGTTATGTCGGTTGTAGTCAATATCTCAAGGCCGCTCATTGTGGCCAGCGCTTTCGCTGCAGCAGATGTCAGATGGATATCGTTGCGATAGGCTGAGAAGTCATCTTCAACGGAGACGATACCGGTAAGTTGCGCATGATCTGTCACACCTCCGGATGCTCCGCCGTTTCCGGAGAATACGGTGACGCTGCTGCTGCCACTGCCGGATGCCTGGCCTGTTTGACGGCGGCGCTCGCTGCGTGGCAGAGCGGTGTATTGCTTTTCTATGTAGGTATATGTCTTACTCATCTGCTTCTGCGTACTTTACTGCTGTATAGTTGTCGGCCTCGAAGGCTGCTACTTTTATCTCACTTTCGTCGTCCTGCAGGTGCTGGGTTTCGCTCAGCATCATATAGGTACCGGCTTGATTCCTGTCGCTGTATATGCCGAACGAAGGCAACAACTCTGTTGTTCCTGAAAGCGTTATATGTCGATCGGCATAGTTGCTGTATATGGTGCCAATCAGCAGCTTCTCAATGCGGTCTGTAACGCCATTACGGTAGAAGGTGGCAAGTACAGACTTGTCAGAGCTGCGGAAGAATTGTCCTAGCGCGGTTGGCTTGCTTTCTTCGAGCGTGCCTATGATTGTTTCAATCTTCAGATCTTCCTGCGCATCGATGTTTAGCCAGGCTTTAAGTTCTATGTCTTTTGTATCAATATCTTTGTAATACTTGCTTACTATCTTGATTGTAGGCTCCTTATACATAAGCCAGCGCATTATCGGATAGATGTCTTCGCGCAGTTTAGGGCTGTCGCCTCCATAATCATAACAAAGTATTCCCGTGCCGATCTGCAGTTCCAACCACCCAGCTGCTGAAGGCATATCAACATACTCGCCTGCATCGGCTTTGTCAAAAGTATATGGGAGCTTCTCGCCTCTGTAATAACCAATGATCTGTTTGTTGGATTGCCATCCGCCGATGCCGGTTTCATTCTTGCGGTTGCCACTGTACCAGCATAGCCAGGCATCGCCCCAACTCCCTTCGCCTGCTGCCCATGCACAACCGGATCGGGCATAGCTGTTGCTTGCTTTAACAGTATTGTTCGTCCAATGAAACAACGCTGTTCCGGCTGCATCTCGAAGCGTCAGAATGAAGGGTATATAGACAAAGTTGCACCAGTTTTTCATGTTGTCATTATCGCCTTCTTCATTCGTCCCTGCTGCTTCTTCAAAGGGATTGTAGCGTACATCGGCAAGCAGCTGTATATTAACTTTCAATTTATAATTGTTGCGGATCGAATAGCCTACATTTGCCAGATAAGCCAATGTTGGTACTTTTAGAAGCATAGCGTTTGTATCCTTCGCTGGCATATTGAGCGCACTTGTGTAACTTGTCTCGCCCGGTTTAAGTGTACGCACAGTCCAGGCAATTCCGGTTTCTTCGCTTCCGCTGTAAACAGGTTCAATGCTCATAAAACGAGCAGCTGCATTCTTTTCAAGACCGCTACCATTATCAGACAGATGTGTTTTGAAACCTATCTCTGCATCTGCCGACTCCGTATTCACCCACGTCGTTATCGTTCTCGCGTTAGGATCATCCTTCAACTTCACCTCTCCGGAGAGCAATGTCTGTCGTTCATACGGCGAAAATGTGACCTTAACATTGTTATATACCTTGTCGGATCCGAGCGTTGCATCGTCGGCAGACCACGCTATTTCAGATGGTGTAAACGCCGTTAAAACGCTGTTTAAATCATAAATAAACACCTTACCTGACTTCTGTGTTATGTGCAGAGCAAGCGGTTTCAATGTGCCTTCAAGAGCTTTGCGAACCGTGAGAGCTTCGCCGTCTTCATCATAGAAGTTATCTGCTATTACAGACACGTCATCAAGCAGGCTCGTTGTCGTGTCATACTCTGTCATCCTGGTGCTAATATGTTCCTCGATAGAGGTATAATTTATGCCACACTTCTGAATCGTGTAGACAATGAAATCACGCAGTGTCATGAACCCGGTGCGGTCGAACTTCGTTCGCTCCAGCAGTGCCATGTCGCTGAAGGTCAGTTTAACGCCATAATTATTTTTGTAAGAGAACGGTTCTTCGTACAGCTCAGTGTCGAGCGTTCCGGACCAGTATAGCGAGCCTGATCGATACACATCCATGCGAATACTGCCTGCCTTGATGGCATACATGTCAATGTATTGTCTGTCCGTATCGCTGAAGAGCTGCAGTGTGGCGTGACTGCTCTGTACTGGTTCAATCTTGTCAACTTCACTCCATTCGATTTCGAGCGGCGAGGAGCAGAAGGCCAGATCTCCGACAGATCCGGTAAAACCTTCCTGCCAGATTTCAATGTCATACAGCACATTGTTGTAACTGTAGAAACCACCTTTATATCTTAATGCCATGCTCATCGTGTTCTGCTTTGTTTGTATGCCACTTTTTTCAAGACAACATATAAGTCATTACCTCGAATCAACGTTTCAAGTCTCATGTTGTTCATAGACTGTTGCGGATTGATCATCGAACGTATTTTGTCGAGTGGAGCGATAACTTCCGGATTATGTCCAGCTCCGGCATATTCGCCGACCTGCACCAGCGCAGTACTGTAGGCCAGTGCGCCACTTGCCAATTTCTTTGGTTTAGGAATAGCAGCCAGCATAGCAATAATAGAAGCAACTGCGGCACCTGCCATGATCCATCCAACGACCGGGACGGCAGCAACAGACGCAGCTGCTCCCGTTGCAGCTGTAGCGGTATTGGCTGTTACCTGTGCCTGCGAAGATGCGATAGAAGTATTAGTCAGAGCAATAATTCTCGGTATTGCCATTGCAATTGTCTGCATCATGTTTGCCCCCCACTGCAGCCAGGCACCTGCCGAATCTCCCAATGCTCCCGACATCATGCCCAAGGCATCGGCCACACTGTTTATACCTTCAACAGCAGGAGCATATTTATCTTTATTACCCATAGCCAGAGCCATGTTCTTCTGTGCCTGCTTGGCAGCTTCTTTCAGCTTTTTCTCATCAACTGTAGCCGGAATGATCAGCGAGCCGTTTTCCTTGTCGGTGACGCGGTTTTGCGATTTCATTTTCTTCAGGTCAAGACCTTCAGGAGAAGCTTCAATCTGCGTAAGAACAGGCTTTTCCTGTGCTCCAACAATCACGGTGTTACGCATGATGTCGAGTTTCTTTTGCCACAATTCGATTTGCTTCTCAAGTGCAATGGCTTCGTCACCCATTGCCTTTGATTGCCTTTGCTGAAGATCCTGGATCTTGTTTTCTATACCTCCGATAGTGGCAAGATTCTTATTTACTGCTTCGGTATTCCCGCCAGTTGTGGAGCTTTTAGGATTACCGTTAGCTAAAGCTTTGGTATCTATGCTTTTGGATAGTCTTTCATTTTCGGATCTGAGTTCTTTCGTCTTTTGTACAAGTTCGTTGTACTCTTTATATGTTTTATAAGCGGAGCCCATTCCTTGTAATTCATATAAACCTGCTCCTGGCTGATAAGCATTTATTGGTTTTTGTTGCGAAAGAGCTTTTTTGCTTTCATTATATTTCTGTTGCATGGCAGCCATTTTCGACTCATTGTCGAGAGCTTTCTTTTCATTCTCGACAAGTTTATCTTCAATTGCTCTGGCTTGTGCCACCTTTACAATACTTGTTGCAAGTTTATCATAGGCATCTTTGGCTTTTCCTGCCATAATGAATTCATCCGACATATTCTTGAAGTATGACGGATATTCCTTTTTAAGTCCTTTTACAGCCTCTTTTCTTTCATCAAGTGCTTTGGTATGATCTTGTGTAGCATTATATAGCAATCGAAGATGAATAACATCTTTCTGTGCGTCTTCAGTACCTTTCTTTAATGCTTCATTCAACGATTCTTGTGAACGTTTTATATCGTCTGTAGCTGATTTGCCTTTAACTAATCCTGAAACAGCATCAATTATTTGAGTACCATACGCCGACAAAAGCGTTATGCCGACAACCATTGCCGTCTGCCAAGAAAGAAATGAACCGGCTACCTGTTTCCATACGGGTGTAGCTTTTTGACCGCTTGCTATGAGAGCAGCGTTTTCTTCTCTGACAGCTTTAATATTATCGGCAAGTATTGGCAGGTTATTGGATATTGCAAGGAAGAACATATTCGCGCCCATTGTCATGGATGGAAGTTCACGGGTTATCTGCTGAACCGACATGTTCAGCGAATTGAACTTATGTGAAGCGTCAATAGCTTTACCCCCAACTTCACCAATACCTTTTGGAGCGTTTGGAAGTTTCAGCTGCTCCGAAACAGAGGCAGCAGATCTTTGGACGTTGTCAAGCTCTTTGCCTAGAGTCTTAACGACCGGGGTTGCCTTATCTTCAGCCTCGAAACCGATGCTATATATCAAACCGTTATTCGTCGCCATATTCCTTCTTCATTCGTTCAAAATCTTCACGTGTTGGCACTTTGCTTGCCACGTTTGTATGTGTTTCTTCCCATTCGAATACTACCAGATCTTGCGGTTTCAAACGTTTTTTAGAGTAAGGCATAAGTATGAATTGAGCGATAAATCTAGCCTGTTCCCATTCTGATCTGTAGTGTTGAACATTGTTGTTGTTCCAGGCTTCCGCAATGGCATTGAATTCATCCGGGGTTGACTGAAGAAAATCCTCTCTGCTCATGCCTATGCAGCCGATGGCCAACCCCATCAAATCCAATATGCCTACTCTTTTTTTTTCTCAAGTGCCATTTCCGGTTCACCTTCAACGACGTGCTGAAAGTTTTCGTTCTGGAATGCTGTCAGATCATCAGGCACCATGTGATCAGCCATTTCCATTTCATTCTTGTAAGGTAGTTCAACTCCTGACGCCCGACATGATGACACAGCGCAACAGAACATCAGCTTGATGATCAGTGAAAGTTCCGTTCCAACAATGTCGGTCACTTCCAGTTTTGTGCGTTCCTTGAATTCCAACATTGCGCCCATGGTCATTTTGCATGGGTATTCTTTGCCTTCAATTGTTATTGTATTCATCGTTATGCCGATTTAGTCTTTGTTTCCACTTCACCGCTCGAACTGAACTGAGCACTGTAAGTAACGTCTTCACCTACTTGAGAGGTCTCTTCAAGTGAATCGATCACAAAGTCGCCTTCTTCATATTCGTCTCCTGTCTCTTCGGCCGCAAAACCGTACTTCAGTTTTACCAGTTTTTTTGCCTTCAATGCTGCCAAGAGGAATTTCTTTGCAGCACCTCCGAAAGAGCTCAAAGCATCTGCCTTAATGCTGACAGTAGTCTTAACAATCCTTTTCTCCGGATTGCCTCCAGGACTGTCTTTAGTAAGACGCTCTTTGGTTTCCGTGTTGTAAGTAATGGTGTGATTAGTTGCCATTGCCTGGGGCGTGTATTGCGCTGTTCCAGTCGTCGATGTATCAATGTAAAGCATCAGATCTTTACCTTCTATTACTTCACCTGCTGTGTGTGCCATATTTCCTAGTTGTTATAATAAAAATCATTATAAAAAGTCCTGTTATAACGCCGTAAAAAAAGCATTTTGCCTTTGTTTTAAAGGACATAGGTGCCGGCGTTCTAATTATTTCTTTACGCTCCTGGTGCATGCTTACGCTGCTGAGCTGTTCTTCAAGGTTGTAGACTAATTGCTGAAGGCTGTCGCATTCGGCATAGACTACAACCGTATTGCCTTTCATACTGACCGTTGCTGTGGCCTGACCGGACTTGCTTCTGTAAGTTGCACCCAGAGGCAACTCACGGAGGCTGTCCATCGGTATCGTCAGACTCGCCAGGCTCGACGGGATTGTCACGTGGGATATGCTGACCTTTCTGCTCCACTCTAGGCTGTCCTTTTGGAGGATAGAAGTACTTTCTTTTGTAGTCCTGCACGAGCAAACGAGCAGGGCAGTTATTCCACATAGGACAAATAACGAGCTTCGAAAGAGCTGCTTCCAACCGCGACACTTGTTCTTGCAATGTTCTGACATTATCATAAAGTTGCAGTATTGTCTGGTTGTCTTTCTCGGCCATGTGACGGGATACATCGTCCTTATCAAGTTTTATCTTCTTTCGAAGGACCGGAATCTTCACCACCCAGTTTAATATGACCATTAGTCCGCCTCCGGTACCGAGATATTCCAACAATGTGCCCCATTCCATGGCCAATTGTTATTTCTTGGATTCTACCTTTTTACCGAAAAGCCCGACCAGCCATTGCACCAAACCTGTATCTGCAATACCGTTCGCTGCGAGCGAGGCGCCAAAACCATACATCAGTGCGATATACCATGGAATATTGTCTAAAAAGCCAAGGTTCATCCACCAACCAAACATGGTTACGCCAATACCTACTATCCAGGATATAAGTTGTATTGACCAGCTTGGCAGCTTTGGCAAAAATTTCTTGATGATTTCAACAACCACCGGGATAGCGGCCACTAGTGCCGCCAGAGAGCCGTACACGTTGCCGAAATCAGTATTCACCACCGTATAGGTCTGCGCCATAACCGGCGCAACGATCATTAATAGCAATAAAGCAATCAGCGAAAAAAGAAATTTAAAATGTTTCATTGTTCTGTTTTTTTAGTTGTTATGAAAAATAGAGATCTGCTTCAGATCTGCGACGTCTGACAAGTCCTGCCAATTCTACGCCACCGGCTTTTGTCCATTTCATGAATTCCTGCCGGATGCTTGAATCATCGGCGTTAGCCTTGACTTTTCTCAGCAGGTTCGACTTCGTGAAGTTCCCGGATCCAACGTTGAAAGAGAAGGCAACAAGCGAATCAAACTGCATCTGATTGACATGAGGGCATTCACTGTTTACAACCGCTTCGAACTGCCTCAAGTCTTCTGACAGCAGCTGAGTAGCCTTGTCGATATCAATCCTGTCGCCCTGTTTTACTCCACCTGTATGTCCATAGCCAATGGTCCATATTCCTGCCGGGCATCGATAAGCCTGCGTGCGCAGGCTCTCGAAAGCCTTAATCAGAGCTATACCTTTAGCTGACGTTCTCATCATCAGGCAGATTTAGCACTGTAGATGGCAGCCTGATATTTGCCACGAATTGGCAGTGCAGTGAAACGTTTTTGGAAACCTACAATATCACCACGCTGTTCAGGATCTTTGTATTTTGCAAAGACTTCAACAGTACCGTCTGCACGCATAACCTCGTTTGAACTGTAGAACAATGTTGCCTGTGTGTCAGTAGCAGCATTGGTGCCAAATGCGGTCTTAACACCTGTCGTCGCATTGTAGTAAGGCAATGCGGTTGAATTGAATACCGTGAACCCGAAGAGTTTGCCTGTCTCAAGAATCGTCTTGTACAATTTCATGTCTTCGAGCTGCAAGTCAGCAAAATGATAAGGATTGATCACGCAGATCAATGTTGCCGGATTGACATCCTGAGCGCGGAACCATGCGTCCATATTCAATACGTCTTCGAACGTCAATGCCTTGACACTTTGTTTGTTGACTGCTCCGGTAGTAGCCGATACAGGCGTTAAAGTAGCCTGCTTTGATGGTGCCCAATTATATGCTGCGTAAGCAGCTACTTTCGCCTGCAGAGTGTTGCGGTGCTGACGTACAACGCTGTCCATCTTGTTATAAGATGTTTCCATCTCTTCAATGTTACGAACGACAGTATTTTTTGTGTCGAATGTGTGAAGAGGCAAATTCAAAGGAATGTCGGTGCGGCTCATCGTCGGAACCGGAAAGACATTATTATCAATTAGCACATCGGGTGCTACGCCGGCTTCTGCCAGATTGATCTGGTTGTATTCAACCAATGGAGTCATATCTACAGAGTGCGCCAGAAAACTGTTGTCAGGATAAAATCCCTCCATCAGTATATCCGACCAGATTTGTTTTTCTATCGCCATATCTGTTTTGTTTTAATGGTTACTTAATGTGTTTCTTCAGCTCTTCAAAAGCTTCAGGATCTTCATCCTTCATCTTCTGCAATCCTTTCGGATCTTCTTTAGCCCATTTGAGATACGTCCAGCCTTCGCGACCTTCCGGCGCATTGGAGGATGAATGCTTTACCTTAGTCGAAAGCGACTCTTTTGTCGGGATTGCTTCCAGTGTCGTTTTAACCGTTTCATAATCAGAGAGAGCCATCTTTACGAAAGCTTCCTTCTTGTCTGCCGTGATGCGTCCGTCTTTTACGGCAAGGTCTACCAATGCTTCTGCCTTCAGTTTCTTTTGTTCAGCAAGTGATTGCTCTGCCTTTTCAAGACGCGCCTTCAGCTCCATGATTGCAGCCGAAACGCTTTTGCCATCGGCCTCTTCACTTTTAAGGTCGAGCGCCAGATAAGCCTCGGCCGTAAGAATAAGTTTGTCCATGTCTTGTTTTTTATGTTTGTTCAATAAATCAGAAATACTCAATTTGACCTGTTCGTCCGGAATAGGTTCACCGGCCTGATTGTACAGCTTCAGTGCGTTGCGGTTTGACGGAACACTGACAAGACTCACCTCGCAGAGTTCCCAGTCAGTGACTGTCAGCTGACTACTGCCATCAGGAGCAATACGTTCCTCAAGTGAGTTGATGATAATACCGGGTGAGCAACCTTTAAGAATGCCACACTTCGCCTGGCGTTTACATTTCAGTGCCAAAGGATCCTCTTCGTCATATTTAGCTGCCCCAATCAACTTAGTCCCTTCAACTTTCAGGTCTGTCATCTGCCCAATGAGACTGGAACTGTCATGATTGAACAGCATCACGGGATTTTGATTGAAGCGTTCGAAGCGACCGGCAGCATTAAGCAGAACGAACCCGTGACTGTTTGTCACGCTTTCGTCATTCAATACGTAATTGTCTTGTTCGATGTCCATATTGTTGAATTTTGAGCAAACTTACCCACGCGCGTTATTCGTAAAAAACAGAGATGCAATTCTTTACACTTTTATTGTAGTTCACTTTAATTCACTTGAACTTTGCGAAAACAAAGAAACGATATGGCAGCAAAACAGAGTGACGAAAAGAAGTCTATCCGCGTGAAAGATCCGGATAAGTATGAATATGCCTACCTGCTGTATATGCAGAAGGTTCCACAGAAAGATATTGCCGACCGCGTTGGCGTCAGCCAGCAGACGGTCGTTAAATGGAAAGACGATGGCGGATGGGAGCTTAAGCGCGTATCCAAAACCGTAAGCCGTGACAGCATGATCAGCAAACTGCTGCTGAAGATGAATGACATGCTCGACCAAGGCGACGACTTCAACGCCGACGAATTCGCCAAAGTATCGGCACAGCTGCAGAAGATCAAGTCAGGCTACAGTATGGACGACGTGGCCGACATCTTGACCAAATTTGGCGACTGGATGATCGAGCAGAGCGGAAGCGACAAGACTATTACAACAGAGTTCATCAAGACACTCACAAAATATCAGGACAAATACCTACTAATGCGCATCAACAATGGTCAATAACAGATTATCAGTACAAGCCGGCAAGCGATGGGAAGAGCGAAAGAAACTCATCCTGTCCGCTGATTTTCGTCTGTCCGACAATACAGATGCCAAAGATGCACGTATTGAACGAGCGCGCAAGGACTACAGCTATTTTGTTGAAACGTATTTCCCACATTTGTGTACCGACAGCGATACGCACCAGGTAATCAAGTGCGCACCGTTCCAGATTGAGGCTGCACGTTATCTTAAGCTTCATCGCAATGCGAGAGTGGTAAACGAATGGGCGCGCGGGCACGCGAAGAGTACCCACGTGAGTCTGCTCACACCGCTATGGCTGATGATACAGGAAGAACGCACGCTCAATGTGATGGTATTGGTAAGTAAAAGCGAGGACAGTGCCGACCGTCTTCTGACGGATCTGCAGGCGGAACTCGAATTCAATTCTCTGCTCAAGGCAGATTATCATATAGAGATTGATCCGACGTATTGGGGTGTTGGAGAATTCAGGACAAAGGACAACCGTATGTTCATCTCTCTTGGCCGTGGACAGTCGCCTCGTGGCATCAAGAACCGAGGCAAGCGGCCTGATTACGTGGTTATCGACGATATCGATGATGATGAGCTTGTGCGAAACGAAGCACGTGTGAGCCAGGCATTCGACTGGTGTCTGTCGGCTTTGCTCGGTGCCATGGATATGGGCCGAGGCAGGTTTGTCCTGGTAGGCAACCGAATCGGTAAGGACAGCATTCTGAGCCGTTTTGCCGAACGTCCGGATGTTCATCACACAATTGTAAATGCACTCGACAGTTCCGGCAATCCGTCATGGTCGGACAAATATACAATCGACGAAATAAAACAGCTGCGCACCTTTATGGGTGAACGCCGGTTCCAGAAGGAATACATGAACAACCCTATTAACGAAGGTGCCGTATTCCTGTTGAAACATATACGCTACGGCAAGATGCTTCCACTAAAGGAATATCGCAGCCTAATCTGCTACACCGATCCATCATTCAAGGCAAGCAGCACGAACGACTTCAAGGCCACGATGCTGGTCGGTAAGACCAGAGACGGCTATTATCACATACTGAAAGCCTTCGCTGATCAGACAAGCGTAAGCAGCATGGTGCAATGGCATTATGACATCAACAGCTGGATAGACGGCCGTGTACCGGTGATGTATTTCATGGAATCCAATTTCATACAGGACCTGCTTCTGGATGAGTTCCGCAAGGTGGGCGATGCAGTCGGGCACCAGATACCCATACGCGGTGATGCACGCAAGAAGCCTGACAAGTTCAGCCGTATAGAAGCGATGCAGCCACTGTTCGAAAGAGGTCTGATCATCATGAACGAGAAGGAAAAAGATTCACCAGGCATGCGCCAGTTGGTTGAGCAGCTGCTGATGTTCGAAAAGGGAAGCCGCGCTCACGACGATGCGCCGGACGCCTTGGAAGGTGCCGTGTTCCTGTTGAACCAGCGCAGTATGTCCAGTGCGGGACAGTTCCGTTTCGGACGCCGTCCGTCACGCAAGTATTAACATTAAAAACTAGATAGCATGTTCATTGACATAACAGAAATGAAGACTGTAATCGCTGATTACAAACTCAACGAGATTACCGACAGCGATGCGGAGATTGTGCAGAAATGCATCAACGCCGCCATCAGGCGCGTGAAGAGTTATCTGATGTCGCGCTATGACACCGACACAATATTCAGCAAGACCGGCGACGACCGCGATGCCGATCTGGTTGAGATTTGCAAGAATGCTGCGCTTTGGTTCCTGGTGCGCCGCAACAATGTAGACATACTGTATGAAAAGGTGAAGGAAGTATATGACCGCGATGTGGCTTATCTGAAAGCCGTCGCATCGGGCGATATTCCTGCCGATCTGAGAAAGCGTGTCGACGATGCCGGCAACACGAGCGGATCATTCCGTACAGGCAGCAATCCTAAGTTCACACATTCATGGTAAAACGTATCACTGTTAAAACGCTGTTTGAGCGTCGATTTAAAACATTATAAAGATGAAAACGAACAACAACACCAATAAAACGAAATTGAGCCTTAAAACGCCCGAAACGCCTTCGGTCAGACAACGCGACGGATTAGTAAGAAAACTTGTGCCTAAGTCGATAAGTCGTGTAAGAAAAGATCTTGAATCCTGGCGAAAGGCACTGAAAGCGGCAGACAGCACCGACCGCCCGCGCCGTCGCGAACTGATGGACCTGTATGCAGACGTGATGCTTGACGCACTGCTCACTTCGCAGATCGAGCAACGTATAGGCAGAACCATTCAGTGCGATTTCAGTCTGAAGGATGCAAACGGCAACATCAATGAAGAGGCTACAAGTGCACTGTCAGAGGCCGTATGGTTTCCACTGCTTGAACGCTATATGCTGGAGAGCATATACTATGGTCATTCACTTGTTGAATTGTCCTATGATGCAGTGAAAGGCCTCGACGTCACTCTCGTGCCGCGCCAGAACGTTATCCCGGAACTGGGTTTGTTCCTGTACGACGTCACCGGTGACGACGGTGATCTCTATCGCAACATGCGCGAATATGGAACCTACATCCTTGAGTTCGGTTCGGCTCGCAACTATGGATTGTTGAACAAGGCCGTACCGCATGCGCTGTTCAAGAAGTTTGCTGACTCGTGCTGGTCGGAGCTCTGCGAAATATACGGCATACCGCCGCGCTACATCAAGACCAACACGCAGGATCCTGAGATGCTTGACCGTGCAGAGTCAATGCTTCGCGACATGGGCAGCGCCGCGTACTTTATTATAGATACTACGGAGGAATTCCAGTTTGCCAGCGGTGTAAGCACCAATGGCGACGTATACAAGAATCTTATTGCATTGTGCAACTCTGAGATGTCACTGCTGATCAGCGGCGCACAAATCGGCCAGGACACTGCCAACGGCAATCGCAGCAAGGAAGAAGTAAGCGTAGATCAGCTTGTGAAGCTGGTGAATGGAGACAAGCGCAACGTAAAGAACTGGATGAACTCAATTGTTTTGCCGGCGCTGGTGCGTCTCGGCGTAATGCCTGACGGTTTGCTGTTCTCGTTCAACAGCGAGGAAGATACCGGCGAGCTTTGGAACCGAACCGCACAGGCCATGCAGTACTACGAAGTGGATCCGCAATGGATCAAGGACAAGTTCGGCATCGAAGTGACGGGGAAACGCGGAGCTGATCAGAACGGTTTTTTCGGATAAGCCCAGCAGCTTACGCTGGGCTGCACGCTCGTATAAACAGCCTCTACCTGGACGGACGCGCTTGCCTTGCTGCCGACGGAACCGATAACGTTCCAACGTTCAATGAGCAGGTTTATATCAAGGCAATGCGCTTGCTTCATAAACGCGGCGTGATGACGCCTGAGATGATTGATGAGAAGCAGGTGCGTGCCATGGTTGACGAATATTCGTCTATCTTTGACTCTGCCGTTTCACCTTCAATCAGCAAAGGTGTTGAGAGTGGCGTCATACCGGATGAAATGAAACGACGCCTGGACGACGATGTCTATCTTTTCTCCGGATTCAAGACGTATCACGAGCTGAAGGAAGCATCTTCGTTGCTGCGCGACAACGACGGACAGCTGAAGCCTTTCAACCGTTTTTACAATGATATATCGGCGATAAAACAGGATTATAACAAGAACTGGCTGCAGGCTGAATACATCTTTGCAACACAATCGAGCGTTATGGCTGCGAAGTGGAAGGACCAGGAAGCCGGCAGCGATCGCTATAATCTGCAATACCGGACTGCAGGCGACAGCCGCGTGCGCCCGGAACATCGCGTACTCGACAAGACAACATTGCCTGCAAGCAACCCGTTTTGGAACGAATATTATCCGCCAAACGGCTGGCGTTGTCGTTGCACGGTCGTCCAGGTGCGCAAAGGCAAGTATCCGGAGACCGACAGCAACACCGCCATGCAGCAAGGACGCGAAGCCACTTACGAAGCCGGCAAGAACGGTACCAACAAGGCTGCCATATTCCGTTTCAATCCAGGCAAACAGCAGGTTATCTTCCCGCCGCATCATCCGTATTACCAGGTGAGCGATCCTTTACGAATAAGGATAAAACAAGCATTGCAAACAAATAATGTAAAAGCCATAAAGAATAAGGAAGAATTAAAAGACTTTATTATTCTAAAACAAAAAAATGATTGGTTTGTCAATCCTCTTAAACATATCGAAAAAGAAACGAACGCAAAAAATAATGGATCAACAAATATGAAGGGAACAATATATTTGAAAGAAAGAATTCTACAAGATTGCATCGATTCGATTAATAACATAAAAAATGGGAAAGAGAATACTTTTGAACAAGAACGGTCAATGGCAACATTGTGGCATGAGATAACTCATAACAGAAATAAACCTGGTCTTATGGTTATGACGAACCTACAAAGACGTTTCATGGAATTAGCTAACGAATTTGTAGCGCGTAATACATTACCGGAATTTTTTGAGGCTTTAGGTGGAGACCTGAAGAATAAAATATTAATGGAGAGTAGAGAAAATACAGGATACAACAGTTGGGTAATGGCATATCAAAAAGTGATTGATAATTATGGATTAGATAAACAAGAAGTTGTTTCCTATGTAAAAGAGTACTTGTTCAATGAACAATATGATAAACAGAAAAACGGACTGGTAAATGCACTTTTCAAAGCAGGAAAAGGCAAAATATCTAAATCAGAAGCACAATCTGAAGTGAAAGCATGTTTGATTAGATAAAGACTATTCGTCAAAGTTTGTCATGTCATTTTCATTTGCTGATTCAATAGCTTTTTGTAACGCTACATTCTTAATTATCTGAGCAAAGCTGAGCATTGTAGAGACTTGATAAGAGCGAGAATATTGTGAATGCGTAATTGGATCAGGATCGTCCTCTTCCTCCATGCTGCATTCAGCCTCACGTATAAGAGTCATATCATCTGTCAGATCGAAGATGGTAGCTTTAGAAAGATCTATTTTTTCCCAATCTCGTAGCATATTTAACTGATTTTCCGCAAACATACTAATTATTTTCATATGGATAAAGAAAAACTGATAAAAAATATTGTTCAAGACGTAAAAGTCGAACTTGATGATGAATTTGACCGCAATTTTGAACGTAAAGCTTTCTTTGACAGACCGTGGCAGCCGGTTAGCAAGAACTACGAGCCAACGACCGGAAGCCTTCTGATGCGTACCGGTTTATTACGAAAAAGCATATCATCAAAGATTGACGGCAACAGCATTCGTTATGTCAGCAGTGTACCATATGCCACGATACATAATGAAGGCGGCACCATCCATCAGGATTTTGCACCGAGCAACAAAATGCGGCGATGGGCTTTCGCCAAGTATAAGGAGACAAAGGACAGCAAATATAAAGCCATGGCACTGTGCAAGCGGATAAAGCGCAACATCACCATTCCGGCACGTCCGTTCATCGGTGATCATCCGGAGGTAAGACGCATCATCGACGACGTGGCAAGCGACTGCATCGCTGAAGCTGTAGCCAAAGACATGGAACAACTCATAAAAAAGAAATAATATGAAAGAGATTCTTGAGGCCGTAATGGCCAAGCTTAAAACGCAGGTCAGCGACCTGCAATATATCGCCGAGGATTACGGCCAGATGGACAACTATGGCGATGTGCCTCCGGTGAAGTTTCCGTGCGCGTTGCTGAGTATCGGACAGGTGCAGTATGAAGAAGCAACGAAGTCTCAACGACGCGTAAAGATAACGCTCCTGGTACGCATTGCCGATGCACCGTCGTTGGTTGGCAATGTGGCAGCTCCGGATTCATACAGAACAAGAGCTTTCGCCATATTCGACCTCATGGAGAAGGTGAAGACTGCCATAAACGGCATGCAAAGCCAGTCGTACAACAAAGTAAAAATACAGAATGCTACGCATTTTGTGCGTGAAGACCTTATTCGCGAATACGCGATGACATTCCAAACCGGTTACCTGGAAGATGATTTTTAAAATAGCGAGAGCTGCCTGTTGAGATTCTTTTTTCGTTCCTGAGCGACATTGACACCGATGTAGTTCAGGAACGTGCGGTAACACATCGGATAGGTCGGATAGACGTACCTGCGCCAAACTTCTTTGTAACAAAGGTCTCGGCGTCCCGGCTCGTAATGTTCTTTTACGATCTCACAAACCAATTCAATCCTTTTTATTGTGTTCCTGTGAAGCATCTCTAATTTTTAACCCTCCACAAAAATAAGACTCAAACATAATTGAATACAAACTTTTCGCAACTTTTCTTCGATTTGCTTATCAAAAGCCAACTCTGAGCATACATAATATCTGACCTTCGTTGTGTCGCGACGAATTAACAACAGTATTAACTTCAAAAACATTTTTGTTATGGCACAACGATACAAAGTAGTGGAACGCAAGAACCTTGGCAAAGACAAGACCGAGGTACCTAAAAAGTTTTATGCCGTACCTGTAAATAACGGATACGTAAGCTTTAAAGAGCTCTGTGATGAGATTGCCGAGAACTGTACGCTAACCAGCGCCGACGTGAAGGCAACCATGGACAGAATGAATTACATTCTGGACAAGAACTTGAAGGCCGGAAGAATAGTGCAGTTCGGTGAGATTGGCAATTTCCGTTTGACTCTTGGAAGTAAAGGCAGCAAGGCAAGCGACAAGTTTGACACGTCGCTGATCAAGAAGCCTCGTATTGTTTTCTTCCCTGGTAAGGCGTTGCAGGAGACTCGCACGCTGACCGAGTTCGAACGTGATGGCGTGAAGAAGGAAACGACCGGAGGCAATTCGGGCGCCGGTACCGGTGGAGAAGAGAAACCGGGTGGACTCTAAAAAAACTATGCATAGTTTTTGCGAAAACTATTAATAGATTTTCGGAAAACTATTAATACTCTTTCAAAACAGAGGCGCAGGTCTGAAAATAGGCTTGCGCCTCTTTATTATATTTACTACCTTTGAACAAACTAAACAATCGAGACATGAAGGAATTCAAAATACACGCATACGGTCTGCAGGAACTTGCTTTGCATTACTTTCCTAATTCAACTCCTCAATCAGCCTCCACACAGCTGAAGAAGTGGATGAACAAGAAAAAGCTGCTTGATAAATTAATTTCAGCAGGCTACGAATCCGGACAAAAGATATTAACACCTCGCCAGGTAGCTGCAATAATCGAGCATGTTGGTGAACCATAAAAAAAGCCCGACCAGTTTGCTGATCGGGCTTCGATATTATTATGAGAAACATTTATTTCTTGCTGTTCTTTTTTGCTGTACGATGCATTTTTAAAATGACTTTGACCACACAAAAACATAAAACAAAAACGATGAAGATGTCAAAACCAAGACACAATTTATTTACAAAATTTCGATGTTAATGTTCTCCATATCATTCTTTTTTATCTAAAGAGACAATAGCTTTCCTTTCCGGATTCCACCTTTTGCCATCTTCCGCAAGTGCGTCGAAAAGTTTTCGTTTTTCTTCGTCGGTTGCAATAACAAAGCCAAATTCGGAAGAATAAAAATCAGAGACAATATCACCATTAGCATTAAGCATAACATAATAGTGTAGTCTATTTAATTTCCTTGTTTCATCTAGTTTTTTGAATATAATAATCCAAGTATTTATTCCTCTATTACAAGAAATTATATCACCATCTTCAAACACGTTAGCCTCTATCTTCAAATCTAAAGGACTTATATCTGTTGATTTACGGAAAAATTTCCCTAACTTATTATACATATTTACTTCATCATAGCCACTTTTATAGCTAACAACAGCTACTATGCAAAAATCGTGCGCTCCCTTAAAATCGTATTTTAATATCTCAACATTAAGTCCTGATTTTGTTACAACCTTAGCACCTGCCTTTGCAGCCGCTATACTGAAAGGCTTCAATATCTTCTTCATTTCTTTTCCTCCATTATTTTATATCCACTTCTGACAAAAAAATGCTCCATATCATACTGATCGCATAGATCTCTATTGTTTACTTCGTGCCCATCCAATCTACAGATATTTTTGTAGAATGCAGGAGCGGGAGCCCTGCGATATGTACGATGCGTACAGCTTGCGCATACACAATTAATAATTAATCCTTTATCATTTATAGCTTTCATATCATTCTTGCATTTAGATTGCCAACTAATTTTGAAGCCTGAATTGTAACTGAATCGGAGTATCCAATCTGTACTTTGTTTTTACCAAACTGATAGTTTTTCGCAGCATCTATCATTGAATTAAGAGATATCAAAGCATCATTGACAGATGCTTGCTTATCGATGCGCGACACTGCTCGCGTTCCGCACACAATGTACATGTCACCATCCTTTACCGTGATATCAAAGGCGTTTTCAATATCGCGAACTTCTGCTTCTTTCATCCGCCGCTCGCTACTTTCCTTTATCTTTTGTATTAATTTCTTTAGCATATCATTATATTTTTATCATTTTACCTCTTCAAGATAAATCGTTGCCAATTTGGTCTTTCCGGTTGTTGAAAAGATATCTATCACATTGTCGTGAATAGATCTTATTATAAATTTTCCTGAGCGTCTTGTATTCCTTTCAGTGTACTGCAATGCTTCAATATTTGCATTGATATTTTTTAAAGCTAATTGAGCATCTGATATTTCTCCTTCAAAGAAAGGCAATATCATTGCCCTGATCAGCAAAACATAAGCAGGGCAATGATTGAAAGGAACAAGATATTTCATCTTTACGTTATAACTCATAATCATTGCTGATTGTCGTCATATCTCAAATTGTATATTAAAACCAAACTCACTCCGTAACGCAGCGATCTCGCACTCATGCGGCGTATTACGATAAGGATAATAGATCGTGCGCTGCTTTGTATCGCAACACACGCCTTTGCGACGAAGGCGATAGAGAAAGCCTGCTCTTCGCCTCATTTTCTTAAATTTATTCATTTCCATTATCCTCAGACTGATTATCGAAAGGGAACAAATCAATGATAGGCGTTTCTTCGATGCCTGTGATTACGTAGTCAGCCAAAGTGCCCTTCATGGCTTTCTGAAGATTTGACAAAGCATCTGGAAGGTTATCTGCCATAACCAGCATTTTAGATTTTTGTCTTTTTTCATTACCTGTTTTCTCATCAAGAGTAATGAAAGCTAAATTGACCTTATAGAATAAATTGTCGATATTATTTGTGAATATCTCTGCGTAATGAGACCTTTTGATGTCAGAGACATTGAAGTCACCTAAAATATAAGGCATCATTTCTTCAATTATTCTCGCTTCTGCTTCTGTGTATGACATTGCTTCTACCAGATACGGTTCTGTAACTTTCTTCTGAAGGCCATTATCCATTGTCTTCACGTAGGATACTTTTGTAATAAAATATTTGTTCATAATATAATTGTTTTAACTGTTATAATCCGGTGACCATGCGACGCTTATTTTCGCTTTAACCTTACCTGTACCGTCGCAAAATATACAGGTTCGTCGTTGGTATTCATTGCGGCCGGTCTGATCAAGGAACTGTTTTGTACCGTGACAGACCGGGCATGTGAAGTTCGAAAACACCATAGTTTCTATTGCATCTCCATATTCCGGAGGAACGATATCAACGATGTGATGTTGTTTGCTCATAATCTGTTGAATGATGGTTCAAGTTTTTTCCATACTCCTAATTCAGTCTTTTCATAGAAATAGAAGTTCGTCGATGTGCCTTCTACCAGGTGAGACTCTTTGAAGAGCGACATAATTGCAGAGTATTCAGGATCGTTGAAACGTTCTTCAAGATCATAAAGCTTGCTTATTGACTTGTAGTCAAGATCACCATACTTATTACGTTCCAATAAGGTCATTGCAAGCTGGTACATAGGGTTTTCGTGACCATCTTCCTTGCCTTTTATCCAACTCTGAAGGAATTCAATGAGGCGTGTTGCAGCCGCGTCGGCACGTTCATCGAATCTCTTTACCTTACATGATTTAACTTCAATACAGAACTTTCCGTCCTGAATCTTAAAGTTCATTTGCTCCGGAGTACGAAGTTGTCCATACTCTGCCAGAACAGTCCGAAACGCACCCAGTTCATCGACACAAAACTGATGCAGAGCCGTCACGTTTTCAACTGTTTCGCGCACCTTGTTCTCAACTTTGAACACCAGTTCTGCGCGTATGCCTTCGTACGCCTGCCGGCGCGTCAAAGCCTCCTGATGTTCTTCTTCTCTTTTCTTTGCGAGCATTTCTTCCAGTTCCTTGCTCGTTAGTTTACTTAAATCTGTCATAATGGTAATTATATGATGTTAATACTCAAGATTCTTTTCACCCGTGATGGTGACAATCTTTACACCAACCTCATGATAGCGCTTAACCAATACCGTATCGGTCGGCGTATCACGCAACAGCTCTTCAAGCCAGTTGTATTCGCGATACAGCTCACATAGCCGTTCGCGTTCCTCTGGTGTAAGATTCTTCTTTATCTTCTTTTCGCGTTCCATGCCTTCAACTCTTTGAAAATTCATAATCCATAACAGGATCCTTGATGCTGACGCGATTCTTCTGACAATACAGATTGTAGATGGCTATGAGCCGGCTGTCAGGTATCTTGTTGAAGTTGCAGCAGTTGGCTGCTCGGCAGGCTATTGCCTTTGCATACTCAATCTTGTCGTGAGTAGTATTGAACTTGTAACCCAGACGGTCAATCCATGCGCATATGGAAGCGAGGACACGTTTGCGGGAATTGTCGAGATTCTCTTCGTATCTGTCTCGCCGAGTGAGAGCATCGCCTTTCATATCCTCGATCATGCGGCTGTATTGAGCCGGAAACTTTGTAAACATTTCAGTCAGCGAACAGGTACGTCCGCCGGTATACTGGCTTACAATTCCTTCCTTGATTGTCTCCTTGTACTTCTCGTTGTACTCCGGAGCTTCACGCAAAAGCGTCCAGAAGAGCGCATGCGTGCGATGTGTCTTGTTTCGTGTTGCCATATTACTTTACCTCCTCGAATTTTGCAAGCTTAAAGCGGCCTTTAAGTTTGCTGTTTGGTTGAAAAATAACCTTCTTAATCTCCGGTTCTCCGGATTCATTCAGTGCCAAGCTTGCGCGAATGTGGCCCATGCTTTTTAGGTTAATAATGCATCCGTCTGCCAGTTTTCTTGCAATAAGTCCACCGACAGCCTCAAGTACACTCATGGTTCTAATTGCAGGAATACCTAATCCTGATTCAATTTCTGTAGCAATTTCCTTATCAGTTATTGTATTGCCAGGAACGATGTTGATCTGATCACCCGAACCCATGTTCGTTTTTCTGCTAAATCGTTTGTACTTTATCATGATCATTTATTTTGAAGGTAAAACATTGACAAAAAGAATTCCTTTGTAAGAGGCACGCCACGGCGGTCGGCCTCGCGGATAGCAGGTTCAAGGAAGTCTGCCAATTCGCCGTAGTTGTCAGCATTGACGCAAAGCAGCTTCTTCAGGTCGCGACCTATTTCCTTACCTTCGAAGAAGCGGGCAAACGTGCGGTCAATAGGTCTTACATTGCGTATTCCAGCCTTAAACCGACGGATAAATTGCGGCATACCTTCCTTCTTGCGTGACTTTTCCAGTTTGTTAAGTATATCAGATGTGCCAATCATTACGATTGCACAAATATCTTTTAGATAATCATAAATGGTTTTGATGCTAAGCAGACCGCGAAGGTTCAAATACTCGGCTTCATCGAATATAAGAATAGGATTGAAACCATTGTCGGCGATGCGCGACAGTTCCATGCTGATACGGTCGATCTTGTAAGATATTGAGCCTTCGAACTGCACCTTCAGAGACGTCTGTATTTTGCGAACAAGGTCGCCGATGGTATCGTTCTGATTGCATGTGATCAGGTACGTGCCCGATGGATATGCCTGCATGAACCGGCCAACAGTATAACTCTTTCCGCAACCCGTCTCGCCGACGATGATGCGCGTTGAAGCCGATTCTTTTGCCTCGGTAAGTTCCTTGGCAATGTCGATAAACTGTTCGGTCTCAACCAGTGGCCAATAGTCTTTAGTAACCACGTATCCGATGGTCTTTGCCATCATAAGGAAAAACTTGTCGTCGATGTCGCAAACCTTTCCGTTGCGTGCATTGACGTAGGTGAAAATGCCTTTCATCATGCTGCTCAGATAGCTGGCATTGACGCCGCTGAGCCGTCCGAACTCATTTTGAGAAAGCTGTTTCTCCTGAATGTAGGCCTGTGCGGCCTTGATGATTAGATTTTTTTCTTCGTTAGTCATAATAATTATATATTTCTGAATTTATTGAAGTCAATTTTGCTCTTAGCATACTCTTCATAAGCCTGCTCAGCTGCTTTTTTAGCCTTTTTATCGCTGTTTTGCTGCTGTTTTATCGCTGTTTTAGCAGCGTTCAAAGAGAGTTTTTCGTCAATTTCGGCAGCCAGATCATCCTCTGACTTGATCAGTGCAGCATGTTGCAACCATGCCTTTTGCTGACCGCGGCTGTCGGTAATCATGTTGTAGGCACGCCATCCCTCCAGCTCCGGAGTCTGTTCGAGCAGCCGGAGAACCTTTTCTTCATCTTTATTGACCACGCCGAGCACGTAAGGTTCAAGAACTTCCTTGTTGAAGCGGTCTACTGCCTTCAGCGCCTCAAAGTCACCGGGCTTGCGGTCGCGTAGCGCCATCGGTTGCTTATGTAGTGCGGTAAGTATGTGGCGTTCCTTCTCTGTTTCGTCCATAACAAGGATGGTCGAAAGGTCGCGTTCGTCGTACATCACCGTCCAGCTCTGCAGTGGGTTCATGCGGAACGACAGATCCAACGTGTCGTAAGCGCGTTTTTCGCCCATGATCGTTGGCTCCAGGCATCCGGCATTGAGTCGTATCGTGCGCTCGTTGCGCAACCCGAATGTGAGCAGATACTTCTCGCGATCCATCAGCAGGCGGTCGGAGTCAGGCATACGGTTCCAGGCTTTAAGCCATGTCTGATGCTTCAGCTCGCGTTCCTTGGCTATGATTGCATGTATCTGGTTTATTACACCTTCTTCTGTAGGGAATTTCGTTTTATTATAGTTTAGAACGTCGATATTCGGTTGGCTTTCCCTTTTTGCAGTTATACCAAATCCTGACCAGTTGTAATTGCCGAAAATACCCTGGCAATAAGTCTTGTTAAGATGCAGGAAGTAGCGTTCTATAGGCTTTGTTTTTGCGTTCTTCACCCGAGCAGGAGTAAAGTATTCTGCCAAATTGCTGTATATCGTGCTCATTGATTTTATTCCGTAATGATCAGACTGAATCTGGTACGGACGGAATGGAGCACCAAGCGTATCGGCAACGTAGTCGGCTGCGTTCTTGACAGCTGCCGTAATGAGTTTTACCGATTCGCAATCGCCGATGGCATATCCAACCGGGTAATCACAACAGGCGTCGATGACTATGACAGCCGTTTTTCTGTTTGTGTAGGTATGGACAACCTTTCCGGATGCGTCCTTCACGTCTTTCTGATAATAAAGCTCCACTGTCCAGCCGTCCAAGCTCCATAAAGTCAATGCTTCACTCGGTCGTTCGCGTCGGTTCTGACTTGCTATCTTGTTTCGGAAAGCTTCCGAGCCGTTTCGCCCTGCTTCGATAATAAGTTTGTATTCTTTCATGTAATCGAGTACACTGCGTCGGCTTATATTATCCCAACCCTTTTTTACTGCGAAGGCATTGTAAGAATTGGCAATTTGTTGAGCGTTATAGCTGGCACTAAGTCCACATAGAAAGCGGAGCAGTGCTACCTGTTCTTCAGTATATACTTTTGAAGCATTTTTATTGCTTTTTCCGCGGTTATCGATGCAGCAGACGGCACCTTTCTCTTCATATTCGCGTATTTTAGCGCGTAGTCTTAAGTAATTAGTTGGAAGTGATATGCTCATTTTATTGATCAGGAAGAGCATGTCGTCATACATTTCTTTTGCAGTATTGTAGCCGATAGCCTTTATTTTACTCTTTTTCTTCAGATTAAGGAATACTGTAAGCCATCTGCAGGCGTCAGCTGCCTTTTGACGTGCCGCCGGCGAAAGTTTTTCGCCGTTTGGATAACGAGCTTCATCAAGCGCCACTTCATCCTGTACGCGAATATCAGCGTATGGTTCCAGCCTGTTGCGTATTGCATCCAGCCGACCATTGTTGGCATACCATTTATCAACGCTAAGTCCTTGCATCAGATGAGTGCGGATCATTGCCTGGTATTGTGGCTTTAATCCGTCGTAATGAAGGTAGATAATGCCATCTTTGTGGTGTGGCCAGCAAGTAACCTCGTTGTTACGCTGTGCTGGAAGTACTCTTTTAGTTAGATAGTTTTCAGAAATTCCACACAAAACCATTTCAGGAACCGTAACGCAAAGCGTTCGATCTCCAACTTGAGCCACCTCAGAATAACAAGGTGCATTTATCGGTATGTTTCTATATTCCGGCATTATAACTAAAACTTTTATTGTTCCCCGGACAGGACTCGAACCTGTTACCTCCAATTAACCGGGGTTCCTTCTGACCTAAATCAATCTCTGCCGTTAAAAACTTTATCAAACCAATAATTGAATTCTTCAAGAGCCTTATCAGCTTCGTGCTGATTCTTGCATATCAAAATACTGAACACAACGAACGAACTGATTAATGCCATACCTTCCAGTGCTATCATTGCACCGGTTTCTATAGCCCATTCTAACATTGCCAATCCAACAAAAAGGCAAATAATGCTTACCACCCAACCATATATGATTATTCTCCCTTTTATCATGACAGTATCTCTTTAGCGGTTAATATTATCTCGTTTTTCAACCCATTTATTCGCTTCATCCAATTAAAGCGAGCATCTAGCATTCTATCAAGTACTTCCCAATTTTCAAGGCTGACACAATCATTATAATTATGCCACTCAGTTGTGTGATTAATAGTGTCAACTGCAACTATGCCCCACAACTCTTTTCTTTCTTTACCAAGATAAAAAGCGGAAGCCAATACCGGATGCACCACCTTGAACACCGGCAATGAATTGACCACGTCGCCTGTATAGACAACCATCTTCTGTCCCTTCAATTCGTTTATTGCCTGTTCACTTAAATGTCTGTAATCTCTATCCATAATCTCTCGTTTTTAAATTTAGTCCCGCCGTCGGTCTCGCTCCGAACTCTGCAAGCCTTTAACTTTCTTGGCGGGATAGCATTAGTCTTGGTTATTTTGCCTATATTTAGGCGCTTAACACAAATATTTCGCAATGGAAAAGTCCTTAAAAGAGGTGATTTATGAATCACTCAAGAATTCTGGTGCTCATCGCCCTGGTGTAATCTTCAAAATTGAATCCGAAAAATTGGGTATTCCTATTGAAGTTTACGAACGCCTTTTCAATCAATTAATTGAAGAAGGTTATTTCAGCAGACCTAATAGGACCAAAGATGGTTGCGTAGTAACCATCGAATGATTTTTTTCATGAGGGGTGGTTTTTTCCATCCCTCTTCTCGTTCGGCTTGTAGATTCCATATACATATTTCGTCTTTACGATACATTGAGGTTAATGGTATGAAACCCATGGAAAACAATTCGACTATTCTGAACACATCTGGAATTTCTAGAGATCTATAATATTTCTTTGCGTCTATACAGTCTGAATATTCTTCCTCTCCATTATAGCTGAAATACCTTTCTACTGATTCAATTTCTTTTAATCCATTTGGTTTGTCTTTCCAGTTGATTGTTACATCCAACTGATAGCTGTGTCTTGTCTGAAGTGCCATGATCTATATTATTTAATGATTACTTTTTCTTCCTTCTTCACTGATCCACCAAGTTTTATCGCCATAGCTCTGATCTGTTTTGCAAATTCAGAATTTGTTCGGCAGTTTAATGCCTGACAAACCGTTTCACGTCTACAGTTGAAGAGTTTTTCAAGTTTTCTTCTAATTTCAGTGTCTGCTAAAATTTTTGCCATTATGATATTTACTTTAAATGTTATTTATAACTTTACGGCGTGACTAACTTTTGTTATCACGATGCAATATTACGGATAATTTTCACGATAGCAAAATAATATCGTGAATATTTTCACGAAAAGTTTTATATGATAGAAAGATTACACAAGTTTATTAAAAGTCAAGGTCTTAGTACTAGAGCCTTTGAACTCTCAATATCAGCTAGTGATGGCATGATCCGTCGTGCTATATCTAATAAAACCGATATTCAAAGTAAATGGCTCTGCGCTATTGCGGATAAATATCACGATTTGAATATAGACTGGCTTTTAACTGGTAAAGGATACATGCTTAAATCTGATATAAAAGATGAAGCACCTCCGCCAACGCCGACGGATGACAAATCGAGCATATATTATAATATGTATAAGGAACAGCAATCAGAAATCAGGTCTCTAATCGAAGAAATAGGAGTCTTGAAAGAACGTTTGCGTCAATATCAAAGCCAAATAGAAACATTCCAGGATCTGCCAAGCATTCGCTCAGATTCTGCCAACAATACCGGGAATCAGAAGAAATACATATCGAAAAAGGATGTAACTGCACCAAATGCAACGAAGGAACTAGTGAAAAATGCATCAAAACACGATTCGAAAATTTCTGCTGCAACCTCTGTCGCTGTCAACTCCACGAAGCAACAAAGTGGAACTAAAAAGAAAGTCTAACATATTAAGTATTAACATTTAAATCAAAAGAAGATGAGAGTATTATTAGTAATTATGGCATTATTGATCTGTGTAGGGAGTTATGCCGAAGAGAAGAACAAACAAATTGAGAATTCGATAGCCACAAAAGCTGCTATCATGAACGCACCTTTACAAGAAAGTCTAACAGGCAGTTATCTTGACAAAGCTGTCAACTGCAAAATATATAGTATAGCATCTCTTGCTGTGGGAGGAGCTTTTGCTGGAATTGCTTCATCAATAGAATTCAATACCGACAATCAGAAAAATCAAGTAATAGGAATTGGTTGTGGAATATGTGGTATTAGTGCAGTAGCTTTTGCAATTGCCGATATCATCTATTCTAAGAAAGCAGCCAAAGCAGCTAAAATGGAAATTCGCCCAAGCCACGAAGGTTTAGGGATGAATATAGCATTTTAATATTTAAAATACTAATATTATGGAATTTATGAATTAATTCTAAAGTCAATAACAATTCATCAAATTTCTTGTTATTGAATAGAAAATCATTACATTTGCTTATAAATTCCATAGTAAAATGAAGAAAAGTATGCAAATAAAATTTGAAGGACAGGAACATCAAATAGATGCAAATGTATTGATAGCTGTATTGGCTCATTATCAAACTATTGTGGAAGAATCGAACAAGGAAATAAGTGGAGGTTCAAAAAAAATAAATCTAAAAGTAAATGCAATAGAAAAAGGGTCATTTATTATAGACTTATCTGTAGTAGAGAATATTATGCAACAAATATTCTGTAAAGACAGTATAGAGTATGTAGCATCTCTTTCTACTGTTATAGTAACAGTATATTCTATTTATAAAAAACTTAAGGGTAAGCCTATCAAAGATGAAAAAGAACGAAATGATATAAGTACTGAGATAAAAGATAGCAATGTCACGTCCATATATGTGAAGAATGTTATAAATATATATAATACTCCTGTAGTAAGAGAAGCTATATCAAAATCAATAGAAGCAGTCGACGCTGATCCATCAGTAGATGAATTAATCTATTCTAATGATACCACGAAAACAAATTTTGATAGAAAAGATTTTAAAGAATACATGTATTCTGATTTTGACTTAGAGAATATAAATGAAGATAAAATAGAGGAAACAGATGCTATACTTACAATAGTAGGATTAAATTTTGAACCTGGTAGTAAATGGCAGTTTATATATAATGGATTCAAAATATCATTTATAGTAAAAGATGATGCACTAATGAAAGAAATAAATGAAGGTGCAAAATTCGGAAAAGGAGATGCTATCAAAGTAAGACTTAAAATAGTAAAAAGATTTAATCCTGATTATAATACGTATGAAAATAAATCCTATCGCATAGTTGAATTTTATAAGCTTCTTCCACTTACGACTCATATTCAAGGTGAATTATTCTAATATTGCTAAAGGTTACGATTTCCGTTAGTGGCAAAACAAAAAGTATAATTTTTTCAGCCATTTTTTTACTGTTACCTAAATTGTTACTTTTACTGTTACCTAAGACGTCTTTTTTGTCCTGAATCCGGAATGGTCCAAATTAGCCGTTTTATACGCAACTTATTAAAACAGACTGTTTAAACAAATAAAAAAGCAGAAGCAAAATTAAGATGCAATTCAAGTGAATTATACTTTTTGTTTTGCCATCTGTTTGTTCTATTTTCAATTTAAGTTATTGATATTCTTATTTATAACTGTATTGTTCTATCTATTCATATTTATACTTTTTGATCTGCCCCTTATAGTTTTCGATGTTTTCATCCGAATCAAATTTGCATTCATCGATGGAAATGCAACCTCAGAGAATTACATCGTGGCGAATCTCGTCCTCAGCGAATTACTTCACTTCCTCGAAGTCGACATCAGTAACGCCACCGTCCTTGCCGCCGTTGTTACCAGCGTTGCCGCCCGGCTGTTGTCCGCCTTGTTGACCACCGAAGTTCGCGCCGCCCTGCTGTCCGCCGAAGTTTGCACCACCCTGTGGACCAGCGTTCTGCTGAGCATTGGTGTTGTTGTACATCTCCTGACTGGCTGCCTGGAACACGCCGTTGAGTTCGGCCATGGCTGCATCGATAGCAGCGATATCCTGCGATTTATGAGCCTCTTTCAGCTTATTCAAAGCCGTCTCGATCTGACCTTTCTTGTCTGCAGGAAGCTTGTCGCCAAGATCCTTGAGCTGTTTCTCGGTCTGGAAGATCATGCTGTCGGCCTGATTCAGCTTGTCAACACGTTCCTTCTCCTTCTTATCAGCTTCGGCGTTGGCAGCGGCTTCATTACGCATACGCTTTACTTCGTCGTCGCTCAGACCGCTGGAAGCCTCGATACGGATGCTCTGAACTTTGCCTGTGCCTTTATCGCGAGCGGTAACATTCAAGATACCGTTGGCATCGATATCGAAAGTAACTTCGATCTGTGGCACTCCACGCATTGCTGCAGGGATTCCATCGAGATGGAAGCGACCGATGGACTTGTTGTCCTTGGCCATCGAACGTTCGCCCTGTAAGACATGGATTTCAACGGACGGCTGGTTGTCGACTGCAGTCGTGAACACTTCCGACTTCTTGGTAGGAATGGTTGTGTTCGATTCGATCAGTTTCGTCATTACTCCACCCATCGTTTCAATACCGAGTGACAGAGGCGTAACATCCAACAGAAGAACGTCTTTCACTTCGCCCGTCAGGACACCGCCCTGGATCGCTGCACCAACGGCAACAGCTTCATCCGGATTGACACCCTTGGAAGGAACTCTTCCGAAGAACTTCTCAACCAGTGCCTGAACAGCCGGAATACGGCTTGAACCACCGACGAGGATTACTTCGTTGATATCTGCAGGCTGCAAGTTTGCATCCTGCAATGCTTTACGGCATGGTTCGAGGCAAGACTGAACGAGTGAATCGGTCAGCTGTTCGAATTTAGCACGCGTCAATGTTTTTACCAAATGCTTCGGAACACCGTTTACCGGCATGATGTACGGCAGATTGATTTCGCTTGTCGTTGTGCTCGAAAGTTCGATCTTTGCCTTCTCTGCTGCTTCCTTCAGACGTTGCAGAGCCATCGGGTCCTTACGCAGGTCGACGCCCTCTTCATTCTTGAATTCTTCAGCAAGCCAGTCGATGATCACGTGATCGAAATCATCACCGCCAAGGTGTGTATTACCGTTGGTTGATTTAACTTCGAACACGCCGTCGCCCAACTCCAGGATAGAGATATCGAACGTACCGCCACCCAAGTCGAATACGGCAATCTTCATATCTTTGTTCGTCTTGTCCAAACCGTAAGCCAATGAAGCGGCTGTCGGTTCGTTGATGATACGACGTACATTCAGACCTGCAATCTCGCCGGCTTCCTTCGTTGCCTGACGCTGTGAGTCGCTGAAGTATGCCGGAACGGTGATGACAGCTTCGGTTACTTCCTGTCCCAGATAATCCTCGGCCGTCTTCTTCATCTTCTGAAGAATCATAGCGGAGATTTCCTGCGGCGTGTAAAGACGACCGTTGATGTCGACACGCGGTGTATTATTATCGCCCTGAACGACCTTATACGGTACGCGTTCGCGCTCTTTCTGAACACGGTCATAGGTCTCGCCCATGAAACGTTTGATAGAGAAAACCGTATTTTGAGGATTGGTGATGGCCTGACGTTTTGCAGGATCACCAACTTTACGTTCGCCACCTTCAACAAAGGCTACTACAGAAGGCGTTGTGCGCTTTCCTTCGCTGTTGGCAATCACAATCGGTTCGTTGCCTTCAAGTACGGCAACACACGAGTTTGTTGTTCCTAAGTCTATACCAATAATCTTTCCCATAATTGATAATATTTTAATTGTTTATTATTCAAATTTCTTCGCACTCTCATCGAGTTGCACTTCATATTCTACAAATGGTATGCCAAAGTAAAACCGACGCAACAGCAAAATCCGCCCTGTCAGAAATTCTGACATTTAGGCAGATAATTCAGCGCAAACCACAAAAAAATCCGACAGTTTGTTAGGACTCGGTAATTTGTAAGGACTCGATAAAGACTAACCCATTTCACCCAACTCCCGAAAACGCTCCTGCAAATCCTTCAGTCTCGCTATCAACTCATCAAAAGCCAAGGCTTCGCCATAAATAAAAGTCTTCCGCATATTATTATCGTATTCATCTCGATATGATTCCAAAAGTTCACCAGTCGGGCAAAACGCTATCCTGCCGGGAAGATTCTTCTCATAGTCCACATATCCAATGTGATAGAACTTCTTGCGATGCACAATAATTTTGCGATACAAATCCATGTTCGCCAAAGCTTCCATGGCATATTCGGTATCCATGATTCTTTCAAGGTCATATAAATGTCTGCTCATCCGCATGACACGAGGTTTATCCCTTTGAAACTCTTCATTCAACAGAAAGGCCTTTTCCAAAAAGGTCCGTGCAGGTGTTACCGTTTTAATCATCGAACATGCCGCATCGTCTTCCTGCGGAAACTTATTATAAATCAATGACGTTATCTCTTTGCATTCTACCGGTTCTGACATTGACAAACAGCTGATTTCCACTTTCACAATGGGTAATACATAGCTTTCGCTCTCTTTATAAATACTTTTATACTTCACATTTATCACCGTGGGATCGCTATCGTGCGCAATGAGCCGCGTCCCTTCATATAATTTATTTTCAATACTGAAGTTTTCTACTCCCATCCGCCTCAGTTCTCTGTCCAATTCTTGTGACAAGCAATGATGGATATAATCACGAGAGATTTCGCGAAGGTTATGCATTTGCGTATTGCTTTTACACTCTGCACATTTGATATTCAGAACTTTCAGAAAGAATTCTCTGCTAATGGAGATATCCACATCTTCACTGAATCGATGGATAAGATTCCAAGCTTTACCCAACGAAGTTCCGCCTTTGAATGATAAATATTCTGAACAGGACGTTCTGAACAAGGCCTTTAAGACAACAGTTACCCACCAGTCTTTTTCGACTGCCTTATCATCAATGTTTTTTTCAATAGCTACGGTTTGGATCATTGCTATCTTGTCATTCTGTAGATTGTTTTGCCAAATCTTCATTACTTTTTAGTTTATCGGTTTCGTTTATAATTGACATGACTATTTTTTTAATCCATAAAGGCATAACTTGCAAATCAAAGCCCATCGTGTCTGACTCATTATATTTCCTCATGATAATTCGTATATTATCAACATCTTGAGCGGTTATATTCTCCTTGCCTATCGCTTTCATTGCCTGAATAAGTATCCGTGTTATCTTCCCCTTGGCTGCAAAATTCTTTGGCATACCATGTTTTAAACGGATTGTTCGTCCTGCATATTTTATTATTCGTGTCGAACCGCTGGTCAAATATTCGGTATTCATGGGAACTTGCGTCGATAAGCCCAAAAGATTCAATGAGGTGTTTCCTGTTGGAATAATTTCACACTTATCGCGCTTAGCTATTGCCTTAACTATCTCATCTGATGTTGGATATATCATTCCGAATTTGCTTTTAGCCGGTTTAAGATAAATCCCATTTGAGATACGGATGATCAGACCAAGACGATTGCAATCCGCCAAGACTTTACCTACATACTCATCATCATACTCAGGGAAAGTACTGATAAAGAATAGTGTTCCTGATTTGGATTTGCTAATAGCCTTCTTGACAGCATCAACTATTTTCTCGTTGTGTCCATTCATTCGTTTAACATTAATTAGGTCGGATATTTTTACAAAAATACGGATATAAATCTATTTTCCAAAATAAACACAGAGATAATTCTCAAATTCAATATTCCAAACAGCGCAAAGCACAAAAAAATCCGACAGTTTGTTAGGACTGCCGGACTTTTTAAATGATGTCTTTATGTGGATTCTATTCTCTAACGATTTCTTTTCTGGTAGTACCGTCGCTCATCACTACGATATTGATGCCGATAGTCGGATTGTTCAGCTTCTCGCCGGTGATGGAGTAACGTGCCACTTCCTTGGCATCGCTGCTTGCCTTGATCTTATCAGCTGAAGTAGCTACCGACGAAGCGTATTTCTCAACCCAACTGATGAAATTGGTCTCAGCAGAGCCTGAATCTTCGGCTTCGGTATGAGCTTGTCCCCATATCGTTTCGAAATCAACGGCTTTCACGCCATCGCGGTTTTGCAGCGCCAAAGCGAGATTAACTTCAGTAGGCAATCCTGTGTCCTGCTGATCAATGCCGGTGCGAATACGCCAATAGGGGGCGACTGTAGAACTTCCAGATCCGCCACCATTATAATACGTACTGTTGTCAATCAGATAATACAGAGGCGTATACATCATCAGGCGCGTATGAACGGTCTTTCCAGCAGCATCAACATTCGTACTTGCCAGATCGCTGGTGAAATAGGAATAATAGCTCGATGCATTCGTCTTCACCAGCGTAGCCAATGAATCATCAAAATGGCCTGCTGTACCGGCAATACCCAACAATGTATTTTCTGCCTGCCCTTTTTCATCATAATCATCGAAAGCGCCCAACCCTTTTGAAGCAGTCTTATAGCTCGAGGTGAACGATTTCAAGGCGGAAGCGGTCGTACTGTATTTTGAAACGCTTGCTGAATTATAAGTATTGTAGCGACTGACTGCATCGTTGATAACACCCATGATATACTGATAGTATGAACCCGACTGATAATAGCCGTCCGTAGTTGACGAGAGCGTCAGTGTCGCGCCGGTACTCGGGTCCTTGAAACCGATAGCATTCACATAGTTGGCGAAAACCTTTGCCAGTCCTGCACTGATATTGCTGTCACTCGTACTCAACCCGCTGCGTGTCAGTCCCATATTCCATTCGTACGCGCCATCAGCCTGATCAAGATTTGTAATCGGACACCAGCACATCGCTCCGCAGATATCATCCTTATACTCAGTAGCAGCGCCGATAGCTGTGAAATAGGCGTCATAAAGCGTACTGTTGCCTGAAGCACCGAGCAGCGAACTCTGTGCACCGCCACCACTGTGACCAAACGAGAATATCGCATTCACATTGCCCGGAACTGACTTCTGCTCTGCCTGAAGATAACGATAATACTTGATAGCCGACTTCAAATCAGTAACGCCCAATGGAGCACCTGCATCGCGTCCGCGACATCCTGCCCAAAGATAAATAAATCCCGCTTTTATATACGAAGTGACTGAAGTACTGCTGCCTGTAGGAGCTGCCTGTGCGGAATAACCGGGCGTATTGACTGGTATAACAATCGGTGCAGTCGACGAAGAATAGCCGTTGACCGTAGCTGTCGTGTTGATCGTACAAGTGTACGTACCATCACTATTGGCTGTAGCATTCATATACGCTGCAGGGACATAAATACCCATCTGTTCATATGTTTTATCAGCAGGATTCGAACAATAATACAATCCAACGATATAGTAAAGATTGTTGCTCGAATCGTACTGCCACAAATTGTTGATAGCTGTTTTAAATGCGTATGTAGTGGATGCGCCCGTTGCAGTAGTCATTCCACCAGGCTGTGCGAATGTTAATGAAGCATATAACATGATCGCAATAGTGAATAAAACCTTTTTCATAATTACTCAATTGAGTTCTCAATAATAAAATCTGATATTTGTAATTAATATGATAGTTATACTAAAATCCTTATTATTAAATCGTTATGCATGTAAACAGAATTGCATCGTTATTCATGATGCGATATTTCTAACTTTAAAAGGAAAAGTCTCTCTTCTATAAAAAATCCGACAGTTTGTTAGGACTGCCGGATTACCAAATTGAATAACAACGCTTCATCTTTTAATCATCTTCACTGTAGAAACTACGCTGCCCGTATTTGTCCTAACAATGTAGAAACCTTGCGGAACGGACAGATTATTAAGTAGTTCCTGATTCAACACCACCGATGAATTGCCGCTTGACGTCTGATAGACCACCTGTCCCATCAGATTATATATCGTTACTGCTGCCTGAGCGTTGAGTTCGCTGACGATTTCGTTGGCTGTGATGATTGTGCCTTCCGGACAGAGATAGCCGCCGTTGGTCAGTGAATAGGTTTCGCCGTTCAGACTTGTGTTCGTACTCTTCGTATAATAGATATTATGTCCGTTGCCCAGGATGTTCGAAACGGTCGAACCCGAGGTGAGTCCGGAGATGGAGATGGCGCCATTGATATGGCAGTCGGCAGCGAGCGAAAGCGTACTGCTCTCGTCCATCGTAAGTGTCACCAAACCAGCCACGTTGCCCGGATTTATCGATGCGTTTTTATAAGTAGAGCTGCTCGAAAGCGTGATGTAATCCTTGCTGTTCGAATCGGCATAAATCATGCCTTCCATCGTCTGCCCGGTTGCATTGATATAGGTTGTTCCTCCGCTCGAAGCTGTGGCATTATTGCCCCAACCACCTTTGAGTGAGCGCACTAGCGTATCGCATTTGTTGACAATCGTTACGCCTTCGAGGTTGATATTCGCTGTTGCGTTAGTGTTGTAAAACAGACCGCCCGAAGTGCCGTTATAAGTCAACGTGCCGCCTTTCAGCGTGATCGTTCCCGTCGAACCTTCGGCATCGCCCGAAAAACTCTGATAGAGCAAGATACCCCACTTATCTTTGTTACTCGTTGCCGTACAGTTGTTTACCGTGATATTGTTCGAACCTTCGATGACATACATCTCGCCGCCGTTGGATACGAAAGTGGCATTGTTGGCTGTGATCGTGCCTGTCGAATAAATGCCTGCCGAATTGCTTCCGTTGGCCGTGTAAGTTCCGCCATTGACCGTTATCGTTCCGCCGCCGCGATCGGTTGCGATGACACTCGAACTGCCGTTGGTTGTTGTGGCAATATCGTTGTTGACAGTGATTGTTCCGCCGCCCGATGCCATGATGGCACGCGCATTGCCACCGGTCTGATAAATCGTGTCGCCGGTCGTTGTGATACTTCCGTTTCCGTATGCGAAGATTCCGTTAGCACCTTTGCCAGTGCCGGATACATAATTATTGGAAGAGGTGATGACGGGCGATGTGGATTTGCCGTACGACAGCATAACGGCGTTTGTTCCGTAGAAACTGGCATCGTCGGTGCTCGAAGCATCGGCAGAATTATAGAGTTTGCATTTGCTGATGGTCAGTGTGCTATCCGTCACTTTAACGGCGGACTGGTCTGACGTTGTGCTTGTGTAAGTATTGCCAGAGACGCTCTGAGTAGTCGAAGAAGTCAGCACGTTGTCCGACGAACGGGTCTGTGTCTGTGCAGAAACTCCTGCCGTGAGGATCATAGCTGCTATCGCAACCATGCCTGCTTTTGCTGAATAATGAAGAATTTGTTTCATAAGACGTTGTTTTTAATCCCTAACTGTTTCATTTTCTTGAGACAAAAATACAGGGCGCACGGTGAGTGTACAAATACTTTCCATAGAATGGCATTTTTTACCGTTGAACAATAAAATTATCATTATAAGGGCAGCAAAATCATTCAAAAAAAGGAGTTCATCTACAGATTGAAAGACAAAGGCAAGATAGCATTTTCATCATAAGGAAAGTCGTTTCGGATAAAGGCTTTTTGGCTGCGAGTGCGCAATAGAAACTTAAGGGAATTTCACTGCACGGAAATATTCTATTCGGGAAATAGCTTGCTTCATCTCCTATCAATGCTCTTGCGGATGTAACATATTCGTTTTATATAATCCGCAGAATAGCTTGCCCGTTTCCCTCTAATGCTCTTGTGGATGTAACATATCCGTTTTAATAATAGCTTGTTCCTCTACAGCAAAACTAAGGAATCTCAATCATTTTCCCGGTGTATTCATAAACCACCTTGTCACCAAAATGCTGCTGCAGAAGCGCATATTTATCAACGCCTGTGCAGTGACAGACGGCAATCTGCTGCGGACAGTCGTGTTCAAAATAATTAGCGATGGCATCAAACTTCTCGTTCTCAGCATTATGAATATGGAAACCGCCTTGAAGCAGACGGAAGTTCTGGGTCGGAAATGCCTCACGCACGCGACGAATGATGTTCGTGATGCCGCGATGCGAGCAGGCGCTAAGAATCGAGAAACTACTCCCATCGGTGAGAACCAACGCCATCTCATCTTCAAACGTGTCGGGAACGCGATGATCGGTCCGCATGACAAAGAAATGTTCGAAATGTGTGTCGACCGCATCAAGCAGCGGGATATCCGGAAAAAGAAATATTCCAGGCAACAGTTCAGTCTGCTCTTTCACAAAGCGAAAACGCCGGCGATCAATCGTTTCGCCCTCAAGGATGCCATTCTCGCGCACCTCCTTGAACTTGCGGTCGAAAATAGTTTCTTTGCAGACCACCGTCGCACGACTGTTGAGTTCAAGAAACGCATGAAGTCCACCCGTATGATCGCTGTGGCCATGCGAAAGCACCAGATAATCAACGTCATGCAGGTCGATATTCAACTGCGCCGCATTGCGAATGAATAGGTCGGAAGCGCCCGTATCAAACAACAGTTTATGCGTCGGCGTCTCAATATAAAGCGACAACCCGTGTTCCGCCTGCAGACCCCGACCATAAACCAAATTCTCAGCCAAAGTAACTATCCTATAACGCTTTGGGTAATTGTCCATTCTATTCATTGCAATGTGATTCAATTAGGATACAATAATGATTTAACAGCGATACGACAAAAACAGTTCACGGCAAATAATGATAGCTCCGCAGAAAAGCGTCAGTCAGATTCCTCGCCTCATAAAATTCCTTCGTCAACGGCTTGCGATAGAAGAAGATAGGATGACCTATACCCAGAAACAGCTGCAGTTCGCAATAGACACCGTTCTGTTCCATGCGATGTTTGAAAGTTTCCGCCGTGGAAACGGGGATGAGCGGATCTTTTGTGCCAACCAAAAACAATGTCGGAGGAGTCGATGGCGAAATGTTTTCCATCGGCGAAATCTCTTTATAACGTGCTTTCATCGCGGCCGGACCATAACCAGCCGGACTGTTATCGACAACAGGATAGTTGAGTACCAACAAGTTCGGTCGATAAGAGACTCCTCCGTCGCGATTCGGAATCGTTCCCAAAGCCGCTGCCAACTGCCCGCCTGCCGACGAACCCGAAGCAACAATCTTTGCCGTGTCTATATTATATTTGTCCGCGTGCGTACGAAGCCAGCGCATCGCGTCCTTGGCATCCTCAAAACTGTCGAAAGGCGACGAATGATGCAGTAACACTATGCGATAGTCGGCAGCAACAGCCACGAATCCCTTCGAAGCATAATAAGCACACTCGCGATTATACTGTAGCGGCGTGCCTTCGTGCCATCCGCCACCAAAGTAATAAATCAGCGCAGGATGCTTTGCTCCGCTCGTTTTTGCAGGTTTGAATATATGCAGTGTCAGCGGATCGGCATCTTTTAAAGTCTTATACGGCACAATATCAAAGGTATATGTGTTCGGCGCAGGCAGCAGAATTTTTTTCAACGCCTTAAACCAAACGTTTGCCATCCGTTCACCGCCCAGCTTGTTCGGATACACCTTATCAGCTATCGTAAACCTTTGCCAATCAAAGCCTTTATTCTGATTAACGAGGACGACCTGCTTCGAATGAATCGACTTTACCATCTTAGCGATCTGTTTGTTCAGTTCGGGAATATAGCCGTACTTCGGCAGTTTGCCGCTCGGAATGACTTCTGCCATGAAAATATATGCCTTCGGATTGATTGCTAATACCTTGCTGATGATGGACCTATAGGCAGCAATCATGCCAGGAACAGGATGCTCGTCGATGAAATGATTATGACCGGCGTGAAGCAACACAATATCCGCGGGATAAATCCGATAAAGACTGTCGATTTTTGAATCAAGGAATTCCACTGTTTTACCACCGAAACCGCATGTGCTCAGCGTTCCGATACGACACGGACTATTATTCGGACCGATAAAATCGAACTCGTAACCACCATTCATCAACTTCTCCCACAACGGATAAAGATAGCACGTAAACGAAGTACTTCCTTCCGTTATCGAGTCGCCCAATCCCATGATTGTAAAGCGCTGCTGTTTTTTCTGCTCAGCTCCAGCATGCATCGTAAGCGGCAACAAAAACACTGCCAGCAAACCAATGCGAATAATCTTTCTCATTGTCACCCAATTTATGATTTTCATGTCACAAAGATATGATTTTAAATACTCAAATGCAACTGCAATCAGATATGAAGGGATTTATTTGTCATGACAGATAAGTAAAGAATTTCGAAAATAATACTTATATTTGCACATAGTCAGATTCAGAGTTTTACTCTATCTAACCGCGTGATAAATAAAAGAATAAAAATGAAGGGAACAGATCATATTGACGAAAAGAGCTTGCAGAAAGCGCAAGCTTTATTTGAAACCGACGATATCAACCATATAGAAATAGGTTCTGCGAAGGGTTTATGCCAAATTCATAAGTACCTTTTCGATGGGCTATATGACTTTGCCGGCAAAATACGCGCGCTCAATATTACCAAAGGAGGTTTCCGTTTTGCAAACTGCCTGTATCTGGAAGCCATCCTTCCCGTAATCGAAAAGATGCCCGAACGTACTTTTGAAGAGATCATCGCGAAATATGTCGAGATGAATATCGCTCATCCTTTCATGGAAGGCAACGGGCGCACGACTCGTATCTGGCTCGATCTGATACTCAAAAAGAATCTTGCAAAAGTGATTGATTGGCAAGCCGTCGACAAAGATTTATATCTGCAAGCCATGGAACGCAGTCCTATCAACGATTTGGAACTTCGCACGCTGCTAAAACCTGCCCTAACTGATAAAATCAATGATAGAGGCGTGATTTTCAAAGGCCTCGAACAATCCTATTATTATGAAGGCTATAGCAAAAACAAAGATTGAAAATATTGACAAGTTCCATTCGAATCGCAGATGATTTTTATTCGAAAGCGATTTCCAAAACATTCGGATGCGGCAAGAGTTTTATTCGAAAGAAAAATAATTTGATTCGAATGAAATGGTTGCCGCATTCGAATGAAATGGCATTCTGATTATCAGTGCCTTTCATGTAAAAAGCACTATCCTTACCTTACTGTACAAAATAACTGACGGACAATCATCTCGTATAACTCGCCGTTATAACCAAAAGCAGGAAGCATAAATTTTCCAAGAGCAATTTTTTGCAAACAGCATGGTTATTTATTTGACAATCGGCTTGTTTTTCAGTGTGCCGCCTTCGTTATATTGCTGATTGTTAGGCAGTTCCTGACCACCAACACCTTCTTTCATCAGCGCTTTCAAGTCGTTGAGATGCGACAGATACACACCGCGCGGATTGACATTATATTTCTTGCAGATCGAAGCAGCCATACCGACAACTTCGCCCATCATTCCGGTTGTTCGCATCACACGAACCGTTCCCAAAGCCACATGCGTTACACTGATATCGCGACCCGCCATGAACAGATTATCAACGTTTCGCGAATACAGACAGCGGTACGGAACATCATATGGATAAATCGCAATGTGCTTGGCAATGGACTTAAACTCCTTGCCGGCAAAGTTAGCCGTGTTCGCCGGATCAGGATAATGCAAATCAATCGTCCAAGTGGTTGCAAATGTGGCATCTTCGTGAGCGACATCCTTTACCAGGTCGTCCTCCTTCAGAATATAATCGCCCATCAGTCGGCGCGATTCACGTTTGCCGGCGACATAAGCCACCCATCCCAATTTCCGATTCTTATATTGCCCATTTTCCTTCATGTGGTTCTTCAAGAAGTTCCAGTTCGAATAAACGACAAGCATGCCATAATCGCGTATGCGTTCAAAATCATGTATCTGATCGAGATTCATACCCGTTTCCCAAGTCCACTCGCCCATCATCACTTTCTCGGCATTCTTATCATTAAAATTCATGCCGTAATCGAACTCCTGAAAAGCGCTTGGCTTCTTATTATCAACGGAATACCACTGAACAGAAGAACCCATCGTCATCTTGTCGGCTTTCTCGGGAGCCGTACTCTCGCCAAACTCATCACGGCTCTCGCGACCCATCCGGAAATCAGCGCCTGCCAGATAGCCAACAGTCCCATCTCCAGTGCAATCCGAGAACAACGGAGCTTCAAAAGCCAACTCTTTGCCTGTTTCGATATGCTGCGCGACAACGGAAGTGATTCGGTTGCCGTCCTTGTTGACTTTCAAGGCACGATAATTCATAAACAGGGTAATATTCTTCTCTTTCATCAGCAGATCCATCTTCTTCTGGTCTTCGTAGTAAGATGCCGGTTGCGCATTGCCGCCTTTAGTCGGACCGAACTCCTTCTGCAGACCTCCAAGTTGCTTATATTCACCCGATTCTATGCGTCCACCAAGATGCACGCGGATGTCAGAACTGTTGTTACCACCCACGATTGAACGGTCATTGATCAAAGCGACCTTGCATCCGAGGCGCGCTGCCGAAACAGCCGCACTCATTCCGGCGATGCCTGCACCAACAACCACCAAGTCATATTTTCCTGCCGATGGCGCAACATCAGGCAATCCCAAAGCCTTGTGACGGAAAGCTTCCAGTGCTTTCACCTCTGTCGGAGGCACTTTGCCATTCTCTGTAGTAAAATAAATCGCATCACAACGACCATCAAAGCCGGTCAAATCGTGAAGTTTCAGAACAGTCTTTAAAGACTTCACATTGACTTTGCCAGCGAACTGCCATATCCAAGCAGAGCCTTCAGTGCCTAATGGCGACAACAGCTTCTTTCCTCCTACTGAAAGCGCGAACTTGCCCGGACCTTCGCCACTTTTCCAGGGCGACGTCCAATTATATGTCCGCACATAAACAAAATAATTACCCGCTTCCGGAAATGAAACTTCCGTCGAAGCATCTGCTACAGGAACACCCATGCCATGCGCCAACAAATACGGCGAACCCATCAGATCCATAAACTGCTGATCAACAGCCCATCCGCCTTTGTTCGCAAAACTCTCGGTCTCGACAAACAAGTCCGCAGCCGTCACATTTCCCACCAGCAAAAGACCAAACATTATCGATGCAAAATACTTTCTCATTCGTTAAAATATAAAAGTGAATAAAACAGTTGCCTACTTCAAAGGCAACAAAATAATATCTTTATAATAAACTTCTGCCCCTTCGGACTGAAGAATAATTCTACCTTCGTTGACGTTCAAATGGGTTGCTTCATTGACCTTATAGCCGTTGACATAATGCTCGGATTTATTGTCATAACAAATGATTTCTATTGTATTCCACTCACCATGAGGCTTCTCATAATCAGCAGAATGCAAAACACGCGTTAAATTATCATTTATATGGATGGTCTTGTTTTCGCATTTTCCCATAGCGCCCATCACAAACCAATAATCACCGAAATTTTTCTCTTCAATCTGACATTCAATGCATTTGGGCCAAACCACATCCTTTTCGGAAGCTGCAAAATGATACAAAACTCCTGCATCACGTGCTCTACTCTCTGCAGTAAACTTCTTCTCACCCCATTTAACGAGCACTTTCAAATAATAGTTTTTGAATGATCGCTCTGTGCAAGCATATCCGGTATGATTACCAAGAAAATGCATCATGCCATTTTCGACATTAAAACAATGGTCAACATCATTATTTTTACCATTATCTTTATCAAACAAATAGAAGTTTGTAAAATCCTTGCCGTTAAACAAACGAATAGGCTTGTTCGACTTTTTACCTAAAAGAGTAAATGCAGACCTGTCCTTATGATTCTGAAGGATCACAGGAATATTACCCACTTTTTGTCCTAAAGAAGAAAACGCGATGCAAACAAATAAAAGCATCAAAGCGCAAATTTGTAAATTCTGTTTCATAACTATTTATGATTAAGAGTTGAGCTAATTTTTACCAATCTGCAATCGAAAAGTTGTTACTGACTGACCGGGGCACTGAGTACTCAGCACTCCTTTCTTGACTTTTGGCGAAGCAATATGCAAACAATCCTCTGTTTTGCTTGTCCGCCAGCATGAGATGCTGTTTACTTTTCCTGCCTTGTTCAAATCAATATTGAAATCCTGACTTCCCTTGCCTCTATTGAGTAAAGCCACAACCAATTCCTTCCCCGAAGGCGAAATTGCTGCCAGCACATTCTTCTGATTCGTTTCAATCAGTGTATAACCAGCCTTGATGAAGCGCGTGATCTGCATCTGCACGAAATAATTCTTCACCGTCTTGTATTCCTGCGTCTTGAAATCGCCACTGATAACGCACCATTCTCCGTTATGCTCTTCTACCATCTGCCAATCCAGCCATGCAACAGGGCGCATGATTCTCAAATCGTCGAACATCTTTTGCAACAGCATCAGATTGCTTTCGAAGCCACGTCCTTCGCTCGGTCCGGTTTCCGATTGCCAGAAGCGCTTGCCCGAAGATTCCACCAATTTATGCACTTCCGCACGTTCGACATCTGTTCCTGAATAAGTGTGCGTATTAAACTGTCCCACTTTGCTCCAAATATCTTCTGCAGCTTGATATGCATGCTGTACAGTTAGAAACTGATTCAAATTTGTTTCATCCGAAGCTGCAATAACCGTGTTCAAACCCGACGCCTGCAGTTTAGGATAAAGTCGATGGATGATTTCAATCTGCGTGGAAGGTTCGAAATGACAACCTTCTTGACTTCCTTGATTGTACCAATAGTTCGAATACGATTCGTTGAATGGCTCCAACGTTCTAAAATCCAACTGATAAGCATCATGATAGTGCTTGCATACATCGACCAGATAATCGCAGAACATGTCGTAATATTCCGGTTTCAGATTATCTTTCAACGGATCGTCATTTCCTGCAGAACAACCACTGAAAGTCATCCAGTATGGTGCCGAATTAGAGAATGCCTCGAAGATTGCATCCGGTCTCTTTGCCTTGATTTTCATCATAATCGTGCGCTGCGCCTTGTCTGCATTCCAATCGTAAGGCGCTGTAGGCGATGCTTTAAATCCTTCCATCTCGGCGCGCTTGCCCTTGCCTTTCACCATATGTCCATCCGCATGCGAAGGGTCGTCACCGCCTCCGATATTATAGCGGAAGATGTTCATATTCAGCTTGTCAGGCGCAGTAATCAAATTCACAACATCATCCATCTTCTGCTCATCCCACTTGCCCACTTGTGCTGCCCACCAGCAAAGCGAACTTCCCCATCCTTCGATCGTCTGCAAACGCTCAGCCGGATTGAGAACAATGTGATTATCACTTGGTTCCGAACTCTGAACCGAAAACGACAGCAGCAGCATCGCTGCCATCAAAATGTTTCGAATCTGATTACTGCCCTTTATCATAACTGCTTATTTATAATTCAAAAACGCGGTAGCCTGCGTATCAACATTTGTCGAGAAACGAATCCAACGTGCTGCAAATGAGGCAGGGAAATGATGAATGAATTTCACTCCCGGCTTTACGACGTATGAAGCATATTCCATCCAGTCGCCATTGCCTGTCGGATCGACTTCGACCTTGAACGTGACACTGTTTTTGCTACTATGCGATAATGAAAGTTCTTTCTTGTCATAAAAAGCGATGAGGAACGGATCCGATGCAACACCGGCTTTCACAGTCGTGTTTTTCCACGGACCACCTTGACCTACAGGCTTTCCCAACTGCCACAAGTCATCAATAACGCCTGCCCAAACAGCAGCTTTGCCATCATCGGACACAATTACATGCTGATTTGCCTTTCCTGACTGAATATCAACGTCTGTCATGATAAGCATGCCGCGATATGAAGCATAATCATTGATGCGGAAATGATGCGTGGCAATCGGACGAATCTTCGCAAACCCATCCGCATTCTCAGCGGGAAGTTCATAAAAAGTTCCCATGCAACTGAACAAATCGCGCTCTGTAGCTACTTCGCGACAGATTCGCAACTGCGTTTTTCCAATCAGATCCTTATATTTTGAATCACCCAAAGGCAAACGCCAGCGACGACCATTATCATCCACAATAAGCGCTGAACTATTCTCAATATCAATCACTTGACTGGGAATAGCAAAGCGTGTACGAATCGTATCGGCAGAACCGGCATTTTCTTTGCGCACAAGATCAAAATGATCGCCCATCTCGTAATAGCCCGTTTCTGTCATAACACCGTTCTTCACAGTGTTTGCCAGCAATCCCAAGGCACGGCGATTATCGCCCAAGCCACGAAGCAGACCGCCTGTCGTATTTATAGCATTCACATTCGTCAATCCTTTGAATATCGGAGCTGCAACAGTCGTGCGATTATCGGATGCAGAATATGAAAAACTGACAGTAGTTTTTGTATCCTTATCCGTCTTCACGCGAATCCACTCGCCCTTTTCTTCAGTAATAAATGGCAAAAATGCAGACTTCCCTGCTTTGACTGCCAATGTTTTAAATGTCTTCCACTGATTATTGCCCTGAACATCGATCTCGAAAGTATAAATCACATTTTCTGAGCCATCATTCTTCACCCAAGCACAACGCTGCGGCCATCCGGCAAACAGGAACGGTTCTGAAAATATATTCGCCTTGACATTTTCCTTTGCCCAAACAGCTCCTTCAGCAGACGACGGTCCGAGTTCTTTCGGTTTCGTAAATGACGTGAACCACAGATTGGAATTGGATTGTCCGGGACCTTCGATATTGCCTTTCGCCTTTCGCTTGTTCAGGAACTCGCTCTTTGCCGAGTCGTCGCAACCAAAGACCAGTCCGCCATTCCAATTGGCAAAATCTGCAATAACCTTTAGATAGGCAGAAAGCGGACGAATTCCCGCGCTGTGAGCAGCAGTGAATGAACCTGGAAACTTCCAAAACATACCGTGCATCGTCATCATATAATTCGGTTCTGCATCTGTTCCGACATTGCGGATCCGTGGCCATTCGGTATTCCAGCCGTGAGCGCCATCATAGCTGTGACTTGCTTTTGGCAAACGATAAAACGACCATCCTTTCTGTGCATCGCGGACACCGATCAGAAGCGACTTGTAATCCCATCCGTTCGTCCATATTGGATCTGTTGCAGGATTTGAATTTCCGTATATTCCGCCAGGACCGGTCACTTCGGTGAACTGATTGCGGCGAACGACTTTCCAATCCTTGCCATTCCATTCCGCCAAAACGCCCGATTCGACATCGAACTTCTTCAACGCTTCCTGCGTTCCTTCGCCATTGTTGGCAAAAACAGCCACGCCTTGTCCCGAATAAAAACCCTTGCCATGAACGCCCGGAAGCAAATCATTGATCGGACCGGCATCAGTATCTTTTTTCTTTCGCTGTAGATTATTGCCGTCCGGATACAACTCCTTGACAGACAATGAATGGACATCGACTTCATAGAAGCCTTCTTCCATCGTCCCATATAAAATCATATTTGCCGGATCCGTCAGATGACGCGCATTGCCGGTCAATCGTCCGGGCATTATTGTGTAAGGAATAACACGCACTTTTCCAGTCTGATCAATAACATACGGACCGATAAAAAGCTGCTTGCTTTCCTTGTGTATCATCCTGTTAGCCGGCGTTCCACCAATACTTTCCGGTCGCACAATCTGCCGATAATCCTTCGTCACCTCATACAACTTATCCGATGATCCATACGGCAAGTGCGGTCCATAAGTAATCACCCACAGACTTCCATTCCAAGGCACAATCGCCCCCGTTCCACATTCTCCCTCATTATTATAATACGCCAACCGCGGATAAATTCCGGAAAGCTGAAGAGGAGTTTGCTTCTGCTGAGCCACACAGTTAACAGAAAAAAGTGTAGCAATTATTCCAATAGCATGAATAACTTTCATCTCATTAGTATCTAATCTCTAGCAAAATTAGAATATCCTTTCGATTAATGATAGATTTTCTTTATTAATTCAACTATACTTCTCTATAATGAAATCACTCAGTTTCAGTAAAACCTCCTTTACCTACTCCTTTCCCCATTAGTAATTTTAATTCATTCAAGTAATCAGTATACACTTCTCTTGGTGTCGTATTATATTTTTTGCATATTGATGCAGCCATTCCTACAACTTCACCCATCATTCCTGTAGTTCTCATAACTCGAACAGAACCTAAAGCAATATGAGTAACACTTATATCTCGTCCAGCCATAAATAAATTAGAAATATTTCTTGAATATAAACATCGATATGGAACAGCAAAAGGTTTTATCTCTTTTGAATCTGAATATGCCAAAAATGGTTCAACATTCATTCCTTCAATTGGAGCTGGATAATGTAAATCTATTCCCCAAGTAGTAGTAAATGAAGCATCATCAAATGAAGTACCATTAAGTAAATCCTGTTCTTGTAAAATAATATCTCCCAATAACCTGCGAGATTCACGTTTCCCGCCGATATAAGCAATCCACGCTAATTTTTTATTTGCAAACCTTGATTTTATTCTGCTATGATTTTTCAAAAAAGACCAATTCCCATATACAGCTAATAAAGCATAATCCCTTATACTTTCAATATCAGTTATTTGATTTTTATTCAATCCTGTTTCCCAATTCCAATCCCCATGAAGAATCGGCTTACATGTTTGATCACTAAATGGTATAGCCCATGGACAATCAGGAAAAGGAGAAACTTCTTTTGTAGAATCTGCATACCACTGCACTGAAGTTCCCATTACAAGTTGGTCACTATTTTCTGGTGCCCTTAGTTCATTTGTCTGACTTTTACTTTCTCTTCCCATACGGAAATCAGCACCGGATAAAAAACCGACTTCTCCATCACCTGTGCAATCTGAAAAAAGACTCCCCTTAAAAAGGTATTCTTCACCAGTTTCTATATTTTTCCCCAAAACGGAAGTTATTCTATTACCAATCTTATTTGCAGCACAAACTTGCACATTTAAATACAAACTCAGATTTTCTTGATTTTTTACAACAGAATACTTTTTCTCATCTTCATAATTAGTATAAGGTCCAGCATTATGAATAAGTTTTTCAGGATGTTTTTTCAATATTGATTGAATCTGTTTACTACGTATTGACAAAGAATCACGTCTAGATTCCCAATTATTCCAATATCCAACAGGTCCAATTTCATCAATCAAACGTCCTAAATTCGGGTAGGGCTTTTGAGCTATCAATCCTGAAAGGCCAACCCTAACTTCGGAACTATTGTTTCCTCCAAGGACAGAACGATTCTGTATCAATGCAACCTTACAACCTAAACGAGCAGCACTAATTGCTGCACAACAACCAGCTATACCGCCACCAACAACAACTAAATCAAAATATCCACAATCTTTTGGCTCCGAAGGAAAATGCAATTTTTCCTTACGAAATTTTATCAATGTTTCCCTCTCGTTTGGAGGAGACATTGTTAAATCATTTGTTATATAAATAGCATCACACCTACCTTCAAATCCTGTCAAATCCTGCAGTTCTAATTTAACGCTTCCTTGTTTTAACACAGAAACGCCTCCATCTTGCCAATGCCAATTCACATCTTCTGTTCCAAAAAGAGTATTCAATTTCTTACCATTCAATAAAACTTGGAAACGACCTGGAGCCTCTGAGTCACACCATTGTTTAACCCAATTTCTTGTCCTAACCCATACTCTATATTTTCCAGAATTGTTAACTAAAAAATCAGTTGACGCATTTACGACAGGTATTCCTAACCCATGAGCTAATAAATAGGAAGAACCCATTTGCACCATTGATTGATTATCTAAAACCCAACCACCTTTATTATTAAAACTTTCAGCTTCTATAAAAATATCTTCAGCTCTTAATAAAGGAGCAATCGATATACAAAATAATATAACTAATAGATTCTTCATACTTATACTACGTATTATAAAGAGTTATCTGGGAGAATCTTCACCCAGATAACTCTTACTATTCTTTTAATAACCTGGATTCTGAGTCATATTTGGATTAATCTGTATTTCCGTCGTAGGTATAGGCCATAAATATTGACGGTCATCCCATTTCTTCTCTGACATAGCAGCACATTTACCTGCTGCTTCCATCTTAGTGAAATCAGCCAAACCATTTTCATCAATATTTGGTGCAAATGGCCAAAACCAATCACCATTATTAACAACTTTTTCTAACAATAAAGTTGATGGGTATAACATCATATATTCTTTTTTACTCATTGCTATATTCATTATTTTCCAACGAACCAGATCTTGATAACGAAGTCCCTCATTAGCAAACTCTACTCTTCGCTCCGTACGCAACTGAGTTCTTAAAGTCTTTTGATCCATAGATGTAAAAGCAGGATATTTATCTGTAGCTGACTTATCAACTCCATAAGCACGAGCACGAACGGTATTCATTGCATCTAGGACAGATTGGTCAATCTGATTTAATTCAATCTTTGCTTCAGCATACATTAATAGAACATCTGCATAACGCATGACAATATAATCAGGTTCTATATTTCCAGAATTTTTTAAAGCATCTTCATCTACACCCTTTTTCCATACCAATCCATTAAAAGATGCGTATTGAGCATTAGCACGAGTATCATTATTTTTAATCATTTTTCCAGTATTATAATTCATTACTTGTAATGCTTGAGGATTTGGATTAAATTCAATGCCTAGAAATGTTTCTCCAAACGGAACAATTGTCATTGCACAACGAGGATCACGATTCTTAAATGGATTATGAGGATCAAATAGCGGTGATTTATCAATAGGAAGTCCATCTGTACAAGTGTATGAAGCTAATAAATCCCAAGTAGGATCAGGAACAGCATATCCTCCTGAATTTCTTGGCAATTGTCCACGTATATTTACATAGACCTTGTATTCAATAGAACGAGGTATTAAAAAGACAGATTCTTCTGAATTTTTGGTGCTTGACAAGAATAAATTTCCATAATTACTATGTAATTTATATACTCCTAAATCCATAACCGCTTTTGAAGCAGTTGCAGCTGTATTATAATCTCCCATATAAAGAGCAATACGAGCCTTGAAAGCTAAAGCAGCACCTTTTGTTGCACGCCGTTGACCTGAAACTGATGTTGGAAGAACTGATGCCGCGGCGTCGAAATCATCATATATAAATTGTAAAACAGTGGCCTTATCAGTACGCCCTTGTTGCAATCCTTCATCGATACTTAATTCTCCTTCAACCAAAGGGACATCTCCAAATTTACATATTAACTTTGAATAAGCACATCCTCTATGAAAACGAGCTTCTCCAACTAATTGGTTTACTTTGTTTGCAGAAGCTCCATTTTTAATGGCTCTATCAGCTTTCAAAATAACAGAATTAGCACGAGCTATCACTTTATATTGTTTTGCCCACAAATCAGTAACAGCAGAGTTTTGGCCATTTAATGTCGCATTTTGAAATGCTGTTAACTGTTCACGATATACACGATCATCAGACCAATCTGTACCACCAACACCACCTTCATCTTGTACCCAAAAATCTATTCTGTATAAATCATTAACTGCCATTTGTATCTCAGTTTCTGACGAATACCAAGTATCTGTTGAACCATTAGATAATGGATTCAAATTCAAGTCATGACAAGATGTTAAAATTGTAAATCCACTCAATAAAAGAGTTCCTATTATAATATTTTTTTTCATGATAATTCTCCTTAAAAATTAATAGATGCTCCAACTAATATAGACATTGTAATAGGATAGCCTGTTGAACTAACTTCAGGATCCCAACCATGAGGGTAACCACTCAAACAGAACAGATCATTACCAGAAATATAAAATCGTAAAGATTGAATACTAGCTTTCTGAGTAAGGACTTTAGGAAGAGTATAACCTAATGTCAAATTTTTCATGCGAAGATAACGACCATTAAACAACCAATAATCGGACATAGCTAAATTCGTATCCTTATTTGAACGCGTTAATCGTGGATATTTTATATTAGCATTCTGCTCATCAGTATTTTTAGAACTCCAATAGTTTCCATCTAATATTTCTGGAACACCACCCCAATTTGTATTTAATGCTTCAATCATATTGGCATTGATACGTGCATTTTGACTTCCAACTCCTTGCAGCATCATTGCGAAATCAAAGCCCTTATAACCAGCTGTAAAATTAATTCCATACATATAACGAGGTAAAGATCCTCCTAATAAAACTCGATCATATTCAGAAGAAATTTTACCATCAGGAACGCCATCAGGACCAGATATGTCTTTATATTTTACATCGCCAACTTTAACATTATTATTTATTTTAGGCGAATTATTCACATCATCTTGTGTAAGATATAATCCATCACTAACATATCCATACCATTCATTAAATTCACTTCCTTTCTTTTTAACTTGGTCCCCCAAAAATTCAGTTCCACCTAAATCACCCATTTTTGAAACGAAATCAGATAAGTTTGCTGTAACAGAATAATTAAAATCACCTATTTTATCACGCCATCCTATTTCTAAATCATAACCATGAGTATTCATTTTACCTGAATTAACACTAGGATTATCATAGCCGATAAATTTTGGAATTTCCAAAGATAATAGCATATCCTTTGTCATTTTCTTGTAATAATCACCTGTAAAATGTAAACGCCCATTTAAAAAATCAGCATCCAAACCAATATCCCAAGTTTCAGTCGTTTCCCAAGAAATATCTCGTACAGCATAATACTGTTGAGCTGCTGTAGTAGACGAAGAAACAGCAGTACCACTATAAAACAATGCTGAACCAAAATTTAAAGCCGCTTGATATGGATAAAAACTACCAATACGTTCATTACCTAATGTACCCCAAGAACCTCTTAGCTTTAAATATGAAAGAACTTTAGGATCAATTTTTTTCATAAAATTCTCTTCACTGATAACCCAGCCAGCTGAAAATGAAGGGAAGTTTGCCCAACGATTATCCTTCGCAAAGCGCGAAGAACCGTCACGACGGAAATTAGCTTGAAATAAATAACGATTTGCATAACTATATGTTAAACGACCAAATAAAGAACGATATGCATATTCATAAGCATTTCCGCTATTATCACGATAATCTTGTGGCCCTAAATCCAAATATGGATAATTAATTAATTCATATTGGTCACGTGAAGCAGCTAAATTTTCCCAAAAAGCATAATAATCTTCATATCCAACCATTGCTGTTAGATCATGACGCCCAATAGTTTTATTATAATTAGCAAAGAATTGAGTAGTTACATTATAATCATCATTCCTATTTTCAGTTAATTTTGTAGCTGAATAACCATCCATATAGCCTTTTACTGTTTCTGCATCATCAGCATAAGTAAAAGGAACTTTTTTTAAGAAATTCTTGACTTTAGTAAAATTATAAGTTGGAGATATTACACCTGTAATCTTTAATCCTGTAAAAGGAGTTATATCTATAGCAGCTTTCCCTCCAATTGTATTATACCAACTCGTAATATTACCACCTTCATTAATCATGGCAATAATATTTTCTCCATCTTTACAATCGCCCCACATTCCATTAGTCCAATGAACTGCATAAATAGGTGGTATAGCACGATATTGCATTGTCATAGGATTAGTATGAGTGTCTTCTGATTTAGAACGTTTAAAATTCACATCTAAATGGGCCGAAATATAGTTGTTGATCTTAAAATCATTATTTACACGAATCATGTAACGCTCATAATTCTTATTTGCATATAAACCATCTGTTTTGTCATAACGGAAAGATGCTTTTGATTGAACTATCTTACTTCCTCCAGAAATATTAAGTGAATGAGTCTGCCGTGGAGCAGAACCTTTCAATATCTCATCTTGCCAATCAGTTATAGGATACTTATCAGGATCAGTTTCATGATAGGTAAGCCAATTATTTACTTGATCTTCAGAATATGTCTGATACCATCCTCCTGAATTATTATCATTATATCGGAGTTCATTCGTCATTTCCAAATAACGTTGAGCACCCACATACTTCGGTAATTTAGTGGGCATTTCCCAACCATATTCAAAATTATAATTCAAAGCCAAATCATTTTCTTTGGCACGCTTAGTTGTTATAACAATTACACCAGCAGCAGCACGAGAGCCATAAATGGAAGCTGAGGCAGCATCTTTCAAAACAGACATGCTTTCAACATCTTCCGGGTTGATCTGATTAATGTCACCTGGGACGCCATCAACAATAACCAATGGACTTGAATCGCTGATAGTTGTCACACCACGGACTTTAATTGATGCAGTTGCACCAGGAGCACTATTATCACGCGTAACCATCACACCGGAAGTTGCTCCCTGCAAAGCTGTTGACAATTGTGTTGTACGACGAGCTGCCAAGTCATCACCTTTGACAGCAGCAACTGCGCCGGTCAGATCTTTCTTTTTCATTGTACCATAACCGACTACAACTACTTCGTCCAACATTTCTGTATCTTCTTTTAAAGTGACAGCAATAGAATTTTTTGTTCCTATAGCAATCTCCGTCCCCTTATATCCAATATATGAAATACTTAATGAAGTGTTTCCAAGAGGAACTGTAATTGTAAAATTACCATCGGCATCGGTTATCGTACCATTTGTTGTTCCTTTTTGTACAACATTAGCTCCAATAATTGGTTCGCCATTAGCGTCTTTTACTGTTCCGGTTATTGTCCTCTTATTTGATTGTTGAGCTACAGCTGCGCGTTCACCTGTCTTGTCGTTTGCAGATGCTTTAATCAAAACCTGTCGATCAATAATCTGATAAACATAACCTGTGTTGTTGAGTACCTTATTCAATACTTCCTGAATCGTGGCGTTCTTTGCAACAACACTAACAGGTCGATTCACATTCACACGATTATCATTGAAGAAGAATGTGAACTCACTGTTCTTCTCAATTTCTTTCAGTACTTCGATGATTGTACTGTTCTGCTTGTTGATAGTCACCTTGTAATTCTGTGCGTAGGTAGAAGCAGAAATGCTAAAAATAGCACACAAGATAAATAAGGTAGTGATCTTCATGATGCGCTTTACTTTTTTTAATAGCGGGACATAGTAATCCCATTCTTTATTTTTCATAACTTTGTGATGTTATTAAAATTAATAATGCATGCGTGGCCAACAGCTTCGAAAATGTATGGTTTCGCATGGTAAATAAAATCTCTTAGATTGGAAGATGCTGGCAGGCGTCTTCCAATTTTTTGTTTCTTTTCATCCGTCTTTATTATTCATGGCTCATTTAATTAATTTAATAGATACTTTTTATTGTTTGCTCTTCATTTCAACGGTAAAATCGCCATTATCCTGTTTTGTGTATTTCAATGGTGATGTGACTTGTATCAAATATAATATTCGATCTAATGCTTCATCACGCACTTTAAAAGTGAAGCGATATTTTTCTGACAAATCTTTCTGACACATAATCTTGCGGCCGTACCATTGTTCCAAGCGAGGAATAATCATCGACAACTGTTCATTCTCAAAACTTAATATCCGCTGTTTACGCCAAGCTGAATACTTATCGGCATCAACATAACTTGTCGTTACTGATCCGTTCAACTTATCGTATACCAATTTTGTATCCGGAGTGACTGTATATTCTTTGGTATTTCCACTCTTTTTATCAGTAATTCCAACATTGATTTTTCCATTTACAAGAATGGCTTCCGACTTATCCTCTACTTCATAATTAAATACTTCAAAAGCCGTTCCCACTGCCTGAACATTCATATCAGAAGTGTGTACGATAAATGGTTTCTGATGATTCTTAGCAACATCAAAGAAAGCTTGTCCCGTCAAAGTAACTTCACGTGTCTTGCCTTCAAAAACAGCCGGATAAGTCAAAGTACTGCCCGCTCCCATCTGAACTCTCGTTCCATCAGGCAGTTGCACAGCTTCCATATTCTGAATACCGGAAGTAACGACGTACATCTGAGGCATTTTTCGATTGGTTGCATAAAAATAAACGGCACTACCAATAGCAAGCAAAAGCAATAACGAAGCAGCTGCGCTGTAAACGCGATAGAATGCAACCTTCCGCGAATCATTCCGATTCCAAAGACGGCGACAAATCATTTGCCAGATTGTATTTTCGGCATCTGCATTGTCCACCTTTTCCGAAGAAGCGCCATCCCATTGATGCGTCATCGCATGAGTCACCTCTTCAGATGACAATAATGCGCGATGTTCGTCCTCCGTCAAGGCATCTTGCATCAACTTCTTTAGTAAATGTTTCTTGTCTTCGTTTTCCATTTCTATCTGCTTTACATAAATAAATACACACAAGAAATGGAGTTCCCCTATTCACTTAATAATTTTTTTCAAAATAAATATTCCAACATTTCAAATATTCCTTTATTAAAGTAAAATATAGCAGACGGTTGTACTGACAAGCGTTTTTACTACTTATTGAAATTTTATTCACTTTCGAAAAAGACCAGCCAAAAATAGTATGTATCCTTTTGCTGAAAAGCATGCATCGTTTTTCGAAAAACTATGCATACTTTTTGGAAAAAGGATGCGTCCTTTTTAAGGGCCTGTTTTGAAAGTAATTTTTATTTCGAAAATGACTAATTCTGTTCAAAACTCTCATAACTTTAAAAGGCTTTTAAATGTCGTTTGAAACATAAATAGAACCAATATCCAATACTCCGTCATGATGTAAACATCATGACAAAAGAACTTCCATTCCCTTACCAAAAATTTCATGTTTTGATGAACACAAAAAAAGAGAGTCTCATAAGGCTCTCCTTTTTATTCATATTACAACAAACAATTATTGCGGACCTAAAACTGTACCTTCTGCAGGAACTTTTAAAGGATCCTTATTATTTTCAGCGCCTGGATAACCAATATTCTGATTAATGACGCCTTTCAAGTTTGTATTAATAGCATCTGCAGGGACTGGCCACAAAATATGATGAACACTAATCTTATATTCTGCCCATTTATGTTTAACGCCCTTGTTATAGAAATTATTTTTAGCCATTACCCAATCATACCAGAAATTAATACCTTCCTGTTTTACATTTGCTCCTGTTCCACCAGGGCCAGAAATATTATCAAGGCTATAAACACGACCTCCAAAAACTTCGCATGGCTTGCCAGTTTTGGCATACGTATAGGAAATACGAACCAGCTCAACATGCCTATTCTCTTCATAATACAATTCACGGGCACGTTCGTCTAAGATGGCACCAATATTAATATCTGCAGCTGTTAAAGGATCTGCTCCGGCACGTCTTCTTACGACATTCAACATTTCGGCAGCTTCGGCAGGCTGATTCTTCCAATAATAACATTCACCCAACATTAAATATACTTCGGCTGAACGGTATATATACCAAGGAGTTTCGCCACCTGCCCATTGTGTCTGTAATGGATCCGGAACAAACAGTTTGTAATGCGGCCACATAAACCAACAACGAATCGTGTCCTCTACTGACATGGCTGGATTCTTTATAAAATTCTTACCATACCATTGATTCTTTCCCTTCAAACTAGGATTATTATATTTCAAATCCTCCATGCGTTTCCAGCTATCATGATTATACGGACCACGCAAATCATTCTTCTCTTTGTCAGTCCAAACAGTATATTGATAATAATTGGTTGGACGACAACGACCAATACCTCGACCATAACTCTGATTCAAATCCATTGATGGATCTGTTTCATCGGAAGCAATCTTAACGCTTGTTCCAGTCATTCCGTCAGGAGTTTTTAAACCATTCCAAAATGGAACACCATTTCTCATAGTTTGAATTCTATCCGAACCATCAACTTCAGGATAAGCTACCACATACATTAATCCTTCCGTATTCGACATATCCAATTTAGCTTCTACACTATGTAAATCAAACATTAGATTAGGATTAGTCGCTTTCTTTGTTGTAAAACGAGAAGTCATCAATGGATGAATTGTCACAATTTCTTTTCCTACTTCTATTGCACGATCAAAATCACATAAAGACATACAAATCTTCATTAATAATACACCGCATGCTGCTTTAGAGGTCTTTCCGCGATCTACCTTTTCGGGAACCCACTTATAAGCAAACTCCATATCGGATTTCATCTTTTCCAAAATGCTCCAGCGATCATAAGAATAGAAATCATATTTAGGAGTGGTTATTTCCCAATCAATGTAAGGAATATTGCCAAACTGATGAGTAAGTTTAAAATAACGATATGCACGCTGAAAATACGCTGCCCCCAAAACAGCATTACGTTCAGCTTCATCCTTATAGGATGCGGCATCAATTCTAGAAATCACCACATTGGCATATTTTATAGCTTTATAACCTTCATACCAATACCAGCCCACTTTAGTATAATTGGTATCATTCAGTTTGGCATCAGGAAGCAATGAATTATCCATATCCATCTGTGGACCTGCCTTATCTGTTGTCCCTTCTACGCAAAGGTCAGATTGTATCATCTCTGTAAGAATTGGAGCGCCATCTCCAAAATATTCATGACGCATATTTCTCTCACATGCAGTCAAAGCTCCATACATACCGGCAGCATCAATATAAGCATTCTCAGGTGTATAAAAGGACAAGGGCTTAGGTTCCAGCCATGAGTCACTGCAGGAAGATAAAACCGAAAACAATGATACAGCACCCAACAATAATGTTCTATTTTTTATTTGTCTAATTTTCATAAGTCATTCTTTTTTAATCATCATAAAGTAAAATTCAACCTTAAATTAAAAGTACGAGGCGTTGGCGATCCAGATTCAGGATCCCAATACTTCCAATCAGGAGCAAATACGGCTACATTTCTTACAGATGCAGCAAGGCGCAAATTTTGTATACTTAATTTCTTTAAGAAATTAGATGGAACTGAATAGGATACTGTAATATTGTCCAACCGGATAAACGATTTATTAATATAATAGTTCCCAATATTTTTTGAACCAATACGAGCAAAATCGTTAATTGGATTTTCCGGCATCCAATGAGACTGAACATATTCAGAACAACGATCAGGAAAATTAGATACATTAGCCGCAGTATTAAACGTACCATATTGTCCCCAATAAGAATACATCATAAACGACAATGACAGATTCTTATAAAATTGGAACTCATTACGCAAAGTCCAACGAAAACGTGGAGTGGTATATTTCTGGAACACTTTATCTTTGTTAGTCATGACACCATCGCCATCCAGATCGACATATTTAAAATCACCAGGCTGACAACCATACTTTGCGGCTTCTTTCTCCTCACCAACTTGCCAAACACCATCGCGTACATAATCCCATATCTGATCTGTATCATGACCAATAAACCATTTATTCTTAACATCATCGGCTTCTTTCTGACCGACCACATTGCCATTAGCATCCAATACATCCTCCATTTCACCATATAAATGAGTAATCTTACGACGATTCATAGAGAAGTTACCAGTCATTGTCCAAGCAAAATTGGCTTTCTTTATAAGGTTTGTATTCAATGAGAACTCAAAACCTCTATTGTTGATTTCACCTAAGTTTGATGCGACACTATTAAATCCAATAATCTCAGGCAAAGCACGATCCACAAGCAAATCATTGGTCTTCGAAAAGTATACTTCTAATGACCCACTAAGAATATCATTAAGTACAGAATAATCCAAACCTAAATTATAAGAAGTAGTACGCTCCCATTTTAAATCAGCATTCGACATTCGATTAACATACAACTGGGAAGAGGTATAAACATTGCCATTCTGATCAATATAAGGATGCAATCCGGAAGTCAAGTCCGACAACGCTTCATATTGACCTATATCACGATTACCGTTTTGTCCCCAAGATAAACGTAACTTTCCGTAATTAAGCCAAGAGTTTGTATTCTCCATAAACTTTTCAGAACTAAAGACCCAGCCTAATGCTACTGCCGGGAAAACAGCTCTTGGATGTTTCTGACCGAATGCGGAATAGCCGTCACGACGAACAGAAGATGTAAGCATATATTTATTTTTGAATGAATAGAAAAGTCGCGCCATTAAAGCATCACCAGTCATGTAGGTATCATCACTCGATACCAAAGGAACTGTTCCGGCTTGTAAACGATGATAACCTAAAACATCACTAGGCGTATAATTGGAAGTTGTTGCCGATTGACGCCACGACTGTCCTTTTTCTGCATTGGCCAACAATGTAACTTCCACATTATGTATTCTATTGAACTCTTTTTTCCAATGGATTACATTATCAACCTGCCAATTATATTTTTTTCTTGTCGTTCTTTCTGAAGAACCTCCTTTATTTGCCCACTCCTCATTATGTGATGATTGATGCATAAAATATTCATACCATTCATAATGAGGGGTAAAATTCATTTGATAATCAATTCCAAATGGTAAAGTTACTTTGGCATATATATTAGCATCTAAATTACTATAAAGTTTTTTCCTATCACGATACAAATTATCATAAAATGGATTTACCGGAGTAGCATCACCTGTTGGCAGACGGCGATAAGGACTAGTTAAATCATCAATATTATTTGACCCGTAAGGAGAAATTCTAACCATATTACCCCATGGACACAAATCATAACCATCTTCACTATTATTTGACAATTTATTTTCATTACGATTTGAAAAACTTGAATTAAGTCCTATTGTCAAGAAATTAGTTATTTTGGATTCCAAATTTAAACGAGTTCTAAAAACAGCATAATCTTCACCAGTCACAATTCCTTCTCTATCAGCATAACCCAATGACCAATAATATGACATATTATTTGTTCTATTTGAAATACTAGCTGTATAATCTTGTTGCAAACCCGTTTGAAAGACTAAATCTTCCCAATTCGTTTCATTCCCTGCCATATAATTTTCTATTTCAGGAGCTTTAAAATCCAATCGTGAAAGCCAAGAACGGACCAATTGTTCTTCAGTAACAGACGTTACCGGTGTTTTTTGTGTATAATTGTACCAATCAAGCTGATTTACGTTCTGCAATTTTCGTGGATCAGAAAAGATCTCTGGATATTTTGCTAAATATTCAGCCGAGTTACGCGTTGATTCATAATCCTGACGATATTTTACGAAACCAGCGCCATCCAATATCTCACGTTTATTGGCAACCTGAACGAAACCAATATTTGTATTAAAGTTCACAACAGGCTTTCCTGCCTTCCCTTTTTTTGTGGTAACAACAACAACACCATTCGCTGCTTTTGCACCATAAACTGCTGCGGAACTGGCATCTTTCAATACATCAATAGATTCAACGTCTGCAGGATTGATATCGGACAACGAACCACCATAAATCACACCATCTAAAACAATCAGTGGAGATGATCCGGCTTTCAATGTGTTTTTACCACGGACCTGCAAACTCGCATTTCCTTTTGCATCCGTTGATAATCCAATGTTCAAACCAGGCGTATTGGCACGCATCAAATCCTGAACGGATTGTGGTGCTTCTGCAGCCAATTGCTCTGTCTTTATGGTAGCAATGGCACCTGTCAAATCTTTCTTTTTGGCGGTACCATAGCCAATAACAACAACCTCATCCAAATTTTGTGTATCGTCTTTCATTTTAACATCTATATGACGCTGATCACCCGATACTGAAACATCTTGATTCAAAAAGCCAACATAAGAAAAAGTCAAAACTGGATTCTTTCCTGATACTGTAATACGGTATTTTCCATCTATATCAGTTATTGACCCATTCGTAGTTCCTTTCTGTACAACATTAACGCCTATTAGTGGTTGTCCATTATTATCAATAACGGACCCCATAATGACTCTCCCATTTTGTGCATAAGCGCTAACACAAAACAATAGTGCAATCAGTAATATAGCTGTACCACACCGAGTTAACAAACCAAGACAACATTCTTTCATATAATTCTCTCTATTTAATTTATTTGTAAAATACTCCACATATATCTTATTAATATATATTTCTCTCTAGCACACGAATAATTCCCATGGTATTATGTTTCAAACAAAAAATTCATAGTGCAAAAAGACTTGAGTTCACATTTAAATACATAACAAAAGTAATAAGTAACCATTTATATCACTTATCTTACATTTGCAAAAGATTACACTATTTTGATAAGCAAAACAAATATGCAAATCACAAAATATTATACATATTAAAAAGTCATAAGAACATAAACCCAAATACAAAATTCCCTAACTTTGCATTAAGAAGAAGAATGGTCAAACATTACATTTGATATATGATGGAAAATACTATAATGCATGAACATCTGACAATTTATTCGGGGTCACCAATAATTGCGAGATTCTTCGATTACGACAAATTCACCTATCCTTGGCATATACATAATGAATTTGAAATTATCTATGTCAGAAACGGATTCGGGGAAAGATTCGTAGCTGATAGTATGGAATCATTTCATAATCAAGATGTGACTATTGTTGGGCATTGTATTCCTCACTATATGAAAAGTGCTCCTGAATATGAAGAAGGGAATAAGTCTCTAAGAGTAAATGGTGTGATCATTCAATTTGAAGAGGATTTCATGTCGCATGCAATCAATAACTACGCGGATCTGTCGCACATCAAGAATCTGCTTGAAGACTCAAAGAGAGGAATCAATTTCCCTTTTCCGGAAAATGCAGAGATCATATCATCTATAGAACAGCTACCCAACAGTAAAGGTACTATGAGGATTATCAATCTGCTGCATTTGCTAGACTTAATGGCAAACTTCAGGGACAAAAGATATTTGGGGAGTCTGCATTTCTGCCAAACCGTATCTCTGCAAAAAAGTCCGCGTATGGAAAAAATCCTATCATTCATAACCAACCATTACAAAGAGCAAATCGATCTGAATGAAGTGTCTGCAATAGCTGCCATGAATACATCTTCTTTCTGCCGATTCTTCAAAGAGAAATCCGGAAAAACATTTACCGAATTCATACTGGATCTACGCATTGGCTATGCTTGCAAACTTCTAATTGAAGATAAATTGGACGTCGTTCAAATCTGCTTGGAATCAGGATTCAACTCCATCACCCATTTCAACCGAATCTTTAAAAGAAATACAGGATTCACTCCCACAGAGTATAAAAGACAATTTCTGAAATAACGTACAACTTATCTTCGATTCTATTTATCTTTCTTTTTCGCCATATCTAAAGCCGCTGTAGTCAGATAATACTTGGCAAGCATGTTCGGAACTTCCCATGATGGCAACTGCTTGTTCTTCAGATAGAGCAGAAAATTATCCATCACCTGACCAAAATGTGCCTCATGACCTACACGATACTTAGTTGGAATCATCACTTGCCATACATTTTTACTCTGCTTCTGTAAGGAAATGCCCGGATATTTTGAAGCGAGTTTAGTCAATGAAGCATTTAAAGTTTTCTCGAATACTGCCAGATCCTGCTTTTTTACAGACTCAACATACAGTTCCGGCTGATAATTCTGTTCTTTTCCTTGACGGATAATCAGATTACACTTGCTCCCTTTCATAACAGAGAAATGCGTATCGCCACCACCTTTGGGAAAAGTATATTTCCAAGTAACTGAAACCTTGGCACAAACACCTTTTAATTTATACAATATATCACCATTGCAATACACTCTCAATGAATCGCCAGCCACATCTTTCAAAAGAAAATCCGGAAAACCCGTCATCCCTGTTACTTGCTTAAACTCAGACAAAGAAATAGCAGTTGTCCAATGACTGGCATCTATCAACTGGATATCTTTACGATAATCAATAGCAGTTTCCGGAAAGGCTTCCCATTGAACCAAGTCTACCAAATGAGTGGTTACATCCACAATACCTTCACCTTCCTGATTCACATCAAAAAACCAAGCCGGTCGCTTCAATGGATTGCCTGAAACTATTTTAAAGAAATGATGGACACTTTCCTTCACTATGGCAGGATCTTCAGGAGAGCCTTTTTCTTGCGAACCATATACATCAGGAATCATGGATAATTCACGCTGAAGAATAGTTGTTATTTCATTACGTTCCGTCATAATGTCATAAAGGATCGTCCCTTTTTGCTTTGCAATGGCAAAACACTTCTCCAGCAAAGAAAAGTTCTCGCTATTGATTGCCATCGGTTTATCTGCCAAAACATTAAATCCGGCTTCCAATGATTTCTTGATATATTCAGTCTTCTTTTCATTATTCCCAGCCAAGACAACAACATTACCCTTCTTCTCTGCCAGCATCTTCTCAAAAAAGTCAGTGCCGTCATATACGATCTCATTCCAATGCGTTGGATTCGTTGTCTGATGATTGTAGGATTCTATCTTCTTCAAATGTTCATTCAAATCATCCCCCTTGGGAGCATAAACATAGACATTGCTGTCCACTTGAGGATAAGATTTCTTTTGAATCAATGCTGCATGGAAATGACCGGGATCCAAGGTGATCAGTTTTACACGCCCATCGTCGCCCGCTGCCAACGAATCGTTCTTCTTACTTGTAGAACATGACACGATTATCATACATATTCCTACTATAAATAATAAATGTCTCATTGTTTTTGAGGTATTAATATATGTTCGATTGCTTTTTGCATGCCGTCAATCTCTGCCAATCCCTTCATTCTTCCAACCAATGGATAGCCGGGATTCGCCTGACGCTTATAATCATCCAACATCTTCAATCCATGATCCGGACGGAAAGGCATTCGTAAATCTTTACGGCCTTCATGTTGGCGTCTCTGCTGTTCTTCCAATAATATCCTGATTACCGAAAACATATCTACATGTCCCGAAAGATGGCCTGATTCATAAAAGCCTCTGTTATCTGGGAGCAAGGTTGTATTGCGTAGATGAATAAAATGTACGCGCGAAGCGAATTGTTTTGCCATCTTTACCAAGTCATTATCCGGACGAGCAGAAAGAGAACCTACACAGAATGTAATGCCATTCGACAATGAATCACATTGATCCATAATCCATTGCAAGTCATCTGCAGTACTGGCAATACGTGGAAGTCCCAACAAAGGAAATGGCGGATCGTCAGGATGAATGCAAAGACGAACGTCAAACGCTTCAGCAGCAGGAACAACTTCTTTTAAAAACAATGACAGATTCATTCGCAACTGTTCTTTTCCAATCTTATCATACGTTTTCAAATAATCTCTGAACTGCTGTTTATAATCTTTACCTTCTCCCACAACACCATGAATAAACGCCTGTGTCACAACAATAATATTATGCGCCAATTCTTCCTGTTGCTCATCGCTCATCGCTTGCATTAATTTCGCAGCCTCTTTTTGTACAGTTTCCGGATAGTCTTCTGACGCACGATCACGTTTCAAAATAAACATATCAAAAGCAGCGAAAGTGGGATAATCAAACATCATCGATTCAACTCCGGAAGCCAGTTTATAATGCAGGTCTGTCCTCGCCCAATCTAAAACAGGCATAAAATTATAGCAAACCGTATCTATGCCGCAAGCTCCCAAATTCTTTAAAGAGGAAATATAATTTCTTATCAGTCGGGGACGTTCAGATGAACAAATCTTAATACCTTCTGCTACAGGCAAACTTTCTACAACACTCCAACGCAGTCCATATTGTTCGATCTTGGATTTCATCAAACGAATTTCATTTAAACGCCATTCCTCACCCGCTGCAATATGATACAAAGAAGTGACAACACCTTCTACCCCCATCTGTTTCAAATCAGATAAAGTGATAGAATCCCGGTCACCAAACCATCGCCATGTTTTTTCGAAAGCCATATTTATACACCACTAAATGAACTAAAACCACCATCAACCGGAATAATCGTACCTGTAATAAAACTGGCATATTCAGAACAAAGAAAATGAACCAATCCATTCAGTTCTTTTATATTGCCAAAACGCTTCATTGGCGTACGCGCTAAAACTTTGCAGCTACGTTCCGTGTATGTACCATCAGGATTGATCAATACACCCTTATTTTGATTGCCGATAAAAAAGCCCGGTGCTATGGCATTGACTCTGATTTTTTCACTAAACTTCAAAGCCATCTCCATCGCCAACCATTTGGTAAAAATCTCAACGCCGCTCTTAGCGACCGAATATCCGGGAACACGCGTTATAGAAGAATAGGTAGCCATGGATGAAATATTGACAATACTGCCTTTTCCTTTATCCGCCATCGCCTTTCCAAAAACCAAACAGGGATATACCGTTCCATTGAGATTCAAATCGGTTACTCGATTAAAATCTTCTATCTTCATATCGAATACTGTTTGATTTTCAGCCAATGTAGCTCCCGGCAAATTACCTCCTGCTACATTCACCAGGATATCTATCTCTCCCCATTTGGCGAGAATCTTTGAGGAAGCTTCTTTGAGACTCTGAATATCCAAGACATTGCATACAATTCCCATAACTTCTCCCAACGGCGACAACTCTTGAACTGTCTTTTCAACACGTTCCTTATGAAGACCAAGTATAACTACTTTCACTCCATTTTCTACCAGACTGCGTGATATACTTCCTCCCAATACACCACTTCCTCCAGTCACAACGGCTACTTGCCCTTTCAAATCAATATTCATCCGTTTATTCTTTTGTGTACTGTTCGAATAATTGAGCAATCTTTGCCTGATTGCTATCTCCTTCGTGAACGATAACTCTGTAACGGAGCTTTATTTGATCACCTTTCTTCAATACAGTAGCTTTATCATCTTTTGGCCAATACATCGGCGTTGGCGACATAAATCCATAATCACGTGTAAACCATGGAGAAGGAAACCATTGATTGGAAGGATGTTGCATAATAGCTATACCTTCTATACCGGTCTTTCTGTTTCCACTGCAATCAATCCAAGGCGATGCAACACCGAATGTTGCTTTTTCACCCTGTTTCCCTTCTGCGTTTATCATAACACCTCCCTGTACTACCGTCAAATCGGCATCAATACGGGCACTAAATAATGAATGATTCGTTTTTAAAATGGTTACATCCATCAACATATCCATCACGACATCAAAATCAAGTTGATAGATATCAGGAGACGGAGAAGATATGGTAATCGTCCGACGATCTTTGATCGGTGATTCTGCATCCGGACGTTTCCAGATACATTCGTCTTCTATCACCACCTGTTCACCACTAGCCTTGACAACACGAGCACCGATTGAAACGATCCGACCACGATCCAAACCTTCTTGCCAATAATTACCTCCATTCACACGATCGCAACCGAAAAACAACGAACTATGATGTGGATAGACGCCATTGCGCATAGAAGTGACGCTTCCTCCGGAAACAGGAGCATTCAAAGGATAAAAGAACGGATATTTCTCATCCTGCTCAAAACGGTAACTGGTAAAGAATTTATCACCAACGGTTACATCAATCCGATTACCAATTTTTACAGCGGCCAATTCTTGTTTTTGGGCATAAAGCATTCCTGTTACCAGTAATGTCACTGCCAACATATATATCTTTTTCATTTTTCTACGTATTATGTTTTTACTTAACAATAACCTGCGGAGGATAAGCATAATCATTCCATAAACGATCAGCTACATCTTTTGTCATTTCACCATCATACATAAATATACGATAGCGCAGCTTATACTTATTATTCGGTTGGAGTTCCCAATTTTTATTCTTTGTCGGAGCAAAATTGACAAAGACATCACCTCTGCCTCCATTGGCATTTTCATCCCAGATACGAAGAGGCTCCGGTGAATTATAGTTTTCAGGATATCCCAATATCAAAAATCCGGAACGGCCTTTGGCGCACTGACCGGTCACATAAATCCAACGTGCTGTCGTTCCATCTATCGCCTGCCGCGTCTTGCCTTCAGAAGTATACATCTCACTATTGCTGCGCGTCCACTCTTGTGTTGCCCGCCATCCAAAACCGGCATATCTATATTCTTGCAGCAAAACCGGCAATGAAGTTGCAGGCATCAGATTTGATTCGAAGTCCCAAAGGAAACCTCCTGCCACATTCCATGCTTTCACCTTCCATAATTCATGCATGATCAATTTCTCTCCCTGAGGAGTGAAAATATAATGATCCAAATTGGCATCATAACCTGCACAAACGCTACCTTGATAAACAGCCTCAATGTTCTTGGCTTTCACGGTTCCTTTTTTATCACCCAAATTCCATAAATCATACAAGACACCGTCGTAAACCACATGTGTCCAAGGATTCCATATTCCATAATGATGACGGTGATCTTTAGGCTGGATTGTAGTAAGAATATTTCCGGATGGCGAATATGCCGGATGAATATATCCACTTCGCTTATAGGCTGAATCGACACCTGCCGGCGGATAAGTCACAGCATAATTATATTGAAGAATATTCTTCCCTTGATCTTTTAATATCAATGCCCGATGTGTATCTTCAACTGACATTGCGTTCAAGCTTTTGGAATGTTTAGTCTTCTGGACAACAAACTGTCGTGATGTTCCGGCAGGAGTACTTCCACCTAAAATCCAATATAAGTTAGCAGTTCCATCTTTTTCGCGAATTAACTGGCTCTTAACCGGAACCTGCTTGCTTCCTTTTTTCTCAAACAAGGCGAAAGCGGATTTGTCAGTAATTCCCAGTTTGGCAGCATCTGCCGAGACAATACAATCTTTGCGATCGAACTGACCCGAATTGACAATTATCTTTATGCCTTTTTCTGCCCACATCGTGCAAGGCAACAAGCAAAATAAGAGAATCCAAATATGTTTCATAATCTTCCTTTTTGTATTTAGAAATTATAGGGTGCTCTTTGCGGACGAGATAACATGGCGTTCGCTTCATCATCATTCTTAAACCTTTCCGTTATCGGATTCCAATACAGTTTTCTGTTTAATTTCATAGCAATATGCTGCAACAAGCAAGCACTGCACGAACGATGAGCCACCTCAGCAGGTGCAATATTCAGTTCCCTTGAACGAATACATTCCAGCCAATTGCCATGCTGATCTGTACTTCTATAAAGATGAATTTCATTTTCCTTGATTACAGAAGTCAGAATCTTAGGATCAGAAGCCTGTAGTGCTTGGGAAGATGCATTCGTTTTAGGGTCATTGGCTGATGCTGTATAATTGCCTCTGCAAACAAAAATCCAACCTTCAGTGCCGATGAACTTCACGCCATTAGGTCTTTCTTTACTTTCAGTCAATCCTTTGACTACAACACCATTATCATAAAGCATCTCCGTATAGAAATCACCATGAACATTCCACAATCCCGACGTTGGAAATTGCGCATGACCAGAAATCTCAATCGGACCGGAGAATTCTTTACCCATACCCCAATGGGCAATATCAAAATGATGAGCGCCCCAACCGGTTATCATTCCTGCACCGAACTGTTCACAACGCAACCAACCCGGGCGATCATATCCTTTCTGAGGATGCACACGATCAACCGTATAGGGAACATACGGCGTTTGACCCAACCACATCTCATAGTTAAATCCTGCTGGAACAGGCATTTCTTCACTATTTCCTCCGGCAGGATCGCCCGGCAAACGTACTTCAATCTCCTTCAACTGACCAATACGACCATTGCGAACTAATTCGCAAGCTACACGAAATTGTTCCATTGATCGCTGCTGACTACCGATCTGCAAGATACGTCCGCTGGCATTTACGGCATTACTCATTTTACGACCCTCTTCTATCGTCAAAGATGCCGGTTTCTGCAAATAGACATCCTTTCCGGCACGTACTGCGTCGATCGCAATCTTCGCATGCCAATGATCAGGCGTACTGATAAGAACTGCATCAATATCCTTATTGGCCAGCAGATCCATGTAATTTGTATATGTGGTAACACAAGTATAAGGTTTCCCTAACTTCTTAGTGTAATACGCCTCCACATATTTTTTTGCATCAGCTACCCTATTGGCATCCAAATCAGCTGCACCGATAATTCTCACGTCGTCATACTGCCAAACGCCCGGCATATCATGATCGCGGGAAATACGACCCGTACCTATTGCTCCAATATTAATTCTGTTCGATGGAGCATTCTTACCAAAGACTGACGAAGGCACAATTGTCGGTACAATAAACAATCCGACGCCGGCAGTCAACGACCTTTTTATAAATTCTCTTCGTGTTGTGTTCATATCAAAAAGAATAAGATTTATTTTTCTGATGCAAAGATAAAGAGAAACAAGGATGTAAGACTATGCCTTTTTTTGCATAAAATAATACTATCTTATGATATTAATATATCCTATCTAAAGAACTCCGGGAAACAAGAGAACGGTTGGTCTTGTACTTCATAGTACGGCCAATATTCGAACTCCGGATTTCCTTCGATTGCAAAATGCAACGGCTTGCCTGCTACGGGTTTCAACAACGACTGAACAGTTTCGGGAGTTGTCTTCACACCTATGTCAATCTTCTTTCCCTTAACACCGACCATTGCCATCAATACCGGACCATATTCAATAGCATAATGACCATCTTCAAAACCTTCTTCTATGCCATTGTATTTGGTAACACGGAAACTCATCGGCAGTGTAAATGAAATCAAATCGTTGCTCGCCCATTTGCGATCGATCAAGAAATATGAACCCGGTTTTCCTTTACCTACTTCGCTGCCATTAACAGATATAGCCATCTCACCTGCAGCCCATGAAGGAACACGAATATATATTTTGCTCTGTGCAGGCTGTTCGCTTGAAACGGCAATCTCAACCTTTGGATCGTATGGGAACTGTGTCGACATCTTCAACTTGATATCATGCTTGTTTGCTGTATAACTGATTTCTGAAGCCGAGAACAAGTCAACATATACGCCATCTTTAGCTACAGAATAGATATATTCCGGGAGAGAACCATAGATGCGTGTACCTTGACCTTCACAGCAAGTATTCATGCAATGATAAGTGTTCGATACATGAGGATGGTATTTGCGATCGACCAGCTTGGCAAAATAGCGAATACCTTCCGAACCATACTGGTTGGCAATGACAACATTATATAGAGACTTCTCAATCTCAGAGACATATTTTTCTTCCTCCGGATAAAGCAGATGGAAACGCTGATTCAATTTGATCCAAAAAGCATTGCCACACAATTCACCTGCTTCTCTGCGCAGATAATATGACTTTGGAGCATAAAGGAACGGACCTTCATTGATAGCAAGCGAACCGCCCGTGATTTCCCAATTGTCATGATACAAATCCCATGCGCCCAAAGCAGCGTCCAGATATTTCTTGGCGCCAGTCGCACGATATAAGTCAAGATAAGGTTCAATACCTGTAACCAAATAGTTATGAGGACGATCATAAGGATATTGCCAGATAGCTTTAGGATCACGATTGGCCAATTGTTCCATCCAGTAGTTCTCTTGGAAATATTGCTGAACGACCTGAATATCTTTAGGTTTGCCAATCGGAGTAAAATAAGTACGTGTCATCGGAATGATACCTTGCGTACCTTGTCTCGGACGACGTAACATCTCCGGCAAGAAAGCACACTTGTCGAACCAATCATAGAATCCGCGTAGCAACGGGAAAGCTTTCTGATTGCCAGCAAAACCTGCTTCAATCAATCCGTGTGTCACCCAAGAACGCGTATAAGCACCATATTCAACATCGAAAATACAATGTTTCGGATAAGCCATCAGATATCCGTCCGGCTCTTTGCATTGGTCAATCACATCAACAATATCGTTCATCTCTTTACGGAGAGCCGCATTCTCTGTCCACCGCAAAGTATTTCCGGCACCCATCAGGAAACGACCTGCTTCAGAACCGGGAAGCTGCTTGAACCAAAACTCATTCAGACCCTTATCAAAAGGTTCAACAGGAAGACCTGCCTTAACACGGAAATTACGAACCAGCTGATCAAAGGTAAAAGAATTGAGCAGATAGTTGATGTTATTATCCATGGTAGTTTTAAACAATCCGTCACTCAGCTTCACGCCACCCAACGGAGTTTCAGCCTTATAAGCGACAGGCTTCCACGTCTTTTCCGGCATCACATTGCCTGGATTATCGGTAATATCAAACTCGCCTTGCGGACGTGCAGGACGTGTAACCAGTTCTATATTTGAATCATTACTCGGATTTGACTCCGTAGCTTTGCATCCTTCTGCAATATCCTTGCCATCCGACATGACCATAATCTTTGTCATGACCAGTTTGTTGTCACGCAGTTGTGTTGCCGTAAGCCGGACATAACGCCCGTTGACTTCCTTCGTCGCAAACGAGGCAACTACATCATCCGGAATAGGATATTCATCTTTTATCGTATAATCTTCGTACATGATTGAATGCGCAAAACTAGGATCATCGGATACTTCAATCCTGAATCTTGCAGGAAACCCACCTGCTGCAGGACCCCAACCTTGTGCACCCGGCAACAACTTGATACCATCAATCTTCTTGGTACTGCCCAAGTCAATCTGAACCCACTTTGTTTCATTATTGCTCACTGCTTTCGAAGAATAAGCAGGAATATAATAACGAGCCACCCGCTCTACACCTAAATGCGCTTCACGAATCTCATTTGCTTCATTAAACTTTATCTGGGCCTGTGCCGTATAGCTTCCAAAAGCTAATGGCAACAATGAGGCCATAAGACAAACAACTGTTTTTCTACCGGTTAGTACTTTTAATTTATTCTTCATGCTATTACTAATTTATTTTTCTTTCATTGCAATCATTAGGATACGTAAAAGTAAACATAAATATTATACCATTTACTTATCGTTGCTCCAAATTTCTTTTATCGTCTCTTCTTGGCTGTATCCATTCGGACAAGCATCGCTTTTTGTATTGGCTTTATAAAGATTATTCGTCTGGTTCGGACAGCATATTCCACGCAGTCCGGGCATCTCGATATGGCCATCCTTATCCGTCCGTTTCATCCAGTTCCAAGCATAGTGCAACCATTCATTCCGATAAGACTCCGGTTGCTTGGCATACCAGGATATTTCGTCCCAACCCCATGGAAAATAAGAGGTTGTATCAGCCACATCCGTCTTGGCTTCATGACCGTAATTATCTATCTCCACCAGATAAGGCAGATGCTCGCACGACCATCCCGTCGGCGTCTTGCAACCTTTACTTTTCTTGTAAATGCCATCCAGATGATTGACCCGGAGTTCAGCCTTTTGCGGTTCGCCAACGGCAGGATGACCAGGTATTGCACATATTCGCATCGGAAAAGAATTGAAATCCAACAAACTGACACCATCCTTCAACATTCCGCCCTTAGGTGTATGAGCGTCCAAAATAACCCAATGCCGACGTGCGTTCTTCGATGCATACATTCGTACATGAGTAATCAAGTCTTTCCAAAAAGTTCTATCCGGATCATTCATACCAATCAGCTCAATCTGTCCCAAATGAAGCGCTTCGCAACCGATATGGATATACGAACAAGCCAAATAATAGAACCACAATCGCGTTTCCAACTGACTTATATCAGGAACACTGCCTCCCTTGTGCCAGAAATCCACATATTTTCCTGTTGTATTCAACATTGATTGATAGGAAAAGTTCCGCTTCTCTACAGGAAGATTAAACCATTTGAAAACCCAGTCAGGCACAGGAATAGAATCGACATCCGTCGAAATGGCCTCAAACAAACAAGCTTGAAATACCAACTCAGGATCGGTAGAATGCATCCGCCGAATCATCGCTTGCGCTGTTGACCAAAAAGTGGGGCGATTGAGTTTCTTCTCATTCTCCCAACAAAAGATAGAACGACCTATAAACTTCGCCCCGATATTCTTCACCATTCGGATATTATCATCCGCCTCTCTGTTATCGCTGAACTTTGTATAGGAATCCGGCACCAAAACACAAGATAAAGTGATCGAACGGTCCAAATAGTTTTCAAGTACAGTGCGCTGAATTCCCCGTTTATCAAAACGATAATTCAAACCTTTCGCCCCTACATACAATGGTAAGGAAAGTATACAGAGTAATACAATAGCAACGCTATGTTTTAAAACTGATTGTTTTTGATTCAAACGTATCATGGCAAAATATTCTTTGTTTAGTTAATAACGGCATTTCTGTTTTTCTCATGACAGGAAGATCGTTAACAGGAAAACATTCTTCTTTAAGAATTTGAGTGCCTCAGAAATTTGGTTCTCTACAGTCTTTTCCGAAATATTCATCATGAGTGCAATCTCCTTATAACTCTTATGCTCCCGACGACTCAAGTTAAATATTTCACGACGCTTCGGCGGCAGTTCTTCAATCAAATGGTCGATATATTTACGCAGATCATTGGCTTCAATTTCCTCTTCCACAGAATTACTCGATTCTTCCATGGCCGACAAGATGGTCATCTTGTAAAAATCCTGATTCACCTCATCCCGATTCCTATTGAACACCAGATTACGAGTGATTATAAACAACAGACCATCAAAATTCTCATCCTCATGGATAAACTCACGCGACTCCCAAAGCTTAACAAAAACATCCTGTACAACTTCCTCAGCCGTGCTGCGATCATTCAGGTACAGCCGACTAAAGTTGTATACTTGCTTCCAGTGCTGCTTATATAAATAGGTAAAAGCATTTTCACTGCCTTGTTTCAACAATCTTATCTGTGACTTATCGTCCATCTTAATCTTTACTCACGCAAATATAGACAAAATAAACAAAACATGTCTGGATGCCGATACAATTTACATGCGATGTAGTTAACAATTGAACATCATTCTACAATTTCTTGAGTAAAATAGTCGTTTGTATCATATATTTCTCTAATTTTGCTTTCAGTGAACACTAACTTACATAAAAAGATTCACAAATGAAAGTTATCGATTTGATTAAAAACAATAAAGGTACAGCCTTCTCTTTCGAAATTCTTCCTCCCATCAAAGGGAACAGCATTCAAAAAGTGTATAAGGTGATTGACAAACTGAGAGAATTCGATCCGAAGTATATCAACATCACCTCGCATCACAGCGAATACATCTATAAGACTCTGCCGGATGGAAGCTTTCAGAAAGTCAATATTCGCAAACGTCCCGGTTCGGTTGCCATCGCGTCGGCTATACAAAACAAATATGGCATTACTGCCGTCCCACATATCATCTGCAAAGGATTTTCCAAAGATGAAACCGAATATGCATTGATTGACCTCAACTTTCTGGGTGTCTATGACTTGTTATTATTACGGGGAGACATAAAAACGATCGAGAAGTCTGAAGATACGTCACTGTATCACGAACATGCTACCGATCTGCAAATACAAGTAAATAATTTCAATAAAGGCATTGCCCTAGATGGTTCCACATTTGAAGCCAACGAAACACCATTTTCCTACGGTATGGCTTGCTATCCGGAGAAACATGAAGAAGCACCGAATATGGAATCGGATCTCCATTATGCCAAGATGAAAGTGGATAATGGCGCAGACTATCTGGTGACACAAATGTTCTTCGACAACAGTAAATATTACGCTTTTGTAGACAGTTGCCGGGCAGCAGGCATTACGGTTCCGATCATTCCAGGAGTCAAACCGATTGTCTTTTGCGACCAGTTAACGGTATTACCCAAAGTGTTCCGTTCCGAGATTCCTGAACCATTGGCCATTGAACTTCGCAAATGCCATACCAATGAAGAGGCTAAAGCAGTCGGCATAGAATGGAGCATTCAGCAATGTAAAGACTTGATAGCTCACGGAGTACCAAGTCTGCATTTCTATACAATGATGGCTTCAGACAGCGTTTATCAGATTGCAAAAGCAATATATTGAAACCATGTTTGAAACATCATTACATCCATGCAAAAAAGTATATACTTTTGACATACGGAAGTATATACTTTTGATACCTGAAAGTATATACTTTTATACCCTGAAAGTATATACTTTTTGAAGCAGAAGTATATACTTTTTCAAACCCAAATAAATATCCCATGAATATAAAGAAATTATTACTCGTTTTTTACTGCTGCTGTCTTTCATCAGTTGGCTTCGGACAAGATATCATATATGTATCCGTTGATGGTAACGATCATGCTTCGGGAAGTGCCCAACAACCGTTGCAGTCAGTTTCGGCTGCACTTCAGAAATTACGTGCAAAATCAGGCAGTGATACAGCCTACATCAAGATCGCTTCAGGCAATTACTTTTTAAACGAACCTATCAAGCTGACTTCTCAAGACAAGCGCCCGATTATTTTCGAAGGTGATGTTAATAATAAACCTTCTCTGAATGGCGGCATTGCCATCAACGGATGGAAAATGACCGGCGATGGATGGTGGAAATGCAATGTGCCTGAAGTTACACGCTATGGCATACGTTTCGAACAACTTTACGTTAACGGACAGCGCGCCACGCGCGCATGCACACCGGATAAAGGATGGTTCATGCTTAGCAAAGTAACAGAGAATTCGCTTTATAACGGTAAAGGCCGTGCGCCTGAATATGCAACGCAAAAACTATACACCGATCCGGCTTATTTGTCACCATTGGCCAAACTTAATAAAGACGAGTTAACTAAAGTCGTTGCCACTTTTTATCACAAATGGGACAATACTCGAAAATATATCGACTATATACAACCTGATTCCGGCTTCTTCTGTACGAATGGCGAAGGAATGAAACCTTGGAACACTCTTGACAATACGACACGGTTTACACTTGAGAACTACAAAGGAGCTCTAACAGAGCCGGGCGAATGGTTTCTTGAAGAGAATGGCGATTTGTATTATATTCCACGCAAGGGTGAAAAGATTGAAAATGCACAGTGCTATGCTCCGATTCTGAAACAACTGCTGATCATCACCGGACAAGCAGGAAGTGAAGTAAAAGACAAAACATTCCGCAATATATCTTTCGATTATACAGCGTACACCATGCCTGCTTACGGTAACGAACCTTCTCAAGCTGCCGCTGGCATTGATGCGGCTATCCAAATAGATTGGGGAGAAAACTTGCTCTTCGACAACTGTGAAGTCAAACATACTGGCAATTATGCATTCTGGTTCCGACGCGCTTGTCACGACAATATCGTCCGTCACTCTTTCATCTTCGATATTGGTGCCGGTGGCTTTAAGATTGGCGAAACACAATTAGGATGCAGCCAAGGATTGATTACGACAAATACTTCTGTCGAAAATAATATCATCCGTCATATCGGACTCGTCTTTCCTTGTGCAGGAGGTGTCGTTATTCTTAACTCCGGCGATAACAAGGTGGTGCACAATGAAATTGCTGATTTGCGTTACACAGGCGTTTCTATCGGATGGATGTGGGGTTATGCGGTAGCAAAGCCTAATTCAAACGATAGCATCAGGAGTGCAGCCATAAATAATATTGTTGCTTACAATCATATACACCACATCGGTTGGGGCGAATTGTCTGACATGGGTGCTGTATATACGCTCGGCATTTCTCCGGGCACACACATACATAATAATGTCATACACGACGTCTACTCCTTCGATTATGGAGGATGGGGATTGTATACCGACGAAGGAAGTTCGAATATTGTTCTGGAAAACAATCTGGTATATGCCTGCAAAAGCGGTGGCTTCCATCAGCATTATGGTGAAAATAATATCCTCCGTAACAATATATTTGCTTTTGGCATGAAACAACAGTTACAAGTAACTCGTATTGAAAATCACCATTCTTTCTCGTTCACAAACAACATTATCCTGATGGACTGCGGCGATGTTATGTCAGGTCCTTGGGACAAAGTCCAAATTGATATGGATCATAATTGCTATTGGGACATGCAAGGGCAGATGCCATCTTTCTTGAAATACCCGTTTAAAGAATGGAAGGCCATCAGAGACAAACATTCAATCATTGCCGATCCGATGTTCAAAGATCCCGTTCATGCCAATTTCACTTTTAAGAGTCTGAAGAATGTCCGCAAAATCGGCTTCATGCCTTTCGATTATAAAAAGGCAGGTGTTGAAGGATCAGCCTCATGGAAAGAAAAAGCCCTCATGCCTATAGAAGATATCGAAGCATTCGGGCAAATAATTAAAGAAAGAGAAAAAGAGTACAGCAAATATTACAACTGAGCAAATTCTCAGCGACAGTAGTTTATCGCTGATCACGAATTGTCACCTCTCCAATCAAGGAACAGTTCAAATGTTCTTTCACTGCATCAGCAGTCAGACCGTGACCAAATAGAAACATCAGTTTGGTTACGGCACACTCTGTTGTGCTGTCATATCCGCTGACAACTCCCGCTTCAAGTAATTGACGTCCAGTTTCATAACGGCTCATCTCCACACATCCGGCACGACATTGAGAAACATTGACAATCACCAATCCACGATCAACAGCTGCTTTTATTTCTTTCAGAAACCATTCCTCTCCGGGTGCATTTCCACTGCCAAAAGTTTCCAACACAACACCTTTCAATTCAGGAATGTTCAAAATTGTAGAAACTACTAGTGGAGAAATACCCGGGAAAATCTTTAAAATAGCCACATTTCTATCCAAAAGATAGTGTGGCTTCAATGGCCGTGGAGAAACTGGATAATAAATCTGTGACAAATCATATCTAATTGACACTCCTGCATGAGCCAAAGGTGCATAATTATATGAACGGAATGCATTGAAATTGTCGACATTTGCCTTGCAGGTTCTGTTTCCGCGCAACAAATCATTTTCAAAAAAGACACATACTTCCGGCACAATAGGCAAACCTTTCTCATCCTTTGCAGCCGCAATCTCTATAGCAGTAATCAAATTTTCTTTTCCATCTGTCCGAAGCACACCGATAGGCAACTGCGAACCTGTCAAAATAACCGGCTTATTCAGATTCTCCAGCATAAAACTTAGTGCTGAAGCCGTATATGCCATTGTATCCGTACCATGAAGAACAACAAAACCGCAATAATCATGATAGTTGTCTGCAATAATGCGTACAATTTTCTTCCAGTAATCAGGGCCCATCTCAGAAGAGTCCATTGGAGGATCAAACTGGACACAATCAATTTGGAAACCCAAATCTTTCAATTCTGGTACATGTTCCTCCAAGTGTTGAAAGTTGAAAGCTTCCAAAGCACCTGTCGAAGTATTTTCTGCCATTCCTATCGTTCCTCCTGTGTAAATCAAGAGAATAGAATTATTTTCCTTGAGTTTGTTCATATCTTTGATCGTGCTTGTTTGATATCACACCGCGAAGATAGTAAATATCATTTTGAAATCAAAACAACTTAAGTAAGAATTAAAATTTATTTATACTGCAAATTACAAGTACCAACTTAGGTTAAAAAAGTGACATTTTGAAATCACAGTATAAATTCCTCACATTCACTATTCCCATAAGAAAAGTAAATATTTCAAAATTATAGATATGTGAGTAGGGGATTTTTCAAATTCCACGTCTTACTAGCGAACAATAAAAATTAGATAATAGTCATGAAGTATCTGTTTTTCATCCTTATCGATGCATGTATGTATCCATTTTTACTGATGTACTATATAGGGTCGCAGTTGTTTGACAAAATAAAAATACATACCTTTGTTGTGCAGACAAAACAATAAAGGATATGTACTTTAAAGATATCATCGGCCAGGAAGAAATAAAAAAAGAACTTATACAATCGGCACAAACAGGCATTGTACCACATGCACAACTGTTTGCAGGTCAAAATGGCGTAGGGACATTTTCATTAGCATTGGCTTATGCTCAATATCTGAATTGTACCAACCGGACTGATAATGATTCGTGTGGACATTGTCCGTCATGTTTGAAATATGAAGCTTTAGCACATCCTGATTTACATTTCGTCTTTCCCATAGTTTTAAAAAAAGATAAGGGAAAAGAGGTCTGCGATGATTATCTGACTGAATGGCGCACCTTTCTGAAAGATCGCCCCTATTTTACTTTCGATGAATGGCTAGATTGCATTGATGCTGGTAATTCTCAAGCTATCATTTACTCCAAAGAAAGCGATGAGATTATTCGCAAAGTAAGTCTCAAAATTTATGAGGCAAAATACCGTATTCTTCTTGTTTGGTTACCCGAGAAATTGCATCCTGTCTGTGCAAACAAACTTCTTAAAGTTATTGAAGAGCCGCCACAAAATACGGTTATTCTCCTGATATCCGAAACACCTGATCTTATTTTAGGCACTATCCAATCGCGTGCACAACGAATCAACATTCATGGCATAAATCAAGAAGATTTGTCAGCTGCCATGATGGCAAAATTTGGATTAACAACAGAAGATGCTTCCTTCATTGCCCATTTGGCTAACGGGAACTATCTTAAAGCGACGGAGGCCATCAGTGTAAACGAAGAAAACAAATACTATCTGGAACAATTTATACAGATGATGCGTAAGTCATGGCAACGCGACGTAAGAGGATTGAAAAATATCGCTGATTCGCTGGCTTCCATAGGGCGTGAAAGACAAAAGAATTTTCTGATCTATTGCCAACACTTGATTCGCGAAAACTTTATTTATCGCTTTCAACTACCTGAAATAAATTACTTAAACTTGGAAGAAGCTGCTTTCTCGCGTAACTTTTCACCATATGTAAACGAAAGGAACGTCTTCGAAATAGTAGATGAACTATCTAAGGGAGAACGGGATATAGCACAAAATGTTAACCCCAAGATGGTATTTTTTGATATTGCCATTAAACTAACTCGATTGGTCAGACAATAAAAAAACATACAGTTCAAACGATTCATATTCGTTTCAACTGTACGCTTCCATAACCACCGTTTTACTTACTTTTCTTGTTCTTCAAAGGAATTACTTTTGTATTGTCCTCTTCCAAATAAGAAGCTTCGTGCTTTTTACCTGGTTTCTTCGGCTTTTTGTTTCCAGCTGCACCCATAGTTTTAATCTCCTATAATTATAAGTTAGTTATAAATTATTATTCATTTGAGCATCAATGACATTTTATACACAAACACTCGTGCTTATTAGTACAAATAATATGCCAGAAATAAGCATTGGCAGTTAATTTAGTTAAAATAAGTTTTTCATAGTTTATTGAGCACTTCCATGCTGAACTTCATATCAAATCCGTCATAAGGATTTCAAATAATGATACATTTATACAATATATTGAAAATACGCCCGTTATAAATCGAAATGATTTAATGCAAGTAAGACATGTTACTAAAAAAAGATACATTAAAAATAGCCTTCACAGCCATATTGACATTCTGCCTTTTTAGCTGTACAGGTCAGAACACAAACATTCCAGCGGCTGTCACAAATGCACAACCCATACATATTAATCGTTTTGACAAAGATTTATATCAGCTAATCGACATGGGTGACACAGCCCGGATAGCCGAAATGAATCAGAAATATCCTAAAATGCTTGAATTATTGGGGAAAGGCGTTTTAAATATGAAATCGACGTCGCAACCTGGATATTGGAATAAACTGATAAACTTCTATTCTGAACCTACTCTAAAAAAACTTTATACTGAAGCCATTCAAAAATATGATCAGGTTCAAGATATAGAAATCGCTTTAGGCAATGGCTTTGCATGGTTAAAAATAGCTCTTCCAAAAATCACCATCCCTCAAGTATACATGCATGTATCAGGTTTTAATCAAAACGTTTTGGTAAGTGACAGTACATTATCTTTATCCATTGATAAATATATGGGTATTGACTATCCTTTGTATCAAGAGTTTTTCTATGAACCACAGCGTTCAACCATGATACCCGAACGTATTATTCCCGATTATCTGACAGGATGGATCATGTCTGAATATCCATTTGCCGGCAAAGACAATGTTTTGCTTGATCGCATGATTTATGAAGGGAAACTCAAATATCTCGTTCAACATGCCTGCCCCGAAATTCCTGCCGAAATGCTTATGTCATACACAAGTCAGGAGTTGACTTGGTGTAAAGATAACGAATCTGATATTTGGAAATTAATCATTGAACGTAAGCATCTGTATACACCCGATCAGTTAACAACTTCCAAATATTTTGAAATCATGCCTAACAATTCGCTGTTGAACAATGCTCCTGGTAATATTGGCACTTGGATTGGATGGCAGATTGTCACAAAATACATGAATGAAACAAATTCAACAGTCGAAGACCTGATGAACAATAATAATAGCCAAGAAATACTGACAGCATCAAAATACAAACCCTAATTCACAAAAATCTCCCGAGAGACGAGCGTCCCCCGAGAGAAAACAGAATGTGTAATAAAAGAAGGATTTAATATATAGTGTTTTCAGGGTCAAAATTCGTCCAGCCTTTAGTCCAATTGTCCGCATCCGAATTACTTTTAAATGCGCCAATAAAAGTAACTTTGTCAAAAAATGAGTCGGCAAGTTTCGCATCTTTAAATAGATTATCGTGCGAAAGCAACGGACTCCCCGCTTTCGGACCATAATTTGGAGAAGTTGTAAGACCATTAGGTTGAGCAAGACCAAGTTCAGCGATTGTATTATAATATTTATTGCCTCCCTGTTTCATAAAGAAAGAATGCGAAAATGATTCTTTCGAGGCGTCCTCCGTTTTACCATCGATAGAATATTGATCTTTCCATGATTTATTCACATCAGACCCAATAACAGTCATTTGTGCAAAGTATATATTATTAAGCTTTAAATCGCCATTGGTTGCCCATGATTGTGTCGTTCCTTTCTGATTATCAAGAATCAAACCGACAGGATAACCCATTGCAACAGAATTAAAACAATTCAATTTACTATTGCGTCTGATATGCATCGCTGCTTGAAATGTTCCCAATTTCGAACCATTATTCGGATTCATGCTACCACCGGTTATATAATCCGTTGAATTGGTAAAATCAGAAGCCTGACCTATCGGTCCTACAAAAGTCACATTACTAAAGGTAGCAGTGGTATAAGGTTCTTTGGTTGAGCCATCGGCGTCATTATCCGATTCAAAACCATTTGACAATGAAGTATCGGCTATTCTTGGATTTCTTATTCCTAACAAAAATTGCAGCTTTCCAGAGAAACCATTATCGGTATCAAATTCGTCATCCCAACCATGATAAGCAACTAAATACTTACAATTCACAGCGCCTCCAAACCATTCAAATGAATCATCATTAGAATACGACACCTGAACGTGATCCACTTGCGTCCCGCTTCCAACAGAACCAAAAGTCAATCCATTGATTTCTTGATCTGTCCTAAACGGATACCCGGCAAACTCAATACGAACGTAACTGATTACACCTGAATTATCTGTATTATCGCTACCACCATAGAATGAACGTGGTCCACCTTCAATCTGTTTTTCGACGCCATTATTCTGTGCTCTACCACAAAGAATAAGTCCGCCCCAATCTCCTGGTCGCCGCGCACCCGGTGCTTGAGCAGAAGTAAAAACAATTGGATCACTAGCTGTACCTTTAGCGATTATTTTTCCTCCGCGCTCTGCTATTAATGCTGCTTTTGTATCTTTATCACCTTTAATTACAGTTCCGGGCTCGATAGTTAATGTAACGCCATCAGCTATATAACACCATCCCTTCATTGAATAAACGCCCTTCTTTAGTGTATAAGATCCTTTTGGAATTTCAAACTCCTGATCGCCATTACCCAATTGAGTCATTGTTCCGTCGGCTGCCTTAAAAAGCAATACATTTGCCAACGGGTCAGTTGTTTCAGGAGTAGTTTGCGAATTGTCATCCTTGCTACATGATGCCATAACAGAAGCTATGAGCAACATGCCTAAAAACAAAACAGATAATTTTACATTTTTCATATTCTACATTTTTTAGTTAGTATATGTTTATATCGAATTACAAATTATAGATCAACGTAAGAAAGACATTTCTTCCAGGTTTATATTGTTTGGTGATTTGTTCGCGCTTCTGCAATGTTCCTTCTGTATCATAAAACTTCGGATATTGTATAAATACCACCTTTTCAGCAAGCAGATTCCGAACACTGAACTTTATCTCCCAATGTTTTGCAAACGATTTGCTAAAATTCATATCAATCGTATTACGTGCCAATTCATAAGTGTCCGGAAAATTATTGTTCACAGAAGCACCTACACTCATATCATCATTGCCCACTTCCATAATTCGTTTGCCAATACGGTTATACAAGACATTCATATTCAAGCCTCGACGATTGTCCTGATAAAATATGCCCGTATTAATCAGATAAGGAGACTGTCCTTGCATCGGACGGCTCTTTGCTAAAGTTCCCGAATCAAAATGAACTCTACTATGAATCCAAGAGCCGTTAAAATTCCAACTGAAATTATACAAGCCTATGCAACTCAATTCCTTCTTAACTTCAACTTCTACTCCATAATTATCAGCACTTTTCGCATTCAAATAAGTATAGGTATAACTTCCTCCATTATCAATATAACTCCATTCGATCGGATGACTGAAATGTTTATAAAATAGTGCAGCAGAGATAATTTCATTCGATGAAGGATAATATTCATAACGCAAATCGGCATTATGAATATATGCTTGTTTGAGGTCTTTATTTCCCATCACACTGCTAAACAAGTCAAAATCATAATAGACGGATGCCGATCTCTCACGAAATTCTGGTCGATTAATAGATGAACCATACGCCAAACGTATTTGATTCTTTTCATTCAACTTATAATCAGCATTTACAGAAGGAAAAAGACTTCCTCCGGAATAAGAATGATTCTTAGTTCGCCATTCTTTAATGGTTGTATAGTTAGTCAGTTGCATTCTGTTGTATTCATAACGGGCACCCGCATACACATTCCACCGACCTAAAGGAATATTAACTGCCATATATCCTGCAGACAGAAAATTCTTTCCTTTATAACTATCACGGTTATCTGTATCTTCGTAAACATAGAGTTTATCGGCATCCAAATAATGGGGTGTCAATATCTCATTAACGACATCCAGATATTCAAATCCTGATGGCAGATTCTGATTATTATAGCGATAATAGAAGGCTCTATTATTATAGATTCGAGCTCTATATTCTGCGTATGCACCAATTTTCAATGATGGGGTTACATTTCCTATTGACAAATTGCGTTGATGATTGAAACTGGCAGAAACGATATGTTCATCCAAGCGATAAAACATACGTTCTATCTCATTCTGGTCAATGCGCATTTCTCCCTTATGGGCATCACCCACAAAACCATTTTCTTCACGATCAATTATTCGTCGATCCGGTTGATTCTTATTAGCATAAGCATACCCGATACTCCAGTCGGTCTTTGCATGCGTTCGATTGTACAAGCCTGTAAATTGTCCATTGTATGTTGTACGACTATTATAAAAATACTCTTGCTGTTCCTGTACATATTCTCCACTATTAAACAATACTCCGCTTCGAGTTGTATAGCGACTCCATCCCAACTGGTTTACAATGTTCTTAAATTCATATTTATCCTGCTTATTTGGAAGGAATGTAATATTGATCATTCCACCAACCCGAACATGATGATTATAGACATCATCTGTATACTTGTTTTTATAATCCGGTTTATCTTTATCTATATCATACAGACTGTAACGAATATTCTGCATTCCAATCAGACTTTTATAATTATTAGTGTAGTTGGCTGTTGCAATAATAGCCAAACTCTTGTCTTCAATATGAAGTGTTCTATTAAACGATGCATTCAGCAACAAATCCGATGCTGGTCGTTTATGTGATATGGTCCAATTATTATCAAAGCCACTTCGAGTTATCTGATTAACTTCTGCAACATCATTATTATTCATACGACTATTATATGAACCAGAAAGTTTTCGCATGCCATCATCAAATCCAAGGAAATCGGTTGTACTGCTGGGAGCCGAATAGAACTGTTTAAAATGTGTTCTATCATTAACACTCCCTGCAATAGAAAAAGAAAAGCCATTTGTTTCGGGTACATCCTTTGTATTTATCTTAATAAAACCTCCCGAGAAATCTGCCGGCAATTCAGGAGCCGGACTTTTCACGACAACCATATTATCCATCTGTGAACTTGGAATCACATCAAATGAAAAGGCACGTGAATCAGCTTCAGAACTAGGTACAGCTCCATTATTAATCCATACATTATTATAGCGTTGTGCCAATCCCCTCACCATCACAAACTTGTCATCAATAATCGAAATTCCGGGAATACGCCTGATCACTTCTGAAGCGTTCCTATCCTGCATCTTTTGAATCTGTTGCGCTGATATACCCGATTGTACCAACATTCCTGATTTTATCGCACTGAGCATCGCCATTTCTGTATTTTGCTTCACCTGCGCAACAACAACCACTCCCTCCAAAGCCAGATCTGCTTCCACCATTTCTGCATCAAGAGTCGTACTTTTACCTTTGGCAACTTGTACATTTCCCATATCTATTGTTTTATATGAGACATATTTGATACTAACTTGATATTTTCCCGGTTTTAAATTTCGTATCATAAAATGACCTTCCCCATCGGTCACCGTTCCTAAGGTTGTCCCTCCAATTTGCACTGTTGCACCTATAAGTGGTTCTTTGTTTGTTTTATCAATCACCTTTCCACAGATTGAACCGCCATCTTCCTCTGCCATTATTTGCCCTACGCTTAACCACAAAAAAAAGATTAAAATACATGCTCGTGTAAAAACATCTCTCATAAATAATATCTTTTATTATTAATTCTGATGCAAAAGTAGAGCGTGCATATTTCAAAATAATAACAATAGTTTTACAATATATTTACGAGAAGATGACAATCCGGTTACATAAAAAAACCCAAGTATACATAAGTACACTTGGGCCAATTTTAATTATTTAAGAGGCGTAAATACGCCATCTACCTGATCTTTAAGCTTGTTGAGCTTTGCGTGCTTCTTTCTGCTTGGTCAAGAAATTAGTTGCAACAGCCGGGAACAATTCCAACAAAAGAACCTCCTTCTCATCTTCGGCCAATTTAACACCCAAATCTTCAATCACAGGATTATCATGCATCTGATAGCCTGACGGATCATAAGGCATTTCTGCTGGCGAACCTGTAATCTTTTCACGGAATTCCGGTTTGATAGGAATAGGAGTCTTACCATATTCGCCCTTTACCAATGCAATAAACTGATTGGAAGGATTACTGTACATCGGACGACCTTTTTCCTGATCGAGAGCGCATGAAACAGCTTGAGCACCAACAATCTGACTTGTAGGAGTAACCAACGGAGGAAGACCTGATTCCATACGTACGGTAGGAATCAACGCCATAGCTTTTTCCAGCAACGGCATCTGTCCTAAAGCTTTCAACTGAGCTACCATATTGGTATACATTCCACCAGGAACCTGTGCATTCTTAACTAATTCATTTGGTTTCGGGAACCCGAAATAAACTTCTATTGCATGACAAGCATCCAACAAAGCCTGCTCGTTACCCTTATTGACAGCTTCAATAGCTATATCAAACTGACGATCAATCTCTGCAGGCAGAGTATCAGTCAACGGATTAAATGGCTTTGGAAATACTTTTGATGTATCGTATGCAGCCAATTCCTGTCTGATAGCCTTCAATTCAGGATTGATTTTTGCAGCAGCTTCCATATTTACACCCAGTTCAATACCCAACTTCTTGCAGAAGATATATATCAACTCAATAGCAGGAGCAGCAGGGCCACCACCAAAATACCACATATTGGTATCCACTATATCAGCACCATTCATGATTGCAGCCAAAACAGAGCCCAAACCATAACCCGGTGTACAATGTGTATGAAAATCAACAGGCACCTTCAGATTCTCTTTAAAGAGTTTAACCAACTGTGCACTTCTCAACGGCGGAATCAAACCGCTCATATCTTTGATTGTGATCATATCAGCACCCAATGACTGCAGAACAAGAGCCTTATCAAGGAAATATTTGTTTGTAAACACTGGTTTTGGAATCGGATGACCTGTCAGAGCACCCATAATGCGCTGCATAGTTGTATATGTAGGATCTATCGTATAGCAAACGGCACAATCGGCAATTCCACCATACTGCTTAACGAACTTGATTGTTGATTTGACATTATCAACATCATTCAAAGCATCAAAGATACGCATGATGCCTAATCCACTTTCGATAGAATTACGGCAAAAACCTTCAATGATATTGTCTGGATATGGACTATAACCAAAAAGATTACGGCCACGTGACAATGCTGTCAGTTTTGAAACATCGCCGACAGCTGCCTTTACCTTTTCCAAGCGATCCCAAGGACTTTCACCCAAATATCGCATAACAGAATCAGGAACAGCTCCGCCCCAAACTTCCATTGCATAAAAACCGGCCTCCTTATAGAAAGGAAGCACTCTATTAATCTGTTCCTGCGACATTCTAGTTGCAAAAGCAGATTGTTGACCATCGCGCAAGGTCAGGTCACGAATCATAAGTTTCTTTACCATACTCATCAATTCAATCTGTGTTTTTTTATTCAATCTTTCAATTCCCCAAAATAACAAAACTTATTGAACTTTGATTCTAGAATCAGTGTTAAGAATAATAAAATTCTCAGAATATCACATCGATTCCTCCCATAAAAATAGCTTTCGGCATCGGATATCCATCATTTATAGAATAACGCGTTGCCGTTAAGTTCTCGCCTTTGACAAACAAATTAGACCCTTTATGCATATTTCCAAGATGATAAGAGATTTTTGCATTCAACACAGTATAATCCTCTTTCTTATTATCAGTCTCTTTGCTCCCAACGTATGTATATAGCCCGAAGATAGACTGAACGTTTACGTCAAAAGTAAATCGTCCAGGCGTATATGTTGTTCCTGCGTAGAACTTATGTTTAGGAGCGGCAATAAGTGTCTTATTAGTATGGAGATAGCTGTAATTCATATCAAAACTCAAATTTCTAGTTGCCTGAAAATCGGCTTCGAACTCAATGCCGCTATTATAGAAATGACTCACATTACTCAGCTGACGTTGTACGACTGAAATCATGTTCTTCCCTTCAATATAGAAACCTGTTAGTTCTGCATGCAAACGATTATCCATAAAATATTGCCCGACAGACAATTCATAGTTCAGCATACTCTCCGGATTCAAATCCGGATTTGCTTTTGAATAAGGCAAATAGGATATGTACAGTTCACGCAACGTCGGACTTCTATATCCTTTAGAAAACGATCCTTTAATAACGTTACCTTTCATTGGTCTTATGGAAAAACCAGCCTGCGGAACCCATTCGCCTCCATAAGCACTACTATGCTCATAGCGTACACCCCCATTCAAACTCAAAATACCAAAATCTTGTTGTACAATCGCATAGCCGGCTGTTTCGTTTACTGTCTTATCCACAATTTCACCTACTTTGCCATTCACAGAGTCGTTCCACGCATGCCCTCCCCAGTTTTTATAATCAAAACCGGCTGTAATCGTATTGCCCGGAAGCAGTCTGAATGATTGATATAATTGTACGCCCGTATTATGATCGTCAGACATAAACAGATATTTACGCGGAGTTCCACTCGGTGCATAACCATCATTAATCTTATGATGACCCCAACTATAGAAAAATCGCAAAGCGCCGCTTGTTTTCTCATGATTGTTTTCGAAACCAAATGATGATGTACCTCTAAAGATATTCATTACATGATCGAGTAGCGGACTAGTCACTGTTCCCGGATCAACAGTGCGATATTTAGCCAAACTGACATTACCGGTCATCTTATAGGCATCATTAAACTTATAGCCCAAATTGGCAAAACCATTTGTAATATGAAAATCCGAATTCGAACGATGTCCATCCGTACGATCATGATTAACCGAGAGGAAACTACTGAACTTGCCAATATTGTATCCATTATTAATCATATATTTCTGTGTATTGTACGAACCGTACATCACACGTGCTTGCGTACGGCGTCCTTGTTCCAGATGCTGTCGGGTAATAATGTTGACAACACCACCCATTGCATTCGAACCATAGAGCAATGAACCCGGTCCACGCACAACCTCTACCCTTTCAATATCAGAAGCGACATACGTGTCTGGCAAAGCATGACCAAATACTCCAGCCCACTGCGGCTGTCCATCGAAAAGCATCAGCACTTTGTTGCTCTGTCCTACACCACGGATATTGATAACACCGGCTGAACCTGAAGAAATACCAAAACCCGTTATGCCTTTTTCTGTAACAAACAATCCGGGAATACGCTTAGAAAGCACTGGGAGTAATGCTGATTCGCTACTGGCCTCAATCTGCCTCCTGTCAATCACCGATATAGATAGCGGAACATTATTACGATTCACATAAATCCTATTGGCAGTCACCACAACGCCATTCAAATTAATCAAACTGTCTACCGCTTCAGGGGTTGCAGCAAACGAACTCACTCCTGACAAGAGAATCAAAGCTATTAGTAATCCTTTATTCATATGCTTTCTTGTTATTACTGATTAAAAACATTTCACAACGCGCCAAAGGTAACACATATTTTTAAATTCGTGTTACCATATAGACAAAAAAAATATCTTAATCAGCACGACTCATAACGAGTTTGCCATGTTTAATACCTTTGATAGCGGTCATCTTGTCGGACAGTTCTGTTAGACGGTGAGCAGTACCCATAACGGTTGCAATATGCAGACAAAAGTTTTTATTGATATAAAATTGAGAAGACGAAAGAATCACATCCTGATAATCCTGCTGTATCTGAGCAATTTTGGCAGTAATCTCCTTCTTCACCTGATCATACATTATAATAATAGTACCTGCCACGATATGATCGCATTGCCACTTCTGCTCGGCCACATTCTTTTCAATCAAGAAACGAATAGCTTGCGAGCGATTGGAAAAACTATTATTCTTCACATAATCATCCAGCGATTCCAACAAATCATCTTCAAGTGATACACCAAAACGTTTTAATGACATAATATCTATTTTTCTATTTTCGGGTATAAAGATAGATATTTTATCACTGAAAATTGACATCCAACGCCTTAAATCTTTTAGACATCATTACATCTATTTTGTTTATCAGTTTATCAAACAACTTTATAAGAAATAAATCTAAAATATGGTTTTCATTTCATATCTTTGAGACGAACAAAAATACACAAGGTCCATGAAAGAAAAAAAATTAACAAATGAAGTAGGAGCTCCCGTTTCAGACAATCGGAACTCACAAACTGCCGGTTCACGTGGTCCAATCATGATGCAGGACACCTGGTTAATGGAAAAGCTTGCACATTTTGACCGCGAAGTTATCCCGGAACGACGAATGCACGCCAAAGGAAGCGGTGCTTTCGGAACTTTTACAACAACACATGATGTAACAAAATATACATGTGCCAAGTTATTTTCTGAAATTGGTAAACAAACCGAATTATTTGTCCGTTTCTCAACGGTCGCTGGCGAACGCGGTGCAGCTGATGCCGAACGTGATATACGTGGTTTTGCCATCAAATTCTATACAGAAGAAGGCAATTGGGACTTGGTTGGCAATAACACTCCGGTGTTTTTCATCCGTGACCCGCTTCAGTTTCCGGATTTGAATCATGCAGTAAAGCGTGATCCTTACACCAACATGCGTTCTCCGCAAAACAATTGGGATTACTGGACTATGCTTCCTGAAGCATTGCATCAGATAACAGTTGTCATGTCTGATAGAGGCATTCCGGCATCCTATCGCCACATGCATGGATTCGGAAGTCACACTTACAGTTTGATTAATTCCGACGGCGTTCGCGTATGGGTCAAGTTCCATCTAAGAACTCAACAAGGAATTAAGAATCTGACCAATGCGGAAGCAGCAGCTATCGTTGCCAAAGATCGTGAGAGTCATCAGCGTGACCTGTTTGAAGCTATAGCACGCAAAGACTTCCCAAAATGGACACTTTACTTCCAGATTATGACTGAGGAACAAGCTGCTCATTACAAAGAGAATCCGTTTGACATCACAAAAACATGGAGTCACAAGGACTTCCCGTTGATTGAAGTAGGTGTTATGGAACTCAACCGTAATCCGGAAAACTATTTTGCAGATGTTGAACAAGCGGCATTCTCGCCTACACATCTGGTTCCGGGTATCGGACTTTCACCGGATAAGTTGCTTCAAGGTCGTTTGTTCTCTTACGGCGATGCACAACGCTACCGCTTAGGAATCAATGCAGACCAGATTCCTGTAAACCGTGCTCACTGCCCTGTTCATGCCTATCATCGCGACGGATATATGCGTGTAGATGGCAATTATGGAGCAACGAAAGGTTATGCACCAAACGGATTCGGCGAATGGGAACAACAACCCGAATACCGTCCTAATCCACTGCCTGTTGATGGAGCTATCGATCACTACAGTCCATACGAAGACAGAACGGACGACTGCTTCTATCAGCCGGGAGATTTGTATCGTTTGATGACTGAAGAACAGAAACAAGCATTGATCTCAAACACAGTTGAAGACATTATGCCTGTTACCGAAAACGTTAAATACCGCCACGCCGCTCATTGCTACTTGGCTGATAAAGACTATGGTACTCGCATTGCTAAAGGCTTGAATCTGGATATGAAAGAAGTCGAAATGCTGGCAGCCATGAGTGAAGCAGAACGTTTAGCTGCAACAGCAGACAAATGATGATCATTAAACACAACTAATTAAAATTTATGGTGCAGGAAGAGGACATTTGCTCCTCTTCCTGTTTTTGCATAAGTCTATTTATAAAGCCTATAACAATGGCATCGACTATATCCAAGTGGTTTATTTGACTATACCGTATATCGCTTCAGCATCTGCTGCATCCCGAGACGTACATTCCAATCCTCAAAGTTAGCAATCAGCGGATATCCCATATCAAGTTTTGCAATCTCACTCATTTCCGCATCCGAAAGTATAAAGTCAAAAACAGCGAAGTTCTGTTCCATACGCTCCTTATGCGTTGACTTTGGAATAACAATGACATTCCTCTGGATAAGAAATCTCAACGCCACTTGAGCAGCACTTTTACCATAATGTTCACCTATCTTTTTTAGTGTCGGGTTAGTAAACAATCCATTCTGGCCTTCAGCAAAAGGTCCCCAGGCAGTCAGTTTCGTATCGAACTTACCAGCAATCTCCTGCATTTTGCGTTGTTGGCTAAACACGTGAGTTTCTATCTGGTTCACAGCCGGTTTGACACTCATGTTCTCAGCAATATCAACAAAACGATCATAATAGAAATTGCTAACGCCTATAGCTCTCACTTTCCCTGCCCGATAGGCATCTTCCATTGCCCGATAGGCGTTGTAGCAATCGCCGAAGTTCTGATGAAGGAGCAACAGGTCTATGTATTCAGTCTGCAATTTACGTAATGACTCATCAATACTTTTAGCTGCTTTATCCCCGGCGAAATTGCTTATCCATACTTTCGTAGTAATAAACAATTCATCTCTTGAAACGCCACTCTTACGCCAGGCATTACCAACACCTTCTTCATTGAAATAAGCTTGGGCCGTATCAATAGCACGATAGCCAACGCTTAAAGCATCGCTCACACAACGTTCGCATTCTTCAGGATTTACCTGATACACTCCATAACCTACAAGTGGCATAACCACTCCATTGTTCAATGTAATTGTTTTCTTTGTTTCCATTATCTTTCTGTTTTATATTATTGTTTTTTCCAATTATTACCAAACGAATGCTGCTCTGTTTCCACACTTCCTCGATGACCATAAATATCACAAGAGTCAAGCGCATTTTCTATAGCATTGAACTCATTATCCGAAAGTTCTACATTCCAAGCGCCGAGATTCTCAAGTATTCTCTCTTGGTTCTTTGAACCTGGAATCGGCACAACATTAGGATATTTATGCAACATCCAAGCTAACGATATTTGAGCATTCGTAGCGTTTTTGCGTTGAGAATATTCAGCAAGGATATCAAGAATAGGCTGGTTGGCGACGATATTCTCCTTAGACAGTTGAGGCACCCACTTGCGGACGTCGTCGTTGCCGAACTGGGTTTCAACCGTAACCTTTCCGGAAAGGAAGCCGCTGGCTATTGGTGAGAAAGGAACTACTCCAATGTTATTCTTGATACAATAAGGAAAAACTTCCTTATCACAATCGCGTTCTACCATCGAATACAGATTCTGTACTGCTGATAGAGGTGCAATCTTATTTGCTTTATCAATAATCTCAACCGATACTTGAGACATTCCCCAACCACAAATCAAACCATCGTCTATCAGTTGCTGCATTGCACCGGCCACCTCTTCAACAGATATTTTTTCATTGACACGATGCAAATAGTATAAATCGACATAATCAGTATTAAGATTCTTCATTGATTTTTCCAAATGTCGACGAACAACTTCATAAGTACTTGTACCAACAGTAAACTTTTCCGGATGAAGGTGCAGTTTTGTAGCAAGCACAACGTCCTTTCTGAATAATTTAATTGCCTCGCCTACAAGCTGTTCATTATGACCGGGATAGAATTGTTCCTCACCATAGCTTTCTGCGGTGTCGAAAAACGTACATCCGAAATCATACGCCTTTCTGATTGCTTCTATACTATAATCCTTTTCAGGCACTGCACCATAGCCATGGGAAAATCCCATACATCCCATTCCAATTGGTGAAACTTCAATGTCTCTAAGTCTTCTTGTTTCCATATTTCTTTTCTTTTAATCTGTTGCAAAATTACGGCTGACTAACTAAAGAGATATTTCACTATCTGCTCCACTATTTTCACCATTTGCATAAATATCTTGTCTTAAAAGAAAAATATATTTATCTTCGCTTAAAATCGAAATAGATGAAAGACGACGAGATAGAAATTGTGTATGGATATGACTTCAGAGAAATCGATTCGCCGAAGTTCAATAAATGGTGCATCCACTTATGTTGTACAAATGGAGATGGCAGTTTTGTTCTTGGAGAAAAGTGTTTCCATGTATGTCGTGGAAATATTGTAATCACGTCGCGTACAAATCTGATAAAGAACATATCTCCGTCGCCTGATATGAAAGTGGAATATGTAGCAGCTCCAAGTTCAATGCTGAATTACATGTTACCTGCCAATCATTATGGTATTGGTGGAAGCATTGCGCTTTTCGACAATCCGGTAATGCCCGTCAGCGACGAAGACCTCCATCTGTTCCTGTCCGATATCCATCGCATCCGGGAAAGATTGCAAGATAAAGGACATGCTTTCAAAAAAGAAGTAATGGGCAGTCTCTGCCTCACCATGATATACGATCTATTCGGATTCCATTCGAAATTATACAATCAGACTGTTTCCACGGACCGTACATCGGTAGTTATCAAAGGATTCATGCACTTGTTAGAAAGTGGCGCCAGCAGAAACAGACGGGATATTCACTTCTATGCCAACGAACTGCACGTTTCAGTAAAATATCTAGAGAATACTGTCAGAAGAATGACGGGCAACAGTGTTACGTCTTTTATAGACAGATATACTGTACCGATTATTTTATCTTATATGAAGGAGGATAAGTTATCCTTCACACAAATCTCTGAGAAAATGAACTTTACTTCACTTTCCTATTTCAGCCGATATTTCACCAAACATCTGGGCATGTCGCCATCAGAATACAGAAAATCCCTAATCCCTATAACAGGGGGAAAAAATAAATAGGTATATAAAAGAATTTATACAGCAAATCATAAATAGAATGGAAAAGATCATACAGTCAATCAATAACACATACAAGATGCATCAAGAGTCATTAAACAAATTGACATCCGAATTAAAGCCAACAAAAATAACTAAGAAAAGCATATTGATTGAGCCTTTTACCAAAAACAAAAACATTTACTTTATTGAAAAAGGTGTAGGGCGATCATTCATTACTATAGAAGGAAAAGAAGTCACCACCTGGTTTGCCAAAGAAGGACAACTGTTATATTCCACCAATAGCTACTATGGGAAAAGGAAAGGTTATGAAAATGAATATGTACAGATGCTGGAAGATTCTCTACTATATTACCTGCCTATAGATGAACTGGACCAACTTTGCAGTGAAGATTTGGATATTGCCAATTGGCTCAGGATTTTATATAAAGAAGCCTTTTTAACTATTGACCATCGATTGATAAACAGATTATATATGTCTGCCGAAGAGAGATATAAAGAATTTGTGATGGATAACAATGATCTGTTTCAGCGTGTTAACCTGGGATACATTGCCTCTTTCATAGGAATATCTCATGTCACACTGTGCGCACTTAGGAAAAAAGGACTATTTCTTTAAGTAGTTAAAATTTTTGCCGATCCTGATTATCTACTTTTGTTGTAAAACAAAAGAATAATATGGAAAAGGTATTGCCTTCAATTATGCTAATCTTATTGATTATGACCTGCTGTAATGATATTCAAAATTCAGATAATAATACAGAAGATTGCGATATATGGATGTTCAATAAATCACAGAACAGCCCTGAAATAACCTTACTGAATGATACTCTGATTATTTGCAGTGACGCAAAAACAGACTTTTTCAATGATCCAGATGGCACTAAACCATGCAATGCACCACTTCTGATGGCAAAAATAGATAACACCCAACCTTTCACCTTTTTTGCCAAAGTAAAGCCGTCGTTCATGAAAACATACGATGCCGGTGCCATCTACCTGTATTGCAATCATAATCTCTGGCAGAAATTTGCGTTTGAACAAGATGAAAGAGGTCTTACCCGATTGGTGTCCATTCGCACTAACGGCACATCAGACGTCAACAACCATGATGTCATCAACCAAAAGGACGTTTATTTAAAAATCAGTTCAGACACCAAAATAATTGGATTCTACTATTCCCTCAACGGCAAGTCATGGCAACTCGTAAGGTTGTATCGCAATGAATATCCACCAATAGCATATCTTGCTCTCAGCGCACAATCACCCACAGGTGACGGAATCGAAGTGCAGTTTACAAAAATAACCTACGTCGATTGCAGTATCAAAATCACTTACAGACGAGTTCAATGATTCGTTTCCAAAGAGCTTCATTATTATAAAGTTCACACATTCTGTCGTCTGCAAGTTCATAACCAAAATTATTATTTATATGATAAAAGCGCGGCGAATTTTTTTCTGATTGGGGAGGTGTAACCAGATCCCAACCCAATGTCATCAACTGGATGTTGTATGAACTCTTTTGTATTGCTTTAATATTGGCCTTTACTAATGGAGTAGCATTGTTTTCCTCGCCATCAGGAACCAGCCCTGACCAAGTGCCATATTTTTCCATCGCATAAACAGCATAATAGGCCTTTTTTTTCTTTTCTAAAGATGAGAGACCGGCTAATTCCTTTCGATAAGAAGTAAGTAAATCTTCTGTTTCCCTATTTTGTTCCAAATCCTTTTCATAATCACCCATTTCTTTCTTAAATTCCTCAGCCGCAGCTTTATCTGTTTTCAATAGTTCACGATAGACCTTGTCTACTTCAGAGGATATTTCTTTTGGCGACTTCGGCGTGCCACTCTCTTTCTGTTTTTCTTCTTCCGATCTTATTAGGGCAAGCAGATATTCTTCACGCGAAACTGGCAGAAATAGAGGTTCACTGCCTTTGTAAATCATTGTCATTTCGCGTCCGCTCTGATTATAAATGGGAAAACCTACAAATTCGCCTACTTTTACAGGAGCCAAATAAATACCGGATAAATTCAAATCCAATGGTTGCCAAAGTGCTGTTATATCGTTAAAGAAAACATTCAAGCTACTTCCTGCCTTTGCACGAACCGTTTCGTCCTGTTCTAAAACATATGGGATAAAATATATTGCCAAAAACTGATTATTTACATCACTATATGCTTCAACCTCATAGCCTTGGGGCGCACTGACAGATGTCAACGAATGCAACAAAGCAAACAATTGCTTATGCTTTGCATCATTTATGGCTACACGATTAACGACCTTTCCCTTTAAATATGGTAAAAAGGTGGTCTCGCCTACTGTCACAGCTTTATTTGAATAATTCTGCCCATTGACAGCCAGATTGACGACAAAAACAAATAAAATGAAGAGGCTACTTTTCATTATTTTACCAAATAATAATTACACAACCCAATAGTAAACGTGCAAAAATAAATAGCCGTAATGTTTTGAAATAGTAAAAAAACGACATGCTTTTCTAGAAAAAGCTTTTTCTCTTCTTTCTTTGTTCAAGCAAACAACTAATTGACAATACACTTCTCGATATTGCGTGACTGGTTACTGAAGCTCACGCCAATCTTGAAGAGTTTGCGACTGTACATTCCAGTTTGAACTTTATAATATAAATGTACTTGTCCGTCTGGAGAAGCAGGTCAATATGCCCTTCGGAAGTATGATATTCTGCTTACGCATAGAACCCGATCAGTTTGAAAACGATGAAAACAAATAAGCTATTTATTTTGTCTTGTCGCCAACCAGTATTACCTTTGCTATAAGTAAAATCTATTATATGAAGAATACGCAAAACATAACAAATATACATCATTCAGTTCCATCTAAAAGAATGTTTATTCTTGCCTTCAGGCAGATAATACTTGCATGTTCCTGTATGATACTTTTGACTCTTACTACGTGTCGGGTTGACAAAGATCAACCGAAGGCAAAAGATGACTCTCACATGCTGTCTGGTAAAGACTATGATCAAAGTGGAGGAGCCGACGCTTATGCTTGCGGGGGCAACCATTTTAATTCTATTTATTATGGTAATCCTGATTACTATTCTCTTCAATCGGACAGCAGCCTCATCATTATTCCGCACTTCAAGACTATGCAACAGACTACAGAATGGTCATGTGGTGATGTATGCGCACTGCTGTTGTTGCATCACTTTGGTTGCGACAATAATTTGACGGAATGGGATCTAGCCAAAGCACTGAGAAGTATGACCAACCGCAGCATATCGGATGCAAAACCCGGCTCCGCCCAAGACTTTGCAGACTATGGTACACATCTGGAAGATCTTTACAACTACTTTTACAAGCATCCTCAGTTAAAGATTGTGGCAAGTAGCTATCGTTTGAAGTATGCAAACTCGGACATTGTGAAATCCGGAGATCCATTTCCGCAATGCGATTATGGCAACCTCTATCCCACTTTCCAATCAATAAATGCCTTTTCCGCATGGCTTACAGTTCAGCTTCGTGCTAATCGCCCCGTTATGGTAGAATGGAGCGACTGGGACGGGCATTGGGACTTGATTATCGGAATTGATTTCAACGGCACACCAAACTTTACGGGCGACGACACGCTGATCTTTGCTGATCCATACGACACTTCTGATCATCGTCAAGATGGTTACAGCATCGCTCCATTGGAACGTTTTTTCTATTCATGGAAAGACCGCGCTATTGCACCCAAACCTTATCAACTTCAGCCTTTCATCGTCGTGGATAAAAGGTAACTATTTCATGAGGAGGGCTTGCTACTTAACAATCCACTTCTCGATGTTGCGCGACTGGTTACTGAAGTTTACGCCGATCTTGAGGAGTCAACTTCTCTCATTCGTAAAAACCATATTCCAACTCTTTGCCAATTGGAATGCTATTTGGAATAATCCTCTCCATGCTGAATAATCAGTTCGAAAACTTTCTTGTCGGCTTCCGGATTCGATGGGCATGACTGCTCGAAACCGAATTCAACAAAGCGGGCAACAAGTTCATTCTCCGTACAGAGCTGCACGAACGGTTCATAATTGGCATTCTGCATGATTCTGCCTATCAGGAAACAAGTACAGCTGTGCGCAGCATTTGGAAAATAGGACCAATCACCTTTTGATTTTTCTTTCAATGATGCATCCTTTGCCAAAGCCTCTTTAACGGTGGCTATTTTATCCTCTTTTGACAACTGTGCGATAAACTGCGGCTGTGAAAAAAGAAGCTCGAAGTCATTCCTGTAAAAAGAAAGCTTCAGGTTGACCGGCATCACCTTGTAACGATTGAACAGGCATTGGGCGGCATCTTTTCGAGAGCTCAACTCCGTGTATGCATTCAAATCCTTCACGATGTTGAGTATGTGATCCTGAAAAGTATAACACAAACTACTTTCCTCTCCCCAAGAGTTAAAGAATGGGAACTCCCACAAATCCTGAATAACCGCCTGCGTAGACTGCGTTTTCAACAAGTCGACCGGCACTTGGCAGGTATCGACCATCTCTTTTGACGATTGAAGCGTTTTCCATTCTTCCATTCCCGGGAGGCAAGGATAATTATAAGAGTCAGTAGGGCGAGACATGCCCATTGCTTCCAATGCATCTTTTACATACAATTCGTATTCTGCATTGGTTTTTGTCTTCGGTTGAGACAAATCGTCGTTGCTGCATGAGAAGAATATCATGACAGACATCAATACCAGAAAGCTAACTTTGTTGTTCATATCTTATATATTTATGTTGTTTCATGTCGTTAACAATTAATTTATATTCAGATCTATACGATAGATGCATTATTACTTTCAAACGCTGCAACGTCTATTCAATTTTAAACTATTTTATACTATTCACATTTGATCCTTTCCACTTGCCTTGATTATTTATCCTGACCATTTTCGGAAACTTTATCCATTTTCAGATAGTTGCTTTCAATATTGTTCGGATAAGAGTTACATACCGGCGTCAATCTTTAAGTTTGAATATCCGGAAAGAACCACTACTCAAAAGATTTTACAAAAGACCATACAAAAACTTGATGAACAACAAAAAATCATAGCTTTAAATCGAGTGCTCTCTATACTGTAATATGTAAAACATAGATTTTTGACACGTCGAAAAAAACATCTAAAAGGACACTCCATTTCATTCGAATGCGCGAACCATTTTATTCGAATGAAACCTTCACTCCATTCGAATGAAATGGAACTTTCTTCCGAATGAAATGGAGGCCACAACTAGATATAATAAACGACAGATATACAGTCGTTTACATAGCAAAGCAACAGAGGCTCTCTTCAGAAATGGACAAAGCGAGGCAATCCACCAGAAAAAAACATGAATTTTTGATATGGATGAGAGCAATCAAATCACGATCATCAAAAGTCTTTTACCTTTATTCTCAAGATAACCGGATTGTCATCTTCCTTTAACATTGGACTGATTTTTACAATGATGCTCCCGATCTTGTTCACTTAAAAAAAACTTTTAAACGGTTTTAAATTGTGGTTTTATAAAAAATTTGACTAAAAGATTGCAAAGTCCACAGAAAGACGTAAATTTGCACACCAAATATAAAATGGTTTGAAATGATCGACAAAATAAAAGCCCTGCTTCAAGAAGTGGAGACAATGAAAGCTTCCAACGCGGAAGAATTAGAAGCTCTACGAATTAAATATCTCAGTAAGAAAGGTGAGATATCAGCGCTGATGAACGAATTCCACAACGTGGCAGCCGATCAGAAACGTGAAGTAGGTCAATATCTTAATAAGCTCAAAGAGACGACCCAAGACAGGATCAATGAGTTGAAAGTCAATTTCGAAAACGCCAATACGGTGGATGAAAATTTTGATCTTACACGCACTCCATATCCTATCGAACTAGGAACACGCCATCCGCTTTCTATCGTAAAGAAAGAAATATGTGATATCTTCGGCCGCTTGGGATTCAGTATTGCTGAAGGACCGGAAGTTGAAGATGACTGGCATGTATTCTCATCGCTTAATTTTGCTGAAGATCATCCTGCTCGTGATATGCAGGACACGTTCTTCATCCAACATAGTCCGGATGTGCTCCTGCGTACACACACATCTTCCGTTCAGACACGCACCATGGAAGTACAAGAACCTCCTATCCGCATCATCTGTCCGGGACGCGTTTACCGCAACGAAGCCATCTCTTATCGCGCACACTGTTTCTTCCATCAGGTTGAAGCACTGTATGTTGATAAAAATGTTTCCTTTGCCGACCTCAAGCAGGCACTGCTTTATTTCGCCAAAGAAATGTTTAGTGCAGACACAAAAATACGTTTACGTCCGTCCTATTTTCCATTTACCGAACCTTCTGCCGAAATGGATATTTCATGTAATATCTGTGGTGGCAAAGGATGCCCGTTCTGCAAAGGAACAGGCTGGGTCGAGATTCTTGGCTGCGGCATGGTGGATCCGAATGTCCTTGAAAACTGTCACATCGACAGCAAAGTATATTCCGGATATGCCTTAGGAATGGGTATTGAACGAATAACTAACTTAAAATACCAAGTTAAAGATTTACGCATGTTCTCGGAAAATGATATCCGGTTCCTGCGTCAATTTGAATCAGCCAATTAAATTGAAGACCTAAGTCATGTACCTTGTTCCCCGGGCTTTAACCTGGCCCGGGGAGAACACACAAGCGAAACATGATAATTCATTATGCGTAAAGAAGAACGATATAAAGGAGTTTTAAACTGGTTTGAAACAAACGTTCCGGTTGCTCAAACCGAACTGCATTATGATAATCCTTATCAATTGCTCATAGCTGTAATTTTGTCTGCCCAATGCACAGACAAACGGGTGAACATAATTACTCCTCCTTTGTTTCGTGACTTCCCAACGGCTGAGGTGATGGCTGCAACAACTCCGGAAGTTATCTTCAGTTATATTCATTCGGTTTCCTATCCGAATAATAAGTCCAAACACTTGGTTGGCATGGCTAAAATGCTTATCTCCGATTTTGGTGGTGTCGTTCCTTCTGATATTGATCAACTATTGAAACTGCCCGGCGTAGGACGAAAAACAGCCAATGTCATTGCATCCGTTGTTTACAACAAACCGACCATGGCTGTAGATACACATGTTTTCCGTGTTTCAAACCGCATCGGACTGACCAACAACAGCAAGACTCCATACGAAACAGAAAAGGAACTGACAAAGAATATTCCTGAAGATAAAATCCCAATCGCACATCATTGGCTCATTCTGCACGGACGCTATACTTGCGTCGCACGCAAACCGAAATGTGAAGAATGTGGCTTAAAACCCTGGTGCAAATATTTTCTGGACGGGAAACATAATCTGGAACACTAATACTTCCCGATTTAGTCTTCCAAAATCAATCCATCATAAGACAAATGAACATGCGGCGGAAGTTCTTTCTCAACTTTTGCATGCAAACCTATATGATGACTCATGTGAATAAGATAAGCTTCTTTTGGACAAATAAGTCGAATATTGGCTAGAGCTTCATCTACGGTTTCATGTGTTGGATGATATTCTTTTCGCAAGGCAGCAATGATGAGCACATCCAAATTTTTCAGTTTGGCATATTCTTCATCAGGGAGCGATTTCAAGTCTGTTAGATAAGCCATATTGCCAATGCGATAACCTAAAATAGGCAATTTGCCATGCATAACGCGAACAGGCACGATGGAAATTCCTGCCGCTTCGAACGGTTTGTCCGGTGTTACGTAATGTAGTTCGAGATTAGGAACTCCCGGATATTTATTTTTTCGAAAAACATAAGGGATACGCGTTTCTATTGCTTCTGCCACTTCTTTCTCGGCATAAATATCGAATCCATTGGGATAGCTGAACGGACGAAGATCGTCCAATCCGCCTACATGGTCGTAATGTTCATGAGAAATGAGAAGCGCATCCAAATGATAGGTTTTACTCCTGATCATCTGCCAACGAAAATCCGGACCACAGTCCAACAATATTCTTTTACCTTCTGTCTCAACCAATACCGAAGTGCGAAGACGCCAATCTCGCTTATCTGTACTTGTACATACTTCGCATTGGCAACCAATCTGCGGCACACCTGTAGAAGTACCTGTTCCTAAAAAAGTGATTTTCATCTAACTTACATATTTAACTTCAGGCATCAACTCAATACCAAAGCGATCGTTCACAGCCATACGGATACTTTCGGCAACCATCGCAATCTCGTCACCTGTAGCATCGCCCAAATTGACTAAAACTAAAGCTTGTTTTTCGTAAACACCTACTGCGCCATGCGATTTGCCTTTGAAACCGCACTGCTCAATCAACCATCCTGCAGGAATTTTCACCTGGTCTTGATCTGCCGGATAAGAAGGAATGTTTGAATATTCTGCCTTCAACTTATCAAAATGAGCCTTAGTGATTATTGGGTTCATAAAGAAACTTCCCGCATTGCCCAACTCTTCCGGATCGGGCAACTTACGACGGCGAAGCGATATCACAGCATCGCGCACAGTTTGCAGATTCGGATTATCGACATGCGAAAGTTCTTCCTGCAATCCTCTATAACTCAAGTTCAACTGTGGATGTTTCTGCAAACGGATATTCACATAAGTGATAATATGCGGATCATTCTCTTCCTTCTTGAAAAAACTGGAACGATAGGAATAGCAACATTCTTGATTTGAAAATATCTTCTTTTCAAAAGAAAGCTGATTGAAAGCTTCCACCGTTTCGATTACATCCTTGGCTTCAGCTCCGTAAGCACCTATATTTTGCACGGCAGCAGCACCGGTCTCTCCAGGAATAAGCGAAAGGTTCTCGATTCCACTCCATCCATGTGCAACAGCAAATGCGACAACATCGTCCCACTTCTCGGCAGCGCCAATATGCAGTAATACTGTATCATCGGTCTCTTCAGCAATTGTTATTCCTCGTATTGCCGAATGAAGAATGATGCCATTATAATCATTAATAAACAACAGATTACTTCCACTGCCAATATGCATCGACAAACATTCTTGAAAATACTCGTCATGCAAGATACGTCCCAGTTCTTCTTCGTTGTTATACTCCATGAACCAACGAGTCTTTACGGAAAGATGAAATGTATTATGTTCCTTTAATGAATAGTTCTCTTCTATTTTCATGTTGCTATTATTTCGAGGCAAAAGTATATATAAAAATCAAATCCGCTCACAGTAAAGAAGAGAAGAATTAAGAATGTATACAAACAAAAAACAAGCATGAACATATTTTAATATTTTTTATACACAGATATTATAACATTTATCTGTATGCTTTGTTAGATATTTAGATAACAGAATTATATACACTGTGTAATCTACAATTATTAATTAGAGAACACAGCATAACAATTGAGAATTATAAATAAAGAGTTATTTAAAATAAGAAGATTTATGAATAAGGCAGAATTGATTGAGACCTTGGCCACAAGGTCGGGAATGCAAAAGCAAAAAGCGAAGAAGATGCTGAACGCTTATGTTGATATCGTTACAGAAGCTATGCAACGCAATGAGGATGTGATACTTGTAGGCTTCGGAACTCTTACACCACATGCTCAAACTAGTCGTCCGGCTCGTAACCCGAAAACAGGGGTTCCTGTAATGATTCCAGCGAGAACGACCGTTAAGTTCAAACCAGGCAAATTCTTATTGGAAGCTATTAACAAGAAAAAATGAGGCTTCCCTTTTTTACTAATATAAAAAAGACAATCTTTCAAAAGAAGATTGTCTTTTTTTACATATCAACCTTAGGAATGAATATTTATCACTAATTTCGCAGCCGGAAAAAAGCAACATTAAATTCATATACAATGAAGATTATAAATTTAGGCGAGACAAATTCGATACTTAATCGATTCGTCGCAGAGTTGAGGGACGTCAACATTCAGAAAGATCGTATGCGTTTCAGAACGAATATCGAGCGAATTGGAGAAATCATGGCTTATGAGATGAGCAAAGATTTTAGTTACAGCAAAAAAGAAATTCAAACACCATTAGGAATTGCCACAATGGAAACACCTGATAGCCATCTTGTTGTCAGCACTATTCTCCGAGCAGGTCTTCCTTTCCATCAAGGATTCTTACATTATTTTGATAATGCAGAAAATGCTTTCGTTTCGGCATTCCGTAAATACAAAGACCGTTTAAATTTTGAAATTCATATAGAGTATATTGCATCTCCACGACTAACGGACAAAACATTAATCATTACTGATCCAATGCTGGCAACCGGCAGTTCAATGGAATTAGCTTACGAAGCTCTGCGCACCAAAGGACATCCTGCCGAAATTCATATTGCTTCAATTATTGCAAGTAAACAAGCGCTTGAATATATCAAGCACAAAATGCCAGAAGACAATACAACTGTCTGGGTTGCAGCCGTCGACGATCATCTGGATGATCATTCCTATATTGTTCCAGGCTTAGGTGATGCCGGCGATTTAGCATTCGGAGAAAAAGAATAATTGAACTTCTTCTTGAAGTGAACCCATAAAAGAAGGGCGCCAGATATAAAAAATTTGACGCCCTTTCTTATTATGATAGCCTAAACGTATTATTTCAATTCCTTAATACGAATATTGCGGAACATTACTGGAGAACCATGACCTAAGAATCCGATATGTCCAGATTTATTAAACAAGCCCGGATGTTCTTTATGATCAGCAGTGCCATTTTTCGTAGCTTCACGAATGTTGCCATCCAAAATAACAGTACCGTTTACTGTTACGCGGATATGATCGCCATCAGCCATAATCTCTTCAGTATTCCATTCACCAGCAGGTTTGAATGCTTTGTGATGATCTGGTAAAGCAGGGATAATTCCGTAAACTGAACCATGGTGCTGCAGCGGAGTGATGTTTGCATAGATTGGATGCTCGCAGTCCAATATTTGTATTTCCATACCAACATAAGCTGCATCGCCTTCCATCGGAGTACGAATACCAACGCCATTGTTTGCGCCCGGAGTCAACTTAAAATCGAAACGATATACAAAATTGCCGTATTCTTTCTTTGTGTATAAGTTACCACCAAAACTCTTTGATGGGTTCATTGAAATACAACCATCTTCCAAAGTATAGTCAACAGTATTGCCCGTCCATTCATTCATGTTTGTTCCATCAAACAGAACCTTGTAACCTTCTTTCTGTTCTTCGGTTGACAATTTGAACGGCTCAACGCCTTTAAGTTCATTTACATACAAGTTACGATAGTAAACTTTACTGCCATGAGCTTGCAACTCGAGTTGTTCAATCGGGAAGATCGGCAACTTCCGATCCCAATAGTTCTCAAGAATAACATCATCGACAACCTTTTCACCATTCAAAAGAACCGTTACACGGTCGCCAACCATCTTAATATAGAAGCTATTCCATTCGCCTACTTTATTATCAGCAACTTTCAGAGGCTTGCTTGGATTAACCTGATTGTTATACAAACCGCCGGAACCGACCTGTGCACCTACATCTACACGTGAAGTATCCCAAATCTGTACCTGAGGCGTTCCACGAAGATAAATACCTGCATCAGGTTCTTTACCTGACGGATCGAGTTTCCAATCAACATACATTTCAAAATCGCCATACTGCTTTGTCGTACAAATATTATCAAAACCTGTACCTACATAAGTCATCAAGCCATCTTCAACTTTCCAGTCGTTCTTCATCTTCTCATCAGCTACAACCTGTGCTTTAGCCAACTCGGCAGGTTTCATGCTTGCACGTTTGATAGGATTTTCTACCAAACCCTTCCAACCGGTCAGATCGTTGCCATTGAAGATTGAAACAAAGCCTTCGCCCTGTGGCATTTCTGCAATACGTTTCGTGATAGCTTCACGTTCGTAGCTTGCATCCGGATCATTCAAAAGAGCTGAAGCTTTCTGAAGAATATCGCGAACATTCGTTCCCATCAGATCCTTGTTGCTCTGAGCAATCGATAGAACAGCACTTGCTGCTGAAGCACTCAAAGTCGGTTGATTCAAGAATTCACCGGCATACAACAAACCTAAGAATGTACCTGTTTTACCAATTTCCTTCAATATTGACTGCTTTTGTTCGTCGGTCTGAGCAATTTCCATTGCCTTACGCAAACGAATCAAACGATTTTCGCCAGTATAAGTAGGATTAGAAACCATAGAGATGTAAGAACTCATTCCCTTCGTGTAATAATTTGATGAAGGATTAGCCTTACATATATTATATACTTCATCTGCACCATCAAGACCATTGCTCCAACCCAATAAAGCATTGAAAGCAGCATCTTTCTGTACACTTTGTCCATTTTGGAATCCTTTGACAATTGTTGCCAAAGCATCTTGTCTGCCTGTTGCAGCCAATGCCGGATAATACAAATATTGTTTGCTTTCGCCGGCCTGAAGCATACGACGATTGATTACATCAACCTGTTCTGCCGGAGTTTTAGATGACAATGAAGAAATGACAGCTCTCTGCAATGGAGGAACAGCTAAAGCATCAGCCGTTTCCAACATTCCACAAAGATTGGTAAAGTCGCCCTCACCTACAACATCTTTCAAAGCAGCATAAGCGGCCGCTTTAACCTCAGGAGAATCAGACTTGGTCTGATCGAGTACTGTGTTCAGATTCGATGTTGCACCACGCTTAGCCAACAGTTCCAATCCTGCGATCTTTCCTACATTAGCTGCTTGCGGAATGACACTAGCAACAGCTCCATCAATATCGCCACCAAAAGCAGTCAGCGCATCTTCACCTAGCAAAGCGACCTGTTTGTCAGTGCTTGTCAACAGACCAGCCAATGCTGGAATAGAAGCCTTATTGCCAATCTTAACCAAAGTCCAAGCAGCAGCTTGCTTAACATCAAAGTTTGCATCTTTCAATTGATTCATGATCAACTGATTTGCAGTCAGATCAAAGCGAACTTCCAGATTCTTAACCATATCACGCTGTGATGCACGTTTTGACTCACGACCGAACCAATTCAGAATATCTACTTTTACAGCAGGTTTTGCCTTTGCCATTGTTTTCAGCAAATCAATATATAAAGCCTGATTTGCGAAATCCGAAGCATAAGTCAATGCTGCATTACGATATTTCATATCAGTATCCTTCATGGCATCCGTAACCAACTTGATAGCTTCTTTATCTTTTGCCAAAGAACAAAGGATCTGAAGTGCAGCCTCGCGACTTTGCAATGCATTTGCCTTAGTTGCATTCTTCATCAAAGCTTTAGCTTCATTACCGGCAGTCAGTGCATCACCCTGTTTTGCAATACGCTTGATTAAAGCGATATAAGCTTCATTTGCACAAGATTTATCTAATGTATAATTAGCTTTTGCAGCAGCTGCAGCCAAATCAGCCAAAGATGCTTTTGATCCTACACGGCTCAAACCATAAAGAACTTCTTTAAGTAGGAACGGATCGCTGCTCGATGAAAGCAAAGCTTTCAACGCACTTTCTGAACCGTCGACCTGAGCTTCAGAAATAGCCATGATGACATCTTTCTGTGTTTTTGCTGTTCCAACATGATTGGTCAATGCTGAAAGCAAAGCCTTGCCGGCACTTGGTGTATTAATTGAAGCCAATGCACGTGCTGCAGGACCGCTCAAGTTTTCTTCTTTCAGATAAGGAACTAATGCATCAACACTTTCATCCTTACCCAACCATTGCAACTGGCGAATAATAAAGGCTTTCGTTTCGCGTTCACTAACCATCCCCAAAGCCTTGATATAAGCCTTTGCTGTAGCCATTCGAGCCGTTTCTTCACCTTTTGCCATCACATAATAGGTCAAACCGCTCAATGCATAATCGACATTGGCATTGCTACCTTTACCCGGTGCATTGATCATGTTCACCAATTGAAGAACACCATCCTCACCTGTTGTGCTTAAATCTTTTATTAGCTTGTTGTATTCTGCTTGTTGTTGCGCAGGCATCTGAGCCAGAACATCGGCAGCAATTGTTTTTGCTGTTCGATTCGCCGGACTTTGTGCCATAAGCATGCTTCCGCATAGTAACAACCCTGCTATTGATATGTATGCTTTTCTCATTTTATTTTTCTCTTAATTTACTGTAAGTTTCTATTCTCCTACTTATTAGATGTTCCAAGGTGCTCTAGCCGGTTGGTTCAACAAGCGATTTGCAGCCTCATCATCAATAAACTCAAGTTTTACAGGATCAAAATTCAGCGTACGATTCAAACGAAGAGCAACCTTACCCAAGTTTACGATCGTAGCAGAACGGAAGCCATTACGTTCATTCAAAGCAAAAGGCTGACGAGTCTTCACACATTTGATAAAGTCCGTTTCCTGTGGTTCAGGATCAGGATATTCAGCCAATTTCTTTTCCCAATTAGGAATATCACATACAAAATTCTTATATACGTTTCCTTTCGGACCGGCAATATAAGGAGTTTTAGGATCGCCAAAATCGCCACCCCAAAGAACAATCTGGCAACCATCGCCATAAGTATAGGTGATTGAACGCCATGTACCTACTGCATCCGGATGTTGTTGTGGAGCATCGACTTCAACCTTTACAGGACTTGTATCATCCTTACCCAGCATATACTGAACAGGATCGATATAATGTTGTCCCATATCACCCAGACCACCGCCATCATAATCCCAATATCCACGGAATACCTGATGTACTCGCTGTGGGTTATATGGTTTATAAGGAGCCGGACCTAACCAGAAATCATAGTCCAATTCAGGAGGAACTGGCATTGGTTCAAGATACTCTTTACCAACCCAATAAAATTTCCAGTCGAAACCGGTATGTTTACTGATTGTGACCTTCAATGGCCAACCGAGCATACCGCTCTGAATAAGTTTTTTCAATGGTTTAACCGGAGTCCCCAGACCATAGAACTGGTCTGTAAAACGGAACCAAGTGTTCAAACGGAAAATACGTCCGTATTGTTCCATAGCTTCCATCACACGTTTACCTTCACCGATGGTACGTGTCATTGGTTTTTCGCACCAAATATCCTTACCTGCCTTTGCTGCTTCAACGGCCATAAAACCGTGCCAGTGAGGCGGTGTTGCGATATGAACGATATCCACATTCGGATCTACAATCAACTCGCGAAAATCATGATAGTTGGCAATCTTGTCATTCACCAGATTATTTCCTAACTCCAGATGCTTAGCATCCACATCACATATAGCTACCAAACGAGTTCCGCCATAATTCACATGGCCGCGACCCATACCTCCGACACCGATAATGCCTTTGGTCAACTGATCACTCGGAGCTATATATCCTTTGCCTAAAACGTTACGTGGCACTATGGTAAACAATGCAACGCCGCCCAAGGTCTTCAGGAAGTTCCTTCTACTTGTCTTCATGATAACGAACTACATTTATATTAATTAATCATTTATTTGTTTCAAAACCTATGACTTGTCAAAGATATCAATTATCCAGCAAACCTTGAAGATATTTACGAGTTTTTATGACATAATCATGTTGATTACCATTCAGCTCACATTCGATTGTTATAGCTCCTTCGTAACCTTGTTTTTTCAATTGCTTGATAACAACCGGGAAATTAACTTCGCCAAGAGGGATGTTTACTTCCTGACCTAATTCGTATGGATTGTTCGGATCCGGATATTTGCCATCTTTTGCATGAACATCCTTTATCAGATTGCCAAACAGTTTGACAGCATCTAATGAATTTGCTTTGCCATACATCAGCAAGTTTGCCAAATCACAATTGATAAATACATTGCCCGTACCGATATCTTTAATGGCACGGATAAGTGTTGTAGGCGTTTCCTGTCCGGTTTCGAAATAAATCATGATACCACGATCTTTAGCATAACCAGCAAGTCCTTTCATCACTTCAATAAAATCTTTATATTGAGCAGATGAAGGATCTTCAGGAATAAATCCGAAATGAGAGTGCATAGCGGGAATACCTGCCAAGACGCAAAAATCAATCATATTATGATAAGCCTGTAATTTTTCAGCGCGTCCTTCTGAAGGAACTAAACCTATAGTTGCAGGACCCTGACGGAAATTCCACACACTGTGACCCGGTACACCAACAAGTGTAGTCACCTTGATATTATATTTCTTTGATGCAGCCTTAACCTGTTCGGCAGAAGCCTTGTTTGCTGCCTTCGTATTATAACTCAATTGGCAAGAGCCAAATCCAGCATCATGTAATTCTTTGAAACTCTTGTCCAAGTTTGTCCAATCATATTGAATCACACCAATGGTTATCTTACTTTTTTCCTTGGCCATTGCTCCAGAGAAAACGAACATCATCACCAAAATCAATAAAGAAAATTTAGTTTTCATCGTCTATATATTTTAATAATTTACTTTCAGCGCCAAATTTAACAAAAAAGGGAGAGTCTGATTACAAAACCCTCCCCTTTTTTCTATAAAAGCTATTAAAGTTTATTCCATCGTCGGATTAAATGTTCCGCCCCAATCCTTATTCTGTTCAAGATTGCTGTTCTCAAGAATCTTTACCTGTTGAATAGGGAAGAAATAGAATGACTCTTTAATGACAAACTTCTTCTCAGCATTCGGTGTGAAAGGAACCTGATGAATAACATAGCGGAAATTATCAGGAGTCAATTCATAAGCTGCTGCTTTTGTTTGAGCTGTTGCCATATCCATATCTGTTCCGTTAGCATTAATAGCAATTGCTTCAACACCAAATTTTTCCAATCCGTTTAACTTCATCATATTGCGTGTACGACGCATATCCCAGAAGTGATGCCCTTCAAAGCAGAATTCGATATTGTTTTCGTCTAATATTGCCTGACGGATTTCTTCTCTTGTAGTTGCTTCAATACCGTACATACCATTACTTCCAACCTCAATGCCAGCTCTTTTACGTATCTGTTTCAACATATCGAGTGCAACATCGGAATGACCGGTTTCATTAGCAGCCTCTGCATAAATCATCATGACTTCTGCAAAACGCATAACAACAAAATCCTTATCGTATGTCAATACCTTATCCTGAGTCAGCGTAACATCAGAAGCTTTACGAACAAAGAAACCTGTGTAGTAGTCATTGTTTGTCGGATTCTTGCCAGCTGCCGGATTAATACCGTAAGCATCATCATCATCAGCAATACCTACAGCAGTATATTGACGATAGCCACTTTTAGTACCAGCTACATTATAAAGATCACCATTACATATAATAGATGCAGCAAAACGTGGATCTCTGTTTTTCCAGAAGCACTGTAAGAACGAATTTTCATCTTTCACATAGTACTTTCCAGTAGGATCGTTGTATGCTTTACCATCCAACATCGGAAATTCTTTAACGAAATTCCACGTCGGAGGATTACCAGCTGTACCACGGCTCAAAGACCCCGGGCGAATACCATTATCCCAGTCTGCTGTTCTATTAGGATTAGAGTTGATAACAGCAAATATAACTTCATCGCCACCTTCTTTCAACCAAATATCATTATAATTTGCAGTAAGAGCAGAGCCATGACTCAAACAAAAATCGTATGCTTCCTTTGCAGCTGCATAAGCATCTTTCCAATACTGATTTCCATATTGATTGGATGGATTAAACTGCGGAGATGCCTTATACAATAACACCTTAGCTTTAAAAGCCTTTGCAAAACACTGATCTACACGACCATAATCGGTAGAAGTACTTTTAATCTTTTCAGGCAATAATGAGATAGCCTTATCGATATCAGCAACAATATATTGGAAACATTCAGGTGTTGTATTGCGTTTTACCATCAAATCATCGGCATCTTTATCCTGTGGCTTTGTGATATAAGGAACGCCTCCATGATAAATGACCATCCATGTATAAACGTATGCACGCAAGAAATAGACCTGACCAAGCAGTGAATTCTTCGTTGTTGCATCCAATGTACCGTTTTCCAACTCTTGAATAGCCTCATTGATCAAACGGATATTGGTATAATCCCACTTCTTATAAGTTGAACTAGTCAAAGTAATTGTACCTTCATAGAAAGGCATACCTGACATTTGTTCAGAATTCCTATCAATAGACGAATCCCAGTTAGGGAACACCTGCATATACAAATTCGTCACGTATGCAGTTGACAAGTTTTTATCCTGCCATACCAAATCAGCATCATAACTTGTTGTATTCTCGATATCCAATGAATTACAGCCAGCCAATGTTAAAGCTGCAATTGAACTCAAAAATATATATTTTAAATTTTTCATATTGTACTCCATTATTTAGAATGTAACATTAAGTCCAAAAGTAAATGTCTTCATCAAAGGATATGAATCATAATACTTTTGTTCAGGATCCATAAATTCACCAACAGCAGAGATGTAGAACAAGTTGTTTGCATTCATAAAGATCTGAGCCTTCGATATACCGAGAACCTGAAGAATATTTCTTGGTAAATCATATCCTAAATTGACATTCTTCAAACGGATATAAGCACCATTGCGCAACCAGAAACTTGTCTTACCCGTACCTGATTCATACCAGCTTGAACCGACAATACGCGGATATTTGCCATTTGGATTATCTGTACTCCAGCAATCATCTGATGTCCAAAGAGGATAATAAGGACGAGTGCTACCACCATACTGATGGAAACCATCGATACCCATTACTCGGTCGTATTTGCCAACACCTTGGAAGTGAAGATCCAATGAAACGCCTTTATATTTGATGCTACCACCAAAACCGTAGTTGATACGAGGTGTAGTATTCTTAGAAAGCAGATTATAATAATCATTACCATCAATCTTTCCATCAGGACCTTCGCTATATCCATCACCACGTGTATCTTCAAATAAGATACCTCCCAAATACGGGTCACGACCCCACTGTTTGAAACCTTTTGCTTTTAATTCATTCACTTGTTCTTGTGTACGAATCAATCCGATAGCTTTATAACCAATCAAACGGCTATCAGACATACCTACTTTTGACAAATCTGACAAATTACCTGTCTTATAGATAGCTTCCTCATCCAATGTAATCCATTTATCACGAGAGAAGCCCAAGTTCATATAAACTGAGTAATCAATCTGTCCGCCTGCTGCTTTGTCTCTCCAATTCATTGCAAACTCACCACCACGCCATGAACGAGCGGCATAATTCTCAGGAGCTAATGTTTGTCCATAAGTACTCGGTATAGATAATGTACGCGGACCTAAGATATTTGTCTCTTTACGATAGAATCCATCAACAGAACCCGTCAAACGATTACTGAAAAATCCGAAATCGAGACCACCATTATAAGTATGTGATGTTGCCCAAGTCAGATTAGGATTAGGAGTTTCACCCGGTTTGATACTGTTTGCCAAAGAACTGCCAAATACATACGTTCCATAATCAGACGTACCATCATCGTCTCTCGGTGTTGCAACATATCTCTTTTTATATAAGAAATAAGAAATGACCTCATTATCAACATTCAAGTCATTACCGGTTGTACCATAAGAAGCACGCAACTTCAAATTACTCAACCAATTTTGTGTACTTTCCATAAATGGTTCCTGACTGATACGCCATGCACCGGATACAGATGGGAAGAAACCCCAACGATGACCTGGAGCAAATTTATCATTGCCATCATAACGGAAAGAGAACTCTGCCATATATTTTGAATCATAGCTATAATTCAAACGACCGATCCAAGATAGACGACCACCCGTATATTCCTCAGCATCGCCATAACGTCTCTCGGCATCAGTAGAATAAACAAACATCTGATCATAATTGGTCAGAGGAGCTTCACCTCTTGCATAAACCCATTCGCCGCCGTTCTTAGCCTGCTCGAATACGCCCATTGCACCGATCTCGTGTTTGCCAAACTTATTGTTATAATTAACGTACCAGTTAAACTGTTCGCTCCACAGATTCTTAACATCATACGACAAGTTCTCATAATCCTGGCTGAATGTAAATGTATTGAATGCGTTTAAGTCAAGTGGACCCGGTAAGAATCGGTTGCCCTTAGGATCAGCCTGCTGGAACTTATAGTTACGTTGGTATGTCATATATTTTTTCTTTGTAAAATCGCTACCTACATAGTTACCAACAATCTTTGTAGATAAACCTTTCAATAACCAACCTAAATCGATATTGAATGACAAGATACCCGTCATATTACGATTACGTGTTTTGATATAACGGTCGCCAATAACCTGATCGACAACGTTCCAGCTCTGCCATGCACCAATAGCAGGATAGATTGGATAAGCTGTACGATGTGTTGCCGGTGTACCATCAAGTTCTTCATAGAACGGAACAGTCTTCAAGGCATTAAATGTACAACGATATAAGTCATAGATTGCCTGATCATCATCGCTATCGTTAAACGGCCAGTAGAAACGTTTTCTATCTGACTGGTTTGCATCGATATTGACATTCATCTTGATATACTTCGATAAATCCATTGTGATATTTGAACGAAGTGTATATTTTTGGTTCTTCAAATTCTTATATGAACCTTCTTCACCCAAATAACTGCCTAAAACGAAGTATTGAACTTTTTCACTACCACCCGTTACACTCATTGAATGTTTGGTATTCCAAGGTGTCTGCCAGATCCAATCGTTCACGTTGTAGTTCTTGTCTTTAAAATAATTGAATTCAGCATCGCCGTTTGGTTTGGCCAAACCCTTAAAGTCAGCAACCTTATTCTGATACAGCAATTCATCAGTAGCTGTGAACATATCTGAGAATAACTCTTTTGTAGTCTTACTGAATGAATAAGAACCCTGATAATTAAATACCGGCTTGCTGTTGGTACTACCTGATTTTGTTGTAACCAATACAACACCATTACCAGCGGCAGATCCATAAACTGAAGCCGTTGCAGCATCCTTCAAAAAGCTCATCTGATCAACTTCGTTTGCTTCCAAAGCATCAAATGCATCCTTATCACGAATAATACCATCGATTACGAACAAAGGATCACCAAATCCACCACGCATACGGATTTCAGAAGATGAACCTAACAAACCAGAATTACCAGTGATTGTCAAACCTGGAGCACGACCAGCCAATGTGTTTGACAAGTTCGGTGTTGCAATAGTAGTCAACTCATCTGCCTTCACATTTGAAATAGATCCGGTCATGTTCACTTTTTTCTGAACGCCGTAACCTACAATAACTACTTCATCCAACTTTTGTGTGTCTTCATGTAATGTTACTTCCAAAGACTTTGCATTCCTTGGAACCACAACGGATTGTTCGGTATAACCGATGTAAGAAATAAGTAATGTTGTGCCTTCGGCAACATCCTGCAAAGTAAACTTACCATCAATATCAGTGATAGTTCCAACGCCACTTTTGCCTTTTACAACAACATTCGCGCCAATAATCGGCGTACCTGAATTATCAACAACAACACCGGTAATGTTCTTACCTCTTTGCTGCTGATTTTCAAACTTTACATACGAAATAGTCTTGACTGTCTCATCTTTCAGAAAGATTCGATTATCAACTACTTTATATGAAATACCGGTATTCTTGAATACCTTGTTTAAAACATTTTCAATACGGGCATTCTTTACGTTGACAGATACCTTGTCGATCTGTTTGTTCAGCAAAGACTCATCGTATGAAAACTCGTAGCCAGTTTGCCGGCTAATACTTTGTATGACTTCTCCTACCGTTGTCCTGTTCATCGACAACTCCAGATTCACATACAAAGAAGAAGTACCGTTCACGGCAATTGCCGGTGAAGCGGCCACCAACAACATTGCTAATGTTGCAATTGATGCTTTTCTGTTCATAATGTCTCTTTAAATTGTTAGGTATTAATTCAGTTAAACATATCTTTCACCATAATTATTTATGTTCGTTTACTTTATCTTCACCAATAAAGACTTCCGGTCCTTCAATACGATATTTTATTGGTGCCATAAACTTCAATAAATTCAAAACGCCAGTCAGACTCTCATCCTGATTGATCACGCATCGAAACTTGTGTTGCGCCAATTCAGATGATTCAATGTTCACATTTACATTATATTTCAAGGACAGCTTTTTAGCTATCTCTCTCAATGTCGTATTCTCGAATATAGTTTGATTCAAACGCCAGGCTGCACATAGATTGGCATCCACATCTTCTGTTAGATACTGATTATCATTCTGTGTATATGTAACCTTCTCGCCCGGTTCCATTTTCATTACTTGCGAGCCATCCTGATCGAGCAACGCAATGTGACCACGGACTAATGTCGTTTCAACTGATTTTGCCAAATCATCAACTTTTACATCAAATGCTGTTCCCAAAACACGGACGCCTAGATATTTTGTAAAGACATTGAATGGAATTTTTTTCTTTGCCACATCAAAAAAGGCTTCGCCCTTTAATAGCACATTTCTATTCTTCTTAGGAAAAGATTCAGGAACCCGCAATGAAGAATTACTATGCAACCAAACCGTTGAACCATCAGCAAGCAGAACCTTCTTTACATTTGTATCTGCAGATACCGCTATCGTATAATATTTCTCAGGTTTCAAATATAAATATCCACCTATGGTCAAAGCTACAACAACAGCAACCATGGCGGCATATTTCATTACAGAAAGCATGAGTGTAAACCTCTTTTTACCTTTTATGCGACTATTAACCACCTTCAGAGCAGCATCAATACGCGCAGGATCCTCATATTTGACAAAATTATCAGCAGCATGAAGCTTCGACAACTCCGAGAAAAGATGCTCATTTTCTTCAGACTGACTGCTCCATTGCATCACGGCAGCCATTTCTTCTGCTGAAATTGCACCGACTAAAAATTTTGCCAATAATCTGTAATCAAAATCCATTTTTGCTTTCATTTATATTCAATACGTTTATTACAATAAAAACTACGGAGAAGAATCTCCACTTTAACATGTTTTAAAAAAATATTCGGTTGTAAAATTCATTTCATTCGGACAAAAGTTCCAATTCATTCGAATGAAACATTCATTTGACATATGTCAAACGATCCATTCATTCGAATGAATTGATTGTCGTATTCGAATATATTTGGAGACAGAGCCGAATATAATCACCGACAGACGAACTTATTTATCCAGATTCAATAACAGTCTGTTCTCGAGCACTGTTTGTTGAGCCAGTTGTTGTATATATTCGGCAAGTTCAGGATCAATGCCTTTCATATATGTAGATTGGTAAGTTTTCTGAAAAATGGTAGCAAAAATCACATTAGCTGCCAAATAGCTTCCTGCATCAGAAGGATGACTGCCATCAGGCCAATATAAAGTACAATAGGGACGTTCAGAACGGATACGTTTCCAAACCAGACCAACAGGAGCGCACCAGGCATCATTATCATAAGCCATCTCCAAGTAAGAAGTAATCAATCGTTGCTGCATACCTTGATACGTATTAATCAACGGATAATTCTTCATGGGTTCCTGGCACCCGTCTTTATGTCCCCACGTCATATAAAAGATAATTTTAGCTTTGGGATTAGCAGAACGAATGAGTTTACACAATGTCCTGGCATAAGGATAAGTTTCTTCGGCAACAATCTTTGTAGGTTTGGCGGGAGCAGCACTCTGTTCTTGTAAAACGACATAATCCCAATGCCCTTCGTTGATAGCTGCTATATCATCTTTGGATTCAGAATGTTTCTTCAATGACCATCCGCCCGGCGTACACATTTTAAATGCAATCTTCATACGTTGACTCTGAGCGATATTAGCCGCAATATTCTGTACAATCTGTGGCATATCATGATAGTAGGTATAACTGTTACCAATAAATAATACTCGAGTTGAATCGTTCTTTTCCTGAGCATACGTCATACTGAACGCACAAATCAGGACAATCAGTAAACAATGAATGCGTTTCATATTTTTCACTTTATGTTTTATGGATATTAATCTAAACTATCTTTCAATTACAACATATAGAAATCATCCCTTGACATCTTTTGCTTCAAATATTTTAATGTCAGATAGACATGACTCTCTACCGTTCGCTGCGGAATATTCATTCGTTCGGCTATTTCCCTGGCCCTCAACCCTTCAACATATGTCATTATAAAAGCTTCACGTCGTTGAGCGGGTAATTTGTCCAACAACTCATTCAGACGATTGGAGAAATCTTTATGATATAAATCCTCTATCACAGAAGCGTCCTGCTGCAGCAATTCTTCGCTCTCCTGCAAATAGGAATTTTCTGAATGAAGTGCATATTGTTCGTCACGATGCTTCGTACGAAAATAATCCATACAACGCGTATAGGCCGATTGAAACAGGTATGAACTAAAACCAGCCGTTGGCTCAATATTTGCATGATTCTCCCACACATACAAAAACATATCTTGAACAATGTCTTCCGCAACAACCTCATCCACAATAACAGCTGTATAAGCCATGACTCGTGGATAATAGTAACGGAACAGATGCTCAAAAGCTTTATGATTTCCGTTCTTTAACGCTTCAAGTAAACTAAGATCAATCACCGGCGCTTTAGGTAAATACTCATTTATATATCATAAAGACTTGTAATCGCCTGTGTCCATTTCACATAAACACTCTCAGCACTTGGTCTTTTTTTTAAGTATTCATTGCAAAGATATGAAGAAATATTTGAATAATAAGGAAAAAAGTGTAAAATTGTTTTATTAATCAATACCTTCGATTTAGGCATAGAAACCTACTGATCATTCATATGGTCCTATACACAAGTTTTGACTGATACAAAATTTCTTCTAAGTAAGTTGCAAATTACTGTTCCATATTCTTAGCCAAGCCGCCTGTTGAAGTTTCTTTATATAGACTTGGCAAATCATTGCCTGTTTCGCGCATGACTTCAACGACTTGATCAAAACTGACGCGATGTTTGCCATCTGAAAAGTTTGAGAAAGTATTGGCATCCAATGCTCGTGCGGCAGCAAAAGCATTCCGTTCGATGCAAGGAATTTGAACCAAACCGCAAACCGGATCGCATGTCAATCCCAAATGGTGTTCCAATCCCATCTCTGCTGCATATTCTATCTGTGCAGGCGTTCCGCCAAACAACTGACTTGCGGCAGCTGCTGCCATAGCACAAGCAACACCTACTTCGCCTTGGCAACCCACTTCTGCTCCTGATATGGAAGCATTGGTACGAACCACATTTCCAAATAACCCGGCAGTAGCCAAAGCACGCAAGATACGCGAATCACGAAACTCACGTGTTTCACGAAGATGAAACAAAACAGCAGGCATAACACCACAAGAACCACAAGTCGGAGCTGTAACAATCTTGCCTCCACAAGCATTCTCTTCAGAAACAGCCAGTGCGTATGCAAAAACCATTCCACGATTCTTGATACTGCTGCCATATCCTTTAGCACGGATCAGATAATCGGAAGCTTTACGCCGCAAACCAAGACCTCCGGGTAAAACGCCTTCAGCTTCAAGACCATTTCGAACGGCCTGTTGCATCACTTCCCAAACGCCTGCCAAATAGTCCCAAATTTCAGGTCCTTCATGTTGCTCGACATACTCCCAATAGGAATAGCCCGTCTTTTCACAGATAGCTTGAATATCGCGGATAGTATGTTCTTGATAAATGTGCTTGGAACTAAGTTCATTGAATTGCTCATTAGCCAAAGCTCCTCCTCCAATACTAAAGACAGTCCAGTCTTCAAGCTCTTCGTCGCTCTCATTATATGACTGGAACTGCATACCGTTGGGATGGAACGACAGAAAGACGGATGGCTTCCATTCAATTGTTGTCTTTGCTATCGGCGACAGCATTTCAAGAATGGCCTTGTCGGTCATGTGACCTTTGCCTGTAGCAGCAAGGCTTCCATACAAGGTAACATTGAAACGCACCGCGCCTCTATTGCGTTCGGCAAACATTTTAGCAGCTCGCATTGGAGCCATAGTATGACTGCTGGATGGTCCGTGACCGATCCGGTAAATGTCTTTTATCGATTCCATATATACTTATTTAATTTTGGCTTTAAACTCTCAAGAAAATATTTCTCTTATAAAGCAGCCACAAAATTAAATAAATTATCAATGCGTTGGTCACTGCCAATAAAACTGGATAGAAATTTCCTATGTACTGCTCGGTTCCATGGAACAAAGACTCACCTATACTTCTAAAGTGAATAACCTCTGCTATAACATATGCAGTAATACTGTTCATGCCATAAACCTTAAGCCATGTGATATTTTTATTATGTCCTTTATAATCGATCCAATAATAGAATAGACCCATCAAAAGGAAACAATATCCGCTGCTGACCAATACCATTGAACTAGTCCAGATATGTTTGATAACCGGAAGAACCAAACCCCAAGTCCAACCGACAACAACCATCGCAGCTCCAATGCCGAACAACAATTGCAATTTACGTTTGCCTTCGGTCTGACTCTTCATTATCTGTCCGGCAAAAAGTCCGGAAAGCACAGTTACGACAAATGTCAGACTACTCAGAATCCATGTATAACGATAAGTTGTTCCATAATCAATAACACCATCAACAACTGTTGAGTGATCTCTGAAACGACCTAATACATAACGATCAATTCCTTCTGCCAGATTACCATCAGCAGTATAATTACCTCCACCAAAACCATCAAAGGAGATAAACTGCATCGCTGCCCAATAAATCAGCAACAAAGCTACAGCTACACCGATCTGAACCGAACGGCGCACATTCAAGTACAATAGAGCGGTAAACAAATAACCTACTGCAATAGCCTGCAACGTATTAGAGAACAGGTATATCTTCTGAGGATCAAGGCCCAGCAAATTACCCTGACACATAATACCAAAGATCCAAAGTAAAATAATACGCTTGCCTATACGACGATAAATCGAACTTTTGTTCGGCATCTCCTTATATTTTGCAAACGAATAAGGCATGGAAACACCCGACATAAACATGAAGAGAGGCATAACCAAATCCCATGATGAAAAACCTTCCCACGTCTTATGCGAGAAACACCATAAAAATGAATCGTACCAAGGTTGATTGAGCGCATCTCCTAAGGGATGCATAATGCCTTCCAAGGCTACCAAGCAAAAAAGATCGAAGCCTCGAAGTGCGTCAAGCGACTCTAGGCGTTTTGTCAGTGCTGCCATAATATTAAACTTTTAAGAATATACGTTGACGATATAAGAAATAAAGGAATCCCCAGCAAACACCGATATAAGCTAATGAACCAATCAATGGCTTGAGTGTTTCACCACAAGCATTAGCAAACCCACCAAAAACAGAAACGGCTATTCCAGGGAAATTAATAAATTGCTGAGCTAAATATATAGTAATAGAATTCATGCCAATCACGACGAAGAACAGAATCCAACTACGCCAGTTCTTAACGTCTATCAGATAATAGAACAAAGCAAACATCAATACGGAATATGCACCCACTACACATACAAAAGAACTGGTCCACAAATTCTTATTAATTGGAAAAACGAGGTTCCAAAGCAGACCGATAACCAACAAGGCAACGCCGCCTATTACCATATATAATACCTTCTTCATTCCTGTAATCTTGTCGAATTTCACCAATTCACCCGTGAACATGCCCAACAAAGCTGTAGCTATAGCAGGGACCGTACTCAGAATTCCTTCCGGATCATGTATTGTCAGATGCAAACGACCAGGCAGAAACATTCGATCAATATATCCAACAATAGAACCTTGCATCGTAAACACTCCTGCTCCATTTCCATCCGGAGCAGGAACAAATGCCACCAGCAAATAGTATCCTATCAAAATTGCAGCTGTAATCCAAGCTCGCGTAATAGCTTTAGTATTGACAAAAATCAATGCAGCAAACATCCACGCCAAACCAATACGGCCAAGAACACTTGCATAACGCTGATGGGCAAAATCAAAATTCAAAAATCCATTATATATAATACCTAAAGCGACGAGCGTTAAACCTCGACGAATAATTTTCTTATAGATGGCAGCATCCGTCTTTCCTTGAAGACGCTGTTTTGCTAAAGAGAACGGGAAAGAAATTCCTGCAATAAAGAGGAACAAAGGGAATATGGTATCATGATGCGCAAGGCCATTCCATTCTACATGATCCATCTGTCCGGCAATGGCATCGAAGAAAGGACAGGGGAACAACGTAGCAAGTGCTATAAAAAATGGGGCACCACCCATTATAAACAACATATCAAATCCCCGCAGGGCATCCAGCGACTGAAGACGCTGTGGCATTTTTTGTTCCATACTTTATTACATATATTAATCAATAAACAAAATCGACTCACATACAAGTCAAGTGCAATATTCAGCAATTTTTTTGAAGTGTGCAAACAATTGCCTTACGAATTTAACATTCAGCTTCAATTTTTATTCTGATTAATCAGATATAAGTTTCTTTATAGTCCATTTCGAAATACGTTCATGTCTGTCTGACGAGAATATTTGCCTGAGATGCAAAAAAAAATTCTTGCAGATTAAATTTTATTGAAACGAGCATTACTTTAACAAGAATAATTATCTTTGCGGCAGTAAAACTAAAAAATAAAAAAATATGGACGACAGTATACCGCTTGAAGAAACGAGCAGCAATTAGTTTAGCAGGGGTCCAGAAAAGCCTCTGCACGTGTTTAACAACAACGAAAGGAGGCAAATAATGAAAACTTTTCTTTATTGCGAAGCAACTGGTTTTATGGAAAAAGACCATTGGCTTCCAAATAGCTGGGTAAATGTTGAATGTCCAACACCAGAAGATATCCAGTTTTTACTCGACAAATTTCAGATTCCAGAATCGTTTCTGAGTGATATAGCAGATACTGATGAGCGACCACGTATTGAATATGAAGCAAACTGGTTACTTACTATTCTTCGAATTCCTCTTCTTAATAAAGACAGTGATATACCGTTCACGACAGTTCCTATAGGTATTATCACGAATAACGATATCATCATTTCTGTCTGTTACTATCAGACAGAACTCGTACCCGACTTTATCCGTTACACAAGACGGAAAGAGGTATCCGTTAGAAATAAATACGATTTGATATTGCGCTTAATACACTCTTCTGCCGTATGGTTCCTGAAATATCTGAAACAAATCAATGCAGAAGTGGCCAATGCTGAAAAGGCGCTCGAAAAAAGTATACGTAATGAAGACTTATTACAATTAATGAACTTGGAAAAGAGTATGGTTTACTTCAATACGTCCATCCGTGGAAATGAAGTGATGCTTGCCAAACTGCAAAATATATTCCAAGATCCCAAATACATTGACAAAGAACTGGTAGAAGATGTCGAGATTGAGTTACGACAGGCTCACTTGACTGTAAACATTTACAGCGACATTCTTACAGGAACAATGGATACTTTTGCTTCCATCATTTCCAACAATGTGAACACGATCATGAAACGTATGACTTCAACTTCCATCATCTTGATGGTTCCGACGTTGATAGCTAGTTTTTATGGAATGAACGTTCCTATTCTAGGAGAAAATATGCCACATGCTTTTGCTGCAATCGTACTTTTATCGCTCTCTATTTCAACAATAGCATTCATCATATTCAGAAAAATCAAATGGTTCTAATAGCAACAAAACCGCTTACCTTCACAGGCAAGCGGTTTTATTAAAATATTTCAATTAATATTCTAATCAGGAAATAATATCTTGGGAAGGATATTTATTTCTATTATTATAAAAGCAAAAATTGAGCCAAAACACAATCTATGCCCTCACAAAATATATAATCATCTGACTTTTTGATATTTATTTATCCACTTATTCCAAGCCGAAGAAAAAGGGGATGGGGAATAACACACAAATATGTGTAAATATTCCCCACCATTTTTATTTCACTTCTACCCATTTGCCTTCTGTATTCGAACGAACCACTTTGTCGTACATTGCTTCGCAGAAAACTGAAGGGAAGTAAAAACGTCCGGAATAGACTGCACAAAGATTCACTTTTACCGTTAACTGACGGCCAACAGGTAAGAAATCGATGTAACTATATACCCGGTCATCTCGAATATCTTGATGACTAACCCCGATGGTCTTTCCATCCATCACACCACCATTTAAATAGCGTGTATTCAATATTTCCCAACCGGCAGGAAATATTTCGGAAAGTACTAAATGACGATAAGTACGCGATGACGCATTTCGGATCGTTGCTGAAACGACAAAACTTGCACCTTGTCGTAACGAACTTATATCAAGAGGTCGACCATTCAAATCCGTATAACTCATCGATAATGAAACACCATTAGAATAAGGGAGTTCTTTCCCGGCAGAAGGTATTCCTTCTGTAATTATACGAGCAAAAAGCGTAGACTTTCCCGTATTCCGCATCTCAACATGAGCGGCCTGTCCAGTACTAAATGACCATTTCTTTGTCCAAAGACTTGCATTTGTATTGGCTTTCTCCGCTTTTCCACCACAAGCATAAGTAAAATTCATATTTCCCTTAACTGCATATTTATGCATGTATTTAGAGAAAGCGACAAGAGCAAACGATGTAGATTGTGTGCTTAGCCATTCATTTGATGACAATGATCTGGAAATATCATTAGCCATCGAAGCGGCTTCATTTCCCCTATTCAAAAGACATAGAGTCATCAAACGGATAGCCTTATCGCGGACATTACTGCCAAAAGTCTCGTCATATTCACCATAAACGGAAGTCATATTCGTAACTTGTCTTATCAAACCCGAAGCCACATCTTGTCTTCCTACCAATGCGTATGCAGAAGCAAGCATCCAACGAGACATAGGCAATAATGACGTCGTTTCCTTCATACGGTTCATAGCTCCCATATCCGGCGATTGCGCCAAAGCCAAAACAAACAAACGATAAGCCTGCGTTTCTTCTTCAGAACTTGCGTAGTTTGAACGTATAGGTTTCCAAGTACTTGCCAAGCGATGAAGATTACTCAGCACATTACGTTTCATAACATCAGAAACCAAATAGCCTTTAGCTTCCGCCTCCAGCAAGAAATGAGCAACATAAATCGTACCCCATGCATTGGAATTTGTTCCTCCTGGCCAATAAGCAAAAGAACCTTCTCCCGTTTGATACGAACGTAACCGTGCAATTACATCTTTCACCACTTTCTCAGGAGAAGCACCACTCCCTGCTCTTGAAGCAAACTCAGACAGATACAATTGTGGAAAACCCTTTGATGTAAGTTGTTCAACACATCCATAAGGATAATCCGTCAGATACGACAGCCGAGATGACAGATTAATAGGTTGAACATCCGACATTTCTAGCGTTAAGAAATTAGTGCCACTGTTTCCCGGCATCACTACAGTGTTCTTCCAAACATATCCTGGCTGCAAAGTAAGTGACTGAACCTTGATTTGCGGCTGAAGCACTGAACGTATCTCTATATCTGTTTCATATACAGGATGACTGCCCTTTCCTGAAGCCGTGAGTTTAATATGTCCAATACCCGGTTTTCCCTTCACTGCTATACGGAACATGACCAGTTTATCACCACTGGTAGTGAAATTCAAAGTCTGCGAAGCCGGGCCAACAACACTCATATTAGGAGAACAAGAGATAGAAATACTGACATTTCCTACATGCTCTTCGGTAGCAAAAACAGTTGCCGGAACAACCATCTCTTCACCCACGCCAATCACGCGTGGAAGCGTGCCAAGCAGCATGACCGGTTGACGTACAAATACACTTTTCTCAGCATTACCATACGATTTTCCATCTCCGGCAACAACCATAACTTTGACACGGCCATTATAGTTTGGCATTGTGTAGACATGACGCTTCTTCTCGCCTCGACCAAGAAGGAACGGACCTTCAAACTTCACAACCGGCTTGAAACGATTCACAATGGCTTTAGGTCCTTTGTTCAAGGCTTCATCACCACCGATACTGAACAATTGGTCAATCCGTCCGCCATAGGCGCCAACAACATAATTATAAAGATCCCATGTACTGACTCCTAATGCCTCATGTGCATTGAATGCTTTCCAGGGATCGGGCGTCTGAAAACGAGTCAGATCCAACAAGCCTTCATCAACAATTGCAAGTGTATAAGCCATAGGGCGACCGCTTTTCTCTGAAACATTAACCTCATAACGACTTCCCGGCTTCAATTCATTTGCCATACGAATGACCGGACTCAAATGACTTTCTGTCGAAGTAACGGAAATAGGGACAACGCCATACATACGTATAGGCAAGTCATTTCCTGTCACAGCATGAGGTTGAAGCAATGTGATATACACGTATGCATTCGGTTGCATCTCGGGCGTAATATTCATTTTGATGGCAGTTGTACTCTTTGTACATTCATGCTCATAGACTGACAGCAGTTTCGAACCGTTTTCAATACTGATGATGGCACGACTACCAGGAACAGACGGGAAAATAACAACCATCTTTTCATCTGGTTTATAATTATCCTTATCCGTTTTGAAAGTAAGCATATTGGCAGACATGGAACCATCTGCATTACGACGACCTTCCTGATATGGCCAATCAAAATAACTTACGACTCCGGTAGAATGATTACTGCTTTTATCCTTGACACGAATGAAATAGGATCCCCATTCCTTATCACTGAAGGAAAGTGGAAAGGATGCCAAACCATTGGCCGCAGTACGCAAGGTCATGGTTTTTACAGGCTTATTATACGTGTCGGATACAAAGTTAGCCAACTGGCTATTATCAGAATTCCACCACCAATACCATTCTATCTTATAAACACTTACTTCAAGATCAGAACCACCCACAGGTCGTCCAAGGTAATCGACAGACGCTACCTGATAGTTGTAATTCTGCCCCGTATTGAGTTGTTCGCGACTAGACTGCGGGGGGCGGATTCCGGCAAATCTATTATAAGGCGAATAAAGCAAGCGCATACCATCAACACTATAATCACCTGATTCTTCAAAGACACGCGTAACGAAATTACCCAACAACATTCCTGGAGCAGAAGAACCGATATCAAAACGTGTCTGAACCGTAGCATCACCGGAGGCATTTGTTACGCCAGAAATAAGTTTGCTCATCTCACTGTTGAACACCTGCGAAGGATCATCAAAAACAAAATTCTTAAAATTGGAAAATACTGTTGGAGTAGAGATGAAAGTTCCCTGAATATCATATTTCAGATTCCTGGCCGTTGCTCCTTGCAGCCAAGCTACATGTAAACGTGTATTCAGAGGAACACCGCGCAACAAGGTCATTCCTTTTGCCAGTGCCAAATCAATCTTCAAACGATTGGGTTTGATGGTCTCGATACGAATGCGTTTATTAAAAATTACGCCACCCACACTTACTTTTGCATTCCATGCACCGGTCGGAGCATCACTCATAGTTGACAGTGAGAACGTATATAATCCCAACTGACTCTGCGTTCTGATCTGACGCACATAAAGCTGACCAAGCGGCGTATACAGCTCCATAATCACCGGATGATTGGCAGGAAGATTACCGGCCTTATCATTCAGCATAAATCCCAGATGCAGCGTATCGCCTGGGCGCCAAACGCCACGCTCACCATAGATAAATCCTTTGATTCCTTTTTGTACCACCTCACCTGCTACATCGAACGAACTGAGCGAAAGCGCCGAACCGCCATCTACACGTAAGTATGAGCGCTGCTTGCCTTGAGATGCAATCAGATAATAAGGTTTGCCTTTGCTCAGTATCAGTTTCACCTGTCCATTTTCATCACTCGTACCCGAAGCCAGCAGCTGATTCTGATAATTGTAGGCTTCTATTCTGACGCGGCGCTCCGGTTGTGTAGTTACAATATTGTGAACCAGCACTGTCATCTCATTGCCACTGCCCGCCATAGCCATCAGACCCAAATTGGTAGCCAGAACATTCTTCCCGACAGCTACATTATAATAATAACTGTCCGAGCAAGGATTCTGGCGCTCTTTATAATTATAGTTCGACCAGTCCACATCGCCATTCGTATAATAATAGCCGCCGTCATCGAAACGGCTGCTTTCTTCCTTGAACTTAACTTTGTCTTCAGCTTGAATCTGCGACTTCGATTTCACAACTCGGTTCGAACCCGGATAAGCCGAAAGCTCTCGGGTAAACGATAAATCCACACGATAAATGGCTCCCGGTTCAGGATCGATCAGCGACTTCAAGTCGATAGCATACGTATTCCATTGAGCCAGATTGCGTGAGCCATCTTCATCCAGGAAGATCGTTTTGCGGGCTATCAAGCGTCCCACCCGCATCAATTCACCCGTTCCATCCAAATCGTTCGTCTGCAAAAACTGACCGATATTCTGCTGCAGGACCTTGATAACGCGCACTACCACACCACGCAGATAAACAGCCTGGAAAGGTATCGTCAGCTGCGATGACTGCGGGATAATCACGCCTTGGCCGATAAACTGAACTTTTGGTAGCAATGGATTAACATCAACCTGCTTCAAGACAGTTTCCTTTAAGGTCTGCCCGTTCTTGCTACGGATGTTTTTTGTAATAAACAGATTGACTTTACCAGACGACTCAACGGCATCCTCCGCATTCGGCTTGTTTTCCGGATAAAGACGCAGTTTATTACGGTCCACACTTATCGCATTCGAACTGTTACCTTCAATGTAAGCCAATCCCTCCATATTCTGCGAAGCATCCAGCAATTTGGTAAACGTCACTTCTATATAGCGTTCAGGAGCCGAAACCGACTGAACATCATAGACCTTAAATTCTTTACTATTTGGAATATTCACCGACAGTATATCCTCTTTAGAGACATCCAGTTTGTTTGAGCCTATTGAAAGTTTCAGATCCCGATCATATTCTTGCTCTCCCTTGATACCCTTTAGAATAAGCTGATGTTTCTTGCCATCAGTATTCTGCTGCCATACAGCATTAACTTTTTCGGAATAGGCAATGAGAGACTTCAATGTGACAGTCGTCTCCTTATCCGGTGTGAGCAGGGTTACAACTACATCATACGCATTTTCATCGACATTATTAATATCCAACGATTGAAGATAAGCCCTGACAGCAAGCGGATAAGTAGAAAAATGGAAAGTAAAGGTCTTGTCTTTCCCTTTCGCATTGAACCACTTGGACAGATCGGCTTTCACACGGTATTTGGTATCGCGTTCAAAACTTTTCGACGGTTTAAACACTATAGTCCGATTGTTTTCTATCGAAAACGTACCATCAACGGCAGGCTTGATCTTTATCAGTTTGGACAGATCTTTACTTTTCAGTTTACCTGTCGGAATATCTCGGTTAAAAATCAGATAAACCGGAGTATAGCGGGATATTTTACCTGTAGTGAAGGCTTCCACATAAGGATTGTATGGCAAATCACCACTATCAGAGCCTGCGCCGCAGGCAGTAAGCAAAATAATAGTGAAGGCGAAAAGTAACAGACGAAGATGTTTCATGACAACAAATGTTTTTTATTTAGGATAAATGATTTCCCACAAATGTAAAGTTTATTGTCTATATTCGCAATCAAATTGATGAACAAATGAAATTATTCTCCATACTGGCAATCATACATAAACACAAAAAGCTAAAAAAAATTCTTCTTATTTTGCTTATACTGTTTGCAGTTTGGATGTGTATGTTCCTAATTATCCCGCGCTCACTGTTTCCTGAATCCTATTCGTCGCTTCTTTATTCATCGGAAGGCAATCTGCTGGGCGCCCGCATCGCGCCCGACGGACAATGGCGATTCCCGCCTGCAAAGACATTGCCTCCGAAGTTTATCAAATGCCTGCTCACCTACGAAGACAAACGGTTCTACTGGCATCCCGGAATTGATATTGCTGCTTTGGCACGAGCACTTTATATTGATATAAAAGCGCACAAGGTAGTCAGCGGAGGCAGTACCATAACCATGCAACTGGCCCGCATCGCTCGCGAGAATCAGGACCGTACGCTATATGAGAAAGCCATAGAGGGTTGTTGGGCACTGTTCATAGAGAGTACGCACAGCAAGAAATCCATACTGAATCTTTATGCCTCGCATGCGCCGTTCGGTGGGAATGTAGTCGGCGTGGAAACAGCAGCTTGGCGTTACTTCGGTCGCAGCGCTGCAGACTTGTCGTGGGCCGAAAGTGCTACTTTGGCCGTACTGCCCAACTCGCCAGGACTGATTCATCCCGGCCGCAATCGCAGCGAGCTAAAGACAAAACGCAACAAGTTGCTATTGGCACTGATGCATAAAGGTATCATCGACAGCACCGAATATGAACTGTCCTGCATGGAGCCACTGCCAGAAGCACCGGTCGCACTGCCCGACGATGCGCCCCACCTGCTGGAACGACTGGCAGCTGCCGAACCCGGTACGCGCATCAACACCACAATACGCCAAATGCTGCAACGACGAGTACAAGAGATTGTGAACCGCTATGCCTACGAAAACAGTTCGAACTACATCCACAATATGGCTGCCATCATTGCCGATGTAGAGACGGGTGAATTACTTGCATACGCCGGAAACGCCACATTCGCTGCCGATGAACGGCAAGGCAACAAGGTCGATGTCATCACCGCTCCGCGCAGTACCGGCAGTATCCTCAAACCGTTTCTATATGCTGCGATGCTCAACGATGGACAGTTGCTACCAAACATGCTTGTTTCAGACGTTCCGCTCAACATCAATGGGTTCACGCCCGAGAACTACAGCAAGACATTCAGCGGAGCCGTTCCTGCTCACCAAGCCATCGAACGCTCGCTCAATGTTCCGCTTGTACGCATGTTGTCTACCTACAACACAGGACGTTTCATGACACTTCTCAAGGCTTATGGGATGACGACGCTGAAATATCCGGAGGACCATTACGGTGCATCGCTCATTCTGGGCGGAGCCGAGTGTACGCTTTGGGACATCTGCGGAATGTATGCTTCGATGGCGCGCGTACTCTCGCATTATCACCGCTACAACGGACGATATAATCCGGCGGATATTCATCCGCTCACGCCTTTCAAAACGAAAGAGAAAAATCCGATACGCCTCATAACCGACCGACGCCTAACCGACAAGCCCCGCCTTTCGGCTGCTTCGATCTGGTTCACCTTCGAAGCAATGTCGCAGCTCAACCGTCCTGAAGAAGAAGCCGACTGGCAACAGTTCAACTCGATGAAACAGGTAGCCTGGAAGACAGGCACCAGCTTTGGCGGACGCGATGCGTGGGCCATTGGGGTTACACCGCGATTTGTTGTTGGAGTTTGGGCAGGCAATGCTTCGGGCGAAGGGCGTCCGGGACTTACCGGCGTTGGAACTTCGGCACCCGCACTGTTTGATCTCTTTTCTCTACTTCCCGAATGCAACTGGTTCGACGAACCCTACGACGAACTGGAGCCGATGGCTATATGTCGCCTCAGCGGTCATAAAGCTTCGCCACTCTGCGATCAGGTGGATACACTGCTGATGCCGCACGCCGGCAACAAGACGCCGCTCTGTCCCTATCACCAACTGGTACATCTCTCGACCGACGGCCGCTTTCGCGTGAACAGTTCATGTGAATCGGTGGACCAGATGATTACCCGCTCGTGGTTTGTTCTGCCTCCCGCCGAAGAGTACTACTACAAGAACTACCACATCGACTACACACCACTGCCACCCATCAAACCCGGATGTAACCAGGAACAGAGTAAACAGATTGAGCTGATTTATCCGGAACACAACTCGGTACTTTACCTGCCCAAAGGCTTCTCAGGAGAGCAGGAGAAGTTTGTCTTCAAAGCTGCCCATGCACGCGCCGACGCCATTATCTACTGGCATATCGACAATACTTATCTTGGTGAGACAACAGAGAATCACCAGATTGCCTGCATCGTGCCTCCCGGCAAACACATGCTCACCCTCATCGACAACTGGGGCAATCAACGAAAAATCCTGTTTGAAGTGAAGAAATAAGAAAGCAAAACAAACATTAGACTCCCTGATGACCGCTTATCGCCTGTTCGCAACAGTCGGCGGCAATACCTTCCGGAGAATAAGATAGCCGCAAAGACCCGAGATGAAAGAACCGACAAAAACACCCAACTTCGCCTGATCCAACATCTGAGCTCCCGCGTCAGATGCGCCGGCAAACGACAGGTTAGCGATAAACAGTGCCACCGTAAAACCTATGCCTCCAAGCATCGATACGCCAAACAAATGACGTTTGGTGATACCCTCTGTACGAGCTGCCAGTCCGAATCGCACGGCAAGGTGCGTGAAGAGAAATATACCCATTGATTTGCCCACAAACAATCCCAACAATACCGCCAACGGAATACCTGCCAATGAAGAAAGTTGTATCCCGCCAAACGTTACGCCGGCATTTACAAAAGCAAACAGAGGAAGGATGAAATAGTAAACCATTGGATGCAACTGATCAACCATCCGCTGCAGCGGACTCACTGCTTTATCTGCTACCGTATGAATATTGTTGAGCACCTGAATTTGAGCTGGCGTCAGCACCGAACTTTTTTTGAGACGCTTGGAATCACTGGCGCTCAACATATCTACATATCCCGTCATCCTGTCGACAAAACGGTCCAGACGAATAATCGGCCGTGCCGGAACTGTAAATGCCACCAACACGCCGGCAATTGTAGGATGAATACCTGACTCCAAGAAGAACATCCACACAAAAAAGCCTACAATATAATAGAACGCATCCGAATGAATTCGCAACCGGTCTGCATAGAACAGAAGCACCAGCAATGCAAATGAAATCAATAGCGGAACGTATGAAATCTCTCCACTATAAAACAGCGCTATGATGATAATACCGCCCACGTCGTCGACAACAGCAAGTGCCGTCAGAAATATTCGCATGCTCAAGGGAACACGTTTTCCCAGCAGTCCCAACACAGCCAAAGCAAAAGCAATATCAGTAGCCATCGGAATCGCCGCCCCGCGCACTTCGGGAGAGGTATGACAAACCAGCACATAGAAAAGCACTGGAACAATCATGCCGCCACATGCTGCAATAACAGGCAGAATGGCTTTTCTGAAAGAACTCAATTCGCCAATCAATATTTCTTGTTTGATTTCCAGACCAACCAGAAAGAAAAACACTGCCATCAGGGCGTCGTTGACGAACATCAGTACCGTCATCGTCTCACCGTGATGCTTGAACGGTTGGAAATCAGCCAGCTGAAAGTCCATAGGATAAGACAAGATATGGTGATAAACGTATGCCCACGGAGTATTGGCAAGTATCATCGCCAATATCGTTGCGAAGAACAGTAATAAACTTGCGTTTGGCTTTTGAGTAGCGAAACGCTGCAAGGGTTTAAGGATTACTTTAAACGGATGCTTCATAAATTTGTTTGTATGTTTCTATATGAATAAATAATAATTCTATGATATCTAATTTACAATTTCATGCCTTGACGACGGCAGTTTCGACTTTCGAGAGCCGTTCTTTCAGCTGTTCGGCAAGACTTTTGCGGATACGCAGTGTCATCTCACAATCCATCTCAAACCGTTTCGAGACAACTATCGGATTTTCCTCCTTCACGATGCGCATGATGCCATTCAGAAAAGGATATTCAAAACGGACAGTGATATCTTCGTCGACCGTACGTTCTTCTATTTCGGCAGCAGCGATAGCTTCGGCGGCAGCCGTGCGATAAGCTACAATCAGTCCGCTTGTACCCAATTCAATGCCTCCGAAATAACGTATTACAAGGATAAGAATATCCGTCAGCACATTCGAATTGATCTGCCCCAGGATAGGTTTACCAGCTGTCGATGATGGTTCGCCGTCGTCATTGGCACGGAACGTCAGACGGTCGGATCCCAACATATACGCCCAGCACACATGGCGTGCATCGTAGTATTGCTTGCGATATTTGTCGAGCTGCTCCTTCGCTTCCTCCACTGTTTTAATGGGGATAGCATATGCGATAAAGCGGCTGCGTTTCTCAGCATAGTGACCTTCTGCAACGGCCTTGATTGTCCTGTAACTATCGTCTGCCATATGTCAATCGGGAACGTGCGTTTTCTGTTCTTCACGAAATGCACGGAAATCTTTCATTATCTCTTCAATCTCTTCGATAAAATATGGATCCTTCACCTGCTTCTTCACCTCTTCGTAATAGGTCTCGATAGCTTTCAGGGCACATATATCCTGTCCGCGAAGGAGGAAATAAGGCTCATCCTTCTCCACGCACTGTTTGATCATCTGAATCGGATTCTTCATCTTTACAGTTACTTTTTATTGTTTAATTCTTCTTTTAAAAATGGAGCCGTATAGCTCTTGACTCTTGTCTTCGCCAAAGCTTCGGGCGTACCGGTAAACAAGACCTGTCCACCGTTGCGTCCGCCTTCCAGTCCCATATCAATCAGATAATCGGCACATTTGATTACATCCATATTATGCTCGATCACGATGATGGTATTTCCTTTGTCGACCAGTTTGTTGAGCACATCGAGCAGCACGCGGATGTCTTCGAAATGCAGCCCCGTAGTTGGCTCGTCGAGCACATAAAGTGTATTGCCCGTATCTCGTTTCGACAGTTCGGTGGCCAGCTTCACGCGCTGGCTCTCGCCACCCGACAAAGTCGTTGAAGGTTGTCCCAGCTTGATGTATCCCAAGCCCACATCCTGCAAAACCTTAATCTTATACAAGATAGAAGGGATATTCTCAAAGAACTCTACTGCCATATTAATGGTCATGTCCAAAATATCAGCAATCGACTTGCCGCGAAAACGGACTTCCAATGTCTCTCTGTTGTAACGTTTGCCATGACAAGCTTCGCAGGGTACCAGCACATCCGGAAGGAAGTTCATCTCTATCGTCTTATAGCCATTACCTTTGCAAACCTCACATCTGCCACCCGACACGTTAAAAGAGAAACGACCTGCCTTATAACCGCGCACTTTCGATTCCGGCAGCTCAACAAAGAGACTGCGTATATCCGAGAATACGCCAGTGTAAGTAGCCGGATTACTGCGTGGCGAACGACCTATTGGCGACTGATCGACATTCACAATCTTATCCACATTGTCTATTCCTTCTATCGATGCATACGGCAGCGGATCTTCCAGCGAACGGTAAAAATGCTGGCTGAGAATAGGCTGCAACGTACGATTGACTAACGATGACTTGCCACTTCCTGAAACGCCGGTTACACAGATAAATGTGCCCAGCGGAAAAGTGATATCCACATTTTTCAGATTGTTCCCCATTGCCCCCTTGATGGTAATAAACTTGCCATTTCCTTTGCGGCGCGTCTGTGGGACAGCAATCTCCATCTTACCGTTCAGATAGGCTGAAGTAAGCGTATCCGCCTTCAACATCTCGGCAGGAGTTCCGGCAAAAACCACCTCGCCCCCCAGACGTCCGGCCTTCGGTCCCATATCGACAACATAATCGGCGCTCAGCATCATCTCCTTGTCATGTTCCACAACAATGACCGAATTACCTATGTCACGCAGTTCCTTGAGTGAATTGATCAACCGAACATTATCCCGCTGATGCAAACCGATACTCGGCTCATCCAAAATATAGAGTACATTGACCAGCTGACTTCCGATCTGTGTTGCCAAACGGATGCGCTGGCTTTCGCCACCCGAAAGAGACGATGAAGCGCGTCCCAATGAAAGATAATCCAATCCAACATCCAACAGGAATTTCAGACGCGAACGTATTTCCTTGAGTATTTCCGTGGCAATCTGCCGCTGTTTTTCCGACAAACGGTTCTCGATACCGTCCAGCCATTCATACAGCTCGTTAATATCCATATTCGACAAATCAGCAATATTCTTTCCGTCGATGCGATAGCTCAATGCCTCCTTGTTCAAGCGCTGCCCTTGACACTCCGGGCATGTAGCCATCTTGATAAACTGTCCCGCCCACTTCTGAGCCGTTGCCGAAGCATCGCTATCCTGCTGCATAAGAATATATTTGGCAACACCTTCATACGAGAGAAAGTAGTTGGAAGCGCCCAACGAATCATTCTTTATCTGAAGACGTTCCTCCGTACCATTCATGATTTCATCTATAGCCTCTTCAGGAATCTCTTTGATCGGCGTTTTAAGCGTCACATCGTATTTGTTGCAGATGGCATCAATCTGCCAAAAGATAAGCGAATTCTTATATTTTCCAAGTGCTACAATTCCTCCTTCATAGATACTGAGTTCGGGATTCGGCACGATCTTATCCATATCCAGTAGATTCACTTGCCCCAAGCCTTTGCATTTCGGACATGCGCCCTGTGGCGAGTTGAAAGAGAAATTATGCGGAGCCGGTTCGCTATAGGAAAGGCCTGTAGCCGGATCCATCAGACGGCGACTATAATGACGCACCTCTTTGGTCTCGGCATCGAGAAGAAGCACCAGTCCGTCACCCTGTTTCATGGCAACAGCCAGACTTTCTTTCAATCGTCGCTCATCGGTATCTGAAACAATCAGTTTATCGATGACCACTTCAATACTGTGCATCTTGTAACGATCGAGCTTCATACCATGAAAAATTTCTTTCATCTCTCCGTCTACACGCACATTCATGTATCCTTTTTTACGAACCTGTTCGAACAGTTCCTTGTAATGACCTTTCCTGTTGCGCACCAATGGAGCCAGCAGATAGGTTTTCTTTCCCTTATACTTTTCAAGAATCAGTTGGAGTATCTGTTCCTCGGTGTATTTGACCATCTTCTCGCCGCTCAGATATGAGTAAGCTTCGCCAGCACGGGCGAACAACAGACGCAGATAATCGTAGACTTCAGTAGTAGTACCCACTGTTGAACGGGGATTCTTGTTCGTAGTCTTCTGCTCAATGGAAATTACAGGGCTCAACCCGGTGATCTTATCAACATCAGGCCGTTCCATGTTCCCAAGGAAGTTACGAGCGTATGCCGAAAAAGTTTCCACATAGCGCCGTTGCCCTTCAGCAAAAATCGTATCGAAGGCAAGCGACGATTTGCCGCTGCCACTCATTCCCGTTATCACCGAGAGTTTGTTGCGCGGTATCTCAACATCTATATTTTTCAAATTGTGAACGCGGGCACCTAGTACAGAAATACGCCCGCCTTCCAAAGCATTCTTATTGTTCATCGTTCAAAAACGTTCTTCATTCAAACAACATACTATTTTGCCAACCAATCGGTGTTATGAACATACGTGTTCGGCGTCTTATAATACATATCGGCTTTATCAGGAATCATCACCGTAAAAGTTTTTCCTCCTGTAACCAGTTTCCGGTCATTCATCCACGGATTAAAACGACGTAGATCAGCGTAAGTCACGCCATTTTCCTTAGCGAAAACCGACAGGTCGTCGATATTGCCCGAGACCGGAATCTCCCTGCAACGGACTGGTTTGTATAAATCATGCGCCTTCAGGACAAAACCATATTTATAAGGCGCTTCAAAAATCTGCTTTATAGCCATAGCCCGATATACGTAGCGTGTAGTCTCACTATTCAACCACAGATCGAGCATACTTTCGGCATCCTGACGAGAAAGTTCGCCCGAGATGCGTCCCATGCCACCATTGTAGGATGCTGCAACCGCCACCCAATCTTGATATTTGGTATACGCCGTTTTCAGATACTTGCATACAGCCACGGTTGCTTTCGCTACATCACAACGTTCATCCACCGTCGCTGTCACAGTCAAGCCGAACTGTTTGGCTGTAGGTTCCAACAACTGCCACATACCTACTGCCTGAGCACCTGATTGAACTCTTGGTTCCAAACGGCTCTCAATAACGGCCAGATATTTGAAATCATCCGGAACACCATTTGCTTTCAAAATAGGTTCTATCATTGGAAAATAGCGATTTGCTCGCTTGATAAGCAGCATTGTTGTTGCATGCGAATAGGTGAACCCACTCAGTTCACGGTCATAATTCTCATGAATATCATAACGTGTCAAATCGATATGTTCACCACAAAATGTCACTTCAGCAGGGATCTCAGGCGACAATGTCATCGACGAAACAACCGGACGTAAATTCTTTTCTTTTACCGAATCAGTCAATCCTAACGATAAACAAGCAGCCAAACAGACGAGAGTTCCTGCACAAAAGCCAATAACTCCCTTATTCATTACTAATTGTATCATCAATAGTTTTGGGTCTCAAAATATTAATTGAACCTCTCCTATTATGTTTCACACCATCTGAACCTTTAGCCTCAATCACGTAAAAATAAACTCCCGGAGCCACATACTTGCCGCTCTTTTTACCATCCCAACCCGCACCCGGATTAGTCGAATGGTACATTTCTACGCCCCAACGGTTAAATATCCATATCTTATAATCAACTATAGACTTATATGCCACGCGAAACTCATCATTAACACCCGGAGTAGTTCCAGGAGAAAAGGCATTCGGCACATCCAAAAATGACTCGACAATCTTAAAAGAATAGGTATTCGAATTGTCCGTGCAAGTACCACTCCGATCGCTTACTTCAAGAGAAGCCGTGAAAGTTCCCGCTTCACGAAATGTATAATCTAATTCATTACCTGTATATCGAATCAACGGATTATCTTCTTCTGTATCCTTATATATCTTCCAAACCAGCAATGAGGCTACAGGGTCATTTACATAAGCCTTAAAATGTACTGACACCGGAGCCGAAAGCCCTTCTTCGCCTGAAATCAAATTTGGAGCGTTATCTACTGTCAACGTTGTATCTGCATGAGCCTCTACAGCCACAGCCTGATAAGTTTCTGTAGTCAGCGACTTGTTCTCATTGAAATATTTGGCATACTGATCACCACTCAAAGTAAACTCCGTATCGCAAAGCGGAGCCGGAACAAAGTCAAGATTATCAGAATTGGCACTCGACAAAGTAACCGTTTTTGCTATCTGCGAGAACTGTTTATCAGTGTCCGACCAATTCAGAGTCTGATAAGCCACTTCATACTGCCGCTTCAAACTTTTCGAAGCACCTGTTGCAGGTAAACGATAAGTCATTTCAGTAGGGAGAGGCGATAGAGCTAAACGCACATTCGAGCAGTCACCATATTTTACAGTCAGTGTCTGAGGATTGAAAGCATACTTACTATAATCAATGATCCAAACGAACCAACCATTCAATCCGGAAGCCGGATCATCCACATAATAACCTGAACCTTCTTCTATATTTTTAATTACCGACGTCGTCCCATTCTGTTCGCAAGCAACCGGTTCGCGCTCCAATGCTTTAGTCTTAAACTTGTACCATTGATGCGTAGTCGAAGAAGCAGATGTATAGCTGATTGTCAGATTCTCCATTCCATTCACCAGATAGACATGTACCCGATTGTTGCTATCGTCTTCCAAATAAGGCGTGCCTGTTCCGCCAGTCACAACATACTGTGCTTGGACGAACATCACCACACATAAAAAATAGAAAATCACGCCTGTCTTTCTACAAAATCTCTTTAGCATAAGTTTTCTGAATTAGCTTTCAAAGATACAACTTTTTGCGGACATACAAAGCCCCTTGCTCCAACTATCTTCTGCCAAAATGTATTGACAATAATTTAAATGTTTATCTTTGCTCCCGGAAAAGCAAAGATAAACAGCATTTGGCATAACTCATATAAATTTGATTTCTGCTCTCATTTGTATTATCTTTGCTTCAAATAATAGAGAAATAAACAGATGAATAAAGTCAGCAAATATCTTTTGACATTCTTAATGTGTTTTATCGGTTTGGCAACTGCATATGCGCAAAACGACAAAACACAAGCGAGAGACAATAAAGAGAGCGAAAGCAACATATTCCTTCATACTATTGAACGGGGACAAACCGTGTACTCTATCGCTACCATGTATGGCGTTAGTGTAGATGACATTTATAATCTGAATCCTGAAAGCAAAGAATCTATCAAAGCTGGTTCCGTGCTAAAGATTCCCCAGCATAAAGCAGCTGCAAAAACTGCAAATAAAGAAGAAAGTGAATACGTTTATCATACAATCCAGCATAAAGAAACACTCTATTCGCTAACCGTCAAATATAATGTCCCGGCAGCATCCATAATCAATGCCAATCCAGGGTTATCAGCAGCAACATTCAATTCAGGTCGAATCATTCGCATTCCTATTCAAGAGCAACAAGTTGCAAAAGCCAAACCTGCTGTCAAGGAAATTGAATATACGGTTGAAAAGAAAGAGACCATTTACCATATCTGTAAGAAATTCAATGTAACAGGTGAAGAATTACTCAGTCTCAATCCCGAATTAAAGAAGGGTATCAAAGCTGGGATGACTATTAAGATTCCGACTAGCGGCAATCAAAAAGGAGAGAATAAGAGTGAAACTCCTCACGAACATGAAATAAATGCGATGCTCGCTACGCCAAAAAAGATTGAGCCAGTGAATACAATCCGTTTAGTTCTTATGCTTCCCTTCATGGAAGAGAATGCCAAGCTGGATGCCACTTCTTCACGTTTCATTGAATATTATGAAGGATTCCTATTGGCGGTAGATAGTTTAAAAGATATGGGTTATTCAATAGACCTGTCTGTTTATGATACTGGCGAAGGAACTGGCAAAGTGAAAAATATTCTGGAAGAAGATGCTTTAAAGCAGGCACATCTGATTATCGGCGCTGTATCCAACGACCAAATTGGAGAAGTGGCCAAATTCGCACAAAAGAATCATATACGTTATGTGATTCCTTTTACTTCAAAGAATGACGACGTTCTTTCAAATGCGTATGTTTATCAAGTAAACACGCCCCACTCCTATTTATATGACAAGGCATCAGAAGCCGGATGCGACTTATTTGGTAATGACAACGTCGTTATTCTGAATATTAAAGACAATGAAGAAAAAACCGACTTTATCAAAACATTTAAAGCCGAAATGAGACAGCGCAAGATCCACTATAAAGAGCTGAATTTTAATTCAAACAGTTTTGAAAACGATATTACAGCTTTATTAAAATCAGATCAAAGGAATGTAATCGTTCCCACTTCCAGTTCTGAAGAAGCACTCAACAGAATCAAATCGCCTCTTAGAACAATCACTGACAATAGGCCCGAATGCATCTTAACCTTGTTTGGTTATCCGGAATGGCAAACCTACATGCGCACAAGCCTTGATGACTTTTACGCGCTGAATACCTATATATACAGCAACTTTTATGCAGACAATCTCTCAAAGAATGTAGCTGAATTCTATACAAAATACAAAACATGGTACAGCAAGAATCTGATTAACACATTCCCTAAATACGGTATGTTAGGATTCGACACCGGAATGTTTTTCATCGGTGCACTTCATAAATACGGCATACACTTTGAGAATCATCTGGATAAAATTCATTACAACAGCTTGCAGACGAATTTTGATTTTGAGCGTGTAAACAACTGGGGAGGATTCATCAATACAAATATCTTTATTGTTCACTTCCAGACTGATTTCAATGTAACAAGAACTGTAGTAAGATGATTAGGAAACAACTCATAATAACACTTTTGTGCCTTACTGCCATTGCCAGTCAAGCTCAAAAATCGACCTTCAGACAGGAATTAGCCGTAGGCGTTTCGTTTGGTTCAAACTTTTCGAGTATCAGTTTCGCTCCCTACACTGTAAACACCAAAATGAAGATGGGCTATAGTGGTGGTCTCACTCTTCGCTGGAACACCGAGAAGAACCTGGGATTACAAGCTGAAATAAACTATACTCAGTATGGATGGGAGGAGAAGTTTGACGATCCTCAATATAAATATGCACGTACCATAAACTATATAGATTTACCTATTCTTACACATATATACTTTGGAAGCAAACATTTCAAAGTAATCTTTAATATGGGGCCCAAAATAGGCTACGCACTGAATGAAAATACAGATAGTAACCTGAATGGCGCTAAGCCAAACAATGATAATACCCAGCACGATATGGCTATCGAAAAGAAATTTGACTGGGGATTATGCGGCGGGCCGGGAGTTGAGATTCATACAGGTGTAGGTTCACTGATTCTTGAAGGAAGATATTATTATGCATTAGGCGATATTTTCAACAGCCGCAAACAGGACCATTTCACGCGTTCGTCAAGTCAAGTCATTTCCGCTAAAGTGACTTATGTTTTCCCAATCCGTAAGTAGTAATAAATCAAGCATATACACCTGTTTAAAAAAGTATATACTTTTAAGGTGCGAAAGTATATACTTTTGATATATGAAAGTATATACTTTTGGGGTATGAAAGTATATACTTTTGAAACGAAAAGTATATACTTTCCAAAGTGACTATAAAATACTTACTTTTTTGCTCCTGCGGATACGATATCTGCAACATTTCCTGTACGCTTCAAAACACCCCATGTTTGAAGTTCACCTTTAATGGCTTTTTTGAAACTCTTGAACAGCACAACATACATAATCCATCTGTAACAAAATCGTTGCGGTATGATCCAAAGAAGTTTTATCAGCTTTTCCTTTTCAACGATGAAAGCGAAAACAGAGATGCTGGCATCGACCAACATGAATATCAAATAGTATATTCCTATCTTTTTAGCATTTCCGGAGAACAATCCAACCAGCATAAAGAAATCTGCCAGCGGTGAAAAGAACGGAATAATGAACTGAAAAATGAGCATGTTCGGCATAGCCCACAAACCCAAACCTTTATATTTCTTGGCCATCAGCGTATCTCTATGCTTCCAGAATGTCTGCATGATTCCAAAGCACCATCTTGTTCTTTGTTTCACAAACTGCTTGACTTTCTCTGGAGCCTCTGTCATTGCAACAGCATTATTCTCGTTCTCGATGACATAACCTGCTTTCAAGATTCGAATAGTCAAATCACAATCTTCTGCCAGCGTATCCGTTGTCAGACCGCCAGCATCATTGATAGCTGATTTCTTAAAGGCACCGATCGCACCGGGAACAACAGTGATTGCATTGATATTCGCATACGCCATACGATCGAAGTTCTGACTCGTTGTATATTCAATAGCTTGCCAGAAAGTAAGCATATTCCGCTGATTACCAACTTTTACATTCCCAGCCACAGCACCCACATTGACATTCCTTGGTTGAACAAAATGCATCATCATCAAGGAAACAGCGTTGGGATACAGTTTGGTGTCCGCATCAATACAGACAACGTAATCAGCATCCGTATGTTCGATACCATAATTAAGCGCTGAAGCTTTACCTCCATTCGGTTTGGTAAATATCTTTACTTTAGGATGACCGTTTAATGCTTCACAGACACGTTTATAAGTTTCATCCTTACTGCCATCATCCACAAAGATGATATTAAAGTTCGGATAATCTTGCTTCAACAAATTGTTCAATGACGATACAGCATTGACCTCCTCATTATAAGCCGGAACGATAATAGATACTAGTGGTGCATCTTTCAAAGTGGCATAGTCGTAAACAACATCATTCTTCTTCGTTTTCTCACGATACGTAAGAATAATCATGAAGAACAAACGTCCCATACCCAAAATGATAAAGAAGACAAATAGTACGGCCAGGAATGTTGATACTTCATAAGTCAACTCGGCCAAAGCCAGATTAGCCTGCATCACATAATATTCCTTTCCTTTCTTGACTTCAGGCATCAACTCTTGTTGACTCTCGCCCAATATTTGTGGAAGAGTCGTAAAAGTGTAGCCTTTCTTCAGGAAATATTCGATAATCATCGGAAGAGCCTTCACTGTTTCAGCACGTGTTTCTCCACCTGCATCATGCAACAGAATAATATGTCCACGACCCTGCTCGACCGCTTTCACTACACGATTAAAGATAGTTTGAGCCTTAATTCCAATCTGCCAATCTTCCGGGTCAATTGTTTCACCCACATCCAGATAGTTCTCTTGTCGAGCTAAAACAACAGGAATGATTTCTTCCATATTGGCAGGTTCGCTATCAGCATTGTAAGGTGCTCGGAAAAGAATCGTACTATGACCAGTGATGCATTCGATGAGCAAACGCGTCAGCTTCAGTTCCATAAATGTGCGGTTCGGAGTGTTGAGCGCCACATTTCTATGTGTAAACGTGTGATTACCTATAAGATGACCTTCCCTGAACTCCCGCTTCAACAACGGCAGATTCTTTTCGGCCTGAAGACCAACCACAAAGAATGCTGCATGAATATGATACTTCGAAAGTATATTCAATATTTTGGGCGTATAAGTTTCATCCGGTCCGTCATCAAACGTTATAAGAAGCTGTTTTTCTTCAGCTTCACCATATTTACGAATCTGATATGTACTCGGAATCTTTATATAATGTTCTTCAGAAACAAGCATATCGGTACTGTCTATTTCAGTCTTGATACTTCCCGGATGCGGAGTGTTCAGAACATCAAGAACTTCGCCGTCGCCAATATAATCAACATCATTGACCATTTTTACCTCTTCCAAATCTTTCTTGCTGACTTTAGAAAGGGCACTGCGTTGTAAATCCTTATTATAGAATTTCCAAATACGACTATCCTCACTACCTAAACGCCATACACCAAAACCAGCCAGCCCGTTTTCGACGCCGAAACGCATCGTATTGAAATGCGTTGCAGCATCCGTAAAATACACCTGATGAACAATGTTCTTATCATCCTGATAAGCATAATTAAGATTGTAAGTATTATTATCGAAGTTGATAGAAGCACCACTGGCCGATGCTTTCGATAAGGCTTGTTGATAAGTAAGGTTCGGACTAAGGTTCGGCAATGCAGGCCAATCATAACCAAAAGCCCCGATACCCAGCACTATTTTATCCAACGGTACTTTCTTTGCCAAATCGGCTACAGTGGCTTCAATCCATTTCTGCGAACTAATAGGACCTGGATCGCTATCGGCTGAATATTCATCATACGACATCAGAAACAGATAATCGTCGTATTTTGCCAATTCCTTTACATTATAATCATTATTAAATGGCATGATATCCTGCGTAACCAACAATCCTTTGGCATGGCATGCCAGCGACATCTCCTTCACGAATTGAATCAGATATTCATCACTATTCTCATTCAAATCCTCAAAGTCGATATTCACTCCAACGAATTTGTTTTTTACACATTCACTTACAACCCTATTAATCATATTCCGCCTTTTCACGGGATCATGTAATATACGTCCAATGGCTTCTGGACGGAATTCTCGGTCGTAGTTATTACTTAGCATTGGCATAATCGGGATACCGCTTCTACGCATAAAGCTATAACCCATCGGATCGACATTGGTTTTCAGTTCATCCGTATTCGGATCCACGAAGAACCACTCCGGCATAATCAGATTCAAATGACGAATATTACGCTTCAAAGAAAATAAAGATTGCGGATCCCATGCTACATAGAATGCAGAACGGATGCCTGCAGGATACTTTGTCCAACTCTCGATACACTTGATTTGATTCGAATCTCTTTTGTTCTGGAACTGTCGATAACGAGTCAACATAGCCGACCGTTCCTTTTCATAATTTGAATGCCATTTCGTTTCCTTGATATGATCACGAAAACCTTTATATTCTTTAGACAGCTTCGTTTCTTGTAAAAAAGGTTTTGACGCTGTAACTGCACTTCTATAATCTTGTCTGAAAGGAAGGTTTGGAATCTGATCGATTATGAGCATCACAATAAGGGCTGCAACCAGCATACCCGCAATGAAGATCACAAAACGCATACTCCATTGAAACTTCTTCCAGCGTGAAGTATTATCTGTTTGAAAAACCTGTTTCCCCATATTTCAATAAAAAGTTATCAAAAACATTTATCAAACTTCCTCACAATGAGGCAAAAGCTAGGTTCGAACGTGTTATCTTAAACGTTCGAGCGAACGTACCAACGCCTCATCCGCACCAATATTACGGATAGCTAAATAATCCAAGATCAAACCAACGATAGGCAATGCACACGCGAACTTGATAGAAAGGCGAGCATCGGCCAACGAACCGTTCAGATGAGATACAAAGAAAGCAAACATACCATAAATACCCAACATCAGCAATGCATTAAAGATACACAAACGAATCTGCAAAATCCGCTTCTTGAATAAGAATATAGTGATAAATGCAATCAAAGCGATTGCAGCCGTCAAAACAAACAATCCCCACGTCGGATAAATAAGTTCAGGTTTGGCAGACACCGTACTGATGCCCATCACATCAAATGTATATAACTGATCACCTGCCTGCAACATGGCTAAAGGTAAAAACAATAGGGCGACCATCAACCCAACGATAATTAATAAATAAACGGTTTGTATTCTTTGTAACATTTCAATAACACATTAATTAAATTACACTTTCTATTGGAAAAACAATGGACAATTGTAAAGGATTACCGAACAGAGTTCTTCCTATACCAATTGTCCATTTATCATTTAAACACTACAGTTCACTATAGCCTTTCAACAAACATTAAAAGTTATTCTTCTCTTTGGCAGGATTTTTGTAGTATACCTTACCTTCGATAAATTCTTGAGTAGCTATTAATGTAGGTTTCGGTAGTTTCTCATAATAACGAGAAATCTCTATCTGCTCCCTGTTTTCAAAAACCTCTTCCAAGTTATCGTTATATGAAGCAAATTCCTGAAGTTTTTTCTCCAAATCCTGCTTCATCTGTACGGCAATCTGATTAGATCTCTTACTGATAATGGCTACCGATTCATAAATATTGCCCGTGTCTGTACACAAACCCATGACATCACGTGTAATAGTTGTTGAAGGTGCATTTGTTTTTCTGTAATCCATACTTATCTTAAATTTATTCCTTTAATATGTATTCACAATTCGCTTATTCGCATAGTCGAAGAACTTCGTCACTTCCTTCATGTACTTCCCTTCAGGATACTCATTCTTGTAAGCATAATATTCATCGACCACATCACGGTAACGGCTCTGCAATTTTTCTTCTATACTTACCAAAGCCAGTTCGTACTTAGAACGGAGCACATAATACATCAATTCTTCACGATACTTTGAATAAGGATAATTCTTCAATGCATTCTCGGCAGTTATCACCGACGAGAGATAATTGTTACCCATATAGGTACCCAAATTGAAATATAAACGTACTGCCATCAATTCTTTATAAGCCAACTTTTCCTGTAACTCAAACAGAATATTCTGTGCCTGCTTTGCTCGTTCGCTCTGCGGATAATATTCCAAATAAAGTTGCAGTTCCTGAATAGCTTCATACGTTTGCTTCTGATCCAAACGAGAATCAGGTGAATCCAAATACAATCCATATCCCGAATAGAAACGACATAATTCTGTATATTCCCCTTTAGGATATGTGGTATAGTAAGTCTTAAAGTACTGCGAAGCTGTCTGATAATCTTTTTCTCCGTAATAGCTTTGTGCTAACAGATACAATGATTCCTCTGCATTCGAAGTTCCTTTGAAAATGGGGACCAACTCATCCAATAAAGTAGCTGACTTTGAGTATTGCTTTGCATTGAAATACTTCTTTGCATAAGAATACTTTACTTCATAGTCTGTACTTTTTAATATCTTATTAAACTCCCCGCAGGAAGTCAACAAGAGCATCATCACCAAAAAAAATAAGCCCTTTTTCATTCATCTTGCATTTAGCGTGCAAAGTTAAGCTATTTTCGAGAAATAATCGTTGTTCGAAGGTTAATATTTACAACTTATACAAATCGTTGGCAGCTATTAACTCTAACTTATTTTCTTTCAATACCTCAGCACAGCGTTCTACATTGTCAGGACGAATAATCACATTTGCAGCTTCTCCCTGTGAGAAAGCATACATATATTCAATAAATACGCCTGCATTTGTAATGATATTCATTGCCTTAGCCAATGCACCCGGTTGATTAGGACAATGCAGACATACAACATCAGCTACACTTACGGCATACAGACGATCACGCAAAACCTTAATGGCTCTGTCGGTATCTGATACAATCAAACGCAAGATACCAAAATCAGAATTTTCAGACACTGTGAATGCCGACATATTGATTCCTGCTTCACCTAATATTTTAGCCACTTCCGTAAAACGGCCTTTCTTATTCTCCAGAAAGATAGATAATTGTTTGATTAGCATAGTAGTTCTTATTATGGTTATTTAAATTCACGTTTATCAATCACATGCTTTGCCTTACCCATACTGCGCTCAATGCTGCGCGGTTCGACAATCTTGATATCAGGCTGCAAACCGATAATACTCTGCATACGACTGGCAATCTTCTTCTTCAAAGCAAGCATCTTGTTCATCTCATCCGAATAATACTCCGGACGCACTTCAACCTGAATCTGGAATGTATCGGTATTGTTCACACGATCGACCAGAATCATATATTGAGGTTCGAACTCCGGCAACTCCAAAAGGATGGATTCAACAGTCGACGGGAATACATTTACGCCACGAATAATCAGCATATCATCGCTACGGCCCAAGATTCTACCCATACGAACAGCCGTTCTGCCACAGTCACACTTATCATAGATCAGATGCGTCAAGTCGCGAGTACGATAACGAATCATCGGCATACCTTCCTTAGTGAGTGTAGTAAATACCAACTCGCCCTGTTGACCGGGTTCAACCGGTTTCAAGGTCACCGGATCGATGATTTCAGGGAAGAAATGATCTTCCCATAAGTGAGTACCGTTCTGACATTCACATTCTCCGCCAACGCCAGGTCCACAGATTTCTGTCAGTCCATATATATCATAAGCTTTAATATGCAATTTTTCCTCTAGTTCCTTACGCATGTTCTCAGTCCATGGCTCTGCGCCAAAGACCCCAACACGCAATTTGAACTCTTCAATCGGAATGCCCGACTCTCGAATGGTTTCTGCTATATGCAACGCATAAGATGGCGTACAAGCCAAACCTTTAGCGCCAAAATCATGCATCAGTTGTATCTGTTTCTGCGTATTACCGCTACTCATTGGAATGACAGTTCCGCCAATATTTTCAACGCCTGCATGAGCGCCCAAACCACCAGTGAACAAACCGTAACCATATGAAACCTGTACTGAATCATTGCGTGTCAAACCATATGCAGTCAAGCAACGCGCTACCACTTCCGACCATACAGCCAAATCTTTACGCGTATAGCCAACCACAATTGGCTTACCGGTTGTACCTGATGAAGCATGCAATCGTACAATTTCAGACATCGGCACAGCCATCAGTCCGAAAGGGTAATTGTCACGCAAATCTTTCTTCACAGTAAAAGGAAGCTTGACGATATCATCAATAGTCTGAATGTCGTCCGGCGTTATGCCCATTTCCTGCATCTTCTTGCGATAAAAAGGTGTATTATGATAGACATGTTCAACCACACGTTTCAGGCGAATGCTTTGCAGTTTCCGCATCTCATCGCGGCTCATACATTCGAAAGTTTCATTCCAAATCATAATCTTTATCAGTTTGTTATTTCTTGTTCTCTACTATTTCTTATCGCATGCAAAGTAATAACTTTTTTGCTTACTACGAACACTTATTGTCAGACTTTTCGCAATTTATGATTCATTTTGCTGATCTGCGAACAAAACAAAATACATCCGATCGTATTTCACAATACAACCGAATGCATGCTCCAAAACATTCGGATACGAAAACCGTTTCTTCCGAATGCGCGGAACTTTTCATTCGAATGGAGCGATCACTCCATTCGAATATAATATCTAACACTTAAATATGTCTGTTAATGCGGCTTTTCAGTTATTCTTCAACTTGATGACAACAACTGGATGAACTTCTTTTTTATTGCTGTCCGTTTTTTTTACCTTCAACACACTCATGGATTCAATCCTCGAAGGATCGATTGCATCCACTTCGCTTTTAGATACCTCTTTACCATTAACCATATAAATCGGCGTTTCCTTTGAATCCACGGTTGCACCCGGAACAGAAGATTTTGCAGACTGCTTGGTAGTAACTAGAATCACACCATTCTTTCCCTTCTCGCCATACTTTTCCAATGCTTCCTTGTCCTTAATAACAGTAACACTTTCAATCATGCTTGGATCCATTGAATTAACTCTTTCTGACGTAGTCTCCACTCCATCAATAAAGTACAGAGCCTTATCCTTCTTTTCAAGAACATTCGATGTAGAAGCCGAACGTGTTTCCGGCTTAAGGACAACCTCTTTCTTAGGCGATACAGGATTGACAGCAACAGCTTCAGACAAAGCCTTGCTTGGTGTTTGCACTTTTTCAGCTCTGATTGTTTGCACAACTGCTGAAGATTCAATAACTTTGACACTCGAAATCTTCTCAAACTGTTGAGAGATTTCAGGACGGGCAAAAGCAACGACGGCTAATGCCGAAAGCGGGAGTACATACAAGTACTTCAACCGCGAATACGAATTTGATTTACTTTTTAACATCATAGTAATTCTGTTTTTTAATTTACTGTGATTAAAGCTGTTGGCCATAGAAGTGAAGCGCTGTGAACCGACAGCTTTTTTTATTAATAATAACTGATACTGCTTTATATTGATGCCATGGTTGATCACCTGCTCGTCTGCCTCATATTCATGCACACTCTGCAAATCTTCTTTCAGCAGCCAAACGGCAGGATTAAACCAATGAATTATCGAAAACAAACTCATCAGAAGCATATCGACTGAATGCCCGGCAACGATATGTGCCCTCTCATGCAACCATATAGCTTTTCCACTCTCTTCCAGATCAGCTTTCGAAATGACTATATATTTCATCCAACTGAAAGGAGCTACATCTTGAGAAACCACCACCAAATAAACACCATTTTTTATATAATGCTTTTCGCCACCATGAATTAACTCTATAATCTTCCTGAAAGAATAGAAAAAACGGAATGAGAAAAACAGGCAACCACATATATAAAATGCAAATATGAGCGTAACATATAAAGATAAATGAGACGACTCCGCTTCAGCAGCATTTTGTAAAGAAGCCATCATCAACAGATATTCAATATTTCGCATGGGTTGTTGAAAAATAACCGAAGCGCTTGTCGAAAAGTGTATAAATGGAATAACTGCCGATAAAACAATAATCCCCAACAACATCACTCTGTTCAACCTGTGAAAAGTATCGCCATTGAGCAACAAGCGATAGAACAGATAAAACATCGCCAAGCATAACGTCGATTTGATTATGTATACCAATAATGCCCCCATTGCTACCTCACTTTTCTTTCTGGTTCTTTTCAACTTCCTCAATGAGCTGTTTCAGTTCGCTCACCGAAATATCCTCTTCCTTCACCAGCGATGAAATAACATTAAAATAGGAATTATTGAAGTACTTGGCTACAACATTCTTCAATGTGCCTTCGCTATAAGCTTCTTTTGAAACAACACTAAAGTACTGATAAGTATTGCCATAAGCCTGATGCGACAGAAAACCCTTTTCTTCCAGCCCACGTACAATTGTCGACAGTGTATTGAAATGCGGCTTCGGTTCATCGTAAAACTCCAGCAGTTGCTTCACAAACAACGGACCTTTATCCCAATAAAAATCCATCACTTCTTCTTCCTTTGCAGTCAATCGTTTCATTGTTTCCTTGTTTTCCTGCAAAGTAACTAAATATTTTAGTTAGTAAACTAAACAATATAGTTAAATAACTAAAAACATTCGTTATTATAAAGGGATGACATCACTGACTTCTTTTTCAAAGATAAAAAACGCTTTTCATTTTTCTTCTACGCAATATTGACCGAACATTTCATAAAGCGCCATTACAAAAACAAATCGGAAAGATTATTCATATATTGAAATTAGCTTCAATGCGGATATTATATTTAAAAACTCTTTTGCTGCCATGTAAACCTGTTATACAAAATTATTTCTGCAGGTCGATATTCGTTTCACCACTCCCATAATTTCAAAATATTCGTTTCACCCCAATACAGATGTGTATATCCAGCAATCACATTTTTATATCGATATAAAGGTGTATCTACTCTTATTCCTGCAGCATTATATTGTTGAACCAACGAACCTGAAAGATTTGGTGAAACAATTTCCGAATAATGGAATTCGTGTCCTTTCAAATTCAAACCATTATATTCAAATTGACGATACCCCAAATGAAGCTTGGCATTTTTCATTGTACAATCCAGCGGTAATACACCTGTCATTAAATAAGTTTTGCCTTGTTTTGTTGTAAGCGAACGAGTGAGATACATCATTCCCCCACATTCTGCCAATATTTTTCCACCATTTTCGGCATAATCTTTTATCTGTGCCATCAGTTTTTTTTGACGACTCAATCGATAAACAAATAATTCCGGATAACCACCCGGCAAATATACCAAATCAGCATCCGGCATGGAATCCCCATGTAAAGGACTAAAATAAATTATGTTGCCCCATTCCGAAAGTCGGGAAATATTTTCACGATAAACAAAATTAAAAGCCTCATCGTTTGCAACCGCTATTTTTAACTGATGAGAGAAAGTCATCGGTTCTGCCAGATCTATCGCAACAAAAGCATCATAATGGCATAGATCCAGCAAACTATCAATATTTACATTCTGCTCAACCAATTCGGCAGCCCTTTCTGCAAATTCACTCATCGCATTTTTTTCTGTCAATGTAAGCCCCAAATGACGTGAAGGAATGCATAAGCCAGTAGTCTGAGGCAAATAGCCTAAACACTCAATACCCACATCACGACAAGCCTCTTCCAAATGAATAAAATGAGATGATGATGAAACTTGATTAAATACAACACCTACAATTTTCACATTCGGATTAAAATGTATAAAACCATAAATAAGCGGAGCAACAGAATAGGCTGTAGACTTTGAATTGACTAACAGAACAACTGGAATTTTCAAAGTCTGAGCAATCTGAGCACTACTGCCTTCCGACTTCCTATAACCATCAAATAATCCCATAACACCTTCAGTCACACAGACGTCAGCATCAGAGCCATACTTACTATATAAATAATGTATGTGTTTGTCTGATGCCAACCAACTATCCAAATTCACAGACTGCCTGCCAGATGCAATGGTATGATATTGAGTATCGATATAATCCGGACCACATTTAAATGGCTGAACACAAAGTTGACGCTTTTTCAAAGCTCTCAACAAACCAATCGTAAAGGTTGTTTTTCCACACCCGGAAGCAATAGCACCAATAAGTAAATGTGATATCATTATAAAAATTGCCATTAAAATTTCACAAATATAAAACAAATATCTAACTTTGCCCCTGGTTCGGTGATGCAATTCATATTCATGAATTACATTAAAAGGGAATTCGGTGTATAAGCCGAAGCAGTGCCCGCTACTGTAACACTCACATTTCTAAAAGAGAAGCATCCTAAATGCCACTGTTCTATTACAGAAGAATGGGAAGGCGCTCCTCTCAGAGTGAAGCCAGGAAACCTGCCGCACCTAGCAAATAATATTGTTTTCTCGGGGTCAAGGAAACCAGTTATTAAACTTTTAATTCTTTCAAAGATGAAGACAAGTTTATTCATGACAGCCATTGTCATGTCTGTATGTATGTGTTTCATACACACACTTAAAGGTGAATACTCATGTGCAAATTATGGACATTCATTGAAAAAAATTTTTCTTACAGTATTATACATTTTTGTTAGTTGCATGTTTATCCAGGCCCAGGAAGGAGACTTCCGGGCCATGGATATACAACAAGAAATGAAGGCATCAGACAAATTAGCCATTTTGATGGTTCACTTCGGTACAACACATGACGACACACGTACGCTTACAATTGATGCCATAAATAAAAAAGCACAAGAAACATTTCCAAATATTGAAGTCAGAGAAGCGTATACCTCACGTATAGTTATCCGTAAACTAAAAGAAAGAAATATATTCAAACAGACTCCAGAAGAAGTTTTACTTCAACTCAAACAAGATGGCTATACACATATCCTTGTTCAACCAACTGAATTATTAGACGGTGTAGAAATGAGTTCCATTCAAAAAGAAATCAATAAAACCCAATCATTATTCAAAGAGATTCGTATCGGAAGGCCTCTATTATATAGCGTAAAAGATTTTGAAACAGTAATCAATGCGTTATCCAAAGAGTTTTCATCAGAAGGAGCAACTGTCTTAATTGGACATGGCACTTATAGACCTATAACAGCTTCTTATACAATGCTTGACTATATGCTTAAAGCTAAAGAATTCAACAATGTATATGTAGGGACAGTTGAAGGTTATCCCTCATTCCAAGACATGCTAAAGCTTTTACATAAAGACAAGCAAACAAAAGTCAAACTGATACCATTTATGTTCGTTGCCGGTGAGCATGCTCAAAACGATATGGCAATCAAATGGAAACAGGCACTCGAGAAAGAAGGATTCGAAGTTACTACATTAATAAAAGGACTCGGACAAAATCCAGATGTACAAAATTTATATATCAATCATTTGAAATTTATCAAGGCGAATAAGCCTTTAGACATAGAACAAAAGAAAGCAGAGTATGCAGCCGGGGAAGAAAAACAATAAAACTATCATAGAATATGAATAAATTATTATCAACTATCATTGTAGTCACAGCTATTACGTCCTCAGTAACGGTGACGGCTCAAGAAAAGAAAACTTACACAAATTTCCAAGACACCGTCTTTAATATCAACGAAGTGGAAATAATTGCTCAGCAAAAAAAAGATATTAACGTTACAAAACTAGCCGTTCCAGCAGCTTATCTGCCAATAACCACTAATACACTACCTTCTCAGGTGCTAGTGAACAGAGGCATTCAGAATATTCAAGATGCTGTTCGTTTCCTTCCAGGGGTCAGATACCAAACTTCATATGGAGCGTTCCAACAACTTTCTATTCGTGGCTTTGATCATTCGATTGTTATGGTTGATGGAATTCGCGACGAACGTTCTTCAATTGACAATTCATATCCGTTTATGGACTTGTCGTCTATACAAAGTATCGAACTATTGAAGGGTCCGGCTTCAGTTTTATATGGACAGTCAGCCGTAGGTGGCGTATTGAACATTGTTCGCAAAGCGCCTTCAAGTAAACAAAAAGTGGATGCTTCTGTATCGTATGGCAGTTATTATAATGTACTTACTACCATCGATTTTGGTGGAAAATTGATTGGCCCTCTTAATTATTTAGCTAATTTTCATTATCAGAACAACGATGGTTGGCGAGACAATGCAACTAAGCGATTATCTGGATATTTAGCTATCGGAGGAAAACTAACAAATGCAGACGAAGTTGATTTTCGAGTCGCTGGCAATCACGACTATTATTCAACAGAAATAGGTCTTCCAGACATCATGACAGCTGATATCTATAAAGTATCAGACAACTCAAAATATCTGAATAAAGGCGATTTGCTACCCGGATTGGATAGAGAAAAACGTTATAACAGCGAATCTGATTTTATGTATAACCGTAGTTTTAATACGTCAGCACAATGGAAACACAATTTTAGTGAAGCCGCCAAATTAACAGAAAAAGTTTCATATGCTTATGATGATATTGATTATTTCGGAACTGAAGGCCTTTCATATTTAACAAGTTCAAAACCCGTTTATGACTATTATTACACTTCAGGAACAAAGAAAACATACATTTGCCTAGATTCACTCTATTATGATTTTCCTTTGCGTTTCTCACATATTGCACATACTTACAACAATCAACTAGAGATGAATGGGAAATTCCAAACAGGCAATATCAAACACAATTATATGGGAGGATATTCTTTCATTGCCTTAATTCGTGATTCTTATAGTGGTTATAAGTTGGGCGTTGATGTTACTGGTCCGGGACTTACAGGACATGGAAGTGTTTATCATCCTCACAGCATTGGTTGGATGGATACAAAATTCAGTAAAGTAACTGTACAACGTACATATATGCATGGATTTTATCTGCAGGATTTAGTAGAATTCAACGAAAAATTAAAAGCCTTATTTGCCGGCCGATACGATTTATATCGTTTCAAACGTGCTTCTGGTGTACCGACAATCGATGGCGCACGCAAATATGACGATCCCGATGAAGAGTCATTCAACATTGTCAAAACAAGTGCTTTTACAGGTCGCGTAGGAGTTGTATATCTTCCAATCAAAACATGGTCTATTTATGGTTCCTTTGGAACCTATTTTAAACCGAATCGTACATTCTTCAATGAAAATACTCGCTATATTGATAAGAATGGAAATGAATTCTATCCTAAAGGAGGCGAAGAAGTTTTCAAACCTGAAAAAGGTTCACAGTTAGAAATAGGCACTCGATATGACGTAACTAACAAAATCCAAGCAACCGCCAGTGTATTTTTCATAAATAAATATAATATTACCCGTACCCTAGCCAGCAAAGGCGATGTTATCAATGGCGAGACATTGGACAAGAACGTGATTGGACAAGTTGGTCGTATGGATTCAAGAGGATTTGATTTAGACATCACCTACCGTCCGATCAACGGATTGTCTCTATCAACAGGCTATGCCTATACGGATGCTCAAATTCGCGAAATGGCGGACAATAGCTTCATGAGCAGTGATGCCACGAAAGGACGCCAGTTCCAATATATTCCTAAAAACACGTTTTATGTTTATGGTGATTATGTTGTAACTGAGGGATTTTTGAAGAACTTCGGAATAAACTTTGATGTAACATATCAAGACAAAGTTTATCGAAACTCAACCAATACAACGGCCTTCGATTCATATTGGTTGACCGATGCAGGAATCTCATATAAACTCAAAAACAATATAGGTTTGAGACTGAATATTAATAATCTTTTCGATAAAGAATATTTCAATCAGGCATTAGGAAATCAATATGTTCCAAGTATGCCTCGAAATTTCTTAGCTACGATTACCTATTCCTTATAATACACACAAATGTTGACAAAATTTATGTTTACACTTCACAGGATACTGGGCACATTACTCAGTGTCCTGTTTTTCATCTGGTTCGTATCAGGAATCGTAATGATTTATCATCAGTTCCCTTCTGCAAACCATGATGAAAAAATGGTAAAACAAGAGACTTTACTTTCGAACTTGCCTTCAATCGAATCAATAGAGAAACGTCTTCCAACAAATGCAAAAATCAAACAAATCCGTCTAAGCAATAATCTCGGACAATCTGTCTTTGAAATTGTTGCAGGAGAAGATACAATCAAACTGCCAGCAGACAGCACACAACAACTAGCGATTATTGACGGTTTATATATCCGTAAAGCTGCTGAACAATGGTGTAGCTCTCCTGTCGCATGCATTGACACATTATATGATCTTGAACAATGGATCCCGTTTGGACGACTCCGAAACGATCTTCCAATTTACAAATTCCATTTTGCAGACAAAGCATTAACGCAAGTTTATGTCTCTTCGCATAGTGGTGAAGTATTACAATGTACAAACCGCCATGAACGTATTTGGGCCTGGGTTGGAGCCATACCACATTGGGTTTATTTTACAAGATTAAGGCAAGATGTAGAGCTATGGAAAAAAACGATCCGTTGGTTAGCCGGAATCGGTTCAATTATGGTAATCGACGGCTTGTATATCGGTATATATACCTGCATAAATTCGCGCAAAAAAAACACGAAATATTCTCCCTACAAAAACAAATGGTACTATTGGCATCATATTATGGGATTATTCTTCGGACTATTTGCACTAACATGGGCTTTCAGTGGAATGATGTCGCTAACAGATACGCCACAATGGCTTGGCAAAGAGCATGTCAAACATAACATAAAAAGATTTATGCAAAAAGAAGCACCATCTCCGGAAAGTTTTCAAATTGATTATAGGGATTTGATAAGCGCCTATAATGGAACCGTAACGTCTGTAGAATGGAGCCATTTTCATCATATACCTGTTTACAAAGTGGAATGTGGCGTGCAGAAATTATACATAGACGCATCATCAAAAAAGATAAGACCTCTTAATCTAACCAAGAGACAAGCAATAGAGGCAGTAAATATCATCAACAATAAACCAATACAACAAGTCACTTGGTTAACCGATTATGATACTTATTACACAAAGAATAAAAAACAATTGCAAAGTCTTCCTGTCTGGAGAATTAATATCAATGATGCCGATCACTCATGCTATTACATCAATCCTAAAACAGGTTCAATACGTGATTACAATACACATCGGCGTTGGGGATTCTGGATATATCAAGGATTACATGGGTTGAACTTCAAATGGCTTGTAGCACACCACATATTATGGACAATTGTCATGTGGGTTTTGTTATTAGGGGGAAGTATACTCTCTTTTACAGGAATTATACTTGGTATTAAATACATTATAAGACTGTTCAAAAGAAATACAAAGTCTCGAGACCGACATTATAACAGAAATCATGAATAAATATATTATAAATATACTCGCATCAGATTTGAGTCCTCCAAGAGTTCTCAAAATTATCCGTGAAATAAATCTTATCTGAAAATTTCACATTAAAGTTTTACTCATATAAAACAATTATCTACCTTTGTGCTCGGTTCGGTGATGCTTTTCATATTCATGAATCGCATTAAAAGGGAATTCGGTGTATAAACCGAAGCAGTGCCCGCTACTGTAACACTCACATTTTTAAAAGAGAAGTATCCTAAATGCCACTGTTCTATTTCAGAAGAATGGGAAGGCACTCCTCTCAGAGTGAAGCCAGGAAACCTGCCGCACCTAGCAAATAATATTGTTTTCTCGGGGTCAAGAAAACTGGTTATTAAACTTCTAATCTTTTCGTAAATGAGGACAGGTTTATCCATGACTGCCAATGTCATGTTGTGTCATATGTGTTTTATTTCAAGAGTGGATATCATATTTTCAAAGTGGAAAACATCACCTCTTTTCCTACATGTCTTTAGAATTCTTTTTATAGTTGGATTCTTCTTTTTGAGTCATATTGCAAGTATAACAGCTCAAAACAAATTCATGATTTCCGGGTCTGTAACTGATGTCGACAAACAACCAATAGTTATGGCAACAGTAGCTATTGAGAACACAACAAAAGGGACATATACCGACAATGCTGGGAAGTATATGCTAGAACTACCAAAAGGCAAATACATGCTATCCATATCATCCATAGGATTCAAAACGATTAAGAAAGAATTCTACTTGGCAAGCAATCAAAAACTAAATTTCACACTTGAAGAAAATGCTGTCAATTTAAAGACAGTAGAAGTATATGCTAAAACAAAGACACAGCAAATCAAAGAAGGAGCCTTTACAACCAATGCATTGGATATAAAACCCATAGCAAACAGTGTGTACAACATAAGCACAATGGTCAACAGAACAACTGGCGTTAAGATTCGAGAAGAAGGAGGAATAGGATCTGATTTCGAACTTTCAATCAATGGAATGTCAGGAAATTCAATCAGATATTTTATTGATGGAATACCGTTAAGTACAAAAGGTTCGGACATTAATCTGTCAAATATCCCAGTAAATATCATAGACAGAATTGAAATATATAAAGGTGTCGTACCAGCAAGTCTTGGAGCTGATGCCTTGGGAGGTGCAATCAACATTATTACCAAGCAAAATAATAAGAATTATCTGGATATTTCTTACGGCATAGGTTCTTTCAATACCCATCAATTTGATTTAAACGCACAATATTCCGATAAAAAGACAGGAATCATCATTCGACCAACTATTGGTTTCAATTATTCCAAAAACAATTATACAATGAAAGATATTGAACTTTGGGATGAAACAACTAACAAGTTTATCAACGTAAACCGTAAACGATTCCACGATGATTATAAATCTATTTTATCTCAAATAGAAGCAGGAGTTATAAATCGCACATGGACTGATGCTTTCTTTGTTTCTGGCTCATATTCAACAATAGACAAACAACTTCAAACAGGAAATATACAAAGTATTGTTTATGGAAAGGCTAAACGAGAATCCGACGCATGGAATATTACAGCAAGGTATTCTAAAAGAAATTTTATTGTTAATAAACTGAACCTAAATACATCTGTATCCCAAACATGGGACTATTCGTTAACAATAGATACGGCTTACAGAAAATATAAATGGGATGGAACATATATTGAATCAAATCGAAATGAAATCACAGGACGCGGAAAAAGTATGCGCCATTATAAAAGGCCTTTGACTATCGCACGGGCAAATCTCGATTATGCGTTAAACAATCATCATTCATTGAACCTCAATTATATGCTGAATCGAACAGGAAACAAACGATATGATGATGTTGATACAGACTTTGAACCGTCTAACGACGTTTTAAGCAAACATATTCTTGGTCTATCTTATAATCAAGTATTTTTCGATGGACGTCTTTGCAATACCTTCTTCATTAAAGACTATATTAACCGACTCAGAATAGAACAACATGATATATCCTGGATAACAGGTTCTGGGTCTGATATAAAAAAGACGACCAAAAACTATATCGGCTACGGAGCTGGTTCCAAATATAGTTTTTGGAAAGTTTTTTCTATTAAGGCTTCACTCGAACATAGTGTCAGACTTCCTTTAGCTCGAGAACTCCTGGGAAATGGAACCACTGTCTATGCAAACGTGAATATCAAACCAGAAAACAGTAATAATTATAACCTGGGGGCGTTTGGAACCATACATTTCGATTCCGGTCACCAACTCTATTATGAAACAAATGCCTTTTACAGAAATGTTAAGGACTATATCCATCTTGTTATTTCGCAAGCTGAAGGGATGAGTCAATACGACAATGTAGCAAACGTTGATGTAAAAGGGATTGAAGGAGAAATTCAATATTCATACAACAATGTCTTTCATCTGATTGCCAACTGCAGCTATCAAGATGCACGCAGCAAAACAAAATACTATGCCGACGGCTCTCCGATGATCACCTATAATAATAAGATACCAAATCGGCCGTGGCTATTTAGTAATCTTGAACTTAGTTATGCCAAACATAATCTTTTTGCAAAAAACAGCACATTTAATGTAAGATACAATTTTGATTATGTACACTGGTTCTACCTGACTTGGGAAGGGTATGGAACTTTAAAGAGTAAGTCTCGTATTCCAGCTCAATATTCGCAAGATATAACCATTTCGCAATCGTTCAAAAAGGAGAAATATAACATATCAGTATCCTGCAATAATATTTTTGACCGGAAAATATATGACAACTATATGTTGCAGAAGCCCGGTCGTACATTCTTCTGCAAATTCAGACTATTCATCAATTAATTATTATAAAATGAAAACGTTAAAATTCTATTGCTGGGCATTATTCTTAGTGCTAACCAGCATTTCTTTCACTGCTTGTAGTAAAGACGATGATCCCAAAGATGTAGATCCAGATCCATTAGTCGAATCCCATTTTGATATATGGGTTTCTATTGGATCAAACTCAGGTATGGGATCAGATAATACACAACTCGTAAAAAACATCAAATCTTTAGAAGAGCAATCACAGATTGATTTCAAAAACAGTGGCACTGATGTAACATCAAAATTATATCAGGAATCCATCATCAAAGGACAATATTACTATCAGATTCCTAAAGAAAAGGATCGCTTTGGCAAATACCAAATCGTTGATGGCAAGATAACTACAGTAGCAGAAATACCGTTTGTAAAGAACACTTTAAAAGATCGTCGATATACACATGCTTGGGTAAACGATACAACATTAGTACTCATAGGATCTAATGGTAAATCCGACAAAATTCTTTGGATACGTGTCAATACTGACCAAATGAAAATTGTGAGCGAAGGAGAGCTCAATTTGCCTGCTCCTGCCACAGGAGATACCTATAATACATCAGGAATAGCACGATTCAATGATGGAAGAATAATTTATGCCTTCGTATATAGTAAGGTTAAAACCAGTTTCAATGTTGCATTTATCAACCCCAAAGACATGTCTACAGAGAAAGTTGTCAATGAAAATCGTGCCGAATTCATGGCTGGGACAGCTTATGGAGAACTCCTTCAAAACAAGACCTTCGTTACACCTAGCGGTGATTACTATCTGGCATGCAATAGTGTTGTAACAGGCGCTAAGAGCAATACTCAGCAACATGGCACACTACTCCGTATCAAAAAAGGTACAATCACATTCGACGCAAGCTACAAAGGTTACAATTATGCGAAAGGTAAAATTGTAACTGTAGATTGCCTAAACGACAGCAAGGCATTATTATATATTCAGGATCCTGAACATACAGGAGCCGCAGGTTGGGGCAGCGACTACAACTGTTACTATGCAATCCTAGACTTAAATACTGACAAACTGGAAGAAATAAAATACAACGGAGCAGTACTACCATATAGTGCAGGCACATTTTCACAACGCTCTATGGTATTTGGCAATAAAGCTTATATCGGTGTCAATCCTAAAAACTCAGATCCGTGCATATATATTTATGATATCAAAACAGGAGCAGTCACGAAAGGTCTGAGCATCACGAAGGGATATTTATTTGATCGTATTGTGACATTAAAAGACTAATATAAAAACAGATTCATGCAATGAAGAAGTTAAAGAGTTTCGTATTTTCCATTCACAGAGTGTTGGGAACAGTTATATGCTTGTTCTTTTTCATGTGGTTCGTATCAGGATTGGTATTGATATATCATCATTTTCCTGATATTACTGATGAGCAAAAGTATGAGAAGGCGGAATCTTTACCTTCTTTATTACCTGATCTGCACAATATATTAGCTTATCATCAAATAGAAGAAGGAAAAGTAAAAAGCCTTAGCATCAAAAGCTTTCAAGGACAATCTCTTTTTTCGATCAAGACAAAAGACAGTACATATTTATTTTGCGCTGACACAACACAAGATGTTTTTCCAATAACCAGCAAGACTATCGATAACGTTGTGAAAAGTTGGGTTAATGCACCCATAACCAAAATAGATACCATATACCAACGTGATCAATGGATCATGTATTCAAGCTATATGCATAAAATGCCTATGTATAAATACTATTTTAATGATGCCGAGAAACACCAATTATATATATCAACCAAAACCGCAGAAGTTCAGCAGATGACTGATAAACATCAACGTTTATGGGCTTGGATTGGATCAATTCCTCACAAATTTTACATACCTGCCATCCGAAAAAATGCCGACAACTGGATTAAACTCATACAAACTGCCGGAATTATTGCATTACTAGCAGCTTTATCCGGAATCTATGTCGGAGCAGATGTGCTGTATAGACAATATAAAAAAAGAAGAGAACTGAAAAGCCCTTATAAAATGTTCGAATATAAATGGCATCATATATTAGGTCTAATCTTTGGAATATTTATGGTTACATTTGCCTTTAGCGGGACGATGGCACTTCAAAAAATTCCACAATGGGTAATCAAAACTCATGGCTATTATCGCGTAAAAGATTCACAAATGAGAGGAAGCCATTTAAATCTGGCAAATTTTATAACCGACTACCGCACTATTCTTGCACAATATCCGAATGTAAAAAGAATCAAATGGACGCATTTCCAAGATACGCCTGTATACGACATTATCGCCAACAATGAACGAATATGTATTGATGCATCTTCTGTTGAACCCAAAGAACTGTTTCTATCTTCAGAAAACATTGGAAAGGCCATTCATAAATTACACAAAAAAGAAGTATACAAAATCTCTCTTATCAATGAATATGAAGAATATTACATATCAAAATGGTCAAAATTACCTCTACCTGCTTATAAAGTAACGATTAAAAATGACGATCATAGTTGTTATTACATTGATCCAAAGACAGGAGACTTCAAATATCTCAATAAAAGTAAGGAAGCAAAGAAATGGATATTCAGTGGCCTGCATTATTTAAATATTAAATGGTTGCTTTTGCATCCTATACTATGGACTATTGCCATATGGACCCTGTGTCTTGGTGGTGCGTCTGTTTCCTTTACAGGAATATGGTTGGGTATCAAGTATATCATTAGAAAAACCAAAAGAAAACAACAAATATCATACACTAGAAAATCATGAACAAAGCTCAAATAAGCGTAATAGGAATTGGCCCCGGTTCGCCGGAAGATATAACACCTGCAGCATTGGACGCAATGAAAAGATGCGACGTCGTAATTGGATATCGTTATTACTTTCAGTTCATCCAATCTTTCCTTCAGCCTGGAACAGATTGCATCGATACCGGGATGAAACGAGAAAAAGCACGTGCCGAGCAGGCATTTGATCTGGCAGAACAAGGTAAATCCGTATGCGTTATAAGTTCAGGCGACGCCGGCATCTATGGCATGGTTCCACTGATATATGAGATGAAGCGCGAACGAAACAGCGGTGTCGAGATTAATGTAATTCCAGGAATCAGCGCCTTTCAAAAGGCCGCTGCACTACTAGGTGCACCGATGGGACATGATTTCTGCGTTATCTCGCTTTCTGATCTGATGACACCCTGGGCACGCATTGAGAAACGGATTATGGCTGCCGCGCAGGCCGACTTTGTTACTGCCGTATACAACCCGAAAAGCGAGGAACGCTATTGGCAACTCTACAGACTGAAGGAGATATTCCTCCAGGAACGTTCTGCAGAAACGCCTGTAGGTTTCGTACGTCAAGCAGGGCGTGAAGAACAGACTGTCACGACAACTTCGTTGGGATTGTTTGACCCTGAACAGATTGATATGTTTACCGTGGTCATCATTGGAAACTCGCAATCCTACATTTCAGATAATAAATTCATTACTCCCCGCGGATATTACAAAGATGAGGAAAATACGGATGCCGGCATTGGACAAGACATCATGATTCACAGTTTCAGGGCCATTGAAAAGGAACTCAAACATCCCGATATTGCTCTCGACAAGAAGTGGGCACTACTACATGCTATCCATACAACTGCCGACTTTGAGATGGAGAATCTGCTGAAGATAGACGACAATGCCGTAAGTTTATTGTATGAAAAGATAAGTAATGGAACGATAAAAAGCATAATCACCGACGTAACTATGGCTGCAGCAGGTATTCGCAAAGGAGCATTACAACGTCTGAACGTGAAGGTCAAGTGTTATCTTCCTGATGAACGCACAGGCGCATTAGCGACAGAGAAAAACATCACTCGTACACAGGCAGGAATACGTCTGGCCGTAGAAGAGCATCCCGATGCCTTGTACGTTTTTGGCAATGCTCCAACGGCACTGATGGAATTATGCAGTCTGATCCGCAAAAAGAAAGCTAATCCGGCAGGAATTATTGCTGCACCGGTTGGATTCGTGCATGTGTGCGAAAGCAAACATATGGTCAAACCTTTTACAGATATACCCAAACTGATTATCGAAGGGCGAAAAGGCGGAAGCAACCTTGCAGCGACACTTGTCAATGCCATATTATGCCTTAATGATGCGGCGCTGTTGCGGCCGGGACGCGATGTATAAAACAATGAGATTATGCAAAAATTTTATGTGATAGGATTGAGCGATAGCAGGCATCAATATTTTGTGCCGGAAGTGGTATCGCTGATTGCCAAAGGAAAAATATTCTCCGGTGGGAAAAGGCATCATGAAATCGTAGCCTCCCTCCTTCCCGAGCAAGCGACATGGATTGATATCACTGTTCCGCTTAGTGATGTATTCCTGCAATACAGAAATCATCAAGAAATTATTGTCTTTGCTTCGGGTGATCCATTGTTTTACGGATTCGCCAACACCATCCGCAGAGAACTACCTGAAGCCGAAATCAGGCTGCTGCCTACTTTTAACTCGTTGCAAACATTAGCCCACCGGCTGCTAATCCCGTATCAGCAAATGCGCAACGTTTCGCTGACCGGAAGAGACTGGGATGTGTTCGATGAGGCACTCATCAGAGGAGAATCATTGATTGGCGCACTGACCGATCGCGAAAAAACACCCGCAACGATTGCTGCCAGAATGCTTGAATTTGGATACAACAACTACCATATATATATAGGTGAAGCATTGGGAAATGACGAGGAAGAAAACATCTACAGCATGACATTGGAAGAAGCGAGCAAGAGCAAATTCAACTTTCCCAACTGCCTGCTGCTCAAAAAAACATGTCTACGTAAGCATCCCTTTGGTATTCCGGAAAAAGATTTCAATTTGCTCAACGGACGCAGCAAAATGATTACCAAAATGCCGATAAGACTAACCTCCTTGAGCATGCTTGAGCTTAGCGACAAGCATTCGTTCTGGGATATAGGCTTCTGCACAGGCTCAGTCTCCATCGAGGCGAAACTGCAATTTCCATTTCTGAAAGTTACCTCCTTCGAACGTAGAGCAGAATGCGCAGAATTGATGAAACAGAACTGCCGCAAGTTTGGCTCACCTGGAATCACACCAGTGATTGACGATTTCCTGACAGCAGATATAAGCAAACTTCCCGCTCCCGACGCCATCTTCATCGGAGGACATGGCGGACAACTGGCGGAGATGATGCAGCGAATTGATCAGGTGTTGTTGCCCGGCGGAGTGATCGTATTCAACTCCGTATCCAATGAAAGCCAAAAGCTTTTTTGTGAAAGCATACAGAAAATTCATCGGCAAGTGACAAATTGCGTACATATTGCCGTTGATCTGTTTAATCCAATTGAAATAATACAAGCAAAATGAAGAGAACAGCTATAATATTAGTTTCAGAGGTAGCCTTACCGATGGCCGTAACCCTGCAACAAGAACTGACAGACGCCGATATTTACACTAAGAATGAACTGAAAGGCTGTACAACAATTTCTTCTTACAGTCGATTCATGAACGAACATTTTCATGAGCTTACCAACATTGTGTTTATCGGAGCAATGGGAATTTGCGTCCGTAGCATTGCCGGATGTATCCACAACAAATATGCAGATCCGGCCGTTGTATGCATTGACAGCACAGGCAAATATGCCATCTCGGTTTTGTCAGGTCATTTAGGCGGTGCAAATGATTTAGCTCGTCGCGTTGCAGCCATAACCGGTGGAGAAGCTGTTGTCACAACACAAAGCGATAACACCGAACTCTGGGCGCTCGATTTGCTGGCCGGGCAATTCGGTTGGAAAATTGCAGTTAAACCTACCGAGATGAACCGACTGATCTTCCTTTTTGTCAATCAGAAAGCTACTGCATTGCTTTTGGATATCAAAGACAAAGGAACTGATTATCTGGAACGAAGCCTTCCCAAGCACGTCAAAATCTTCTATCATTACAAAGATATTCCTCAAAAAGAATTTGCACTTCTGATTGCCGTTACGCCATTTATCTATGAATCGGAAATTCCAATGTTATGTTTCCGACCGGCCGTTCTACATATGGGTGTCGGTTGCCGCAAACAATGTAATCCGGAAGGCGTAGCAGAATATATTGAAAAGAACATGCGCGATAACAAACTTTGCCCACTCTCATTGGCTTCCATAGACACGATAATGCTGAAGAAAGATGAACCGCTGCTGGCAGCATTGCATGAAAAGTGGCCTACGACCAAGCAAAACATCTATGCTACCGAAGAGCTCAAAGACATCGTTGTGCCGAATCCTTCCGAAAAAGCCTTTGCCATCACCGGTCTTTACGGCGTAGCCGAAAGCACTGCGCTAAAAAGCAGCGACAATGGCCCATTGTTAGTGGAGAAACAGAAAGGATTACTCACGGTAGACAGTCATTTTACCTTTGCCATCGCCATGAGCGCTACGGCGTACAGACATGGACATGTAGAGATTGTTGGCGCCGGACCGGGTGATCCTGAACTCGTCTCCGTACGTGGTAAAAGGATGCTGGAGGAAGCTGACCTGATACTATATGCAGGCAGTCTCGTTCCGCGTGAACTGACTTTCTATGCCAAACCCGGTGCCACAGTACGCAGTTCGGCAGGAATGACCTTGGAAGAGCAGTTCGCACTTATGGAAAAGTATTACGACAAAGGATTGTTCGTGGTGCGGCTGCATACGGGCGATCCTTGTATCTATGGTGCTATAGAAGAGCAAATGGCATTCTTCGATACATACAAAATGAGCTATCACATCACACCCGGAATCTCTTCTTTTCAAGCTGCTGCCGCCGAACTGAAATCGCAGTTTACGATTCCGGAACGAGTGCAGACAATCATCCTGACCAGAGGTGAAGGACGCACGCCTATGCCTGAAAAAGAAAAACTACATCTGCTGGCAAAATCGCAAAGCACGATGTGCATCTATCTGAGTGCCGCCATCGTCGATGAAGTGCAAGCCGAACTACTTCAGTCGTATCCACCCGAAACGCCAGTTGCTGCCTGCTACAAGCTGACATGGAAAGAACAGCACATCTATCGAGGGAAACTGAAAGATCTGGCAAATATCGTCAAGGAAAATCATCTGACGCTAACCACACTGCTCGTAGTTGGCGATGCTATTGATAATCGTGAAGGCGTCTCACATCTGTACGCTAGCAACTTCAAACATCTGTTCCGCCCATGATACTGATTCTAGGTGGTACAACGGAAGGAAGAGCAGCTGTAAAAACGATTGACGAAGCCGGCACACCCTACTTCTACTCGACGAAGGAAAATCTGCAGCAGGTGGAATGTTTACATGGCAAGCGACTCACCGGAGGCATGACAATCGAAGATATGACCGACTTCTGCAAGCAGAACAAAATTCGTTTGCTGATTGATGCAGCTCATCCCTTTGCTGAACAGCTGCATCAGACAGTGGCCGTAGTAGCCAAATGCCTCTCGTTGCCTGTAGTCAGATATGAGCGAAGCTATCCGCCTAGAAATAAAGCTGTTATTTGGTGTAACAACTATGAAGATGCCATCCGAAAACTCGAAACCGATGGCATCACGAACCTGTTGGCTCTCACCGGCGTAAAGACGATCGATAAACTACGCGCGTATTGGAAAAAGCATTACTGTATCTTTCGTATTCTCGAACGCCCGGAGTCAATTCAATTGGCTAATGAGCAGGAATTTCCAACAAAGCAGCTCGTATTTTATCATCCCGATGAAGATGAGCGCTTGTTCAAATGCCTAAAGCCTGAAGCCATACTTACGAAAGAGAGCGGCGAAACAGGCGGATTTATAAGCAAGGTGAAGACAGCACAGAAAATGCACATTCCCATCTATGCAGTGAAACGCCCGCCGATGCCACAAACCTTTATAGCTGTCACAGGAGCATACGGTTTAAGGAAACAGATCGAACATTTTGTACCCGGCTTTTACCCGCTACGTAGCGGATACACTACAGGTTCATGCGCAACTGCTGCAGCCAAAGCGGCACTACTGGCATTAATTTTACACGAAGAGCAGCACGAAGTGTCCTTTTTTCTGCCTGATGGCGAAGAAATGACATTACCTATTACACAAACAGTGATAAGCAACAACGCTGCAACAGCAACGGTTATCAAAGACGCCGGTGACGATCCGGATGTAACACATGGGCGTGCCATCGTTGTCACGATTGCCTACAGTCAGTACGACGGAATACACTTCTTGCAGGGCGAAGGCGTCGGTCGCGTCACTCTTCCGGGCCTCGGTCTTGAAGTAGGCGGTCCGGCCATCAACAAGACACCAAGAAAAATGATCATCGACGAGCTGACGGCACTGAGCAGTAAAGGGCTCGATGTAACCATCTCGGTTCCAGGTGGTGAAGAAATAGCTAAAAAGACATTCAATCAGAAGCTGGGCGTCGTAGGCGGCATCTCAATTATCGGCACTTCGGGAATAGTCAGCCCTTTTTCATCGCAAGCATTTATAGATGCAATACACAAGGAGGTAGAAGTGGCTGTAGCTATTGGAACGCCGCGTTTAGTTATCAACTCGGGCGCCAAAAGCGAACGGATTGTGAAAAAACTCTATCCTGAACTTCCACCACAGGCTTTTGTACACTATGGTAACTGCATCGGTGATACGCTAAAGATTGCCGACGAGTTAAATATCTCGGCAGTCACCTTGGGAATCATGATTGGCAAAGCTGTAAAGCTGGCAGAGGGTCATCTCGATACACACAGCAAGAATGTCGTCATGAATAAAGCATTCCTACAACAGGTTGCTGAAGAATGCGGATGCAGTGCCGCAGCCGGAAAAGTAATCAACAGAATTACATTGGCACGCGAACTATGGACTGAATTGACCAATGATGATGCTCATCGTTTCTTTACTGCCATCATCAGCCATTGCATGAAACACTGCGCCCCACTCTTACCCAAGGGTCAACTCAATATCATTCTAATCGATGAAGAAGGCCATATTATTGGCGGAAAGTGATAGGAAGGATGAAAAACAACACATAAAACAAAATTATAATCAGAATCTATTGGTATATCAAAAAGAGTTCATTACCTTTACCGCAAATCAAAATAATTAAATATAACTAGACTATGATGACAATTGATTTAATTTCAAACCTGAGTTATGAATATCGTAGACAAAAAATGCCAACAGAAGATTCATACCTAAAATTTTCCTTTAAAGAGAGATAGAATACTCGTCTTACAACCGGCACAACTTGTGCCAACATAAAATCAAGCAGAAACATCTCGGCACAAGTTGTGCCGGAATAAAATCACGCGAAAATGCTCCGGTACATGTTGTGCAAGCATAAAATCAGACGAGAATATCCATGCGCAGGTTATACCAGCATAAAATCACTTATATATGTCCCGGCACGAGTTGTGCTGAAATAAAATCGCTCAGAAATATCCCGGCACGAATTGTGCCGGCATAAAAATAATAGTATTAACTAAATTAAAAGAATTATGGAGAAAATGAAAGAGTTTAGCAACACAAGTTGCTCAGGGTACAATCTTGCATTACATGCAAAGATGCATTCCAATATCTATGAAACGGTAATTCCCAAAGATCTTACCAAATTAAACATTCCAAAAGTATTGACCGATGAGTATAAGAACTGCATTGATAAGGAAATAGAACTGAATAGACAGTCGCAAGCTAGCGTTATTACGTCAAAGCTGAATAAAATCGACCCATTACGCGACGCCGATATAAGTTATATCTTACAAATAACTAAAGCCGGACTTCTTTCCCCTATAGCTTCACATCGCGAAGCTGCGGCTAAGCTTGAAGTTATTACCCGTCCATATATCGACATAAAAAAGAAAACGTTCGAACAGAAAACATTACTTATCAATGGTATGATTCATGATTTGGATAGTGATGAAATGAAGAAATACCTCAAGGTATTATCTCTTGATGAAGCAATGAATGATTTGAAAAAGTATAATGATCAATTTAATGAATTGCTTATACAAAGAACGAAAGAAAAGTCAGTCAACAAAACAGAAAATTCACACATAATACGTCCGCGTACGGATGCGGTATTCAAACGCATACGCGAACTGATATATGCATCACAGATACTGACATCAAATGAGGCTGACATGAAAATGATTGGTGAACTTATTGATCATATTAATGAATTTCTGGCCAAGGCTAAAACAGAATACAATCAAACGAGACCAAGACCAAAAAAAAGTACAGACGAAAAGAAAACGGACGATACAACAAATAAGGATGATTCAACAAAACCATCGGATAATCCTGATTCCAAAGAGAATCCGGACTCGTCAGAAAATCCAGAAGAATTGAAAACAGTTGCTTTGACAACTGATATTAATACTAAAACAGAAGATACGACAAAATCAGATACCACTGCAAAGGAAACAAGCACAAAAAAGAAACGTAAAGCGCCGTATCGTCTGTACGAAAGACCTGCCGACATCATTGACAGCAGTAGCGGAGGAGGTAGTGATGAAAAACCCGGAGGATTGTAAACATTTAAACTACGCAATAGAAATCTAATACTGAAAATCACAAACAAGGCAGCTCAAAATGAGCTGCCTTTTATTTAATATATTAATAATACTATTTTACAACACGTGATCTAACAATTCCTCAATCGTATTTGCCCAAATGGGATGTCTATCGGCGGAATGAATGATGAATCCGGTAGTTTTCAGATCGCCGGTTTCAATAAAAATATCAGATTGTACGTCTCGATTGGCCAAAATGCCATTACGTTGCAATGCTTTGCGCACCATAGCATAACGATTGCCATGCCCTACAAGGCGAATCTGCTTTTTAAACTCATTATCGATACGAAATAGCCCACTCTCCATATCAAAGACGATTCCCTTGCGCGAAAAAAAATGACTCAAGCTACCATTGATGGCCAAATCTTCGGGTGTACCGGAAGTAACACCTGTTTCTCTATCCATAAGCCATATCTTATCGGCAATTTGTAAAGCCAGTTCCAAATCGTGGGTCGACATGAATATTGTTTTATTAATTGTGAAGGCCAAACGATGAAGCAACTGCATAATCTCCACCTTGCTAGGAAAATCGAGAAACGCTGTAGGCTCATCCAGAAAGATAACAGGTGTTTGTTGAGCTAGAGCCTTCGCAATCATCACTTTTTGACGCTCTCCATCACTCAAGGTATGTACCATTCGATATTTCAGTTCCTCAATTTTTACTAGTGCCAACGAATCATCTACAATCTTTCGGTCATCTTTGCTCAAGTTTCCCCAAAAACCTGTGTAAGGACTGCGCCCCATGTCAACGAGTTCCTCAACCGTCATATTACGAAGCGTAAAGCGCTCTGTCAGCACCACGCCGATAACCTTAGAAAGTTGACGGTCGGAATAATCGGTAAGAGATTTACCTTGAATCACAATCTTTCCATCCAAAGGTGGTAAAAATGCCGACAGTGTACGAAGTAATGTAGATTTGCCCACGCCGTTTGTACCCAACAAACACGTTAGTTCACCACTATTAATCGTTGCATTGATATGATGCGCCACTTCATGGATTTTTTTCTTACTTCGATAACCTGTTGATAAGTCGTTTATATGGATAGTAGCCTGCTTCATCATTCGTTAATTTCCTCCTTACGTTTATTGAACAAAACTGACACAACGACCGGCGCACCAACCAATGCAGTAACAGAATTGACAGGTAAAGCACCTTCAAATCCGGGCATACGGGCAATCAGATTGCACGCCAAGGCCAATGCAGCACCAACCAGACAGGAAGCAGGCATCAGAATCCGATGATCCGAAGTATGGAATATTCCGCGACATAGATGAGGAACCGCCAAACCAAGAAAGATAATCGGTCCACAATAGGCTGTGACAATAGCTACCAACACGCCTGCACAAGTAATGACAAGCAATCGGGCCCGCTTGATGTTCAGCCCCAGATTACGGGCATAGGCATCGCCGAGCAATAAGAGATTGAGTGTTTTTATGAGCAGAAATGAAAGCGGAATCAATACGGCCATGATCAAAACAAAGAAAAATATCTGATTGCCTGATACGCGCGAGAAACTACCCAAACCCCATATTACATACGCACGGATATCTTCCTCAACACTGAAAAATTTCATCACGCCGATGATGGCATTGGCTACGTAACCGATCATCACACCAATAATCAGCAGCGTCACATTACCCCTCACCTTCTGCGATATGAAAACGATGATAGCCATCACCGACATTGCACCAATAATAGCACCGATAGTTAAGGCTATCTCTCCAACAATACCCATGTTGCTCAATGCCATACCGGCAAGATTTCCAGATAATAGAATAACGAAGGCCACTCCCAAGCTAGCCCCCGAACTAATACCCAATACCGAAGGACCTGCCAGCGGATTACGAAACACGGTCTGCATTTGCAAACCGCTAATTGACAAACCTGCACCTGCCACAAGCGAAATCAAAGCCTGGGGCATGCGCGACTTCCAAACTATATTATGCCATATTTCATTTTCATCTGCCTGGACAAATAAAATATTCCATATCGACTTAACCGGAATAGAAATTGTTCCTAACACTAAATTAAGAATGAACAGCAGTATGATTGATATGGCAATCAATAGCATATAGAACGAGACCGATCTTCTCATCCACCAATTTTATTTAAGTAATTCATAAAACACAGGTTTATAATCAGGCAATAACTCCGGATGGAAGGCTTTAATCAGGTCGGCAAGCACCACTTCCGGTTCTATCGGCATACTCTCATAAAACGGCTTCTTATCCATATTGCAATATACAACGCCTTTATGTTTGTATGCTTTGAAATCTGCATAACGAGCATCCTCCGCCTTCAGTGCATCGTAAGAAAAATCGCCTTCGAAACTATTCACGATGCGCCAGTAATCAGCATTGGCTGCCTGACTGTATACCTTCTCGAAATCAAGTGTCACACCACCCGATCGCTGATCGTCTTTCATAAAATAATCCGCACCTGCATCCTCAAACAGTTGTGCCAGGAAACTCTTTCCACCAACAGCATACCAATTGCCTCCACGCTGTTCACCGCTGAATACTACCGGACGCTTTTTAATATTTTGGGTCAATGCCTTAAGATCGTTGTAACGTTTTTCGATAGCCTCGAACTGCTTATTTGCTTCATCTTCTTTTCCAATCAGCAATCCGACAAACTTTATCCACTCGGCTTGCCCAAGCGGCGTCATTTCCTTATAGCCCAAATGTGGAATTAAAGGAATATCGATGTCTTTCATGGCATCATAACCGCCACGTTTAAATGGAGATATAAGAATGACATCCGGATTAATGGCTATCACGACCTCGCTGTCAAAGTTTCCTTCCATCCCAATCTTGTGAATTTTACCTTCTGCGATACGTTTTTTTACATCCGCATTAAAAAGATGTCGTGCACTGGTCATACCTGTAACAAACTGCAAGGCGTCAAGCTTGATAAAATTTGACAACTGCAATGATGTCATACATACTACTTTTTTTACAGGGACCTCAATTCTAGTATAACCGGAAGGAATCTTATCAGCCTTCTTTCCTCTTAAGACTAAGGCAAAATGGAACGTGCGTCCCTCTTCCCTTTGTGGATCCTGTATATCCAGCAGACAAATGTTTCCCTTATAGGTCACTTTATATCCTTCAGCATATTTAGGAACGACCTTCACTGCAAACGAATGCGACGACACAGAATCATTTTCATCATCTCCCTGTTTGCCTTTCTGTTGACAAGCTGCCATGACAAATAAAGCCATAGCGCATACGACAAATACAAGCTTTTTCATATCTTGAATCATTAATAATTATACGTTTTTAAAACGCAAGACTATATACGGAGAGCAGTAATAAAATGGATCTGACGATTCGTCCTATCGCTTTTCACCCGAAAGCCTTGAATAATCAATGCATAAAGGCAGGTCTTCTGACTTGTTCAATTACAACGCCTTCCCGGCCATAAAGCCAGTGGCAAAGATTGTTGCAATTGCTACCGCTTATAATAAGCAGAGCTATGAACTTACAGCTACGGGGATAGTTCCTGACTTACACAGGATTCCCTTTTCATTTCTTCCCACGCACGATGGCGGGTCGAAAACCTTTATCGACTGCAAAGATACAGCAAACCGTGAGCAGAACAAAACAAACTTATTTGTTTTTTATGCCGCGGCAAAGGTTATCTTTACTATATGAGCAAAAATAATAACTTATTGGAAAATGTAGAACTTATTTCTCATCCCTTTTTGCGATAGCTAATAACAGCCAACGCGTTAAAGAATAAAGCGAAAAGCGCGATAATACCGAAATAGTTTCCCATATCAGCAAGTGTACTGCCTTTCAAATAGACCATACGCATCACCTCGATAAAATAGCGAAGTGGATTGAAGTTCGTGATATACTGCGCCCAAACAGGCATACTGCTTACGGGCGTAAATAATCCACTGAGCAAGATAAAAATGATAAAAAAGAAGAATGCCGTGAACATTGCCTGCTGTTGTGTGGATGAAACCGAGGAAATCGCTAATCCGAATCCGGTAAAAGCTATCAGATAAACGGCTGCAAACAAATAAATAACGCCTAAATTTCCGACAGGGACCAATCCATAAACAATCCACGCGACGAGTGCTCCGATACTCAAAAGTATAAATCCTATCACCCAAAAAGGAATCAACTTCGATAGCAAAAACAGGGCTTTAGGCACAGGCGTCACATTAATCTGCTCAATCGTTCCCTTCTCCTTTTCGCTCACCACATTGAGTGCCGAGAGGAATCCGCCCACTATCGTCAGCAGAAATGCCAATATTCCAGGCACCATATTATGTTTATAATCCAGATGTGGATTATAAAGGAATGAGGTTGTAACTGTTTCAGGCTGCGATTTCGGATAAGCTACGCCATTATTCTCCTGATTGAAGTTCAAAATGATAGACGACAAGTATGAACTACCTAAACCACCTTTAGTTCCATTAACAGCATCGGCAGCAATCAAAACTTGAGCCTGACCGTCATGTCCAAGCTGTTCCTCCAACTTATTTGGAATCTCAAGAATTACATCCGCACGACTGCTTTCAATTGATTTTATCGCCTGATCATAAGTAGTAGAAACATCTTTCAGGTTAAAATAGCCTGAAGAAAGAACCTTGTTCGTCAGTTTTTCCGACATCATTGAGTGGTCATTATCAACCAAAGCAAGGTTGATATTGTGCATCTCGAAATTGGCAGCAAAAGGCAGAATCAACAGCTGAACCAAAGGGAGAACAAAAATAATCTTAGGCAGAAACCGATCGCGACGGATCTGTTTAAATTCCTTTTCCAACAAATATTTGAGTATCATTCCAATCTTATCTTAAAACGTTTCACACTTAAAGCCACTAACACCACTACCATAAACGTCAGAATTGCCACCTCTTTCCATACGGCTGCAAAACCGAGCCCCTTGATCATCACATCCTTCACCGCAATTATATACCACTTGGCCGGAACAATATGCGACAGCCATTGCAATATCCACGGCATGTTTTCTATAGGGAACATCATTCCGCTCAACAAAATCACCGGCAACATCAACACCATCATGCTGATAAGCATCGCCGCCTGCTGCGTATCGGCTATTGTAGAGATAAGCAATCCTAGGCACAACGATACCAGAGAATAAAGCAAAGATATCGACACGAGCAGCAGCAGATTGCCTGCTATCGGGACCTTGAGCAGAAAGTACGAAAGCAACAATATCGTAACAATATTCACAAGACTCAACAGCAAATAGGGTAACGCTTTAGCCAAAATGATGTATATTGGTTTCATTGGCGATACAAGCAATATTTCCATCGTACCCATCTCCTTTTCCTTGACAATCCCGACAGATGTCATCAGCGCACAAATCAATATCAGTATTAATCCCATCACACCGGGTACGAAATTATAGGCTCCTTTCATTAACGGATTATACAGCAAATGAACTACCGGACGAATGCCGCCACTCTGCTGAACGGCAGTATTCACTTTCCATTGTCCACTTTCGCCAATCAGTTGTTTTGCATAAGCTGTAATTTGTGTAGCCTCATTCGGATCGGTCGCATCAGCAAGAAGCTGTACTGAAGCATCCTGAAGTGAAGCAAACTGAGGCGGGAATACAATAAGAAGGCGAATCTTTCCTTGACGAAACAGATGTTCTGCTTCATCACGGGAATTTACTACTTTATATAATGCAAAATACTCGCTGGCATCGAAACGATCAACGATTTTCGTCGTCAACTCATTGCGCGACTCATCCAACACGGCAAAAGGCGTACTTCTTATCTCAGTAGTTATCGCATAACCAAACAGAATTATCAGCAAAATAGGAATCACCAGCAATATTGTCATCGTCCTCTTATCGCGGAAGATATGATAGAACTCTTTTCTTATAAATGAACTCAACTGTTTCATAATTATTCTCCTCGTTTCGCCTTTCTTGCCAGTTTATGAAAGACATCATTCATATTAGTTACCTGAAATGCAGCCTTCAACCCCGAAGGACTGTCTAAAGCTTCGATGCGACCATCCACCATAATCGAAACTCGGTTACAATACTCGGCTTCATCCATATAGTGTGTAGTAACAAAGACGGTAATTCGACGCTCGGCAGCTTGATAAATCAGTTCCCAGAACTGCCGTCTGGTTACCGGATCAACACCTCCCGTTGGTTCGTCGAGAAAAACAATACGCGGCTCATGAATCACGGCGACAGAGAACGCCAGTTTCTGCTTCCAACCCAAAGGCAAAGCATTAACCAAAGTATTTTTTTCGCCTTTAAGGTCTAGAATCTCCAGTAATTCGTCTGTCTTCGCTGCCAACTGCTTTGCCGATAAACCATAGATACCTCCAAACAAACGAATATTCTCCCACACCTTCAAGTCTCCATAAAGCGAAAACTTCTGACTCATGTATCCGATATGTTTCTTTATCTTTTCAGTCTCGTGATATACATCAAAACCTGCCACATGCGCCTCGCCCGACGTCGGTTCAGACAATCCGCAAAGCATGCGCATAGCTGTAGTTTTTCCTGCACCATTAGCACCAAGGAAGCCAAATATCTCGCCCTCGCCCACCTCGAAATTAATGTGATCGACAGCGGTAAAGGTGCCGAAACGCTTTGTCAACTGATTTGTCTCTATTACATTCATCTGCGTATTCGTTTATTCTTCTGACTGCAAAGCCATAAAACAATCTTCTATCGTCGGCGCAATCTTTTCTATTGTCGCTTCCCTATGCCCTTTCTCCTCCAAATATTTGCGCAAAGACAACAATTTCATTTGTTCTGTTTCTAACGAATCACTATCCTCTTTGAATGCCAGATGATGGGCATCGCCGAACGAAAAACAGGAATAAGTCTGTGGAAACGCTCTCAAGTCAAGCAGTAACTTGTACATATCCTTTGCACGAACGGCAAAAAGCGAACGGCGATACATCTCACGAATGCCCTCTGGTGTATTCACCGTTAGACAGCGTCCATCGCGCATCAGAGCAATCCGATCTGAACGCGACGCCTCATCCATATAAGGAGTCGAAACCAAAATAGTAATTCCTTGCGCTTTCAAATTATCCAGCATATCCCAGAATTCTACACGCGACACCGGATCGACGCCCGTTGTCGGTTCATCCAAAAACAACACCTCCGGTTTATGAATCAGTGCGCAACAAAGCGCCAGTTTCTGCTTCATTCCACCCGACAACTTTCCGGCTTTGCGCGTTTTGAACGGCTCGATCTGGCAATAGATATCGCGTATCAGGTCGTAATTCGCGTCAATCGTTGTATTGAAAACCGTAGCGAAGAACGTCAGATTCTCTTCTACCGTCAGATCCTGATACAGCGAGAAACGCCCGGGCATATAACCTGCTATGCAACGTATCTGCTTATAGTTGTGAACCACATCCAACCCACAAACTGAAGCACTTCCGCTATCCGCCAAAAGCAAAGTCGTCAGGATTCTAAACAGTGTTGTCTTGCCTGCACCGTCAGGACCAATCAAACCAAACAGTTCTCCAGGATGAATATCTAAAGAGATATCCTGCAATGCCTTGACGTTACCGTAAGTTTTGCTGACATGATCAACTAGTATGCGATTATCTCTAGTCATTTGTCACTGCTAAAAATCGTCTCACCATATTGTCCTATCTTCAAGTATCCGTCGTTCTTCACGGCGATCTTTACGGCATAAACCAAGTTTGCCCGCTCGTCTTTCGTCTCAATACCTTTAGGAGTAAACTCCGACTTGGCTGAAATCCAGGTAATGATGCCCGAATATTCACGTCGTCCGTTCTTCCCGAAATCCGAGAACACACGTACTTTCTGATTCAACTTGATCTGTGTGAGCTGATCTGAAGTGACATACGCGCGCAAGTACAATAGATCAATGTTGGCAATCTTATACAAAGGCTTTCCAACTGTTGCCAGTTCGCCGGATTGAGCATATTTCACAAGAACCGTTCCTGCCGATGGATTGACAATCCTGCATTTCTGCAACTGATCGTCGAGCTGCATAATCTGATATTGAATACTCTCAACATCTGCATTTGCACCTGATGTCGACTTGTTTAAAGTAGACTTTTGTGCTTCAAGTTGCTTAGTCAGTACCTTGATGCTATTGGCATAATCATCAACTTGTTTCTGATTGCCGGCTTTGGCACGTACTAGATTCTCCATACGTTGCTGTTCGCTGCGTGCAACGGCAATCTGCTGTTCAAGCGATGCAATCTGTTTATGTATATCCGGCTTGCGAATATCCACAGAGCGCAGACCGGCAGACAGTTGCATCTTCTTCAGATAGAGCTGTGTGCTGTCGATATATCCGATTATGTCGCCCGCTTTCAGCTTGTCGCCTTCTTCCATATTCAATTCCATAATCTTGCCATTCGTTTCCGAAGAGACAATCACTTCCGTCGATTCGAAAGCGCCCGTTGCATCAAAACTATCATTGCTTCGTCCGCAAGCTGTCAGCATGATCAGCGCGGCAAATAAAATTGTCTGTTTCATATATTCTATTGTTCGTTAGTTGAATTCATATAATTACAAATTGCTTGCAGATGCTGGATACGATGTGTAGCCGCCGTTTGGCTTGCCAGATCTTCAGCATTGATTTCACGAATCAGGTCAGTCACTGAAATCACACCATTGGCGAGTTTCACCTCTGCTGCCGCCTTTATGTCGTGACGAAGATGAATGATAGATTCGTCAGAGTTAATCAGATCGGCCATCTTCTTTATCTCCGTGTTCTGCTGTGCCATCGTCAGACGCGTATTGAACAGGAATGTTTCGCGCTCAACCTCAACCGATTTCATTCCGGTCTCCACTTTACGCCGGTCGTTTTTTAACGTGTATAGCTTGCCTATATTCCATGAAAGACGCACTCCGGCTACATAATAGGGATCAAAACTATTTGACAGCATGTTCAGTCCCGGGCGTCCGTAACCACCTTGAACAAAGGCACCAATCTTCGGCATCAATCCAGCTGTGATCTGTTTGTTCTGTGAATTGAGGAAATTGCTTTTCGCATCCAAAACGCGCAGTTCAGGGCGATTAATTTCCGAACCAAGCGAATGGCTTGCCAAATCAGGAACCTCCAGCGTCATCTCTGATTGGTAAGGTTTTCCAATCATTGCACACAACATCTGCCCATATGCTGTTCTCGCCGCTTTCAACTCTATTTCTTTCTGTTTGGCATTAAGCAATTCAACCTCCAGGCTTTCGCAATCCGACTGATTCGCCGTACCATTAGCTATCATTCCTTTGATGCGGTCGATATTAATTTGTAACTCTTTCTGCAACAATACATTCTGCTTGAGTAGTTCATCTTGTAACAAACAGCCGAAATACAACTGGTTAACCCGTCCATTTAAAGTATACAGTTCACTTTCCAACTGTTGTTTATCTGCTGCTGCCTGAGCCCGTGTCATTTCGCGAACGGAAGAAATCTGTCCACCATCCCATATTGTCTGATTCACTTCCGCAACCATCTGATAATGATCCTTATTCAACGTAGGAATATTTAAACCCGGAACCATTGCCGACAGCTTTTCGGTGTCGAAAGGCAATTTGGTCACTTTGCTCTGATACGAAGCATTGCCGCTAACAGCAACCTGTGGCAACCAACCTTTTGCGGCATTCGAGAGATTATATTGCTCGGTCTGATCAATCAGCTGATGCTGTTTGATCAGCGGATAATTGGCATGCGCCCACTCGTAACACTCGGCAAGTGTAATCTTCTCCTGCGAAGCAACATTGAATGGTATAGCAATCAGCTGCAGTGCTACACAAACCATATATAATAGGCGTTTCTTTATCATTCTATTCTTTTTCATACATATTTATATATTAGCTGTTTCGATTTTCAGTGCCGGATTCAGGTGTAAGCATTCTAACCATCACATCTGCCACAAATGGTTTTCTTTCTTCTATGAAAGCATCGAACTTCTGTGGATTGCCACCCAGGAATGCATCAGTCAACGGATTGCGTATCAACATAGGAAATACCGCAAGACTCACCAGACTGGATGCAATATATAGAAACGGCATCCTTCTCAATGTTCCTCTTTCCATTTCTCCTTCCATTAATGCTTTCATTCGGAGTAAAGGCTCTATGCGCTGTGAATTCTTCAACAATGTTTTGTACAGATGCTTCGGATCACGATTAAACTCGCTCACAATAAACAGTGGCAAGAACGGATTGCGTTGCAACATAGAAATATATTGATCCACAATCTTTGGAATCTTTTCCAGACAAGAGGTTTGTTCCTCCACTATCAACGCCACATTCGGAAGCAGTCCACTCATCAATTGCTGAAAGATGGCATCAAACAATACTTCTTTCGTATGAAAATAATAATGCAACGCTGTACGGCTCATTCCTACCTCAGCTGCAATATCTTCCATCTTCGTCTCTTCATAGCCTTTACGAACAAAGACTACTTTTGCCGCCTCAATAATGCGGCTTTCCATATCTATGATACTTTCTGTTCCCATAAAAACAATGTTATTTTTTATTTAGTCATATATGTTTGACAGATGTGTCAAAAGTACTATATAATTACACAAGTAGTACCCTCTACTTGCATATTTAATATTATTTAATACACAAATAGAATATAACTAGTTCTTTATCAACTGTATTTACTTTACAAGTTCAGGATAGATCTTTTTCAGCAGTTGCTTATAGAACTTCAGATCATAAGGAGGTTTGCCATATAGATAATGGTTATGTAATTGCAGTTTTCCGACAGAATAATCAATCAAATACATACCTTGTCCTTGAGCTTCAGGAAGAACAGCAATCTGTTTCTTCCAGTTTGCAGGGACAGAAAAATCGCCTTCATAAACCGTTTTTCCCGTAATGGCATCGGTAACCTTTACTTTTCCGCTGCTTGCCATCCGGGTATCATTAACCACCATCAACGGATATGCGCTTTTAACAGCATCATTCATGAATACACAAACATCTTTCTGTACATTCTTAATAAACGAATAAGCCATCTTTTTCGAATTATAATAATCAACGATAGCATCAGAAATAAGTGGCCATCCATCGCGAAGGTTCCACCAGATTATACCGGTTTTCGGAGCGAACTTCTTGCCGCGCCACATCTCGATAAAGTACTTCATGGCCTCGGCCTGTACCGACTGCGAAGCAAAAATATAATCGTTTAAATCGGTAGGAACCTTTCCGAACAGCAATCGGATCTGATTTAGCATCAAGTTATTGCGGTCGTTCGTCTTACCTAGAACTGGGAAACGACGCACCGATTTCGTAAGCCACTCTTCATTCCATTGTTGTCCTTCGCTCCAAGGATAAACACAATCGGGAGTCATCATCTTCTTCAAACTCTCCAGATTCGGGCAGCCGTGATAACCGATCTCACTGACAAAAGTACAGGTTGCTTCGGTATAAAACTTATCTTTATAATAACCTCTCGGTCCCCACAAATGGTTCTCAGGCAGATAGATATCGGCACTACCTTTCTTGTAAACTGCTTCACTGTAATAAGGCGAACTAGGAAGATAGGGACGCGTTGGATCGAACTCATAAAGCACATTCGGTATCACTTCGCGACTGATCTTATCGCGATTCGGATTCATATTAAACGGCAGAAGCGACCAACGCAATGAAGCATCGTCTTCGTTATTACCCGACCAAAGAACCAAAGAAGGATGATTTCGTAACTTACAAACAACGGATATCACTTCTTGTTCAATAGCTTGCGCAAAGAACGAACGCTGCGGGTAGAAGCTGCAACCCATCACAAAATCCTGCCAGACCATAATGCCGTTCTCATCGCACAAATCAAAGAAATGATGATCTTCATAAACATTTCCACCCCAACAGCGTATCATATTACAATTCAAGTCTACAGCCATACGAATCGATTCATCTACCCATTGCTTGTCACGACTGTGCAAAGCATCCATCGGTACCCAATTTGTTCCATGAATAAATATGGGTTCACCGTTGACAATAAAACAAAAATGTCCTTGATCATTAGGTAGATTAATATCCGAAATATCCAATTTCACAGTGCGCAAACCTACCCGTTTCTGATCTGTAGCCAACACCTTCCCATCAGCATCAACCAATTCTACCTTTGCATCATACAATGTCGGTTCGCCATAGCCGCGCGGCCACCACAAATCGGCGTTTTTGATATCAATCGTGTGCCTCAATGCAGGCGCAACAATAACTTCACTTTCTTTAAACACTTCTTTCCCGTTGCGACTAAAGGTGAAGACAGCTTTAGTCTTATCGAACTTCTCGAACGGAAGATTCAACTGAATATCCGCAAAAACCCGTGCAGTATGAGCAGCCGTATCAACATTTGTCACCATATAATGCACATCTCGCAATCGCGCCGGTTCCAATACACGTAGTTCCACATCGCGCCATAAACCCGCACTAACCAAACGAGGCAATATATCCCAACCGTAAGTATGCGGTGCTTTGCGGACGCATATCGATTCGGCAGACGGGAAGTTGCCAATACTCAAAATGCCTAGCAGAAACTTCTGCCCTTCGAGCACTGACGAACGAAGAATCACCTGCAACAGGTTATCGCCACCCTTATTAACCAGATCAGTCACATCAAACGTATGCTCAATCATCATATCTTCTGCTTTTCCAACAAGTTTTCCATTCAACCAGACATCTGCCAGGCAATCGATTCCACCAAAAGAAAGCTGCAAACGTTCGCCATCCACCAATTGTGGTGATGCAAAGGATTTGCTGTAACACCACTGATAAGCTTCCCACGAACGCAGATCGTTCACATTATTTCCCACCATCGGATCTTTAATCAATCCCGCCTTCAATAAGTCGAGCTCTACATTTCCAGGTACTTGTGCCACAATCTCAGACACTTTGATCTGTTTCATTCCTTCTGGAGAAGTCACGGCAACAGACGGCTGTTTCCAATACGACAACTGCCACTTTCCATTAAGCGAAATAACGGATTGCGATTCCCCCACAGAGAACTGGGCAATCGAAACAAAGAGCAAAAGCAGAAAAACATTAATTCTATTCATGATACACAGATTTATAAACAGAAAGGACTCTTATTCTTTCCATCCAGCAAATGTAATTGTTTAGAAGCAATTAATCAAGGAAAAATCATACAGACTCCCATCCGAACTTTGTATTAGTCATGAATAATTTATGCATAAGTACAAATACATTTATCGGCTCATATATATGGTCCGATCAAGCCACAATATATGGTCTGATCGGTTTATATATGTGGTCCGATTGAACTACCTATATGAGCCGAAACATTTATAAGGATAAAAACATAAATTCATCTGTAGGAAATTAATAATCAGACTATATTCCAACAATATTAGTTGGCTACATCCAAACTAATTTACAAAGGGAGTTGACTCAATGAATATCGAGTTCCAATAAAGATCGACTCTGACTTCATCAAAGTCGCATCTTAACAAAAGATAGCCAAGAGTATTCATCTCGTGCAATTTTCAAGGAAACATGGCAAATCCGAATATTATCCTTATATTTGTGTCGAAAAAGGATTTGGAATGGACAACTATATCGTATCGGCAAGGAAATACCGCCCATCAACATTCCAAAGTGTGGTAGGTCAGAAGGCTCTGACAACGACACTGAAGAATGCCATACAAAGCAACAAGTTGGCGCATGCATATCTGTTCTGCGGGCCGCGTGGGGTAGGTAAAACATCATGTGCCCGTATCTTTGCCAAGACCATCAATTGTCTGAACCCGGCTGCCGATGGCGAAGCTTGCAACGAATGCGAGTCGTGCCGCGCGTTCAACGAACAACGTTCGTATAACATCCATGAGCTGGATGCTGCGTCGAACAATTCCGTTGAAGATATTCGTTCATTGATCGATCAGGTACGTATTCCACCTCCAATCGGAAAATATAAAGTATTCATCATTGATGAAGTACATATGCTTAGTGCTGCGGCATTCAATGCATTCCTTAAAACATTGGAGGAACCGCCTCAGCATGCCATATTTATTCTAGCCACAACAGAGAAGCAAAAGGTTCTGCCTACAATCATTTCACGTTGCCAGGTATACGATTTCTCTCGTATCACGGTACAAGATATGGTTGAGCATCTCGAATATGTAGCCTCACAGGAAGGTGTTACCGCTGAACCCGAAGCATTGAATATCATTGCACAAAAAGCTGATGGCGGTATGCGCGATGCACTATCGATATTCGATCAAGTTGTCAGCTTCACCAAAGGAAATATCACTTATCAGGCAGTCATAGACAATCTGAATGTACTCGATTACGAATACTATTTCCGCCTCACTGACAATATTCTGAATGGAAAGATTCGTGGGGCACTTCTGACATTGAATGAGATTTTGAGCAAAGGGTTCGAAGGACAAAATATTATTTCAGGACTCGCATCTCATTTCCGAGATCTGTTGGTTTGCAAAGATGAATCGACGCTGATTCTTTTTGAAGTAGGCGCATCAATACGTGAGAAATATAAAGAGATGGCAAAACGTTGCTCTGACCACTTTCTCTATAAGGCTTTGGAACTTGCTAACACGTGCGATCTTAACTATCGCAACAGTCATAACAAACGTTTGTTATTAGAGTTAACTCTCATTCAGATGTGTCAACTCAACATGCCCGACAACTCCGACGACAATAAAAAAAAAGAGTTGATTAAACCGCTCCCTACCGGAGAAGCACCTCAGAGTCAAACACAGCAACCCGTACAAGCGCAATCGCAACCCGCAGGTAACATTAAAACGACACCTACATTCACTTCGGCTGTTTCGCCGCAGGCAACCACCGTATCAGAGACTCAACAGCAAGCACGAACTACATTAAAACAATCGCGTCCACATACCAGTTTATCAATCAAAGGAGTCTCAAATGAACAGACTCAGCAGGAAGAACCCAGTGGCAGCGAACCTTCAAAAAAAGAAGATATAATTGCATCCTTCACACAAGACGAACTTTCGAATGCATGGAACGAATATACTTCACTCCTTAATGTAAAAAGAGCTTTTTTAAAAAACATCATGCTCAGTTGTAAACCCAAATTGAAAGAGAACTATTTATTTGACATAGCTGTTCAGAATCCTGAACAACAAGATGAGTTAAGCAACAGCTGCTTTGACATTCTTCAATACTTGCGCACTCACCTTAAAAACAATCACATACAAATGAGCACTCACATCATTGAAGCCGAAGAAGGACATCTGCCTTTCACCGCTTCAGAAAAATATAACTATCTCTTGCAAATTAATCCGATGTTGGAAAAGCTAAAAGATGAATTCAATCTATCATTCGACAGATAAATTTCCGAAAACATATATTTCCTAGATACAATAAAGGCACCTCTGCAATAGAGATGCCTTCACTTTTATCATAAACGATTCGTTATCTTTTCAATTACATTTCGCGAATCCAGATATTACGATAGCTGATTGGCTGACTTGGGTCGCCATGAGCTTGCAGAAGGATTGGACCTGCATCATGCTTAATCACCTTCGGAAATCCGATATATTCGGTTGTTCCTAAGATTGTTGTATTGTTCTGAAGAATAATGCCATTCTGAATAATGGTGATATGAGGCGGAATACGATAAGTGCCATCTTCCTTGAAGATTGGAGCCGAATAAATAATATCGTAAACATTCCATTCACCTGGTTTACGCATAGCGTTAACCAATGGAGGAGTTTGTTTATAGATGCTACCTGTCATACCATTTACATAAGTCTCATTGTTGTAGCAATCCAATACTTGTACTTCATACTTGCCCTGCATGTAGATACCGCTGTTTCCGCGAGCCTGGCTCGAACCAGTGATTCCAGTCGGAACACACCATTCGATATGCAACTGGTAGTTGTTGAACTTACGTTTTGTCTGAATGTCACCTGATTTCTTGTTTACTGTAATAACTCCGTCATGAACATTCCATTCAGCAGGACCGCCTTTAGCACTTTCCCAAGCAGAAAGATCTTTGCCGTCAAACAATACAATAGCATCAGAAGGAGCAGAATTAGTCTTAATATCACCCGGAGTAACTACTTTTGGCTGAGGTGTCCAATATTCAGACATTCCCGGCTTCATAGGTTCCTGCTGAGGATACGTTTTCTGACCTTCCTGTGCATTCATTCCGCCTACACACATGCAGGCTAATGTTGCCATAGCAACTTTTGTAATCATACTTTTCATCATGGTCTAAATTTTTAAGTTTAGAAATTTTGCTGACAAAATTACTAAAAATTAAATATCACGATACTTTATAGTCACTTTTTACCTATATTAAACACTTTTATGGTTGAAGAGACGTTGTTCTGCGAGAGCTTCAAATTTAGTGCTTGGCAAACCATAATTGCAATAAGGATAAATACTTATACCGCCACGCGGAGTAAATATTCCCGTCACTTCAATATATTTTGGATGCATCAGAGCTATTAAATCTTTCATGATGATATTTACACAATCTTCATGAAATGCCCCATGATTACGGAAACTGAACAGATAAAGTTTCAAACTTTTGCTTTCAACCATCTTTTCTGCCGGTATATAATCAATGTATATCGTTGCAAAATCTGGTTGTCCGGTTATTGGGCAAAGACTCGTAAACTCCGGACAATTGAAATGGACCCAATAATCATTATCCTGATGCTTGTTGGTAAACGATTCCAATACTTCAGGAGCATAATCCTGTTTATACACCGTTGAATGGCCCAACTGATGTATCTCGTTGTCTTCTACTCGAGTGCTCATTATTCTTTCTGATTCTGATTTTTTCTTTCCAAATACTTTTCCAATCCTTCACGACGAAGTTTGCATGCCGGACAATGACCGCACCCATCGGCAGGGATACCATTATAGCAAGTAAGTGTCTCATTGCGAACCAAGTCAAACACTCCCAATTCATCCGCCAACTGCCATACTTCACTTTTATCTCTGTTCATCAATGGAGTATGAATAACAAACTGTTCATCCATAGCCAGATTGAGCGTCACATTCAAAGAACGAACGAACGTGTCGCGACAATCGGGGTATCCACTGTAATCAGCTTCAGAAACACCAGTTACCAGGTTGAATATTCCACGACTTCTGGCCCAAATAGCTGCAAACGTAAGGAACACCATGTTCCTGCCAGGTACAAAAGTATTGGGATAAGTATCTTGAGGTTTTTCCTTATCCATCTCAATCGAACTATTGGTCAAGGAGCAATTCCTGTCCAACTGGCTTATCAGCGAGATATCCATCAGTTTGAAAGGTACATTTGCATTTGTTGCAATCTTCTCAGCAATCTTTGTTTCCAACGAATGTTTCTGCCCATAAATAAAGCAGACGGCTTCCACACGTTCGAAATGTTTCTTTGCCCAAAACAGGCATGTGGTCGAATCTTGTCCACCGGACAAGCAGACCAATGCAGCATTCTGATGTTTCATCTTATTTGGTCTCCAAGTCTTTTGAACCGAAACATAAAGGTAAAAGGGCTTCAGCACTCTCGGCAATCATCACGCTCTTTGTTCCACAAAGCATCACCTTCATTTTCCGACCATAACGTTGTTCAGTCTCCAACAAAACCTGCCGGCATCCACCGCATGGCGAAATACTTTCGACCTGTTTTCCTCCTGTTGCAGCAGCAATAGCCAGTGCAACAACAGGAACATCAGGATACTGATGACCCGCATGAAATAGAGTGACACGTTCGGCACATAATCCCGATGGATAAGCAGCATTCTCTTGATTACTACCTGTAACAATAACACCATTGGCAAGTTTTGCTGCCGCTCCAACATGAAATTTTGAATATGGAGCATACGAATGTTCGGTTGCTTTGATCGCCGCATTCATCAATGGCAAGTCTTCATCGGGTAACTCCGACAAAGCATAAGTCATTATTTTCGTTTCAATCTTGAACTCTTTCATTGTTTTGATATTTATGAAGGCAAAAATAACACAAATCTACTTCAGAATAGCTATCTTTGCACAAAAATATGATTATATCAAGTTATGAGACTTAGTTTTAGAATGATTTCCCTGCTCACCGCATTGATCTTTTTATGTCCTCCTCAGGTAAAAAGTCAATGGAATACGTCAGCATACGAAAAATACATCAAACAATATAGCAATATAGCAGTCAAGCACCAAAAGGAATACCATATTCCAGCAAGTATCACTCTTGCACAAGGATTATTGGAATCAGGTGCTGGACTTAGCGAATTGGCCCGCGAGTCGAATAACCATTTCGGCATCAAATGCCATGCCGACTGGAGAGGCGCTAGAGTCTATCATGATGATGATGCACGCGGAGAATGTTTTCGCAAATATAACGACCCAGAGGAATCATACGAAGATCATGCTCACTTTTTGGCAGATCGTCCTCGTTACTCAACACTCTTCACTTTAGATATCAGAGATTATCAGGGCTGGGCAAGAGGTTTGCAACAATGTGGATATGCTACCGACAGAGCCTATGCAAACAGACTCATAAAAATCATCGAGGATTATGAACTGTATCGCTATGATTCGCAAAAAGAAAGCAAGCGTTCATACGGCAAACAGCCAAAAGTAGAACAGATTGGATTAAATTATAAATATACCGTATATATCACTCACGGACTTCTGTACGTTTATTCAAATGGAAGAGATAGTTTCGACGATATAGCGAATGCTTTAGGTTTCAAGGCAAAGAACTTGAGAAAATATAATGAAGTGCCTGAAGACTTCCCTCTCAAGAAAGACGATATTGTATATCTGGAGAAAAAGAAGAAGAAGGCAGACAAGCCTGATTATGACCATGTAGTTCAGGTAGGTGAATCTATGCACAGTATCTCACAGATGTATGGCATACAAATCAAGAGTTTATACAAACTAAATAAAAAGGACAAAGAATACATTCCTGCTGAAGGAGATGTACTCAAACTAAGATAAAATAAGAGAAAAGTAATATCTTTGCAAGATAAAATATAAAAGAAATGGGCGATCAGCGATATAATCTACGCGGTGTATCCGCATCAAAAGAGGATGTTCACAACGCAATAAAGAACATCGACAAGGGAATCTTTCCCAACGCATTCTGTAAAATCATTCCTGATATTTTGGGAGGAGATGCAGAATACTGCAATATTATGCATGCTGACGGGGCAGGTACAAAATCATCGTTAGCATATATGTATTGGAAAGAAACCGGCGACTTGTCCGTATGGAAAGGTATCGCACAAGACGCCTTAATTATGAACATTGATGATCTGCTTTGTATAGGAGCTACCGATAATATTCTTGTATCGTCGACAATCGGAAGAAACAAGATGCTTATTCCTGGTGAAGTCATTTCGGCCATCATCAATGGGACAGATGAGTTGCTGGCTGAACTGCGCGAATTAGGCGTAGGTTGTTATGCCACAGGCGGAGAAACAGCCGATGTTGGCGACCTGGTTCGTACCATCATTGTTGATAGTACGGTAACCTGCCGCATGAAACGTTCAGATGTAGTCGACAACAAACATATCCAAGGAGGAGATGTTATTGTCGGTATGGCATCCTTTGGACAGGCAACTTATGAGAAAAGTTACAATGGAGGGATGGGAAGCAACGGACTCACCTCTGCCAGACATGATGTCTTTGCTAAATATCTAGCCAGCAAATATCCGGAAAGTTTCGATGCTGCTGTTCCCAACGATCTGGTTTACTCAGGTAAATTAAAATTAACCGACCAGATTGCAGAACTGGGTATCGATGCAGGCAAACTGGTTCTATCGCCCACTCGCACCTACGCTCCGATTATTAAAGTAATACTGGACAAGATGAGAACGGATATCCATGGGATGGTTCATTGCTCCGGTGGTGCACAGACAAAAGTAATGCATTTCGTAAACCGGAAACGTATTATCAAAAATAACCTCTTCTCTATTCCACCGTTATTTCGTATTATTCAAGAGCAAAGTGGAACCGATTGGAGCGAAATGTATAAAGTTTTCAATATGGGACATCGGATGGAAGTATATGTTGCACCCGATAAAGCCCAAAAGATTATCGATATAACAAAAAGTTTCGGCATTGAAGCCCAAATTATTGGTTTCGTTGAAGAATCAGAACATAACGAACTAATCATTGAAAGCGAAAAAGGGCGCTTTACTTATTAACTGCAAATGACTGAAAACAGCTTATTAAATAAATTGGATGGCTTAGTTAGTCGTTTTGAAGAAGTTGGCACGCTGATTACTGACCCGGCTGTCATCGCTGATATGAAACGGTTCGTCAAGCTCAATAAGGAATACCATGAGCTAGAAAAAATCGTTTTGCTCAGAAAAGAATACAAAAATATTCTCAATAGCATTCAAGAAGCGAGAGAAATACTAGACAAAGAACAAGATCCTGAAATGCGGGAAATGGCTCGTGAAGAATTCGAAACTTGTCATGCTCGAATCGCCCCCTTGGAAGAAGAGATCAAACTACAATTGATACCAACAGATCCACAAGATGATAAGAATGCAATTGTTGAAATTCGAGGAGGAACGGGTGGTGATGAGGCAGCTCTATTTGCAGGTGATTTATATCGCATGTATATAAAATATTGCGAATCAAAAGGCTGGAAAACAACAGTATCAACCAGTAATGAAGGTTCCGCAGGTGGTTTCAAAGAAATCATCTTCACTGTAAGCGGTGAAAAAGTATACGGAACACTCAAATATGAATCGGGAGTTCACCGCGTTCAACGAATTCCTGTAACTGAACAACAGGGACGCGTTCACACATCAGCAGCAACAGTTGCAGTATTACCGGAAGCCGATGAATTCGATGTCGAGATAAATGAAGGAGAAATCAAATGGGATACATTTCGTTCAGGAGGTGCCGGAGGACAGAATGTAAACAAAGTCGAATCAGGTGTACGACTTCGTTATACTTGGAAAAACCCTGTTACTGGCCTATCTGATGAAATACTTATTGAATGTACTGAAACTCGCGATCAGCCTAAAAACAAAGAACGGGCATTAACACGTTTGCGTTCATTTATTTATGACCGTGAACATCAAAAATATGTGGATGAGATTGCTCAGAAACGTAAAACTATGGTTTCGACAGGCGATCGTTCGGCAAAAATCCGTACTTACAACTATCCGCAAGGACGTATTACCGATCATCGAATCAATTATACCATATATAACCTTTCAGCATTTATGGATGGCGATATTCAAGATTGCATTGACCATTTGATTATAGCCGAGAATACGGAACGACTGAAAGAGGCAGAATTATAGAGAACTTGTATAAAACACTAAATATGAACAAGCAACAATTATTGGAAAATATTCAAAAGAAACAATCGTTCCTATGCGTAGGGCTCGATACCGACATAAAAAAAGTTCCACAGCATCTATTAAAGGAAGAGGATCCGATTTTTGCATTTAATAAAGCAATCATCGATGCTACAGCAGACTATTGCGTTGCATTCAAGCCCAATATGGCCTTTTATGAAAGTATGGGAATGAAAGGCCTTATAGCTTTCGAAAAGACTATTGCTTATCTTCATGAGTACTATAAAGATCAATTTATTATAGCTGATGCCAAAAGAGGTGACATTGGCAATACATCAGCCATGTATGCTCAAACATTCTTCGATTATTATAAAGTTAATGCTGTAACGGTAGCTCCATATATGGGAGAAGACAGCGTCAAACCATTTTTACTGTATCCTGAAGCTTGGGTCATACTTCTAGCCTTAACGTCGAACAAAGGTTCGAACGATTTTCAGCTGACTGAAGATGTTCATGGCAAAAAACTTTTTGAGAGGGTACTTGAAAAATCGCAGGAATGGGCAAACGATGAACAGATGATGTATGTTGTCGGTGCTACTCAAGGCAAAATGTTTTTGAATATCCGCAAATATGCACCCAAACATTTTCTACTGGTTCCGGGAATTGGTGCCCAAGGTGGCAGCCTGGCAGAGGTGGCGCTCTACGGCATGAATGATCAATGTGGTTTGCTGGTTAACTCATCAAGAGCCATCATTTACGCTGACCATTCTGAGCAGTTTGCCTATTTTGCCCGTGAAGCAGCACATGCTGTACAACGTGAAATGGCCGGTTATTTACAAGATAAAGGAATTATTTCTTGCAAAGGATAGGCAGTCTCAATAATTTTCACCACTTTTGCAAAGTTCGTTTGAGATAGATTAGAACAATTGATACGTAAACAATAACAAGAATAGTAATGGAGTTCACTGCTCAACAGATAGCTAATGTATTAGGAGGCACCGTCGATGGCGATCCTGAGATTAAAGTAAATAACTTCTCAAAGATAGAAGAAGGAAAACCTGAGACACTAACGTTTTTGGCTAATCCTAAATACGAGCACTATATCTATAGTACAAAAGCAAGTATTGTATTAGTAAATAATAGTTTTGTTCCATCAGAGCCGATCGCTGCGACTTTAATTAAAGTTGCAAATGCTTATGCTTCACTGGCCATCTTGCTCGACATGGTGGAAAAAGCGAAAAGTAAAAAGACAGGCATAGCTTCCACGGCATTTATAGCTTCATCATGCAAAATGGGAGAAAACTGTTTCGTTGGACATTTTGCCTATATTGGTGAAAATACAATTATAGGAAAAGACTGCTACATCTATCCAAATACATTTATTGGAGATAACGTTACTGTAGGCGAAAATTGCATTTTATATCCTCATGCAACTATATACGAGGCTTGCAAGATTGGGAATAATTGCATCTTGCATGCTGGAAGTGTGATTGGATCTGACGGCTTCGGTTTTGCACCGGAAGGTGAGAGCTACAAAAAAATACCACAATTGGGAAATGTAATATTGGAAGATGATGTTGAAATTGGTGCAAATACAACCATCGACCGTGCAGTAATGGATTCAACTATTATACATAAAGGAGTCAAACTGGACAATTTGATTCAGATTGCCCATAATGTAGAAGTAGGTGAAAACACCGTTATGGCAGCCCAAGTAGGCATTGCTGGTTCTGCTAAAGTAGGACACCATTGTATGTTTGGAGGACAAGTAGGATTAGCTGGACATATTCATGTTGGTGATCATGTATCACTCGGAGCACAGAGTGGAATAGCCGGTAACGTTAAAGAAAATTCAATATTACTCGGTTCACCTGCATTCAACGTTAAGGAATATATGCGTTCTGTTGCTGTATACAAAAGGCTTCCAGAAATGTATCGTGCTATGGGACAGATGCAACAAGAAATAGAAAAGTTAAAGAATTTACTAAACAATAAGTAAGATGCAAAGACAAAAGACACTTGCTAAAAGTTTTTCAATGCAGGGAAAAGGTCTGCACACGGGTCTGAATATACAAATAACTTTTAACCCAGCACCTGAAAATCAAGGTTATAAAATCAAACGTGTCGACCTGGAAGGACAACCTATCATTGATGCGGTTGCTGAAAATGTAGTAGGCACACAAAGAGGTACTGTATTATCCAAAAATAATATTCAAGTCAGCACCATTGAACATGCAATGGCAGCTTTATATGGTAACGAAATAGATAATTGTTTGATTGAAGTTAATGCACCGGAATTTCCTATTCTAGACGGTAGTTCCAAATACTTCTCTGATGAGATACAAAAAGTGGGAACTGTAGAACAAAATGCACCAAAAAACTTCTACATTGTCAAACATAAAATTGAAGTCAAAGATGAAGAATCTGGATCTTCTATCGTTATCCTTCCTGACGATAAATTCAGTGTAAATGTCTTGATTTCATTTGATTCTCCAGTATTGACCAATCAGTATGCAACGATGGACAATCTGAGTCAATTTCCGACAGAAATTGCTGCATCTAGAACCTTTGTGTTTGTTCGTGAAGTAGAAATGCTGTTGCACAACAACCTAATAAAAGGGGGTGATTTAGATAACGCAATCGTTATATACGATAAAAAAGTATCTCAAGAATCTTTAGATCAATTAGCTGACGAGTTACATATTCCGCATAAAGATGTAAAGGAATTAGGCTATATCAACAATAAACCTTTAGTGTACGACAATGAACCGGCACGTCATAAACTTATTGATGTAATGGGTGATATTGCATTGATTGGGAGACCCTTATTGGGACGTATTATTGCTACCCGCCCAGGTCATAAAATCAATACACAAATGTCGCGAAAGATTCGCAAAGACATTAAGCTTAACGAAGTTCAAGGGCCTGTTTACGATCCCAATGCAACTCCGATTATGGATATAAACCGTATTCGCGAACTCCTTCCCCACCGCTATCCAATGCTTTTAGTGGATAAAATCATTGAACTTGGTGGTAATTATATTGTAGGTATCAAGAATATAACATCAAATGAACCGTTTTTCCAAGGACATTTTCCTCAAGAACCAGTTATGCCTGGTGTTCTTCAAATAGAAGCAATGGCACAAACGGGTGGTTTACTAGTTCTGAACTCAGTGGATGAACCAGAACGATACTCGACCTATTTTATGAAGATTGATGGAGTTAAGTTCAGACAGAAAGTAGTTCCAGGAGATACTTTAATCTTACGTTTACAAATGATTGAACCTATACGTCACGGTATTTCGACGATGAAAGGTTATATATTTGTAGGCGATAAACTGGTAAGCGAAGCCGAATTCACAGCACAAGTAATTAAAAATAAATAACAAACAATTAAGAAATGACGAAGATATCTCCATTAGCAGTCGTTGACCCAGAAGCGCAAATCGGTCAAAACACTCAAATTGACCCATTTGCTATCATATCCAAAGATGTTATCATTGGTGATAATTGCCATATTTTTCCGCATGTCGTCATCTTTGATGGCGCTCGAATTGGCAATAATTGCAATATTTTCCCCGGAGCTGTCATTGCGGGTATTCCTCAAGACCTAAAATTCAAAGGTGAAAGGACTACTGCTGAAATCGGAGACAATACAACTATACGAGAATGTACAACAGTTAACAGAGGAACTGCTTCAAAAGGAAAAACAGTTATTGGAGAGAATTGCCTAATCATGGCATACTCGCACATTGCTCATGATTGTTTTCTTAATAATCACATCATTATTGGGAATGCGTCCCAAATTGCTGGAGAAGTAAGAATCGACGATTTTGCTATAATCAGTGGAGGCGTACTCGTTCATCAGTTCAGCCGTATTTCCAAACACGTGATGATACAGGGCGGTTCAAGAGTAGGCAAAGATATTCCTCCCTATACATTAATTGGGCGAGACCCCATAACTTATTGTGGAATAAATATTGTCGGTTTACGAAGACGTGGATTTACCAATCAGCAGGTATTTCTGATCCAAGATATCTATCGCACGCTCTACACGAGGGGGCTTAATAATACAGAAGCATTGAAGGCAATCGAAACTGAATATGAACCAAGTGAAGAAAGAGATCTGATCCTGAATTTCATCAAATCTTCTGAACGAGGAATTGTAAGAGGTTCTATTGATGATTAGTATAGCGTATAGAATATTTTATTAACTTTGGTGCAACAATAATAGAAATTACAATTATGATATTTAGATTTTTAATTCTATCTGACGAAGTCGATGACTTCAAACGTGAAATTAAAATTGACTCTGAAGCTACGTTTCTGGATCTATATAATATTATTATGGATTCAGTAGGCTACACAAAAGATCAGATGTGTTCTTTCTTTATCTGCGACGAAGATTGGAGCAAAAAGACTGAAATCACTTTAGTCGAGATGGATACATCTTCTGAAGTAGATAACTATATAATGAAAGATACTGTTCTGGATCAGCTTTTAGAAGACGAACATCAAAAACTTCTATTTGTGTTCGATTATCTAACAGAACGTGCATTTTTCATGGAGTTAAGAGAAATCATCACGGGCAAGAGTTTAGACAAACCAGTTTGTAGTAAATCAGTCGGACAACCACCTGTACAAATCATGTCCTTTGATGAAGTTGAATCAAAGAATGCTAATTCTGACTTAGGAGAAGATTTTTATGGAGACTCAGAATATGACGAAGATGAACTAGACAAAGATGGTTTTGAAGGATTAAGTGATGGTCCATTAGATAATCCTTACGATGACGACCGCTATTAATGAAGTGTCTAATTATCATCTTAGGTCCGACCGGAGTCGGAAAAACTGAATTAAGTCTGCATATAGCAGAACATTTCAATTCGCCCATAATTTCTTCCGACTCCCGTCAGCTTTACAAAGATCTTATTATAGGAACAGCAGCACCAACTAGTGAACAATTATCACGAGTAAAACATTATATGGTTGGGAAACTGTCACTTAACGATTATTATAGTGCTAGTAATTTTGAAGAAGATGTAATTAATCTTCTAAATAAATTATATCAAACACATGAAGTTGTTGTGATGACAGGAGGCAGCATGATGTATATTGATGCTGTAACAAAAGGAATTGACGATATTCCGACAGTGACACAAGAAATAAGAGAGGAAATATATAAGCAATACAATGCTGAAGGCTTAGCGCCTATCCTTGAAGAATTAAAACAAATAGACCCAGAACACTATGCTATTGTCGACCACAATAATTATAAGCGTGTTATTCATGCTGTAGAAATTTGTCGCATGACAGGACGCCCTTATTCATCTTTTAGAACAAACAGCCGTAAAGTCCGTCCATTCAAAATTATACAAATAGGACTTAATAGAGACAGAGACGAATTATATAACAGAATCAATCAACGTGTTGATCAAATGATGAGCAACGGATTTTTAGATGAAGCAAGAAAAGTTTATCCCTTTCGTGAACTGAACTCACTAAACACTGTAGGGTACAAAGAACTATTCAAATATCTTGAGGGCATATGGACGCTTAATTTTGCTGTTGATAAAATAAAAAGGAATACTCGAGTATACGCAAGAAAACAGATAACTTGGTTTAAACGTGATGACAGCATCAAATGGTTCCATCCAAACGATGAAAAAGAAATTATATCCTATCTGGATAAAGAGACATTGTCTACTTAAAACTTACTTCTAATTACTTTTCTTTTTAGGAGTAACGAAAGCCGAATAAAGCTGAAAAATAGCAGCAATCGTAAGACAAATAATCCATTCCTTGCGATGAGCGAACATTAGAGCAGATGATGCGATACATAACAAACCGGCAAAAATATTAAAACGTTGCAAACGGCGTGATCGGAAATCCATATCCTTTACCGGAATTGTAAAATAATAAACCGCGACACCTGCGGCGCCTACTGCAAATATATAGGAAGCAATAGTTGGCGAACTTACATGCAATATTGCACCCACCAAAATTAAAATGGCTGAAACTATGAATAAAAAAAATTTAACTTTATCACTCATCCTTCTACTTTTTATCTTCAATTATAAACACATCTTCATTAGCCTTCTTCATAAAATACTCTTCACGGGCAAAACGTTCCAATCCTTCTTTATCGGTTTGAAGATCGCTAAGTTTTTTGCTATTAACATCTATTTCTTCTTGGTAATGCTTTATTTCTTTTTCTAAACTACGAATCTTTTCATCATAAGTAAAGCGCTTATACAAACTGCTATCGCCTACAGTAAGTGTAAGAATCAAAAAAACAATTGTCACAAGCCAGTAAGAATTGATTTTCGACAAATACTTTGTATAAAATTCTTTTATATGTAACATTGTAATTTTAGTTTTCACAAAGATAAGACTAGTCGAGAACATAAAAAACGAATAAATTCATTTTATGCCAAAGCACAACTTATCTTCGCTGTTCAAGGACAAAGATAATGCAATTTCAGATAAGCCAATATTGAAAAAGTCAAAAATATTATGGAAGAAAAACAAACCCATTAAAAGAGACGTCCGTCTCAAAATTTCTTTATCAAAAAGGAAGGATTGATTCGAAGATATATTCCGGCTGAAAAGCTTGTATGACTACCAACAGATAAAGACGCATCATCTTTTTCATGAAATGTACTTCTAAACTGCTGATAGATATCCATATCAATTCCCAAAGCATAGCCTTTTGCTAATGGATATGAATATTCAAAACCAAAATATACGTTTGAAGGATCTTCAATTGTTGCGTCTTTTATCTTTGTTGATATCGCTCCAAAATAAGGTATTCCATATAAGGAAATAAAATCGTGACACTTCCAATATGAAGTTTTTATGCGAAAAGAAGAAATATCCGCTGATGCACGTAAATATAATCCATAGCCTTTATTGAAAGGCCATAATTCTCCAGACTGCTGATAATAGCCCGTCATATCTGCTTCAAGATTAATATTTTTCAATGCTCTATGGTTAATATTCCAAAGTGTACCTATTCCAAAAGAACCATTCATCAAGGTCTCTACCGAATAATTCTGATCAAATTCTCCACCTCTATGTTGAGTCAACCCTTGTATTGGTATATAAAAATGGAACAAAGATTTTGGATCATTAAATTTCAAACGAGAAGAAAGACCTACAGTAAACGCTTCCTTATGTGTATCATCTTTAAACATAAAACTCTGCCAATTCACCCATGAATCTAAATCGACATAATGGGACGCATATAATAATTGAAAACCCATTTCAGGATCTGCAGTCAAATTTAACTCGGGGAAATATAAAGGTTCAATCAAATTATGATTTGCTGCACCATATAAAGTTCCCAAAATGATATTCACATGTTCAGACAAAGCCACTTGTGCCCTTAATACTGGGAGAATATGAAAACCTTTCTCTGTTTGCGCCCCTTGCCACGTAGCAATATCCTGATAAGCCATGTTTGGATACTTATTTGCTCCCCAATATCTCAGCAAATGAACTCCTGCTTCAAATTTCAAATTTTTAAGTGGATAATAAACAGCTTTCCCCTGAAACCAAAATCCAGGTAATGTATATCCTTTCATATAAGATCCCGAGAATTCATTATCTTTAAAAAAATTCAAATTATCGATACTTACAAACAATTGACCTACAGATTCTGGAGAAATATGATAATCTGACTTATACACATTCTCCGGAATTTGAGCCGATAAAAAAGAAAAAATAGAAATCAACTCAAAAAAGAAGAATCCATATAAAGAATGAACAAAGTTTTTCGTTACTAAATGCATTTTCATGAAATACGTATTTGATGCAAACGTACACATTTATTCATTAAAGTAAGATTGTAACATGAAATAAATTCTTCATATATGCTACATCCGCTCCATTTATAGCATTTTTAACCAAACAAGCCTCTTTTATGACCAGTGATGTATAAAGAATAAATCGTATTTTTGCGACATAAATGGTTAATGTATGAATTTATGTAAAATATTTTTTTCAACTTTGCAGACAATTCTGATTCTACTTGCATAATATTTATTTCTGAATAATGGGAAAGGTTTCTTTTATTAATAAAATAATCGCTACTGGATTCGGATCCGGGTATTCACCATTTGCTCCAGGAACGGCAGGAGCTTTATTAGCAACTATCGTATGGGTTATACTTTCTTTTATCATACCCCTTGAATTCATGTATATTGTTACAATTATTCTTGTTGCGGTATTTACTGCCTTAGGTATCAGCTCGGCAAATGCAGTTGAAAGTATTTGGGGGAAAGATCCAGCCCGCGTTGTTATTGATGAAATGGTCGGCGTTTGGATCCCTTTAATAATAGTTCCTGGCAGAAATATTTGGTTCATAGTAGGTGCATTTGCATTATTTCGACTATTTGATATATTCAAACCATTAGGCATTCGAAAAATGGAAAATTTCAAAGGAGGAATTGGTGTCATGATGGATGATATTTTGGCAGGTGTATATAGTTTTATTATATTATTGGGGGCAAGATGTTTAATTGGGTAAAGACTAGTGCAATTGCTTTTTCTGAAAGAGGAGGAATTTTCATGTTCATGCGAGCACAATTTACCTCTCAGATAGCTAGCATTGTAGACTTTGTCATAACCATCCTTTTAGTAAAATTATTCTACATCTATTATGTCTATGCAACATTCATCGGATCTGTTTGCGGTGGTATTGTGAACTGCATACTGAATTACGTATGGACTTTCAAATCAAAAGATTGTATTAAGCGTTATGTCTTTTACAAATATATTTTGGTGTGGACATGTAGTATAATGCTAAATACATGGGGTACATATTTGCTAACAGAGACAATAAGTAGAAACCCTTGGGTAAAAAAGGCACTCAATGTCTATATTGATGATTTGTTCGTCTTTTCAAAAGGTGTTGTATCACTACTTGTTGGATTTATTTGGAATTACAATATGCATAGAGCCTTTGTATATAAGAATATACATGTAAAAGGCATTTTTGCTAAAAAATGAATAGAATAAAAAAATAGAAATATGACAGCTTTTAAAGTTTGTAGAGACTGGGCACAACAAATGATTTACAAAATCATAAATCCTCTTGTGCATTGGATGATTAGAATTGGTATTACTCCTAATTTTATCACAACGACAGGGTTAGTACTCAATATTCTGGCAGCTTGTATTTTTCTTTATGCCGGAATGCGAGGAAATCGTGAAGATTACTTTTATATTGGCTGGGGTGGCGGCATTATTTTATTTGCCGGCTTATTCGATATGATGGATGGTCAAGTCGCACGTATCGGAAAAATGAGTTCAACTTATGGTGCGCTCTATGATTCTGTTTTAGATAGATATAGTGAACTAACCGTATTTTTTGGTATTTGCTTTTACCTGATTACACAAGGTTATGTCATTAGTTCTATCATTGCTTTTATAGCTTTGATTGGCTCACTAATGGTTAGCTATGTTAGAGCAAGAGCTGAAGGATTAGGATTAGAATGCAAAATGGGCTTTATGCAGCGTCCTGAGAGAGTAGTCCTTACAGGACTAGGTGCATTGCTTTGTGGTATTTTTGGACCGATAATGGAATACAATACGATATTTCAACCTATACTGTGGTTCGTTATTCCATTGTTTTTCGTTGCATTATTTTCCAACATTACTGCATTCAGCAGGCTCAATCATTGCCGCAAATTACTGAACAAAGGAGAAAAAGATGATTAAAGGTAGTAAATTTCCATCACGTAAAGAGACTTTTATTGTTATTGGAATCAGTACTATATTCTTACTGCTAACAGCAACGTTAGTTGGACTTCGACCCGAGCACATTCTTTTGTGCCTTTTATTTCTAGTGTTATTCTTTATTGGTCCAAACACGCGGAAACTGGCAGTAGCTCTAATTCCGTTCATTTTATTTGGTATCTCTTACGATTATATGCGAATATATCCAAACTACCAAGTAAATTCGATAGATATAAAAGGTCTATATAACCTTGAGAAAAATCTATTTGGTATTAATGAAGGTGGAAATATCATTACTCCATGTGAATATTTTTCGATACATCATTGTACGACGGCTGATATCTTTGCAGGCATATTTTATCTTTGCTGGGTTCCTGTTCCTATTGCTTTCGGACTATGGTTATATTTCAAAGACAAATATTTATACCTAAAATATGCAATGGTATTCTTATTTGTAAACTTAATTGGCTTTGCCGGTTATTATATTCATCCGGCAGCTCCACCTTGGTATGCCATTAATTACGGATTCACACCTATAATAAATACACCCGGTAATGTTGGCGGGTTAGGAAGATTTGATCAACTTATAGGTATTCCTATATTCCATTCTATCTATGGACGCAATGCAAATGTATTTGCAGCCGTACCTTCTCTACATGCAGCTTATATGCTTGTTGCTCTTATATATGCAACAATGAAAAGATGTAATATAGTAATTATCACTCTTTTCTCCATAATAATGGTTGGTATTTGGTGTACTGCAGTATATGCCTCTCATCATTATATAATAGATGTAACATTAGGCATTATATGTGCTATACTTGGGACGTTAATCTTCGAGAGAGGACTTTTAAAACTAAATGGCTTCAAAAAGTTTGTTTCAAGTTACTATAATTATATTAAATAGAAACATGATACTTCTTTCAGACCAAAAGTGATTTACTATTGACCTTTTAGAAACATAAAACACGTCCTAACTTTACAAACAAAAAGTTAGGACGTTTATGTATAAGAAAGTAATTACAACTATTTTACTTATTGTTTTAAGTGCATGCGATTTAATAGATTATCATCCTTACGATGGTCGTCTATCCATTTCAGATCGAGACATAAATGCTAAGAACATTAAAATCATAGAAGAGGAGACCCAAAATAAAGATACCATACGCTTTGTCATGATAGGTGATACTCAACGTAGCTATGATGAAACAGAAGATTTTGTAGAAGACATCAACAAAAGAGATAGCATTGATTTTATCATCCACGGAGGAGATATAGCGGATTTTGGCATGACTAAAGAATTTGAATGGACAGTCAAAATTCTGGACAATCTCAAAGTGCCTTACGTGGCTATACTAGGGAATCACGATGTTATTGGAAATGGAGACGAAGTATATCGCAAATTATACGGAAACGAAAACTTTTCATTTATCGCACATGATATAAAATTTGTCTGTCTCAATACCAACGCCATCGAATATGATTATTCTCATCCGGTACCCTATTTCGATTATATAAAAAAACAATATCAAGATACTATAGGATATAAACGTACGGTTGTTGCAATGCATGCTCCTCCTGAATGTGAGCAGTTCGATAATAATGTCAAAGATGTATTTCAATACTATATTAAACAATTTCCGAATTTAATGTTTTGTCTACATGCCCATAATCATAACTTGTCAGTCACCGATATTTTTGGTGATGGAATCATTTATTACGGATGTAGTAGCATTTCCAAACGTAATTATTTACTATTCACAATTACTCCAAACGGTTACACCCATGAAGTCATCAATTTTTAAAATAATAATATTCCTTCTATTCATTCAGACAGCTTTATTTGCTCAAGAGAATTTGTATGATAAACATATCTATCATTATACTTCTATTTGGAACTCACTTATTCCTCGCTACGCAAAAATACAGTATGCAGGATCTATGGGAATATTTTCTATTGGACCAGGGTGGAATTATGGCCATGACCATTGGGAAACAGATGCTTTGTTTGGTATTGTTCCACGTTATTCGGATAAACACGCCATGGCTACATTCACGCTCAAACAGAACTATCTCCCATGGAACATTTCTATAAACAAACATTTTTCATTTGAACCTTTAGCAACAGGTTTGTACCTCAATACCCTATTAGATGGAGATTTTTGGGTTAAACAACCATCAAGATATCCCAAAAAATACTATACATTTTCTACACGTATAAGAGCTCATATCTTTGTTGGAGAACGCTTCACTCTTAATCTGCCAAAAGAAAGAAGTTGGCATAAATCACTTACTTTCTTTTATGAATTAAGTACCTGTGACATGTACCTTATCAGTGCCATAGGAAACAGATATTTGAAACCCAAAGATTACTTAAGTCTTTCTTTTGGGCTTAAAATGCAAATCCTTTAAAAGAAAAAAATGGCTATGTCAATTATGACATAGCCATTTTCCAGTTAATCTTTCTTTGAAAAGATTAGCCTAAATAGGATTTGAGGAGCTTGCTACGCGTACCTTGTCTTAATCTTCTGATTGCTTTTTCCTTGATCTGGCGGACGCGCTCACGTGTGAGCCCAAATTTGTCGCCAATCTCTTCTAATGTCATCTCCTGACAACCAATACCGAAAAACATTTTGATTATCTCACTTTCTCTTTCGGTTAATGTAGCAAGTGCTCTGTCAATTTCTTTGGACAATGATTCGTTCATCAACGACCGGTCTGCAATAGGGGCATCATCGTTCACCAACACATCCAAGAGGCTGTTATCTTCACCTTCAACAAACGGAGCATCCACAGAGATATGTCTTCCTGAAACTTTTAATGTATCAGAAATCTTATCTACTGGAATATCCAATTCGTCTGCAAGTTCTTCCGGCGACGGTCTGCGTTCATTTTCCTGTTCAAATTTTGAGAAGGCTTTCGTGATTTTATTCAACGAGCCTACCTGATTCAATGGCAAACGAACAATTCTTGACTGTTCAGCCAAAGCCTGCAGAATTGATTGGCGAATCCACCATACAGCATAAGAAATAAACTTGAACCCTCTTGTTTCATCAAATTTCTCGGCAGCCTTAATCAATCCCAAATTACCTTCATTAATTAAATCCGGTAAACTTAGACCTTGATTCTGATACTGCTTTGCTACAGAAACGACGAAACGCAAATTAGCTCTTGTCAACTTCTCAAGTGCCTTCCGGTCTCCTCTTTTAATAGCCTGTGCCAATTCCACCTCTTCTTCAACTGTAATAAGATCCTCACGACCAATTTCTTGGAGATACTTATCAAGCGAAGCGCTTTCTCGATTGGTAATGGACTTTGTAATCTTTAACTGTCTCATCCAACAAATTTATAATGCAATTCGGGTGCAAAAATAACAAATTTCAAGCAAAGCAATTGGTCGAAAGCACCCGACATCCGACCAATTATGAACCTTTAACAAACAATGAGCCTAATAAGTTCAAAATGCTTATTATTATAACTTTATTTTATCATTGAGCCAAATCAATAGCGAAGATTTTCATTCGTCCATTTGGATAAAATCCTTTGATCACCAAATATTGTTCATCAGAACTTCCTTTCAACAATCTATCGACCATACTCTCAAGTTGTTCTGGATTAGTCATCTTCACATCATTTACATCCATAATGATAAAACCTTTCTTAATGCCGGCTTCTCTTAACTTTCCATTCATAATGCCTGTAACCTCGATGCCATAGCTGACGCCCAAGTTTTTCTTCTGTGCATCTGTCAAAGATTTAAAGGCAGCTCCCAAAACATCAGCCGTATCTCCTCCTCCTTTTATAACGGAAGTACTTCCCTGTGCGTTACGAAGTTCGATCTTAAATACCTTTGTAGTACCAGCTCTGTCAATAGTGACATCGACTTTATCACCAGGACGATATTTTGTAATCTGCTCTTGAAGTGCATTGGCCGATTTAACCTTTGCTCCATTGACAGCTACAATCACATCTCCTTTTTCGATACCAGCTTCTTTGGCAACACTACGTTCTGCGAAACCTCCAACATAAGCTCCTTCCAGAACTTTTACCTTGGCTTTATCTTCATCAGGAACATTCTGGGCATCCATAATTTGAACGCCAAGTACAGCACGTTGAACTGTTCCATACTGCTTTAAATCTGCAGCAACTTTACCGGCAATACTAATAGGCACTGCGAATGAATATCCAGCATAATTACCTGTTTCAGAATAAATAGCTGTATTAATACCCACTAATTCGCCCTTCGTATTTACCAAAGCGCCGCCACTATTACCCGGATTCACAGCAGCATCTGTCTGAATGAATGATTCAATTTTACTTTTGTCAGAACCTAAAGCAAGTCCACCACGGCTTTTAGCACTAACAATACCAGCTGTCACTGTAGATGTAAGATTAAATGGATTACCAACAGCCAAAACCCATTCACCGACTTTCAACTTTTCTGAATCTCCAAATGGAATTGTCGGTAAATTCTTAGCATCAATTTTTATCAATGCAATATCTGTGGTTGGATCGGTGCCCACTAATTTGGCCTTGAATTTACGATTATCATTTAATGTCACTTCCAGCTCATCGGCACTATCAATCACATGATTATTTGTAATAATATAACCATCAGTAGAAATAATCACACCTGAGCCTGAACCGACACGCGGTTGCTGTTGAGGACGTTGAAAAGTTCCTCCATTGCCAAACCCAAAGAAATATTCAAAAGGATTAAAATCCTGTTCATCCGAAGTTGACTGCTTTGCATTAACCGTAGCCTTAATATGTACAACACCATGTACTGCACTTTCAGCTGCAGCTGTAAAGTCTGTATTTTCTCCGGCGACTCCATTGTAACTAGCCATGTGCATTCGCTGATCAAAGACATCTGCCGGATTATTATAACCGTATACTCCATTCTTATGCATTACATAAGAAGTAGTTCCCAAAGCAGCTCCCGCACTAATCACAGCAACTAGAGCAACGCCAAGTACATTTTTCAAGATAGTTTTCATATTCGTTAATATTTTGTTGAACATTTAAATTTAACACTTTTCGTTTGACAAAGAAAACTCAAAAAGCGTGCAATTATTCTCTTTGACATTATTTTTTTATCACTTTTAACGGCACACCGAAGGAGGTTAACTGCACTTAACTGTACTGTGTTATGCAAAGTACCTTTTTAACAGTTCAGATGCTGACAATTAGTCAGTGACAGAACGAAGAAAACAAAAAGCAAATCAGCTATTCCAGAATATTTGTCAACTACAAAAAATACAGCTGACAGGATTATATGAAATGACGAACTTTATATACCTTTGCAGCAGTCAATTAATACATAATGTATATGAAAAAGTATCTTCTTCCTCTCCTCGCCTCTGCTATGCTCATTGCAAGCTGCAGCGAAAAACCGGGTTATGAAATTTCCGGTACAGTAACAAACGCTGAACTCAACGGCAAGTACGTTTATCTTTCTGAATATGGAAAGCCTGACGTTCAACCTTTCGACAGTGCGTTGGTCAAAGACAATGCTTTTACATTCAAAGGCACGCAGGATGCAGCAATGCTTGCAACAATCCAGTTTGCAGAGAATGTAGTTTCTACTAAAGAAGGAGAACCGACTCCATTTAAAACAACATTTACCCTTGAAAATGGTAAAATCAGTATTAAACTTGATAGTATTCCAACAGTCACAGGAACACCTTCCAACGACGCAGAGAAAGCATTAAAGGATCAGATCAAGCCATTTACAGACGAAATTGGAAAACTAGAAAATGATATTTCGTCTCAAAATGACACTCTAGTTAAAGCTGCAGAGAAGAAATATGATGAAATAAATAAAAAAATCACTGATGCAGTATGCAACTACATCATGGGACATAGTAATCAAATAATGTCTGCAAAATATATGATTGACTATCGTTATGACTTGAGTGAAGATCAACAGAATCAGATTCTTGCCAAAGCTGATTCTACCTTTAAATCTGTTCCTGGCATTGACAAGATGATTGAACATCTAGGGGTTTTGAAGACTGTTTCCGTAGGAAAAAAGTTTACTGACTTCGAAATGTCTGATGCCAATGGTCAAATGCATAAACTATCTGAATTTGTAGGGACAGGGAAGAAAGTTGTCCTCATTGATTTCTGGGCTTCTTGGTGTCCTCCTTGCCGCAAAGAAATGCCGAATCTAGTCAATCTATATAAGCAATACAAGAATAAAGGATTCGATATTGTAGGCATCTCATTAGACAGCAAAGCCGATGCTTGGGCAAATGGAGTAAAGACTTTAAACATCACTTGGACACAACTTTCCGACTTACAAGGATGGAAAAATGCCGGTGCTGCATTATATGGTGTAAACAGCATACCTCATACAATTTTGGTAGATAAAAATGGTACTATCATTGCGAAAAACATATTTGGCGAAGAATTAGGCAACAAAATTGCCGAAACATTGAAATAATCTTAAGCCCTGCTACAGTCTGGTGAAATATCGAAATTATCCTGTTGCAGGGCAAAATTAAAAACTTTATCTTTGTGCGTTCAAAACACAATTAATCGAGGCAAATAGTTTTATTATCACTAAATATAATAAATATTCGAGTATGATTTATTCACAAGAAGTTCAACACATGTGTGTTGTAAAGAAGGGAGCTAACCACCAAAGCGCTCCGATTCCTGAGGAGGGAAAGTGGGTTAGAGCAAAGGAGATTACTGATATTTCTGGTTTAACTCACGGTATCGGTTGGTGTGCACCAAAACAAGGTGGATGCAAACTGACGCTAAACATTAAGGATGGAATCATTCAGGAAGCATTGGTTGAAACTATCGGTTGTTCAGGTATGACTCATTCAGCAGCTATGGCTTCAGAGATTCTTCCAGGCAAGACACTGCTTGAGGCATTAAACACTGACTTAGTTTGCGATGCCATCAACACAGCTATGCGCGAATTGTTCCTTCAGATTGTTTACGGTCGTTCACAATCAGCATTCTCTGAAGGAGGTTTGGTTATTGGTGCTTCATTGGAAGATTTAGGTAAAGGTCTCCGCAGCCAAGTAGGAACAATGTTTGGAACACTTGCAAAGGGTGCTCGTTACTTGGAAATGGCAGAAGGTTATTGCACACGCTTAGCTTTAGATGCTGACAGTCAGATCATCGGTTACGAATTTGTCAACCTTGGCAAGTTCATGGATATGGTTAAGAAGGGTATTGATGCTAACGAAGCACTGGAAAAAGCAAAAGGCTCTTACGGTCGTTTCAAAGAAGCTGTAAAATATATCGATCCTCGTAATGAATAAGAAAGCATTTACACGTATCCTACTGGGATTGGTTATCATCACTGTGATAGCTACAGTTATCGCCTATTACTGGCTTAAACCTGATCGTCCCTGGATGGCATTTTATATTGCCTGTTGTGGAGGCGTGCTTGTTTTCAATTTTCTAATTTCTCTATTCCTGGTAAATAAGAATTTTAAAAAGTAAAAAAGAATATGGCTTTATTTGAAAGTTATGAACGCCGTATAGATCATATCAACGCGGTTTTAAAAGAATATGGTATCAATGGCATTGACGATGCAAAGGCAATCTGTGCAGCCAAAGGTATCGATCCTTATACAATGTGTAAGGAAACACAGCCCATCTGTTTCGAGAATGCATGTTGGGCATATGTAGTTGGTGCTGCTATCGCAATCAAGAAAGGTTGTAAAGGCGCTGCTGAAGCTGCTGAAGCTATCGGTATTGGTTTGCAATCGTTCTGCATTGCCGGTTCTGTTGCCGACGATCGTAAAGTAGGTATTGGTCATGGTAACTTGGCTGCTCGCCTGCTTCGTGAAGAAACAAAATGTTTTGCATTCCTTGCAGGTCACGAATCATTTGCTGCTGCCGAAGGTGCAATCAAGATTGCTGAAATGGCAAACAAAGTTCGTAAGACTCCTCTGCGTGTTATCCTCAACGGTCTTGGCAAAGATGCAGCTATGATCATCTCACGTATCAATGGTTTCACATACGTACAGACCGAATTTGATTATATGACTGGCAATTTGAAGATTGTTCAGGAGATTCCTTATTCAACCGGTCTTCGTGCAAAAGTAAAATGCTACGGAGCTGACGATGTACGCGAAGGTGTTGCCATCATGTGGAAAGAAGATGTAGATGTATCCATCACGGGTAACTCTACAAACCCAACACGTTTCCAGCATCCGGTTGCAGGTACTTATAAGAAAGAGCGCGTATTAGCTGGCAAACCATACTTCTCAGTTGCATCAGGTGGTGGAACGGGACGTACATTGCATCCAGATAACATGGCTGCCGGTCCTGCTTCTTACGGAATGACCGATACAATGGGACGTATGCATTCAGATGCCCAGTTTGCTGGTTCATCATCTGTTCCTGCACACGTTGAAATGATGGGATTCCTTGGCATGGGTAACAACCCAATGGTTGGTGCAACTGTTGCTGTTGCCGTTGCTGTTGAAGAAGCTATGAAGAAATAATCATTCATAAAACTATAATTTAAACCTCTGCTTGTCGTGATGACTTGCAGAGGTTTTTTCTTGCAAAAAAGGCAAAATATACTATCTTTGTCGCCACTTTCAATTACAATTTCTATGAAACAGGAAATAGATATCAATAAATGGAATCGAAAAGAGACTTTCGAACTTTTCAAGAATTATGCTGATCCTTATTGTGGAGTAACCGTAAATATGGATTTTACCCATGTTTACAATGCAGCAAAACGCAACGGAGCTTCGTTCTATCTATATTATCTGCATGTTATCATGCAAGCTGTAAACAATTATGACCCCATTCGACTCCGCATCATTAATGGAAAAGTATATTTATATGACCGTATTGGTGTATCTCCAACCGTTGGTCGCGAAGATGGAACATTCTGTTTCTGTTATTATCCATACTACGAAGACCGAGAACAGTTTGTTGCCGAATGCCAGCGTATTACCCAAGAAGTCAAATCACAGCCAATAACCCATGAAGAATTCACTGAAGAGGTTCGCAGTTCAATCTTCTTTTCAGCTATTCCCTGGATTCAATATACTTCAGTCAAGAATCCACTTAATTTGGATCCCAATGACAGCAATCCCCGCATTTCTACAGGACGTCTTTTTGATCAGGACGGACGCAAGATAATGCCGTTCAGTGTTCTGGTGCATCATTCCTTGATGGATGGTTTTCATATTGCACAGTTCCTGCAAAAGATAGAAGAACTGAATAAAAACTATTAAAGGTAGGAACATACTTGATTCGTAACTCAATATTTTATACTATCTGAGTTTCTATAAGTAAAAGGAGGCTTATCTTCACAGACAACCTCCTCGAGATATCATTTTGTAATTAAACTGTTGCCTATGCAACGCTTTCAAATAATCATTTATCTTTTATCAATTACTCAACTCTTATTAATTTCTTGGTGCAAAGTTAAAGGCAGAATTTGTGATAAGATTGTCCGTTCTTTATTAAATATTGTCGTATATTTGTTGTTCAAGCAATAAAAGGAATGGAAATGAAAGAAAAGATAAAATATTGTGCAGTTACTATCAATGAGGATCAGTCCTTTTACTTTGATCATGTCCATATTGTATGGAATGAGCAAATAAAATTCCATCAAAGCCCGGAATGGGAATTATCATACGTCGTCAAAGGCAGTGGTACGCGAATCGTGGGAGAAATGATGGAGACATTTTCGAGTGGCGAAGTCGTTCTAATACCGCCCAACATTCCTCATTGCTGGTCATTCAATCAATTTGATCATGACAAAGAAGGGAAAATTGAAAATATCACAATCATCTTCTCTACAGATTTATTAGATAGAATCTCATGTACTTTTCCTGAGATAAAGCCATTTATTGAACAAATTCAAGCCTTCAAAAAAGCTATCTGTTTTGAGAATCTCCCAATGCAGGCAATACAAAATGTGATGACATCCATGATTCCGCAAGACGATATGCAGCGACTCATTTCTTTATTGAATCTATTTCACATTATTGCACAAGCCAGCATGACGCGAGTCGTAGGATTCTGTAAAAAGCAAGACAAGAACCTGCTCAAACTTCAAGAAGCTTCCCGATTCATGATAAGCAATTATCATCATAAAATCGTACTTGATGATGTAGCCAAATATGTAGGGATGAACCGTTCGTCTTTTTGTTCTTTCTTCAAGCGTGAAAAAGGCATTTCTTTCTTCACTGCACTCAATGAATATCGCATTGATTGTTCCTGCCTGATGCTTTGTGAAACGAATCAATCCATTTCCGAAATCTGCATGGCTGTAGGTTTTGAAGATGTGCCCTATTTTAACCGTACATTCAAACGAATAAAAGGTGAAACGCCTCATGAATACCGAATCAGAAAAAAATCGGAAAATGCATTGGGAAATGAAGGAACTCAGATAGAAAACCAGTAGTTGAATTTGACCATAAAAATATTTTCCGGTTTAACCTTGAACAAATGTTTCCAACCCTTCGAAAAATTGAAAGGTCCGCATTCTTCCAATTGTGTTCGGTCTTGTGACCAGACCAAGTAAAGCGTCGAACCGACTTTATATTCCCAACGCAACACCAAGTTACTGCGAAACTGTTGATAATTGAAATCAGGATTCGTGACACTGTAATCAGTCACACCATCATGATTGAAATCAAAAACATATTTCTGATTGTTTTTTTCAGGAACAACTACATTAAATCGGTCATAATACTGCGAAGCATGCGGACTCGTCACTTCCTTAAAGTCTGAATATCTACCAATAGATACAAACGGACTTCCATAATACTGGATTGTCAGTTCAGGCGAAAGTGCCAAATCCGCCCGGAAAGTCATACCCAGATTCCTATTATCGACTTTTCCAAGAAGATAGCTTTTAGAAGAACCATTAGCAAACTGACCAACATACTGCAACCTGTCCAGATTCCTGATATAATCTGATTTCAAGGAAAGTAACAGATTTGAATATAACCGGAAATTGACCGTTGCTGAAATATTCAAACTGTCTATACTGTGTGATTGGCCTTTCTTATAATTGCCGGACAAAATTAAATAGAGTCTTTTCGAAGTGTTTGTCTGAAGAGATGCGCCAACACGGAATGTATTCGGCACTTTCATGGATGGGCCACCTCGCAACAACCACTCATCAACCGTTCTAAACTTGTACTCAGCATTCAATCGAGTCATCCACGAATTCATAAATTCCATCTCACCGGTCAGCGAAAGGAGCGAATACAAACCTTCGCCATCTGCATTCCAAGCATTCTGTTGTAGAGTAGTAAGCATATAATTTTTGTACACACTCGTATTCTTCTTCTCGACATAAGAGAGCACAGAGTTATTCTTCATCATATTCGACAAAGTCATATAACCCATGTCATTCAATTCAAGTCCCGGCGAACTCATCACAAACTCTTCATTATAGCGCCAATGGCCTTTGCTCCATCTGCCTGCATTAAAAGAGAAACCATAACCATTAAGGTTCGTACGTGTAGAATCCAGATTATTCGTCTTGCTGTCAGGTCGCTGGAAATAACGAGCTGAAGAAGTTTGAAGCAGATTGATAGCTTCCTCATCACCCGAAATCCTACTGCCAACCGTTTTCAACTCAAGAAAATATTTCCGATCCTGCCAATACTTGATAAAGTTTATTCCGTAAGTAAATGCATTATTCGGCAAAAAGCGTAAATGATCACTATGAATAGACCGATATGCATGCGTAAATATTCCTCCCACAATCATATTGCCTCTATCCGCCTCTTTCTGCACACGACCGACAAAGTAGTTTGTAAGCGGTTCTACAGCTTGTTTGAATTCATCACCGCCTGAACGGATATCAGCCATTTCCTTCAATGTCAATGACTCGATCAGACCGATAGACAAACCGTTGGATGTTTTTCCGGACAACTTGAATGCACTTCCGATCGTTGTATTGACAGGCATGCTAACCTTTTCATAATTTGGCATATAAGAGGGAGCATGGCCTATTCTTCGTGAATAGAAAAGCGGATTACTATCAAATGTAAAATCAAAGATATCCTTTCCTTCAATGAAGAAAGGCCGTTTATCTTCAAAAAACGTTTCGTAAGCCGACAGATTCATTACCGACGGATCTGCTTCTACCTGTCCGAAATCCGGATTAATTGTTGCATCGAGCGTAAAATTATTTGTGATGCCTATTTTCGCATCAAAACCGGCATAACCTTTCCACGACGAATCATTGAATGACGAATGATTGGTAGAGCCGCTTGTCACCTTTGTTGAAAGATATGGCGCAATCTCAAAGCGTCTATTTTTTTTCAAACCTTTCAATCCATGCAATTCGCCGAAAGTATAAACACATCCCGTGCCATCATTAGCCACCAGATTCCATTGATTTTCTTCGTTCAAACGGTCAACGAAACGCCATGCATCAAGTCCCCAAGTCTGTTCGGACGATGGACCATATCGGAGTTGACTAAAAGGAATTTTCATCTCAGCAGTCCAAGCAGAGTCTTCATAAGCCACTTTTCCATACCATATGGCATTCCAGTTTGTATCCGTCGAACTGTCCAGCATTCTGATATCCAGTTTCTGTCCTGCCGAAGTAATATCAAACTCAAAAGCGGTCCGCCTATCGAAATAACTATCGAAATGAACACCCACAATATCTCCCGAAAACTCGTCGCGCCGTCCTAAACGACGCGTAATTTTGTCCATCTCATCGTACGAACGAACGCCGACATAGATATTCTTCTTGTCATAAAGTATTTTCAACATAGTCTTATGGGACGATTTTGAATTATATACAGGAGCAAACTGTCTATAATCGCTCTGCCATTCCCCAAAATTCCAGCACGAGTCATTCAATGCACCATCAATTACAGGCGGCTTTGAAACAAACGTAGTCGTATAAATACGCTTAGGTTGAGCCAAAGAATCTGCCGGCGTCAATGATTCATATGCATACAGTTTATCAGCATAATTCTGAATCACAGCCGGATAAGCATCCACTGCAAACGAAATAAGCAGTATCGACAAGGCAAACAATTTATGAATTCGTCCCTTCATAAGAAACGGTTATCGTTATTCTACGTTTAATTTAAAGCAACAATACAGATATTTTCTATCAGGCCTTCTTCATCAACCAGTGTTGTTTCAGCCATTCGCGAACCGGAGCATCATACAGTTTCATCAGTGCATATGCATTACCGATAGCGACAATAAGCAAACCTACACTCACACAAATAATCTGACTTAACGGTGCATCAGGATGATTGGCTTTCCAAGCCATTTGAATATATACCAAAGGATAATGCGTGATGAATAACGGATAAGAGATCTCGCCAACAAACTTACAGATCTTCTGAGCTTTGCCCGTCACTTCACTTCCAGCACCAACAGTAACAATAAAAGGAAATATAATCAGAATACAAATAACATCATACAAGCCATTGATCCACATAAAATCCTGACCGCCCAGATGAGGCATCACCAAAAGGATAAAAATGACGAACGAACACAAAGAGAATGCCGACTTCACCTTAATCACTTTCTTCAAGCGCGAGAGCAACAATCCCATCAAGAACGGATAGAGCAAGCGTGTAAAGCCAACGAGCATTCCTGGAATATCGATATTCCAACCGCCGATGAAAGTATAAGCCGTTGTATACATCGGATTATTTCTGTCTTGCAAAACACCGAACACATCCAGATTCATTCCCAGGTTAATCGTCAGGAACGCAGCAAAAATAACAAACAAGGTGAGCACTGTCTTCGAGAAGCGACGAATGAATACTGCATACAGAATATTGGCAATATATTCATACAAAAGCGTCCACGCCGGACCATTCAATGGATTTGTTTCTCCCCATCCTCTAATATCAAACTTCGGGAGGATAGGAATCATTGTAAATGTAACAAGCATAACCAGAAGCATTTTCCACCAAGGCGTTTGGTCGATCAACGGGAAAGAGGCCGAACTACCCACATAGAACAAAAGCGCTCCAATAATAGAACCGGCAATCACCATCGGATGCAAGCGAACGATACGCCGTTTAAAGAAATCCTTCATCGACATCTTATTCCAACGATCATCGTATGCATAACCCATGACATAACCCGAAAGCAGGAAGAAGAAATCGACAGCCAGATAGCCGTGATTCAAAATTTGGTACTGCGGACCTTTAGAATAGGTCTCAAACAAATGGAAACCAACGACAACAAGTGCCGCAACTCCGCGCAGCCCGTCTAAAATATCAAATCGCTGCTTCGATGCCAGATAGTGTGTTTCGTTCATATAACAAATCAATTAATGTCCAAAAATAGGACTTTTAAACTATGTGCTCTTGAAATATATTCAAAAATAATTGTCTAATATTAATCGGCCATGCACTTTATTGGCCCCATATGCTTTCTTTGCGAAGAAACACGATTATCCCTTTCATGGCAATCATGTTTTTCATGGATATGAATACTATTTACAGTTTTCCTTTATCAGCTTATCGGCAACAGGATCACCTAAAGATTTTGCCTTATTCAAAGCTTCGCAAGCCTCCGTTTTCTTTCCCAAGCGGACAAAGCAAACGCCACGCAAGCGATGGCATGCAGCAAAATCCGGAGCCAGTTCTATTGCTTTATCCAAACTCGAAAGAGCTTCGGTATATTTCTGCATTCTAACATATACAGAAGCTTCTTCGGCATAATAATCAGGCGTTTCAGGGCTCTGTATGATAGCGCTGCGAATGTCTTTCAGCGCACCTTCAAAGTCATTGGCATGATATTTTGCTTGTTCACGAAGGTAGTAGAAGTTTGAATTAACCTGTCCGCTCATTTTGGTATAATACAAATCATAATCGGCTACAGCTTCAGGATATTGTTGCAAACGAAGTCTCCAGTTAATTCGTTCAAGGATGTAAGTTCCCGCTTCACCGCCTATTTCAGTGCCGCATTTCTCAATAGCCTTATCGAGCAGAGCAATCACATCGCCGATATTGAAACCGGAAATATTCTCCAAAGCTTTTGCTGCATAATAATACGTTGCCGGAGTTGCCGCGTCGCTATTATTGACGAGCATATAAGTATCATAAGCCTTCTGAAAATCCTTTCTTGAGAAATAGATATCACCTTCCAGCTGATGATATTCAATCTGATCATTTTCCTTGATAGCCTTCTGAAGCAAATCCATTGCAGCATCAATCGTCCACGCCGGATTATTCAAAGTAGTATCACTCGTAGCCACTCCATAAATCAATTTTGCCTGATCATATATATCATCACCCTTTTTTCCGCTGTATTTGGCAGCTGTTTTCACATCTTCAAGCGCCATATTAAGATACTGATCTTGTTCTGAAGTCGAAGAAGACAGTTCCTTACGATTATAAGCATACAAACTCGAGCGATTCAGATATCCTTCACTGTGTTCGGGAAATGTAGCAATAAAATCGTTTACCGTTGCCAAACGTGTTTTGGCATCTTGCATATTGCCCAGCAGATAGAGCACTACATTTGCCTGATCGAAATCTTTCGGCCAAGCTTTTTTGATCCCGATACTTGTATAGACACTGCTCAGATAATCAGCAGAACCAACTGTCAGATTATTGGCATAACCAACTGAAAGCGCATAACAAACATCCGTTTTGCCTCCCGCATCTGCTTGAGCAAGTCCGAATACCTGTCCTTCGGCCGTAAGCAATGGCGAATTAAGTTGATTGACACTCAATGGGACAGCCAGTTTATAATACTTGTAAGGATCTTTCAATTTGCTCACTTCGGTGATATTTCCCGAATAGATTTTGCCATTCTTATCTTTGGCAAACGGCAACAAGTAAGCTGCTGTTCCATTTGCAACAGGTAGAGGAGCGATTGTAAGCGCTGCCACTTTCTTTGGAGCAGCGACTTTAAACTTCACTACATCATACATCTCATCCGCACCCAGAATACTTTCAACCGGCAATACTTTTCCTTCCATGTCGGTCACCGTTGCTTTTGTAGCACCTTTAAACAAAGTATAAGAAGAGACAGCTTCACCCGTTTCCGAGATAAAAAAGCCTGTTCCCGTAGCCTTTTGGTTTCCATCTTTGCCATAAGTAATGACGGTAACTATTGCCTTCAGTGCCTTTTCTTTCCATTTAGGCGCATCTTTCTGAGCCACTGCCAATCCACACTGACAGCAAAGCAAAATAAATATCAGTATCCGTTTCATCTTTATTTTTTTATCAAACGCCCACAAAAGTAACGAATTATCTCATAAGTACAAACACTTCCAAATCTTTCCTTTTCATACATTAGACTCTTTTATTGGAAAGCCCGATAAAATATTGTATTTTTGTAACGAAGTCTTACTTTCAAAATCAAATCAATATGAAACTGAAATCATTCCTTTGTATCTGTGGATTACTGGCAACAACAGTTGCTTTCGCCGGCAATTTTGCTTCTGACAAGTTTAAGACCAAAGATGGAGGCTCGTTAGAAATCACCTTTATCAAACATGGCAGTCTGATGCTGAATTATAACGGACATATCATTCAAGTTGATCCGGTATCCGATTATGCCGACTATGCGATATTTCCTAAAGCCGATATTATTCTGATCACGCACGAACATGGTGACCATCTGGATATGAAAGCTATCAATGCCGCCAGGAAAACGGCAACACTGATCATTGCCAACAGCAACAGTCAGAATAAAATAGGTAAGGCAACCGTTATGAAAAATGGCGATCGCATCAAACCGACAAGTTATGTTTCCATTGAAGCCGTTCCTGCTTATAATACGACAGCAGGTCACGAAAAGTTTCATCCGCGCAATCGCGACAATGGTTACATCCTCACTTTCGGAGGGACGCGCGTATATATTTCCGGCGATACGGAAGATATTCCTGAACTGAAGAATCTCAAAAATATTGATATCGCTTTTCTGCCTGTCAATCAGCCTTACACCATGACTGTACCACAGGCCGTCAGAGCAGCAAAAATGTTCTCGCCAAAGATTTTATATCCTTATCATTATGGCGATACGAAGATTAATGAACTTAAAACCGCACTTCAAGGCAGCGGCATCGACGTCAGGATCCGTCAACTCCAATAGCAGTTCTTACTCTTCCGAAGTTGTATGCAGGATAAAAGTCGTTGCGCCAATGGTTACAACGGCATCTTCACTGATTTGTACCTGTTCCTTGTCTCTAAGCAGTACGTTTCCTAAAAACGTACCGGTAATGCTGGGAAAATCGCGCAGAGTATAAATCAGTTTTCCTTGTTTGTTCTCCTTTACATTAATAATACAATGCTTGCGGTCCACACTCGGATCACTGGTAATTATTGCTACATTAACGCCATCGGTATCACGATTGCGGCGCCCGATCAGATTATCGCCCATCACCAATGGCAATTTCTGCTTATAGCCGAACTGATTCTCAATCACTGTAATATATCCACACGAAAAATCAGGTTCCTTGATTTCTTTCTCTACTCCCGATTCCGTACGCACTTTCTTCATGCCTAAACGAATCTTGAACTGATGGCCACATGAAGGACAAACAAAGACAAGCACTTTGCCTCTGGTATACTTTGTTTCATCAAAAACCAACTGATTATCACATTTAGGACAGAATATTCTCTTCATATATTTAGGAACTATAATTTTATTGCAAAGATAGTGCAAGCTGAGAGCAGAATAAAACAAACTTGTTTGTTTTTTATGCCGAAGCACAGCCTAACTTCGCTATTTGCCTAGCAAAGATAGTGATTTTCTTCTTTCAGATAGGGACAAAAAAAAGGCTATCTTCACAGACAGCCAATCTTCATTGTTAACCTTAAATCTAATACCATGAAAAACACGATGCAAATATAGGGGTTTTATGTTATACAGCATACAAATTCATTTGGAAATCTCATTTATTTAACCACGTTTAACGAAAACATGTCGTACAACATAGTTTTTAAGTATACAATAGGGGTTCATTTTCATTTGTTAATAATTGACAGAAGCATTTTATACCAAACAACGGATCCAGAAAAACGACATGTAATCCTTATCGCTTTAACTTGCAGTAAAATTTTCAATCGGATGGAGTTTTCTTTTCGGCTAGAACATCACCGAACTTGGAAAGGGATAGAAACAAAAAAGGCTATCTTCACAGACAGCCAATCTTCATTGTTAACCTTAAATCTAATACCATGAAAAACACGATGCAAATATAGGGGTTTTATGTTATACAGCATACAAAATCATTTGGAAATCTCATTTATTTAACTACGTTTAACGAAAACATGCCGTACAACATAGTTTTTAAGTATACAACAGGGGGCAATTTTCATTTGTTAATAATTCAAAGAGGCTTTTCATCCGAATTGCAGACCCGAAAAAGCAACAGGTAATCTTTATTTCCTTCGGATGGGACAATATTTTCATTCGGAGTCAATTCCAATTCAATCCGAATATAATGAGACCTGTATATAAAAGAAATTTGCTTTTGATATATGTCAAAATATAATTACACAACCGTGAAAATATAATTTGATAATTATCAAAAGCAAACTTCAATCGAATGTAAGGACAATTACATCCTATCCTGTGATAATTTTTGCGTGATTGCCCAAAGCTTTTCTTATTATGTTAATGACAATCCATGAAATACTTAACGTAATGACAGCTGCAACCGGGATCTGTATGCTCAAAGGTACGTTGATTGCCCGCAGCATATTTACTGACAGACCGATAAAGAAGTAGTGAATCATATACAGACCGAAACCGCAAATGGTCAGGTTTGCGAGCAGTTTCTGAATCAGTGCCGAACGAATCTTGATCTTCTTGGCAATCATGAAGCATGGAATGGTCATCATGATGACATTCAGAGAACAGTAAGTAAAGAACAGTTCCGACATGTTAGCGGTGAAGTTCGGAGTAGATGTCATGAAGCGATAACCGAAGAACGTCACCGAAGCTCCGATGGCAAACATCGGAATGCCAAGCAAAAGGGTCTTTTTGAGCGACCACTCACGATTGCGCAAATAATGACCTAACAACAGATATCCATTGAATCCGGCGAACATATAAAGCATTCCGTAAGCGTTCCAAGAGCAAGTTCCCCAAACATATTCAGATACAAAATAGCAGTAATAAGGCAGCAGCGAAGTAACACCCCAAGCAATCAGAAACAAAAGTTTAGCTCTTTCTGAAGCCTTCTCGACCCAAGCCGAGAAAATAGGCATATAAAGATACAAGCCAATCAAAGTATAGATATACCACATGTGGACATCCATCAGTGAGAAATTAAACGGGATTTCGGCTATATATTTCATTGCTACAACGAACGACTGACGCATATGTTCTTCGCCCGCATAAGCTACCAGATCAGTAACTACCGTTGGAGGAAGACCGAGCAACCCGGTCACCCACGGGAAAATATTGTAAAGCACTGACCAGATTATGAACGGCCAAAGCACGCGCAGAATACGTTTCTTATAAAATACTGTCGTATCGCCTTTAACCGGAAGCAGCAACGCTCCCGTAATCATAACGAACAATGGCACACAAGGACGAACCATCGAACCCCAGAAATTGCCCCAAAAAGTAATATCCGCGATATTGTCGGGCGGAGGACCGGGATAGGAATTAAAAGGATCAGTGCTGTGACAACAAACAAGTGTGTACATGGCCATTAGACGCACCACGTCTAACCAAACGACGTGGACTTTCTGTGTAGATAATTTTGTATTCTCCATTATTATAAAGTTATCAGATTTTATTTCATTCTTACGTCGGCACCCCACATCAGCTTCTCGCGAAGCGTTTGATAGAAGGTGTGATTATATCGTTTTATAACTTTGGTCGTATAATCGGCTTTACTGACTTTCAAAACAATACCTGTTGGAAAAACTTCCGAACGACCGTCGAGTGAGATAAGGAAAAACTCATTGCGGCTTTCCACGCGAAGCGAAATCATAGACGAATCGGGGATGACCAGCGGGCGCACATTCAACGAATGCGGAGCAACCGGACTGAGCACAATACTGTTACTCTGCGGAACAATGATAGGTCCGTTTACGCTCATCGAATAGGCTGTAGAGCCCGTAGGTGTCGCAATAACCAATCCGTCAGCTTGATAGGATGTGAGATATTCGCCGTTGAGAAGCGTATGGATGGTAATCATCGAAGAGGTATCACGCTTGAGGATGGCAATCTCATTCAAGGCATAATTATAACCGTGAAAGTTATGATTATCCGTATAAAGTCTTAACAAAGTACGCTCTTCCACCTTATAATAATGGCGGAACAACTCATCCAAAGTATCTTCAATCTCATCGCTTCCTATATCTGCCAGGAAACCCAAGCGACCTATATTAATTCCCAAAATAGGAATATTTTGTTTATTGATGCGGGCTGCCGTACGCAAAAAAGTTCCATCGCCACCCACGCTCAAAGCTACATCCAAATCAAAATCATCGCCCTCCAGCAATCCGTTCAACTGCGGTTCGCATCCCATTCGCAATAAAAACTCATGAAAACGGCTATCAATATATACTTCAGCCTGAAGCTGATGAAGCTTGTCGAACAAGCGCGTAACAATTTTCTGCTTGTCTGCCTGATATTCTCTTCCAAAAACGCCAATCTTCATGATTTCCTTGCTTTAAATATTCATGTAGCGAACCAGTTCTTCCATCCGTTGCTGCAAGACATCGTCGACCACGCCTTTCTTCATAAAATAATAAAGAATCGTGTAGTTGAAACGTTCGAAGCTGCGAATCACAGGCGAAGCATCTTCCAAATCGATCTTTATTATCAGATGCAGACGACCCGTCACACTGTCGGTATGCGACAACAGACTAAGTACATGAGCATTATTTATCTCTATAAGACGTACAATATCGGTCAGCGAATAATCGCGCGGCATGATCTCGAGAACAATCACGCTTCCCTCCGCTTCCACATTGCAAAGTTCAGAAAGCGCATATACCAAACGTTCGCAGACGACTGCACCTTTATATTCATTCTTTTCATTCACAACGGGTAGCAGACTCAAACGATAGCGCGACACCATTGCCAGTGCATCAAAGATCGGAGTCGATTCATGTACGGATGGCGAAAGCAACGTGACATCGTCGGTTAACAATGCAGAATCAGGCATAGAAAGCAGATCTTTCTCTGACACCAAACACTTATACACGTTATCTTTCAACAATGGCAGATGTTTCAACTTGAAATCGTCCATTAAGGATAGCGCATATTCTCGAGTGTCAAAACTTTTTAACACCGGAGGTTCCTTTGTTATGAAATCTTTTACCAACATTATTCTGTATTTCCCCAAATACTGCTACATTTGCAAATACTTTCTGCAAAAGTAGTGAAAGAAAAAAGAATTAACGATATACAATGACAAATTTAAGTGTAAACATTAACAAGATTGCTACAATTCGTAACGCGCGAGGGGGTAATGTTCCAAATGTTCTTCAAGTTGCACAAGACTGTGAATCGTTCGGAGCTCAAGGCATAACGGTTCATCCAAGGCCTGATGAACGCCATATTCGTTACAGCGACGTCTATGGATTGAAACCATTGATTAAAACAGAATTCAATATTGAAGGCTATCCGTCAGACCGGTTCATTGATTTGATCTTGAAAATCAAACCTACACAAGTAACTCTCGTTCCGGATGCACCCGATGCAGTAACCTCTAATGCCGGATGGAATGTAAAAGAGAACTTCGACCGACTGAACGAGCTGGTTGACACTTTTGCTCCACTGGGAATAAGAACGTCTATCTTTGTCGGAACAGAACTTTCCAACATCGAACTGGCAGCTAAAACCGGGACCGACCGCATCGAGCTCTATACCGAGCCTTATGCATCCCAGTATGTCAACAATAGAGACGAAGCAATCAAGCCCTTCATTGAAGCAGCCCGCTTGGCAAAGAACTTGGGATTAGGTGTTAATGCCGGACATGACCTCAGTCTTGAGAACCTAGCCTTCTTCCATCAGAACATTTCATGGCTTGAAGAGGTTTCTATAGGACACGCATTAATTTGCGATGCCTTATATTTTGGATTGAAAGAGACTATCCGATTGTATAAGGAATGTCTGAAAAACGAATAAACAAACAACAAGAGAGAGAATTTATTATTAATCATACACATTAAATAAGTAAGCATGAGTATATTACTTTTCCTACAGACTGTTGGCGCACAGGCAGCAGAACAAATGCCGAACTTAACGGCGACAGCCGTTCCCGCAGAAGCAAAGATCAATGTAATCGATTTGGCTGTAAAGGGCGGATGGATTATGATTGTATTATTAGTACTTTCATTGATTGCATGTTACGTTTTCATCCAGCGCTTGATCATCATCAAACGCGCCGGGAAAGAAGACGAAACGTTCATGAATCGTATCAAAGATTATATACACGAAGGGAAGATTGATTCGGCACTAAACTTATGCCGCAACACCAACACCCCTTCATCGCGCATGATTGAAAAGGGAATCACCCGGTTGGGACGCCCGATGAACGACGTGATGGTTGCTATCGAGAACGTCGGCAACATCGAAGTCGCCAAACTTGAAAAGGGATTTCCAGTGATTGCCACCACGGCTTCAGGCGCGCCGATGCTCGGATTCCTGGGAACAGTAACCGGTATGGTTCGCGCCTTCTTCGACATGGCCAATGCAGGAAGCAACGTCGATATTTCCCTGCTTTCAAGCGGTATCTATGAAGCATTGGTTACAACAGTCGGTGGTTTGGTAGTCGGCATCATTTTCCTGTTCGCTTATAACTACCTGGTTTCGCAGGTTGATAAGGTAGTCAACAAGATGGAAGCCCGCACAATGGAATTTATGGATCTTTTGAACGAACCGGCAAACTGATATGGCATTAAAAAGAAGAACAAAAGTTCAAGTAGACTTCAGTATGGCGTCGATGACCGATGTCATATTTCTGTTGCTGATATTCTTTTTGATATCATCAACAGTGGTTGTACCGAACTCCATCAAAGTATCCTTGCCGCAATCCAAACAGCAGACAACAGCAAAACCGTTGACGCGTGTCACTATTGATGCGAACCTCAACTATTATGTTGCTTTCGGCAGCCAAAGCGAGCATCAGGTCACATTCGATGAGATCACACCGTTCCTGCAGGATTGCTACGCAAAGGAACCTGACATGTACGTCGCGCTTTATGCCGACGAAACAGTCCCATACAAAGAGATTGTACGCATTCTGAATATTGCTAACGAAAACAAATTCAAGATGGTTCTTGCCACCAGACCGCAAAAACAATGAAGTTTAATAAAGACGACATATACAGTATAATTGGTACTCTCCTGTTCCATGCGGTTATCCTATTGATTCTCTGGTTTTCGGTGATCAAGACGGTTATTCCCGACGAGAATGGCGGTGTCATTGTCAACTTCGGCAATGTGGACGAAGCAGCCGGAACATTCGAACCGCAATACACGGGCGAAGTTCCTCCTGACGAAACAACCGTTCCTCCACCTCCAAGCGAACCGCAAGCCGAACCTTCAAAACAGGACCTGGTAACACAAGATGTAGAAGAAACTGTTGCCATCAAAGATACAAAGAAGAAAAAGGAAGAATCGCGCAAGCAGGAAGAAGAGAAACGGAAAAGAGAAGCGGAAGAAAAAGAACGCATACAGAAAGAAAATGCCGAGAAGAAACGTATTGCTGAAGAGCAACGCAAACAGCAAGCCATCAACAATCGTGTAGCAGGCGCATTCGGCATCGGAAGTGCAAAAGGCAACAGTCAAGGTACCGGAAAAGGTACCGGGAACCAAGGCAGTCCGTTCGGCAACTCTGATCACGGCGCAAACACAGGCGTTGGCGGAATGGGTACATTCAGTCTGTCCGGACGACAAATCATCACCGGGAAAGTAGCCGAACCGTCGTACACTGAAAAAGAAGAAGGTCAGATCGTGATCAACATCACAGTCGATCCACGAGGTAATGTGATTGCCGCCGAAATTGGAAGAGGCACAACAATCGACGATGTCTCCATGCGATCGAAAGCTATCCGCGCCGCTCGCAGCAACAAGTTCAACGAGATTACAGGTGTGAATAACCAACAGGGAAGAATCACCTATAAGTATCGTTTGAGATGATAAAATGAAGCCCGTTCCGGAAAGTATATACTTTTGATTCAAGAAGTATATACTTTTGAGGTATGAAAGTATATACTTTGCGTATATGAAAGTATATACTTTTGGGGTACGAAAGTATATACTTTTTTAAAGCAAAGAAACGACCTGTAAAAAGGCATCAAAAAAAGGAGGAGATATGAAGAAAGCTTATTTGTTTTTAGCAACCGGTTTTGAAGAAATGGAAGCTATCGGTACAGTTGATATCTTGCGCCGAGGAGGCATTGACGCCAAAACAGTCTCGATAACAAGCAACAACAAAGTCTGCGGCGCCCACGGCATCGAAGTGACAGCCGATTGTTTGCTGAAAGAGACCGATTTCTCAGAAGCGGAAGCATTGATTCTGCCGGGAGGAATGCCCGGAAGCAAGAACCTGAATGAATGTAACCCACTGAGAGAACTCTTGATCAAGCAATACAAAAGTGACAAAATCGTAGCAGCCATCTGCGCCGCTCCATTGGTTTTAGGTGGACTTGGTTTCTTAAAAGGACGCAAAGCAACCTGCTATCCGGGATTTGAAGATACACTGATTGGTGCAAAAGTAACCGGAAAGTCAGTTGAAAAAGACGGCAATGTTATTACCGGCAAAGGTCCCGGTCTGGTTATTCCATTCGGACTTCAATTAGTAGAAGCTATCAAAAATGAAGGAGTAGCTGAGGAAGTAGCTGCCGGATTATTGAGCTGAACAACAGAGAATATTCCTGAATACTACAACGAATCGTAGATATCCAAATATTTCTTGGCTGTCATCTTTACATCATAATTGTCAGCAACATATTGCAATGCTTCTATTGATTTGGTATTGGCTTCATGATAATGATCGATGATGTAATCCATCTTTTCCGACAAATCATCTGCACGACCATTCATAAAAGTCCAGCCGTATTTATTTCCACAAGTAACTTCGGCTGGACCTTGATCGTCAGTTACTAACACAGGAAGTTTGGCAGCCATGGCTTCGGCTACTGTCAAACCAAAGCCTTCGAAACGTGAAGGTTGAACAAAAAGGTGATAATCGCAGAGATGTTCTGCAATATAATTTTGATCTTTTTTTGCCAGAAAATGAATCTGGTCATCCAACCTTAAATCATGAACCATCTGATTCAAATAATCAAAAGATTCGCCATCGCCTATAAAATCCACGTCTACATTATCTCTGTTCCTCATATTTCCAATGGCCTTTATCAGCAAATCCTGACCTTTCTTTTCGTGATCAAGGCGACTGACTTGTACAATGCGGAACTTGCCTCCAGCATAATCATTTGAACGTTGTTTAAATCTGTCGGTCTTAATGCCATTATTAACAACGATTGATTTCACCCCAACTTTGTCTGACAACAGCGTTCTGACTTTATTACTTATCGATAAAACGAGTGGAATCCTGTCAATAGATTGAAGATTACCGGACAACTTAGAAAAAAAGTCGACGACCGGAACGGGTAGTAAACGAGTAATAGGCGTATTTTTCCTCACTTCACCATAAGGAATATCATGTAGCGTGCAACAAGTTTTCTTTCGGTAAGAAGACCATATATAATTATATAAGGAACTATCATGCAAATGAATCACATCCGGCTTAATTTCTAGAAGATATCTATTCAAACGCCATATAAAGGAAGGATTCCGGGAATACCTCGCACGATTTATAAATCGAATCTTTACACGTTTATCTATAGCATGAAGAAGAGACTCTTCGTATAACTCATTAATAATGATTATATAAACATCGGCAGCTGACTCAGCCTGTGCATTGGCAATATTCACCAACATGGTTTCAATGCCTCCGAAAGTAAGACTCCAAAATATATGAACTACTTTTTTCATCAGATGATATGTTTATTAATAATTCATGGTACGAACAATCCTAATGCCGACATTTAGCCTTTTCCTCCTTAATCAGATGCGGCAGAATCTTGATAAAATTCCAATAACGGGGAATATTCTTTTGAGGTTGTTCCAGAGCTCTATGCAACCATTCCAACCTCATTTTCAACATCCATTTGGGTGCTCTTTTGACATCTCCCACATTCGAATAGAAATTGAATATTGCACCAAAACCAAACATAACACCACGATTCAGGAAAGGTTGCAGACGATTCATGAACATTTCCTGTTTGGGAGCACCCAGCGATACCCAAATGATATCCGGATTATCTTCATTAATCATTTGAGCAATTGAAGCATAATCGAACTCATCAACCGTCCGAAACGGCAGCGTTTCAAAACGCATATCCTTGATTCGAGGGTCAATAAGAGACATCTGACTTCTAAGACCTTCCAAAACTTCAGGTGTATTTCCGAGGAAAAACTGCCTGTACTTGCACAACGAAATATATTTGATGAATATATCAGCGCCAATATACGAATCAAAAGGTTGCTTATGAATGTGCGACAAAATCTTAGCCAAAACCGAACCGTCACAGTTATTGACCAAAGCATTGTTTAATACTCTCATAAAATCCGGATTCGTATTTGCAACAGTCAGATTATTGCTTTCCACAGAACAAACATATCCAGTCCTGCCTCCGATGATCGCATCATTCACAATCTTATCGAATTCAGTTCTATCAAATTCCAATCTGACATTAAAATACTTTTTCGCTTCCAACATCATCAAATCGTTATCTTGTCCGAATCAATTTCGTCTACCTTTTATCTGATTGTAAACCCATTCGTATTGTTCCTCCAATCCTGCTTCGAGCGAGACCTTAGGTTCCCAGCCTAAGATATTCTTGGCTTTTGTATAATCAGCACTACGAGCCTTATCGCCTTCCGGCTTGGTTGTATCATAATAAATATCAATGTTCTTACCTGATATTCTGACTACCGTTTCTGCTATTTCTTTGATGGAAGTGCAGACAGACGGACCAATTTGAATCCAACCGTGTCCCCAACCTTTTTGTAAAGCCAAATACAACGCATCTACAATATCATTGACATGAATAAATGCACGTCCCTGCAAACCGCTTCCCCAAACGATAAACGGTTCATCAGGATAATTGACTGCCTTACGAATCAATGCAGGAATAACCTGACTGCGCTCGCCATAATCGCAAGGTGAACCATAAACATTGTGGAACATCAATGTACAACACGGTATTCCGGTCTCTTTCTCTAAAAATCCTATTTCAATCTGTCCCATCAGTTTGCTCCAACCATAAGCAGATTCGGGTTGTGCCGGGAACAATTCTTCTTCACGCAAAGGAATAACATCCAAGGAGTTCTGTCTTGTCAACGGGAAACTACAAGCCGTACCTACATATAAAAGACCTTTGATCTTTCCCTTCCCGGCTTTACGAACGGATTGAAAAAGATTGGTATTTATCAGGTTGTTTTGTCTGAACAGCTCACCTTGATTACTAAAAACATAATCAATGCCGGCAACAATATCAGCCAAATGAACTACATAATCAACTTTAGCGACTATATCATCGCAGACATGGCTTTCGGCAATATCTCGATTATAAAAGTGCGTAGCAATATCAATGACCGGATGACCGGATTCATCATTCAGATATTCCAATTTACCACGCCACAAGTTATCAATCACATATACATCATAATCCTCTTTTACAAGGCGTTTAACCAAGTTAGAACCTATCATTCCACAACCGCCTGTAACTAAAATCTTATTTTTCATCACTTTCGCTATTTATTTGGTCATATATCTGACTCAATGTTTTAATATATTTTTCAGGAGAGAACTTTTGTCTAATCGTTTCGCGAGCCTTTTGCGACAACTGATTCAATAGCTGTCTGTCCCGACTCAACTCCTTGATGGCATCAATGATAACATCAGAATCTTTCTGTGAAATAATCAAACCGTTTTCCTCATCTGTCACACACGAACTGATGGAACCTACATTCGTAACAACCGGAACAATACCGAAACTCATACATTCAAGCATCGAAATAGGTAATCCTTCATAAAATGATGGCAAAAGAAACACGTCGCATTTATTAAATAAATCCGTTTTAGCTTGACCACTTATAATACCGACATATTGAAAATAATCCTCTCCTAAACGTTTCTTGGCATAAGGAATATACTTATCTTTTTTCTCTTCTTCGCCGGCAAAAATCAATCTAAAAGGAACACGCCCTTTCATCTTAATAGCTGCCTCAATTATATATTCTACACCTTTGGAAGCAGCTATACGCCCAATAAACAATATGTTCAAAGGCTCATGGAAATTACTGATACGAGTCGTTTCCGGTATATCGACCGCATTGGGAAGGACAAATATATTTTTACTTCTAAAACGTCTCTGAATGCATTCCTTTTCCTTATTGCTTAAAACAATAAATGAACAAGGCAATGAAAACACCAATTTGAGCATTTTTTTAATTAACGGATGGAATGGATCTTCCATCAGATAGTTTCCTCCATGAATATGAATTGTCATCTTAAAGCCCAAGGCTGAAGCCGTACGAATAAAAAAGAAATCACGGAAAATAGCTTTCGATGTCAGGGGAAAATTATAATGAACTATCGCATTTCTATGTTTGAGGAGCATTCCCAACCACTTGAAGTAGTCAACAATCAAAGAAAAGATGCGAATAATAAATACTTCTCTATCCTTACGCCCTTGTTTGAAATGAATATAATGATGATTGGGGTCATGCTGAATGATAAAATTCACTACAGCTGAAACTCCACTCACATTTTCTTGAGGGTCTAACGATGGAGAAACAATTATAATATCCATGAATAACTTTTCGTTCGATTAAACAAATTGCAAAATTAGCATTTCATAATAATAACGGCTGTCTTTGCTACAAATTATTTACAAGCGCAAAAATATATAATTATAATAAGCTTTTGATATTCTTACAGTCAACAGAAACTTCACAAATTAAAAACCACATGCTTTAAATAGGATGCCCAACCTCTTGGTTGAACAAAAACGGATAAAAAGATTTTAGGGAAACGTTTCCAACAAAATAGCCGGTAATCATTAAATATGGAACTCACATGAATCCAGCATGAATCAGTTTTTATATACGAAATTCTATACTTACCCACAATAGAAAAGGCAGTTAACCAATTAAACTTATCCAATATGGCATATCTCAAATAAACCACATTGCGTTCAACCAGTTGTCTTTTAGTGTTACTACTTAACTTTTCAGGAACATATTCCAAATAGGCACCAAGTATGCTATTCGTCTTTTTGATTCGTCCGGTGCGAGCAATACGTATTTGAAAATCGAAATCAGAAACAAGCTTGAATTGCTCATCAAAATAACCTAACTGCTTATGCAAACATTTTCTCCACATAGGAAAACATCCTATCTGATGAGAGGACAAGAAAGAGGAAACGCCGGATAAATAATCTTTATTCTTCCACAAAGTTGTACTTACCTCCGGATATTTATACATATAATAAATATCGCCATATGTCAGCAGAATATTTGAGTCTGCATCCAATGTAGCAGCTTGTGCATCGATCGATCCGGAAAACCGAATATCATCCACATTCCAAATGGCTATATATTCACCTTGGGCCAAACGAATCCCCCGATTCCAAGTGACATAAAGATCTTCACGTTCAGGTATGATAATATGTTTAACGAAAGGCAGATCGACCAAATTATCTTTGATGATACTCATTTCTATATCAGTCGGATCATTATGAAGCAATAATACCTCCAAATCATCCCGTCTATTCAATTTGTGAAGGAATTCAAAATAACCTTTTATATATGCAGAACATCTGTATAATGAGGTGAGAACTGTTATTTTTACCATTCTTTCAAGCTTTAATTAATTCGACATCTTGCGATTTTTCATCCAATGTATAATCATAAAACATCATTGGAAAAACGAGCATAAATACATTGAAGAGCATATCCGAAGTCAAAGAACAACCAAACACCAACAACATATAAAGTGTTACCGGCAAAAAGACATCTTTCTTTCTACGAACAAAAAAATGACAGAGCAAAGTAAAATAGATGGATAAATAAACAATTGTCCCTATATACCCATATCGGACAACAAACAGCGACCACGAAATATCGGAAGTATCCAATTGAACCGTTTTGCCATTCTTTTCATTCTCCAGTCCAATACTAAAATCAAAATGTTGCGCTGTATAAGGAGAATCTTCCGACATCAAACCTAAACCGAACAATTTGTATATAGTCTTACCTTGAGCAAATTCAAAGCGCTCATAAAAATGAGCCATTCTAAAGAGAAAGGTCGATTCATCATCCAATTCTATATCATCTATATCAACAAAATCTCCATTTTGTACGCTCTGCAGATCACTCAGAGTCTTCTTGGAAACTTGAGCAGCAAAAACGATTGATAATGGAATGAATACTATTAAAATATAAGGGACATATTTGACAAACTGTCTTAAATTCTTAATACTCAAAAAAGTTCCTAAAAGCAAGGTTATAACAACAACCATTGACATACTTCGATGCAAAGGCAAGAAGATGGTTACGATCATTATTGTCCCAAAGACAATATTCCAGATTCCTTTCAATGGTCTAAAGAATACAACATAGAACATCAAAAAGTAAATCATCTTAGGCAGATTATAAAAACGAGTAATAAAACCTATAGTTCTTCTATTTTCCTCTTCTGCCCCAGTTAATACAGGATGACCAGTAAATGCCTGAATCATAAATAATAGACACTGACAAACTGTAATATATATCAAAATCTTCAAAACCGTATCAATCTCCTCGCGTTTACACCTTCTCAAGACATAATAGACTAAGACAAAAAAGAAATAACGAGAAGTTCGAATAATATCGACCCACTGGATATTAAAGACAAACTTACTGATGACAACCAGACACAATACTAATGATAAATATATGGCTATCAACAATGTCATCTTGTTTCTGGGAATAAAATTATCATAGAAAAGACATCCCCAAATGAACAGTATAATCACGTAGAAAATGGCAAAGTCCAACGGTTTGGAAAAGCCAAATGCCGTTTCAAACAAAGATAGAGGGACAACTTGAAAACCATAAAAAAGAAAAAAGAAAAATAAGAGCAAAGAAATCATTCTCTGCCCCATCATATATAATAAAATTGCTATGGCTAATATTGGAATAAATATCATAGTTTCAATTTATTGCCTTTTCTTCTTTACATTTTCAAAAATAGAAATATAAACAATCAAGAAAATAATAGACAAAACAAATGAAGCCAATATTACAACAGACAGTTTAGGACTTACCGGCTCAGTAAGCACGTAAGCTGAATCAACGATCTTTGCCTTTGGTTTTGCTAAAGCCTGTGTCAAAGCATTCTCTTCCTTCTTTTGGAGCAAGAACATGAATAATTCCTGCTTGATCATCTGTTGACGCTTAATGCTCACATACTCCCGCTCTTGCGTTGGCATATTGCTTATACGCGAAAGGAAATAATTTTCCTGACCTCCTAAATCGGCACGTGACCTTGATAAACCGGATTTTATACTCCGAACCGTTTCAAGCATATTTGCTCTCATGGCATCAATCTGCTTATTAGCCAAATCGATTGCCGGGTTTCCAACTTTAGTGGTCATCAATAACTTAATACGGTCGAGCAACGCTTCATTATACTTTTGCAGACCCTCTAACACCGTTTTATCACTTAATCCAATATTTAAAGGGACCAAGGAATATCTATTTTCTTTTTGTGTCAGAAACTGTTCTACCAATTCAATCACAGTATATTGAGATTCTGCCTCTATTTGCTTTTCCTTAAAGTCTTGACTTTTATCCAAAATAATTTTAGCTTCTTCGTCAATATCCGTCAGGTTGTTTTCTTTCTTATAACGCTCTATATTCCGCTCGATGCTATCCAGATTAGCTTCCATCAATCCAATACGGGTTCCCAGAAACTTATCCATCAATTCCGTTTCATCATTCTTATCAATCTGACCATTCTTATTATAGTAGTTAATCAGCGTATTCAAAATATCTTTACCTCTTTCACGGTTGACTTCATTCATTGTCAACGATATGACATTGGCTTTTTTAGTTACTTGGTCGGCAGTTATCTGTTTTTGCAATAACTCTGCGCACAAATCATAACCCATAAAAGTGATATCCATATCGACGGACTTGTTCGCTTTATAATGTTCTGATTTATTAAAATAAAATGCGCCATATTTGGTCGACACCTTCACAGGGAACTCACTATTGCTCACTTCTCCAACAGTCTTAAAACCTTGCTTGGCCTTAATGGAACATATTCCTCTTTTTGATACACTGACATGGAATACAACTAAACCAGGTAAAGTCTCTGCAATTGGATCTGCCGTATATAAAACGATGGGCGAATTCTTATAACAATCCTTATCAAAGGGGAACTTATGAACATTATATTTGACATTCAAACCCAAGTCACGACCCAAACTTCTGTACAGCGTATATGAACTCAGCAATAAAAGTTCATCATTAACAGAACTTCCTAACGAAGAATTGCCTCCAAAAGCAAAATTCTGCATAGCTTGCGACGCAGCTGTAGCCGAAGCTGATGAGGATGCTGTTGAACCGGAGATTCCTTCGTCTTCCTTAATCAGGATATTGGCATTTACCTGCAAAACTGGAGGAGCTGTATAAAAATAGATGAGTCCTAAGACGCTAAACACAACTATTGATATAACCAATACGGGCCAATAGCCTCTGTATTTCAAATAATACTTCTTTATATCAATATATTCTTTATTATTCGCCGTTTCCATAGAGCATTTACTATTTCTTTAATGCAATGATTGAAATTACCAAACTAGTCAAAACTGAAACTGAACTTACAATCGTAGACACGAATGATAAGTTATACTGCTCTGTTTGACTATATCGAGATGATTTTTTCTTCTTATCATTTGGTGAAACATATACAACATCGTTTTGTTGCAAATAGAAATAAGGAGAATCAATCAAATCAGTCTTTGTCAAATCAATTTTAATTACTTCCTTCTTTCCATTGTCATCACGAACTAATCTGAGATCCTTTCTATTTCCATAAATAGTAAGATCTCCAGCCATTCCTAAAGCATCCAACAAGGAAATACGATCCGAATAGACTGTAAATGAACCCGGGCGGGTAACTTCGCCAATCACAGAGACTTTAAAATTATCAATTTTAATATTCACGATTGGATTATCAACTGATTCGGATATTCGTTTTTCCAAATATGCAGTCAGTTCCTGCATCGTCTGATCCTTAACCAGAATCTTTCCTAAAACAGGAAAATTAATATAGCCGTCAGTATCTACTGTATATGGCAAATAAGATTGGGTGGCTGTAAGAGCCTTGCGATCAACTACTGAATTGGTTTGTGTTTGATATATATCAGTAACAGTTGTTATAGGAAGATTAAAAGGTGCTACTGACACCGGATCTATTCCCGAAACGACGATAACTAATTTATCTCCGCATTTAAAACGAGGATTATAATTTAGGGATGAGTCAGATAACTGTTTATTCAAGAAATAATCCGAGTCATCAAAATAGGTAATGTTCCGAGGTACCGAGCATCCGCCTACTAAAAGCAATATCAAGAAACCAAATAAGAATTTTATTTTCATATACATACTCTAAATAAATTGCAAATGTACTATTTTTCATCTATTATTAAAGAATCAACTTCTATTTTTATCTTCCGATCGGCATTCAAGCGAAGGAAGAGAATAGCCGGAATTCTTTAAACAATTATATATATAAGGCATCCTTGAAGCCCAAGATGCATTATTCAAAGCAAACGAATAATTCCTATCGACCAAACTCTGATAGTCTGCAATATGCGTCAATATATCACTCATCTGCCGTTTCGGATCAGACCAGTCTATTGGAATGACTGGGTCATATCCCATGAATTCAATCAATTCTTTGGGTGACCTTCCCCAAATTAAAGTTCTCGACAACATACACTCCCAATAACGTTGGGTTAAAGTTTCTACACCTTTAGCTCTTTGAGGATTTGTATCACATTGCGGCAAACATATAGAAACTTTTGATTTACTCAACGCTTCTCTAAAAGATTTTGTATCAGGGAAAATAACTTTATTATCTTTTTGATACACAAAATTTTTCATGTTCATTGACAATAATATCTCATGCAATGGATGCATATTTCTACCAAACTCCAAAATATCAATGTTCCTTTTTTCTGATGACAAAGCCTCTCCTTTCATATAAACATCAATATTTATTCCTTCCAATAAATGGAAACAACTAATCTCAGGAAAATTACTTTTTACAAATTGTGCCACCTGAGAAGACGTAACAAATAAAGTCTTAATTCTATTCCGTTTCAACGACTTGACTAAAGAAGGCCAATATTCAGGCCAAACATCCCACAACACAGGAATAATCTCATAAAAAAAGCCGTAAGGGAAAATATCATAATTAGGATAGAAGGATTCAGGAAACAGCAAGGCAACTTTATCATCATGCGACAAATTAAAACCACATTTCAATCGGAAGCCAACACTCCTTACAATTCTAGGAATAGGCCATCTTCTGAAAACAGGAAAGCCAAACTGTATACAAGCCTCTGCAAACCACTTCATGAAAAACTGAACAGATTCATTTTCACGAGAAATAGGAGGTATTATATAAACTTGTTTTGTCGACGTCATGCAAAAATATATATCAAATCACATTAAAACCATACATCTAATTCAAGCTTCAATTTGCTCTTCATAATAAGACTAACGAACTACTTAAACATATATTGCCAAAGAGGGAAAGTAAATATCAATTTCTTTGCGTACTTTTGTAGAAAATATAGAACGATGGTAAACGTTGGAAAATATAATACACTAAAGATCGTCAAAGACTTGGATTTTGGTGTCTATCTGGATGGTGGCGACGGATTGGAAATTTTGCTACCTGCACGCTATGTACCTAATGATGTCAAACCTGGTGATGATGTGGAAGTCTTCATCTATCATGACAATGAAGGACGACTTATTGCTACAACAGCTAAACCGTTGGCTCAAGTCGGTGAATTCCAATATATGGAAGTCAAATCCGTGAATGAAATGGGTGCATTTCTGGAATGGGGATTGATGAAAGATCTTCTCGTTCCGTTCAGAGAACAAAAACTACCCATGCGAGAAGGCAGGTGGTACATCGTTTATGTTTATATCGACGACATTACAGGTCGTATTGTCGCGTCCGAGCGCATCGACAAATTTTTAAACAAAACCGCACCTGATTACAGCTTCAATCAACAAGTTGATCTGCTTGTTGCCGACGAAACGGAAATAGGCTACAAAGTAATCATCAACAATAAACATTGGGGCTTGATTTATACCGATGAAGTGTTCTGTAATATTGAAAGAGGCGAACATCGCAAGGGATATATCAAAGAAGTCCGTGAAGACAAAAAAATTGATGTCAGTCTGACGCCGCTGGGATACCAGAAAATAGAAGGCATAGCCAAGACTATCTATGATGCACTTGAAGCAAAAGGCGGTTACCTGCCTGTACACGACAAGAGCGATCCGGATGTCATCTACTCACTGTTTCGTTGCAGTAAGAAAGCATTCAAACAAGCAATCGGAGCCTTGTACAAACAACAGCTGATTAATATAGAAAGTGGAGGAATCCGCCTGATTGTCCAAGAATAATCTTAACAAACTCACACACGAAGGAGATTCATTCCACTTTCCAACGATTTCGGCCAAATGATGGCGGAAGATTGGTGTTGCCTAATGTTTTATTGGGGACATTGCTCATTATCAATTTCAATTCTCCACCATTAACTATTTCATCATGCCGGATCCAAGCCCGATTCAAAATTTTTCCATTCAAATATATCTTGGAGATATAAGCGTTTGCAAGAGAATTATTGATAGCTTTAATCGTGAAACACTTTCCTTTATAATATCGTGGATCTAATATAATTGTCGTTTCATCAAATACAGGAGAAGTTATAATATATATGTTGTCTCCCGGATTGATCGGATGAATGCCAATTGAAGCCAAAATATACCATGCACTCATCTGCCCTACATCTTCATTACCACACAGACCTAAAACATCGGTACCGTATGCTTTGGCACAAATCTTACGTGTCCACTTCTGAGTCAACCAGGAATTTCCTGTATATGTAAATAGAAAAGGCACATGATGCACTGGTTCATTAGGATGATTATAATAATCGTTCCACAAGAAATCAGCAGAAGATTTATCAAAGAAATCCGTCAACTTTTGAGTAAACAATTTATGGCCAAGCAAGTCGATAAAGCCATAGACATCATGCGGAACAAACCAGCCCTGTTGCAATGGATTCGATTCCGTACAATAAAGATTCTGACAAGTTTCGCCGCGCCATTCACCAAATGTTCCATCAGCATTCCGCCCCCTGAACCATTTTACGCTGTCATTCCAAATATTCTTATAGTCCTGAGAACGCAATTTATAAGTTTGCTCATCACTGGTTTTATTTTTCAAGTGGGCAAACTCTGACATGCACCAATCCGTATAAGCATATTCAAGCGTGCGGGAAATATCCCGAGGGGAATATCCGAGCGGTTGATTACCGAACTTGTCAACAGAATTCTTGCAATATTGGTATCCAAGTGTAACATTCCAGTTTCTGATACCTTTATTATATGCATCTACTAAAACCGAAACGGCAGGATTACCGAGCATGCATCCTGAATATGAATTCATGATTTCCCATCGCGCGAAATACTTTCGTCCACTTAAGGTCGCCAGATTTATTAAAGAATTGATTTCATCATTCACCATCTGTGTATTGATGATAGTTTGCAACGGGAACTGACTTCTGAACACGTCCCATCCACTGAAAATAGTCCGATAAGTATATTCTGAATTTTGATGAATCAGGTTATCACCACCCACATATTTGCCATCCACATCCGATGTACTCCGAGGATCAATCATGGTGTGATATAATGAGGTATAAAATTTAATTTTGTCATCAGTCGTTCCACCTTTAATATGGATATTTCTAAATGCTTTTCGCCAAAGGCCTTCATTCGTTTTTCTGATGTTGTCGAATTTCCAATCGGACATTTCTGACTCGAGATTCTTCCTTGCGCCTTCCATACTGACAAAAGAGATACCTGCTTTCAACAGCACTTGCTCATTAGCTTCAGTTGGAAACTCGGTAAAAAAGCCTAAGTGTTCGCCTTGCTTTTCTCGGCATCCATACAAAACATCTGCTTTAGAAGCGACCTCCTGGAACTCATCCGTTTCGATAGTGTTACGATTTCTCTGACTAAAGTGCTGACTCATATTAGCACTCCAAACGCCATATTTATTAAAAGGCTTACTTACCTGACACCAAAAATATACAGTATAATTAACATGACCGTCACCGTTTCCCCAACCGCCATCTTTTGATGTACAACGCATCCAACCTTGTATTGTCGTATCGTTTACCACCTTAATGTATTGTTCGGTTGAAGAGCCTCCTATACGACGCGCAAGATCAATATTGATACGTGAAGAATCACCCGCAGGAAAAGTCATACGTATAATACCTGAATGTGAAAGTGATGTCAGCTCCGTACGAATATGATAATCATCGAGCGTAACAGCATAATAGCCCAGTTTTGCCACCTCATTGTCATGTGAATACCTTGAACGATAACCCGACTCCGGATTATTTTCGAATCCACTGTTTGTATGAAGCTTACCAGTGTTCGGCATCACCAGAAAATTACCAAAATCGCCATACCACCCAATTCCGCTCATATGGATAAAACTGAAGCCTTCAATGGTTTTATGATGCCATGAATATCCCGGTCCGTTGTCGCCGCCCGTTTTTGTATCGGGACTTAGCTGAACCAAACCGAAAGGTGTTGCACTTCCCGGAAACGTTTTCCCCAATCCGTGACCGCTCTTTCCCGCTTCCGTCGAAGTAGAAGCGCCAATGATCGGATGCACATATTTAACTACATCTTCCTTTACATCTGTCGCCGCATGACGTTGTCCATAACAAAACAGCGGTAACAAACAGCAGAATACCCAGACAAACTTCTTCATCTTTTATCAATCCAATTTCAAAACAGCGAGGAATGCTTTCTGAGGAACCTGAACCGTACCAATCTGCTTCATGCGCTTCTTTCCCTCTTTCTGCTTTTCCAACAATTTACGTTTACGAGAGACATCACCACCGTAGCACTTTGCCGTAACATCCTTACGAACGGCTTTCACCGTTTCACGTGCAATAATCTTAGCTCCGATAGCAGCCTGAATAGCAATATCAAACTGTTGACGTGGAATCAGATCCTTCAGCTTTTCACACATTCGACGACCGAAACTGACGCTGTTGTCCACATGTGTCAAGGTCGACAGTGCATCCACAGGATCACCATTCAACAAGATATCAAGTTTAACAAGTTTACTCGGACGATAATCGTGGATATGATAATCGAACGAAGCATAACCTTTGGAGATACTTTTCAATTTATCATAAAAATCAATCACAATCTCACCTAGCGGAATATCATAAAACAGTTCCACACGATCACCCGACACATATTCCTGTTTGATCAGCGTGCCACGCTTGCCCAGACAAAGTGTCATAATCGGTCCGATATAAGTAGTCTGTGTAATTATCGACGCACGGATATAAGGTTCGTCTATATGTTCAATCAGTGTAGGATCAGGCAAGCCGCTCGGATTATGGACCTCAATGCAATTGCCCTTCTTATCATATACTTTGTACGAAACGTTTGGCACCGTCGTGATGACATCCATATTGAATTCGCGATCGAGGCGCTCCTGAACAATCTCCATGTGAAGTAATCCCAAAAAACCGCAACGAAAACCGAAACCTAAAGCAACAGAACTCTCCGGCTGAAAGGTTAGTGAAGCATCATTAAGTTGCAGCTTCTCAAGCGAAGATCGAAGGTTCTCAAAGTCTTCCGGATCAATCGGATAAACGCCGGCGAAGACCATCGGCTTAACCTCTTGAAAACCGGCAATAGCTTTTTTGGCAGGATTATCGACATGTGTTATCGTATCACCTACACGTACTTCTCGAGACGATTTGATGCCAGAAATAATATAACCCACATCGCCTGTCGTCACTTCATCACGCGGCGAAAGTTTCAATTTCAAAACGCCCACTTCATCTGCATCATATTCCTTTCCTGTAGCAATGAACTTGACATGGTCACTCGTATGGATAGTTCCGTTTTCTACTTTAAAGTAAGCAATGATTCCGCGGAAAGGATTAAATATAGAATCAAAAATCAAACATTGCAGTGGAGCCTCCGGATCACCTTTTGGTGCAGGAACACGTTCGACAATAGCATCAAGTATTTCTTTGACGCCTTCACCTGTCCGACCGCTGGCACGCAAAATATCTTCGCGCTTACAACCGAGAAGTTCTACAATCTGATCTTCCACCTCTTCAGGCATGGCACTCGGAATATCAATTTTATTGATAACCGGAATGATTTCAAGATCATTTTCGACAGCCATATACATGTTAGATATGGTCTGCGCCTGAATACCCTGCGAAGCATCGACAAGCAGCAATGCGCCTTCGGAAGCCGCAATTGAACGGGACACTTCGTATGAGAAATCGACATGCCCTGGAGTATCAATCAGGTTGAGTGTATAATTTTCGCCATTATAGTTATAATTCATCTGGATGGCGTGACTCTTGATGGTTATTCCTCGTTCACGCTCCAAATCCATGTCATCCAACACTTGGTCTTGCATATCCCTGCTCTCTACCGTCTTGGTATATTCAAGCAAACGGTCGGCCAACGTACTTTTTCCGTGATCAATATGAGCAATAATACAGAAATTGCGAATTTTGTTCATCTTCACTTCTTTTTTTGAGTGCAAAGATACTATGTTTGTTGTGTCAAAACAAAGAGAAAAAGGAAATAATGGCGTAGTTTTGAGGCGAAATTATAAACATACACGAATACAAATCAATCCAAATACTACACCCTTATATCGCAAATTAACAGCATTCCATTTAAGGGTAAAACATTTGCACCGGAACTGATATACATTTGGAATCCTTGTCGGCTAGCATTCTATTATTTCAACATTTTGTCCAACAAGTTATAAAAGTCGTCACTCTCGCCAGTAATCATCTTCAGAACCTTTCCTTTTGGCGATATGAACACCTTATAGGGATAGCCTTTCACGCCGAAAGTTACTTCGGTTGTGCCGTCGGCTGAACGTACCTGCAGCCATGAAATGTTGCTTGTTTGTACAGCTTCCTTCCATTTGTTTTCCTTATCGTAGCAATCGACACCAACAATTTCGATTTTGTCTTTATATTTGGCATAATATTCTTTCATCTTAGGAAATCCCTTGATACACCACGAACACCATGAACCCCAGAAATCCACTATAACATATTTGTTTTTGTGAAAGAGCGAACTCAATGTAAAGTCGTTGCCCGTGAGATCTTTCAACGTAAAGTCAGGAGCAGGTTTGCCTTCAGCAATAATGGTCTTGGCTTTCTGAGTAACATTTTTTTCCTGCATATAGCGTTCTACCATCGCCTGATAGAAGTCAAGATAGTTTTTAAATCTACCATTACGCACTTCGGGTGACAACAATTTAATTTCTTCTCCTAAATAAATAAAACCTCCATCACCAATAAAATCCACCGAACTTTCCTCACAAGGGTGTTGGCTGATATAATTCATTGCAAAGTCGCCCATGCGCTTGTTTATGTCAATATTAGTCTTTGCCCGCTGCTCTTTCAAGATCTTCTCATCACCTCCTTCCTTACGCTTTTGCTCATACGTCGTCTCCGACTTTTCAAATTCTTTCAGAAAAGGATTCCTCACCTCTTTCACCTTTGCAAGGTTCTGATAAAAAGCCGAACCGCTGATAAGCCAGTCGTGTGGTTGTGCAAAAGCCCCATCAATGACTACTTTTTCGTCAGGCACAAAAAAAATAAAATTCTGCCGCTTATTGGTTTCCAATGCCAAAGAAGCATCATATGCATTCTTGATTTGACATCCAAAATGAAATTCGCCCTTATCGTTCACATCCACCTTGAAATTGATGATTTCCTTCATCGGCTCACGCTTTATGAATTCTACTACCAATGTGTCGTTTTTCACATCACTGAATTTTCCGCTCATGAAAAAATTATCTTGCGCTTTCACTGTACTCCAAAAGAGCACTATGCATAGAAAAGTCATTATTCTCTTCATATATTTCTGATTCTTTTCGTTTCTTCAGTATAACTATTCTCACCGGGCTTCCACAAAAATGAAGCAAAGATAAAATATTTCACCTGAATTGCATATATTTGGCATGGCATTTGTACAAAACGAATTATGATAACACAAAATACAAAAAAACAATACGACGAAATCATCAGTCATCTGAATGATGGCGGGTTGAAGCTTGCCTTAGAAAGCATTAAGTCACTGATCAATTGCAATCGGGAAGTTTTGTCGTACGACGAACTGAACGAGTTGAACAATAACTACAAATATATGTTGCGATACGCTATGGAAGGGATTAAGGACCCTTTGCGCGGACAGATCTACAACAATCTAGTCATCTCTACATACGAGCTAGCTGAAACGATGAAGCACAAGCTGCTGGAAAAAGATGAACCAACGTCATATTACATCAATCGCCGGAATCTACACAACATGCCGACGCTCTCGTACGAGCAACTCCACAAACAGCTGCTCGATAGTTACGAGACGATCAACTACAGCGGTTTTGATGAGGAAAATAATATTCTGTTCAACAAAATCTGGGGTTCCAACATCCTGACACAGGAGGAAGAGGTGCAACTGAAGAATCTACTTGAAGACGAGCATCTGCCATTCGTGACAGGTTGCCAGATTGTGTCGGCATTTCTGCTCTCGTTACTAGACTCGTTCGACAAAGGAAAAATGAAGTTGCTGTTTATTGCCGCCTCGCACAAGAACTACGAGATCAAAGCCCGCGCTCTGATCAATCTGCTCATCATTCTTTATCTTTACAAGAATAGAAAGGCTTACTATCCACAACTGACAAATCTACTGGCCGCTCTCAACGAGGAACCAGGATTCACGCATACGCTGCAGACCATTACGCTTCGTTTCATCCTGGCACGGGAAACTGAGAAGATCACCCGCAAACTACAGGAAGAAATTATCCCCGAGATGATCAAACTCACCCCTAATCTCGGAAAAAACATCAATATGAAAGACATGAAGGATCTAAACGAACTGACCGAAAGCGATATGAATCCGGAATGGGAAAAAATGTTTGCCGACAGCAATTTAGGCAAAAAGATTGAAGAGTTCGGCGACCTCCAGCAGGAAGGTGCTGACGTAATGCATTCAACATTCATCCATCTGAAAAATTACCCGTTCTTCCGCGAGGTAGGCAACTGGTTCATGCCTTTCTCGATGGAGAATCCCAGCATCCACAGCCTCATGGAGCAATCATCTTTCGAACAACAGGCTTTGGAGACGATGACTTCGGCTGCGTTCATGTGCAATTCCGATAAATATTCGCTCTATTTCAGCATGATGCAACTACCACAACCTGTCCGCCAAATGATGATGGGACAGTTCGACAGTCAAGCTTCCGAAGCCGCACAGCAATCAAAAGCCGAGATTATCACTAAGCGGGGCGAAATGGAAATTATCATGATTCAGTATATTCAGGATCTTTACCGTTTCTTCAAGCTCAATCCCCGACACGAAGATTTTATCGACATCTTCAAACTGCCACTCGATTTCCATAATCTGGAAATTCTGAAGCCTTACCTCTCCGATGAGGAAAGTCTTATGGCTATTGCCGAATACTACATGCGCAAAATGTATTACAAGGATGCGCTAACAGTATTCAACCAGTTCATCGAAAAGAAAGAGAACGACGACCAGCTGTTCCAAAAAATCGGCTACTGCAAGGACATGATGGGCGACACCGAGGGAGCATTGGATGCTTTTTTGCGTGCAGAACTGCTTAATCCGGACAGTCGTTGGGTAATCCGCCGCATAGCTTCTTGTTACCGCATTCTCAAACAGCCGGAAAAGGCCATCGAGTATTACAACAAATTGACATCGCGCAGCGACGAGACTTATCTGTCATTGGATCTTAACATCGGCAACTGCCTGCTGGAACTCAAGCGATACGACGAAGCTCTGAAATATTTCTTCAAGGTGGACTATCTGGATGGCAAAAACCATAAAGCATGGCGAGGAATTGCGTGGTGCTCTTTTCTGCTGGGCAAATTCGAACAGGCACACAATTACTACCAGAAGATTCTAAGTGAAGAACCGACGGAACAGGATTATCTAAATGCTGCACATACCGAATGGGCAATGCACAACATCAAGGGCGCCGTTGAATTATATGAGAAAGTAGTTAAGGAAGAAATGGGCGACATCAATCCTTTCAAAGAGATGTTTGATTCTGACAGACCTTATCTGCTGGCTGTCGGAATAGACAACGACGACATCCCGCTGATGTTCGATCAGGTGATTTATTACGTCGACCACATCACAGGTGCCGACCTCTGAAAGATAAGATTTCAACTCATCTGAACCGCTGAGAAGCTTGTCGAATCCTCTCTTCCTCTTCTCAGCGGATAAAGTTGGTATAAACTTTTTCCTCATCTTTCGGCACGATTCCAGCCTGTTTACCTGCTTCTATACACTTCAGTAGCCACGCCATATTTTTGCCTAGTACACGCATAGTCTGCAAGCCCTCAATGTCCTGCTTCACATCGTCGGGTGTACTGCCGTGAACCATATTCCAATAATTAGACGAAACGATGGGCATACAGCGGATGGTGAAATACTTGTTTAGTTGATCGAAAGTCGAAGCGGCACCTCCTCTACGACAACTACAAATTGCAGCAGCCGGCTTATGACGCAACCCCGTCGGCACGATAAAGGCACGATCCATAAACGAAGTGATAGCGCCCGTAGCCGATGCGAAATGCACTGGAGTGCCAAAAACGAAACCGTCGGCGTCGAAACTCTTCTGTGCAAATTCATTGACGATATCGTCACGAAAACACCGGCCTGTCTCGTGACATTTGCCACACCCGATACAACCTGCCAGTGGCTTCACTCCAAGCCACATAATTTCCGTCTCGATATCTTCACGGTTCAAAGCGCCAGCCACTTCACTTAGCGCCGTATACGTACAGCCCAATTTGTTAGGGCTACCATTGACAAGTAATACTTTCATTCTATCCTGTTATTATTATGATGCCGTAAAGGTACAAAAAACTCTTTTGTAAAGCATTCTCACAGAAAAGGCAATTTTTGTTTGTCAGATTCTCATTATAGTGTACTTTTGCTAAAAAACCATTTGAGATGAGATACTTTATACTTGCATGTCTGATTGGCATGAGCTTTTTAAGCCAGGCTTATGCAAAAAGTGAAAAACAGATCACAGCGGCACAGTTCGGCGCCGTTGCCGATGACGGGAAGAACGATGCCGAAGCGCTTCGTTCCGCTGCCGCTTATTGCCGCACGCATCCGGGTACCGTCTTTTACATTGCTCCCGGCGTTTATGATTTTAAGGATAACGAAGCTGTCCGCATTGAACGTGAAGCCATTAGTGGAGCCTATGGGCGCGACGATATGGCCGTACAGCGCAAACTGTTCAATCCGTCTGAAAAATATGTTCGTGCGCTCGACTTCAATGGTTGCCACAATCTGACCATCAAAGCCGAAGGTGCCACGCTGAGGCTCTACGGTTGGTATGAAGTCATTTCACTGGTTAAAACCCACAACATCCACATCGAAGGATTGGCCATCATCTACAACCGCCCTCCAAGCACCATCGGCCGCATTACTGCTTCAACGCCTGAATATTTCGACATGAAAATCGATCCGGAAAGATACTGTTATCTGGATAGTATTGTCACAGGCCGTATGCACTTTTTCGATGCCAAACGCGAATTGATTTATTTCGGTGGCGTAAAAAAGAAAGAACTACTCAATCCATCGACCATCCGTATGTATTCAACTACTCAACCGGCTATTGGCGACTACGGAATCCTGCGCCACGGAGGACATTACCGTCCGGCAATTATGATTAAAGAATCCTCAGATGTAGAACTTCTGAACGTAAAGATATTCAGTCATCCCGGTATGGGCGTTGTCGGACATCTGTCCAACAACATTACGCTGGATGGCTTGCAAGTTGTTCCCGAACCGGGAAGTGTGATTTCGACCAATACCGATGCCACACACGTCACCTCCTGCTCCGGTAAACTGGTGATTCGAAACAGCAAGTTCCGCGGTAATGGCGACGACTGCACCAATATACATAATTATTATTACTGCATCTATCCCGAAAGTCCAAAACGCGTCGAGATACGAATCGAAGATGCCGATCTTCACGCCCAGTCGCTCGATTATCCTTCAGTTGGCGACACGATGCTCGTCCTAAGTAGCAAGAACATGGTCGAGCAAGGACGATATGTTGTTCAGAAAGTAGATACCTCCACTGCCAAATGGAAAGTAGAGATCGAGCTGAACAGACCGTTACAACTAAGCAATCCTAAGGATTATTACATGACGAACCTAACACGCTTTCCACATGTCTATATCATCAACAACGCTGTCAATTGCCACATGGCACGTGCTTTTTTAGTTAAGAGTCCAAACGTCTACATCGCTGGCAACTGCATCGTACATTCTACGCATACAGCCATCAAACTTGGAGGCGAACTAAGTTGGCACGAAGCCGGTCCTACCCATAATGTTGTGATTGAAAACAACTACATCTCCGGTTGTGGTTATGCAGTTGCTCCCGAAGAAGCTTCGTGCATCTATACAAGTACAGAATCGCCTGAAACGCCGCCTTGCGTAAATCACGATATTATCATCCGCAACAATACGTTCGACACCGATAAACCCAATGCCATCGTATTGAAAGATAGCGAACATGTACAGATTCTGAACAACACGATTGGTCACAAAGATTATGTAAAACAATATAATTGCCACAACATAAAAGTAGAATAGAATATAGAAATGAGTGGGTGCACTATTGTGGTCACTTGATTCTATGTATATTTGCAAAAAAATAATCATTTATATTCGCTAAAAATAAACATCAAGAATCATGAAAAAGATTTTCACGCTGTTCGTTGGGCTTCTCCTTTCAGTTGTTGCCTGCTTCGGTGCCAACGACGAATTATTTATGCTAATTGGGTGCATGGCCGAGCCTTCGCAACCGGGTATGTACGTTTACCGCTTCAATGAAGCATCTGGCACGGCAACGTTGCTCCACAAAGTAAGTCAGATTGCCAATCCTACGTATATGAATTTCACTAAAGACGGCCATTTTCTGTATGCCGCTAGTGAAACACAAGACGGCAAAGCCAAGCTTTATGCCTACGCTTTCAACAACAAGACCGGCGACATCCGTTTCCTCAACTATCAACTCACCGACGGCGACAATCCTTGCAACGTTTGGATCGATGCCGGCAAGCGACTCGCTGTAACTGCCAACTATTTTGGTGGCAGCATCACCGCATTCCCACTACAACGCGACGGACGCCTTCTTAAAGGCAAACTTTACCAATATAAAGGTGGTGATCCGAAATCTGAACGCCAGGAACAGCCTCATCTGCATTGTGTTTATGCTTCTCCCGATGCTCATTATCTTTATGCTGATGATCTCGGAACCGATCAGATTTACAAATACAATTTGGTGGCTGACAAAGCTCATAACACATTATCATTAGTAGAAGGCACACCTGCTTCATTCAAGCTCGCTGCTGGAGAAGGTCCACGTCATGCAGAGTTCCATCCAAATGGAAAGTTTGCCTACCTCATCGGTGAACTGTCTGGACATGTTACCGTTCTGAAATACGACAGAGGTAATCTGACTCCGATACAGACTATTGCTGCCGATACACTGAATGCCTCTGGAAGTGCTGATATTCACATTACGCCGGACGGACGTTTCCTGTATGCCTCAAATCGTCTCAAAGGCGACGGCATTGCCATCTTTTCAATTAATGCCACGACAGGACTACTCACAAAAATTGGCTATCAACTGACTGGTATTCATCCGCGTAACTTCATCATCACACCTAATGGAAAATATCTGCTTTGCGCCTGCCGCGACAGCAATGCCGTTCAAGTTTATGCTATCAACAAAGAAAATGGGCAGTTGACGAATATGGATCACGATATCTCTGTAAACAAACCCATGTGCGTAAAATTTACAGAAATACATTGAGATTGTCAGGGCAAATAAAAAATTATCCTTATATTTGCTGCACGTATTGTTCCTGCTTCGCCTCCGCGGAGCAGGATTAAAAGGGAATCGGGTGAAAATCCCGAACAGTCCCGCTGCTGTAAGCTTCGTCAAAGAATGGGCAATACTTTAGCCACTGAGAAATCGGGAAGGCGCCGCATTCAGGGAGTAAGTCAGAAGACCTGCAATACATACATATTTATCTACGGCTTCGAGGAAAGGCTGAGAGAATACAAAAGGATTTTTCTGATTTCAATTCATTTTCCTATGTATTATCCTCTTCCTGCGCAGCCACGGATGTGCTAATAATTATATGCCATAATAATTAGTCAAAAAAGCATGAACCGAGACGCGGGATGAGCTCCGCAGAATGGTTCATGCTTTGAATTAAGAATAAAACGTTTGCTATGGTTTTCTTAATTCACTATTCATTATTGGTTCATGACGTTGCCAATTGATTCCGTCTGATTTTGTACGTTGCGAACATCATCATTTACAATCGTATGTTTAGCCTTCTTTGAAGAACCTTGCTTGCCGAAACTATAACTTACGCTAAATATCAGACTCTGCATAGGCACCTTCGTTTTCATATGACTGACATAATCTTTTCCCTGACTGAAAGTCTTCAGTTCGAGTTTGCTGTTGCTTACCGGTGTGATTGCAGATAAACTTACGCTCAAACGATCTTTACAAAATGTGCGAGTTAAACTTCCCACTAACATATTGAATCCCGTGCTCCAACCTTGTAAATTATATTGTTTTGTGGATGCTATCATATTTGCACTCAAACGAATTTTATAAGGCAATGTCTGTTGCAATCCCACCATCATGTTGCCTTGCCAACCATTATTACTCAAACCTAACGTCGGACTATTCAAATCGACATATGAAACGCCGCCATTCAGAGTAATGCGTGTATTTTTGCTTGCATTCCAGTTGATATAGGCATTCAGACCGGTCTGGTGATTTCTTACAATATTACCATATGTCGTATTCAGCAGATTGTCATTATAGAAACTGTAGCTGTCAATGGCATTGTTGCAGATGCTTTCGCGCAAGGTCAGATTGACAATCCATTTTGGATTAAACAGATTGTATACAAGATTGATGTTGTGAGCCTTCTCAGTTTCCAGATTGGTATTGCCATAAGATAAAGCCGTTGGATCTGACTTGTCGATGTAAGGATTCAGCATCGTAATGCCCGGACGACTGATACGCATGTTGTAAGCAAGACCGATATTCTGGCGATCGTTGATTCTATATGAGATGTTTGCCGAAGGAACCAAATTGCCGTAATTCATCTTGAAATTCTCGCCATTACCATAATGATACTTCACATCCTGCCAAGTATGTTCGTAGCGCAAACCTTCTTTGGTAGAAATTTTTCCCATCGTTGCACTATGTTCGACATAAACAGCCATGATGTCATTGTTGTGAGAATAATCGAGACTGCTCGCACTATTCCAAGTATAGTCGTTATCTTTTACCGTATAATAATCAGCTTTAGAAGAGTTATTGCGCAGTATATATTTTAATCCGGCATCCAAATGTTGCGTTTTTCCAAGCGGTGTAGCATAATCCAACTGGATAGTATGCTCAATCGTATTCTTATGCGAATTGGTGAAGCGGTTGGTCAGATTCAAATACTGATTTTCCTCATCTGTATTAAAGTTATTATAAGTTTTGCCTTTATCCGGAGCAGTACTGATCAGATAAGAAACCGTCAGCATCTTATCCTTGTTTCCGGCAAATGAGCGCTGGTAGTCAACACTTCCATTAATAGAATAATGAGTATTCTTATTTTTCGACCAACCTCCATAACCGAAACCGCTGCCATAATAGCCACCGCTTAAATTAGTCTGCGTGTTTCCAGTTATATTCGTCGAATAGCCCATCAATCCGAAAGTAGCCGATAATAATCTTAAGGAGTCAATTTCATATCCCATACTCAGATTACCCATCTGTACATCAAATTTTGTATCTGCATTCTGCAAATAACTCATCATTGAATTGCCAGTCGTCGCATTCAACTGCTCACGACTCGTCGAAATTTCCATATTTTTTACATTATTATGTGCTACATTCCCATTGAACGACAATGAGAGTTTTTTCTTCTGCAAGCTTAAATAGGCACCTCCCATTTCTCCCTTGTTATTTATCATTGCACGGATGGTTCCATTGTAAGCATCCATGCTTCCGTCTTTGGTTGCAGCTTGTTTGTTCATGATCAGATTTAAAACGCCACCAACGCCTTCTGCATCATATTTGGCACCTGGATTGGTAACCACTTCAATATTCTGTACACTACTAGCAGGCATATTCTTAAAGATCTGCGACGGATTACTGCTCATCATTACACTTGGTTTTCCATCAACAAACACTTTGAAACTGCTACTGCCATTTACCGTAATATTATCGCTTCCGTCAACTGTTACCATCGGAACTTTTCGAAGCATATCGAGAACTGTATTTGTCTTAGCATCGACATCATCGGAAACACTGTAACTCATCTTATCAACTGTCATCTTTACCAACGGTTTCTGTGCAACAACCTCAACATTGCCTAACTGTGTTACATTATCAGATATATATAATGTACCCAAATCGATAGGAGAATTGTCTTTAATATTAAATGTACGAATCACGTCGGTACGACCTACAGAAGTAAACAAAATAACATGTTCGCCTTTCCCCTTCACTTCCAACTGAAAAGCGCCTTCCATATTGGTCACATTCATGGCAACCGGTGTGGTCATCTTTTTCTGTTGATAAACGCGGATGGTAGCATATGGCTCACCCTGATGTGTCAAGGAATCGAGCAAGAATCCTTTAACAATAGCTTTTTGTGCAAATACGCCTGTGGGTAAAAGCAGTCCGGCAAGGATAACTAAGAATAAATGTTTAGCAAACGTTTTCATATCGAATACTTTTAATTGTTATTGATGCAACAAATGTAGACAAGCACAAACGCCAAATCAATGAAAATTCGACGAATGGGGTGTTTGCCTTCGACGAAACAAGAAAAACAGAAGACATAGAAATAAATATTGAGACTGATTTCGATGAAAAATCACTATTTGTAGTGATTGTACAAACCTTTTTAAATAACGTCCTTTGCATAAAATAAAAGACAAAGAACATGAAGAAGTATTTTTCTCTAATGATGGCCATTGTAGCCATTTCCTTCATTATGGTGAGTTGCAGTAAAGATGATAAAGAAGAAGCAACTAATTCCATCAAAAGGAGCATCACTATCAAGACAAGTGATTATACTAAATGGACCTATTTTTCTTTTGAGAAAGGCGACACTGTAGCTGTGCCCAATGATTTTAAGAATGACAAGACTTGGGATCTGGCATTCCATCGTTGGGATGTACGGAGCAATGGCGGAGAATCCGGTATCGGCGCAGGAGGTGCTTATGCAGTTGCTTACTCTATCAAAGACATCACTGAAGAATCTGCTTTAGCAACATGGAGTATTCCTGCATCATCAGCCAGTTTTACAAAAGATGCGCTTATTAAAACATATATGGCTGTTCCTAACATGTATGCCGATTCAGACGCCGATCAGCGTGTTGAAGTACCAGCAAACACTGTTTTAGGTTCATGGATGACTGTTAAGATGGCATCCATTCCTCCTACATACACCGTTGCAGGAAATGCATTCGTTGTTAAAACAGCCAGTGGAAAGTATGCAGTCGTTCAGTTCACCAATTATATGAATGACAAAGCAGAAAAAGGCTATGTCACTTTTGAATATATCTATCCGGTAAATATTTGGAATTAATACAATGATCATCGAAGCGTTGCTCACTTGCCTGTCTGTCATATCACTGCCTGCGGACACAGTATCTTTACGTGGAACTGTCACGGATGCAAATGGTAATCCTTTGCCTGGCGCAACCGTTATGATTCAAGGCACATCACGTGGTACAACTACAGATACGGATGGCCACTTCAGACTGTCAGGGAAAGTTGGACAACGCACTTTTCAGATTCGATATACAGGCTTTACTCCTGTTGATACAAGTTTTTACTGGCGCCCGAACACTCGTCCACTCCATATTTCTATGAAAGAAAATTCATTCGGGATGGATGAAGTGGTCGTCACTGGTACTCGCACTCCCAAAGCATTAACCGATGCTCCTGTCATCACGCGTGTCATCACCGCTTCGGAAATACGCAAAGATTCGCCGCAGTCACTGATGGATGTCCTTGAGACAGAACTTCCGGGAATAGAATTCACACGTACAGAAGGTGTCACCAACAGCGTCACCTTCCAAGGTTTGAGTGCTAACTACCTGCTATTTCTGGTAGATGGAGAAAGGATGGCAGGTGAAACTTCGCGCAGCAATCCAGACTTCAACCGAATCGATATAGATAATATAGAACGAATTGAAGTAGTCAAAGGAGGTATGTCAACGCTTTACGGATCCGGAGCCGTTGCAGGTGTAATAAATATTATTACTCAATCGGCCAACAAACCTTTTCAAGCAAAAGTTAATGCCCAATATGATACGGAAGGCGAACAGAAATATGGCTTAAATATCGGTACAAAAAAAGGACGTTTTACTTCATTCACTTCCGGTCTTGCCCGCTTCAAATCAGCATATACTATGCGCGACAGCAAACTGTTGCAACATTATTATGACGACGGACGAGTAGCCACCTCCGACTCTACACTTTCAGAAATAGAGATCGAAGGATATCGGAATTTTACAATCGAGGAGAAATTAGGTTATCGCTTTTCAAACAAGTTGAACGCATCACTCAAAGGAAGTTATTATAACCATGAACGCTACAATGCTGGATTAGAAGGTACTTTGAAACATGACCTCTATCATGATTGGAATATCGTAGCAAAAATGCAGTATGACATAACTACAAAAAGCCGCTTCGAACTGACATACAACTACGACGACTATAGCAAATATTACAAATATTTCAAATTAAACGAGACAGACCTTAACTATAAAAACATTTTACATCATCCGAAATTACTGTTTATTACAGACATCATCCCATCGAATACACTGGTTGTCGGTGTTGAAACGTACTCTGAAAAGCTGCAGACTTACCAGTTCAGTGATTCGACACACAATGTGACGCGCGCTGCGGCTTATCTGCAAGATGATTATACCATCAACAAACATTTTTCTTTACAAGCCGGTTTGCGAATGGATCATCACTCAAAATATGATAATGTAAATCTAAACCCTAAGCTCTCGGTCATGTTAAAAACTTCAGGTTGGAACTTCCGCGCAGGATATGCTGCAGGATTCAGAGCACCAACACTTAAAGAACTTTATACAGCCTGGGATCATCAAGGAATGTTCAAATTGATGGGCAATCCGAACTTAAAACCGGAAAAAAGCCATAATCTCTCGGCTTCTATGGAATACACAAAAGGTGTTTTCAATGCTTCGCTAAACGGTTACTACAACCATATTTACAACAAGATTTCTACTGTTTGGAATGCCAAACAAGATACAAGCTTTTATAATAACATCGATAAAGCGACTGTTTCGGGCATTGATTTCAACTTACGAGTTCGGCTATTTGATAACTGGACTTTAAAAGGCGGCTATGCTTACGTGCGTGATCGTCAAATGGTAGATGGATATAACACCTCATCAACACGCCCGCATTCTGCAAATATTCGATTGGAATACAATTTCAAAGTAAACAATATACTTTTCTCAGCGGGTTTAAACGGTCGTTATCTTGGCAAACTTAAAGTCTATAGTGAAGACAGTAAAGGCGATTATTATGCTGTACACTATCCTGCTTACTCACTATGGAGACTAAACTTCGCCGGTCAGTTTCCACATGGTATCAAAGCAAACTTCGGAATAAACAATTTATTCAATTATAAACCGGATAATGTCACTTACAATGCTGGAATTACACGGGGAATGACTATTTTTGCAGCTGTATCAGTGGCAATTGAGGAACTGACTAAACGCAATTAACATAGATAAGATGAATATAAAAAAAACAATATGTATCGTGCCGCTACTCTTACTGACCATCAGTTTGCAGGCACAAAAGAAGCAAGTTTCGGGAGCATCAGAACTTCGGAATACAGTTACATATCTGGCTTCAGATGAACTGGTCGGTCGTTATCCGGGTACTCATGGAGATACTCTTGCCGCAAATTTTATTGTTTCGCACTTTGAAAAATCCGGCATCAAACCATGGGGAAATCCATCCTCAACTGATAAAAAGAAAAAATATTTCCAAGACTTTGATTTGCCTCTATCACAAAAAGTAGAAGGCGATAATCATTTGATGATCGGAACAAATTCGCTTAAACTGAACACCGATTATCGACCATTAAATTATAGTGGCAATGGTTCTGTCAAAGGTGAAATCATATATCTGGGTTTTGGCTTGCAGAGTAATGACAAATCATTCCCTTGGAACGATTATCGTAATGCCGATGTCAAAGGCAAATGCGTATTAATTTTACGTGGGCTTCCGGATAATAAAAAGATACAGAAGCAGATGGCACATCTGTCATCCGATCGTAGCAAAGCACTGTTGGCTCAGGATATGGGTGCAACAGCCGTAATGTTTATCAGTCAGGCCAGTGATAGTGTAGATGCTTTCGGAAGTTTGACCGAACGCGATTTTGCCTTGAAGATTCCGGTTGTACAAATCAAGCGCAACATGGCCGAAAAGATTTTCGGCAGCGACGCACTGAATGATAGAGAATCCGGTATGGGAGCTATGGCTGCCATGGGTGGAGCAATGGGAAACATGCAAACAGGCGATTCGCCCAAAATACAGAACAACCAAACGGATCTGCAAGTCAATCTGGTAAGAGTCTATGTCAAAACGCACAATATTGTTGGCTATTTGGAAGGCAGCAACCCCGCATTGCGCAACGAATATATTATTATCGGCGCTCACTATGACCATTTGGGCATGGGCGGCGAACATTCAGGATCACGAAGGCCTGATACACTGGCTATCCATCACGGAGCCGACGATAATGCGTCCGGTGTAGCAACCATGTTGCACTTAGCTCGCCAATTAAAAAGCGTGCGACCAGAACGAAGCGTGCTCTTTGTTGCATTCAGTGCTGAAGAAGAAGGTGTTATCGGTTCAAAACAGTTTGCCGACAAATTACCGGTAAAAGCAGAATCCGTCTCAGCAATGTTCAATTTTGATATGGTAGGGAGTCTGCGAAACTCAGCTTTAACGGTTGGAGGCAGTGGAACATCAACCGAATCTGATTCACTGATACATGTCGCTGCAAAAGGATCCGGATTACATGTCACTTGTTCACCGGAAGGCTACGGTCCATCCGATCATGCCTCGTTTTATGCCAAACAGATTCCTGTATTCTACTTCACAACAGGCGGCACTTTAACTTATCATACACCTGACGACCAAGCTTCGACATTGAATTATGCCGGAATGGATTCGGTTGCCAATTACGCACAAAAGTTAATCAGTCTCGTTGCCAATCGCCCAAATAAACTCACCTATCATGAAGCAGGCGCTCCAAACGCTGAACCGATGCGTGCACAATTCAAAGTGACTTTAGGATTGATGCCCGACATTACAGGAGGCGACAATAAAGGATTGCGTGCAGATATCGTAGTCAAAGGCAAACCCGCTTACGAAGCAGGCTTACGTTCGGGCGATGTCATTACGAATATTAACGGAAAGAGTGTCAGCAATATAGAAGACTATATGGCAAGACTTTCAGAACTCAAACCGGGCGAAAATGTAAATGTAAAAGTTCGTCGAGGCACAGAAATAATTAATTTTGTTGTTCATCTTACAAATCCAAACAAATGAAAAAAGCTTTATACTGGACTATAGCAGTCCTTATTACTTTAGCTGCCAGTGTTTACCAGCGAATGACGGGCCCGACTTATCCCAAACATTTTCAAGTTGAAATGGAGGGTAAGCAATACCAGTTCACACTTCCCCGAAGTGCAGGTACAAATCCAATAGCGCCACTCGTATTGAAAGGAGCACCAAAAGAAATGGACGCCTATTTGTTGTGGCGACATTATCCGTCAAAAGAATATTTCAATGAAATACACATGACCCCGACAAAAGATGGCTTATTGGCTTTATTGCCTGCACAACCTGCTGCCGGAAAATTAGAATACTTTATAAATATCAATGGCAAAAGTTACTTCGAAGACGAACCATTGGTTATCCGTTTTAAAGGTGATGTCCCAGCAACTATCCTGATTCCGCATATTCTACTGATGTTTGTAGCTATGCTTTTTGCCTGCTATGCAGGAATCATGGCAATAATCAAGAATCCGACATACAAAAAATACACACTAATTACAGCTGTTATTCTTTTCATCGGTGGATTTATCTTCGGGCCTCTGGTACAACACTATGCTTTTGGAATGTATTGGAGTGGACTGCCATTTGGAACCGATCTGACCGACAACAAAACGCTCTTTGCTTTGATAGCTATTCTGGCTGCCGTCGTCACTAGGAAATGGAAATGGAATCACATCGTGACAATCATTGCCGTATTGGTTATGTTTATTGTCTTCTCCGTACCTCACAGTGTACGCGGTTCAGAACTCAATCGAAATACAGGGCAGATCGAAGTCGGGAAATAAATGATATAAGCGTTTATTATGGAACAACAAATTATTTGGTGCTACCTGGTTTTAATCAATCTGATAGCATTCAGTTTATATGGCATCGACAAGGCAAAAGCCCGTATGGGAAAATGGCGTATTCCTGAATTACATCTCCTATTGGTTGCTGTAATAGGAGGATCCATTGGCGCTTTGTGCGGAATGTTTTTCTTTCACCATAAGACACAGCATCTTAAGTTCCGCATCGCCTTGCCACTAATACTGATTTTACAACTGATTATTGTCGGATACTTTCTCTATAAGTAATTTTTCTCATTTCATTCGGAATGATTGCTAAATTCATTCGAATGTAACTTCCAATTCATTCGAATGAATCATTCGTTTGACATATGTTGAATGAACCGTTCATTCGAATGAAATGGTTCGCGCATTCGAATGAAATTCCATTCCTCTCCAAATGTATTCCAATCTATGATTAATTAAGGGAAGGATAAATCAAACCAGAAATTATTTTTTAACGGTAATCTCATTTCCATGTAAAATATAATTACTATGTTTACGCCAAATAAACACGTAACAAATATCTTATAAAAAAAGAGAAACGCTATGAACAATGCAATTTTCAGGTTTCCTAAACCCATCAATGAACCAGTACAAGCTTATGCTCCAGGCTCAAGTGAAAAACTCACTCTAAAAAAGGAATTAGCCCGATTATCTTCCGAAGAATGGGATATTCCATTGGTTATTGGTGGAAAAGAAATCCGTACAGGCAATACCGGTAAAGTTGTCATGCCACATGACCATCACCATGTATTAGCCACCTATCATAAAGCAGGAGAAAAAGAGGTACAAATGGCCATCGATGCAGCAATGAAGGCGCATAAAGAATGGTCGGAACTGCCTTGGGTTGAACGCGCATCAGTCATGTTAAGAGTTGCCGAGCTTTTAGCAACAAAGTATCGTTATGTACTGAATGCATCAGTGATGCTGGGACAAAGTAAGAACCCATTCCAAGCTGAAATCGACTCACCTTGCGAATTAATTGACTTCCTTCGTTTCAGTACATTCTATGCTAGTCAGGTCTATGCTGATCAGCCTTATTCTGAAACTGGTATATTAAACCGTATGGAATATCGCGCTCTGGAAGGTTTTGTATTCTCGCTAACTCCATTCAACTTCACCTCTATTGCATCGAACCTGAACATGGCTCCGGCAATGATGGGTAATGTTTGCGTTTGGAAACCGTCAACTACAGCCATCTATTCAAACTATTTCCTGATGAAAGTATTCAAGGAAGCAGGTCTGCCGGACGGCGTTGTCAACTTTATTCCTGGTAAGGGAAGTGTTATTGGCAAAGTAGTTACAACCAGCCCTGATTTGGCAGGATTCCATTTCACCGGCTCAACTGAAACATTCAAGACATTATGGCGTGAAATGGGTGAAAACCTGGGCACATACAAATCTTATCCAAAGATTGTTGGTGAGACAGGTGGAAAGAACTTCATTTTCGTTCATCCGTCAGCTTCTGCAGCAGACATCGCAGCAGCTATCGTACGTGGTGCTTTTGAATATCAGGGACAGAAATGTTCAGCAGGTTCACGCGCATACATTCCTAAATCATTATGGAAAGAAGTAAAAGAAAGAGTTGGCGCTATGATGGCTGAGATTAAGATGGGTGACGTTCAAGACTTCTCCAACTTTATTAATGCAGTTATCGACGAAGCATCATTTGACAACATCATGAACTACATCAATTATGCAAAACAAGCACCTGATGCAGAAATAGTGTTCGGCGGCAAAGGCGACAAATCTGTAGGTTATTTTGTTGAACCAACCGTTATCCAAACAACTAATCCGACATTCAAGACGATGGTTGAAGAAATATTTGGCCCGGTTATCACTATCTACGTCTATGATGACGACAAGTATGAAGAAACTTTGGAACTTTGCGATCGCACCTCTCCTTATGGATTGACTGGTTCTATCTTTGCGAATGATCGTTATGCCGTTGACATGGCATTCAACAAACTGCGTTACTCGGCTGGTAATTTCTATATCAATGACAAACCAACCGGCGCTGTTATTGCTCAGCAACCGTTCGGAGGTTCTCGCGCTTCAGGAACTAATGACAAGGCAGGTGGCCCATTGAATCTGATTCGTTGGACAAATCCTCGCTGTATCAAGGAAACATTTGTTCCATCAACTTCCTACGGCTATCCGTTCTTAAAAGAAAAATAATTAACGACAAAAGAGAGAACAGAAAACTATCCAAAGTTTCCGGTTCTCTCTTAATTTAAACAATAAACAAATCACTATTAATACCATGTTAGATTTTAAAAATACCGAAATAGCTTTCTCTGCCAAATCGCAAGGCGAGCTAAATAATGCTTATCTGCTGTTTAACACAATAAAACACCCAGGTTTAGTAAAGTTTGCTAGCGCGGCAAGTACATTAGCTTTGAATATTCATTTTCCCGTTGCTTGGGCTATAAAGCCAACTCTCTACAAACAATTCGTCGGTGGAGAAACACTGGAAGATTGTACGAAAACCATCGATCATTTGATGAAATTCAATGTTCGTTCAACACTCGACTTTTCTGCTGAAGGGAAACAAACTCCAGAAGGAATAAAAGCTACATTTGATGAAACCATGCGTTCTATTGATTTTGCCAAAGGCAACGACAAATTAGCATACGCTGTTTTCAAACCATCTACAGTTATCACTGACGAACTTCTCGCCAAAGCTTCAGAAAAACGCGAAGAACTGACAATTGAAGAAGTAAAAGAATTCCGCGAATATAAAGAACGTTTTATGGCTTTCTGCCAACGTGCATATGACAATGATGTTCGCTTGATTGTCGATGCCGAAGATTATTGTTTCCAAGACGCTATCGATGAGTTGACCGATGAAGCAATGCGGAAATTCAATAAAAAACGTGCTATCGTATTTGCCACATTGCAAATGTACCGTCACGACCGTATGCCATATCTGAAACGTATCTTGGCCGATGCTACTGAAAAAGGATATATTGCAGGTGTCAAATTTGTTCGCGGTGCCTATATGGAGGCTGAACGAGCTCGTGCAGATGCTATGGGATATCCCGATCCTATCTGTCCTAATAAACAGGCAACAGATGATAACTATAATGCTGCCGTACAGTTTACAATAGAAAATATAGAACATTTCGAAATGTTTATGGGTACTCATAATGAGGAAAGCAACTATAAACTAGCAAAACTTTTGGACGAAAAAGGTATCGCTCATAATGATAAACGCATCTTCTTCGCACAATTGCTGGGAATGAGCGATAATATTTCATTCAACCTTGCACACGAAGGCTACAATGTAACCAAATATGTACCTTATGCAAAAGTCAAAGATGTTCTTCCGTATCTGATTAGGCGTGCTGAAGAAAATACCTCAGTAGCAGGACAGACTTTACGTGAACTCACTATGCTTAAAGCTGAAATAGACCGTCGTAAAAAGGCTGGTAAATAAAGACATTCTTCTATAGGCACAGTAAACAAAATTGTTTACTGTGCCTTTTTTTGTCCTCTCAGTTACGATATTATTATTCCTTTAATAACTTTGCAAACGCTATTTATATCGTACAGACAAATTCAGCTAAAACACAGCAATTTTTAAATTACATAAAATTAATATGGAGGAGATTTACTGTTTCTATAAAAAGACAATTGAAAAATATACCAAATTAGCAAAACAAATAGGTAAACAAATATATCTATTAGGAAGCATTAGATTAGCATTAGTCATTGCTATGATTGCAGCAATCTGGTTATTTAAAGCATCTTATTGGACTGTAATTATAGGAATTATTATTGCTTTTATGCTCCCATTTGCATTCCTAATGATTTGGCATACCCGTCTATCTGCAAAGAAAAATTATGATGAGACTATAGCCAAACTTTGTCAAGATGAAATAAACAGTTTGGAATATAATTTCAGTGCTTTCGACGGTGCCCCAGAAAAATGTTCAGCAGATCATCCCTTTAGCTTAGATCTCGACATTTTTGGAGAACAATCCCTTTTTCAATCCATTAACCGTACCGTTACTTGGAATGGCAAGGAACTACTGGCCGAATGGTTTGAAAAGCCTCTAGCAGACAAAAATACTATTTTAAAACGTCAAGAGGCAATTCGTGAACTAAGTAAACTAACGCCGTTGAGACAGCACTTCTTTGTAACCGGAATCCTACAACCTGGTGGACAAAATGATTTTAGATTACTCAAAGCATTATCAAAAACCGAATATTACTTTATCAAAAGCAAGCTTTGGAAAGCATTGATTATCATAATTCCTATAGTTTGGATTGCGACCTTAGTAGGCAGTCTATTTAATTTAATTCCTATATCAATAATCGGTCTTTTGTTTTGTTTTTCTATACTAATTGCTTATGCAAAATCTCAAAAAGTATCTACATTATATAATTCTGTCAATAAGATGGAGAAACTGCTTCTGACATATTCAGATCTCATTAAAGCTATTGAAGGACAAACTTTCCAATCATCAGCATTAATCGATATTCATCAGCAATTATCTGCTCAAAACAAAGTTGCTTCAATTGCCATCAAACAACTTTCACACTACATTGGAGCATTAGATCAACGGTTTAGCCTTATTGGACTCTTACTAAATATTTTTACGTTACGCGATACACGCATAACTATGCATATCGAACAATGGAACAAGACTTATGCACTCGAAACAGTATGTTGGTTTAATGCTCTTGCCCAATTTGATGCTTATAGTTCGTTGGCTGGCTTCGCATATAACCACCCGGACTACATTTATCCCCAAATATCTGATTCATATTTTGAAATGAAAGGGAAGGCTTTAGGTCACCCTCTTCTGAATAGAAATGTATGCGTTCGAAATGATGTGGATATAGAAAAAGCACCATGGTTTTTAATCATCACTGGTGCAAATATGGCTGGAAAAAGCACTTACTTACGCACTATTGGTGTCAATTTTTTATTGACTTGCATAGGCGCACCAGTATGTGCTGAGTCATTAACACTTTATCCGGCACAAATGATTACAAGTCTACGTACAGCAGACTCATTGTCCAGCAACGAATCCTATTTCTTTGCAGAATTAAAAAGGCTGAAGATTATCATCGATCGCCTGAATAGTGGAGAAAATTTATTTATCATATTAGATGAAATATTGAAAGGAACAAATTCTATTGACAAACAAAAAGGATCATTGGCCCTCATTAAACAACTAATAGCAAGTAAGGCTTGCGGAATAATTGCCACACATGATCTTGTATTAGGCAGTTTAGAAAAGATGTTTCCTGAAGAAGTTAAAAATTATCGTTTCGAAGCAGATATCACAAAAGACAAATTAACCTTCACATACCACATACGTGAAGGTATAGCACAAAACATGAATGCATGTTTCCTAATGAACAAAATGGGAATTACCCTTCCTTTATCATAAAAATAACCTATTTTAAAATCAAAAGTAATCGGCTCTTGATTATAAAATAGGTTATTTCTGATTATACCGCAACTACCTACGGTAACATTATAAAGTTATTTTTTCCTTGTCTGAGTTCTTTTTGTTGATGTAGTAGTATTCTTAGTCGACTTCGTTGAAGTTGTAGCCTTCGTTGAAGTAGTCGTTGCTGTCGTGACTTTTCTATACTTTTCAACTTCTGACAAATGTTTTCTTATATCAGCGATACGCGTAGCATCACTCGGGTGAGTACTCATAAACTCTGGAACTGTAGTTGAATTCCCACTTGACATCTTCTGCCAGAAATTGAGAGCCACATCAGGATTATAACCAGCCATGGCCATAAAAACCAAACCCATATAATCAGCCTCAGATTCATGTTTACGAGAAAATGGCAACGTAACACCATACTGCGCTCCCAATCCATAAACAGTATTTCCCAATTGTTGAATAGCTGCTGATTTGGTACTTAAAGCTTGCCCAACTATTGCGGCACCATATTGAGCCAATAGTTGCTGACTCATACGTTCATTACTATGCTTAGCTACAGCATGAGCAACTTCATGACCGATAACGACTGCCAATTCATCATCAGAAGACACATAAGGAAGTAATCCCTCATAAACAACAATTTTTCCACCTGGCATACAAAAAGCATTCACTTGTGAATCTTTTACCAGATTAAATTCCCATGAAAAATTTTGGATTTCACTTTCTAAACCATTTTGTTTCAAATAAGCCTCTGTGGCAGCTGCTATCCTTTTTCCAACACGAACAACCATAGCAGTTTCAGCTTGGTTAGTAGACTTTGTAGCAGATTTGATATAACTGTCATACTGAGTGAGACTGGATGACAAAACTTCAGAATCAGAAACAAGCAATACTTGTTTTCTCCCAGTCAAAGGGACACTGCTGCAACTACTTAACAATAACAACGTTGCAAAAAAAAGAGTTATAACCTTTTTCATTGTATCATAATTTATTAACGCAGCAAAAGTATCATTTCTTTTTCTAAAATGGTAATTCTTAGCCATCTTTATTCAGCTAAAAATGAAAATATGCATTTTCATGCAAAAATTTAGTTCTAAATGAATATTTATTCAATAATAGTGCATATATTTGCATGCGTTTTGCATAAACATACAATATGACAAGTAAAAAAGCTAGATTAGAAACGATTAGAAACATTCTTGAGACTGAAGCTATAGAGAATCAAGAAATATTACTTCGCAAATTAGAAGCGAAAGGATTTCAAATTACTCAAGCAACGCTTTCACGAGACATCAAACGGCTCAAAGTAGTTAAAGTACACGACGGGGACAATAGCTATGTTTATCGTCTGCCCGACTATCAGTATACACTACAAAGCCAAGATAAAGATATTCAAAATAATTTCAAAGTTGAATTTTCCGGAAACTTAGCAGTTGTTAAAACTCGTCCGGGATATGCAATGGGAATTGCCTCGGATATAGATATGCATGCCCCACATGAAATATTAGGAACAATTGCAGGTGATGACACAATTCTCATCATACCAAGAGAAGGCATCAGTCGTGATAAGATCGTCAAAGCATTATCAATGTTTCTATGAAAATTCAAATAGATACAATTCAAAAGGAAAAGGAAAAGGGAAAATAAAAGAGGTATATAAAATGGAAGAAGAAAAAGAAATTGACGTAATGGTTGCCGACTCTTCACATGAAGTATATGTCGACACCATATTAGACACTATTGAAGCTGCAGCAAAAGTACGCGGTACAGGTATAGCAAAGCGTACACATGAATATGTAGCACAAAAGATGAAAGAGGGTAAAGCTGTCATCGCATTAGCAGGAGAAGAATTTGCAGGTTTCAGTTATATAGAATCCTGGGGACACAAACAATTTGTAGCTACATCAGGCTTAATTGTTCCAGAAAAATTTCGTGGATTAGGTGTAGCAAAACGAATTAAGGAAGCGACTTTTGCACTTGCCCGTCTACGTTGGCCAAAAGCAAAAATATTCAGTCTGACATCTGGAGCTGCAGTGATGAAAATGAATACTCAATTGGGATATGTTCCTGTCACATTTAATGAACTCACTGACGATGATGCTTTCTGGCACGGTTGTGAGGGTTGTATTAATCACCACATACTGGTAGAAAAAGAAAGGAAATTCTGCATTTGTACCGCTATGTTATATGATCCAAGTGATCCTCGTAATATCAGACATGAAAAAGAAAACAGAGACAATCCTGAAGTATCTGACGTATTAACTCATTTAGTAAAAATGCTCGGATCAACACAAAAATAAAATATAACAAAATGAAGAAAAAAGTAGTAGTAGCATTCAGTGGAGGTTTGGACACATCATTCACAGTTATGTACTTAGCTAAAGAAAAAGGTTACGATGTATACGCTGCATCAGCTAATACAGGTGGCTTTAGTGAAGAACAATTAAAAAAGAACGAAGAAAATGCCTACAAACTAGGTGCTGTGAAATATGTTACTATAGATGTAACAAAAGAATATTACGAAAAGAGTTTGAAATATATGATTTTTGGAAATGTGCTTCGTAATGGCACTTACCCAATATCTGTCAGTTCTGAACGTATTTTTCAAGCACTTGCAATTGCCCGTTATGCCAATGAAATTGGAGCTGACGCTATTGCCCATGGCTCTACAGGAGCTGGAAATGATCAGGTTCGTTTCGATATGACATTTATGGTTCTTGCACCGAACGTTGAAATTATAACATTGACTCGAGATATGGCATTAAGTCGTAACTTTGAAATCGAGTATCTGAAGAATCATGGATTTGAAGCAGATTTTACAAAACTCAAATATTCATATAATGTTGGCTTATGGGGAACATCCATCTGCGGAGGAGAAATTTTGGATTCAACTCAAGGTTTGCCTGAAAGTGCTTATTTAAAACAAGTAACAAAAACAGGTAGTGAACAATTAAGCATTGATTTCAAGAAAGGAGAAATTGCCGCGGTTAACGGAGAAACTTTTGATGACAAAATAAAAGCAATACAGAAAGTAGAAGAAATAGGTTCAGCCTATGGCATTGGACGAGATATGCATATTGGTGACACTATTATAGGTATTAAAGGACGAGTTGGTTTCGAAGCTGCTGCTCCAATGCTTATTATTGGTGCGCACCGCTTTCTCGAGAAATATACATTAAGCAAATGGCAACAGTACTGGAAAGATCAAGTGGCAAACTGGTATGGTATGTTTCTACATGAAAGCCAGTATCTCGAACCGGTAATGAGAGACATTGAAGCCATGTTGCAAGAGTCACAACGCAATGTTAACGGAACTGCCATTCTTGAATTACGCCCATTATCTTTTTCAACAGTTGGTGTTGATTCAAAAGATGATTTAGTGAAAACTAAATTTGGTGAATATGGAGAGATGCAGAAAGGATGGACAGCCGAAGACGCAAAAGGATTTATCAAAGTCCTTTCTACACCGTTACGTGTATACTATAATAATCACAAAGACGAAAAAATATAAAATGATAAAAGTAGGAATTATTGGTGGGGCTGGTTATACAGCAGGCGAACTTATTCGTCTGCTGATTAATCATCCTCAAACTGAAATTGTATTTGTTAATAGTAGCAGTAACGCCGGCAACAAAATCACCGATGTACATGAAGGTCTCTATGGAGAAACAGATCTAACGTTCACCGATAAATTGCTTCTAGAGGATATTGACGTTCTCTTCTTTTGCACAGCACATGGAGATACTAAAAAATTCATTGACACGCATGACATACCTAAACAATTGAGACTGATAGATCTCAGTATGGACTATCGCATCGAAAATTCTTCACATGATTTTGTTTATGGACTTCCTGAACTTAACCGTTCTAAGATTCGCAACGCACAACATATTGCCAATCCTGGATGTTTCGCTACATGTATCCAACTAGCCGCATTGCCTTTAGCAAAACATTCTTTACTAAATGCTGAATTGCATGTTAATGCCATAACGGGATCAACAGGTGCAGGGGTAAAGCCCTCTCCTACGTCACATTTCAGTTGGCGCAATGATAACATTTCAATATACAAACCCTTTACACATCAACATTTGGCAGAAATCAAGCAAAGTTTCACCCAATTGCAAAACAATTTCAATGGAGCAATATCCTTTATTCCAATGAGAGGTAATTTTGCCCGAGGAATTTTAGCCACAGCATACCTTGATTGTCCAATGGAATTAAACGATTTGAAAGAAATTTATAGTGCTTACTACTCTGAGCATCCGTTTACTTTCGTAACAGATAATAATCCAGATCTCAAACAAGTAGTTAATACAAACAAATGTCTCGTCTATTTAGAAAAATATGACAATAAATTATTGATTGTTTCTATTATAGACAACTTATTAAAAGGAGCTAGCGGACAAGCTATACAAAATATGAACTTAATGTTCGGATTTGACGAAATGGCAGGTTTGCATTTAAAACCTTCCGCCTTCTAACATATTAAAATAACCAGATAAATAAATCAACACATGCAATTATTTAATGTATATCCATTATTCAATATAGAAATTGTAAAAGGTAAAGGTTGCCACGTATGGGATAAAGAAGGCAACGAATATCTTGATTTGTATGGTGGTCATGCCGTCATATCAATAGGGCACAGCCACCCAACTTATGTAAAAGCAATAACAGAACAAGTAAACCGCTTGGGATTTTACTCAAACTCTGTAATAAATAGCCTTCAACAAACATTGGCCAATAAATTGGGAAAGGCTTGTGGGTACGATGATTATTCACTCTTTCTAATTAATTCGGGAGCTGAAGCAAATGAAAACGCATTAAAGCTTGCTTCATTTCATAATGGTAAAAAACGTGTAGTCGCTTTTAAACATTCATTTCATGGCAGAACATCGGCAGCAGTTCGAGTTACTGATAATCCAAAAATCATTGCACCAATCAATGAAGGACTAGAAGTCTGTTATCTTCCATTAAATGATGCGAATGCAGTAGAGTCTGAACTAAAAAAAGGAGATGTTTCTTCTGTTATAATTGAAGGTATACAAGGAGTTGGAGGCATACAAGTTCCTAAAGATCAATTCATGCGTGATCTTCGCTCTTTATGTACAAAATATGAAGCTTGCTTAATAATTGACGAAATTCAATCTGGTTATGGCCGCAGTGGAAAATTCTTTGCTCACCAATATGCAGATATTCGCGCTGATTTAATTACTGTTGCTAAAGGCATTGGCAACGGCTTTCCAATGGGAGGATTAATCATCAGTCCTATGTTTAAACCCGTCTATGGCATGCTAGGTACAACTTTTGGGGGAAATCATTTAGCATGTACTGCAGCTATTGCCGTGTTAGACATTATGAACCAAGAACATTTGATTGAAAATGCAAACAAAGTTGGTAATTACCTTTTAGAACAATTACGCACTCTCCCAAATATAAAAGAAATCCGCGGACGTGGACTGATGATTGGAATAGAATTTGAAGAATCCATTAAAGAAATGCGTAGCAAACTCCTATTTGAACAGAAAGTATTTACCGGTGTTGCTGGGACAAACACAATTCGCTTACTTCCGCCACTATGCTTAAGCTTAAGCGAAGCAAAAGATTTTCTCACACGTTTCAAAAAGGTTCTAAACGCTTAATTGTTGCTTTATTATATAGCTGTGTTTCCAAGATTCAAACGAATCCAAAAAGAGGGTGCCTTAAAAGCACCCTCTTCTAATTGTTTAGAGAAACAAACTTTTCATAGTTAAAGAATTATCAATATATAAACTATCATTTTTTCATAGTTAAGGTCTTGGTTATTTTCTCATAGTTAAGGTCTTGGTTATTTTCTCATAGTTAAGGTCTTGGTTATTTTTTCATAGTTAAAACCTTGAAAATATAAAATATCGACTTATATTCTTATTACATTTTTACCATATTCAAAATATGTATAATAAATAAATGTATTTATCGATATACTTTATTATTTATCATAAATATTGTTTTCTTTATTTTCTGCAAATATATACCATTATTCCATGATGGACAAATTTATTTAAATAAAAAACGAAATACTAATATGTTTCTAAACATAGAAAAATATTTTAATATGTCAGTTATTTTCCTATAAAAGAAAATCATCTTCAATGTCATTAAAAATTTAATTATCAATATTCTAGTATTTTCAATATAAAGTAATAAAAAGCCAATAATAACTATTTTATATTGACACAATGTCGTTTTATACATTTTTTATTAGCAAAATGTATTTATCATATTTAATTAAATTATTATGGGAAATTATTGATGTTATAATGTTCGTTTTCTACTAATTTAATATATAGAATGTCAGTAAAAAAATGATTTTCAAACAAAAAGTAACATATTCATGAAAAAACTATCTTTTTGTCTATATACAAAAACGAAAAAACATTACATTTGCATGATTTCAGGTCAAACTAAAAAAAATAATAGAATACCCATGACTACAAGAAAATTCTTTTTTGCTATTTTTCTGCAGAGTATTATTATGATGTCTTTCGCACAAAAAGAAATTGTTTATAAGACTATCGATAACATACCATATAAGACTTCAGGGGACTCATATAGTACAGAGCGTTGCAAACTTGACTTATATTATCCTAGTAATATAAAAGACTATGCAACCATTGTATGGTTTCATGGAGGAGGTCTAACTGCCGGTAATAAGAATATTCCGAATGAATTAAAAAATTGCGGAATGGCTGTTGTTGCCGTAAATTATCGATTAATGCCCAAATGCACGGTTGATAATTGTATTGATGATGCCGCTGCTGCAGTAGCATGGACATTCCAAGAAATAGAAAAATATGGAGGGAATCAAAAAAAAATATTTGTATCTGGCCACTCAGCAGGAGGTTATTTAACCGACATGATTGGATTAGACAAGAAATGGCTGAAGAAATATTCAATTGATGCAGATTCTATTGCAGCATTGATCCCGTTTAGCGGACAGGCTATTAGTCATTTTGCATACAGAGCATCTAAAGGAATAAAAGATACGCAACCATTAATTGATGAATATGCACCTTTATACTATGTTCGTCCTGATGCTCCTCCACTAATAATTATTTCTGGAGATCGAGAATTAGAGATGTTAGGACGCTACGAAGAAAATGCGTATTTCTGGCGAATGATGAGAATAGTTGGCCACAAAGAGACCTATTTGTATGAGTTAGGAGGTTATGACCATGGTTCAATGGCTTCACCAGCATTTCATATTCTAAAAAATCATGTTGCAAGAATCTTGAAAAATAGAGAAGCAATAAAATAATAAAAACAAAATGGACTACAGCCATAAATAGAAGTTCCAAAGAAACTTCTACTAAAAGTAACGAATGTTTCTACAAATGGCATCAACAATCATTTATAGAAACATCCGTTTTATTTTTTCTTTCCATATTCAGGGTCAATTTTCAAAAATGCTGTAACAATCAAAGTCACAATGCAGCAGCCCATTACCCACCAAAAGAAATTAGCATAACCCATCCGATCTTCCAACCATCCTGCAGCCATTCCTGGTAACATCATTCCTAATGCCATAAAAGCAGTGCAAATAGCATAATGGCTTGTTTTATGTTCACCTGCAGAATAATACATAAGATAGAGCATATAAGCAGAAAAACCAAAGCCATAACCAAACTGTTCTATAAAAACACAAAGATTAATTATCAGCATACTATCAGGAAGTGCAGAACTCAAATATATATATACAGCATCAGGTAAAGTTATGGCTAATGTCATTGGCCAAAGCCATTTCTTTAATCCACCTCTTGAAGCTGCAATACCTCCTAATATACCACCAATAACAAGTCCAATCGTTCCTATGGTTCCATAGACGAAACCTATTTCAGTAGTAGTCAGTTCCAATCCACCCGCGGATTTCGGATCAACCAAAAAAGGTGTAACCAATTTCACTAATTGAGCTTCAGGAAAACGGAAGAATAACATAAACAAGATTGCAACTAACGCCTGTTTTTTCTTGAAAAAAGAAACGAATGTAGCTAGAAATTCTTTCAAAATTGTTGAAGGAGTTACTGTTATAGAAGGTTTATCATCGACAGGATGCGGCAAAACGTATTTATGATAGAGAAATAATGCAATAAACAATCCTGAAAGGACAAAAAAGGATATTGACCAAGCGAGCGGAATATTACCTGTATGGGTTTCAAGAAATCCAGCCAACATCACAAGGACTCCTTGTCCTGAAATCATAGCTATACGATAGAAAGTACTTCGTATGCCGACAAAAAAGGCTTGCTCATGTGGATCAAGACCTAGCATATAGAAGCCATCTGCAGCGATATCATGAGTTGCAGAACTGAATGCTATCAACCAAAACACAGCTAATGTCGCCTGAAAGAAAAAAGGCGTTGGTATTGTCAATGCTACACCTGACAGACCAGCTCCAATTAGAAGCTGCATCACAACAACCCACCAGCGTTTTGTTTTAAGCAAATCAACAAAAGGACTCCAAAACGGTTTGATAATCCAAGGCACATTAAGCCAACTTGTATATAATGCAATATCCGTATTTGACAAACCCAATCGTTTATACATTAATACTGAGACTGTCATTACGGCCACATACGGTATTCCTTCTGCAAAGTATAAAGTTGGAATCCAAGACCAAGGTGTCAGTTTTTTACTCATAAAGCTTTACATCTATTAATTATACATTGAGTTTCTTCCTCCGTTATAGATACTTCACTCCAAATCTGTTCAATATCCCGAGCTTGAATTCTTCGATAATCCTTTTCCAGCGGTATAGGGAAGAACCCTGCCATTTCCATTGTAGCCGGACTGATCAATATGCGATCATCTCCTTCAGCATAATAACAGGAAGGACGAAATGCCCGACGAGGAAAAATGAATGTTAGCCATTGACCGCCCTCATTCCAAACAAGAATATTCATCATCGGCTCATAATCGCCTTCCTTAATTTCTAGCGACGAATATAGACAATTAAATAATTCAACCGATTCACTTAACTTACTTGACTCAATCAGAAAAGTAACAGGCGAAGAATAATTCACACGATATAAAGTAGAATAATTTATAGATATAATCTTCTCCAGATCATAGTTTATCCATAAATTTTCCAAAGGCAATAATCCTTTTTTCCCAGCTTGAAAATGCATATGATCAGGAGCTGAAGCCCCACATTTAGGACCGTTATAGAATATGATGAACTTGTTTAATTCTTTTGCGAACGACAACATGTCCATATAACGGCCTTTTATCTGTTGCCGTTCATGACAGACTGATGGGATAGTAAAATGCTGAGGAAAAATAGGATAAGGATTAACTCTTATCTCGTAATTATTTCCACAAGAAATGCTTTTCTGCTCTTTTGGCATATTTTCTTTACAAAGAAAACATGGACGTGCCTTCAAAGATTCAGTATCCACATTCGCTGCTGTCGAACGAATCCTACCTGGATTAAATTGGAGTCTTATCACTCGGCCTCGAACCATCATTTTACTTGTTTCTGCATCATCTTTTAAAGATTGATAATTGTTATGAGCCAACCTCCAAAAAAGAATTTGTTCATTCAAAAGCAGAGATACAAGAAAGCTTATTTTATTCATGATATTTCTTATTTAATGCAATTCGTGCCTGTAATTCCCAAGTGCGAATACGGTCCTTATATAAATTATACATATTCATTTTATTCACATCCAATGAAGCATCTGAGTTATCTTCCCATCTACGACATAAATATAATACTTCATAAATACGGCCTATCTGCCATGTTCTTGAAATACGCAATCCTAAGGCATAATCCTCTCCATAACTAGTATTCGGTAAATTGACCGAGCGAAGAATAGGTGTATAAAAGGCTCTTGGAGCTCCCAACCCATTAATACGAAGTGCATTATTTCGACCGTTATCCGGAGTCCATTCCTTATGATCAATTATTCCTGGTGGAATCTCCTGCATTTCAAAATCCGTCATTCTATATGTACCTACAATCATAGCACAGTTTTGTTCATAAAAAGCATCCACAATTTTTTGCACAGTATCAGGGCCACTATACACATCATCACTATCCAATTGAACAATAAACTTTCCGCACCGTGGATGATGAACAGCTTCATTCCAACAACCACCTATTCCCAAATCAAAACGTTTTGGAATGATATGAATCACACGCTCATCATTACAAAAACCATCTACAATCTCCGTAGTTCCATCTGTTGAATGATTATCTACAACAATCAGATTATATTTAAAAGAAGCCTTCTGAGTCAATACGGAACGAATAGCATCTTCAATCGTACGCTTACGATTTTTCACAGGTATCACAACTGTCGCTTCATATTCAAATGGGCATACATCAAATAATACCGATTCAAAATACGAAGAAAGATATCCTCCTACACGTTTCAAATAGGCCGAACAGACTTCTTCCATTTCTATTTGAACCTCCCGATTTTTAGGATTCACATAATCAAATAACCGTTCTCCACTTTTTCGAGAATCCATTTCCATTTCTGAATACAAAAACTCATTGACATGGACTATTTCAGTACACTCAGAAATACGAAGTCGCAAATCATATAATGCAGCATAATGATAATTCGCATCCATTGCACCTACAGCCTGCTTCATAATATCCGAACGGATTAAGAGCAAAGATCCGAAGTCAAAATCATCACGCAAACTACCTTTTTGATAATCTATAACAGGGGCAGGACGTAGAATACCTTCATTTGTTATTTGATAGTGATCTGCATAAATAAAACCCGCATTCGTATCCTCCGCTATAGCCAACATACGTTCTAAAGCGAACTGACCTAACTCAAAAGCAGTAGGTTTTATACATATTAATATATAGCCTGATTCAATCTTAGAACACACAGCACGCCATGTGGCTGTTGATTGCATAGAATCAACATGCAAGTATACACAACTGTCAATAGATTGTTGTTCCGAACTGCCAAGCAGAAATATTTTATTCACACCCGAAGTCTGTCTTAAACATGCAACTGTCTGCTCCATTAATGCAGATGACAGACATGGGATAAAGCAATCTACCTCTTTCATAATATAATAAAGCTCTTCAATTAATTCATAGGATCGTAAATCAATCCTTTTATCTTATGTCCAATAGAAGGATAAACCAGATTAGATATTCCATTATAATCAACATGCTCGCTTTTCAATGTTTGTCCTGTAATCAATGAAATGGCCTTTCCCAACAATAAATCTCTTATATCTCCAAATGGATACAATTCATTGCCCATCACAACTTCATTAAGACTAATATCAGGTGAAAAGCCACTAGCATAATCAGCATTATGAGAAGAGTTATAAATTCTCAACGTAATGGGATGGAGTAACCAATCATATTTTTCATTTTCCCCAAAAGTATTAGAACCAACACGCTTTCCTATAGTCTTCTCGCCTATTAATGTAATATTACTTCTTCCAAGATAGGGGATCAAACAGTTAATAACAGCCTCAGATGCTGAAGCTGTGGTATTCCCTGTCAATATATAAACACGTTTCAAATTCAGATTAGCATTCAGTAAATCTGAATTCTTCAATAATGCCAAATTTTTATTTTCACTTGTATGTTTATCATTATATTCCATAGAACAAAATGTTTTACCCAAATCTGCCACAGGTACAAGATAAGAAGTCATCAGTCTTGCACTGGTTACCAGTCCACCCTGATTATAACGTAAATCCAAAATGAATTCATCCACGTTCTTTGTCTTAAACATAGAAAAGATTTGTTTGAGCTGTGTATCATATGTTTCATCCTTATTATCAGGACCTGATGCAAAAGTATTATAAAGCAGATAACCTATTGTCTTTCCATTCACAAAATAGACGCTGTCTGCTAAGAATGGGGTATCTTCAACCTCACGAGAAGCCGAGATTGAGATTGTCTTATCTTTATAAAATTGTTTATTGCTATACTTTGCCAACAAAAAGGTAGTAGCTCCTCCCTTCGCAAATGTTGAAGTTGAAGTCACATTAGGTGCATCACCACCCACAGATACAATCCAATCGCCTCGTTTCAACCCAGCCTCAGACGCAGGTGAGTTTGGAAGCACATATAAAACCCAGGCAAAATATACACTTCCATTTTTATAAGAAGCGAATTCAAAACCATAAGAATCTGACGTATCAATAGACTTTGTCGTTTCTGTTTTCTTTTCTATTTTAGAGAATGTCAACCAACTATTTTGGTATTGTACGCCATCCTGGGAAGATAATAAAGAAGCAAAGAAGTCATCAGGCGACTTCGAAAAGTCGAGTGTATTTTTATTTGGAATATCTTCATACCACAAATAATAGCTTGTCATTGTATTATATATCCACTCATTCGTGCCTTCATCCGAGGTATCAACGTTATCGTCTTTTTTGCACGACTGAGTAAACACAAGGCAAATAAACAAGCCCAGCACGACTATCCATCTATCTATTTTTACACTCAACATCGATTTCTTTTTTATAATTTAGAAAAAAGCCGCGCAGCTTCCATCAGAATACTGCGCGGCTTTATATATAAAGACTTTCTTTTATCTTTCTAAAGTCTTTTCCGCGCCATCATTCACCTAAGAGTATTTCCAATATCTGGCAAGCAGCTTTCGTAACAGAAGAGCCTGGACCAAAGATTGCAGCTACACCTGCTTTATACAGGAAGTCATAATCCTGTACAGGGATAACACCACCGGCAATCACAATAATATCCGGACGACCGAGTTTCTTAAGTTCTTCAATAACTTGAGGAACTAGTGTCTTATGACCAGCAGCCAAAGAAGAAACACCCAATACATGAACATCGTTTTCTACAGCCTGACGAGCAGCCTCTGCTGGAGTTTGGAACAATGGTCCCATATCCACATCAAAACCACAATCAGCATAACCTGTAGCAACAACTTTTGCACCACGGTCGTGCCCGTCCTGACCCATCTTAGCAATCATGATACGTGGTTGACGACCTTCTTTCTTTGCGAACTTCTCACAAAGCTCACAAGCTTTCTGAAAGTCAGCATCTTTCTTCGTTTCTGATGAATACACGCCTGAAATAGTTCTAATTACAGCTTTATAACGACCAACGACAGCTTCGCAAGCATCAGATATTTCACCTAACGATGCACGTAAACCGGCAGCTTTCACTGCTAACTCCAACAAGTTGCCCTGTTTCGTACGAACACATTCTGTAAGATCAGCCAATGCTTTCTTTACAGCAGCCTCATCACGATTTTCACGCAACTTCTTCAACAATGCAATCTGCTCATTACGAACGGCTGTATTATCGATTTCAAGGATATCGATAGGAGCCTCTTTAGGCAGACGATATTTATTAACACCAACGATAGTCTGAATGCCAGAGTCAATACGAGCCTGTGTACGAGCAGCAGCCTCTTCGATACGCATCTTCGGAAGACCCGTTTCGATAGCCTTAGCCATACCGCCCATGCTTTCAATTTCTTGAATCAAAGCCCAACCTTTATGCACCAGTTCGTTTGTCAAAGATTCTACATAATATGAACCGCCCCAAGGGTCGATTTCCTTGCAGACTTGTGTCTCATTCTGAATATAGATTTGCGTATTACGTGCGATACGAGCAGAAAAGTCAGTAGGCAACGCAATAGCCTCATCCAATGCATTAGTATGCAGAGACTGTGTATGTCCTAATGCAGCAGCCATAGCCTCTATACAAGTACGACCTACATTGTTGAACGGATCTTGTTCCGTCAGCGACCAACCTGAAGTCTGACAGTGCGTACGCAAAGCCAAAGATTTAGGATTAGTTGCACCAAAACTCTTAACGATCTTTGCCCACAACATACGAGCAGCACGCATCTTTGCTATTTCCATGAAATGATTAACACCGATAGCCCAGAAGAATGACAAACGTGGAGCAAAATCATCGACCTTCAATCCAACACCTTCACCAGCACGAAGATATTCCAAACCATCGCACAATGTATAAGCCATTTCAATATCAGCAGTTGCGCCTGCTTCCTGCATGTGATAGCCGGATATTGAAATTGAGTTGAACTTAGGCATATTGTGAGAAGTGTATTCAAAGATATTAGCGATAATACGCATTGAGAACTCCGGCGGATAGATATAGGTATTACGAACCATGAACTCTTTCAAGATATCGTTCTGAATTGTACCCTGCATTTCTTCCAACTTCGCTCCCTGTTCCAAGCCAGCATTAATATAGAATGCAAGAATTGGAAGAACTGCACCGTTCATTGTCATAGAAACAGACATTTTGTTCAATGGAATACCATCAAACAATGTTTTCATATTTTCTATAGAGCAGATAGATACGCCTGCCTTACCGACATCACCCACAACACGTTCGTTGTCAGCATCATAACCACGATGCGTTGGAAGATCGAATGCAACTGACAAACCTTTCTGGCCTGAAGCCAAGTTACGACGATAGAATGCGTTTGATTCTTCTGCTGTAGAAAAGCCTGCGTACTGACGGATCGTCCAAGGACGCATAGGATACATGGCACTGTACGGGCCACGCAGATATGGAGGAATACCTGAAACATAATCCAAATGTTCCATTCCATCCAAGTCATCTTTCGTATATACAGGCTTTACCTCTATATGCTCAGGTGTCTTCCAAACGGTTTCTATTCCGTTGGCTTTTGCCCATTCTGTAGCATCGGTTGCTGCAAAACCGGCATTCTTTATATCTATATTTTTAAAATTCGGTTTCATAACTTCTTATTATTTAATACCCAATTTAACGTTGAATGCCTGCAATGTTTCAAGCACATTGCTCTTTACATGAATAAAGTATTCGATACCCTGAGCTTTCAGATCTTCCATGCAAACAGGAGCACCAGCTACAACAAACAAAGCACGTCCAGCTAAAGCCTTATTGGCAGCAGGAGCGAATTCAACATATTCATCGTCACTTGAGCAAAGAACGACGATCTCAGCACCAGCCTTTACAGCAGCATCAACACCTGCTTCTACTGTATCAAAACCTAAGTTATCGATAATCTTGTAGCCAGCACAAGCGAAGAAGTTTGCAGAGAACTGCGAACGAGCCAAACGCATAGCCAAGTTACCAATTGTAAGCATAAATACTTTCGGAGTCTTACCGCTTTTCTCGGTAGCCAAACGCAAGTCTTCAAACTTAGAAGCACCACGTGAAAAGTCGAGTGTCGGAATTGTAGCTTCTCCACAGGCGCCTCCACAGCAGCAAGTTGGAACCTTTTTAATCTTCTCAGCAACAACCTCATTAAAATTCGGGAACTGATTAGAACCCAGCAATATTTCACGACGTGTAGCAACAGCTTTCTTACGCAAATCATTAGAAGCATTTACAGCCTTCTGAATATCGCCTGCATTAGCCAAAGCGCCGAAACCACCCTTTTCATCCATATCAAGGAACAACTTCCAAGCTACATCAGCCAAAGAAGCTGTTAGCACTTCAATATAATATGAACCTGCAGCCGGATCAACAACTTTATCAAAATGGCACTCTTCCTTCAACAATAATTGCTGATTACGAGCAATACGCTCTGAGAATTCATCAGGAGTTTCAAAAGCCTTATCGAATGGAGAAACAGTAATAGAATTGACACCTGCCAAAGCAGCAGACATTGTTTCAGTCTGTGAACGGAGCAAGTTTACATAAGCATCATAAATTGTCATATTCCATTCTGAAGTTATTGCATGAGCATGCATTTTACAAGCGCAACGACACATGCCATCTGCTGCCTTGTTCGGGCATTCCGTCGGACAGTGGCAAACAGGTTTGTAAGCAGCAACAATTTCAGCCCACAACCAACGTGCAGCGCGGAATTTCGCTATTTCCATAAAGTAATTGGAACTGATGCCCATATTGAACTTTATCTTCTTTGCTACTTCATCGGCACCAAAGCCTGCCTCTGTCAGTTTTGAAAGATACTCGTCACCCCAAGCCAATGCACAAGCCAATTCTTGAGAAATATAGGCGCCCGCATTATTCAAATAGAATGAATCAACACCTAAGACCTGATAACGCGGAAGTTCTCTGCCAGCTTTGAGCACAGCGGCAGCATCGTCAACCCAACTGTCATTCACTTTACCTTTCAACAACGGTTTCTTGAAAGGATTAAAGTCTACAGAACCAAAGCACTTGCTAAGGTCTGCACCTCTAGTTTTGAAGTTCTCAACCAAGATAGCAATCAGTTTTTCTGCCTTACAGTTACAAGTACTGAAGTTCAATTCTGTTTCAACAGGACAAATGCCATCCAACAACATAGCGATGTTTTCAGCACTTACCTCATCACCTTTGATTGAAAAGCCTAAAGATGTAACACCTTTGGTAAGCAAATCTTTAGCTTCTTCGTTAGCACTCTTGAAGTTAGTTACTTCAATGTTTTGACGTACCTTCCAATTGTTATCCTTCTTTGTACCACGTACATAAGGAAATTCACCAGGGAGAGAGTCTGTCGTCTTCAAATCCTTGATATCTTCTCTACGATAGAAAGGATTTACGTTAAATCCTTCGCCTGTTTTCCAAACAAGCTTTTTCTCAAATGGAACACCCTTTAAGTCAGCCGTAATCTTGGCCACCCACTCTTCGGTAGAGACCGGAGGGAATTCCGAGAAAAGTTTTTCTTTTAGTTCTGCCATAATATTAGTTATTTTGATACTGATATTAAATATTCAAATATAACATTATAAATTGAGACAAAGGTAAAACAAATAAACATGACAGCCAATGAAAGGGGAATGTATTTGATACTCTTTTTAACGCCTTTTAGTGGAATAAAGAGTTTTTTACTTCCAAAGTGTCAGTGATGAACAAATCTTTTTATTTTTTCTCTTCAAAATACTTTTCAGATTAAAAATTATAGCTATCTTCGCGCCGTCAAACAAAACACAATTGACAAAGAACTGGTGCATTCGTCTAATGGCTCAGGACACCGCCCTCTCACGGCGTAAATCCGGGTTCGACTCCCGGACGCACTACTGAAGTTAAAAAGCAAGCATCTTATTTATAGATACTTGCTTTTCCTATTTTATCAAACTTTTATCAAAACTCCCCACCTACTCACCGCATTTAATAGTTTCTATAGAATATGTCATCTTAGCAATCTATTAACTACTTCTTCTTCCCCATCATTCGGAGCAGGTTTCAAGTGCAGAAGTTTTGCAATAATCAAATACAAATTGACATTTGCCATAGTTGGCAGTTCGGTATGTTTTTTAAAAGATGGACCTGTCGCATAAAAGATGGCTTCCATTTCGGGAGCAAAATTATCATATCCATGAGCAGCCGCCAATAACTTTGAAGGATGCTTTTTAAACTGAATATAAGTACCTATTTCTGGCAAGACAACTAAATCGGCTACTCTTTCATTCTTTCCATATACATATTTTGGAGGAATCTCGTTTTTCTTCCAAACAGTAATATAAGGTAATTTCTTCAGAATAGAATAAGCTGTTTCCAGATACGAAGGCTTGGGATAAAGTAATGTAGGCACACCATCGAATACGTAATTAAAACTATCGACCGACATGTAATCGGCAAGATTGATACTCTTCTCTGGTTTGATGGTAGCCATGCCATGATCTGCCAAGACAATAAAATCAATTTTATTAAAATTCTTCAACTTACGCGCTTTCGTAAAAAACTCACCTAAAAGGCGATCCAGACTTTCTATCTTTTGTATTGTCTTAGGAGATTCAGGTGAATTATGATGAGCTATTTCATCTGGTTCTTCTAAATACCACATTATAAGATGCGGTCGTTCCTTTTTGGGCATTTGTAACCAATAGATTACCGAATCAGCTCTGTCTGAAAAGGGTACAGACTTACTGAAAGGTTTCCAATTGTCCGGACGGATACCTTGAACCACATATTCGCTTCCTACCCAAAAATAGATTGCCGAACGCACACCTTGAAAGTGCGCTGTATTCCAAATAGGTTCGCCACCGAAAAAACGTGTATCCGTTTTTCCCATCCGATAAACACTGTCCATATCAGAAGCATAGAAAGCATTTCCTACCAGTCCATGATGATCGGGATACAAGCCAGTAGCCATACTGTAATGGTTCGGGAAAGTCAGACTTGGAAACGATGGACGGAATGTCGACTTTATGCCTATCCTTCCCAAAGAATCAAGAGTTGGTGTATGAGCCAATTTGGGATAATCCGAACGAAAGCCATCCATCGACAACACGACAACATAATGATCATTCTTCAGACTTGCGCAACCCGTACTCATCAAGCAAAGCAAGACAAGCATCCCTAAAAATAGCTGAACAGTTGTTTTCTTCATTCTTTACCTCTTTATTCCAGTAAATAATAACTACATAAGATATATATAAAATAAAAGTAGAATATGCTTGTCTCAAACGAAACCGGCATATCCTACTTTATATTATAGAATTAATTGATTAGAATGTATATTTCAAACCAATTTGTGCATGCCAACGAGAAGAGATATCACTCAGCTTAACCGTATTGTTTGCATTGTAAACAAATGTAGCGACTTTTGAAGTAGCATCAACAGCAGTTACCTGAAGCGGAGTTACATTATAGTAAGAACCATAATTCTTACCCCAATGCTTATTCAATAAATTACCGAAGTTGATAACATCAAATGTAAACTGCAACTTACTTCCATTCAAGCTCTTCGGAACGAAGATGTTTTCAGCCAAATGCAAGTCAACTCGGTTTTCCCAAGGTGCTTGGCAGCAGTTACGATCTGAATATTGTCCACGATGATCCTTGGCATATTTGTTGCCTTGAATCCAGTCTTCAATATTCGCGCGACTCTGGTCTGCACTCATCGTAACATTACCTTTAGAGTCTTTTACATCAGCGAATGACATCGAAGCTATTTCAGATTGAGTCGGGATGTACATCAAAGAGTTGCCTGTATAACCATCGCCATTGTAATCAGCCTTCTCATTCATAGTAATGCTGTAACGCATACCGTTTGAACCTGTATAAATCAATGATACATTAGTACTGAATAAACCCTTTACATATTTAGGCGTTGTATATCCGATAGTAGCAACGACACGATTTGGAATATCGAATGTCGAATAGGTCAATGCAGGATCATTTGAATCAAATGCATAATTGTATTTCCAGTTTGAATAAGCGACTGAAGAAGTACCGTCATATATAGATTTTGAATGTCCAAATGTATAAGAAGCGGTAGCGTTCAAACCAAAATCAAATGTTTTTTCAAATAATGCAGAGAATGAATAAGTATAACCTTTACTTGTATTTTCCAAATCGATTACACTATTGTAGTTGCTCTTATCCAAAGAATAATAAGGAGCTGCAGAAGACTCATTGCCAGAAACAGCATATACTTTACCATTCGAACTCAATGCCAAGTTCTTGAAATATGCATTATTCAAAGTTTTTGAATACAAACCTTCCAAAGTCATCTTTACATCATACGGCAACTTCTGTTCCCATGCGAGGTCAAAACGTAATACTTGCGGATACTTGAAGTCTTTGCTTACTGTACAGATATCCGGTTTCGGAGATGTACCCTTAGCCGAATTCATTGCAGCAGTAGGATCAGATGCGTACTGTGACAAAGAAGGAGCCCAAGTAGTAACATTAGTCGTCTTATTAAATTGAGAATAAATTGTAGTACCCTTCTGCTCAATACCATCATTGGTGAATGCATTAGACAGCCAAACAAATGGAACGCGGCCAGTAAACAAGCCCAAACCACCACGGAACAATGTATTGTGCTCTTGATCGGCATACCAGCGGAAACCTAAACGCGGTGACATCAAAACCTTCAGTGAAGGCATGCGACCTACCTTTGCATCGTAGGTTGAACTGATTGCTGAAGTATTGAATGTTTCGTTAGTTGTAGGATTATCGAATACCTTCGGCAAATCGAGACGGATACCATAAGTCAAAGTGAAGTTGTTGTTGATTTCCCATTTATCCTGAGCGTAGAAACCAAACTGACCTGCATTGAATTTTGGAACGAATCCAGCAGGATCGGCATATTTATAAACAAACTGTGAAGCCTGATCATTCAAGAATGCAGACAAGTTGTTATAGACCCACTCACCATTGTTTGCCTGGATAAACAGATTCTCCATATGGAAAATCTCATTATGCGTACCGAATGTAAAAGTATGGTTGCCCGCATACAATGACAAGTTATCCTCAAAACTATAAATATTCTGATTCAAACGGTTAGCACCAGAAGAATATTCTGTACCCAAATCGATTGCGACATTACCTGTTTCAGTGGAACTCTTAATCCAAATACATGGACCCTGATAAGGCACTTCACGATGGTCGCGAACGAAAGACAACGAACCACGGAATTCATTATACAGCTTGTTGCTGATATGTGAGTTCAACTCAGCCACAAAAGAGTTGGTCTGATTCTTCATCGTATAAGCACTGTTATTGAAATAGTATGTACTACTTCCTGAGCCATAATTATCAGAAGAAGAATTATTATGTTGATAGCGAAGAGCCAACTTGTTATTACTGTTGATATTCCAGTCGATACGTGCCAAAATACCCAATGAACTCTGATCAACGTCGCGAGCTCCATAAATATCCTTAATACCAGTTACTTGCTGATAACGAGAAAGAATCTGATCAGCGACAGCAGTAGTCAATGAGTTAGCATAATTGGTTGAACCCGGATAGTAACGAGATGGATAAGTTTCGCTAATCTTCTCAACATTACCAAAGAAGAACAGTTTGTTCTTGATGATAGGACCACCCAGTGAGAAACCATAAGTTGCCGTATGCTGAGTATCCAACTTCGATTCTTCATAATCCTTAGCTGCATTATACTTGCCATACATCTTCTGATTGGTATAATAAGTATAGGCAGATCCGTGGAATTTATTCGTACCTTGTTTGGTAATCGCATTGATACCACCACCGGTGAAACCACCTTGGCGAACATCAAACGGAGAAACAACAACCTGAATTTCCTGAATAGCATCCATTGATATAGGATTAGCATTAGACTGGCCACCATTCGTACCCGAAGCTGTCAAACCAAATACATCGTTACTTACCGTACCATCGATCTGGAAACTGTTGTAACGGTTGTTTGAACCGGCGAACGAAATACCGCCGATCTTGTTGGTCTGAGCCATAGGCATATTCTTCACAATATCATAGATATGACGATCAACCGTAGGCGAATCCTCAATCTTTTCGGTCGAGAAGTTATGACCTGCACCGGTCAAAGCCTTCTTTGATGCAACACCTGTAACCACTACTTCGTTGAGTGCTTCTGCTGATTCCTTCATGCTTACATTCAACTGATAGTTATTACCTAACTCAAGACGGATGTTCTTATACGTAGACTTCTGATATCCTACATAAGATACCTCAACGCTGTAAGGACCACCCGTACGCATACCTTGGATAGTATAGCGTCCGTCAACATTCGTTACTGCACCATAATGAGTTCCTGAAGGTTCATGGATGGCAACAACTGTTGCTCCAATAACAGGCTCATTCATTTCGGTTGCACTCGTAATCTTACCACTCATAGACGATGTGGTAACCTGTGCATTGATAGCAAAAATACTGCACAGGAATAAAAGACACGTGTATAGACTTACTTTTCCCATATATAACAGAGTTTAATATTAAACAATCAAAACATTCTTTATATCCTTGTGCAAAGATAAGTGATTAAATTTATCCATACATTACATTTATATTAAATTCACCAATAAATTTATAATTCTTTATCTTCACGCAGTTGATCGGCAATCTCCTGATGTTGCCGAGCCAACTCCACTTCACCTATATTACGGAAAGCTTCAGCCAAATATTCATGAGCAGCAATATGTCTGGGTTTCACATCTAAAGCTTTCACAAAATCAGACACAGCTTCTTCATAATATTTAAGTGTAAGATAACATTTTCCCCTATTATAACGAGCTTTAAAGGATTTGCCATTCAAACGCACCGCTTCATTCAAGCAGGTGATTGCCTGAAAACTATCACCCAAATCATACAGGGTAATTCCTTTTCTAACCCAAGCATCCACGTAATCGGGATCCAATTTCAGAGCTTTATCGAACGAACGCAATGCCGCATTCATATCATGCGCTTTCGTGATGCACTCGTTGCCCATCAGATAATATTCTTTTGCAAATCCTTTTCGTGTTTCTCTTTGGGTATGAATATCTTCACGAAGCTTCTTTATCTGTTGAGACAGACCATTGATACTTTGCAACTTCAATCGCAACAGACGCTGTACTTCAGGTTTTCCCAAATCATTCCGTTTTGTGACTGCCGCAGCAAAAGCTTCAACGGCATCTTTCATATTACCCTGATTGAAACTGTTTACAGCTCGTGCATACAACAGTTCGGCTTCACTATCTAAAATACTGTTGGCAATCAAATTCTGATCGTTAAACTCCTGACTGAACTGCACGATTTCCTTCTTCACAAAGATATCGAATGGTGATATTTTACTCTTCAACACCAACCCTTCCAAGGAAGTACAACGACTCAATGCTACATAAGTCTGTCCTCCTGCAAAGACACCTCCCGATAAATCGACAACCACGCGATTAAAGGTCAAACCCTGACTCTTATGGACAGTTATCGCCCACGCCAAACGGATAGGCAACTGCTCAAATGCACCGATGATTTCCTCTTCAATGCGCTTTTCTTTTTCGTTATACTTATATTTATAATTTCGCCAAATAGTTCGTTCTACAAGATATTCGCGACCATCTTCCAAAAGCACATATACGTTGCCGTCTTCATCAATGCCGGAAATCATTCCGATAGTACCATTCACCCAACGTCGATCACGATCATTCTCTATAAAAATGATCTGAGCCTTCTCTTTCAGCGAAAGATTGAGTTGCGTAGGCAAAGAGGATTCCGGAAATTCGCCTTCCACCCATCCGTTTGACACGAATTCCTCGCCTGGAAGTTCTGCCAGTTTACTATTATTAATATGATCCACCTGATCACGACGAGTAGCCAAAGTGATAAACATATCCTCATTGCGTGGAACGAAATCAGGGAAACAACGTGCATTCAATACTTCCAAATCGGCTCTCTCTGCCTCATTGCTCCGGATATGATCCAAAATACGAATAAAAACAGGATCAGTCTGCCGATAAACTTTCTTCAGTTCAATAGGTACCAGATTGATGTCGCGAAATACACGCGCAGAAAAGAAAAACGGTGTGGCATAGAACATCGTCAATATCTCCTTCTGATCAGAAGGGACAACTGGTTCCAACTGAAACACATCACCAACAAACAGCAACTGTTTTCCACCGAAAGGCAAACGCATATTACCTGAATAGACACGTAAAATGCGATCGATGCAATCGATAATATCGGCTCTTACCATAGATATCTCATCAATGATGATCAATTCGACTTCTGCTATCAGCTTACGTTGCTCTTTCTTATATTTGAAGAAATCGAAAATACGCCCATCCTTCAGACTCAAATCCGGATCATTGGGAAGTATCGGACGGAAAGGAAGTTTGAAAAACGAATGTAGTGTAACCCCCTCGGCATTAATTGCGGCAATGCCTGTCGGCGCTAGAACCACATGCTTTTTCTTCGTGTGTGAACATATATATTTCAAGAAGGTTGATTTGCCGGTACCTGCTCTTCCGGTCAAAAAAACGGACTGACGTGTATGAGTTATCAACTGCAAAGCATCTTGAAACTCTTTGTTATCTATGTCTATCGAAAAATCCAATTAAAACCTCTTTAATGACTGATATACAGCCATGCGTCTTTATATTTAGCATTCGATCGCAAGGTCGACATAAACGACTGCGCTTGCGAATTATTATCAAACCTGTCGGCATACACCCGATATTTATGATCACACTGAAGGACATCCGCATTCTTGCAAATAGATTTGTCGACTTTTGACAAGTAAGCATTTGCCAAGGCTTCACTCGGGAAACTGGCAATGATTACATGATATCTCTTTTGTTCAGAATTAACCTCCTCTTGAGTCACTACCGAAGAAGTCGCCTCTGTATTTTCTGCTGGAACATCAACGGCTGCCACTTCTGTTTTCGAAGCACTGTCCGCTGGTTGAACACTTTCTGAAGGAAGCGTGTTACTAACGACTTCCGCAGGTACAAAACTAGCAGTATAGGCATTCTGATTGACATCTTTCACCGGAGTGGATATCAAGAAGAATAAGGCAATAGCGGCTGCCGAAGCAACTGCCATACGTAAAAATCTGCGATTGACCGGTATATAGAGTGTATCTTTCTTCTCTTTGTGTCGATGAATATGTTTAGACTCTTTCTCCACATGCAATGAAGAAAGTGTGGCAAACTGAAACGCAGGCAGTCCATACGATTCGACACTTAATAAATCGGATGCATAGGAATGAAAAATAACCTGCCCTTCATCGCCCATAGTAAATAAACCAAGACTATCCAATGATACTTTCTTATATTGCTGCAGCGACTGTTTGAGGCTCTCAATATCTTCATCAAGCATCAGTTGCGCCTGCTGATAAGTAACCTTATACATTTGCATGTACGATTCGGCCAGCAAACCGTCGCTATGCTGCAAAGTAACATTGAAGCTTATTTCTTTGCGTCGAGGCGTAAAAGAATTCTCAGCAACATTATATATTGCCGGAGCGACTTGTAATACAAAGCCACCAAACTTTGGCACGATGACACAATCATGCACCAAAAGCAATCGCTCAATATGTGTTACTATTCTTAGCATCGAACAAAATTACTACTTTTCCGATATACTACAAAGTGAAATTCCATTATTTATGGCATATAAAAAAATTTATTATTGAACGGTCTTTGCAAATAATTATAAACAAAGGATATAAGTTGACTGAAGCATTTTGGTAAAAGTCAATAAGAAATTTTGTAAAAGACCGGAAAGATTTTTGTATAGGCACGGATTCATTTATCGGACCATATAGGTGGTTCAATCGGACCATATTATATAAACCGATCGGACCATATAGTATGAACCGATCAGACCATATATATGGTCCGATAAGTTCTTCAGATACTTTACAAAAAAAATTCATGATAAGTACCAAAATTCAAGCTATACAAGGCAATTGTCACTCCGCACTTTTTGATCTTAACCATACCTCTGCCTGCTGCAATGTTTCAGGCTTTCCAATATCTATTAAGTGCTGATTATCATCAATATAAGCATGAATATCCGATTTTGCGCAAACGGAAACATAAAAATCAATAATAGAAAAACGTCCTGTCCATTCGTCCATGAAATCAAAAATTCGAGGTGAAATCACATGAATGCCACTGAAAGCATAACCTTGATAGCAAGCAGGATCGAACTCCGGATAGAAGGATTTAACTTCGCCCGTCTTAATGTTCTGCCATCCACACATCCGGTTCTCCTTATTGAACAATAGCTGTCGCGAAGTGGTCCGGCGGCTTACCAAGAGCGTAGCCAACGAACCGGTCTCCAAATTCGATTGATAAAGCTTCTTCAAATCTATATTCGAGATGATATCAACGTTGTGAATCAAGAAGGGTTCGTTCCCCTGCAAGAACGGATAAGCTTTCTTTATTCCACCTCCAGTATCGAGCAGATAATCGCGCTCATCAGAAATGTTTATCTGAACTCCGAAGTTGTGTTTTTCCTTCAGAAAATCAATGATTTGTTCTCCTAAATGATGAATATTGATAACAATTTGATCAAACCCGGCCTCCTTAAGTTTCAAAATTACATGCTCCAGCATCGGTTTCCCGTTCACTGGAATCAGTGCCTTTGGTGTCGCATCGGTTAGCGGACGTAAGCGGGTCCCTAATCCGGCGGCAAATATCATTGCTTTCATAATGTAGAATTAAAGATTTGTTCTTTGTTTTGTTCCCTGTGAACCAAGTCTACTTTCACACCGAACTTGCTGTGTAAATGTTCGGCCATATGTTGTGCGGCATATACGGAACGATGCTGTCCTCCCGTACACCCAAAGCAAACCATAAGATTCGTGAAACCGCGATCCAAATAACGTTTTACACTTACGTCAACAAGTGCATATGCGTGATCCAGGAACTTCAGAATACCACCATCGTCTTCCAAAAAACGAATCACGGGTTCGTCCAATCCTGTAAAATGGTTGTAACGTTCGTACTTGCCAGGATTATTAAGGGCTCTACAATCGAACACATAACCGCCGCCATTGCCACTCGAGTCGTTTGGAATGCCTTTCTTATAAGCAAAACTAACCACTTTAACTTCTAGAATCCTCTTCTGAATATCATCATAGAACTGCGACAACTGAGTAAGATCTTTTAATAACGGACAGAGATAAGGATACTCTGGATAGTCATCGTGCAGCAATTGGCGCAGATTCTCAATAGCAAACGGAACACTTTGCAGAAAATGGGGTTTCTTCTCGAAATAGCCTCTAAAACCGTATGCACCCAGAACCTGTAGGGTTCTGAACAAGACAAAATGGCGAAGCTGATTAAAGAAATGCGATTCATCAATAGATGTATATTTCTTTAATGCATTCAAATAAATCTGTAGCAACTCCTGACGCAAATCATCAGGATATTTGGCTTTTGCCTGCCACAAGAAAGAAGCTATATCATAATAGAAAGGTCCTTTCCGTCCTCCCTGGAAATCAATCAGCCACGGTTCGTTATTCCGAATCATCACATTACGCGACTGAAAATCACGATACATGAATGTTGATGAAGAATCCTGAAGCAGCACTTGACTCATCTTTTGGAAATCGTTTTCCAAAAGATTTTCCTGGAAATCCATTCCGGTCGCTTTCAGAAAACAATACTTAAAATAATTCAAATCCCAAAGGATGGAACGCTGATTAAATTCTGGCTGAGGATAGCAAATGGAAAAATCGAAATCTTGTGCACCGACGAACTGAACGACAGGCAAAAGAGCAATTGTCTTACGTAACAGTTCCTTTTCATTTTCATCAAAAGCACTGCTTCTTCTGCCCTTCTCAATTGCATTAAACAACAAGGTATCGCCTAAGTCTTCCTGTATATAAAAAGCACAATCATCGGAATGGCACAATACTTGTGGAACCGGAATTCCCTTCTGACGGAAATGATCCGACATATAAATAAATGCACGATTTTCTTCTATAGAAGTGCCGCTCACACCAATTAATGTTTGCGGTCCGGACATTCTGAAATATCTACGGTTTGAACCGGAAGACGGGAGTTCCGTTATATCACTTGCAGCACCCCCGGTGTAAGTACGATAAAGTTGATTTAAGTCGTCTGTAACCATATAGTTTTTCAATTATGCCACGAAGGTAAGAAAGAATTGATAATTAACAAAACAAAAACGAGCGTAACCTTTTGGGCTACGCTCGCAACTAAACAAATTTTATTTATCAAAGGATTCCTTGAGCCATCATAGCTTTAGCAACTTTCATGAAACCAGCTACATTGGCACCCTTAACATAATTCACATAACCATCAGACTGTGTACCATACTTCAAGCACTGCTCATGTATATTCTGCATAATGCTTTTTAATTTAGCATCCACCTCTTCACTTGTCCAACTCAATTTCTGTGCATTCTGTGTCATTTCCAAACCGGAAACTGATACACCACCTGCGTTAGAAGCTTTGCCTGGAGCATAAAGTATCTTTGCATTCTGGAATATTTTGATTGCTTCTGGAGTAGATGGCATATTTGCACCTTCTGAAACAGCGAAACAACCGTTAGCAACAAGCTGAGCTGCTTCTTCACCATTGATTTCGTTTTGAGTTGCACTCGGCATTGCGATATCGCACTTTTCGCCCCAAGGACGAGCACCGGCTACATATTTTACTCCGTATTGTTCGGCATATTCACGAATACGACCACGATACAGATTCTTCAATTCCATGATGTAATTCCATTTTTCACGATCAATACCATCAGGATCATAAATATAACCATCTGAATCCGACATAGTAATAACCTTGGCACCTAAAGTAATCAATTTATCTACTGTATATTGTGCAACATTGCCTGAACCTGATACAGCTACGACCTTACCTTTCAGATCAATATTCTTTGTCTTCAACATCTGCAACAGGAAATATACGTTTCCATATCCCGTCGCTTCCGGACGAATCAGTGAACCACCAAACTCAAGACCTTTACCAGTAAAGGTTCCTGTATTCTCGCGAGCCAGTTTCTTGTACATACCATACATGTATGCAACTTCACGACCACCAACACCAATATCACCTGCAGGAACATCGGTATCCGGTCCGACATAGCGCCACAACTCAAGCATAAATGCCTGACAGAAACGCATGACTTCTGCATTCGACTTGCCTCTCGGATTAAAATCAGAGCCACCTTTTGCACCACCCATAGGAAGTGTTGTCAGTGAATTCTTAAAAGTCTGCTCAAATGCCAAAAACTTAAGGATTGATAAATTGACAGATGCATGGAAACGAACGCCACCTTTGTACGGGCCAATAGCATTGTTGTGCTGAATACGGTATCCCATATTCGTCTGAATTTGTCCCTTATCATCCATCCAAGAAACACGGAATGTAAAGATTCTGTCAGGAATACACAAACGCTCAATTAAATTACTTTTTTCAAACTCTGGATGCTCATTGTATGCATCTTCAATCGTTGATAACACTTCCGATACTGCCTGATGATATTCAGGTTCATTCGGGAATCTTCTTTTCAAGCCTTCTAAAACTTCACTTGCCTTCATAATTGATTTTATATAGAATGTTATACCAATTCGTCACAAAGATACCGCTCTTAATATGACAGCACAAAGGTAAGCTATTTTTTGAAACTAGCAAACTTTTGAAAGAAAATTCACGATAAAAATATCATTTCGACATTTTTATTGCAAAATTGCAATCAATTTTCATCTGCACGATGCTTAATATTTTTATATAAAGGAACAAACACAATGATAGCTGATGCTACAATAGAAAATATAACATTAAAATCTATTTTCTTACTGTATGCCAATAACATATAACACAAAAGTCCCCATAAGATAATAATACATACCGCCTGACTATTTGTAATCTTTCTTCGCTTCATAATATAAATTTGTCAATTCGATGATAATAAAGAGCCCAAATAAACAAACAATCCTAATAAAACAGCCACAGTTACTAAAATAATTATGATTTGCCTTTCTAAAGAGTAATTCCTCAAGAACGGAATATGTCGAGCAAAACCGGACACGGTTTGTACTCCCTCAGGTTCTTCATTTTCTTTCGGAATCTCATAACCTCCCTCTTTCATAACATCAAGCGCATGTTGCACTTCACTTTCCAAAATTTCAACTCGTGCACCACCTATATCAGCATAGCCTCCCATAATTTGGGAACTCAACTCATCACGCAAATAGCACTCAATACCTTCCGAACGCAAAAGAGCCATCAAGGTTTGCGCATCAGCTGGATATGTAAATCGAGCTATTTCTACCATTTTGTCTTCTACTGCTTCCATATTCTGACTATTTAATGATTGATTATTGCAAAGATAACAAATCATTTCGTAAACTTTGTCGTTTAAAGAAAGCTGTTTTACAAATCTATATTATCTGTAGATGCTAGGCCATTCATTAGAGCGTAGAAAGTAAGACCTGAGACAGTCTTGATGCCTAACTTTGCTGTAATATTTTTACGATGTGTAAGGACTGTATTAAGACTTATGTTAAGTCTGTCGGCGATCTCTTTGTTTGTAATTCCTTTGACAATCAATTGGAGGACATCAATTTCACGGGTTGAGAGCCCTTTATTTTTTTCTGTAGTTGTTGCGCTCAGGCTTTCACTTGCTAATAATCGTTCGATCTCCTCAATAATAACTTCTTGAGAAGAGCCTATTGTAACATAATTATTAGAAGGCTCGGCGGCATTTGTTCGATTTAGCAAAACGAGCGTCTTACTACGTCGAGGAAGAAAAAACTCCGAATTCAATATCCAAGAATCAGAGTCAGTGAAATAGTAATCATAAGTATCGTTGCGAGTATTTGCAAAAAATTCAAAAGAAGAAAAGCAAGAAACTTCAACAGGAGAAAAATAATCAATCAGAAGACTTTGCAAACCTATACTTTGCAACGTATCTGCTAAAATAATAGCTATCCGTTTATTCCGATGCATCTCAACTGTTCATTTTTTCCATTGCAGAAACCATCGGAAGCAATATTCTATAACGAATGCGGTTATGCTGTTTGATATCCTTGCCCAAACTACTTATGGCAAAAATTACCGCGTAACAAAGATTCTCATCATACTTACCAGATATATGTTTAACCATAATACTTTTTAAATCGGCTAACAAAGCCTCTATAGGATCGTCTGATGGTTCTTCTGAGAACAAAATAAAAGGCTCTATCTTTTTCTCATCTTTTGCCAGTTTCTCACACAATGACAAATAGTATGGAAACGACTCTTCTTCATCTTTATCTATACGCTTAATCAGTTCATTCTTAAAAGAGGTGAAGAATTGACCAATCAAAACTAAAGACTGATTTCCAGGAGCACTCATGGAAATAAAAGAATTCAGATGCCGTTCAATGTTCGGTAATTGAAAACGGCGATAGTAGGCATTCGTTTTACGCAAATAATCAATAATCTGTGAAGCATGGAATGTTTGAAGTTTCTTTTCAGGGAAATACTCCTCATTTAAAAAGGTATTGATCACCATCAAAAGAAAATCGACATCCAAATGATAATCGTCGCAGACAACCTTTACAGATTTATCGCCTAAACCCAAACGAATACCGAACCTGTTAATAACAGGAATGAGTGAGGGATGTTCTTCCACCACCTCACTCATTTGCATATTAGGATAAACTAAAGGCATATTCTTTTATGCTTCTTCCCATTGTTTACGTAACAATTTGACAGCAGCAGCTGCTAAAGTTTCGCGATCGCCTTGGCATCCACATTCAAAGCTAACGAAATGCTGATATCCAATCATCTTAAGACCTTTGAAACCTTCTACATAATTATCTGCATCACCATCTTCACCAGGCATACTACGACGCTTGCGACTTGCTACATGTACATGCTGTAAATACTTTCCTGCTGAAATGAAAGCACCCATATCAGATGTTTCTTCCCATGTCATATGCCAAAAATCACCCATACAACGTACACCTGGATTATTAATATCCCTGCATACTGAAGCCGCATCAGCAACTTGGCGCATATAAAAACATTCCTTACGGTTCAACGGTTCAAAAATAACCGACGTTCCATGTTCTGCAGCGAATGTACCCATCTCATTGAATTGTTCGCAAAGGAAATTGCGCGTTTCCATTGTATGAGGCATTACCGGAACTTGAGAATTAAATGCCGGAACGATAATTACACCGACCGAACCCAACTCACCTGCTGCAGTAATTATCTCTTTCATGGTGTCCATACATTGCTTGCGGATTGCCGGATCAGTAGAAAGGATAAAACCTTTAAAGCCTGCGCATATAGCACTGACCTTAATATTACGTCCTTTCAAAGCATTCTTGATCTCACTTACACGAGCGCCTAAACCATTGCCACCCGGTTCGAAACCAACAACGCCATTCTTTTCCATAAAATCAAGCTTCTCCTTTAAGGATTTCCCCGGAGCAACACCTTCTTGGAATGATATATTCAGCACAGCTTTATTCTTAGGAGTTTGCACTTTCTTGTTGCTGGCAGATTCATCAGGTGCTGCTTTCGATACACAAGCGGCGAAAGCAGGAGCTCCTAATGTTATGGCAGCACCCGACAGAGATGTTCTTAAGAAGTTTCTTCTGTTTAGTGTCATTATTGATAAGTTTTATTTTTTAGCAGCTTTCTTATCATCCTTCTTGTCCTCCTCTTTCTTTTCTTCATGAGGAGTGCCAGGAACAGGAACAACAAATCCAGTCATATCCATCTTACCCAGATTCAGATCCTTCGGAGTATAATCAAGTGTAGAAGCAGCCATTGCATCCCAAGTAGTTTCAGCTCCAGTGTATGCTGACTCACGACCCATGATTGCAGCCATACAAGAAGCAGCTGTTGCAGATGCCAATTCAATAGGTTTATTGCTGCGAATGCAGTTAATCCAATTTACATGTTCCAATACATATGGATCATTCTGTTTGTGAGCTGTCTTCTCAGCTTCCTTGTCGTATTTCCAAATTTCTTTACCTGTATTGTCTTTAATAACAGTATCACCGTTTTCTGTAGACCATGTACCCTTCGTTCCCTGGATAAATTCGCTAACGTTGTTAACGCAACCGTCTATTTGACGACACATACTATGCAGATGGATGCCATTTTCCATTGTGAAATCAACACTGAAGTTATCGTATTGATCACCGGTAAGACGACGTTGACGAGAACCGAAACCTACAGCTTTAACAGGTTTCAAACCGCTCATCCACAAGAATACATCAATATTATGAACGTGCTGTTCAACGATATGATCACCTGATAACCACTTCCAGTTAACCCAGTCTTTAATCATATATTCGCAATCGTTCCAACCAGCTTCACGTTTCTTGAACCACAACATTGGTTGATTCCAATATACGCAACCACCAGTGATCTCACCAATTGCACCATCCATAATTTTCTTCAGTGATTCAACATAGTTACGCTGATGATGACGTTGTGTACCTGTAACAACACACAAGTTCTTTGCCTGAGCCTGCTTTGCAGCAGCCATAATTGTACGATAACCCGCCGGATCAACACAAATTGGTTTTTCAAGGAAGCAATGTTTGCCCTTCTCAACTGCATATTGGAAATGCAATGGACGGAACAAAGGAGGAGTTGCAACAATAATTGCATCAACGCCACTATCAATAACTTTCTGATAAGCATCCAAACCAACAAAACGTTTGTCAGCAGGAACATCAACTTGCTTCTGATCTTTCAATTTTCCAGCCAGTTCATCAACTCTTTCTTGGAAAACGTCGCCTAGAGCAGCAATAGTAACGCCATTAGCTGCATCCAACAAATTGAATGTTGCACCAGAACCACGACCACCGCAACCAATAACACCAATTTTCAATGCTTTACCGTCAGTTGCTTTATCAGGCAGGTCTGGAATATAATAACTTCCCGGTTCTTTCAAAGGCTTGTTAGCGCCTTCTGTTTCTCCGCCCTTACCTGAACAAGAGGTTAAAATACTTGCACTACCTGTACCTATGGCACCCAGTGCACCTACCATTGCAGAACTTTTTAAAAAAGTTCTTCTGCTAATACCGTTGTTTTCTTTCATGATATAATACTTTTAATCAATAAAAATTATTTAGCTCCTAATGAAACATCTGGTTCACATACGACACGGAAACCTATTCCGCGAATATCTGAATACCACCAAATACTCTTTGGTTGCTGAGGATCAGTCTTCAACCAAGCGTCGTGTTTGGTAAAATCACGTGCTGCAGAACGTACATCTGCTGCATCTGACGAATAATCACCACCACGTACAACCCATTCGGTACCTTCCTTTACAATCGGGTTCTTTACATTGCTGCCCATCTTGCTATAGGCTTTTGGATCATATTTATCAGCACAATATTCCATAACATTACCCAACATGTTTTTCAATCCAAACGGATTGGCTTTGACAGAACTCGGTTCTTGAGTCTTATTCTTACTATCCTTACGATAAATAATATAAGAAGAAATACCTTCTGTCTTTGCATCAAAGAATTTACGCCAGAATCCCTGGTCTGAAAAATCTTTAGGATTGCCAACAAAGAAATAAGGCGTAGTTGTTCCGCCACGAGCAGCATACTCCCACTCTGCCTCTGTTGGTAAACGATATTTCTTTCCTGTTTTCTTTGAAAGCCATTGACAGAACGTTTCAGCTGCATAGTGTGTCATTGTAATTGCTGGTCTATCGCCAGAGCCCCAACCTTGGTCAGGAAAACCAAACGGAGGTGTCGGACCTGTAATAGCATCTACATTCGGATCACTATTATTAGCATATACTTTTTCAGGAGGTGTACGTCCCTCACTCATTGTATTTCCATAGAATGACCAATATTGATCCCATGTAACTTCTACTTCCGACATAAAGAACGGACTAACAGTTACATTATGTACAGGAGCTTCATCAGGCTTATGAAAAGCCTCTTTATCCGTACTACCCATTTTAAATGTTCCACCATGGACTGCAACCATCTTAAAAGATACGGCAGTACCCGGTATCTGTTCTGTATAACTTTTAAACGAGGTAAGAGGTGTAGCTACTTTAAAGAAAAGACTCGTATCCACGACTGCCTTGGCTGTTCCACCAGGAATACCAGTCATCTTTCCATGTTTATAGTTTGGATTGTAGTGACCAGCATCCAAATGGCAACTGATGCACTGCAAATCAAGTTTCTTTTCATTATCTTCATAATAAAGGTGCGCTGTTATGCCATCCTGAGTAATTCCTTCAGGGAAAAGGTTTCTATGACATTCTTTACATGAACTGTTGGGAATATATTTTACGGCTGCTTCTAACTCAGACTTACTATCCCAATCGAATTTTGCACTATCTTTCGTCAAATAGAACCAGACATCTCTGATTCCCAATTTTGCTTTTGCTGTATAATAATTCCATGTTTCATTCTGAGGTGGTAAGTGACAAGCAACACAATGCGTCATCACACCACTTTTGTTGATAACATGGGTTGAAAGTTTCCAACTGTCTTCAGCATGCGGATGTACGTGGCACATCATACATGATTCATCAGAAGAAAAATAAACTGTTGTTTTATAAACGGCAATCATGATGCCAGCTCCAAAAAGGATTCCAATAAGGAGAATAAAACCTTTTCCTCGGAAAAAGCTTTTCTTGCCTTCCCTATCAGACGAATGACGATTCAAATTTCTAAAACTTACCATTTTATTTGTAAAGGTATTACATTTAATTAAAAAAGGAATTCAAAAATCGGCAATAAAAGTAGCGTTTTTATATAGAAAAGCAAACAAACGCCTGCCTATTTAACGCAAATTGACCTAATTATACTTTTTTATAAAAGAATGGAGAAGAATAATTCCAGTTATGACTTGTTATTCCTCTCCTTCTTGATTTATAAACTAGACTGCACTGGCTTCATTATGAATGAAAATTCATAATCACCATAATGAAGACGATACTTTTCTATTGGCAATGTTCGCCAACTCGTAATGCAACCCAAACCCATCTGAACCTTGTCTATACATAGATTTGTATAATCAATCTGTGGAACCAATTCAGAATGTGTCTGGTGCTTTTCTTTCCCCTCATCCAAAGATTCAATAGAATAATGCAAGGCTGAAGCAGAAAATGGAACTTCTCCCACAAACATTAATCCATTGCCGCCTCTATTGACTTGTTTCCACCAACGAATATCGGTCTTCGTTCCTGTCTCTTGTGGACGGATATAAGGATAGAACTGCTCTGTAACTGTTTGTCTATAAGCACCTATATCTGATACATTATTCCTGTCCGAATAGTTTTCCATCGGGCCTCTTCCATAATAATTAATGTACTCAAAAGATTTAGGCATCTGCATCTGCATGCCAAAACGAAACATGTCAGAAACTGTTGCAGACTTATCAGCCACCATTTTTTCAGTTACTTTGACGGCACCTTCATTATTTATCTCATATGTCAGATAAAGCATTGCTTTAACAGCTTGCATATCATACTCAGCTTTAACAACGGCAATGCCGTTTTCCATTTCACCTTTTATCGATTTCAATTTTAACTCAGGATTTTTCCACGCAGCATATTTCACTTGCAAACTTACACCCATATCATTATCCGTCGGAGCTCGCCAGAAATTAGGAGTAAGTTTTCCTCCATCTTTCAACATTGACATTCCATTAGCTTCGTATCTGCAAAGGAATCCATCTTGACGATTGAAGTCAATTCTGAAATTATCACCACTGACAATCAGATAATTGACATCATTATCCTTTAATGTAGGAGTAACGACTTGTATATTCTCTTGTTTAACATTCTGAATATCCAATTTCTTTGCTTCATAAGGACGAACAGACAACTGATTCTTTGCGACTATATGTCCGGCTGGCAACAATCCTTCAGCATTTTTTAATTTATAGCATACATTGAGTAACACTTCTTTCGAGTTACAAATCTTATCTGCCGCGTATGGCAATTGGAATTGTTTTGTTTCCTGTGGTGCGACATCCAAACTTTCAACGACACCACTTTGAAGAATCTCGCCATTACCTAATAATTGCCACTCCATTGTATACGCACTCAAATCACGAAAGAAATTTTCATTATATACATTGATTGTACCTTTGCCAAGATCAACAGGAGTTGTCCAAATGGACTGATAGAAATAAGCCACTTCATACATGTGCGGATTCGGAACGCGATCCGGACTAATCAAACCATTATCACAGAAATTCTGTCCAGAAGCATCATAAGGGTTAAAATCTCCACCATAAGCATAAAAAGACTTGCCTTCTTTATTCTTGATACGTTGTGATTGATCAACAAAATCCCAAACAAAACCACCTTGGTACTTCGGATATTTACGAATCAAATCCCAATATTCTTTGAACCCACCTTCCGAATTGCCCATAGCATGTGCATATTCGCACTGTATAAGAGGCTTATTGATATTTCCTTCACAATATTTTTCACAACCTTCATAGCCTAAATACATCGGACAATAGATATCCGTAAAATCATTAGTATTTGCCTGCTCATACTGTACAACGCGTGATTTGTCTTCATTTTTAATCCATTTATAACATGGTTCAAAATTAGGGCCAAAACCAGCTTCATTACCTAATGACCAGAATATAATAGCAGGATGATTGAAATTACGCTGTACATTTCGCTGATTCCGCTCCATGTGCATTTTTGCAAATAGCGGGTTTTTAGCTAATGTTTTCTCATCATATCCCATACCATTCGACTCCAAATTCGCTTCAGCGACCATATAAAGACCATATTCATCACACAAATCATACCATAAGCTATTATCCGGATAATGACAGGTACGAACTGCATTCATATTGTATTTTTTCATGATCGTGATATCCTGAATCATACGCTCCGGAGAAACAATATATCCCAAATCAGGATCCATCTCATGACGATTTACACCTTTTATCAAAATAGCTTTTCCATTAACCAATAATTGAGCACCTTTCAACTCTATCTTTCTGAATCCCACCTTAACAGGAATAACCTCTTCAACTTGACTACCATCTTTCAAAGTTGCGATAAGTGTATAAAGATCAGGCGTTTCAGCTGTCCATTTAGCCGGGTTTGAAACGGAGATCAATGTCGACACTTTACCCGTTCCTTTCACATTTGCCATAGCAATCTGTTTGCCAGTCTTATCCAACAGCTTCAAATCGACAATGCCATTTCCTTTTAAATCGAGAGCAACATTTAATGTAGCATCTTTATATTGAGCATCCAAGTCTGGAGTAACACGGATATCCTGAATGTATTTCATATTTCTTGCATACAAATAGCAATCGCGTGCAACGCCTGACATACGAAAGAAATCCTGATCTTCCATATAGGTGCCATCACACCAACGAAATACTTGAAAAGCAATCAGATTTTTCCCCGGTTTCAGATATTTTGTCAAGTTAAATTCTGCTTCTAACTTGCTATCTTCACTATACCCAACAAACTGCCCATTAACCCACAAATACATGTTTGATGTTACAGATCCAAAATGAGCAAATATTTCTTTCCCTTTCCAACCAGCAGGAATAGTTATTTCTCTACGATATGAACCCACATGATTATTTTCGACAGGAACCTGAGGTGGATTAGGTTCATATTGATTCATCCACGGATAACCTGCATCCAAATAGACAGGTTGTCCATAGCCATTACGTTCCCATATCCCCGGAACCTTCAGATTATCCCATCCTTTATCATTAAAAGACGTTGCATAAAAATCGGTCGGACGCTGATCCGCATTTTTTACCCAATTAAATTTCCATACACCATTCAATGTCATAAAATTCTCTGATGATTCCATGTTACCAGCCAGTGCACTTTTCTCGTCTTCATAAGCAAAATAGCTTGTATGCATCGGTGCACGGTTAATCTCATTCACATTTGGATCAAGCCATTCGTTTTTTTGTGCAAACACCGGCAAACCGATTAGGATTGAGAAAAAACAAATTGATAATTTCAGTTTCATTATTATTGATATTTTTTATTTAGGTTATTTACGAATTTCAGGTAAAGAATAAAAAGAGAAGATATCGTCGCTCACGGTATCTTCTCTTTTTGATAATCAAAGACAAGATTGTACCGGTTTCATGATGAAAGAGAACTCATAATCACCATAATGCAGGCGATACTTCTCTATTGGAAGTGTTCCCCAGCTGGTGATACAGCCCAGACCCATCTGCACTTTGTCGATACATACATTCGTATAATCTATCTGAGGTACCAGTTCTGAGTGCGTCTGATGTTTCTTCAATCCTTCATCCAGTGATTCGATAGAATAATTCAATGCGGATGCCGAGAAAGGAGATTCTCCAACAAACATCAAACCATTACCGCCTCTATTGATCTGTTTCCACCAGCGAATGTCCGTCTTCGTTCCCGTTTCTTGCGGACGAATATATGAATAGAACTGGTCAGCAACGGTTTGTCTATAATTGCCTATGTCTGATACATTGTTTCTGTCAGAATAGTTCTCCATCGGGCCTCGACCATAATAATCAATATATTCAAATGATTTAGGCATCTGCATCTGCATACCAAAGCGGAACATGTCGGATACTGTCGCTGATTTGTCTGCTACCATCTTTTCTGTTACTTTGACAGCGCCTTCATTGTTTACTGCATATGTCAGATACAAAGTCGCCTTGACTGCTTCCATTTCATATTCTGCCTTTACTACGGCCAGGCCATTCTCCATCTCACCCTTTAGTGATTTAAGTTTCAGTCCCGGATTCTTCCATGCTGCATACTTTATCTGAAGATTTGCTCCCATATCATTATCCGTTGGTGCACGCCAGAAATTAGGAGTAAGTTTTCCTCCTTCTTTCAGCATCGACATTCCATTGGCTTCGTATCTGCAAAGGAATCCATCATGACGATTGAAGTCCATTCTGAAATTATTACCACTGACGATCAGATAATTGACATCATTATCCTTCAAGGTAGGAGTAACAACCTCTATGTTCTCCTGTTTAGCATTCTGAATATTCAGTTTCTTTGCTTCATAAGGACGAACGGTCAACTGATTCTTTGCCACTGCGAATCCGGCAGGCAGCAAACCGTCGGCTTTCTTCAGCTTAAAGGATACATTCAACAGCAATTCCTTGCACTTGCAGATTCCGTCTGTGGTATATGGCAACTCGAATTGCTTCGTTTCCTGTGGAGCCACATCCAAAGTCTCTATTGTTCCACTCTGAAGAACCTCACCATTGCCCAGCAACTGCCATTCCATAGCATAATCGCTCAGGTCACGGAAGAAGTTTTCATTGTAGACATTTATCGTGCCTTTAGCAAGATCTACCGGCGTAGCCCAAATTGACTGATAGATATGTCCAACCTCGTACATGTGTGGATTCGGAACACGGTCTGGACCAATCAGACCATTATCGCAGAAGTTCTGATCAGATGCATCATACGCATTCCAATCGCCTCCGTAACCGTAATAGGAAACACCGTTCTTGGTTATTCGCTGTGACTGGTCAACAAAGTCCCAGATAAATCCGCCCTGATACTTCGGATATTTACGGACAAGATCCCAGTATTCCTTGAATCCACCTTCAGAATTGCCCATGGCATGCGCATATTCACACTGTATAAGCGGTTTGTTAGTATTATCACTCTCACAATATTTTGCACATCCTTCATAATTCAGATACATCGGACAATAAATGTCTGCGAACTCACCCTTACCGGCTTGTTCATACTGAACGGCACGCGATTTGTCTTCATTCTTTATCCATTTATAGCAGGCTTCGAAGTTCGGACCAAAACCGGCTTCATTACCCAGCGACCAGAATATGATTGCAGGATGATTGAAGTTACGCTGGACATTGCGCTGATTACGTTCCAGATGCGCTTTGGCAAACAGCGGGTTCTTCGCCAGTGTTTTTTCGCCATAACCCATTCCATGTGACTCCAAGTTTGCCTCAGCAACCATGTAAATGCCATACTTGTCGCACAGGTCATACCAGAAATTGTCATCCGGATAATGGCAGGTACGAACGCCATTGATGTTGAATTTCTTCATGATTGTGATATCCTGTATCATTCTCTCCTTCGGAACATAGTATCCGTAATCCGGATCCATCTCATGACGATCTGCTCCTTTAAATAAAACAGCCTTGCCATTGACCCACAATTGAGAATTCTTCAGTTCTATCTTTCGGAATCCAACTTTAATCGGAATCACTTCTTCCTGACTGCCATCTTTCATGCTGGCAACCAATGTATAGAGTACAGGAGTCTCTGCCGACCATTTTTCAGGATTGGCTATTGACATCAACGTTGATACTTTCCCTGTCCCCTTCACATTTGCTGTTGCTATTGATTTGCCGGTCTTGTCCAACAATTTCAGATCAACAACGCCACTTCCCTTCACGTTCAATACGACATTCAGGGTTGCATCCTTGTATTGTGCATCCAGATCAGGGGTTATACGGATATCCTGTACATATTTCGCATTACGTGCATAAAGATAGCAATCACGTCCAACGCCCGAAAGACGGAAAAAGTCCTGGTCTTCAAGATAAGATCCGTCACACCAGCGGAATGTCTGGAATGCAATCAGGTTCTTGCCCGGCTTCAGATACTTAGTCAAATCGAATTCTGCTTCAAGCTTGCTGTCTTCGCTGTAACCGACAAACTGTCCGTTCACCCAAAGATAAATATTTGAAGTCACCGATCCGAAATGGGCAAAGATCTCTTTGCCTTTCCAGTTTGCAGGAATTGTGATTTCCTTGCGATATGAACCTACATGATTGTTTTCTGTCGGAATCTTAGGAGGATCCGGTTTAAACTGCCTCATCCAAGCATATCCTATATTCACATATAAAGGATCTCCATATCCGTTCCTTTCCCAAATACCCGGAACTTTCATGTTATCCCAACCCTTATCATTAAAATTAACAGCATAAAAATCTGTTGGCCTTTGATCTGCATTTTTCACCCAATTGAATTTCCAAACGCCATTCAGTGTCATGAAATTCTCCGATGACTCCATATTTCCAGCTAATGCGCTTTTCTCATTTGCATAAGCAAAATAATACGCATGCATTGGAGCACGGTTTATCTCATTTACATTTGGATCCTGCCACTCGTTTTTTTGTGCAAATGCCACTGTTCCCAACAAAGAGAAACAGCAGGCAAGAATACTTAATCTCATAAAATATAATCTGTTTGTTTAAAATTACTATTCAACCCATTTGTGCCATTTATTAGCATTGTCGTTGCTGGCAGCTACCATCGTTTCGATAAACTGCAAACCTCTTACGCCGTCGTATACAGTCGGGAAATCCAAACAATCGCCTTCCGGTTTTTGACCATTCTTCACAGCTCTTACGGTCAGTGAGAAATTTCGATAAATATTTGCAAATGCCTCAATAAATCCTTCCGGATGACCTGCTGGAGTACGTGTATCCCATAAAGTTTCTTTTGATAAGAATCCATTATTGCCAACACGTAAAGTTTCTTCCGGACGATCTCCCCATTTTAAGGTTAATGTATTCGGTTCCATCTGACGCCATTCCAAACCACCTTTATCACCATATATACGAATACGTATATTATTAGCCTCACCTGTAGCCACCTGTGTTGCCATCAAAACACCTTTGACGCCATTCTCATAATGCAAAAATGCAGCTGCATCATCATCTATCGGGCGACCAGGAGCGAAAGCACTCAATTCAGCGCATACTTCTTTTACCTTCAAACCTGTAATATATTCACTCAAATGCCAAGCATGTGTACCAATATCGCCTACACAACCACTCTTTCCGGAACTTTTCGGATCTGTACGCCAAACGGCATTATTGCCACCTTTCAGTTCGATTCGTTGAGAAAGCCATCCTTGTGAATATTCAACATAAACACGACGTAGTGTTCCCAGTTCACCCTTGGCAATACGAGCTTTAGCTTCTTTCACTGCCGGATAAGCAGAATAGACATGTGTCAATGCAAGAACAAGACCCGTTTCTTCTACTTTCTTCTGAAGAAGTTTGGCTTCTTCCAAAGAGAACGTCATCGGTTTATCCACAACTACATGAAAACCTCTATCCAATGCCATCATTGCAGGTTCAAAATGGAAGCGATTCGGCGTTACAATGGTAACAAAGTCCATCCGCTCATCTTCAGGTAATTCCATTTCATGATCGAACATCTGCTTGTAATTGTCATAAATTCGATCTTCGGGTAAAAAGTATGACCGACCCGAACTTCTTGAAATTTCAGGATTAATACTAAAACAGCCACAAACCAACTCTATTTGGTTATCCATAAAAGCAGCACGACGATGTATCGCACCAATAAAGGCGTCACTTCCGCCTCCTACCATTCCCATTCTAAGTTTTCTGTTCTTCATGATTGTATCATTTAATTGATTGATATTTCCGGCTATAAAGATAAGCGTATTTTTTCGACTTAAAAAACATATTCAGTATTTTCTAAAGAAATAAGTATAAAAGCAAAAAAAGGCAGCTGCCTACTCGCTTGTAGACAGCTGCCTTAATCACATATATTTCTTATGGGAAGAATTACATCATACCACCCATACCGCCACCCATATTAGGGTTAACAGGAGCAGCTGGAGTTTCTTCTTTCTTCTCTGCTACTACACATTCTGTTGTCAGGAACATACCTGCTATAGAAGCAGCATTTTCCAATGCAACACGAGTAACTTTGGCAGGATCGATTACACCTGAAGCACACAAGTTCTCAAATTTGTCTGTACGAGCATTATAACCAAAGTCGCCTTTACCTTCCTTTACTTTCTGAACGATTACTGCACCCTCTTTACCAGCGTTAGCAACAATCTGACGCAATGGCTCTTCGATTGCACGTTTGATGATTTCGATACCTGTTGTCTCATCTTCATTTTCGCCTTTCAAGCCTTCCAATGATTCGATAGCACGAATATAAGCAACGCCACCACCAGGAACTGTACCTTCTTCGATAGCAGCACGTGTTGCATGCAATGCATCATCAACGCGGTCTTTCTTTTCCTTCATTTCGACTTCAGAAGGAGCACCGACATAAAGAACAGCAACACCACCGGCCAACTTAGCCAAACGTTCCTGCAGTTTCTCTTTGTCGTAATCAGATGTTGTATTCTCCATCTGAATCTTGATCTGACCAATACGAGCTTCGATAGCCTTCTTGTCGCCACTGCCATTAACAATGGTTGTATTATCTTTGTTAACAGTGATCTTCTCAGCTGTACCAAGCATATCCATTGTTGCGCCTTCGAGTTTCAAACCTTTCTCTTCAGAAATAACTGTACCACCTGTCAGAATTGCAATATCTTCAAGCATTGCCTTACGACGATCACCGAAGCCAGGAGCCTTAACAGCACATACCTTCAATGAGCCACGCAAACGGTTTACAACCAATGTTGCCAAAGCTTCGCTATCAATATCTTCTGCTACAATCAGCAACGGACGGCCGCTCTGAACTGTCGGTTCAAGAATTGGAAGCAAGTCTTTCAATGCAGAGACTTTCTTATCATAAATCAAGATATAAGGATTCTCCAACTGGCATTCCATCTTCTCAGTATCAGTTACGAAATAAGGAGAGATATAACCACGATCGAACTGCATACCTTCAACTACATCAACAGTAGTTTCAGTTCCCTTAGCCTCTTCAACCGTGATAACGCCTTCTTTCTTAACTTTCTGCATTGCTTCAGCAATCAGTTTACCGATAGATTCGTCACCATTTGCAGAGATTTTAGCTACATGTTCAATCTTCTCGAACTTGTCGCCAACAGCTTCTGACTGTTCAGCCAAGCTTTCAACAACCTTTGCAACGGCCTTATCGATACCGCGTTTCAAATCCATTGGGTTTGCACCAGCTGTAACGTTCTTCAAACCAACACCAATGATTGACTGTGCCAAGATTGTAGCAGTAGTTGTACCATCACCGGCATTGTCATTGGTCTTAGAAGCAACTTCCTTAACCATCTGTGCACCCATATTTTCAAACGGGCAGCTCAATTCGATTTCTTTAGCAACTGTTACACCATCCTTTGTTACCTGAGGAGCACCAAATTTCTTCTCAAGAATAACGTTACGACCTTTCGGGCCTAATGTAACTTTGACAGCATTTGCTAACTCATCGACACCTTTCTTCAAAAGGTCACGAGCATCCATATCATATTTAATCTCTTTTGCCATAATATTTACTTATTTAGAAGTTTATAATGTTTGAAATACTAAAATTTAGATGATAGCCAGAATATCTGATTGACGCATGATAAGATATTTCTCACCATCGAACTCGATTTCGGTACCAGCATATTTGCCATAAAGTACTTCATCACCGTTCTTTACAACCATTTCTTCATCTTTTGTTCCGTTACCAACAGCTACAACTGCACCTTTTAACGGTTTCTCTTTTGCAGAGTCAGGAATAATAATTCCACCTAATGTTTTCTCTTCTGCTTCAGCGGGCTTAATAAGAACCCGGTCTGCTAATGGTTTAATGTTCATTGTTGACATATTTTTTATTTGTTAATAATTATAATCACTTTTGTGCCCTTTTGAAGCACATTAGGATATATGCCAAATTCATGCCAAAATGAATATTCTGATAAAATCTGCCATTTTTTCAGCGATAGTGAACCTCTTGGGTGAGACAGACTGACAGGTTGGCTATTTTCGTCTGCCGCATTCAGATTGTTTTTTCAATCGACAAATAGGGTTGTGATGGAATGAGCAGGTAGAACAGGCTGATAAACACGTCCTTCTATACGTATCTTCAGCTTTTGTGGAGCATCATTTTCATTTGCCATAGCGACGACCACACTTCCGTCATGATTGACAAATGCCAACAGATTATTGAAGTTTCCACTTGTAGCCACCTTATAAGCACCTGCAGCAACATAATGGCTAAGATGCTTCATGACATAATATTCAGGAGTAAAAACAAACGATTTCGAAGCCGGATCGACAACAACCAATGAGTTCTGAGCCCATCCCCAACGACTTATGCCACCTTTTTCCAATGAAATATTCCAATACATATAGGCTGAAACGCCTCCACCAAAATAGGTGCGCATCAGGTTCCATGAATAAAATGCACCTTGCCAATCGTTCTTGCCATTGCCACATTCTTGTTCAGACTGATAAAGTTTCATCTTCGGATAACGTTTATGAATGCCACTTACCGCACCTTTGCCTGCCCATTGGAAAGCAACGCCCGTGACATATTTGGCAGCCTCGGGATCTGTCAAAACTGTATCGACCAAGGCTTCATTGGCACGTTCTACAGTTCCAAACATCACATCAACATCCTGTTTTTTCATTGCCGGTCCCAAATACTTGCCAATAAAATTGGCTAAAGAAGAAGATTTCCAACAACAGCTTGGAAATACCTGTGCCGAATTGAATTCGTTTTGAGGCATCACAGCAAAGATGGGAATATTTTTTTCTTTGTATGCGGAAATAAATTTCGAAAAATAAAGAGCATATGCCTGCAAGTAAGATGAGTCTTGAACAAACATGTCGGTTCCTTCGTGCCCCACATCCTCTTTCGGCAAGCCGTTTCTATATTTAGGATCAACATTTTCGTCGGTATAAGCCGACGCATAATGTTTATTGTATTTCATCCAACTTGGCGGGCACCAAGGTGAAGCCCATATTTTCAGATCCGGATTATATTTTTGTGCATTTTTAATAAACGGCACCAAAGTCTGCACATCATTGGCAATCGTAAAGTCTAACATCACAAAATCGCTGTCAGTCTCATTATACGAATACCAGTCGCGCGAGAAATCATTGGCGCCAACAGGCATGCGGCAGATATTGAAGTTCGCTCCAAAATCGGGGAAAAACAGTTCTTCCATAATCTTTTCTCTTGATTCGGGCGATAGTTTGCTTAGCGAAATCCATCCCAGTTCATTGAAACAAGCTCCGAAACCATCTATCTGCTGCTGACGTTTTTCCGTATGTATAGTCACATCAACAGACGGAATCGAATCCACCGATGCTGCGATCAGTTCCGGTTGTTCATGCCAAACATCACCGTCCGCTGTAGTCACCCAAGTAGCGCGAGGCTTGAAATGACAGGACATGCACAATAATGACAAACCGATAATCAGAGCTGTACGTTTCATAAACCAATAATTAATGTATGTTCTCAATCAATTCATCCACAGAAATGAGTTTTTGCTCACCCGTAAGCATATTTTTCAGATTCACTTTTCCTTCACTGATCTCTGTTTCGCCAACGATAGCGACAAACGGAATCTTCTTCGTATCGGCATATCCCATCTGTTTTTTCATTTTTGCCGACTCCGGATAAAGCTCCGTGCGAATGCCAGCTGCACGTACTTTTGCAACCAACGGCAACAGATAATCGGTCTCTTTCTCTCCGAAATTGACGAACAGCAATTGTGTAGTCTGCAATGAATCAGCAGGATAAAGATTCAATTGATTCAAAACATCGAAGATGCGGTCTGCACCGAAAGAGATGCCAACACCTGACACGCCATCCATGCCAAAGACACCCGTCAAGTTGTCATATCGTCCGCCACCGGTAATACTGCCAATCTGTACATCCAAAGCTTTCACTTCAAAGATTGTTCCTGTATAATAATTCAGTCCGCGCGCTAAAGTCAGATCCACTTCAAGTTCTGCATTCAGTTGAAGACGATCCACACGGTCGAGTATGAATTCCATCTCGGCAATACCTTTCATACCGATCTCAGAAGCAGCCAATTCCTGTTTCAGAACAGCCAGTTTCTCACGATTCGTTCCTTTCAGCATAATGATAGGTTGCAAGCGGGCAATAGCTTCCTCAGTAAGTTCTTTTGAACGCAACTCTTCGTTGACATTCTCCAAACCGATCTTATCCAGCTTATCAATTGCAACTGTGATATCCACAATCTTCTCTGCTTCGCCAATGATATCGGCAATACCTGCCAGAATCTTTCGGTTGTTCATCTTGATGCAAACGCGAATGCCAAAACGGCGGAATACCTCATCCATAATCTGAATCAGTTCGACCTCATTGATCAATGAATCAGAACCGACGACATCACCATCACACTGATAAAACTCACGATAGCGTCCTTTCTGCGGACGATCGGCGCGCCAGACCGGTTGAATCTGATAACGTTTAAAAGGAAAGGCAATCTCATTGCGGTGCTGAACGACAAAACGTGCAAAAGGAACTGTCAAATCATAACGCAGACCCTTTTCGCATGCCTTGTTGGCAAAATGGAGCGCATTGCGTTCCAACAATTCATTATCACTTATATCATTGAAGCAATCGCCGGAGTTCAAAATCTTAAACAACAGCTTGTCGCCTTCCTCGCCATATTTCCCCATAAGCGTGGAAAGATTCTCCATAGCGGGCGTCTCAATCTGCTGGAATCCGTAAAGATGATAAACTTCACGAATAGTGTTGAATATATAATTACGTTTCGCCATTTCTTCGGGCGAAAAATCTCTGGTCCCCTTGGGTATAGACGGTTTCTGCATGATTCTCTATTTTTGTTTAATTCGAGTGCAAAGGTAATGATTTTGCATAACTTAATTACTAAAAAGCAAACGAATATGGTTCGTTTCGGACAAAGACTTCAATCAGAGTTAATCCGTCCGGGATTCCATTCGGTCGTAGCTCCAAAAACATTCGAATGTAACTTCCAATTCATTCGAATGAATCATTCGTTTGACATATGTTGAATGAACCGTTCATTCGAATGAAATGGTTCGCGCATCCGAATGAAATTTCAGGCGGTTGCGAATGAAATGCAAACTTCAATCTGTGAGCACTTTATCTTTTTTCTTTCCAAAGAAGATGGAAAGCAGAAATCCCACCATAAAAATCAGTATCGTGCCAAAAACAATAGTCAGATAATTATGGAAGATCACATTGTGTCCCAAACTCATCCAAGAAATCAATATGACGCCGCAAACGACTCCAATCGCAGCATAAACGCTTTTAACATTCCGTCCGAGATAACCCAGAAGGAACAATCCCAACATTCCGCCGCTGAATATTCCGGCCAACTTCCACCAAGCTTCCAAAGCACTTTGCACCGACATCATCGCCAAACCGAGTCCGATTCCCAACACGCCGAGCAAAAAAGACGTCAAATACAAGACCGACATGTTCTGCCGATCCGTGCGCTGCCGCTTATGCTGATAGAAATCTGTCAAAATGATTGTAGCCGAACTGTTTATGCTTGTAGAAACCGTACTCATTCCGGCTGCACAGATTGCTGCAATCAAAAGTCCGGTGATGCCAACAGGCAGTCCGTGAACAATAAAATAAGGAAAAACATCGTCGTTGGGCGTTCCGGCAGGAAGCAACGACGGCGAAACGTAATAATAGGCAAAAAGCGCCGTTCCGATAAAAAAGAAAAACAAGCTGACAGGCACATACAGCAATCCCCCAAACAGTGCCGCCGAGCGCGCACTCTTATCATCCTTTGCCGTTTTGTAACGCTGCACATAATTCTGATCGATACCATAATTCTGCAGATTGATAAACAAGCCGTAGACCAATGTCACCCAGAATGTTGCAGTTGAAAGGTCGGGGCTGAAACTTCCCAACGAAAACTTGTCATGTGCGATAGCAACTTGGAACAGTTGCGACGGACCTTCAGGCATAGAAAACAACAGTACAGCCACACAAGCCAATGCCCCGACAATCAGAATAATACCTTGAATGGCATCCGTCCAAATAACAGCCTGTATGCCTCCCAGCACAGAATAGATGACTACACAAATACCCAACAGAATAACCAATGACGAAACACTCATTCCCAACATGTTATGCAAAGGCAAGGCCATTAGATAGAGCACTGAACCGATGCGGGCTACCTGCGTCAGCAAATAACAACAAGATGCATAAACGCGCGCCCAGTAACCAAAACGCTCTTCCAAAAAACTATACGCAGAGATGCTATTGATTTTCCGATAGAACGGAACGAAATATTTCGCGGCAATCCAGGAAGCAATCGGAATTGACAGACTGAATACAAAGGAATTCCAATTGCCTTTATAAGCATTTCCCGGCAATGCCAAAAAACTGATACTGCTGACATAAGTGGCGAAGATTGACATCCCGACAACCCACGCCGGCAATTTTCCTCCCGCAGACATGTAGTCGTTTGAATTTCTTTTCTTCTGAAAAAACGAACATCCAAATAGGAACGTCCCCAGCATAAACAGAAGGAACACAACAAGATCGATGACCGGCAGTTTCATATCGCAGGTTTATTTTAAGATAAGAGCATCCAACTCGGCCAGTTTCTGCTCAACAAACTCCCGTTCAGCCTTATTGAACTTATGAAATGGCTCCGGCATAAAATCGCTGCAGATGCCTTTCAGATTCAATGCCGTCTTCAATCCTTTAATATAACTGGAAGCATATTTTCCAATGTTATAAAGCGATAGACTCACGTTCATCACTTTCGGTTGCAGTTCGGCTATTGTTTTAAAATCCTTGTTGCAAGCAGCTTGATAGAGAGAAACATATAGTTCGGGGTAAATATTTGCACCGCCGTTCACACCGCCATGTGCTCCCATCAGAACCATTCCGGCTGTCATTTCTTCCGGACCGACAAGAATAGTAAAATCCGGTCTGCCCTGCAACAGATACATCACTTTCTGTAGATAGACGCCGTTGGCGGAACTGTCTTTCAAACCAATGATATTCTTGTGCTTAGATAACTGCACGATTGTCTCCGGCTCGATCATCACCTTCACATGCGACGGCATATTATAGAGGAACAGCGGCAATGGCAACTGATCTGCCAAATCGCCATAATATTGTATCAATTCCGCCTGACCGGGCGTATAATAAAACGGAGGCGTTGCCACCAAAGCATCAGCTCCATATTCTAAAGCCTTGTTTGCCAAAGAAATACTTTCCACGAAACTGGTATCGGAAATGCCAACCAAGATAGGCACTCTTTCTCCCACAATGCGGCAAGTCTGTCGGATCAACTCTTTACGAACAGCATAGCTCAAATTCTGGGCTTCTCCGCTTGTTCCAAGAATAAAGATTCCGGACACACCACCGGCAATAACATGATTCAAAAGATGTTCGAGTCCTTTCAGATCCAAAGTATTTTCATCGAGCATTGGCGTGACCAATGGAGGAATGATTCCTCTTAACGGTTTAGATATCATATTGCAATATTTTTTAACTTCTTGTATTTCTTGTCATTCAGCCTTCAGCAACCACACATCGCTGATAAACGATTGCTGCCGCCAGTTCAATTGCGACTCTTCAGGTTCATCGAAAGTGATGACCAGCTTTCCTTTATCTATATACTTGCGGCTGACAAAGAACTCTTTGAATTGTTCCAGATCCTTGTTGTACAACTGCGGTGCAATACGATAACCGTTCACACGCAACAAAGCATCGCCTTTCCCGGCAATCCGGATTCTATAATTGACATTCGGATTCAAATTCTCATAAACCAGTCGAGGCGTATGTTGAACCAGTTGGGTAGAAAGCCGGCAGCGGCTCCATCCATCTTTCCACCAGACAACATCCGTTCCATCCTCAACAGTTGTCATTACATGAGTGCTTTGACTGATATCTGAAATATTGTCATAATAACTGCCTTCGCCCGGATTCTGCCAATTGGCAATCACATTTAGACGAGCAAGTTTTTCTTTCTCGGTCGACATCTTTGCTACTTTAGCAAATTCATCGGCAAGCCACCACCGATTATTCAAAGGATAATCAACATAGTCCAAGATACAACCGCGCTCCGGACCGTCGGCATGATATTTCTTAAAACTACTTTGCCAACCGATAGAATGATACAGAACATCACAGTAATCGGTGATTTTCTGCTTCAAATTCTGTTCTATCGGATGCGTATCAGCTTCATTTACTTTTGCCAAAGCTTTCTGCATGGCAGCTTCCGAACCTAGTTGCGGAGCAGATAGCAAAATCCGGTTTGCAGATTGCTCAAGCTGTTGCTCGTAAACTTTTCTTCTAGAAATATAGGCATCATAATAGGCACGGAGCACCAGCATCTGCCAACGCCAGTTCTTCTGCAAATTCGGATAAGCTTTCTCCAACTGTTGCCAATGGCGGAAAGAAGCTTCAATGCTTTGATTGGTTTCTATCGGTCCGTCCCAGTTCTTTTCCAATCCCAGAATCGCTTCAGTAACATGATCTCCGGGCTTCGTACAGAAGAAGAAACGTTCATATTGCGAAATAATTTCTGCCACCGAAAGAGACGGTGTCCAAGAACGCAAGCTCCAAGCAAATTTGTTCACATCATCGGTCACACCTTCCGAATAGGTGATATAACCATTGGTCATCGGGTCGTATTTATCATGTATAGCCGAATAATATTCAGGTTGCGGATTGATAGGTTCGCGACCGTAAGTCAGCGCGAAAGCCTGATCCCAACGCAACACCGGATACTGGCAGCGAACGCAATGCGTTATATCGGGATAATGACGAAGCAGATAACGCTGGGGCAGACGACTGCGTGTCTCAAAAATGGAAGGACTTCCCGGTCCGCAAACAACACCGCGCAACCAGTCCGGCTGTTCTGTTTCAATATAGTGATAGAAATATTCCATCTCCTCATCATTAAATCCTTGAAGAGAAATCCACATGCCTGTCGAAGGATGATATTTCTTTAAAATTTCAGAAAGCTTTTTCAAGAATGGCAACAGATACTTCGGATGGTTGCTTCCCGGATCGCCTCCCGGCACAAACACATTGTCCAACTTTGGACAGTGACTGTAAAAAGCCTCATCACGCTGAAGTTCTTTCTGATATGCGGCAGGATCTGTCAAATCGACTTCCGCCGGCGTCCAGATCCAATAATCCAAACCATATTTCTGGCAAACGCGGCTGATATAATAATTGATGGTATCTTTCGGTGTCTTCATGATGGAGTCAGGCGCATTATCAGTCGGAACGGCTTCAATGCTATTTGTTCCAAAAATCACAAGCTCACGGATATACTGCTCGAACTGCGCTCCGGTCCACAAATCATACGTATTAGGCAAAGGACGATAACCCAGCTGATGACCGCGAATAGAATCTGTCGGTTCAAACAATCCTTCATTATTTCTATTGAAAGACATCTGATTCTTTTGATAAAAAGAGGTTCTCAACAAATGCCCTGCAGCAAAAAGAACACCCCGATCGTCGGCACCTATGAGCCAAAGTGTTGTGTGACGGCCGTTTGTCTGATATTCAATCTTGAAGGATTCAGCTTTTGCCAGCTGTCTTGCATCCGAAGGCAGTGATAGTCCATACAAGTCGGAATCCGAGGTTTTTGCTAACGCTATAGTCAATGAGTTATTCCATTTTTGAGCTGATTCCAATTTGAATCCAGTCCGCTTGTTGATTTCTTCCTGCATCATCGCAATAATCGACGAACGAACAGGCTCGCGTATAGATTTGGAAACCAGCAGCGAAGCGTGAGAAAGATCAATTTCTCCGGCATACAATCCAAGGGGCAGCAGAAGCCAAAGGATAATAAAACAGTTGAATATCTTTTTCATGATATGATTTTTAAAGTCAATATTTATGCTGTCAAAGATACAACAATTTTACTTAAGTGCATAAAATAAGGGCGACTGAATCGGCCGCCCTTACTATTTATATTTAAAAGGTTTTACTTTATTTGCAAAGATGATCTATCCAACTGAACAGTTCATCCAAATCATAATCACCACTATGCGGACGATCCCAAGGCAATGCCAAATCGACAACATAGCCTTTGTTTTGCAGATAGGTTCCCAATATCACAGGAATAGCCAAACCTGTATCCTTGTCTTTTGAACCATGACGGATTCGCCAGTATTTGGAAACGGTTGTATTAGGCTGACCGATATAATACATCGGATTCAACATCTTGATCAGACTTTGATCAGCGATTGTACTGCTGCTCACGGTTGAATTCTTCTGCGAATATTCGGTGAAATGCTGTTTATCTATCTTCTCGGTTCCAAACTCCTGATTTTCTGGTGTAGAAAGATCGAATGCATCGAATGCAGGCGGAAGTTTCTGACGGTTCATATAACGGACATACTGGTCAAAATCCAAATCGATCACATTCTTGTTTTCAATCTTTAGCCAAGTATGAGCAGACAGATCTGTTCCTGAATCCAAAGCTTTCTGTGCGGAAGCGATAACGTAAGATTTAACCCAGTCTTTGAAACTGCCATTGCCATCCTTGTCCAATGTTAATGCGACTCCTTTGCTGTCTTTCAGATTCAGACTGTTTACGTAATCAGGAAATTGTGCTTTCAGTTCACCCGAAACTTTGATCTGAGCAGCGGTCAGGGTGTTCGATTTATTGTTGCTATTTCCTGACGGTGGCATCATCGAAGCTTGATAATCATTAACTCCGTTGAACTGCCATTCGTAAGCCATATCAGCATGATCCAGATTGGTAATCGGACAATAAGCCTGTACGGCAAAAAGATTATCCGTAGCCTTTGCTGCACCTAACTTCTCAAGATATGGCTCATAATCCGGATTATTGCCTGTAGCTCCCAGTAAAGCAGACATAGCACCACCGGCACTCGTTCCGTCGGAGATGATTTTGTTTGCATCGCCCGGCATCACTTTATCGTTATACTTCAGATAGCGGATTGCAGCTTTCAAATCGACAAGCGCATTCGGGACTTTTCCTGTATACGTGCCATCTTTGGCAACAGTCGTACGACCGCGAGCACCTGCTGAAGCGACGACATATCCTTGTGATAAAGCGGCAAGGACAACAGAAGGACGCTTAGACATTCCCGGAGGCATCATTCGAGGAGCGCCACCATTCTGACCGGCACCTCTTGGACCCATTCCATCCGGGCGCGCTCCTTCGGGCATTCCTTCCGGTTTCCCTTTGCCTAAATCTTGCGCTCCGCGTCCATTAAGCGGCGGCATTCCTTGTTGCATTGATGTAGATGCAGGCGTTGCCGGCATATATCCACCTACCTGATTCGGGAAAAATATAGGCGCCGTTTCGGCTGTATAACCGTTGACACTCTTTCCATTGAAATATTCTTCCGGAATATAGATGTTCATAATCTCATAATTCACATCCACCGGATTAGCAACATAAACAATCTTTTCGTAAGCACGGACTTTAATTGTTTTCCCTTCGTACTTCAACTCCTGCTTCTGATATTTCGCAGGATTAAAAGTAAGCTTGTCTGATGTTGGGGATGCAGCACAAGACTGAACCAAACATATTAAACCTACTAGTGATAAAAATGAAATTTCTTTTTTCATATCTATTTATATAATTCATTATTTCTTTTGAGCGAACACCCAATCTCTTACGCCTTCGACATAATAAGCCACTTTCCAAGTCTGCATGTGTTCCATGCCACCTTCCTGTCCTTCAGGAAAAACAGTGCCTTTCGAAAATACAGAATAGCGGATATTATTCCCTTCGGCATTCATCTTGTTGACATCTTCAGCAAATTCAGCAGCAGAAGCACGTCCGTTCCATGTTGCGCGACTGACTTTTGCTCCTGCCTTTTCAAGTGCAGCAGTAATGGCATTCATGCCGGGGAAAGCTTTCGTATCGCCTTCTGCAACAAGAATCCAAATCTTCTGTTTGACTAACGGAGCAACAAGTGAAGCATCCCACTGTCCAGCGACAAGCATCGATGCTGCAAACAAATCCGGATATTTGATATCAATAGCGATTGACATCATACAGCCTCCCGACTGTCCGGTCGTATACATTTTGTCTGTATCAATGCTATATTCCTTGGCAATCTGATGAATAAGATCGACTGTAATATCGAGATATTCATTGGTTTCAGAACGATCGTTGACAATCTGCACCGGATACTGCGGAGCCAAAACAAAACACGGATGCTTTGCCTGCTCCTCAGGCGTTGCCCAAATGGTTGCACCTACGCCTTGTGTCAGTGTAGCTGTTGTTTCGCGACCTGTAACGCTGGCATCATGCATAAATAGCACTAAAGGATACGACTTTGTTGAATCATAATTCTTTGGAATATAGAGATTGTAGGCAAGTGTTTCGCCTGTTGCAGGGTCTTTGAATTCAAGTTGTTTGAAATCATCTACAATCAGGTTGATGAACTTGCTGTTCATCATCGTATCCTTACTTGCGGCAAAAGTAGTTCCATCAATAGCTTTCACAGCTTTCGTCTGTACAACAGAAATATGCAGATTAGGTTTGTCGCTTGCCATGCTGCCTTGCGGACGAGCATCTTTTCCCGAAGGAAGTGGAGCATCTGGCGTGAATGCCGATTTGCCATTGGCATCCTTCGGAGGACCTTGACGCTTACCGTCATTTTTCGTTTGGATCTGCGAAAGCTCGACAATCACAAAACGCCCGTCTGTTCCCTGAGTAGCTTTGGCTTCGGAAGAGTTGGCGTAGACTTTGGTGACCGTCCGACCTTCCACTTTAAATGATGCCGTAGAGAGATCTGCACTGCTTACTGCTTTCGGATATTCAACAGCCAAAGCTGTTACCTGCTGGCCGTCGCCAAAGACTTCAGTTATAGCTGTCACGTTCTTGACTGCGCTTTTGCTGGCGCAGGCTGTCGAGAACACAGCTACCATTGACAGGAATAGCATTCCTTTCATCCAATTTGACTTTTGCATAAGTGATAATTTTAAATTGTAGAACATCTTCTTTATCGATTTCGTATGCAAACGTATTTACAAACAGCAAACTTCCCAAATAAAATCGACGCAACCAAAAAATTTATCGACCAATTTTTCACAAATGATATCAATAAAGTGATACAGAAAATCTGTATGTTTTTCAATCATACTTCATCTTCATCTAAAGAAAAGGAGTAACTTTGCGACAGGTATAACAATAAAAACAATCAACAATGTCAATCACACGCTTCAATGCAGTGGAGAAGGCTTCAAACCGGAAGGCGATAGAAGTTGTCACACCCACTCAAAAAGTTTCCGACTATTTTGGCGAGAACGTTTTTAATCGGAAGGCGATGCAAAAGTACCTTTCCAAAGAGACTTATCAGGCACTGACGGACGCCATCGACAGCTGTAAACCCATCGATCGCGAAGTAGCCAGTCATGTTGCCGCCGGAATGCGCATGTGGGCACTCGAAAAAGGTGTCACGCATTACACGCATTGGTTTCAGCCTCTGACTGATGGGACTGCCGAAAAACATGATGCATTTGTAGAACTCGACGGCAAAGGCGGGATGATAGAAGAGTTCAGCGGCAAATTGCTGGCTCAACAGGAACCGGATGCATCGAGCTTTCCGAGTGGCGGACTGCGCAACACGTTCGAAGCGCGCGGATACTCGGCTTGGGATCCATCATCGCCGGCATTTATCGTTGACGACACGCTCTGTATTCCTTCGGTATTTATTGCTTACACAGGCGAAGCGCTCGATTACAAAACGCCGCTCATCCGCTCCATCGAAGCACTCGACACGGCAGCCATCGATGTTTGTCATTATTTCAACGAAGAAGTTCGCAAAGTAACAACATTCCTTGGTTGGGAACAGGAATATTTTCTCGTTGACGAGGATCTTTATTCCGCTCGTCCTGACTTGTCACTCACCGAGCGGACACTGATTGGACACGAGAGTGCAAAGAATCAGCAACTCGACGACCACTTTTTCGGTGCTATTCCGTCGCGTGTACAAGAATTCATGAAAGAACTTGAGATTGAATGTTACAAGTTAGGCATTCCGGTTAAGACACGCCACAACGAAGTCGCTCCGAACCAATTTGAACTGGCACCGATATACGAAGAATGCAATCTGGCAAACGATCACAACCAATTGCTTATGTCAGTCATGAAACGTGTAGCACGCCGTCACAATTTCAGTGTCTTGCTGCATGAAAAACCTTTCAAGGGCGTCAATGGCTCTGGAAAACACTGCAACTGGTCAATGGGCACCGATACTGGTATCAATCTGTTCTCACCGGGCAAGAACCGCGAAGAAAATCTGCAATTCATCACCTTTATGGTCAACACCTTGATGGCAGTTTACAAATACAACTCTCTACTGAAAGCCAGTATAGCCACAGCAACCAACGCTCACCGTTTGGGAGCCAACGAAGCACCGCCAGCTATCATTTCTTCATTCCTCGGCAAGCAAATCTCGGAGATTCTGGACCGTTTTGAAAACAGTTCGATTGAAGATGCCATCGAGGTAGACGAGAAAAAACGGCTCTATCTGGGTTTCGGACAGATTCCGGAACTACTCTTGGACAACACAGACCGCAACCGCACATCGCCTTTTGCCTTCACAGGAAACAGATTTGAATTTCGTGCTCTAGGATCGTCGGCTAACTGCGGATCGACCATGTTAGCACTCAATTCAGCAGTTGCTTATCAGCTGCGACAATTTAAAAACGATGTTGAAACACTGTGTGCACAAGGGAAGAGCAAGGAAAGCGCCATTTTCGAAGTGTTGAAAAAATATATCAAAGAATCGAAACCCATCCGCTTCGACGGCAACGGTTATGGCGACGAGTGGAAAGAAGAAGCTGCACGCCGCGGTCTGGATTGCGAAAACAGCGTTCCACTGCAATACGATGCTTATCTGAAACCCGACGTCATCAAAATGTTTGAAGAAACGGGTGTACTGAGCCGTATCGAACTGGAAGCACGCAACGAAGTGAAATGGGAAATGTACATCAAGAAAGTGCAGATCGAAGCACGCGTACTAGGCGACTTGTCATTAAATCACATTATTCCAGTTGCCGTACGCTACCAAAGTTTGCTACTTGACAATCTTTCAAAACTGCAGAACACTTTCAGCGAAGGCGAATACGTAGAAATCGCTGCCGAGCCAAAAAGGTTGGTTCGCAAGATTGCCGGTCATATATGCGCTGTTACACGGATGGTCGACGAGATGGTGGAAGCTCGAAAGAAAGCCAACCGTATCACAGATATGCGTGAAAGAGCCATCGCTTATCACGACAGCGTTGCTCCGTATCTCGACGAGATTCGCAACCACATTGACGAACTGGAATTGATGGTTGACAACCAGATGTGGCCTCTGCCAAAATATCGCGAGCTGCTCTTCATCCATTAAAGTACGCTCGCTCATAAAAAAAGGATTTCAGGAAGATTTAGAACATGCAATAAAAATAATTTTGCATTTCTTCCTGGAATCCTTTAATTTTGCATCATAAATTCGAAATTAGGCTGCACCTCGGCATAATCTTTCAAATAAGTTTGAAACTTCTGCATTCGGTTTGCAGTTCTTTTTGCATGAAATAATTATGACAGGCTACAATTGACCTGCACTATCATTGTATAACTTCTAAAATTAATCAGAGATGAAAAGTAAATCTATTCTAATGGCTTTATTTGCCATCGTGCCGATTTTTGTTTCAGCACAAGTTTCATGGATTGTCAAAGGCGGTCCGTCTATCAACTCATCACATCAGTTTTTTTTTGGAGATAACGGGAAAGCGGGCGGTCGCGCAGGCATAGGCATGGAATACCATTTGGGACGCATCGTGTCGATCCAGCCTTCGCTGATGCTCAACTTCAAAGGTTCCAACAGGCAATCGGAACAGACCGTCACCACCTGCAATGAAGACGCATGTCGCAGCACTTTCAAGCGCACAACGACCAAATGCCGGCAGACTTACCTGGAAATGCCTGTCGATGTACTGTTCCGCGTCAGAATACATGACCAAAAGAACGCGCTTGTATTTAACGTCGGACCATACTTCGCTTATGGCATCGGAGGGAAAACAAAAACCAACCGTATGATGATTGAGAGTACAGCTAACAAATATGAAAGCGGTTACACGACTACGTCAGATCCCATCAATACTTATGAGCAGCGTATAACAGAATCGGAGCAAAACACTTTCGACAAAAATGGTGCCGACATTCGGCGTTTTGATTTCGGATTGGGCGAAGGCATTCGCTTTGAGTTGAAAAAACATCTCACCTTCGGTTTTTTTGCTGAATGCGGACTTGTCAACATAATGAAAGGTGAGGAAACGAAACACGACGAAAGAATCGATTCCAAATACTGGGACGATATCGAACCAAATCATTTCTACGACTGGCTTTTCGGGAAGCACAATATCTCCATCGGTCTGGAAGTTGGTTATCGATTTTAGTCAGATTAGATACATTCATCCAACTTTCATTGACTTGAAGAACAAGCAGAATAAAAACAATATCGGCATAGTTTCCAAAATAGAAGGAACTATGCCAATATTATTATCCGCTTGCCATCCCCTCCTAAAATATCAACGGCATAACATAATAGCTGAAAAGCGTCACGAGTATCAAACCAATGATATTAAAGAATATGCCCACGCAGGCCATCTCTTTAATAGAAATGAAACCATAACTATAAACAATGGCATTAGGCGGCGTTGAGATAGGCAGCATAAATGCGAACGAAGCCGAAATGGCAACAGGCACGGCGATAAAGTAAGGACTGGCGCCAAGTCCAGCTGCAATACTGATACTTATCGGTATAAGCAAATTGGCGGTAGCCGTGTTCGACATCAGTTCGGTCAGTGCTACGGTAACTAACGAGATGAGAAGAATAAATATCATCAGATTGATATTGTGCATATTGCTCACAATATTGGCTATTGTATCACTCAATCCAGACGAACCAAATCCCTGCGACAAAGCCAGCCCACCGCCAAACAAAAGCAGGATATTCCAAGGCAGCCGCGAGGCATCCCGCCATTCCAGCAAATGTTCTCCACCTGCCTTATCACACGGAATAAGGAACAACAGGATGGCACCGGCAATAGCCACTGTCGTATCTGAAATCTTCTGAAAAACATCCCAATTAATCAGTCCTCTGAAAATCCACATGAAAACAATGCAAAAGAAGACGACGACAACGCGCTTTTCATGCGTAGAAAGTGATCCTAGTTCGTCAAGCTCGCCGGTGATGCGGGTTGTATCAATCGAAAGTTTACGCGCCTTTTTCGACATCAACACTCTTGACAGCAGCAACCAGACAATAATAAGAAACAAAAATGCCAGCGGCGTAGCAAACATCATCCATTGCACGAACGAAATATGAACATTCGCGTTCTGACTCAGTATCGAAACAAGTACAATATTGGGAGGCGTGCCAATAATAGTACATATTCCGCCAATGGAAGCCGCGTAAGCCAAAGAAAGATAGAGAGCTTTGGAAAATTTATTGATATCTGAAATTTCATTTGGTTGTGCTTGAGCTTTGAGCCTTTCGATTACTGCAGTACAGATTGGCACTGTCATCAATACGGCAGCTGTGTTGCTCACCCACATCGACAAGAAGAAAATAACGAGCATAAATCCCAGCATCACACGCGTAGGACTTCCTCCAATAAGCCGGATGCAGTGCAGAGCAAAACGCTCGTGAATATGCGACCGCTCAAGAGCAATAGCAAGCATAAAACCACCCATGAAAAGAAAAATGGTTTCGTTGGCATATTGAAGCGTCACCTTTTGGAAAGAAGTAATATCCAAAAGCGGGAACATCACGATTGGAATGAGTGCCGTAATACCCAGTTCCATCGTTTCCGTAATCCATAGAATCGTCATCAGGGAGGCAACACATATCACATCCCAAGCTTTATCTGTGAGAGAACCCGGTGCTCCCATCAGTTGCATCACTATAAAAACGACAATGCCTACAAATAGCCATAATTGCTTTCTCATTTTCAATGGTATTAAATAATTAATATGCAGTTTAATACATAACTCACTGGCAATATTAGTTTGATTTTTAGAGAATAACAAATAAAAAAAGAAAAATAATGATTATGACCGACTTGATAATCATCTACAGCACGATCAAGTCTGGTTTTTCAAGAACAAAAATAATGATTTGATATTTCATTATTCTTCCTGTTCCGTCATGAACCTGAAGTTGTACGCCGAGAATGACCACGTTTTGGCGCCTTTTGGGATGATGACTTTGCCTTGCAGTTTACCTTTCTTCAGCGACGTTTCGAGACGGATGCGTGCGAAAGCTCCTTGTTCATAATCGTAGCTGTCGCCATCGTCGTCGTAAAGATTATAGACGGAAGGTTTGTGCCCATAACAACGCACTTCTAGCGGTTGCCGGTCGGTTGTCATCTTGTTAACAGCCGGAGCCAATGGAACAATGCCGCCATCGCGTACAAAGACAGGAATCTCCTTCAGTCCCGGAGCAACTGTAATCACTTCAGACTCACCGGCGAACTTGCCCGTATAAAAATCATACCACTTGCCTCTCGGGAGCACCACCTTGCGCACCGTGTCGCCGGCAAAAAGCGGAGCCACAAGCAAATCAGGGCCCACCATATACTGATCCTTCATTTCCTGCTTCCGCGCCATCGCGTACGGATTATCGGTTGCATCGAGCTTGCCTGCCTCAACCGTTGTCTGATTGACAAAACCATCTTCAAGACTCATCGCGCGAAAAGGCGGAATACCTTCGAACGTGTAGTCGGCAAAAGCCGTGTAAAGATAAGGGATGAGCTGCATGCGAAGATGCATCACTTCGGAAATCTGATCGTTCACCTCTGCAAACGACCAAGGCTTCGTTTTGTCAGCCCAGGCATCGAGCATGGCGAGCGGTGAAAAACAGACGGTCTGCATGCGGCGAAGCCATTCTTCGGCCGTTTTCGACGAACGCACCTCGGGCGTCCAAAGCACACCGATAAACGAACTGTTGATCAACGCCGTGATATAATCATGATGATCGTAATAATCATTATAAAGCACAAATGGGAATGACGAAGTTCCGGCATTGCCAGCACGCACCAAGCCATAAGTACGATGGTTCGTGCGATGATACATCCGGTAAGCGTTCTGCTGAATCAGCGAACCGTAAACCTGACGCATCTGTTCAGCAGGATGTCTTGACGGGAATGTTGCCACATCGGGCCACAGCCACGAGTCGTAGCCATCGTTCTCATCCAGTTTGACACCCATCACACCGATATTCACCAGTTGCTCGGTCAAGTGTTTCGTCACGATTGCCTGCACCGTATCCATCGAATAATCAGGTACAATACCGCACCAAACGGTGTGCGAAGCCGAGAACGGCTCGAGCGCATCGTAAAGCTTCGTCTTCGGAGCGATATAAGGATTCATCCAGACATTCACCTTCACTTTCTTTGCATCCAGACCTTGGACGAATTGCTTCGGATTCGGGAATCGCGTCTTGTCCCACTCGTACGAGCAAGGATATGAGCAACTTTGCCAACCCGGTTCAAGTCCGATAACCGAAAGCGGATAACCCCGTTTCTCAAAATCACCCACTTCGGTCTCCACCTCTTTATCCGTCAGCAAAGATCCTACGCGTTGCCAAAAGCCCAAACCCCATTTTGGAGGCAGTGTTCCGCCGCCATTCATCAAGTTGAAGCGGCGCACTACATCGAGCATGTTCTTTCCGGCGAAGAGCGTAATCTCCACTCCTTCAGCGGGAACCAAAAACTCCAGATTGTCCGAATAAGGCTGTGCTTCCCATTTCGGATCAGTATTACGATCGCGCACTACAGGCGGATTCTTGCTGTCCTTGCGAACACTTGTGCCCACCCAGCAATCGATATATCTTGCAGAATTGATAAACGCACCGTATCCTTTCGACGAAACGAAGAACGGCACTGGTGCATGATTGCGGCCGTTGTCCTTGCCAGCATAATGATCCATGTGAAGACGGAGGATCGAACCGCGCTGCTCCACCTTTTTGAAGTTCAGTCCGAGACCATAGATCTGCTCCTCCTTATCCAGCGGAAAACGGATGTATGTCTTTCCGTCGATAAGTTGGAACGAGATCTCATCCATCTGAAGCGGCAACTGCGCACTCTCCATGCGGTTGATCGTCTCGATACGCGGCGTGATGCTAAGGCCTGTAGTCAGATTATAAGCATCCGGCTTTCCCACGGAAGCTTTCCAAACACCGGAAGCCACCGATGTCCACTGCACATTCTTCAAAGGAGCCGGCGACTGTGCACCGACGCCATTTCCAAAGCCGGCAACTGCCATACTCAGACATCCAATAAATAACTTCAATCTCAATGTATGCATATTCGTATGATTTCTAATTGATAAAATAATTTTCTTCTGACAAATATTATTTCAGTTTTGCAAAATGGAGAACACAGCCGCTGCTGCCTGACACCTCAAAATTGAAGCTGCCCTTCTTCGGCCATTTTACTTTCTCAACGCTTACAACATTTCTTTTCTTTTTTGGCGACTGATAAAATAATGTAATATCGTAGCCGGACTTATTGGCAATCATTTCCAGCGGAAGCTGCACCTTGCGCGTTTCGCCCGCATTGAGAATCGCCACATACCAATCTTCACCCGAACGGCGTGCCACTTCGGCATACTTGCCCATCTCGCCATCCAGGAAGACCGTCTCATCCCAAACTGTCGGTATCGAACAATAAAAGTTCGTTGCTTCATCCGCCTCAATATTCTTCATCGAACGAACACCACCATTGATAGCGGGCGATGCCTGCGGACGATCGTACCAGTAAATAAACTGCCACGGGCTGTAGAGCGCCACGCGTTTGGCAATCTGTCCGGCGCGTCCACCCATCTTGTCGGCAACACGATCGGAATAATAGCAGTTCGTATAATCACCGGCTCCCACAATCGAGCGGTTGTAGAGCGTATAGATCGTCTGATCCAGCGAAGGACTTTCCTCATCGCCGCGTATTCCTTCCTGCGTAAGCAGATTCGGATATGTGCGCGAATAACCTGTCGGACGATATTCGTCGTGAATATCCACCATCAGTCCGTAGCGCGCTGCCTTGCGAACAGCCTGATGCATCCACGCCGTTACTTCCTGTCCACCCACATCGACGAAACCGAACTTCAAACCTTTGACGCCCCATTTCTTATACAGCGGCAGGATTTGATCCAGCTGCTGCTTCAGCGCGATGCGATTCACATAAAGAATCACTCCGATGCCTTTCGTCTTACCATAATCAATCACTTCCTGCAGATCCAGCGGTCCTTTTGAGCGAGCTGGATCAAGATGCACACCTGAAGCATCTGAAGTCGAATCGTTCTCTGCGCCGTACCATCCGGCATCGAACTCAATATACGGAATATGATTCTGTGCCGCGAAATCGATGCAAGCCTTTCCACCGACAGTTGTCAGTGTCACTTCGCGAATCACCTCGCCCGGCTTGATCCAGCTGACATCATCCAGCTGATTCGGTTCGTTCAGATTGAGAACGAAATAATTATGCTCCACCAGTTTACCCGGATGCTCAGCCACCATCACAAAACGCCAAGGCGAATGATAACCGGCGAGCTGCAGATTGGCACTGCCCGACAGTTGTGACTGCAGACCGAAACCTTCGTCGCTCTTGACCAGTTTCATCCGCGAATAATCCACCAAAGCCGCTTCGCCAATAGCCACAAACTGATGCGCATTCAGTTGCACCACTTCAGGACGGTCGCTGTCTATTGACAGCGTGCTTAGTTTCGTTTTTACATACATTGCCTGCGCCCGGGCAACCTCCCAAGTATCATAATCGCCGTCAAAAAGGAACTGCGTCTTCTCGGCCGTCACCGTGCGGTTCCAGAAATCCAGCTTATTAAAACCATATTGAAAAGCCAGTCCTTCATCATAAAGGCGCACCGAAAACGTCATCCGCATATCGTTGAGCGACGACTGCAGATCCAGCGTCAACTCATTATATTTGTCAGGGATGACAGAACGTTCGCCATAAACCGGTCGCCAACTTTGATCGACAATGTCTGTTTTCTGCGAAACTATATTCCATTCGCCTTCCACCACGTTCTTATCCAAAGCCAGCTGCAACGTTTTCACACCGACCACTTTTCCGCTTCCGGCAAACAGATCGATATGTGCTGTCTGCTGTTCGAAACGAATCTCAGCCCGCAACTTTTCAGTCGGGCTTTTTAGTGTGATGGAGGATTCTGCCCAAAGAATAGCAGGCAGAAAAGCAAGCAAATAAAAAAGAACTGTTTTTTTCATGATATTTTCTTCTCTTATTTAACCACCCAAAGATACAAAATATCTAATTATCCTTTCATAACCAACATACAAAATAGCGCTTACACAGCAAAAAGGCACATCCGTCACGGAAATGCCTTTGAATAAATAAGAATGAATTTGTGTGTATGAAAAGTTACTTAATCTTTTCTCCTTTATAGAAATCAAGTATTTTGTTTCTGAACACATAATCATATTTGGATTGAATCAAGTCTGACTCCGCCTTCTGCAGCTTCATCTGCGATTCGTTGTACTCCACAGCCGTTGCCTTGCCGTTCTCATATTTCTCACGCATCAGCTTGAAAGATTCCTGAGCTGCCTCAAGAGCCGTCGTGCTCGATTTGTATTTGTTTTCAGAAGCGAGCGCGCTATACCAAGCCTGTTGAATCTCCTTATAAAGTGTTTTCTTTGTATTTTCTAGCTGCAACTGATAACCGATCTGCTGCGCCCTTGCCTTACGCACGCTGTTTCGTGTTGAGAAGCGATCGAAAAGCGGAACGCTCAAACTGAAGCCGAAGTACTTGTTCAGGTTATTCTTCAACTGCGAACCGAAACCGGCCGCATCGATGCCCGACATCGTATAATAGCTCGTTCCCAAACCCGCACCGAAAGAGATTTGCGGATAATAGGCAGCTTTTGCAATCTTGATACTCAGATCGCTTCCGTCGAGGCGATACTGTGCAGCCTGGACATCCGGGCGTTGCGTCAGAGCCGTCTGATAAATGGCATCCGGTGCTGTCATATTCGCGAACTGCATGTCAACCGAAGGCGTAATAATCTCAAAACCTTCCGGGGTAGGCAGTTCCAGCATCTGACTCAGATCTAGAAGCGACAGCTTGTAAGTATTGTCGTTTTGTACGGCATTGAGTTTGTTCTGTTCCAAGGTTGCACGAGCTTCAGCCACTTCTGCCGGCGCCGCTTTTCCAACCTCTTCCATCCGTTTCAGACGGTCGAGTTGCTGCTGACTCAGTGTGATCTGTTCTTCTGCGACCTTGCACAGTTCCTTATTCAGCAGTGCCTGCAGATAACTCGAAGCGATATTGATTGACAAGTCGTCCTTCGCTTTCTGCAGATCCGACAGCGCCGCCTTCAAATTCAGTTGCGAAAGCTTATACTGGTTCGGAATGCGCATGGCAGTGTACAGCGGCACATCAGTACTCAGACTGAAATTGCTATTACTGCTGTGCGTATCGTTGTAGGTATTATCGATTGGCGAAGCAGCACGTCCCCAGCTCCAGCTCTGTTGTGCAGAACCGTTGAGTTGCGGCAGACGCGCCCATTTGCTGGTGTTGACATCGATTTCGCTTTCTGTTGCGGTGACAGCACTCTGTCTGACCGTGACATTATGCGCAATAGCATATCCGATGCATTGCTCCAAGGTCCATGTTGCAGGCGTCGCCGCAGCATTCTGCGCTTTCGTCTGCCATGCGCACAATCCCAAAAGCGATGCGGTAATGATATATTTACAAACTCTCATGATTCAAATCTTTACTTGTTATCCGAATTATTATTGTCCTTAGATATGACGTCGCCTCTCACCTTGTCGCCTGCTTTCAGTCCGCTCTTGATCTCGATATTGATACCGTCGCTCATGCCGGTCGTCACCGTCTGTTTACGGAACTTCTGCTGCGGAACGCTATCTGTCATCACATAGACGCACGGCGTTTTGGTTGAGAAATCGACTGCCCCTTCCGGCACATTGATCACCTTCTGAGCTCTTTCCAGGATGATTGTCGCATTAGCTGAATAGCCCGAACGGATCTGTGCATTGTTTACCTTCACGGCCGCTTTAATCTCAAACTGGTTGGCGCCGTTCTGCTTGGTTGCTTTCGGCGAAATATATTCCAGAGAAGCATCGAACGTCAGATTCTGCAGAGCGCCGATCGTCAGTTTCAGCGGCATGCCTTCGTGAAGCAAGCCCACTTCGGTCTCGTCGATATTGCCATCGAAAATCATATCATTCATGTCGGCCACAGTTGCAATCGTCGTACCGTCATTGAAAGTATTACTCATGATCACCGAGTTACCTTTCTTCACCGGAACATCCAGGATCAAGCCATCGATGGTGGAACGTATCAGCGTGCTGCTGAAAGATGCGCTGTTCTTGGTGATTCCTTCGCGAACAATCTGCAGATTGTCGGTAGCCGTCTTTGTCTCTTCAGCTGCCGTCTTCCAAGTGACCTGGCTCTTCTCGAAATCTTCACGACTAATCAGCTTGTCATCGAAAAGCTTCTTCATTCGTCCGTACTCGTTCTGTGCCTGCGATTCATTGATCTTTGCCAGACGCAGACGGTTCTCGGCAGCGTTGAGCGTACCCAGTTCAGGGATCACGCGCACTTTGGCAATAACCTCGTCCTTGCGTACCGTCTCGCCAGCACGCTTGTAGATATCGCTGATGATACCGGATATCTGCGGCTTGATAAGAATCTCGTCGCGCGGAACGATCGTACCCGTTGCAACGGTGCTCTTCTCGAGGTCGGAAACCGTTGTCTTGTAAATCTCATACTTCACCTCTTTAGGCTTCGACTTGTTGTAAAGGAATGCAAACGTTCCCAGGAAGATCAATGCCACAATGACAAACATGGCAATTTTTACATACTTCTTCATAAATATACTTTTTATTATTTCATTCTACGTTAATCCATTAAACTCATTCGTCGCGTATGGCGTCAATCGGCTTTATGTTCATCGCACGCACTGCCGGAGCCAGTCCCGCCAGCAATCCGAGCAATGTCAGCAGGAAGGCAACGCCCAAGGCTGTCCAGAAAGAGACCTGGAACACGATATCACTGAAGCTGTCGCCCGAATTGACACCCACTTCAAGCACTTGGAGCACCAGCACTGCAAACGTGATGCCTGCCATTCCCGCGACTAACGTAAGAACCATGCTTTCCGAAAGGATCTGCTGTATGATATCGCGCGGCCGAGCACCAATAGCGCGGCGTATACCGATCTCAGTGGTTCGTTCGCGAACGGTCACCATCATGATATTGCTCACACCGATAACACCAGCCAACAAAGTGCCGAGTCCGACCATCCAAACCAGGATTCTGAGGCCTCTGAACAGATTGTCGACCATCGTAAACAACGCTTCGGCGTTCACCAGCGACACAGCCTGTTTGTCGTCAGGCGAAATCATATATTTTTCTTTCAAGACCTTCTCTATATTTACCTGCAGACCTTTGATCTTATAGCCTGGCTCAGCCAGGACACAAAGCAGATCAACATTCTCACCTCGATTATAAATCTTGTTGAAAGTTGAATACGGGATAACGATACTCTGCGATGCCTGTCCGCCGATATTGATATTTCCTTCAGAGCCGCTCACCCCGATCACCTGAAAATAAGTACCATCGATACTGATATATTTTCCGCAGGGATTCGTTTGTTTTCCAAAAAGCTGCTCATGCACACGATGACCGATCACACAAACCTTTCTGTTTCCAGAAATATCCACATCATTCAAGAAGCGTCCGAACTTTATTTTCTGATCCTCAATCTGCGTATAGGCAGGATAAAGACCCTTCATCATGAACTGCCCTTTCTTTTCCTGATAAGTGACATTGGCGCCTGAATTCATATTAAACGGAGTAACCAGCTGTAATCCTTTAACACGCAAGCGCAACAAGTTCAGATCGTTGTTTACCATGTTCCACGAGCGGTCTTTCTTGAAACCCTTGTAAGCCTTGCTCGTGGGCTGCGCGAAGATAAAACCCGAGTTCGTTGCGAATCCGGCAAAGTTCTGCGAAATCATAGACTGCATTCCCTTACCTCCACCAATCAGCACAATCAGCATAAAGATACCCCAAAACACTCCAAAGGCAGTCAGCAGACTACGTGTCTTATTTCTTGTTATCGTCAGGAGAATCTCACTCCATGTATCTACATCCATTCTCATACTACTCTGCTCTTAATGCTTCTATCGGGCGGATCTTCGTTGCCTTGCGTGCAGGGAAGAAACCGGCCAATGTTCCGGCAATGATTAATGTCAATGTTGCTTCGATGGCAACACTTATGTCTACGGTTGGATCGAGGAAGAACTTTGTTGACTCTACGCCAATATCTACCGTCTGGTTGGCAAAGAGCTTGTCCATCAGTTGAGTACCGGCAATACCCAGCACCATTCCGATATAGCCGAACAAGGTAGTGATGGCAATACTTTCGGTGATAATCAGTTTCAGTATCGACGACGGCCTTGCGCCCAGCGCTTTCCTGATTCCGAACTCCCGCGTACGTTCGCGGACCGTGATCAGCATGATGTTGCTGACGCCCACGATTCCACTCAACAAGGTCAGGATTCCAATCACCCAGATTGCCGTATGGATAATGTTCGCCCCTTTCTGCTGCTGCAGATAGTTTGTCAGACGGTTCCAGATCCAGATAGCCGAATCATCCAGCGGATCAAAGCGGTGCGCCTTGCCCATGACCTTGCGGTAGTTCTTCTCGAACTTATCGTTGGCTTTCTGTGTATCAAGCCCTTGCGTAGTAAATATCAAGTTACTTATCGAGTCGCCCTTGCAATACACCAGCTGCACCGTCGTGAACGGCACATATGAGTCGGCGTCCTGGCTGTTGCCGGAGTTGGTATAGATGCCAACCACCTTGTACATCACATCTCCTGCCTGAACATATTGACCTATAGGGTTCTCATTATGTGTAAAAAGCGTCTTTGCCGTTTTCTCATACATCACGATCACCTTCCGGTTGTTCGCCATATCCATCTCGTTGATGAAACGTCCGGATTTGATTTTGACATCCTCTGTCTTTGTAAAATTCGGATAGACGCCCGTCAACGACTGCTTCACATACTCGGGGCCATAACTGATGGTCATGCTTCCCGATGAGACCGTTGCGCCCGACTTGATGATGTTATCCCTGAAATTGCGTTGCAGCAGTGCCAAATCGAAGTTCTTGAACTGAATTTCTCTTCCTATCGAAAGTCCTTCGAAAGCCTTTGAGGTCGAACCCGGGAAGATACGCATCGAGTTCAGCATCCGGTTTGCCGAATCCTGTTCGAAAGTATGAATCAATCCGTTGCCGGCACCAAGCAATATGATAAGGATAAATATTCCCCAAGCCACCGAGAAACCCGTCAAGAACGTACGCAGTTTGTTGCGTTTGATGGTCCCATATATTTCCTGCCAAAAATCTATCATCTGTAGAATGTGTTATCGGTTATTATTTCATCAGTCCATTGGTGCCGAACGGCGATGCATCGTGATTGATGTTCTCTTCAATCTTGCCGATGATGCCATCTTTGATATGGATGATTTTATCCGTCTGATTTGCCACGCCGCTCTCGTGCGTTACGACCACGATCGTCATTCCCTGTCGGTGCAGGTCCTTGAGTATTTCCATCACCTCGACCGACGTTTTGCTGTCCAGCGCCCCCGTAGGTTCATCGGCAAGAATCACCTGCGGTTGTGTGATCAGAGCACGTGCAATGGCGACGCGCTGTTTTTGTCCGCCGCTCATCTCATTTGGCATGTGCATTGCCCAATCGGTGAGGCCGAGTTTTTCCAGATACTCCATAGCCAGATTATTTCTTTTTTTTCTGGACACACCCTGATAAAAGAGAGGCAAGGCAACGTTTTCCATCGCATTCTTGAAAGAGATCAGATTAAACGACTGGAAGATGAATCCGATCATCCGGTTACGGTAATCGGCGGCACGCGTTTCGCTCAGGTTTTTTATGAGCTGTCCGTTGAGCGTATAGGTGCCCGTATCGTATGTATCCAGGATACCCAGAATATTCAACAGCGTTGATTTGCCAGAGCCTGACGATCCCATGATCGAAACCATCTCTCCTTTGTCGATATCCAGGTTGATGCCTTTTAATACATGCAACGGCGCACCGTTGTTATACGTTTTGTTTATGTCTCTTAGCTGAATCATCATAATCGTTACCTTTTATTCAATAGACGCATAATCTTCAAAAAGGTTACGCGCCGGACTCATTATTTTATCACGACGCAAATATATGCATTAACTACATACTATGTATTGCATAGTACCTATTATTAAACTTAATTAACATTATATATGCAATCTATCTGATATACAGAGAGAGTAAAGTGTTAAAATGGAAAGTTTGTATTGCAGACAATTCGTTTGTATTCCTGTGTCATAAGTCAAAATTACGTTTCTAAATTAAACAATCCGTTCATTTTGTCATTCGCGATTGACGTAGGCAAAGGTACGATGGCGGCAAGGTGTAGCTGTCCGTTTATGTCCACTTATGTCCTTTTATGTCCTCGAATGTCCTCGAATGTCCACTTATATCCATTTGCATCTATTTATACGAGTTATTCGTAGCCGGCGGAACTTTGTTTTCATTTGAAGTTTACGAAGAATCATTGTTTACAAGCATATCCTTTTCCAAGCAGTAGAAGAAACTTTTCTTAAACTTTCCGATGTTGTCAATCGATATTTCTCCTCCGGTAGTAATGATGAAATTTCTGAATTCATTCGGTTTTTCGAACAAGTTCTCTTCTGTCAGATCTTTTGCAAGAGCGATAGCAATAGACACATCACGCCATTCTTTGTTTTTAAAAAAAATATTTTAATCAAAATCAGAGAGGGGGAGAATTTTGACAACCCAGCAAACGCGCGTACGCGTGTTGGGAGGGAGTGTTTTGCTCCCTCCCTCTCTTTTATTTTTTTTTCTTTTTCTTTTAAGACTCTACTATACTTTTCTTTACTTTGTGGCATTAATCGGGTAGAAACTACCCTCTTGTTTTTGCCAATATTCAAATTATCAACATATTCCGACGTATCAGAAGTATTTTTATTAACATTCAGCAACAAATACGACAATCGAGTCCTAATTTGATTGGTCTAGACATATTAAATACATATAAAGGGGACGCCATTTCATTCGGAAGCGCGAACCTCTTCATTCGAAAGAAATTATTTTTCATTCGGAAGAAATGCTTAGCGCATTCGAAAGGATTGGGTGATGGATTCGAAGGGAATTTCAATATTTTTGTATCGTCTTGATTTAAAATCATAACGCTGATCATTTACTTATATTTTCAAAGAAAGAACCTATTCCGAACCTGTTTACGAACAAAAAGAACAGAAAACCTCTTTTACTTATAAAAAATAGTGTATCTATGTTGTGTACCGAATTTGGTATCAGACTAATTTATGATATCCACGATGATACTCCCAAAACTTTCCCACAAGAAATTTTCCTTCACATCACTCAATCCAACAAAATATATATATCTTTGCAGCAGAATCAAGGTGTAATCGCTTTCTTTCGGAAGTGGTTAGTAAAAGGGAATCCGGTGTAAAACCGGGGCTGTACCCGTAGCTGTAAGTCCGATAAAACCCATGCAATCCTATTGCCACTGACCGGTGATTTCCGGTCGGGAAGGTAGCATAAAAAGGTGGACAAGCCAGAAAACCTGCCCTGATCAGTTATTGATGCAATATCTCGGGTAAGATATTGGAAAATCGTTAATTGATGCGCTATATCTCTGTTAGAAAGATCGTTTGCCTGCTTTATGTTGGGCTTTGTTCGCTTGTGACTGTAACAGCTCAGGTGGATACCGTCCATTTTCATTCGCTTTCGGGCGTGGAAGTGACGGCAAAAGCTCGCCGCTCGACTACACGAGAAGCTACGCCACTGCAGATCATGAACAGGATAAACATCGAACAGCTCGGCATACAGGACCTATCGGATGCAGTAAAGCATTTTTCGGGAGTTACTGTACAGGATTATGGAGGCATTGGCGGACTCAAAACGGTGTCAGTACGCAGTCTGGGAGCCAAACATACGGCAGTGAGCTACGATGGCGTCGCCGTAACCGATGCACAGAGCGGACAGGTCGATATAAGTCGCTTCTCACTGGATAATGTCAACGCTATCTCACTATCCATCGGACAAGCTGACGAGATATTCCAGACGGCACGGATGTACTCCTCCGCCGGAGCACTGAGCATTCAGACCGCTTCACCCGAATTCAAGGACAAGACGTTCAACGTCTTCGCAAAGATGAAAGCGGGATCGTTCGGACTGTATAACCCGTCCGTCCGCTACGAACAGCAACTGGGTAAACAATGGTCGGCTTCGGTCTACTCCGACTGGACTAAAGCCAACGGCGAATACAAATTCACACTGGTCAATGGCAAGGAAAAAACAAAAGAAACGCGCTACAACAGCGACGTCAATGCCTTGCGACTGGAAGGGAACCTGTTCGGCAAATTCAACAACGGCGGAACGCTGCGCGCAAAGATTTACTATTACGATTCGGAAAGAGGTCTGCCCGGAGCTGTGATATTCTATAACACGAATGCCACCGAACGCTTGTGGGACAACAATTTCTTCACACAGCTGAATTATGAGAATCCTTTCAGCAACGATCTGAAATTCCGCGCGAACGCCAAATATAATTATTCGTTCAACAAATATCGCGAACTGGGAAAACAGTATTCCGGAGGCGAGCAGAAAGACCTCAACACGCAAAACGAATATTATGGTTCGACCGGACTGCTATACACGCCGTGGCTTTATACGTCGTTCAGCATCAATACCGATCTGTCATACAACACGCTGGTGAACAATTTCATCGACGCACCAACGCCGAAACGCTGGACTTCGCTGACTGCCGTCGCCGCGCAATACAAAAGCTCGACACTTACTGCTACCGCCAGTCTGCTAGGCACTTACATCACCGACAAGGTGGAACACGGCGACCGTCCTGCCGACCGTAAACGGCTGTCGCCTGCCATAAGCCTGTCGTGGAAACCGTTCGGCAGTGAACCGTTCCGCATCAGAGCTTCGTACAAAGATATTTTCCGCGTCCCGACATTCACCGACCTCTATTATCTGCGTATGGGAAACACGTTGCTCAAACCGGAGAAGGCTACACAGTACAACCTGGGCTTCACTTGGGAGAACCGCCTCGGGTCGCTCTTCCGCTCCTTCAGCATCTCGACAGATGTTTATTATAATAAGGTAACCGACAAGATCGTAGCGATCCCATCCATGTACATTTGGAAGATGATGAACATGGGACGCGTTGACATCAAAGGCGCCGACGTGAATATAAATGCCGAGATTCCACTTCAGAACAAGATGTCGCTCCTGATGAATACCGCATACAGCTATCAGCATGCGGTCGACGTCACCGATCCGGCAGAAAAAAACTATAAAGACCAGATTCCCTATACGCCACGCCATTCGGGTTCGGCTTCGGTCACTTGGATGAATCCCTGGGCGAACATCTCCTACTCCGTCGTGGCTTCGGACAAAAGATACGCTTTACCGCAGAACATCAAATCCAACCAGATCGATTCGTATATGGAACACAGCCTTTCAGCAAACAAATCGTTCAAGTGGGACAGATGCCAACTGCGCATCCAAGGCGAAATACTGAATCTGCTGAACAAGAACTACGATATCATCCAGTATTATCCGATGCCCGGACGTTCCTGGAGACTAAGTGTAAGCATAATATATTAACAACAAATAAATAACAGAATGATGAAAAAAAAGAATTTACTTTTTGGATTAGTAATGAGTGCTCTAGTCGCGCTATCTTTTACAGGTTGTAGCGACGACAACAACGATGAACCGACAAACCCGACAGAGAAACCCGTTCCCGGCATTTTCGTTCTGAACAGTGGAAAATACAAGGGGAACAACGGTTCGGTTTCGTTCTATAATATTGACAAAAACCTGGCTGTTGCCGACACCTTCACAACCATCAACGGACGCGGATTGGGCGACACGCCGAACGATATGATCATGTACGGTGCCAAAATGTATGTAGCTGTCTATGGTTCGAATCTGATTGACGTCATCGACATGACCGGCAAATCGCTCAAACAAATTAAGTCGACAACCGCTGATCCGCTGCTGCCAAGACATTTCACCGCTTACAACGGGAAAGTGTATGTTTCGCTATTCGACGGCAATGTAGCACGCATCGATACGACATCATTGGCTATCGAGGCAACAACAGCTGTTGGTCGCAATCCGGAAGGTCTGGTCGTTGCCAACAACAAACTGTATGTAGCCAACTCAGGAGGCTTGGATTACAACACGGCAGTAGGTTATGACAAGACGGTTTCGGTCGTCAACCTGTCAACCTTCAAGGAAACGAAGAAGATCACGGTTGTCACCAATCCGGTAAGTCTTGTAAAAGATAATCAGGAAGATGTCTATCTGGTTTCGATGGGCGACTACGGAGCTATTCCAAACACACTCCAACGCATTGATACAAAGAGCGATGCCGTAACAACAATCACCGATACGAACGCTACAGAACTGGTATCTACAGGCAACACCCTGTATATGATCTATTCGCAATATGATGCGAACTGGAACCAGATCATCTCATTCATCTCTTACGATGCTGCCAACGAGAAAGTGCTGAGCAAAAACTTCATCACCGACGGTACAACGGTTGCCAAACCCTACAAAATAGGGACGGATGCTTCCGGCAAATACATCTACATCACCACTTCCGATTACAAGAACGTCGGCGATGTCTATGTTTTCAACCAGTCCGGGAAAAAGGTATATCAGTTCACTGCGGGCTTGAATCCTATCAGTGCCGCATTTGTTAATGTCAATTGATAACTTCGGTCAACATGAATAAAGTTGCCCTTTATCTCTTTCTGCTCTGCTTCGCATTGAGTTGCAATACGAAGCAGAGCACTCATCAGCAAGACGAACAGTTGTCGGCAGACACGATACGTTATGCCAAGGGATTCGCCATCCATCACTTCAAAGATTATGTAGCAGTGGATATTCGCGATCCGTGGGATAGCACGAAGCTGTTGCAGCGATATCTGCTGGTGGCGCGCAACAAACCGGTGCCCAAAAATCTGCCCAAAGGGACGATTGTACAGACGCCGATCCGTAATGTTGTGGTGTATACTTCTGTGCATGCCTCCATCATCGACCAGCTGCAGGAAACGGACAAAATCATCGGAGTCTGTGAATCGCGCTACATGAACACACCTTCGATACAAAAGGCGCTGCAAAGCGGAAAGATTGTAGACATGGGTGAATCAACATCGCCGAACATCGAACAGATGATTGACAGAAAAACGGAGGTGGTGATTGCTTCGCCATTCCATAACAGCAGCTACGGACCGGTTGAGAACTTGGGCATTCCGATCATTGAAAGTGCTGATTATATGGAGCCTCTTCCACTCGGCCGCACGGAATGGATTCGTTTCTACGGAATGTTGTTCGGAAAGGAAAAAATGGCAGACTCGATATTCGAAGCCGCCGAAAAACATTATCTGGCACTGAAGAAGATTGTGGCTTCGGCAACTTCGCGACCAATGACATTTGCAGAAAAGAAGTTCGGTCAGTCCTGGTATGTTCCTGCAGGCGACAGTTACACAGCAAATCTGTACAAAGATGCTGGTGCAAACTACATCTTCGGTTATCTGCCCGGTTCGGATGCAGTGCCGCTGACTTTCGAAACGGTATATGACAAAGCTATTCATGCTGATCTGTGGCTGATCAAATATAATTTGAGTAAGGATATGACATATAAGGATTTACAAACGGAATATTCACCTTATGCAAACTTCGATGCCTTCAAGAATCATCACATTTATGGATGCAATACCGGCAATGTGCCTTATTATGAAGAGTTTCCTCTGCATCCGGATTATCTTTTGGCAGACTATATCTGGATTGTGCATCCGGAACTGATGCCCAACTATACACCTCGATACTATAAAAAGCTACAATAAGAAAAGTTGTCGAATCAATATAAAACAAAACAGGCATGGATTGCCATCTTTTTCAAGTCCGAGCAGGAATGAATCAGAAGGAAGTCCATGCCTTATTTTATTATCCTTGAACAGGAACGCAATCAGAAGTCAACACCGATCGTAGCAGTAAAGCATCCCGTATGCGAAGTGTCGAACGTGTCATGACAGATATTGGCCAAACCAATATCATAGCTCATATCCAAATAGAAGTTCTGTACCGCAACACCACAGCCGACGCGTAAACCGCCATCGAAGCGTCTGAAATTGTAATCAGAAAAAGAATCCTGAGCCTGCCTGTTTCCAAAGTCCTTAATTTGTCCACCAACACCGCATGACATAAATCCGCCGAAGAATGGTTGCACAGAAGTCATCCCGTCAATAAAATACTTGTATTTGATTACAACAGGGAACTCCATGTAATTCAAATCATAAGTAAACTTCTTGCCTTCATATGTGCCTTTACCTCCTTTTTCAGTGTAATATATTCCGCCTTCAAGAAAAAGAGGCGTATTATATCCCAATTGTGTTCCGACAACGAAACCCACATTCAAGCCCGCCATTCCCGAACTTCCATCCAGATACTGGTCATCAGAATTAACGGTGGCAACAGTTACACCCAAACGGAATCCGTAATAGGTTCGACGGCCGTAGTCATCCCAAGTGTTATGATAATAGTTCTGAGATGAATAACGATGCTGCTGCTCCATGCGCTGCGGTTGTCTTGCAGGCGGATAGCCATATCTTCTTATCTGAGCAGGGGCCATTAATGAAACAGCCAGTGCTATAAACAATGTCAAATAGATTTTTCTCATGGTCAAATCAGTCATTAGTTGTAATTATAAAACTATCATTATAACAAAGATTCAACCCTTTTGTTTTCCAACAAAACAAAATCAAGAAATAGTGCACAATAAAAACACAAACTGAAAAGTTCTTCGTATGTTTGTATCACAAATTAGGTTTATTATGAAACGGACGACATACACAAACGCGCTGATTACCTTGACTAAAGGTACCGACGCCGGACTTTACCGCTTGATTCCGGAGAAAGTGGAAGTGGTGAACAGCGAAGCAGACGTTCAGCAAGTCATTGCCGAATGTAAAGCAGCAGACAAACCGCTCACATTCAAATGTGGAGGGACCTCACTGTCAGGACAGACTATCACTGATTCCGTTCTGGTGGAAGTGGGTCCTGACTATGGAAGCAACAAAATCAACAGCGATGGAACGGTTGCCACTTTTTCGTGCGGAACCATCGGAGAGCGGGCAAATATACTGTTGAAAAAATATGGACGGAAGATCGGTCCAAGTCCAGCATCCATCAAGTCCGCACGCATCGGAGGAATTGTTGCGAACAACGCCAGCGGTTCGAGCTACGGAATCACTTATAATTCATACCATACAGTAAAAAGTATGCGTCTGATTCTACCCGATGGATCACTGCTGGATACTTCTTCTGACGAAAGCCGCCAGGAATTCATTCAAAATCATAAGGATTTGATAGACGGACTGCTTGCACTTAAAGAACGCGTTCATCAGAACACGGCTATGGAAGCGCGCATCCGACACAAATATGAACTCAAAAACACTTGCGGCTATGGCGTAAATGCCTTAGTTGATTATGAGGATCCTATTGATATCCTGATGCATCTGATGATCGGCAGCGAGGGAACGCTGGGCTTCATCTCCGAAGTGACGTTCAATACGGTTCCCGACTTGAAACTGAAGGCTTCTGCCCTGCTCTACTTTCCTTCTATCCGCGAAGCTTGCAAATCAATCATGCCGTTGCGCGAATGTAGTGTTTCCGCAGCGGAACTTATGGACCGCAACGCACTGCGCGCCGTTGAGAATGATGAAGGAATGCCTGAAATTCTCAAATCACTGCCCGATGAGGCTGTCGCACTGCTCATTGATACTTCTGCCAACGACGAAGCAACACTGCAACAGCAGTTTGCCGAGATCGAACAGAAGCTCTCATCTGTCACAACGCTCTATCCGATCTCATTCACTACAGATCCAAAGCTTTATGCCACCTATTGGAATGTTCGCAGCGGACTTTTCACTTCGGCAGCGGCAGGTCGACCGAAAGGGACTGTTTCAATCATCGAAGATATTGCTTTCCGAGGTGAGATATTGGGCGATGCACTGACAGATGTGCGCGAAGTTCTGGCAAAGCATCATTATCCTGACGCAGTTATGTGGGGACATTTGCTGGATGGAAATGTGCATTTCACTATTTTCCCGGACATCAACAAACAGGAAGGTGTTGACGGATATGCCAAATTCATGTATGAACTGACAGATGCGGTTCTTCGCCACGACGGGAGTCTGAAGGCCGAACATGGCACCGGTCGCAACATGGCGCCATTTGTCAAAAAAGAATGGGGCGAGGACATCTATCAACTGATGAAAGACATCAAAAAGCTAATCGATCCACAAAACTTGCTGAATCCCGGTGTCATCATCAATGACGACCCGCAAGTGTTCATCAAGAATCTGAAGCAGATGCCGCTTGCCAACGACATGATCGACCGATGCATCGAATGTGGTTTTTGCGAAAGACTTTGTCCTGCGCGCAATCTGAGCATCACACCTCGCCAAAGGATTGTGGCTTATCGAACACTTTCGGCAATGGCAGAACAAGGCAAAAAAGACACTGCCTATTATCAAGAACTCAAAAAAGCTTTTCAATATAATGGAAACGAGACGTGTGCAACCGATGGACTTTGCGGAACGGCTTGTCCGGTCGGCATCAACACCGGATTGCTGATCAAAGAACTCCGCTGGAAAGAAAACAGTGCATTCGCTAACAAGATTGCCGGTTATATCGCACGAAATATGAGCTGTGTAACAGGCACGATTCGTCCGATGCTTCGTTTTGCACACGGAATGGCGCATATCATCGGTTACGGAACAATGGAGTGTATCACACGTGGATTGTTCAATATTTCCGGACATCGTTTTCCACTTTGGACACGCTTTACGCCTTCTGGTGCACACAAACTGGCGTATCGTTCAGAAACACCTGAAGCTGGTCAACCGGAGATGGTTTATTTTCCGTCCTGCATCACGCGATCCATGGGTCCGTCTGCCGACTACGATGAGAAAGCAAGTGTAACAGAAAAAACAATTGCTCTTTTGCATAAAGCCGGATTCTCCATCCGCTATCCGGAGAACATTCATCATCTTTGCTGCGGAATGGCGTTCAGCAGCAAAGGATTTCGCGAACAAGCAAAGATGAAGGAAGATGAGATGAACGTCGCACTGCTTGCCGCAAGCGAAAACGGCAGACTGCCTGTTTTGTGCGATATGAGTCCTTGCCTTCTCCACATGCGCGAAACATTAGACAAAAGGCTACATCTTTATGAGCCTGTTGAATTCATCTACGATTTCATGCTCGACAAGCTGACATTCAAACAATTGCCCGAGACAGTCGCCATTCATAGCACATGCAGCACAACCAAAATGAATGTCACTCCGAAACTGCAGGCTCTTGCCAACTTATGCGCTTCCAAAGTGGTAATACCAAGTGAAGTAACTTGTTGTGGATGGGCAGGTGATCGCGGATTCTTCTATCCCGAACTGAATGCATCTGCTTTAAGAACACTTCACAACAGTCTCGATGGCGCAACTGAAGGCTACAGCAATAGTCGTACCTGCGAAATCGGATTAAGTATGAACAGTGGAATTTCCTACAAATCCATCGTTTATCTGGTGGATAAAGCAACGAGCAAAAAGTAAGTACAAGACTTAACATTAAATACTAAAGGCCTCCAGACTCAGGATTGAGCGGGAGGCCTTTTTAGTTTGGCATCTTAATTATAGGAGTTATTTTGGTTCAAATATTATGCATATCCATTAAGCATTCCGTAAAAATACATGGGCTTCAAAATATAAACTTTCAGCAGCCATGCAGCCCATTGTTCTTTAGACGTGTCCAACAAAGAGAACGGAAATGAAACTTCAGGTTCTTTTTCATAATTGAACTCACAAAGAAGGACATGGCCATAATCGGTCACAATCGGGCAAGCAGCATAACCGTCATATTTTTCGGTCGGTTCCTTGCCTTCCATGATTGAAATCAAGTTTTTTGCAGCAATAGGCACTTGTTTGCGAACAGCGGCAGAAGTTTTGCTTGTAGGTATTCCCGCAACGTCACCCAAAGAAACAATATTCTGAAACTTCTTATGAATCAGTGTCTCCTTGTCGACCATCACCCATGAACCGGTAGCCAGTTTGCCTTCGGTCCAACCCAATCCGGAATCACGAACAAAATCGGGAGCCGACATAGGCGGAGTAAAATGCAGGAAATCGTAATCTTCTACAAACGGCGTTGAGATTTTCTGATCGCCAACCGTCGAAATCTGTTCAAAATGAACTTGTTTAGCGGCTGTATCAACACCTTTCACGCGCACATTAGTATGAATGGGAATGTGTCTTTCTTTATAAATTTCCAAAAGACGTTTAGTAAAGTAAGGCACATCGTAGAGTTCTTTCTCAGCTGTGTAATAGTCGAGTGTCACTTTATCGCGCGTTCCCTGCTTACGATTATAATGTTCTGTCAAAAGGCATATTTTTTTAGGAGCACCACCGCATTTATGTTTGGTGTACGTGTCGGTGAACACGCCTTTTCCTCCTGTTTTCGAAAACTCCTGCAGAGCTTTCCAGGTTTTCTGTGCACCTTCATAATCATAGATACAATGAGCATTGCCCTGGCCTAATGTAGGTTGAGTGATACCTTCAACTTCTGTCCAGTTGATCTGCAATCCCGGCGTCAGCACCAAAAAGTCGTACGCGATCTTTCCGTGCGCTTTAGTAATCACTTGATTCCATACAGGATCGACTGCCAATACAGAGTCCTTGATCCAGTTAATACCACTTGGCATGCAATCTTTCTGATTCTTCCAAACATCGTCCGGTTGATAAACACCCGAGGCAATCAATGTAAAGCCTGGTTGATAATACTGCCGATCACTAGGATCTATCAGTTGGATATCCGGTTCTTTCAACCAGTGTTTCAAACGAGCTGCCATACTGATTCCGGCAGCTCCTCCACCGATAATGACAATTTTGCCTGTAGCCTTACTCGAAAAAGCTTTAGCATCCTGCGTTCCTGCTATTGTCAGCAGTCCAGCAGCCGATAATATTTTAATAAAAGAACGGCGATCGATGCCCTTCTTTTCTAAATCGTGTAATTGCTTTTCGAAATTATGCTCCATGTCTTAAATTTTTACATGGCAAAGAAAATGCAATTATTAAAGGATACCTAAAAAAGTAATACTACACCATTTGCGCAAGTGGATTTTTGGTAAATGAGAAATACATCATTACTTTCTCATCACAAAAATATTAGAATTCAATATTCTATAAATCAATAATATATATTTAAGCTATTTCTAAGAAAATATTTTTCAAAAACGAATTAAGAAATCAATCAAATTCGTATCTCCTTCGAGCATTAATCGTTTTCTAAGTCGGTAGCGACGCAGTTCAACAGCCCTGACTGATATATTCAAAAGCGATGCGATTTCTTTTGTCGACATATTCATTTTAAGTAAACAGCAGATGCGAAGATCGCCTGGCGTAATATCGGAATACTGACTACGAAGTCTTTCGAGGAAATTTTGATGTGCCATATTAAAATAGCTTTCAAAAAGTTTCCAATCGGCCTGAGCATCCAATGTATCTTCCATCATAGATTTCAGATGGGTATAAAGTTTATTCGGGTAACGATCGCCTAAAACATCTTTCTGTTTATCCAATTCATCAATCAGAGCCTGAATAGATTCGTTTCGTTTTAACAACGCTGTAGTCTGCAAAGTCAATTCATTATTTTTATTCTGCAGTTCTTCTTCCAGCAGCTGACTTTTCATTTTCTGCATCCGCTGTTGTTCGTCCAATTCTTCCGTCTGCTTCTTCTGCTGTTCCTCTTTATGCAGATTATGAAGGTTGTATTTTAATACAAAATGTGAAATAAGCCAGATTAAACCGATATAGCAAATCCAAGCCCAAATGGTATTATACCACGGTGGACGCACAGATATCGGAAGCGTCAGTTCAAGAAACGGACCTTTAGATACATATTTTCTGACTTTCAATTCATAATTGCCTTCCGGTAATTGCAAAAATGAGATTTTACCACTCTGCTGCCAAGCAGACCAATCAGAAGAAACACCTTCAATCTTATAACTTATCAGATGATTTATCGTAAAGATAGACGTTCCCACAAAGACCCTGAACTCTTGAAAATCGTGTGGTAAAGATATTTCCTTGGCATCAAGTGGAATCTCATGCGTTCCCGAAGCATCAACATATTCCAAACCGTAAGCTTTCAATGGCGAACCACCGGACGAATTTGAATCCAGCAACGACTTGATGTTCAGCAACACTGTTCCCTGCATGACAGAAACGAGCATCAATGTATCGTTCAATTGGATGATTTGCGGGCCATTGGTTACCAGATTCATGTCATAGTTATCAAAAAGTATACGACACTTTAATGTTCCTTTCCCTTCAGATAACTGAAACAAACCTATTTCATTTTCCAATGTCAACCAGTATTTGCCATCGCCAGCCGGATAAATATGTTCGGCAACCGAAAATGTTCCCAAACGATTTACATTCGTATTCGTAAATATTCTTTTCAGAGAAGAATTATTCCAGCTTTGCAATGGTTTTAAATAAGGAACAACTTCTTTTTCTAAAGCAGGAAACGTCTTGCCATTTTTTATATCTCGTTTAAAATAGCCATGATTCGTTTGAATAAATACATTGTTTCCATTGATTCCTCCATTCATCAATTTACCTATGGAACTTCGACCGCCTAACATAACTATCGTTGATTGAAAGGTGATTCGCGTGAGTCCATTATCCAAAGCAAGCCATATTTGTGTCTCATCTTGAACAGCCACAGCATGTACAATATTATCAGTAAGCTGATTTTCTGTTGAAAGATGATCAAGAATTTGTCCATTCTGATCCAGTATAAACAAACCTTCAGTAGATGTTCCAACGAAATAATAAAATCCATTGGTTGCAAAAGAAGAAGGTTTTGCATTCTGTACATCTACAGGAAGTATAAAAGGAAGGGCAATAGGAGGAGCTTTAAACCGCACAGCTTCAGGCAGTTTTTTTATTGGATGCCCATGAAGTATCCCCGCTTTATCTTTTTTCCACCCAGTAACGCCTTGCTCACTTTGCGTATAAACTATGCCATTATAATTAGTAACACCAATAACAGGAAGCTTATTGGGTAGACTATAAAGTTTCCATGTGTTGCCATCAAAGACTAACAGTCCCGCAGTATTTGCAACATAAAGAATCCCATCCGAAGTAAGAGACAGGCCATGATTCTGGCAACTTGCTCGATAATCATCTACAGAATAATTCTTAACAAAGATATCGGGGATATTGGCAGACACGTGCAAACTCACCATCAATGCGACAAAAGCGAAAAACAATAATCTGTTCATCTCAAAACACCTTCGAACAAAAATAACTTATTACATTGTGGTTACAAATATAGCCATTTCCGAGGAAAATCAAACGATTAAACAAATAAACTTTATTTATCTACTTATTACATAGTCTTAACTACCCGCCAAATAGAGTAAAAAACAGATTAAATATAAAACCTTTCTCTCAATTATAATGTTCTTAACATAAAATATAAAGCAGTTTACACAAGTACAAATGAAAAAATAATGATAGAAGAGACTGACCATAGACATTACAAATTAGGATTAGCACTCAGCGGTGGTGGAGCTAAAGGATTTGCACATATTGGTGCCTTCAAGCTATTAGAAGAATGTAACTTAAAGCCCGATATTATAGCAGGAACCAGTGCCGGTGCGCTAATGGGAGCACTTTTTGCAGATGGCTATTCAGCCGATGAAATCAAAGAATTATTTACGGGACGCGAATTCTCAGAGTTTGCTCAAATACAATTACCCAAAGCTGGACTCTTTGACAGCAAGCGTTTTAAATATTTTCTTCGTCGCCATCTTCGGGCAAAGACATTTGAAGAACTCAGCATCCCTCTGATTGTGATTGCTACAGATTTAGATCATGGAGAAAGCCATGAATTCAAAAGTGGTTCTTTGGTTGAAGCCATCACGGCTTCATGCAGTGTTCCAATCATCTTCAGCCCTGTTATGATAGGAGGTGTTCATTATGTTGATGGCGGTCTTTTTCGAAATTTCCCGGTTTCTGTCATACGAAAAGACTGTGACACAGTGATTGGTGTTAATGTGAGTCCACAGATGCCACAAAAATATAAACAAACTATCTTCTATATCGCAGAACGTTCATATCACTATTTATTCCATGCCAATACTTTGGAAGATCGTGAAATGTGTGATGTACTAATTGAAACGAAGAAATTTGGTTCATTTAGCATGTTCGACCTGCAGAACGTTGAGCAAATTGCCAACGTCGGTTATGAAGCAGCCATCCGAGCATTTGAATTAGTTATTCAGAATAACAACAACGAAGCCTTGATAAGAACAATTCAATCAGGCTGTAACAAAAAGTTACTTCCATAAGATTGTTCAAAGGCCCTATATAAATAAATGTATGGAGCAAATAAATAATAAAATAATCATCTACCAAGTTCTGCCCCGTCTTTTCGGGAACACGAACGCCAAACTCAGCCATAACGGAAACGTAGCTGAGAATGGAACAGGCAAATTTGCCTCATTCACTTCTAAGGCTTTGAATGCCATAAAAGAGATGGGTGTTACGCATATTTGGTTCACGGGAATTATCGAACATGCTACAACAAGCGATTATACATTCTATCATATTCCCAACGACCATGCAGCTGTAGTAAAAGGAAAAGCCGGTTCGCCATATGCCATAAAGGATTACTACGATGTCGATCCAGATTTAGCCGAACAAGTGCCCAACCGCATGAAGGAGTTTGAAGCATTGGTCAGGCGTACGCACAATGCAGGCATGAAAGTAATTATTGACTTCGTTCCGAATCATGTTGCCCGCCAGTATCATTCGGATACTCGACCGGTATATGTAGATGATCTGGGAGAACACGACAATACTTCCAAAGCTTTTGATATTAATAATAACTTCTACTATATTCCAGGCCAACCTCTGTCATTGCCTTTCGGCGCTCAAGAGGCAGACTTCGAATACAGTGAGTTTCCTGCAAAAGCGACTGGTAATGACCGCTTTGATGCTTTTCCAAACAAGAATGACTGGTACGAAACAGTCAAACTCAACTATGGAGTCGATTATGTAAACGGCCATGCCAAACATTTTTCTCCCATTCCTGATACATGGAACAAAATGCGCGATATTCTGCTTTTTTGGGCAAGCAAAGGTGTAGATGGCTTTAGATGCGATATGGCAGAAATGGTACCGGTTGAATTCTGGAATTGGATCATTCCTTTCATCAAACAATATAATAATGTATGTTTCATTGCCGAAGTATACAATCCTGACGCATATCGTAATTTCATAGAATCCGGTCATTTCGATTATCTCTATGACAAAGTGGGGTTATATGATACCTTACGAGGTGTGATTTGCGGAACAACACCTGCTAAAAATATCACCAACTGCTGGGAAGCCAATGAAGGCATTCAATCGCATATGCTCAATTTCCTTGAGAATCATGACGAGCAGCGTATTGCTTCACGTTTCTTCGCTGATGATGCCAACAAAGGCATTCCGGGAATGGCTGTTGCTGCATTGATGAACACCAATCCGGTGATGCTTTACTTCGGACAAGAATTGGGCGAACAAGGGATGGATAATGAAGGTTATAGCGGAGTGGACGGACGAACAACAATATTTGATTATTGGAGCCTGGCTTCTATCCGAGCATGGAATGACAACGGAAAATTTAATGAAGCATCGCTAAGTCCGGCACAACAGAAACTAAGAGAAAAGTACTGTCAGCTATTACACATAGCAAATACGGAACCCGCTATCGTAAACGGAGCATTCTATGACTTGATGTATGCCAACTTGAATCAACCGAAATTCAATGTTGACAAACAATATGCTTTCTTGCGCAAATACAAAAATGAACTTATATTGGTTGTTGCCAACTTCGACAAGAATGACCAGACTATTAACATCCGGATTCCTGACGAAGCTTTCCGCTCATTAGACTTCCAAGACAATAAAGCAGCAACGCTCACCGACTTGTGCACACAGGAAAATTGCATTAGCACATTAACGACTGCATGGCCGTTCAAAGTTACAATATCCGGATACGATTACAAAATTCTGAAATTCACTTACCACGTATAATATTACATAATTGATAAACGGCGACAGAAAAAATTATCTACAGTCCGTTGCCGTTTATCAATTGTTTTATACCTTTGCACCACAATAAACATTCAAAAAGACTTAATATTTCGAAATAATGAGTGCACAAAATCCTTTCTTGGTGTTTTCAGGAACCAACTCGCGGTATCTTGCAGATAAAATCTGTAATAACTTAGGTTGTCCTCTAGGGCAAATGAACATTCAACACTTCGCCGACGGAGAGTTTTCCGTATCCTACGAAGAATCTATTCGCGGAAGAGACGTCTTTCTTGTTCAGTCAACTTTTCCAAATTCCGATAACCTGATGGAACTGCTGTTGATGATTGATGCCGCCAAACGTGCTTCTGCTCATTCTATTATTGCAGTTATCCCCTACTTCGGTTGGGCACGTCAAGACAGAAAGGATAAACCACGTGTATCCATTGCTGCCAAACTGATTGCTGACATGCTTAGCACAGCCGGTATCAACCGATTGATTACAATGGATTTGCATGCTGATCAGATTCAGGGATTCTTTAATGTTCCTGTTGATCACTTATATGGCTCATCTGTATTTCTCGATTATATTAAAGAATCCTTACCAATGGATAATCTTTGTATTGCCACTCCTGATGTTGGTGGAACAAAGCGTGCCAGCAGCTATTCCAAGTTTTTGGGATTGCCAATGGTTATCTGTCACAAATCACGTCTGCGTGCCAACGAAGTTGCCGAGATGCGAATCATTGGTGATGTAAAAGGATTAGATGTTGTCTTAGTAGATGATATGGTTGATACAGCTGGAACAATCACAAAAGCTGCTGCCCTGATGATGGAAAACGGAGCTAAATCGGTTCGTGCCATTGCCAGTCACGCTGTGATGTCGGATCCTGCATCATTGCGCGTAGACCAATCTGTTTTAAAAGAAATGATATTCACCGATTCCATTCCTTATTCAAAGAAATGCAGTAAGATCAAGATTTTATCTGTTGCCCCGATGTTTGCAGAAGCCATCCGTCGCGTATGCAGTGGTGAGTCAATCAGTTCTTTATATCTTTTCTAATTAGTTTGAATAAACTATCCTAAAATAAAGATCAAAAGCCGCTCTTCACATGAGGAGCGGTTTTTTTTATATTCATGAAAACCATTGTTTGTAAGATAATTTCTATCTTTGGGTGTCTTAGCTTTATAAAAATCATCTAAAATTTCAATTAACATGAAAATTAAAGAATATAAGCAATTAACGAAAATCATTTCAGCAAGCTTCTTTCTTGGATTGTCTCTTTCACTTTCTGCACAGACGGCAAACGAAATAAAAGTTTTCCAAAGTGTAAAAGGGAAAAGCGACATGATGGAAAAGCTGAATCCCATCAAATTAGTTACTGATGACAAGACCGAAATGGAGGCCATCAACGTCTATCCCAAAATGCAATATCAGTTGATTCTGGGTTTCGGAGGAGCTTTCACAGAAACTTCGGCATACAACTATATGCAACTCAGCGGACCGCAGCGAGACAAACTCATCGAATCCTATTTCGATAAAGAGAAAGGTATCGGTCTGAACTTCTGCCGCACGCATATCAATTCCGCCGACTTCTCCATAAGCGAATATAATTATGTAAAGGACAACGATGCGCAACTGAAGTCTTTCTCTATCGACCGTGATCGCAAATACATCATCCCGATGCTCAAGGCTGCAAAAAAATATGCACCGAACCTTTATCTGTTCGCTTCGCCTTGGACACCGCCGGCTTGGATGAAAAGCAACAACAAACTCATCAATGGAGGCAAGCTATTACCCAAATACTATGACACATGGGCCAAATATTTTGTAAAATATCTGGAAGCCTATAAGAACGAAGGACTGAACTTCTTCGGAGTAACTGTACAGAACGAACCGAAAGCTATCCAAACGTGGGAAAGCTGCCAATACACCGGAACCGATGAAGGCAACTTCGCTACCAAATATCTGAAACCCGAACTTAAGAAAGCCGGTTTCGACAATATCAAAATCATGGTTTGGGATCATAACAAGGAAAGAGTTTTCGAACGCGCAAGCGAATCGCTGGCTGTTCCCGGTGCAACCAATGCCATTTGGGGAATTGCATGCCACTGGTATTCAGGCGATCACTTCGATGCATTGCGTCTGACACACGAGAAATTCCCTTACAAACCCATCATCCTGACAGAATTCTGCACAGGTATTGAGAAAAAAGGACCGAACTTCGCTGCCAGCAATTGGGACGATGTAGAATCATATAGCAATGAAATCATTGGCGATCTGAACAATTATGTATCTGCCATCGTAGATTGGAACTTGGTTGTCGATTTGAATGGCGGGCCGTACCACAATCGCACAGGCGGTTGCAAAGCACAGATTGTCGTCGATGCTGCAAAGAATTCTTTCTCACTGCAACCTCTTTACTATGCATTCGGACATTTCAGCAAATTCATTGAAAGAGGTGCCAAAAGAATCGGTTGCAGTTCTTACACCGACAATTTGAAAGTATCGTCATTCATTAATCCCAATGGCGAAGTGATTGTTGAGATATTAAACAAAGGCGACAAAGCCGCAAGTCCAAAATTAAGAATAAACGGTTCGTCTGCCGCCCTCAATATTCCTGCAAAATCACTCACCACATTGGTTGTTCCGACAAAATAGCCTAATTATAGCGATTGATAATGAGACTGAAAGCCAATTTTAATACCAAAGAAGACGACGAATTGCTCTCTCTGCTCTACAAAGGGAGTGAGGATGCTTTTTCTGTCATTTTCAATCGCTATAACAAATTGCTGTATGCACTGGCCTACAACTATTTAAAAAGTGATGACTCTGCGAAGAATGCAGTTCAAACTGTATTCATGAAGCTATGGGAATCGCGTTCAGTGCTCAACATCAGCATCAATTTGAGAAATTACCTATACACGATGCTCAAGAATCATGTCCTCAACGAAATTCGCGACAACAATCTGGCTATTGAAAAGAATTACGAGATTGCACAAGCGATGATAGAAAACGAAGATGATACCTTTGCTAAACTTGCTGACAAAGACATGATTCAAAAACTTTATGAAGCCATTGACAAGTTGCCTCAGCAAAAGCGCATGATCTGCCGATTAAAATTACAGGGTGATTTGTCAAATCAAGAGATTGCTGATAAGATGCACCTCTCCGTCCCGACCGTCAAGACGCATTACAATCAGGCAATCAAAATCCTGCGCGAGTATTTAACGAAGATGATTATCATTCTTGTCTCATACTTTTTTATGAATTAAGTGTCAAATAAACAAAGAAGGTATAAATATGAAAGTTCCGGAACAATCCACCATAGAAAAAGTATTCAACAACGAGGCAACTTCAGAGGAAACCCGCGAAGTTGTTCGCTGGATGGCAACAAAAGAAGGTCAGACCATGCTTCAAAACCGAATGAATCATGATTGTGAGATGGTTACACCCGGTCATGAAGAAGAATACCTTGGTCGGACAATTCCTTCGGAAGAGATTTATGCCATGATCATGCATAAGATACGCATAAGAAGATTCTGGAACTACACCTTCAAGATTGCCGCCGTACTCATTCCGCTGGCATTGATTATCGGCATCTATATGGATTTGAATTCACGTGTCGACCTCTTTGCCTCTTCCGGATACGAAGAAGTGACCGTCCCCAAAGGCGAACGTCTTCAACTGATGTTCCAAGATGGTAGCAAAGTTTATTTGAATTCCGACAGCCACATCCGTTACCCGAAAAAGTTCGGACTAAGTGAGCGCAAAGTCGAATTAAGCGGCGAAGGCTGGTTCGAAGTAGCCAAACTAAAAGACCGTCCCTTCATTGTCAAACTCAACGAACTTGATATCCAAGTACTTGGAACCACTTTCAATGTCAATGCCTACAAAGAAGATCCAAATATCTCCATAGCTCTCAACACCGGCATCATCAAACTCACCGGCTACACCTTCAAACCCTTAAACCTAAAACCCGGTGACAAAGCGGTGTACGACAAAGCCAGTGGTAGTTGCATGATCTATCATCAGGCAAAAGTAAAACAAGCCTCACTATGGAAACAAAACATTTTAGTCTTCGACAACACGCCCATGCAAGTTGTCATGTCCACATTAAGTCGCCGCTTCGGTTGCGAATTTAAAGTGGAGAGCAATGATGTTCTAAAATATCATTATACTCTAAAAACACAATCTTCTAATCTTAATATCATCTTAAATGAACTGGAGAAGATATCACCGGTAAAATTCAAAACCAGCAATAAAATCATAATAGTTTATAAATAAAGTAAAAAGGTTCCTTTCTTACTCATACTCTTTCCATTTTCCTGTGTCAATTATGAAAATATTTAATAAACAACCAATAATAAACCAAATAAATAAATAGCATGGAAGATACATCTTAAAAACAACAGAAAACAGCCGAAGAGTTCGCACCTCTCCGGCTGAACAGCGATCGAAACAATTTATTATTTCAAACACTTTAAACTCATCACAAAGATATGGAAAAAAATCAATTTCTGAACCGTATGAAGTTAACATTATTATTTCTTACCATCAGTATGCTGAGTTTTTCAGCTGCTGCATCAGCACAGCGAGTCTCTATCACGGCAAACAATGTAAAAATGGAAAAAGTTTTGGAAGAGATTTCTCAGCAAACTGGATTAAGCGTTGCTTATAGCAACCAGGTTGTCGACCTAAGTCAGCGGATTTCTATAAATGTAAAAGATACTGAAGTCAAAAACGTCCTTGAACAAATAACACAAGGAACAAACATGACTTTCGAAATTAAAAATGGCAAAATCTACCTATTTAATAAAAAGTTAGATCTGGCCAAGAAGCAACAGCAAAAGAATAGTCTAACGGGAATCATTACAGACAGTAATGGTGATCCTATTATTGGCGCCAACGTTATTATCAAAGGTTCTACGAAAGGAACAATTACCGATATAAATGGTAAATTCACTATTTACGAAGTTCAAAAGGGAGATATTCTGGAAATATCCTATATAGGTTATATGACACAGACTATACGTTTGACAGGTAATAATTCTTTAAAAATAGAACTCAAAGAAAATGCTAAAGCATTAGATGAAGTGGTTGTCGTTGGCTATGGCACGCAAAAGAAAATAAACTTAACAGGTTCTATTACAAGTGTTAATGTTGAAAAAGTTATAGAATCGCGCCCTATCACAAATATGTCTAATGGTTTGGCGGGATTAGCTCCCGGACTATATGTTAATTCAGAGAGTAACGATCCTGGTTCAAATGCCAGTCTGCTTGTAAGAGGTCAAGGCACGTTAAATAATTCAGCCCCATTAATTCTTGTCGATGGCGTAGAAAGTAATATTGGCCTTGTTTCGCCGCAGGACGTAGCAAATATATCCGTATTAAAAGATGCAGCATCATCAGCTATATATGGTTCACGTGCAGCTAATGGCGTCATCTTAATAACGACAAAAAAAGGTGAAAGCGGAAAAGTCAGAGTTAGTTATGATGGATATTTGACATTACAATCTGTAATCAACAAAATGCCATTAGTTGACAACAGCGTTAACTATATGGAATTAATAAATGAAGCCTATGGCAATTCTGGCATTGGCAAACCTTTTAGCGAAGCGAATATAGAAAACTGGAGAAGTCATCAAGGCGACGACCCGATCTTATGGCCAAATTCCAATTGGATGGATGCTGTATTCAGAACTGCTGTCACATCAAATCACACAGTTTCTGCTACAGCCGGTACCGAAACAGTACAAACTTACGCTTCCCTAAATTTAGAAGATACACCCGGAATTATAGAAAACACAGGGATGAAAAAGCAAAGCTTTCGTTCAAATACGGATTTGAAACTAACAAAATGGTTAAATTTAGGTATGAATTTAAATGGCGTGTTGCTAGATAAAAGTAAAGGAAGCAGCATGTTGAATTCAATGTTCACAAATTCTGTAGGTTGTGTTCCTACCGTTGTTATCAGAACACCGGATGGAAGATATGGTGGTCAGAATAACTCAGAAGACAATCAATATGCACAAAGTCCATTAGCTTATTTAAATTCTATTCGAGGTGAAAACAAAACCTATTCAATAAACGCACGGTTTTTTGGAAGCCTAACTCCATTAAAGGGATTGTCTATTAATGGGTCTTATAACTACGACTTTTATATGCATAGAAACACATCTCGTCCTCACGGTATAGATCGATGGAATTTTCAAACAAATACAATATTAGTTGAAGGTAAACCTTCTTTATATGTCAGTGTTGCAGAAACCAGACATATTCGGAATATGATGGATGGCAACATCGTCTACGAAAAGAAGCTATTTGATAATTTATTTATCAAAGCCATGGCAGCTGCAAGTCAGGAACAATATGAGTCTGATTACAATTCTGCTACAAAACAAGGTCTCATTGATGAAAGTTTGACTCAACTAGATGCAGCTAATGGTGAAGCATCAGCATCAGGTTATTTAGGAGATTGGGCAATGAGATCTTATTTTGGAAGACTAAACCTATCATGGGCAGACAAATATTTGGTAGAATTAAATATTAGACGAGATGGTTCATCCAGATTTAATTCAAAAAATCGATGGGGAAATTTCCCGTCTGTTTCAGCAGGCTGGCGAATCTCAGAAGAGCCTTTTATGAAATCACTGAAAGAATCTTGGCTACAAAATCTAAAAATAAGAGCTTCTTATGGCTCTTTGGGGAACAACTCTGTAGGAGATTACCAATCAATTTCAACATTATCATTTGCTGATTATGTTCTGAACAGTTTACCGGCTACCGGTTTTGCATTAAAATCTATTGCAAACGGAAATCTAACTTGGGAATCCACCTATGTCACTGATATAGGTCTCGATATTAATGCATTGAACAATAGATTAAGTTTAGTTATTGACTATTACAACAAACAGACGAAGAATATTCTGATCGCCCTTCCTGCTCCTTATGAACATGGAACAGCAAGTATTCCAACACAGAACAGTGCTTCAGTTAGAAACCGAGGTTTTGAAATCACACTCGGATGGCAAGATAGAATAGACAAATTCGGATATTATATCAATGCCAATATCGCATATAATAAAAATAAAGTAACGAAATATAAAGGGGACGAATACTCACTTTCAGGGACTAATATGATTAAAGAAGGCTATCCTATTAATGTTCAATATATTAGATTAGCTGACAGGATTGTCCAAACAGAAGAGGATCTGGCTCTCGTTCAATCTATGATAGATAATGCACCAAAAGATGCAAAAGGTAACAAAATGAATCCATTCTCTGCAAACGGAAAACCTGCATTAGGAGATATTTTGTACAAAGATGTCAATGGAGATGGACTAATAAATGATAATGATCGTACAATTGTTGGAGACGGATTATTCCCAACCACACAATTTTCGGCTACTATTGGTTGCAGTTATAATCATTTTGACTTATCTCTATTTCTTCAAGGAATAAACGGACTCAAAAGAATTTTATTAAATGATTATTATACACCTGCTTTAGTGAAGGGTCATCTTGTCAACAAAGACATAGCGGATGGACGATGGTATGAGGGGCGTACAACAACAGCTATTTATCCTAGACTTTTGGTAAGCAATACAAAAAATATTATTGACAGTGATTTCTGGTTACAAAACATGTCATATCTAAAAATTAGAAACATCCAATTAGGATATACCTTACCAAAGAATATATTATCCTATTTCAATGTTTCAAAATTGAGAATATATGCCAGTTTAGAGAACTTCTTCACTTTTACCTCTTATAAAGGGATTGATCCTGAAGTAAGTGGAATGAACTATCCAACGATGAAACAAGCTGTTTTTGGAATTAATTTATCATTTTAAAAGGAAACGAATATGGAAAAAATTTGTAAATATATAGTATTACTATATTGTTTGATATTTATGACAAGTTGTTATGATTTGGACAGATTCCCCCAGCAACAACTTAGTACAGAAACTTTTTGGCAAAATGATGAACAGGCAAAAGAGGCTATGATGGGCTGTTATCAAACCATGAAACTTGCTTGTCTTTATAATTACAATTTCATGACAGATGTATGTTCTGATGCCGGTCAAGGAGTTGGTCAAGGTTTTTATAATATAACTCGTGGAACATGGACTTCTTCTTTTTGGATTGTACATTCAAAATGGGAACACACTTACGAAGGCGTTGCACGCTCCAACTATGTGATTAAAAGTTTAACAGCAGCAGAAAAAGTAAGTGATGCCGTAAAGACTAAAATAATAGGTGAAGCAAAATTCATGCGCGCTCTTTACTATTTCCATTTAATGGTTCATTTTGGTGGAGTTCCAATCTATGATGAAACCTATGATTACGAAAAGAATTATATGGATATGGTCAAACCCAGAAACTCTATTGACGAAGTTCGTGCATTCGTTGTAAAAGATCTTAATGATGCAATCAATGCATTACCTGTAAGTTGGGATGCAGCCAATTATGGTAGAGCAACTAAAGGTGCAGCTTATGCATTAAGAGGTAAAGTATATCTTTATAATAAGCAATATGATTTGGCTGCTAAAGATTTTGAAGAAATTGTTTTAGACCCATCAAATCAAAATTATGGTTACAAATTATATGCTAATTTGCCGGAATTGTTTTTACCTAAGGGACATCGATCAGAAGAAATGATTTTTGCCATACAAAATTATTCATCCGCATCATATAGTTTAGGTATGCCTCTTGCATGGTTTATGGGAACAATTTCCACTATTGGTTCTTGCTGGAATTATTTAATGCCGTCAAATACTTTGGTTGATAGTTACGAACTAAAAGATGGCAGACCTTTCAATTGGGATGAATTTATTCCTCAGTTTAAAGAAAGTACAACAGTGAAGCAACAAACATTCATAGCGACTCTTACTGCTGACAAGAAAAAAGTAGAATCTTACCCGAAGTATTATAAAGAGTTATTGGCTATGTATGATCAGCGTGATCCAAGAATGCAGCAAACAATCCTTTTGCCATACACTCATTATCTAGGTTGGAACAACAATAAGCCATTGGAATGTGAGTATGTTTGTGCAACAGGAATTGCCAGAACAAACGGTTTTGTTGTACCTGATGCAAGCTATTGGCCATATTTGTATCGCAAATTTGTTCCGGAAGGAGATATGGATGGATTAGTAGCTCCAACACAAAGAGCAAATACCCCAATCAATTTTCCAATTATCCGGTATGCAGATGTATTGCTAATGCTTGCGGAATGCTATAACGAATTAGGTAAATTTGATTTGGCAGTTAACTATATCAATATGGTTCGTCAGCGTCCTTCTACCAATATGCCTGCAATAAACAGTGGTCCATCTTGGTTGGAAGCTCGTACTCACGATCAGATCTTTGAACGAATAAAGCATGAACGATTGGTTGAATTCCCTGCTGAAGGAATAAGATATTATGATTTAATCCGCTGGAAATTAATGGAAGGGCCAATGAACGGAAGAGAATTAGATATCGTTGACAAATTACGCTATGTGAAAGTCTTTAATCCTTCAAAAGATTATTTATGGCCTATACCTCAAGCTGCAATAGATAGGAATCCTAACCTAACGCAGAATCCAGGATGGCAATAAATTATGTATAGCGAAATAGTTTATATGCTTACAAACAAATAAAATAGATTTTGTTTTCTATTATTATCCGCGTCATATTTTCGACGCGGATAATATAGATTTGTATGAGTCAGATATTCATTGATTATTTAATCTAAAAAGGGGTTATTGAATATATGATATATTTTCAAAAAGTTGCCATGAAGTATAATTGTAAAGCAAAATAATTATGAGAATCCTTGAAATATTTATACTGATGCTTTTCGGTACTTATACAGTATTACCTCAGAACTTCCAAAATTGCGGTCCAATAACAGACCAAAAGTTTACGCCAAAAGAGTTAGGTTACTCACTCTTTTGGGAGGACTCCTTTAATGGGAACCATTTAGATAAATCAAAATGGTTTGTAAGAGGAGTTGGTGCTAGACGTGTAGGTTTTAATGGCATAGAAGGAGAAAATATAATAGTAAAAAACGGAAAACTCAATATTCTTTGCACAACTAAAAAGGACAGTTTCTTTGTAGGAGCTGTTGCTACACAAGGATTGTTTGAAACGACATATGGCTATTTTGAATGCAGAGCCAAACTTCCGCATTCTTTTGGACCTTGGGCTGCTTTCTGGCTTCAATCACCACAGATTGCAAAGGGAGATGATCCTGCTAAATATGGTACGGAAATAGATATATTTGAATACTTCCTAAAATATGGGAAAGAAATAATCACTCACGCATATTGGTATAACTATGGACCAAATCTTAAAGGGTACGGACCATTAAAAAGTAAAGTCAAGAATCTACACAAAGGATATCACACCTTTGCTTTAGAATGGACTCCTGAAAAATATGTTTTTTATGTTGATGGCCTTAAATATCATGAAGTCAAAGAAGCTATTTCTCATGTCAATGAATATATAATTTTAAGTTTTGAACCTGTTGGAACAATCGAAGAATTCAAAAAAGCAGATTTGCCCGACACATTCAAAATAGATTATGTCAAAGTATACAAAAAAGACAATTAAAAATTGATTATCAATATTATGGACATTAATAAATTAAACAGAAGAACATTTCTAACAGAAGTATCAGCTGCATCGCTTGGATTAATTGCATCCAACAGTGTATTTGCATCTGCTTCTATAAATAAAAATACAGTGAATAAATTAGCAATACTAGGAGGCAATCCAGTTCGTGCAGACAAATTCTGGCCGAAGTGGCCTGATCCGAATGAAGAGATTGTTTCTGCAATAACAAAGACGGCTCGTAGTGGGATCTGGTGTAGAATTGATGATCCTATAAATGGCAATGTAGCCACTTTTGAAAAAGGATATGCCAAATTGATGGGAACTAAATATTGTGTGGCTACAGGTGCTGGAACTCAAGCTCTTCACACTTGCATGGAAGCATTGGGAATTGGTCCTGGCGATGAGGTGATCACATCTCCATATACTGATATGGGGACTTTGCAGTCAATCCTGTCTGCTCGTGCTCTCCCTGTTCTCGCTGATATTGAACGTGAGTCTTTCCAGATTGATCCGGCAGACGTTGAAAAAAAGATTACGGCTAATACAAAGGCTATCATTCCGATACATATTATGGGACAAGCTTGCAATATGGATAAAATTATGGATATAGCCAAACGCCATAATCTATATGTCATTGAAGATGCTTGTCAGGCACATCTCGGGTTGTATCATGGAAAGAGATTAGGATCAATTGGTAATGCAGGCTGCTTTAGCCATCAGTCATCCAAAACTATTCCTTGTGGAGAAGGTGGAAGTATCATCGGTGATGACGAGGTTCTGATGGACAAATGCTACACGGTTCAGAATCACGGTACAAATCGCCAAGGACATAGCGTGACTATTGGTCCGAAATATCGTATGAACGAGTTTGAGGCATCCGTTCTGCTTGCCCAGTTACCACATGTTATGATGCAGTGGGAAAAAAGATGTGAGAATGCAGCTTATCTGACTGAGAAGCTGAAAGACTGCAAAGGACTAGTTCCACAAACTTTATATGACGGACCAAAAAGCGGTTCTTTCTATCTGTATGCTCTAGGTTATCGAAAAGAATATTTCAACAATGTTCACCGCAATGTATTTTTAAAGGCATTGGCTGCAGAAGGCATTCCAGGTTTTAGTTCATGGATTAAAAACGGACTGCAGCGCGAACCGTGGATCGATCATATCCTGCAGCTCAGAGAATATCAAAAGATGTTTGATGCAAGCCGACTGAAGAGATATAAGGAAGAAACGATATGTCCTAATGTGGACCGGGCAGCTGATGACGAACTGGTTATGTTATGGGCCAGCGGTGTTCTTCTGTCAGATAAAAAAACAATGGATGATATGGTAAATGCCATCATGAAGATATATGAAAACAAGGATCAGTTATTAAAAATACAAGCATGAACGATTCTAATTTAACCAGACGAGAATTTATTAGACGTAGTTCTCTGACAGGATTGGGTTTGGCAACAGGTTTAGGTATGACTTCTACAATGAAGGCAGAAAATAAACCGTCTGACAAATGGATTAGTGAAAGTGCAGCAAAGATAAGCAAGGTCCCAACAGATAAAAGAGAATCTTCTGCTTTGAGAGTCTCTCTTTTTGATATAGATGCGACACCTCCTGTCGGTTCTCAGTTAGCTTACGATCCGATGGTTGCCTCTTGGGATTTGAGTTTGCGAGCAAAAGGTATCGTTTTTACTGGTGCCGGATTACCACTTGTCATCTGTGCTGTCGATTGGATTGAGATTTGCAATGAGAGTTATGATGCTTTTAAGGAAGCTTTGTCGAAAGGAGCAAATACAACTCCTGAACGTGTTACTGTTCATACTTTACACCCGCATGATTCTGTATATTCAGATTTGGGCGCCGAGAAAATAATTGTATCTAATCATCAGAATCCGGGACGCTTTGAAAGTACTTTTCAACGGGCATTCATTGAAAAATTATCTAAGTCTGTAGCAGATTGTATGAAGACGGCAGTTCCTATAACCCATGTGGGATATGGAAAAGCACAAGTTCATCAGGTTGCCTCATCCCGAAGGGTATTTAATGCTGATGGCACATTTAAAGACACCCGTTATACCAAATGTGTGGATCCTGAAATGAGGGCGGCGCCCGTTGGTTTAATTGATCCGGATGTTGATGTGGTCAGTTTATGGAATAACGATTTGCCTGTTGTTGTGATGTCGTTTTATGCAACCCATCCGCAAAGCTATTACCGCACAGGTGTAGCCAATCCTGATTTTGTTGGCGTTGCCCGTTTCTTCAGGCAACTGGCAGTTCCTGATGCCTTACATATTCATTTCAATGGTGCCGGTGGAAATATTGCAGCGGGGAAATACAATGATGGAGCAAAAATCAATCGATTGATTCTTGCTGAACGTTTAGCGGAAGGAATGAAAAATGCCTGGGAAGATACCGAGAAGATTCCGATCTCTGCTGATGATCTCAAATGGAAAGTAGAAAAGGTGACTTTCAAGCCTGCTTTGTATATGCCGGAATTGGAGAAAGAGTTGAAAAATAATCCGGTTCTATATGGAGAAGATGTCATCAACGGTAAGAAGATGGCTTTTTATAAACGTTGTAAAGAAGGGAAAAAATTAGATTTCGAATGTCTGTCCTTTAAGAATATTCGAATTTTGTTTCTTCCGGCAGAAATGGGAATCGAATTCCAGTTGGCAGCAAAAGCCGAAAGGAAAGATCTGTTTGTTACAATGGCAGCTTATGGAGATTGTGGACCTTCCTATATAAGTCCGACACATGCTTTCAGTGAAGGAGGTTATGAAGTAAGTAAAATAGCTGATAATACAGCGCCTGACACTGAACAGGCCGTTCTTGCCGGAATACATGCGTTATTAAAAGATTAAATATTTTGAATCATGAAATTATTAAAGATTATATTTGTTTTGGCAGGAGGAATATTCATATTCACACAATGTGCAAAACAACAGGAGAAGACAAAAGAAAATAGTTTGACTACTAATTCAAAGCAATTGACAGCTACACATTATTTTTCCGGATTCAATGATGCTCATGATACCTACAATGCGATATCTGCAGCGAGTGATGGAAAGATTTATTATGTTTTATCATCCGCAAAATACGATGAAGGAGGTAAATTCTATGTGTATGATCCGGCAACTGATTCTATCCGCTTTATAGCAGACCTGACAGACGCTGTTGGTGAAACAGGAAAGAATTGTATCGCTCAGGGTAAAAGTCATGTCGAATTTACTGAATGTGATAAAAAGCTTTATTTTGCTACTCATATTGGATATTATGAAATGATAAAAGGAGCTGAATCCTTGCCCGTCCATGCTCCTGTTGGATACAAATTATATCCAGGAGGTCATTTCTTGGATTATGATTTGCAGACAGGGAGACTGGAAGAACTTGCATTAGCACCAAATGGCGAAGGCATCATTACAATGGCGATGGATAAGGATCGTAAGCATTTGTATGGAATAACTTGGCCGACAGGATACTTCATTGATTATGACATGAATGCTAAAAAGTTATTGAACTTAGGTTTGATTGATGAAAAAGGTGAATCCGGTGTCATAGGCAAGGATTACCGCGTCATTTGTCGTTCAATGTTTGTTGATCCGCGTGACGGAAATGTCTATTATTCGACAGCCGAAGGGAACATTTTCAGTTATAAGCCCGGGCAGGATAAACCAAAGAAACTTGAGAACGTCAATTTGAGATTGGATTATTTTGGATCGTATGATTACACTGGAGCGGGTAGTATGGGATATAACTGGAGGAAGATTTTTTGGTACGCTCCGGACAATTGTGCTTACGGTGTTCATGGGAATTCAGGCTATCTGTTCAAGTTCGATCCAAAGGCTGAAAAGATAGAGATTGTAGATCGCATCACTTCGGAACCGTCAAAGAAAAGTGGAATGTTTGACCAGTTCAGTTATGGATATTTAGGCTTTACTTTAGGTCCGGATTCAACAATTTATTACCTAACCGGTGGACCTATCTATAAAGACGGCAAACGAGTTTCAGGTGTAGACAAGATTAATATGGGAGCTGCTCGTGGGTTGGAAAACTTACATCTTGTAACATTCAATATACCTCAAAACAGATATGTTGATCATGGTCCGATATTTTATAAAGATGGTTCGATTCCAACCTATGTCAATTCTATTGCCTTGGATAAGAAAGGAAATATTTATACTTTAGCTCGTTTTATGCATGAAGGAAAGGAAATTGAAGATTTGGTAAAAGTACCAATGAATTAATATCATTATTCCATCATCTAGCTAAGAGCAAATTATTAAAATCATATAATGGCATACTCAAATGACAAAGATTCTTTTATTGACAGATTTCTCAAGTGGTTATAGTAGAAATTTATTAAAAGGCATCGTCCGCTATGCAAAAAAGATTGGTACATGGTCATTTTTACGTATGCCATTATATTTCCGAATTCTTAATGGAGAAGAAGGTGTGATCAATTGGGCGAAAAAATGGAAAGTAGATGCGATAATTGCTCAATTGGATAATGTAAATATTGAGATGCTTAATAGTCTTGGAATACCTATTATTGTCCAAAACTATAGAGATCGAAATACTCACATTTCCAATCTGACAGGAGATTATATCAAAACCGGCGCAATAGCAGCCAGATTTTATATTAGTCGAGGATATAAACATTTTGCTTTTTATGGATTCAAAGATACTATTTGGTCTAGGGAGCGTCTGAAAGGATATAAAGACGAGTTAGATAAACACAATTACAAACTACATGTTTTTGAATCAGGTGAAGAGAATAATGATAACTGGAATTACAATCCGGCTATTTTAGGAGATTGGTTAAAATCGCTTCCTAAACCTATTGCTCTTTTCGCATGTGATGATTTCTACGCACTCCAAGTTTCAGAGACATGTCATATTTATCATATTGATATACCTGATGATATTGCTATTATGGGTGTCGATAATGATGAATTGATGTGTAATATTTCTGATCCTCCTTTATCTTCAATAGCATTAGATGTAGAAAATGGTGGCTATCGAGCAGCAAGGCTACTTGATCAATTGATAAAAAAAGAAATCACAAAGCCATTCAATGTTATTGTTGATCCACTTGTTATTATAAAACGAAATTCTACAGAGAAATATGCGGTAAGCAACAAATACATACACAATGTATTGGAATATATTGAGAATAACTACGCAGAAACAATCGCTGTCAGCAATTTAGTGGACTTAGTTCCTATGTCAAGACGAGTATTAGAGAGAGTTTTTAAAGCAAATACAGGCTTAACTATTCATCAGTATATCCAAAATTTCAGGATTGAACATTTCAAAAATCTGCTTCTTTCAACGGATTTACCATTATCAGAGGCGGCTTCCAAATCCGGTTTTGAAGATGTAAAAAATGTTTCTCGTGTATTTCGAAAATATAGTGAATTTTCGCCTGCTGAATATCGACGTAAATGCAGATTCTTGTCGTACAACAGTAATGATGCACTCAACGAATATGAATGATAAACCAAATCACAGAAAACACAAATATTTATCACTAGATATATAAATAAACAATCAAAATTAAAATTTCAATGTTATGAACAAATATATTATTCTATTATTAGCTTTATGTTTTGGCTTGAATAATGCGCATGCGCAACAATCATCATGGAAAACAGATAATGAGGGTTGGGTATTAAGAAAAGAGCCAGGACAAAATAAATATAAACGTTTTTTTGCCGTTGGAATATGGAATATTCCCGGCTATCATAAGCAAGCCATGGATACTAAAGAAGGTGATTTCCGTAGTATAGGACAAAAATATCTCAATAAAACAGATTTATACAATATTGTATTCACTATTCCCGGCAAAAATAAAGACGCACACAATAGAATCGAAATCGGATGTTCAATGCCATTCTTTTATGCACTAAAAGAATATCAGGAAAAACTTCCTGTACATAAAGAAGATAATCCATATCGCCAATATGTGGACCGTCGATATATGCAAAAGCATTGTAATGATCAAAGTTTTATTGATGCCCTTGATAAAACAATAAATGATTTAATTCAAAAACATGGTGATGTTGAACACATTTGGGCTCCAATAGATGAAATCGTTCAAGGAGGTTCCGGAGCCTCTTGGACTTGGTATCCTGAAATAGGCCAAAAAATTAAAGAACGAATCAAACAGGAAGAACCTAACACACTTATCTACACAGACCTCTTAGGCGTTGCACGCGGAAACTATTATTTGTTTGAAAAGCGCTATATGAAAACACACAAATCCATGCCGGATAATTTACCACCTTTTGACGTTTTAGGACCGGATGCAAAGATAATGGAATCTCACCCAACACTGGGATTCTTCCAATCTTACAACGGCAAACCGGTCTATGAAAATGGTACAGCCAATTATGCAAACTTCGATTTGCCCACTTTAAAAGATGTATTTTATAATAATCTAAAAATATGTGCCAAAGATTATAAGAAATGCGGAGACGTATTCGGCCTCAATGCATTTATGGATTGTAACGCATATCCTGTTTTAGCGGGCATTGCTGTCGACGGAATAAAAGCGGGTGTAGGAGAAAACACTCCGGTCTGGCTTTATTTTGACGGAAATGGATATGCACAACCCTCTAATGAAGGTACTGAAGCATTTGTGAAAAACTTGAAATGTCAAATGTACACAAGCATTATTCATGGCGCTACGGGAATTATGTTTTGGAATGACCGAAGCAAACCTGTAGACGTATTTAATTCTTTAGAAACTGTCGTTAAAGAAATCACAAACAACATACCAATCTTCATTCTGAAGACTGAAAAAAAACAAATAGACAATGATTTGCACTATATGATTAAAACCGATGGAAGCAAAAGATATCTAATTGCATCAAATACAAACAAAAAGGTATCTGTTCCTCTACATGTCGGAAACTATGATAAAATACTTAAACCATTAGAAGTAATCATAGTTGATTTGTAAATAATATACGACAGAATAGAGTCAAATTCCCACTATTTTCATTCGGATGAATCTTCCAAAACATTCGGATGCGGCAACCATTTCATTCGAATGAAATTTTTTTTCTTTCGAATGAAATGATTCGCGGATCCGAATGAATTTTGGGGTACTCCGTTTTTGGAAGATTTATGCTCCTTTTTCTTCAAAAAAGGACTCGTACTTTAAAAAGTATATACTTTTAGTATACGAAGGTATATACTTTTGATATATGAAAGTATATACTCTTAGGGGATGAAAGTATATACTTTTGATATGCAGAAGTATATACTTTTTTGCTCTCCTGCCCTTAGGAATTATTTTACTCAGACTATTGCCGATTATTAATATGTTATATGAATCGTATAACTGATTCTAATTGAGCGCAAAACAAACGGCGAATAACGCTCAGTAAAAAAGAGGTGCTAAACGGGCATTTTTGCGGCGTGATCTTTTGGTATCTATTATATTGATTGTCAATAGCTAATGGAAGATGAGTAGAAAAAGCTACATCAAACGCCTCTGAGTGAGCATGAGAAGTGCTAAGAATCAAGAGTTTAACACACAAAATAGAAAACAATGATTCATAGAGAGTTAGAATACTTTAGTGTGTCACAAAAAACAATGCGGTCACAACATTGCCTTATCTGTCAGCTAGTTCCGGTGAAGGGAGACACTGACTAAAGTGCCTGGAGGAGTGAATATAGCAAAATACGGATATGCCGTATATATTGAAAAACAATGTTTGTAGTCAAAATCACAAATCTGCTTTTTACCAACATGACATTTCTTTCTCTCCAAGTTTTCATCTCCTACCCTTCAATTTCTCTTGATAACTACACGGTAGAATAATTAATTTACATAACTTTGTGACTAGATAAAGCAACTGTAATTTTTTATCATGAATAAATACATTCTATCCTATATAATATGCTTATGCTCTTGCTTTTCGATTGTTTCACAAGCTCAAAAAGCACCTGTTGATTATGATTGGAATGATTGCAGTGCACAGAAATCTATTTTTGTATCTACAAAGGGTAATGATTCGAACAATGGCTCAATAGATTCGCCTCTATCTACACTCCACGCAGCATTAGATAAAGTAAAAACATCGACACAGAAAGATGTAAATATCTATCTTCGAGAAGGCATTTACTATCTAGATGCTCCTGAAATGATTACTGAAGATCGGATTGGGGAGAAAGAACTGACAATTACTTCCTGGCAAAATGAGAAAGTAACTTTATCCGGCTCAAAAATAATACACCTGAATTGGAAAAAAGGAAAAGGAAATATTTGGTTTGCATCTGTTCCAATAGCTTTCGACCAATTGTGGATAAATGGAGAAGCTAAAGTTCTGGCGCGATATCCCAATTTTCAGAAAGACGGACTGTTCAACGGAACGTCTGAAGATGCTTTATCAAAAAGTCGGATTCATAGTTGGAAGCATCCGGAAGGAGGATTTATCCATTCCATGCATTCCGGAATGTGGGGAAGCCAGCACTATTTGATTACCGGAAAAATCAAGGATTCATTGACCTACGAAGGTGGATATCAGGTTTCCAGACCATCAAAAATACATTCTAAATTGCGTTATGTAGAAAATATCTTTGAAGAACTGGATACTGTTAATGAATGGTTTCTGAACTCAAAAACAATGATTCTATATTATTATCCTTCTCCACAAGAATCTTTGCAAAATGCAGATATTGAAGTTTCTACAACTCCTCAACTAATCATCGTTGAAGGAAGCAAGACTTCGCCCATAGCTCATGTGACTCTAAAAAATCTCTGTTTTACGCATACTCAAAAGACCTTCATGAAGCCTTACGAAATGCTGATGCGTAGCGATTGGGGCATTTATAGAGGTGGCGCTGTTCTGTTCGAAAACACACAAGACTGCAACATCCAAGCTTGCGAATTCAAAGAGTTGGGAGGAAACGCTTTGTTTATCAGTCGGTATGCCTGGAATGACACCATCAAAGACAATCATATTCATCATACCGGAGGCAGCGCGATTTGTGTTGTTGGCGATACTTCCGCAGTCAGATCGGGTGTATGTGGATACGAGAATTCTATTCCTTACGAAAATCTGGATCTTACGCCCGGTCCGAAAAACAATCTGTATCCCCGCCAATGTCTCATTGAAGATAATCTGATTCATGACTTGGGGAAGGTTGAAAAGCAGGTCGCCGGCGTAGAAATTCAAATTGCATCCATGATCAATGTGCGTCATAATACCATTTATGATATTCCTCGCGCCGGTATCAATATTGGCGACGGCGCTTTTGGCGGACATGTTATTGAATACAACGATGTTTTCAATACTGTTCTTGAAACGAGCGACCATGGCGCTTTCAATTCTTGGGGAAGAGATCGTTATTGGAACCCTAATTATCAAAAGATGGAAGAATATACAAAGGATCATACAGACTTGATTCTTTTGGATGACCTCTACCCGACCATCATTCGATTCAATCGTTTCCGTTGTGATCACGGATGGGATATCGACCTGGATGATGGCAGTTCGAACTACCAAATATATAATAATGTATGTCTAAGCGGCGGAATCAAACTTCGTGAAGGTTTCTACCGGCGTGTAGAAAACAATATTGTGATTAATAACTCATTACATCCGCATGTTTGGTTCCCGAAAAGTTTCGATATCGTCAGACGTAACTTTTTCATGCGCCCATATGCTCCTATCTCTTTGAATGGCTGGGGAAGTCAGATTGACTATAATTGTTTCACCAATCAATCAGCATTAGAGAAGGCTCATGAATATAAGACTGACGCACATAGCATTGTGGAGGACTTTGAATTTGTTGATGCCAATAGCGGTGATTATACATTTACAACACAAAGCATCATTGATAAAATTGGATTCATTAATATTCCGATGGATCGGTTTGGTGTATATAATTCTTCTTTAGTCAGTAAGGCTAAAAAGGCACCTCTTCCGAAACTGGAGTACAATTTTAGCATGAATGAGAGTCAAAAAAGCAAATTCTTCGGAGCTTCAGTGCGCTCAATTCAAGGGATGAACGACCAGTCAGCTTTTGGATTGCCAAACACTAACGGTGTAATAGTGACTGAAGTTGAGAAAGATAGCAAGGCAGAAAAAGCCAAATTGCAAAAGAATGATGTCGTCCTGAAAATAAATGATACAGCAATCACTTCGATAAAAGATATAGAAACTGCTCTTAAGCTGATGAACTCGGATAATCCTGTCAAAATACAAATTTTCAGGAATCAGCAAACGGTGGAGCTTTTATCAAATTAAAAAGAAGATTGTAAAATCAGAAGAGAGATTTAAAGTGATGCCCATAACGCTCAAACTTAGAATGGGAGCGGTTACATTCTTATACCGCTATATATATAATGTTGTGATCTATAGATAATGCTATATAAACTTTATTCAGTCAATTAATATTGAAAACCAGCGTCATATAGGCATCACTTTTCTCTCCACGTTGTCTAACTATTAATACACTACATTCATTCTTACTTATACTCGTTATCTTTAATATTCATATTATTTGTTTTCAATTATACTAATAGCATAACCTCCACCCGGAGCGGCTTTGAGAGTAAGTTTACTCTTGTTGGTCACCGTCATTTGTTTTATGGTATATGCTTTAGGATTCTTTTCGTAATGAGCGTTAGCAGCATCGGCATAAATCGTTGCCGTGTACTTCTTGCCTGCATCCAGAAAATCAAACTTCAAGTTCGAAACATGTCCATTCTCATCGCTCGTACAACCCACAAACCAATTGTTTGTACCTTTTGCTTTACGAGCAACAGTAATATAGTCGCCCGGTTCTGCTTCAAGATATTTGGAATCATCCCAATCGACAGCAACATCTTTGATAAACTGGAACGCATCCATATATTTCTCATAATTTTCAGGCAGATCAGCCGCCATTTGTAACGGACTATACATTGTCACATACAAAGCCAACTGACGTGCAATAGTAGAACGTACATACGAAGTATTATTCGGATTGACATTTCTTATTTGCGTCTCTAAAATACCAGGTGTATAATCCATCGGTCCACCAATCAGACGCGTAAATGGCAGAACAGTTGTATGGAATGGTTTATTTCCACCAAACGATTCATATTCAGTGCCGCGAGCAGCTTCATTTCCGATAAGATTCGGATATGTGCGGCAAAGTCCTGTCGGACGAACCGCCTCATGAGCGTTAACCATGATATGATAATCGGCAGCTTTTGTTACTGCATATAAAAAATGATTGACCATCCATTGACCATAATGATACTCTACTCGTGGAATAATGTTGCCTACATAACCACTTTTTACAGCATTATATCCATATTTCTTCATCAGCTGATAAGCTTGATCTATATGTCGTTCGTAATTACGGACAGAAGCCGATGTTTCATGATGCATCATCAACTTAACACCCTTAGACGCTGCATATTCATTCAACGCTTTGATGTCAAAATCCGGATATGGTGTCAAGAAATCGAATACATAATCCTTTGATTTACCGAACCAATCTTCCCAACCTTCGTTCCATCCTTCTACAAGCACCTGATCGAATCCATGCTTCGCTGCAAAATCAATATATCTGCGTACTTCAGCATTATTAGCTGCATGCGTGCCGTTGGGTTTCGTTTTCGAATAATCCGTTTCGCCCAGCTTTACAGATAACAAATCATTTGTATAAGCCCAAGTAGAGCGACCCGTAATCATTTCCCACCATATACCAATGTATTTGACCGGTTTGATCCACGATACATCCGAATACTTACACGGATCATTGAGATTCAATGTGAGATGTGAAGCAAGAATATCACGTGCATCATCGCTGACAATGATTGTTCGCCAAGGTGTGTGACAAGGAGTTTGCATATAGCCTTTCTTTCCTTGTGCATCAGGTGTGAGCCATGATTGGAAAGTCAACGTCTTATCATCGAGATTAAGCGACATACAAGGATAATCAACTAATGCTGCTTCATGCAGATTAATATATAAACCATCTTGCGTTTTCATCATCAGAGCGGTCTGAACACCTGTGTCCGAAAATGGCGTTTGCGATGAATTAGGAGTAATCGCACCTTTCATTAGTCCGCGTATTTCCGATAAACGAGACTCTGTATAATCATACTCTTCCGTATCATAATCGCCCGGAATCCAGAAAGCGGTATGATCTCCCGCCATGGCGAACTCTGAATATTCCTCTTTGATCGTAAAATAATTCAAACTTTTCTGCTGCGGAAACTCATAACGGAATCCAAGTCCATCATCATAAAGGCGGAAACAAATCATGATTGAACGATCATCTGCAGCTTGATGCAATGTTACAAGCATCTCATTATAATGGTTGCGGATAGTTTTGACTTCGCCCCAAACCGGAGTCCACGATTCATCAAACGTTGAGTATTTAGTGTCGGAAATTGAAAAACCTTTTCTTAAAGAGAAACCTTCTGCTTCAAGGCCAAGTTTGCTTGGTTGTATAACAGGCTTCTGCTTATATGTTAATGTATATACAGGCGTGCCTTCACTATTTATGCTGAATTGCATAATAAGATTTCCATTGGGAGATGTCAATCTATTTTCAGCCTTCAAAGCCGGGAGAAATAGAATCGAACAAATGACCACAATTAAAATGTGTTGGAGAAGTTTAGTATTTCTCATGCCTTTAAAATTAAAGTTCAAAAATTTCGGAAGCAAAGATATGGGCTGGTGGACAGAATAAAAATGTAAGGAAACAAAATATAAATGAAGAGAAACTCTAAAAAAGCACAAGTAAATATATATCAATAAATTAGAAAGAATAGTGATGTATCGAAAATATAAAAATATAATAAACATTTTTCCATCTCACGAAATATTTTTATCTTTACAAAAGTGATTTAAATGTGGTTTTCATGATAAGATTTCTATACATTATATTTTCTTGTTTCTTGGCGAATACACTTTTCGCTGCCTCCGTTTCTAACGATTCTTTACTCAAACAATTGGATGCAACAATACAAAAACGTTCCCAATATCGTGATGAAAAAGAGAATCAGATAAAACTATTGAAGAATAAATTTGCCGAAGCCTCAACAGCCGAGGCACGCTTTGAACTCTGTTCGCAGTTGTATGACGCATATCTGGCTTATCAGACTGATTCTGCTTTCAAGTACATCAATATAAAAAAAGAACTGCTTTCCCAACTTCCCGACAATAAATACAAATACAACACCCAACTCAATTATGTCGGATTCATGACCGTAACAGGGATGTACAAAGAGGGATTGGATATTCTCTTGGGGATACCGAGAAAGGAAATTCCAAATGATTTGGTACGACAATATTTCCATCATAACCGTACTTTATACGGACGCATGGCCGACTATGCACTTACCGAAGAAGAGAAAAACAAATATTTATTGTATACGGATAATTATAGAGACTCCTTACTCTCTGTGATTCCACCTACAGAAATTATTTATAAAGTTATATTGGCTGACAAACTTAATTACCACGAACAATATGATGATGCCATCAAAGTATTAAAAGGGCCGACCGATTCATGCAAAGATGTCAGCGAAATGCGCTTTCTCGCCTATACGATTTCTGAATCCTACCTTGGCAATGAGGATATTGAAAATCAGGAACGTTATCTCATTTTGTCGGCAATTTCCGATTTGCGTTCATCCACAAAAGAATATATTTCTCTAAGCAAACTGGCTTTATTGCTGTATAAAAAAGGCGACATTGACAGGGCTTACGAATATATGAAATGCTCTCTTGAAGATGGATTATCCTGCAATGCCCGTTCTAGGACGATTGAGGTAGCCGAAATATTTCCGGTTATCGATAAAGCCTATCAGATTAAGAGTTTGCGTATTGAAAGGACCGTTCAAGCCTTATTGGGAGGAATAAGTCTTTTGGCTTTATGTTTGATTGGTGCCATTATCTATGTTTATCGCCAGTTACGAAAACTCGCCGCTGCGCGTCAAGCTCTTGCGGAAGTAAACAAGCAGTTGCAGGAGATGAACGGCAAACTTACTGATACCAACAAAATCAAAGAAGAGTATATTGCCCAATATATTAATCGATGCTCAGTCTATATCGACAAGATTGATAATTATCGCAGGAAACTTGCTAAACTGGCATCAGCATCGAAGTTGGAAGAATTATACAAAACTATTAAATCCGACAGTTTCATTGACGAAGAAAGAACGGAATTCTACAATGAGTTCGACCACACGTTCTTAGTTCTGTTTCCGCATTTTGTTGAAGACTTCAATAATCTGCTCAACGAAAAAGATCGCATATCTCTAAAGAATGGAGAACTGCTCAATACCGAACTACGAATTTTCGCTCTTATCAGACTGGGAATCACAGATAGTACACGTATAGCCGAATTCTTACAATACTCGGTCACGACTATCTATAATTATCGAAGCAAAATACGCAACAAAGCCAAAGGCGATAAAAACGAATTCGAGAATCAGGTCATGAAAATCGGATGACCTGATTCCTGTCTCGCTATTGTAAGAACTGCTGTGCAGCAAGCACCAAGAACATATAATGAGATGAACCTCCACCGAGCACATATTCGGTTTGCTGCCATAGAAACGGAAATGTGAGCAGTTCCGGAAAGTCCGGACGAATCAGAGCTGTCCCCGAAATGACGCCTCCAGGAATATATGACCAATCGGCACGATTGAAACCATAAGCAGTTGTTGCCGACTTTGCTCCTACTCCGGAAGCAAAAGAAGCCTGATTGGAACCCGGATGACAACCGAGAATAAAGTTGAGTGCATTGTAAACAAGCGACTTGGAGAAAATTTCAGGATAAGCAGAAGCCAGGAAATAATGTTCGAAACCAAACCGCTGAATATCCCAACCTGCTCCCCAAATATAAGGACGATACGGAACACCGTAAGGCGTCTCTTTCACCTGACTGTCCAATGATTTTGAATAACCTTTGAGTGCTTCTTTGAAAGAGAGAACGAAAGCCTTCGATCGTTTGTCTTTCATCTGTTCAATCAATTTTTCAACACGAGCAGTGTACCAACCTGTCCGCTTTATCTGTTTAGCCACGGCTTCGCGATTATCCAGAATAAAATTGAGATATAACTTTTCGTTCGTCGTCAGATACAATTCAACGGCTGCTTGAAGCTTCGGATAAAGCGTTTTATCATTGGCAACTTTATAGGTATCGAAGATCTGGCGTGCAATGTTAATGCAATGAACACTTAGCGTATCATTAAAACCTTTCAGAACACGCGAAACAGCGGCAAGATTGGCAGCAGTAGTGAGTTCGCGCGAAGGATTGTTTTCTGTAAAGACCCAGCGATCATCATCATTACCCAATTTTCCGTCAGTCATCGCTGCTGCATCACCCAATAGAACATATTGGCGAAGATTTCCACAGATAATACCTCTATAAAGGCGCCCCAAAGCCAAATATCCATTCACAACGCTTAGTGCACCGTTTTCAACCTGCTGCAAAACGTCGTTTTTTCCGTCTGATTGATGAATTTCAGTTACATGCTTATTCTGATCAATAGCGGTAACATCAATATCAGGATGGAAAGCTTCATATGCCAAAGCAAGAATATAAGACTCGCCAGCTTGCGATTCAATACGAAGATCGAAATCACCTGCATCATGCCAACCACCAACATTCAATCCATTGACAACATCTCCGGCTTTGAATTTCGAAAGTCCTTCTTTCTGATCATATCCATCAATATGATTCTGGGCAGGCGCCATACGTGCATCGTCCATATGACAAAGATCATGCCATACACGATATTTTTCGTTCACTCGCATGTGGCACATCTGAATGGGCAAGAAATATTCGATAACCGGTTGCCAAACGCCTCTATCATAAATATCCTTGCCAATGCGGAAGATGGAAGATTCTGATTTGCCGTATTTAATCTTGTAAAGCCCAGATTCATTCACGTCGGTAAAATCCACTTTCAGATAGTTATATCGCAAAAACTTTCCCCATGCAGTTGGCGATACTTCTTTAACAACCGCCTCTTTATCCGCATCAATGCGAATCACTTGAGCCATCCCAAGTTGTGTATCGCGTATGTCAGTTTCGATGATGGCATTCTTTTCCTGCTGAGGATGATAACCAATTTGTGAAGTCTGAATAACAGGTTGATAGATCCAATCGGAAACAATATTCGGAGTAATAATCCATTTCACAGCTCCTTTCGTAACACCGGGTTTGATTTCGCTCCGAAGAACGAACCAGCCGTTGTTGTGATTCATGCGTCCATCGAACAGTTTCAGATCACCACTCAGAGATTCAATAGTTACCTTACTATACGGATCATCAGGGCGGGAAGTAAACTTACTTCCTACAGCATAAGGTTGTGCAATGATATCATCTGCAACAATCGGACTATAACCCTTTCCAATTAGCCTGTTCATATCTGCCAAAGGCTTTGTTGCATCATGATAATTGCCGGTATGAAGATAGTTAGGAGAAGTCGTCAACAATGGAGAATTGGGTTGTTGCGGATAAATTCCACTTTGCTGATCCATTATCCAAGGCTTACCGAAGAGCGAACCCGGGAAAAATTCCAGATTGAAACCAACTTTGCCCGCAAAAGCTTCCGGAACAGGTCTATCCAAATCGACTGTCACTTCGATGCTTTTTCCTTTACTCTCCACTTTCACCGTATAATTACATTGGAAATCGGGATAAATCATCGGATTAAAACCCGAAAGATGGCGCGATGAATCAGGATAGCATAAAGTGGTTGTAATCGCGTTTCCTTCCGCCTTACGAGTCAACTGTTTCGGAACGGGTTGCCATTGTCCGGGCGTAGCTTCGAAACGTATATCTCCATTTGTCGCCACCCGATGTCCATTCATAATGATACTGACTCCACTCTGATGACCTTCCGGATAGATGTCATCAAAAGCCATCACATTAACACCCTGATTAATAAAATAACCCGAAGGCGTCAAAGTAAAATCCTGTGCCTGCACCACTGTACACGAGATCAAAACAGCAAAAGCCGTTGCAAACCATATATTTATTCTTCGCATATTCTCAGTAACGTTTGAATTTTCATGCTAAGATATGGAATTATTGATTAATGATTCATTAATTTCAATTTTAAATACCTAATATTGCAGTATAAAAAGGAGTTATCTTCTGATATTATCTATTTTCTGTGCCATAACAATTATGGCACAGAATCCTATTTCTCCGGCAGCAGTTTATATTGCAGATCCTTCAGCACGAGTTATGTCGGATGGAAAATTGTATATATATGGTTCCAGAGACGAGTCGCGTGATTACTATTGTTCGAAACAGTACAATGTTTTATCTTCTTCGGATTTGAAACATTGGGATTTAACGAAAGGAACTTTTGCAACTGCAGGAACTAATGATCAGGTATCCTATTCAGATGATATTCTTTATGCTCCGGATTGTGTTGAAAAAGATGGAACAATGACGATTCCTCGGTTCCGAAGACAAGGATTTAATGAGATTTGACAGCTTCTGGTTCGAGTGATAAATATGAAATCCATATAACTAACGCAAACTTATTTCATGAGACAGTGTGGTTCTATTTAATCAATAACAACAATCATTACAAATTGCATAATAATGTTCTCCATTGGAGATACGTTATCAATTATAATATAAACTAAAATTTCTTTAACAATTGACTTGCTTAGAAAATGATTTTGTACTTTTAGCATAAATATAAATGATGTTTCTGTTTATACAGAAAGGATTACCCTAAAAAAGACCAGTGAACATTTACAAAACATATCTTTATCATGAAAAAGAAAGTATTATTCTACATTTTAACCATTTATCTGAGTTTGAGTTCGGCATTTCCATTATACAGCAATGACTTACCCAAGATGGTGACAAAAGCTGAAATGAAAATTCAATTGCAGTGGGTACAAACATATCTGCAAGAACCAAATATAAACTTACCTTTCTCCTTTGTATATAATGGTAAAGAATCTTCTGCATTCTTATCATCGTGGAATCAGGGGAAAAAGACAATTACACTAGACAAAAACCGTACACAATATCAACAGACTTGGACTGACCAACAAACAGGATTAACGGTATGTTGTGTGTCCACTGTTTTCTCTGACTATCCCGTTGTAGAATGGACTGTCTATTTTAAAAATACCAGCAATAAAAATACTCCGATACTCAGTGATATCCAAGGATTAAACATTTCTTTGCAACAAAAAGGGAATAACTCCTATATCCTCCACGGAAATAATGGCGACTTTTGTACAGATGATAGCTATAAGCCTTTTCAAGAAATATTTACAGCAGGTAAATCTTTAATCTTTGCACCGAACTCTTCTGGCAAATCATGCGATGGACCTAAAGGTTGGCCGTATTATAATCTGCAAATGAACAATAGAGGAATGATTATTGCCATCGGATGGCCTGGACAATGGAAAAGTTCGTTTATTTGCGATTCAAATAAAAAACTATCAGTAAAAGCCGGACAAGAACTAATTCATTGCTACCTCAAACCAGGCGAAGAAATTCGCACTCCTCTTATTTCTCTCCTTTTCTGGAATAAAAAAGATATTGCAGATGCTCAGAACCTTTGGCGTCGATATTATTTGGCACACATCATTCCGCATTTCAACGACAAACCGCAACAACCAGCTATGCAGATACAAGTTGGAGCAGCCGACAAAGATACATCTTATGTAAAATCATTTTTAGAAGCAGGAATTAGACCAAATTTATGCTGGCGTGACGCAGGTTGGTATCCTAAGAATTCTGGTCCTTACACTGATAACTCAAACTGGCTGAATACAGGCACTTGGGAATTCGATAAAAAGACTTATCCATACGGCTTCAGACCTTTTTCAAATTGGATACACCGTCAAGGGATGCAGCTTGTCCTCTGGTTCGAGCCCGAACGGGTAGGCGATCCAAAATCATGGTTAGGAACAAACCATCCGGAATGGTTACTGCCGGGTAATGAAGGGACATGCGGTTCTATTCTAAATGAAGGAGATGCAACAGCGCGAGAATGGCTGATCAATCACATCGACAAAATGATCAAATCAGAAGGCATCGATTGGTATCGTGAAGACATGAACGGCGTCGGTCCACTGATTGCATGGCAGAATCATGATACACCTGACCGTCAAGGAATCACTGAAAATCTATATGTACAAGGCCATCTATTCTATTGGGATGCCTTGAAGAATAAAAATCCTAATCTGCATATTGATGCCTGTGCTTCGGGTGGTCGACGCAATGATCTGGAAACTATGAAAAGAGCAGTTCCCTTACTACGCAGTGATTTCCAATGGCCTTCAATGGAAAATGTAATACGAGGCAATCAAGGACACACTTATGGACTCTCATCCTGGTTTCCGTTCCAAGGAACCGGCGTATATGATTACAGCACATATGCTTTTCGCAGTTTTTATCTTCCAAGCTTTGGTATGGGAGGATTAAATGATCAAAACAAAGCCGCACAACAACAAGCCTATTCCGAATGCAGCCAGATCGCTCCAGATATGCTTTTCGGAGATTATTATCCTCTAACGCCATACAGTGTTGATGCGAATCATTGGATTGCTTGGGAATTTCATTGCCCAGAAACAGGTACAGGTTTCGTTCAAGTTTTCCGGAGAGACAGTTGTGAGGATTCGTCTATAACTCTTCAACTAAGAGGCTTAGACTCAAAAACAAATTACCAAATCAGCAACTTCGATAAAAAAGATAAGGTAATCCTCAGCGGAAAAGAATTGGCCAAAGAAGGTTTAAAGATTGAAATAAGCGATAAACCTGGTTCGGCCATCATTATGCTTAAAAAACAATAGTCTATGCAATATAGAGAATCTTCGACTTCCTTACAACTTCAGCAAGATTCTTTAAATAGCATTTATTTCATCAAACAGTCTTCTCGCATGATCCTTTGAAATAGCGATCATGTGAGTCAAGACTTCCGGATTATTGCGCGACGAGTAGGATACGCCAAACGTATAAACAGGAGGTAAAAGCTGCATGCCGGTAAGACGCGCTGTGCCGTCAATCGCAGGCATAATCATTTCTTCGATGGTATATCCCATCGGTCCGTTGCTTGCATAAGCTTCTGCTGGTGCGCCGGCAGTAAAAGATGCAATGAGTTTTTTGCCGACAAGAGCCTTGCCTGAGCTGCCATGTGAGAAACCGTGCCGGAAAGTGTCTTCCATCCATTTATGCATAAGCGATGGCTGACTATACCAGAATACCGGAAACTGAAGTACAATAACATCAGCGTTTACCAGTTTCTGCTGTTCTGCCTTTATATCGATACAATAATCCGGATATAATTCGCAAAGTATATCCAATTCTGCATCAGGCATCAAGCGATGGAATTCTTCTATTATCGTCTTGTTCGCCACTGAATCATTATTCAAGTCTGTATGACCTGCTACAAGTAATACCTTTTTCATTTTTTTTCTGTCTTTATTTATTGTTACAAAATTACAAACTAAATCAATAAAGCCAATTACCTGAATCATCGATTATTCTACCTGAATTACAGATGTCGACAACAGATAAATATATACTCAAATTGTAAAGTCCGCATAGAGAAACAGAATACAAACAAGCCATTAACGTTGAAGGTTGATAAACACATTTCAGGTGTACAGATGTTAGGTTATTCCGGCAAAATAAAATATTCCGCTTCAAATAAAAGCGTGACGATCGTGCCGCCGATCCTGACTCCGGACAAGAATCCTTGCCAAGCAGCCTGGGTATACAAATTAATACTCAACTAGAAAAAGGCAATAACATAGATTTTTGATAAAACAGGATTATCGACCAAAATCGTCCATTTGTATAAGCAAGAAGGAAGATACATTATCAACAGCGTGTAGATCAGCCTATTATGCAGTAATTTTTATTCGAATAAAATTTCCATTTCATTCGGATACGATTATCATTTCATTCGAATGAAATTCCGCTCGCCTTTAATGGCATTTTTGACGGAGAAAACATGAATTTTTGATACAGAATCAATACCGGAAAATTATGATAGAACTGTGAGAAAGAAATAAATTGCACAATTGCATATTTATTAGTAACTTTCGGAACTTTATAATAGAAAGTTCATCATGAAAAAGATTCTAACCCTTTTACTCATTCTAATTGTTTCGGCTACTGTTGCAGCCACAAACAAACATAAAGTAACGCTTTATGGCGATGGTATGCATGATGATACAGAAGCTTTACAATCAATGTTGGACAGCAGAAGTACTCACGTGACTCTTCCCGCTCCCGCAAAACATTACACCATCAGCAGTCCGCTGAAACTCTATTCAAATCAAGAGTTTGTTCTCGATCGCTATACAACCATCCGACTGGCAGACAGTTCAAATTGCTTTATGCTTACGACGGCTGATACGGCAAGCGTAAACATTTCCGTAAAAGGTGGCATCTGGGATTGCAACAACAAAGGACAGCTGCCCAACCCGTTCCATTTCAAGCATCCGCAAGCACCAAAATACAATGGTATCGGAATGTTTTTCCTGAATGTCATGCATCTCACCATCAGTGATCTGACCATCAAAGACCCAACCACGTTTGCCATCACCATTGACAAAACGAACTATTTCACCGTATCAAACATCTATTTTGACTTCAATTATGGCAACCCTTGGGCAACAAATATGGACGGCATTCATCTGAATGGTAACTGCCATTATGGTGAAATCCACAATATTCAAGGCGCTTGCTACGACGATATGATTGCACTGAACACCGAAGAAGGCACAGCCGGACCAATAAGTTTCGTGACTATCAGTGGGTTGTATGCGCACGACTGTCATAGTGCCGTACGACTGATGGCCTGCTCCTATCCACTTACCGATGTGGTTATTGAGAACGTTCATGGCACTTATTTCCAATATTGCGTCGGATTGACTAAATATTATGAAGGTAAAGGAGGCTATTTTTCAGGTATCTCCCTGCGCAATATCTTCGCTTCGAAAGCACCCAGACTCACCGTTTATCAAAAAGACGGTTCGTTTGTCTATCCGTTTATATGGATAGAAAATGACGTCGCAGTAAAATCTCTTTATATATCTGATGTTCACCGCGTTGAAAACACAATTGCAACTCCGACCTTACGGATTGAGAAAGGAGCGACAGTCAATCAGCTCACTTTCCACAATATCTATCAGGAAAATCATACAGGAACGGCTTTCCCCGTTATTTCAAATTCAGGTACAATCAACCATTACGACTTTCGCAACATCGTTTCTAACGGTGATGTTATCATGCAGAACAACGGTGAGATAAAGAATGAAGAAGATTATGGGAACGAGGCAGAATTGAGCAAACTGTTCGAACTTCGCGAACGGAGCGGTCTTCCTAATTTCTTTGCCAAAGCGCAAGCAGGTAAGAATATAAGAGTTTGCTACTTTGGAGGAAGCATCACAGCACAAGCCGGCTGGCGCGTACAAAGTATGGATTATCTCAGAAAGCATTTTCCAAAAGCCACATTTACGGAACAGAATGCAACACTTGGAGGAACAGATTCACAGCTGGGCGTACTCAGAATGAATCACGATGTCCTAAACTTACCGCCAGACTTGGTATTCGTTGAATTTGAAGTCAACGATAGCGGAAACACCTCTGATGTTATCTTGCGGTCGCTAGAAGGTATCGTTCGCAAGATTTGGCGCCAGTATACGAATTGCGACATTTGTTTTGTTTATACCACTACATCGTCTCTTATAGCAGAAACGCCATTCGGTTATATTCATCGTTCGGCATCGGTATCCGAAAAAGTAGCTGATTATTATCATATTCCTTCTATATATCTACCCAGCGATGTTATCAAGCTTCTGAATAAAGACCAACTGATATTGAAAACGCCGGATGGTGTTATGACGGCTGTAGCCGGTGATGAACTGAATGTTTCAAAAGAAAATATGAAAGAAACCGACGGGAAGATCTATTTCTCACCCGATGGCGTTCATCCATACCTGAATACAGGTCACGTACTTTATACGCAAACGCTTATACGCTGCTTAGAGCAAATGGAGAAAATGAAGGGAAAAGAAGCTGTTCATCATCTGGATGAGGCCATTGACGAAAACAATTTCGAAAAATCATCTTCGATAGATATATCCAAACAAGTCAGAACAGGTTCTTGGCGAATGGGCAATATGAGCGACGAACATCTGAAACCTTTCAGCAACTACCTTGATCATGTATGGTGTGCAGAACCGGGTGCATCCATCAGTTTCTCGTTTAAAGGCGAATCGCTGGTATCATACGATATTATCGGTCCCGAAGGTTGTGCTCTCGACGTGACAGTTGATGGAAAGACTCATCGAGTAAATCGTTTTGATGGTTATTGCACCTATTGGCGAATACATAGTTACGTTCTTGCTTCAGGGCTCGAGAAAGACAAAGTCCACCAGGTAACAATCAAAATCACTGATGAAAACCTCGACAAAAAAGTTATTTTATTTGAGCGTAACAGAGGTGACTTCATGAATAATCCAAATAAATACAAACCCGTTGTCTGGTATCTGAACCAGATATTTACATTATAAATAAACATCATGGATATCATTTCGAAAACTTCCCTCTTACTTGTTTTATTCGTTTCGCAGATATGTGTGGCGCAAACAAAACAAATCACGATTGATCCAACCATATCGTTCCAAGAGATGCAATATTTTACGGCGTCGGATGCTTGGAGCGGCGGCTTTGTCGGCAAATATTGGGAAAACACTGAAAAAGAACAGATAGCAAAATGGCTGTTCAGTCAGAAAACCGACGAAGCGGGCAATCCGCAAGGAATAGGGTTATCGTTATGGCGCGTCAATTTAGGAGCAGGAACATTCGAACAGGACGGTGTTGATATCCAACCCATACAACGCAGAGCCGAATCATTTCTGACTGTCGACGGGAAACATTACGATTGGGGTAAATGCACCAGTCAGCAATATTTCATGAAGAAGGCCGTAGAATATGGCTGTAATAATTTTCTTTTGTTCTCGAACTCCCCATTAGTACAATACACTTTGAATGGCAAAGGATGGAGTGCAAGCGACACAACCGCGAACATACGTCCGGACTGTTACGGCAAATATGCAAACTATCTGGCAACTGTTGCTGCACATTTTATCGACATGGGATGGAATATTTCTTATATCAGTCCGATCAACGAACCACAAATAGAATGGAATACGCCGCGACAAGAAGGTTCACCATGGAAAAACAGCCAAATAAAAAAGATGGTAACAGCTTTGGATGAAAGTATGTCTACCGATAAAAAGTTCGATAATACCCACATTTTAGTAGGCGAAAGCAATGAGATGACTCAACTGTATGCAAACGGAGGAGAAAGAAGCCGCTTTGGCAAAGACAACAGTGAGACACCCGATTACCAAATACGAAACCTGTTCGAGCGGAACAGTCCATACTATATAGGTAACCTAAAACACGTTCCGTCCTTGATTGCAGCCCATTCATACGGGAATCATACAACGAACAAACTGCTGAAAGAGACGCGTGCGAAAGTAAAAGAAGAGTGCGAAAAGTATCATCTCCATTTTCAAGAAAGCGAATGGTGCATGCTTCCCGGTATGAAACTACCGATGGATGGCTTCACCAGCGATTGGAAAGATGAAAATGGCGGAGGGATACAGGAAGCATTACTGCTCGGGCGATTGATCTATTCGGATGTCGTTTACGCCGGTTCGGAAAGCTGGAGCTATTGGAAAGGGATGGAACTGAATGGCAGTCGATCGCTGATAGGCCTTTACGCCAAAGACAATAATATCTTTAACGGCGGAACAGCAGCGACAAACAAAATATTATGGGCTTTAGGTAACTACAGTTTTTTCGTTCGCCCTGGTTACAAGCGTATCTCACTTTCAGGAGCCGATGATCTAAACACACTGATTGGAACCGCATTCATTGCTCCCGATCACACAAAGATCGTTGTGGTTTTTACCAATTCAAGCTTCCACAAAGAACAGATTTCTATACAATTACCTAAAACATTCAAACGCAAAGGACAGAAAGTTACTGTATACAGAACAGACGAACGAACCGATTTAGCCTACATTTTATCGGGCGACTTGACTTCTTCTTATTCAGTTGAACCCCGATCTCTGACAACATTTGTCATAGAAAAATTTTAACATACTTTATATCGGTCTTATGCAGCGTTTTTTTCGTTATAAGCATCTATATATTGTATTTAAAACAATAGAAAATGAAACTATCAATATTAGTTGCAATGACGACACTAACGACTGGCACACTGTTCGGTTGCTCAAATGACAGCAACGGAACACCCAACACCACAAAACAAATCAAAACGGTTGAAGCTAAAGTACGTGAAGATATTCACCTGACTTCTGATGGAGAGAAGATCAATAACCAGGTACGTACGTTTTCATTTAATCTATTCCGAGAAGTAGCCAAAGCGGAAAAAGAAACCAATTATTGTCTTTCCCCGCTCGGTGTCACTTTTGATATGGGAATGGTTATGAACGGCGCTGATGGCGAAACACTTAAACAAATGCAGAACGCACTTGGATTCTCTGGTTTTGCACTAAAAAACATCAACGAATATATCAAAACCATGCGCACTTCGCTGCCGGAGCTGGACAACCTCAGCGTTTTCACCGAAGCCAACAGTATCTGGGCGAAAAAGGGATTGACCTTCAGAAATGAATATATCGCCATCAACAAAACCTATTATGATGCAGAAATCAAAGAAAATCTTTCGTTTGATAACAACACTGTCAAAGAAATCAACGAATGGTGCAATAAAAAAACAAAAGGACTGATACCTGACTTTTTAAATGATATCCCTGATGATCTTGTCTCCTTAATATTAAATGCTCTTTATTTCAAGGGAACATGGGAATCACCTTTTGATACAAATGCAACCAACGATAAACCATTTTATCTCGCAGATGGTTCGCATCAAACAGTTCACATGATGCATCAAGATATTGAAACTGACGCCATGAGCGACGGAGACGTAACGATTGTTGAACTGCCTTATGGCAACAGCGCTTTCAGTATGTATGTATTCATGCCAACCAATACAAATAATTCTATTGATGCACTGCTGACAACTATCAATGCTGATACTTGGACAAAATGGATAAACGCCATGGATTATAGCGAAGTGGTTCTTTCGCTGCCTCGTTTCCAGATGAAAGACAATAGAGAACTGACAGATATACTGAGGATATTAGGCATCAAAGATGCATTCGGTGCAACACCCAACTTCTCAAAAATGAGTCCATCATTCCTCAACATCTCTTCAGTAAAACAGAAAACAGCTATCGAAGTAGCTGAAGAAGGCACTGTAGCTGCAGCAGTAACCGGAACAGAAATGGTCGGTTCCGCCGGACCAGCTGCAGAACCGAAGACAATTAAAGCGAACTTCAACCATCCGTTTGGTTTTGTTATATCCGAAAAAAGCACGGGAAGTATTCTCTTCGCCGGCAAAGTGGGCAATCCGCAATAAAAAAATCTTCTTGCATATATATATATTAAAAAAACCTCCTGGCTCTATTCTCCTTTGAGCCGGAGGTTTTTTATTGCCCAAAAACAATTTTCGTATTTGCCAGACTTGAATATGTACAAAAAGCGTACATTTGCAAAAACAACTTTTAATAGACCATGAACATTAAATATTCCATTTTACTATTGTCGGCAGTACTGATGTCGGCTGATGCATATGCATATTCGGTAAACGCTTTGCCTGAAGTTTATCAATCCGCTCCTAAAAATCAATGGAAAGGGAAAAAAGTTGCCTATTTAGGTGATTCGATCACTGATAAGATTCATGTGGGAACGACCAAAAACTATTGGCAATATCTACAGGAAATGCTTGGAATCGAACCGATTGTATATGGCATCAATGGTCATCAGTGGAACGGCATACTTGAACAGGCGAAGAAACTGAAAGCCGAACAGGGCGATAAGATAGACGCCATCTTCATCTTTGCCGGAACAAACGATTACAATGGAAGCGTTCCTTTAGGTGAATGGTATACGACGAAAGAAGAGGAGACACGAGTTTCCGGACCGTCGACCGCTATCCGCAAAAAAAGAATCATGGAAATGGATAACAAAACAGTACGTGGACGTATCAATATGGCGATGGATTATTTGAAAACAAATTTCCCGACACAACAGATCATCGTTCTGACACCTATACACCGCGCCTTCGCACAGTTTGGAGAGAAAAACATCCAACCGGACGAATCATTTCCCAACGCATTAGGATTATATATCGACGACTATGTAAGCGCTATCAAAGAAACGGCAAATGTTTGGGCTGTTCCTGTTATCGACCTCAACAGCATCTGCGGGCTCTATCCACTCAAAGATGAATATGTGCGCTATTTTCATGACGGGAAGACCGACCGCCTTCATCCCAATGCAGAAGGTCATTATCGGATGGCTAAAGCATTGATGTATCAATTATTAGCCTATCCGTCGGATTTTAAATAGTCTATTCTTTGCCAAATAAAAAGATTGACGTATCTTTACTGCACAAAATAACTTTGCTTTCACTCAAAAATAAATATTTATGAAAAATGTTACATTTATATTGATGACCGCAGCTGCGCTTACGGCTTGCTCGGGCACGCAAAAGAATAATATAAATACAATAAAAGAAGATACAAATTTCAACTATGTGGTAGATCAGTTTGCTGATATACAGGTATTACGCTATAAAGTACCCGGTTTCGAATCGCTCTCACTTCAGCAAAAGGAACTGCTCTACCATCTTTCGGAAGCAGCACTTATGGGACGCGACATCCTTTTCGATCAGAACTGCCGTTACAATCTCCCGATACGTCGTACGCTGGAAGCTATATATAAAGAATATAAAGGCGACCGTAAAGATGCTCAGTTCGTTGCATTGGAAACCTATCTGAAACGGGTTTGGTTTGCCAATGGCATACATCATCATTATGCTGAAGACAAATTTGTTCCCGGTTTCACGGAAGATTTCTTCAAAAATTGCGTTTCACAAATCGAGGCTTCAAAGTTGCCGCTCCGTCAAGGACAAACAGTTGATCAGTTTCTGAAAGAGATTAGTCCCGTCATATTCGACCCCAAAGTAATGCCGAAGCGGACGGTGCAAAGTGGCGATGAAGATTTGATCCTCGCTTCTGCCAATAATTATTATGGTGGCGGTATTACTCAGAAAGAAGTTGAGAATTTTTATAAACAGCTGAAAGTAGGCAAAGACACCATCAGACCTATCTCTTACGGACTGAACAGTCGCTTGGTAAAAGAGAATGGCAAAGTAGTTGAGAAAGTCTGGAAAGTAGGTGGACTCTATTCGGCAGCTATCGAAAAGATTGTTGATGAACTGCAAAAAGCCTCTGCTTATGCCGAAAATGATGCACAAAAAGTAATCATCAGCAAATTGATTGATTACTATCGTTCAGGCGATCTGAAAGCATTCGATGCCTATTCCATTCTTTGGGTAGAAGACACAGTATCCGACGTGGATTTCGTCAACGGATTCATAGAAACTTATGGAGATCCACTGGGAATGAAGGCCAGTTGGGAATCGACAGTGAACTTCATCAATAAAGATGCCACCAAACGGACCAAGATAATCAGTAATAATGCACAATGGTTTGAAGATCATTCGCCGGTAGACAAACGTTTCAAAAAAGAGAAAGTCAAAGGCGTAAGTGCCAAAGTGATTAATATTGCCATGTTGGGTGGCGACTGCTATCCTTCCACTCCTATTGGAATCAATTTGCCTAATGCAGACTGGATCCGCCGAGATTATGGTTCGAAATCAGTTACTATCGAGAATATTACAGAAGCCTATGACAAAGCGTCACAAGGAAATGGATTCAGCGAAGAATTCACATGGAGTGACAATGAACGCAATGCCATCAAAAAATATGGTTTTATCACGGATAATCTGCATACCGACTTACACGAATGTCTCGGTCATGGTTCTGGAAAATTATTGCCTAATACCGATCCGGATGCTTTAAAAGCCTACAGTTCTACGCTCGAAGAAGCACGTGCCGATTTATTCGGTCTTTATTATCTGGGAGATGCCAAATTGGTCGAGCTTAAACTTGTTCCGGATGCAGAAGCATATAAGGCAGAATATTACAAGTATATCATGAATGGTTTGATTACACAACTGGTACGTATCGAACCGGGCAAGAATGTTGAAGAAGCGCACATGCGCAACCGTCAGCTGATTGCGAAGTGGGTATACGAAAAAGGAAAAGCCGATAAAGTGATTGAATTGAAGGAACGGGACAATAAGACATTCGTTGTTATCAACAATTATCAGAAACTACGCTCGTTGTTCGGTTCTCTGCTGGCAGAAGTTCAACGGATCAAGAGCGAAGGCGACTATGCTGCAGGCAAACGATTGGTAGAAGATTATGGTGTAAAAGTTGACCAGACTCTTCACGCTGAAGTTCTTGCACGTTATGCCAAGTTGCATCTGGCACCTTATAAAGGATTTGTCAATCCGGTCATGAAAGAAGTCAAAAACAAAGAAGGTAAAGTAACAGATGTAGTATTGGATTATAGCGAAAGCTATGTAGATCAGATGATGCGCTACAGTCACGATTATTCATTCCTTCCTTCTTACAACGAATAGACAATGGAACTTCAGGAAGAAATTAAAACGATTCGGGTAGAACTGCGTTCTATCATGAACGGTATCACTGCGACAAGCATGCGGGAGAAAGGTGTGCACTACAAACTGAACTTCGGCGCATCTCTTCCGGATATCCAACGCATTGCATCACAGCATCAACCTAACGCAGAATTAGCTCAAGCGCTTTGGAAGGAAGATGTTCGTGAATTTAAAATACTGGCAACCATGCTACAACCGGCAGATCAGTTTACTGTTGAACAAGCTTTGAAATGGACGGAAACTATCCCATATTTGGAAATTGCTGAACATTGTTGCCGTAATCTCTTTTCGAAAATAGAACAAAAAGAGGAATTGATATCCGAACTGTTCAAAAAAGCAGAGATGCCGTATGCCCGGACAGTAGCCTTTCTGGTTGGCGTTAATCTGCTTGCACAAAGAAAAGCTATCGGTGAAGAAACAATTTCTGAGCTTGTACATGAAGCAAACTATTCTCTCTTATCTGAAGCCGTTGCGCCCATAGAAAAACAGGCAGCTGTCAAACTGCTGAAGTTCTATGGCAGGCAATCGCCAGAACAAGCGAAGCTGGCTATAGAAGCATTAGGAGCACACCTTCACGAAGGAAATGCAGAACTGAATGAGTACTATAACGAGCTAAAGTTTGAATTCGATTATTACAAATAAAGAGTTACAATTACAAATAAATACACTAACTTTGTCGATGCTTGAGAAGAGCATTAAACGAAATGGATTCGAAACGATTAACAGATATGAATGAGATATTAACACAATATCTCGAGAAAAAGAAAATGAGGAAAACGGAAGAACGCTTCATGATTCTACGTTGTATCTGTAGTTTTCCCAGCCATTTTGATATTTCCCAACTATCACAAAAACTGGAAGAAATCAATTTTCATGTAAGCCTGGCGACACTATATAATACGCTAGATATTCTTGAAGATTGTCGTATCGTAGTCAGGCATCAAAGCATACAATCCACTTTATACGAATTAAGAATATTAGCTGAAACACATCAACATCTGATTTGTACTAAATGTGGAGCCATAAGAGATCTTAAAAATGTTTCCTTGAAACAGAACATTGAGAATCTTAAGATTCCGCGTTTCAATGCCGAATATTATGCGTTATATATTTATGGTATTTGTAGCAAATGCAAATACAAACTTTCCCGAAAGAAACAAATTTGAATATTAACAAACAGTCTATATAAGTAAAAAAATGAAAGTAGATGTTTTATTAGGCTTACAATGGGGTGACGAGGGCAAAGGTAAAGTTGTCGATGTCTTAACTCCGAATTATGATGTAGTAACCCGTTTTCAAGGGGGTCCGAATGCCGGACATACATTAGAGTTTAATGGTGAAAAATATGTATTGCGTTCTATTCCTTCCGGAATTTTCCAAGGTGGAAAGATTAACATAATCGGCAATGGCGTTGTGCTTGATCCATTATTGTTCCAACAGGAAGCAGAAGCATTAGCTGCTAGTGGCCATGACCTGACCAAACAGTTATATATTTCAAAGAAAGCACACCTGATTCTGCCTACTCACCGCATTCTGGACGCTGCTTACGAAGCATCAAAAGGCAAAGGAAAGATTGGTACAACCGGAAAAGGAATTGGTCCGACATATACTGACAAGATCAGTCGTAATGGCGTACGTGTAGGTGACTTGCTTCATGATTTCGATGAAAAATATGCCGCAGCTAAGGCTCGTCACGAAGCTATCCTCCGTTCATTGAACTATCAGTATGATATTACAGAATTAGAAAAACAATGGTTTAAAGCTTTAGACTATCTGAAACAGTTCCGCCTGATCGACAGCGAACATGTGATCAACAACTTCCTTAAGGATGGCAAATCAATCTTAGCTGAAGGTGCACAGGGAACGATGTTGGATATCGACTTCGGTTCATATCCTTTCGTTACTTCCTCAAGTACTATCTGTGCAGGATGTTGCACCGGTTTAGGTGTTTCACCTCATAGCATCGGAGATGTTTATGGTATCTTCAAAGCATACTGTACACGCGTTGGCAGTGGTCCATTTCCAACAGAACTAAATGATGAAACAGGAAAGAGAATCCGTCAGGTCGGTCATGAATATGGAGCAGTCACGGGTCGCGAACGCCGTTGCGGTTGGATTGACTTGGTAGCGCTTCGTTATGCTATCATGATTGATGGTGTCACCAAACTCATCATGATGAAAAGTGATGTTCTGGACGGCTTCGAGAAAGTGAAAGCTTGCGTATCCTACAAAGTAAACGGAAAAGAAACCAATGAATTCCCGTTTGAAATCAATGACGGCGTAGAACCCGTATATGTTGAAATGCCGGGATGGAATGTCGATATGACAAAGATGAAGAGCGAAGATGAATTCCCTGAAGAATTCAATGCCTACCTTTCATTCCTGGAAGAAGAATTAGGTGTTCCTATTAAGATCGTATCTGTTGGTCCGGATCGCGAACAAACAATTATCAGATATACCGAAGATTAAGTCGAAATATTACAAAATGGCAGAAGACCACATGAATCAGATGTGTTCTACTGCCATTTTTGTTTTTGGCAAGTTTTTTGTATATAGATAAATGTAGAAACATTTAAAATTAGAATTTTATGAGTATTAGTTTGTATTGGATTATATTTATTGGTTTTGCTATTCTTAGCTGGTTAGTCTCTTCGAACTTGCAACGCAAATTCGAGAAGTATTCACAAATAGCCATGCCAAATGGCATGACCGGAAAAGATGTTGCCGAAAAGATGCTGCACGACAATGGCATCTATGATGTTCAAGTGACGTCTACTCCGGGTCATCTGACTGACCATTACAATCCGGCGAATAAGACGGTCAATTTAAGTGAGTCCGTGTATTATAACAACAGTATTGCTGCAGCTGCAGTAGCTGCACATGAATGTGGTCATGCCGTTCAACATGCTCATGCGTATGCACCGTTAAAAATGCGCTCAGCACTGGTTCCTGTTGTCAGTTTTGCTTCAAACATCATGACATGGGTCCTTTTGGGCGGAATGTTATTAATCCACTCGTTTCCGCAATTGCTGCTGTTTGGTATCATTTTGTTTGCAACAACGACCTTGTTCAGCTTTATCACTTTACCGGTGGAAATCAATGCCAGCAGAAGAGCACTTGCATGGTTGAGCAACGCAGGCATAACCAATGCTTACACACACGACAAAGCTGAAGATGCTTTACGTTCAGCCGCTTACACTTATGTGGTAGCTGCTTTAGGATCACTTGCCTCTTTACTATATTATATTATGATATTTATGGGAGGAAGAGATCGGAACTAACTAATTATAAAGCCATGAAGAAGAAACTATTTTCTATAACAAGTGTCATCAGTCTGGCAAGTCTGATGATGCTTTTTTCTGTTCCATGTTTCGGCAACAGCCGGATAAAACCTACAACTCTGACTTGTGAATATATGCAGAATCCAAGTGTTGTGGATGTGCAATCTCCCCGTCTGTCCTGGATTAATGAAGTGATTTCAACGACAGTAAGAGGCGAAAAACAGCAGGCTTACAGAATAGGCGTTGCCTTCTCAAAAGAGAATCTGCTCAAAAACAAGTTTGACGTATGGGACAGTGGAAAAGTTAATTCTTCAGATTCCTATCTTGTTTCTTATAAAGGGAGTAAACTCCTTTCCACAAAAGATTATTGGTGGAAAGTGATGGTTTGGGACAGCAAAGGCGCTGCTTCTGTCTGGAGCGAACCTGCCCATTGGGGAATGGGACTCCTTTCTCCCAACGAATGGAAAGCAAAATGGATCGGGGCGCCCTGGCAAGGAGAAGAAGCGAGAAAGATTATTGAGAAGGGACAATCTCAACCTCAGACTTATCCTTCTTATCCGGCCCCTCTTTTCAGAAAAGCTTTTGCGGTCAACAAAGAGATAAAATCAGCTAAAGCCTTTGTTACCGGACTTGGTTATTTTGAATTCTATATCAATGGGAAGAAAGTAAGTGACGACTGCCTGGTTCCTAACTTTACCAACTTTACGGTTCGTAACGATCTTAAGAACGCCGGCATTGCTATCGACAATAATTTCCGTGGATACCGTGTCTTGTATTTGGCTTATGATATCACGAATCTGCTACAAAAGAAGAATGTTGCCGGTGCCATCATTGGTGACGGATTCTATGACTGTACTTCACATTGGGTATCTTCTTTCGGCTCTCCACGCTTTCTCTGTCAGATAGAAATCACTTTTAAAGACGGGGAAAAACAATATATATACAGCGACAATACATGGAAAGTCAAGGCATCTCCAATCATTATGAACGGAGTCTATGATGGTGAGATATATGATGCAAACAAGGAAACCGGCAATTGGGCAACAACACTTTGCGATGATTCGAAATGGGAAACGGCTGTATTGCGCCAGGCTCCCACAGGGAAACTTACGGCGAACACCTCTCCGACTGACAAAGTGACAGAAGTGCTTCACCCTGTTTCACTGGTCAAACAAAAAGATGGAACCTATGCCGTTGATTTCGGCAAAGAAGTTTCAGGATGGATCCATTTTAAGAACATTCAAGGAACAAAAGGAGATACATTGAACGTCAAGTATATTTGTGAATCACCTCTCGGCGTGCAAAAATATATTTTCAAAGGCGGATCTGCAGAAAGCTATGCACCCCGGTTTACGTGGTATGTATTCAGCAAAGCCATCATCAGCGGCGTCAATAATCTGACTGCTGATAATCTGACTGCCGAGGCCGTCAATACGGATGTAAAAATTACGTCCGTATTCAAGACATCCAATGACCTATTCAACAAGATCAACGATATTTGGGAACGTTCGCAACTGGATAATATGCACGGATGCATAGCCAGCGACTGTCCTCATCGTGAACGTTCGCCGTATACAGGCGACGGACAAGTGTCCTGTGTCACAGTGATGCACAATTTCAATGCAGCTGCATTCTATACAAAATGGACTCGTGATATGCGCGATGCCCAGAATATTGAAACCGGTTATGTTCCCAACGGAGCACCATGGCAACCGGGATGTGGTGGCGGTGTAGCTTGGGGCGCAGCCATGAATATCATTCCATGGGAGTTTTATCTCCATTATGGCGACAAGAAAATGCTTGAAGATAATTATACGGCAATGAAAGAACAGGTTCGCCATATGCTCACCTGGCAAACAAAAGAAGGGACAATGTACCAGCAGGAAGCAAGTCTGAATGAAACGAAACCGATGTATTGGTTGAACTTAGGCGATTGGGCTCCTTCCTATAAAAACCCGTCAGATGAATTAGTTCATACATTTTTCCTCTGGCGTTGTGCGGACTATACGGCAAAAGCAGCAAAGGCGCTTGGCAACATGAACGACTTCCAACATTATTCATCCATCGCAGAAAAAGTAAAGCAGGCCTTCAATAAAAAGTTCTATGATGCTGACAATAAAACATACGGCGATTATGGAAGTAACATCTATGCATTAAAGATAGGTGTTCCTCAAGACCATCAGCAGGAGGTCAAAAACACACTGCGCACAGAGATTTCACAACAATATAAAGGTCATCTGAACACAGGCATGTTCGGCACTCAATTTTTCTTTGAGACATTAGCGGCTAACGATATGAATGATTTAGCTTACGAAGCCATGAACAAACAGGACTTTCCAAGTTATGGCAACTGGATCAATCAGGGAGCCACAACCACATGGGAACAATGGAACGGAGCAGACTCGCATAATCATCCAATGCTTGGTGGCGGATTGAATTGGTTTTATAGAACACTGGCAGGAGTTAATGCAGATGAAAACGAACCGGGATACAAGCATATAATCATCAGACCTCTCCTTTCGGAAGTTAATGATGTATATTATTCCAATATGACTCCATACGGAAAAGTCATTTCAGAAATACACAATCAGTCCGGATCCATTACGATGAACGTAACTATTCCTGTTGGCAGTCATGCAACCGTATATATTCCAGTCAAAGGATCTCAATCTGTAGTCCGTGAAAACAAAGCTGATATTAATTCAGTTCCATATATAAAGATTATTGGCAATGAAGGCAACTATTTTGTTGTAAATATTCAACAAGGAACATATCATTTCACAGTGCAATAATTATGAAACTGAGCTATATCTTTCATAGCGGATTTGTAATCGAAGGGGATGGTTATTCAATCCTCATCGATTACTATAAAGATACGGGTAAAACGGATCAAAAAGGATTTGTGCATGATGAGTTATTAAAACGATCAGACACCTTATATATATTAGCCTCCCATTTTCATCCGGACCACTTCAATCCGGAAATATTAAAATGGAAAGAAGAGAAAAAGAACATCATCTATGTTCTTTCAAAAGACATTCTCAAGCACAGAAGAGCTGCTAAAGAAGATGCCATTTTCATCAAAAAGGGTGAATGCTACGAAGACGAAAATATTCATATCAAAGCTTTCGGGTCAACAGATTCCGGTGATTCTTTTCTCATTAAAGCAGGTGGAAAACAAATCTTCCATGCAGGTGATTTGAATAACTGGCATTGGCAGGATGAATCGACACCTCAAGAAGCAGCCCAAGCAGAAAAAGACTATCTCAAAGAACTGGAAGACATAGCAAAAGAGACTGATCATTTGGATTTGGCCATGTTTCCGGTTGATCCTCGCATTGGGACAAACTTTATGAAAGGAGCGCAACAATTTGTTGCACGAATAAAGACAGATATTTTTGTTCCTATGCATTTCTGGTGCAGGCCAAAAGAAATCCAATCATTCGGAGCCATAGCTAAGGCTAACGGAAGCCGATTCGTTTTGCTTTCAATTCCTGGAAAGAGCATAGAATTCTAACAAATAAACAATATCCAAATGGAAATAAAAAGTCATTTTGACCATTTCAATATCAATGTTCAAGATATCAATCGGAGCATTGATTTCTATCACAAAGCGTTAGGACTCACGGAACATCACCGCCATGAAGCTTCTGATGGTTCATTTACGCTTGCTTATCTGACTGATCATTCAAGCCACTTTCTTTTAGAACTGACTTGCCTTCACCAGCATGAAGGCGCTTACGAGCTGGGAGACAATGAGAGTCATATTTGTTTTCGCGTTGAAGGTGATTATGATGCCATTCGTGAATATCACCGCCAATTAGGATGCATCTGTTATGAGAACGAAGCAATGGGTTTATATTTCATCCATGATCCGGATGATTACTGGATTGAAATACTGCCTGTTAAATAATAGATGTGAGATATATTTCCTTTTATTTCGGTTTTTTTTCATTAAATATATGGTGAGTTGGTTTATTCGCCTTATATTTGCTTTCAATAATTCATTATTAATCGTAGAAAAGAATCATGGAGAAGCCTTATGTAGTAGGTATCGATATTGGTGGAACCAATACGGTTTTCGGTGTAGTTGATGCAAGAGGTCAAATCTTGTACAGTGGTGCAATCAAGACGGGCAATTATCCTGACATTAATGATTATGTCAGCGAACTTGCCAAAGGTTTAAAACTTGTCATTGAACAAGCTGGTGGTAAGGATGTAATCAAAGGTATAGGTGTTGGAGCTCCTAACGGAAACTTCTTCAACGGCTGTATTGAATTTGCTCCAAACCTTCCTTGGAAAGAAAAGATTCCATTGGCACAGCTGATCAGTGAAAAAGTAGGCATACCTGTAGCATTGACAAATGACGCCAATGCAGCTGCCATAGGTGAAATGACATACGGTGCTGCACGTGGTATGAAAGACTTTATCGTTATCACTTTGGGAACAGGTGTAGGTAGCGGTATTGTTATTGGTGGTAATCTGGTTTACGGACACGATGGTTTCGCTGGCGAATTAGGCCATGTCATCATGCGTCGTAATAACGGTCGTTTATGTGGTTGCGGTCGTACAGGCTGTTTGGAAGCTTATGCTTCTGCAACAGGTGTTGCTCGCACTGCTCGCGAATATCTGGATATTCGCAAAGACCCGAGTTTATTGCGCGATTTGGTTCCTGATAACATCACATCCAAAGATGTATTTGATGCAGCAGCCAAAGGTGATGCATTAGCTATCGAGATTTTTGAGAAGACAGGTACGATTCTAGGTGAAGCATTCGCCGACTTCGTTGCATTCTCAAGTCCTGAGGCAATCATTCTGTTCGGTGGCTTGGCAAAAGCAGGCGACTTGTTGATGGCTCCTATCAAGCGCTCAATGGACAAGAACATGCTGAAAGTATTTGCAGGCAAGACCAAACTGTTGTTCTCACAACTGAAAGAAAGCGATGCAGCTGTATTAGGTGCAAGCGCTCTGGGCTGGGAACTGAAATAAGATTTGTAAATTTATTAAGGCACGCGATATACAGAGATTGTCTATTGCGTGCCTAAATTATATTATAATGCTTCATCCTCTACATCAATTCGTATATTGCCCCAAATGCGGTGCCAAGTCTTTTGTTGAACATAACGAGAAATCCAAACAATGCAAGGCTTGCGGATTCGTATACTATTTCAATCCTTCTTCTGCTGTAGCTTGTTTCATTAGAAATTCCAAAGATGAGCTTCTGTTGGTACGCAGAGGAAAAGAACCGGGGAAAGGAACATTAGATACACCCGGTGGATTTGTCGACATGTTTGAATCCGGCGAAGAAGCGGCCCATAGAGAAGTGAAGGAAGAAACAGGATTGGACATCAAAGATTGTCGTTATCTCTTTTCAATACCCAACATCTATTTGTATTGTGGTTTTGAAGTCCATACTCTCGACATGTTCTTCGAATGTAAGATCGATTCGTTTGAAGGAGCCAAAGCTGCCGATGATGCTGCAGAGATTATTATCCTCCCGATAGACAAACTGAACGCAGACGACTTCGGACTGCAATCAGTAAAAAAAGCTGTCACAAAGTACAGCAATAAATAGTATATACTCTTGATTGAAAAAGTATATACTTTCACACCCTAAAAGTATATACTTTCATGTATCAAAAGTATATACTTTCGCATACCAAAAGTATATACTTTTTCAAAGCGCACTCATTATATAACATTTCATACCATTTTATGAGTGAAAGCTGACAAACAAACATTTGGTTTTACTCTAAATTATCCTTAAATTTGCAACATGTTACGAAGGAGTTACGTTTATATCATAAACACTAAAGAAAGAGTGATGAAAAAAATATTAATCCCATTGTGCCTATTGATCATGAGCGAAGTTGCTTATAGCCAACGTTCGCATCAGTTTGACACATCAAATCGCTTGTTCAATGAAGGAAAAGAGTTCTTTTGGCTGAAAAACTATTCAGGATGCATCGACAAACTGGAAGCATTTAAGCAAAAAGCCACCGATGCCGACTTAATACAAGAAGCTGATTATATGCTTGTGTGCTCGGCATACGAACAAGGCCGTCCAAAAGCTGAAGAACTTCTAAAAGATTATCTGGAAACTTATCCCGATTCACGCCACAGCGATGAGATAGACTTTCTGATAGGTTCGGTACACTTCGGACGTCAGGAATATCAAAAAGCCATCTATTGGTTCAATGAGGCAAATATTGACATGCTTAGTCCGGAACAACAAGAGACTTATTCTTTCCGTTTGGCCTATTCTTTATTGCAAACGGGAGATAAGGAAAAAGCACGTGGATACTTCGCACGTATCGCTCAAGTGGGAAAAACATATAAAGAAGCTGCTTCATACTATGTAGCTTATATCGATTATGCAACAGGACAATACAACAATGCCTTAATCGAATTCACGCGGCTGAAAGAGAATCCCGAATTCAAAGAACAGTCATTGTATTATATCGCCCAAATCTATTTCATACAGAACAAGTTTGAGAAAATAACAAGCGAAGGCGAGTCTCTGCTTTCGACCTATCCGGGCAGTAAAAACAACACGGAGATATATCGGATCCTTGGTAATTCCTATTATCAGTTAGGCGATGAAAACAAGGCAATAAGCCGTCTGAGCAAATACTATACAATGACTGAGCATCCTTTACGCAGCGACTTATACATTTTAGGTGTCTGCTATTATAACAAAGGCGAATACAACAATGCCGTGAAGATGCTAGGACAGACGGTAAAAGAGAATGATGCTCTTAGCCAGAACGCCTACTTATATCTGGGACAAAGTTATCTGAAATTGAAAGACAGAAACAATGCCCGCATGGCTTTTGAAACCGCTTCTTCTGCCTCTTACGACAAGCAAGTGAAAGAAGCAGCCATGTATAATTACGCATTACTGATTCACGAAACGAATTTTACCGGATTTGGAGAATCCGTTACAGTCTTTGAGAACTTCCTTAATGAGTTCCCGAATTCCAAATACGCAGACAAAGTAAACGACTATCTGGTTGAAGTCTATATGACGACTAAAAACTATAGTGCAGCTCTGAACTCTATCAACAAAATCAAGCAACCGAGTCAAAAGATTCTGGAAGCGAAACAGGATATTTTATTCCAATTGGGTACGCAGGCTTTCACAAACATGAAAACCGACGAAGCAATAAAACTCTTCAATCAATCAATCGCATTAGGCGAATACGATCCGGAAGCACGCAGTAATGCTTACTTCTGGCGTGGCGAATCCTATTATCGTCTGCAAGAGTTCGAGAATGCCATCAGTGACTATCGTACTTATCTGAATAATACACGTCAACGCAGCACAGATACGTATGCTCTTGCGCATTATAACTTGGGATATAGCTATTTCAAGCAAAAAGATTATCCGACAGCTTTGAGCAGTTTCCGCAAATACACGGAATTGGAAACAAACAAACAGGCTGCAGCTCTTGCAGATGCCTACAATCGTATTGGCGACTGTTTGTATCAAAGCCGCCAATTCACTGAGGCGAATGAAAACTATACGCGTGCTGAACAACTGCAACCTTCAGCCGGCGACTATTCGCTCTATCAGAAAGGATTCCTTTTGGGATTGCAGAAAGATTATGCAGGCAAAGTTAAATCTTTGGACCGATTGATACAAGAATATCCGCAATCACAATATGTTGACGATGCTTTGTTTGAAAAAGGACGGACATACTTACTGATGGACAATAATTCTGCAGCTGCACAAGCCTTTGAGAAACTGACGCGTGAATTTCCTCAAAGCAGCAATGCCCGTAAGGCCGGTGTCCAGTTGGCATTGATTTACTTCAACAATAACCAACTGGAAAAAGCTGCCGATGCCTATAAGAAAGTAATCAGCGAATATCCGGGAAGTGATGAAGCCAAGACTGCACTTCAGGATTTAAAATCAGTTTATATCGAACTGAATGATATTAATTCATATGCCAACTATGTCAATACGTTAGGTGGAAGTGTTCGTCTGGAAACAAGCGAGCAGGATTCGCTCACCTATATGGCTGCCGAAAAACTATTTATGCGGGGTGATAATGAAGGCGCTCAACGCAGTCTGACCAAATATCTGCAATCATTCCCGAACGGTTCATTCAGTTCAAATGCCAACTATTATTTGGGAAGCATCGCATTCAACAAGAAAGACTACAAAGAAGCTGAGAATCACTTCAGAGCCGTTATTAAAAGTGGTGACACTAAATTCATGGAAGAAGCTGTTGCTCGCACTGCCGAAATACAGTATCTGAATAAAGACTTCACTTCTGCCGAACAAAGTTTCAAACAACTTCAAGCGATTGCAGAAAAGCCTGAAAACAAACAAGCAGCACATTTGGGCATATTACGCTGTGCACAGCAGAATGGTAAATCAAAAGATGCCCTTCTTGCAGCCGACGAACTGCTGAAAGAAAGCAAACTTTCACCTGAAGTCAGTGTTGAAGCACGTTTGGCACGAGCTAAAGCTTACATTGATCTGAAACAGGAAAGCAAAGCTTTGGCCGATTTAAAAGAACTCAGTAAAGATACACGTACTGTCCAAGGCGCTGAAGCCAAATATTTATTGGCACAACTCTATTATAATAGCAAGGACGATAAGAATGCCGAAAAGGTACTGATGAATTTCATTGAAGATGGAACGCCGCATCAGTATTGGCTGGCACGTGGATTTATCCTGCTTGCAGATGTGTATATACGACAAGGAGATGACTTCCAAGCTCGCCAATATCTCACCAGTCTGAAGAATAACTACAAAGCAGAGGACGAGATTCAAGGTATGATTGAAGACAGATTGGCTAAACTAAAGAAATAACAACGATGAAGACAATATATAACATAAAATTCTGGTGTGTAATAGCAGTTCTGAGCGCTGTTGCCACCGTAAATGCACAGGAAGACAAATCGAAAGATAAAAGTCTGAACCGCGAGATGACACTCGAACGCGAATATACGCCAACCGTTCAGGATGCGAATAAAGTCAACACGCTGCCGGTAGTCAAAGAACCGGAAGCAAAGAAAGTGCCTATCTCCTACTCGAACTTCGCCGTTGCCGCCAATCCGGCAAAAGAGTTTTCGTTGCTTCCTTCGGGAAACATCATGACTGATATGACTTATAATAAACGCCGCGGCTATCTGAACTTCGGTATGGGGAATTATATGAATATCAATGGCGATTTCGGATATCACGTTCTCAGTACAGACAAGGATATCATGAATCTTTGGTTCTCACATCGCTCAACTAACGGGAATGTAAAATATATAGACGTTACGGACTCTGAAAACAAGGTAAAAGCCAAGCTGAACGACAATATTGGTGGCCTTGATTTCAAACATGCGTTTGATAAACTATGGTTGAATATGGGAATAAAATATAATTATTCTGCCTTCAATTATTACGGTTATTACCCTCTCGTATATGACAAAGACTTCAACACCGATCTGTCTACTCCTAATATTTCTGACAAAACGACGAATCAGGTTTCTCAGGCATTCAAAGCCCATATTGGCGTTGCTTCAAAAGAAGAAAAGCTTCCTGTTAATTATATGCTCGACTTTGGTTTTACTAATATGGGATATAAATATGCGTTAAAGAAGGCTATTGATGGACCAACCGAACGCACATTCACGGCAAAGTTTGATTTCAACTCTCCATTTAATGGCGGTCAATTTATCGGCGTAAAAGGGAATATCGACTATTTCAACTACAATCTGCCACAGAAGAAAGACAGCATGAAAGCCGTTTATAACAACCATATCGAAGCTTTCCTTACACCGTATTATAAAGTTGAAGGAGACAACTGGCATCTTCAATTAGGAGCCAACGTTATGATTATCACCGGCGATAATGATAAGATTACTGCTTCTCCAAACGTTTCATTCGATGCCAATGTAAGCGACAAAACAGTGCTTTACGGTATCGCTACCGGTCATCTCTATTCGAACAGTCTTTATGAAACTTCGCTCGTCAACCGTTACATCGATTTAGGCGGTGGAATGCTCCCATCACGTAACTGGCTGGATGCAAAGGTCGGTGTGAAAAGCACAGTTGCTCCCGGATTCTGGTTTGACTTGTTCGGTGGTTTGAAAAAGACCAGCGATGATATATTCTATGTTCCTCAATATTACTATAATTATAATTTCGTTAGCGTAAGCAAACCATTTCAAGCAAAGAGCACACAAGCCTACGGTGGTGTAAATTTCAAATACAGCTATCAAAATTTCATTGACCTCAACATCAAAGGCGTATACAATTATTGGAAAGTGACTGATCCTAATGATGCAACATATTCCACCACTGAATATAAAGCCTATGGCAAACCGGAGATGGAACTCACGTTCGGTGCAACCGTCCATCCAATCAGTCAGATTACCGCATCTGCCGAATATTATCTGGCAACAGGACGCTATAGCATCACACCATACGCTTCAAAAAACATAAAGATGAAAAATATCAATGAGTTGGATCTCACAGGAACTTATACATTGAACGATACCTTCGGCCTTTTCTTGAAGATGAACAATGTGCTTTGCCAAAAGTATGAGCTATACTATGGTTATCCATTGCAAAGCTTTAATGCTATGGTTGGATTCAATATCAATTTCTGAAATATCAAAAAATATATATGAAGAAATGGTGAATTTCATTCGAATGAATTTCCAAATACATTCGGATGCGAAAACCATTTCTTTCGAATGGAGTGAACATTTCATTCGAATGAAACGTCCGCTTCATTCGAATGTTTTTTTAGCGCTCCTCGATTCATACAAACATCGGAAATATTCTCGAAAAAATATATACGTTTTCCTGAACTTCTACGTTATAGCTACGTATGAATGACTAAGATTGAAACTAAAATGATTGAATATATTAAGGGCGAGATAGTTGAACTGACACCAACACAGATGATTATAGAATGTGGATGTATTGGTTACGAACTTAACATATCATTAAACACCTATAGCTTTTACAACGGTAAGTCAGAAGGAAAAATATACATCTACGAGGTGATACGCGAGGATGCACACTTACTATTCGGTTTTGCAGAAAAAATCGAACGCGAATTATTCTTGATGCTTATAACCGTTTCTGGAGTCGGACCGAATACTGCGCGCATGATCCTCTCTTCGTTAACACCGAATGAACTGGTACAAGCCATAGCAAACAGGGACGAAACATCGCTAACAGCAGTAAAAGGTATCGGACTAAAAACCGCTCAACGCATTTTGGTGGATTTGAAAAACAAGGTAAAAACAATGGATGGCTTCACTGTCGATGCTTCAAATATCCCAACGCAAGGGAACGGAGCTGTTGCCGAAGAAGCTGTTGCTGCTTTGATTATGTTAGGCTTTCAAAAAGCACCATCACAAAAGGCAGTGAACTCTATTCTAAAGGGTGCTCCTGCAATGACGGTTGAACAAGTAATAAAAGCGGCACTAAGATTGTTGTAAACAATTAATTGACATGTAATTGACAATTAATTTGTACGGATGAAGAAAAGAAAAATAAAATATTTTATATGGATTGCCGTAATCTTGTTCGGCACAGGCTTGTATTCGTTGAATGCTAATTATTTGACGTATACTTCTGCCATGCCTGAAATCGAACAGATTGATACTCCGCAAGATACGGTTCCTCACACGCGCTATCCTGTTGCCAAAACCATTCCTCAAAACTATGAAGACTTGAAAAAAGAGTCTCCGATAGACCTCAAAACACCGGATAACGTAAAAACAACTATCGAATATGATATCAAAACCGGAACTTATGTTGTTCATACACGACTGGGTGACACAGATTTAACTACACCTATGAGTCTGACACCCGAACAATACCAAGACTATAGTTTGCAAAAGTCCATCCAGGATTACTACAGACAAAAGAATGAAGAAGAATTCCAAAAATCAGCAACCAAGCAGTTCAACTTGACAGATATGGCTTTTGGAATCGGTGCGGCCGAAAAAATCTTCGGTCCGGGCGGTGTTCGCTTGAAAACACAAGGATCTGCCGAAGTACAAGTCGGATTAAAACAAAACAAAACAAAAAATCCGTCACTACCGGAACGAGCACGTAACCGTACGTTTTTCAATTTTGATGAGAATGTGCAACTAAATGTCCATGCCACGGTCGGGACAAAGATGAACTTTGACATGAATTACAACACCGAAACGACTTTCGACTTCGATTCCAAGAAACTGAAACTCGCCTATAAAGGTGACGAGGATGAAATAATCAAGTCAATTGAAGCCGGAAACGTTAGTATGAACACGAGTAACTCTCTGATCAACGGCGGTGCTGCATTATTCGGTATGAAAGCAGATTTGCAGTTTGGAAAACTGAGAGTCAACACTCTTTTGGCGCAACAGGAATCCGAATCAAAAACAGTCAGTTCCAAAGGAGGTGCACAAACAAAGGATTTTGAACTTACGGTTGACCAATATGATGAGAATCGTCACTTCTTTCTGTCGCAATACTTCCGTGATAACTACGAAAAGTCATTAAGGAGTCTGCCAAGTATCATCTCAGGTATAAAGATTACCAAAATTGAAGTGTGGATTACAAATAAAAAAAGTAATTACGACCAGGCACGTAACGTTGTTGCTCTCTCTGACTTGGGTGAACACAATCATATATACAACAACACTTTGGTTCAACCGTCGGGTTCATCAAGCATTCCGTACAACAGGGCAAACACACTATATAGCACATTGGTAAACAGTTATCCTGATGCACGCGATATAGGAAAAGTAACGCAAACCTTGAGCGGAGTTATGGTCAACGGCGCTGAATATGAAAAAGTAGAAAGTGCGCGACTCCTTGATGCATCAGAATATACTCTTAATTCACAATTAGGTTATATATCTCTAAAAACGCAATTACAGTCTGACGAAGTTTTAGGCGTCGCTTACAATTATACATATTCTGACGGTCAGACCTATCAGGTTGGTGAGTTCTCGACCGACAATGCCAACAGTACTTCATCTTGTCTGTTCATCAAAATGCTGAAAGGTACAACACTATCACCAAGTATGCCTTATTGGAACCTGATGATGAAAAATATTTATTCACTCGGCGCCTATTCAGTACAAAAAGAGAAGTTCCGTCTGAATGTTCTTTATAAAAGCGATAATACAGGTACCTATATCAACTATCTGCCCGAAGGAAACAAAGCTAATGTAATCCTGCTCAGAGTACTGAATCTGGATAACTTGAATTCAAACAATGAAGCGCATCCGGATGGTATATTCGATTATCTCGAAGGAATAACGATTTTAAGTGATAACGGTAAAATCATCTTTCCTGTTCTTGAACCATTTGGTTCTTACTTGCGAAAACAGATAGGTAATGATGCCATTGCAAATAAATATGTTTATCAAGAGCTGTATGATTCAACATTGACAAAAGCAAAACAGTTAACTGAAAAGAATAAGTTCATTTTACGAGGGCAATACAAAGCTTCTTCAAGTTCCGAAATACAATTAGGAGCTACGAATGTGGCACGTGGTTCCGTAAAAGTAACTGCCGGAGGTGTGACACTTACCGAAAATGTCGATTATACAGTGGATTACACATTGGGAACTGTTACGATCCTCAACGAAGGTGTCATTGCTGCCGGTACACCGGTAAGCGTATCATTGGAAAATCAGTCGACATACAATATGCAACGTAAGACAATGATGGGGCTGAACCTGGAATATCAACTCAACAAAAAGTTGACACTGGGTGGAACCATCATGCACATGTCTGAAATGCCTCTGACAACAAAAACAGCTTACGGTGAAGAATCAGTCAAAAATACACTTTGGGGAATGAACCTCTCTTATAAATCAGAAAGTCAATGGCTAACAAATATGCTCGACAAGTTACCATTACTAACTTTGACAAAACCCAGTCAAATCTCATTCAACGCTGAATTCGCAGATCTGATTGCAGGTCATTATGAGAATAAAAATGCAGGAGGTTATTCTTATCTGGACGACTTTGAATCGACTCAAAGCAATATCGACATGCAAGACCCTTATTCTTGGCAATTATCGAGTGTACCTTATCAGGATGGCTCATCACAACTTTTTCCTGAAGCATCCTTTGCCAATAACATTGATTATGGTAAGAACCGTGCACTTATGGCATGGTATTATATAGATGGTCTTTTCACACGTCAGAATTCTTCTCTCCGACCTAAATCAATTGACAAAAATCAATTGTCAAATCATTATGTACGTGCCGTACAAATGAGCGAACTATTCCCAGAACGACAAACGACCATCAATGAAAGCAATACACTAAAAGTTTTAAATGTTGCTTACTATCCTAATGAACGTGGACCGTATAACTTGGATGCAGACAATATTAATTCCGATGGTACATTAATGAATCCGGACAAGAGGTTTGGTGGTATGATGCGTAAAATAGATCAAACCAATTTTGAAACAGCTAACGTAGAATACATAGAATTCTGGATGCTGGATCCATTTATATATAATCGTAATGTATCCGGTGGTGACATGTATTTTAACCTGGGTGAGGTTTCAGAAGATATTCTTAAAGATGAAAAGAAATACTTCGAAAATGGTCTTCCGGTCAATGGAGATACAACTCAAGTACAAACAACAGTTTGGGGTAAAGTACCTACACAACAGAGCACCGTATATGCCTTTGATAATACAAGTGGAGCTCGTAAAATACAAGATGTAGGTTTAAATGGACTTTCAAACGACGAAGAGACGACATTCCCGACATACAAGGAATATTTGGACAAGCTGAGACAAAAACTATCGGGAGAAACTATCACGAAAATGGAAAATGACCCGCTCAAATTATCACCATTCTTTAACCCATCAGGTGATAAGTTTCATTATTTCCGTGGCTCTGATTATGATGCTCAAGAGACAGACATTCTTACACGTTACAAATATTATAATGGTACTGAAGGCAACTCTAAAGACATCAACGATTCGAATGAGAAATACAGTACTGCTTCCAAAACAATCCCTGATGTAGAAGACCTCAACCAGGATAATACATTAAACGAAAATGAATCGTATTATGAATACAAAATTTCTGTTCGTCCAAGTGATACTATCGTCGGTTCCAACTATATCGTAGATAAAAGAACAGCGATTGTAACACTGGCAAATAACACTACTGAATCTGTCACATGGTATCAATTCAAGATTCCAGTAAAGAATTATACTCGTAAGGTTGGCTCAATTAGTGATCTCACATCTATTCGCTTCATGCGAATGTATCTAACAAACTTTAAAGAGCCTGTTGTATTACGTTTCGGAACCTTGCAACTTGTACGTGGCGATTGGCGCACTTATGAATTAGATCTGTCTAATCCCAAAATGCCGCCAGCTGCTAAAGCTACACTAGATGTATCAACAGTAAATATAGAAGAGAACAGTGATCGTAAACCTGTTAATTACGTATTGCCTCCGGGCGTTACTCGTGTGCTTGATCCTAGTCAGCCTCAAGTACGTCAGGAAAATGAACAATCACTTTCTATGAAAGTAACCGACTTGTATCCATTGGATGCATGTGCTATTTACAAAAACACAAGCTACGACTTGCGCCAGTACAAACGTATTCAGTTATTCACACATGCCGAAGCGTTCCAGGATAATATTACAAACTTGGCAAACGGAGAATTATCTGTATTTATCCGTTTGGGTTCTGACTACAAGAACAACTATTACGAATATGAAGTGCCATTGCAGTTGACACCACTTAATGGCGTGTTTACTTCAGAAACTGTATGGCCGTCGGAAAATCTGCTGAACTTCAAGTTGGCTGTACTTACAAACTTAAAGCTGAACAGAAATAAAGCCAAGCGTGAAGGACAAAGCGGTGTTAGTTTTGCCAACGTCTACTCAGAATATGATCCGGACAACTCTCTGAACAAAATCAGTATCATTGGTAATCCGAGTCTGTCTGAAGTCAAGGCAATCATGATCGGTGTACGCAACAATTCGAAAGATAAAAAGAGTGGAGAAGTATGGGTTAACGAATTAAGATTAACCGATTTCAATGACGATGGAGGTTGGGCTGCAAAAGCAAACCTCAACGTTGCCTTGTCTGATTGGGGCACAGTGAATGCCGCCGGACAAGTGGAAACATCCGGGTTTGGATCTCTGGATCAATCCCTGACAGAACGACGAATGGAAGACTTCAAGCAATATAGTGTAGCCACTAATCTGGATTTAGGACGCGTGTTCCCGGAAAAGGCTAAAGTCAATATTCCGTTCTATTACTCATACTCAAAGCAAATTACTGATCCTAAATACAATCCATTGGATCAGGATATAACACTAAAAGATGCCTTGAACAATGTCGATACAAAAACAGAAAAAGACTCTATACACAGTTATTCCCGTACGCAATCGACTATCAAAAGTGTATCCTTCAATAATGTGCGTGTCAATATCAAAAGCAAAACGCCGATGCCTTATGATCCGGCGAACTTTACCTTTGGCTATTCTCACAGCGTGACAGATAATAAGAACCCGGAAACCGAATACGAAAGTACACAGGATACCAGGGCAAATATGGCCTATAATTATACGCCGTACTTCACACCTATTCAACCATTTAAAAAATTGAAGAAAAACAATGGTTATACGAAATATATCAAACAGTTCTCACTAAATCCCGCTCCATCAATCAGCTTCCAAACGGCTATGATGCGCAACTACTATGAGCTGAAACTTCGTGATTTGACAGAAGCTGAAACAGGTGTAAAGAATGATATTCCAGTCACTTTCAGTGAAAACTTCTATTGGGATCGGGCTTTCAGTTTGAATTGGGCTATCACCAACAGTTTGAATATCCATTTCACATCCGGTACTAACGCACGTATCGACGCTCCGTATGTTCAAGTAAATAAGAAACTGGATCCTGATTCATACAGATTATGGAAAGATTCTATCAAACAAAGTATAGCTGATCTTGGAACTCCTATGAAATACGACCAAACGTTCAGTGTTACTTGGCAGTTGCCTACACAGTTCATTCCAATTTTGGACTGGACCAACAACTCAATCAACTATAATGCTACGTATAACTGGGATCGTGGAGCTACATCAACAAGTTCTGACATCGAAATCGGCAACACAATCAAAAACCAACGTCAGTTCCAAATACAAAGCAATCTGAATTTTATTTCACTTTACAATAAGGTCAACTTCCTGAAGAAAATCAATCAGAAAGTAGGCAACTTGAACACGCCGAATGCCAATCCTCGTAATGGAAATAACCCTCCTAAAAAGATTGAAAAGAAAAAACTTGAGAAAGAAATCACATTGAGCAAAGACAGTGGAACAATTGTAAAGCATGGTATGTATACAAATAAAGTTTACATCACGGCTAGAGGTGCCAACGGTAAACTCTATGCTATAAAATATAAGCCTATCAATGTTACAGAAGTATTGATTACAACAAAAGATACAGCTCATCTGAAACTGACAATCACACCGGGAGCTTCTCCCAAAGAAGATATGACCAACAACGCTATTGAATATGGCACAAGGTTTCTGATGATGCTCCGACGTGTAAATATTCAGTTCTCAAACACGGCAGGTATGATGCTGCCGGGCTTCCGTCCAGAGATCGGCGATATGCTGGGACAAGGGCATTCTCCATACGGACTTACGCCTGGCGTTGGGTTTGCCTTCGGAAGCGTAAGCCGAAAATATATTGACGACGCATACAACAAAGGCTGGTTAATTGAAAGTACAGAAAGCAACTTGGATCCGGCAGTTATTAACAGTACAAAGAATCTCAATGTCCAGGCTGATCTAGAACCGATTCCGGGATTGAAAATCAATTTGACAGCCTTAAGAAATGATACACGAAGTACCGATGTACAATTCATGTATTCAGGCATGCCTGAACAGTTAGGCGGAAACTTCACTATGACGACAATTGCTATCGGAAGTGCATTGAGCAGCAGTGGAGATGCGAATAACAACTATGCATCCAAAGTATTCGACAAGTTCCTGTCCAACCGTGAAATAATTGCCCAGCGACTTGAACAACGATATTCTGCCCTCGGATATCCTGATAAGGGATTCATTCATGAACAAGGATTAGGTGGAAAGATTTATGACCCGGGCTCAGACAATGCCTACGGCGTAAGCCGTAATTCGGCGGATGTCATGATTCCGGCATTCATAGCTGCTTATACAGGTAAAGATGTCAACAAGGTAAGTCTTAGCGCATTTCCTTCGTTAAAGAACTTGCTTCCTAACTGGCGTGTCACCTTTGATGGTCTCACTCGAATACCGGCTATCCGACAACGACTCAAGAGTTTAATTTTAAATCATCAGTATCGCTGCTCGTACTCAGTAGGTTCATACACTTCATACTTGAATTGGGTCAGCGCAGGTCAAGATGATTTGGGATACATTAAGGCAACGCTCAACGACTACCCAATACCTTCATCGCAATATTCAATCGGAACAGTTAATATCACTGAAAGTTTCAGCCCATTATTTGGTGTTGATGCTACGCTGTTGAACAATGTGACCCTACGCGGCGACTACACGACTTCGCGTAATTTAAGCCTCAACACAACTTCTTACAATATTGTCGAAGCCTTGTCGAGAAAGATAACTATCGGGTTGGGATACAAAATGACCGAGTTCAATAAAGTTTTGAAGATGAAGAAAACCAGAGACTTCAGCAATGACCTGACTGTTCGTCTGGACTTTTCCTATAACAAGATGCAATCGCTTATCCGCAAGATTTCAGAGAACTTCACGCAGGCTACCAGTGGAAACGTAGCCAAAACCATCCAGTTCTCAGCCGATTATGGATTGAGCCGTGCATTGACAGTTCGTGCATTCTATGATATTCAGATGAACACACCTCTGATATCAAGTTCATCTTATCCGACATCCAATTCAAACTACGGCATAAGTTTCCGCTTCTCACTGTCGCAATAATATAATGTATACTGTCGAATCTTATAATTTATGCACGTTCAAGGAGCAAAGAATCTGACTGAAGGCCCAATCCAAAGGCAACTCTTCAACTTGGCGTTACCGATCATGGGCACCTCGTTTATCCAGATGGCTTATAGCTTAACAGATATGGCTTGGGTTGGACATTTGGGAAGCGCAGATGTTGCGGCTATTGGAGCTGTAGGTATCCTCACTTGGATGGCTAATTCTATTTCATTGCTCAACAAAGTTGGTGCGGAGGTGGGTGTAGGCCAAAAAATTGGTTCGCGTGATGAAGAAGGCGCACGTTCGTATGCATCTCACAATATTACCATAGCACTTCTGCTGTCGTTATTGCTTGGAGGTCTTATGTTTGCTTTTGCCTATCCTGTCGTCGCCATTTATAAAATGGAACCATCCATAACACTGAAAGCGATTCATTATTTAAGGATTGTAGCTAGTGCTTTCCCTTTCATTTTCCTCTCAGCAGCTTTTACGGGTATTCATAATGCAGCCGGGCAGAGCAAAACGCCTTTTTATATTAATGGTTGTGGTCTTTTGATGAACATGCTGCTTGATCCACTTCTAATTTTCGGATTCGATTATGGCGTAAGTGGAGCAGCTTGGGCAACATGGATTTCACAAGGCACCGTCTGCATGCTGTTTGTATATCAATTAAAAAAACGAAGCAAGCTCTTCGGTGGTTTCAGATTCTTCGCTCCTTTGAAAGCTGTTACTACAAGACAAATATTCAAACTCGGACTACCGGTAGCACTTCTGAACACCTTCTTCTCTTTTATTAACCTGTTTCTTGCGCGAACAGCTTCGGCATGTGGAGGACACATCGGTGTGATGACGCTCACCGGAGGCGGACAGATTGAAGCTTTGGCATGGAACACTTCACAAGGCTTCAGTACAGCTCTGAGCGCCTTTGTTGCACAGAACTATGCGGCGCAAAAAAAAGAGCGCGTTACTAAAGCTTATCACAGTACACTTAAAATACTAGCTATCGTCGGCGCTTTTGTAACCATATTGTTCATCTTTTTCGGCAGTCAGCTGTTCTCACTCTTTGTTCCAGAAGAAGCAGCTTATGAAGCTGGTGGCACTTACCTTCGCATTGATGGATATTCAATGATGCTTATGATGCTCGAAATCACAACGCAAGGAGTGTTTTACGGTACGGGAAGAACCACACCTCCTGCTGTCATCAGTATCACACTGAACACTTTACGAATTCCGCTAGCTTTATGTTTCATCGCTCTGGGATGGGGCATCAACAGCGTATGGTGGGCGATCAGCATCTCCAGTATGCTGAAAGGAATCGTTGCTTTCATTTGGTTCAGTGCCCTGCAGAAAAAAATTCTTTGAAAAGAGATTTTCCGAAAATGTCCGATAGAATGGTAAGTCTTCAATAGTATGGACGATAGATCGATGATTAAATGAACGTTAGATTGGCGATCGTATGGACAATAAATTGCCAATTGCTAATGCGGATCAACATCTATCATTCCTGGAATTGCACATTTATTACCCAATTGTGCAATTACAATCAAAACTATATATATCTTTGCCCCCGCTTTTTTTAAAGACAAAGCACAGAACTAAAAAGTATAAACGAAAAAAGATTTTATGAGAAATGTAATTGTACTGGCATGCATGGCTATAATGCCCTTAACTCATGCCAAAGCGGAGGGATATCTGGTAAATGCTCAAAGTGCAAAGCAGTCAGGTATGGGACATGTAGGAACAGCGATGAAACTCGGAGCAGAGAGTATGCATTTTAACCCGGCGGGATTAGTATTTATGAACAAAAGCATCGACATATCAGCCGGCGTTTCGGGTGTTTTCTCCAAAGGGAAGTATAGTAGTTTATCGGACGAATACTCCGTTAAAACCGATAGTAAAGTTAGCACGCCACTATTTATGTACGCCGGATTCAAGATTTACGATAATCTTGCAGCCGGCGTAATGTTGAATACACCTTATGGAAGTTCCATAAAATGGGGAGACGACTGGCGTGGGGCACATCTTATTCAAGACATATCTCTCAAACTTTTCAATATTCAGCCCACTGTCTCTTGGAAAATAACGAATCGGTTAAGTGTTGGAGCCGGCCTAATGATGGAATATGGAAACTTCAACCTTAATCGTGCTCTGATAGCTCCCGGGGCAATGAGCGGGTTAGCGAACAAACTATTTGCGGCGAATCCGGCACTTGCCGCGTTGATTCCACAGGAACTTAAAACTGTGATTGTCAAATACGATAATGCTTCGGCAGCATCTGCAGGTCTGACAGGAGATGCGGGAGTAAGACTTGGTTACAATCTCGGAGCCATGTACGACGTCAACGACAAAATAACCATCGGTGCTTCTTACCGTTCAAAGGTAACGGCAAAAGTAAAAGAAGGAGAAGTCAATGTCAAATACGCCAATGAACTGGAATTCAAGGAACTGCTCAAAAGTGTAAATAGTCTTTTAAGCAAATTGCCTCAAGGTTCAGGAGTTCCTTCTAAGATTGAAGTTCCTTCTCTCGACAACGGAACATTCTCTGCCGAACTGCCACTGCCAAGTGTATTTAGTGCAGGCATTACCTATTATCCGACAAACAGATGGACCGTTTCCGGAGAAGTTCAGTTCAACGGATGGGGTGCTTACAAACAGCTGACGATTAAATTCAATCCTGATGAAGAACTGGGCAAATACAATATTAACGCACCAAAGAAATACAAAAACTCCCGCACATATCGCTTGGGAGGTCAATACGCTGCGACAAAACGATTGGATCTGCGTCTCGGTGCCTACTTTGACGAAACACCTGTCAAGGATGATTATCTGAATCCGGAAACACCAAGTATGAACAAACTCGGGCTAAGTGCAGGCTTGAGTTTCCGACCAATGAACAGTCTTTCCGTGGATGTTGCTTTCTCATACATCACAGGTTTTGGGCGCGACGGATCCTATACCGACAAAGATTTGCTTGGTCAACCGAGAACTTTCGGTGGTCACTACAACATCGCTGCTATGATGCCGTCGATAGGACTTTCGTATGCATTCTAAATTACGATAAATAAAAAAGGCAGGGATTTCCTTGCCTTTTTTGTTACAATTGTTATGATTTGTCGTAATTTTGCCGTACAATTGAAAATATTATAACAATAAGAATAAGATAATGGACAAATCGTTAAAGCGCGAATCCATCTGCGTACAAGGCGGATGGCAACCAAAAAAAGGCGAACCACGGGTTCTGCCTATCTACCAAAGTACAACATTTAAGTATGACACCAGCGAGCAGATGGCCCGTCTGTTCGACTTGCAGGATAACGGATATTTCTACACCCGTCTGCAAAACCCGACCAATGATGCAGTAGCTTCAAAAATTGCCGCTCTTGAAGGTGGTGTTGGAGCCATCCTCACCTCTTCCGGCCAAGCAGCTAATTTTTTTGCTGTATTCAATATTTGTGAAGCCGGCGATCACATCGTCAGCTCGAACTCTATCTATGGCGGAACTTATAACTTGTTCGGTGTGACAATGAAAAAATTGGGTATTGATGTCACTTTTATCAATCCTGATGATTCCGATGAGAAGATATCGGCAGCATTCCGTCCAAACACGAAAGTACTGTTTGGTGAAGTTCTTTCAAATCCCGGAATGGATGTACTGGATATAGAGAAGTTTGCAAAGATTGCACATAATCATGGTGTACCTTTGATTGTTGATAATACATTTGCCACACCAATCAACTGTCGTCCTTTTGAATGGGGCGCCGATATTGTCACCCACTCTACGACAAAATACATGGATGGACATGCTACTTCGGTAGGTGGAGCCATTGTTGACAGTGGAAACTTCGACTGGGATGCACAAGGCGACAAGTTCCCCGGACTTACAAAACCCGACGAATCCTATCACGGTTTAACCTACACCAAAGCTTTCGGCAAAATGGCATATATTACTAAAGCAACCGCACAATTGATGCGCGACCTGGGATCAATTCCTTCGCCGATGAATGCCTTCCTGCTGAATCTTGGTCTAGAAACACTCCATCTGCGTATGCCACAGCATTGCCACAATGCTCAGATAATTGCCGAATGGCTGGAAGCAGACAAACATGTTGCATGGGTTAACTATCCGGGGCTGAAGAATAACAAATATCATGCACTGGCTGAAAAATATATGCCCAACGGAACCTGTGGTGTCATAGCTTTCGGACTCAAAGGCACACGTGAAGATGCCATCCGCTTCATGGATTGCCTGAAAATGATATGTATTGTCACACATGTAGCCGATGCACGCACTTGTGTTCTGCATCCGGCAAGTCATACTCATCGTCAACTTTCTGACGAACAGCTTCGTGCAGCAGGCATTGCTCCGGATCTGATCCGCCTGTCTGTTGGTATCGAAAATGTAGATGACATACTGACTGACATCAAACAGGCTCTGAACGACTGAAAAGAAGCAGCTTGCGTATAACCTGCCTCAAATCTAGGCATACAGAAATACCGAACAGATTGACAGGCAAAAATTTTAACGGCGCGAACAAACCGACATATGGTTCCGTTCGCGCCGCTTTTATGTTGTTGCTAATAACAATCGTATTCTCCTCTCCTTTCGCTATTTGCCACGTAACCAAGAATTATTTATTCTTCTTTTCATAAGAAATCATTCCTCATATCCATATAATTTTATAGCTTTGCAAACGTAACGGTTTCGGATCTCGCACTCGTGAGAAACGAATTAAAATGGGAATCGGGTGAAAATCCCGAACAGTTCCCGCTGCTGTAAGTTCCTGTCTATTAAGGCATCATATAGCGACACTCTTTAGCCACTGACCAGTTTGGTTGGGAAGGCGTCGCATAACGGAACAAGTCAGAAGACCTGCCATTACACAATTATTTTGCGACTTTCGGGTACAAGAGTTTGCAAAGAGTTTTCTACTGTTCACAGCTAATTCTGCACAGTCCGAATTCTTTTTGACATGCACATCATGTTGCCCTAAAGCGTGATTAGATATAAACCTAAAAAAGATATAAACAATGGGCAGTGCAGAAATTACAATCGTAAAACGTGATGGCAAAAAAGAATCCTTCACGATTGACAAAATCAAAAATGCTATTCGTAAAGCATTCCTCTCAGTTGGCGGTTTCGCTACAGAAGATGATCTAACCAACATCCTTTCGAGACTTCGCATCAACAACGGGATGAGCGTTGAAGAGATACAGAATCAAGTTGAAATAGCTCTCATGGCTGAACACTATTTTGCCGTAGCTAAATCATACCTGCTCTACAGGCAAAGTCATGAAGAAGACCGCGAAGTGAGAGATCGCCTGGAGTTCCTGGTAAACTATTGCAAAGCAGGCAATGCAGCCTCAGGCAGTAAATACGATGCCAACGCCAATGTAGAGCATAAAAACATTGCAACACTCATCGGCGAACTACCAAAAGCCGGATTCATCCGTTTGAATCGTCGCCTTCTGACCGACCGACTCAAAGAGATGTACGGCAAAGAGTTTTCTGACAAATATCTGAAAATGCTGAACGGTCATTTCATCTATAAGAACGATGAAACAAGTCTTGCCAATTATTGTGCCAGCATCACCATGTATCCTTGGCTATTAGATGGAACCCTCTCTGTTGGAGGCAATTCGACGAAACCAACTAATCTGAAATCTTTCTGTGGAGGATTTGTCAATCTGGTTTTTATCGTTTCAAGCATGTTGAGCGGAGCTTGTGCAACACCAGAATTTCTAATGTATATGAACTATTTTATTGCCAAAGAATTTGGTAATGACTATTTCAAGAATACAAACAAGGTAGTCGATTTATCCATAAAACAGCGTACACTGGATAAAGTCATCACCGACTGTTTCGAACAAATCGTTTATTCAATCAATCAACCGACAGGAGCCCGTAACTTTCAAGCTGTATTTTGGAACGTAGCCTATTATGACCGTTACTATTTTGAAAGTCTGTTTGGAAACTTTCTTTTTCCTGACGGTTCACGTCCCGACTGGGAGTCGTTATCCTGGTTGCAGAAACGCTTCATGAAATGGTTTAATGCCGAACGAACGAAGGCAGTCCTCACCTTCCCGGTCGAAACGATGGCGTTACTGACAGAGAATGGGGAAGTAAAAGACAAAGAATGGGGCGACTTTACCGCCGAAATGTACGCCGAAGGTCATTCCTTCTTCACTTATATGAGTGACAATGCCGATTCATTATCTTCCTGCTGTCGTCTGCGTAATGAAATACAAGACAACGGATTCAGCTACACATTGGGAGCAGGAGGTGTTTCAACCGGTTCTAAAAGTGTACTGACCATTAATCTCAATCGTTGCATCCAATATGCCGTCAAAGGAGGAATGAATTATCTGGTTTATTTAGAAGAAGTGGTTGATTTGGTGCACAAAGTTCAATTGGCATACAATGAGAATCTCAAGGAGTTACAAGACAAAGGGATGATGCCGTTGTTTGATGCCGGGTACATTAATATCGGTAGACAATATTTGACTATTGGCATCAATGGATTAGTTGAAGCAGCTGAGTATCTAGGCCTTACCATTAATGATAATCCACAATATACTAAGTTTGTACAAGATGTATTAGGCATAATTGAACATTACAATAAAAAATATAGAAGCAAAGAAGTTATGTTCAACTGCGAAATGATTCCTGCCGAAAATGTCGGTGTAAAACATGCCAAATGGGATCGAGAAGACGGATACGTTGTACCACGCGACTGCTATAACAGCTACTTTTATATTGTAGAAGACGATTCGCTGAACATCATCGACAAATTCCGTTTACATGGACGAAAATATATCGAACATCTGACAGGAGGTTCCGCACTGCACCTGAATCTGGAAGAACATCTCTCCCAAAAACAATATCGCCAGCTGTTGCGCGTTGCTGCTCAGGAAGGATGCAACTACTTCACATTCAACATTCCAAACACGATATGCAACGATTGCGGGCATATTGACAAGCGATATCTCAAAGAATGTCCCGAATGTCACAGTAAGAATATTGATTACCTGACACGCGTTATAGGTTACATGAAGCGTGTAAGCAACTTCTCAGCAGCGCGTCAAAAAGAAGCTGCCCGTCGTTATTATGCAAAAGAACAAGGAGAAGTAAAATGCTGAAATATTACAACTATGACATTGTATGTCAAGAGATTCCCGACGAAGTGACTCTAGCCATCAATATTACCGGATGCCCGAACCATTGTCAAGGATGTCACAGTCCTTGGCTTTGGAAGGACACAGGCGAACCATTAACCGAAGAGTCGATGCATACAATCATTGATAAATATGCGTCATCGGTTACCTGCATCTGTTTTATGGGCGGCGACCAGGAACCTGAAAAAATAGAACAACTTGCCAAATTTGTTCATTCAACATGGCCTTCACTTAAAACAGCTTGGTATTCAGGACGCAGTAAACTACCTGAAGGATTCGGATATACTCAATTCAATTTTATTAAATTAGGTCCTTATATCGAATCACTGGGTGGATTACGATCTGCTAATACAAATCAACAACTCTACAGAATATCTCCTGAAAAATCGTTACAAAAGATCAAAATTCAGAGATAATAGCAGAAAATAAAAGTAAGTTTTCTGAAACAAACAGTCTTAACTTACCTTATCTTTGCTTCGTTGAACTTTAAAACAAATAAAAGATGAAACATGCAGGATTTTTAAGCGTATTGTTCGTTGCAGGAGCCATGATGCTCTCATGCTCGAACAACAAAGCTCCTGAAACAAAGGACGCTTACATGCAGCAGTATGAACAGTTCCTTTCAGAAATGGAGCAAAACAAAAAGGCATCAGATACTGATATGAAAGCAGAATCTGCCAAGTTTGATGAATTTTCGAAGACTTATTATGAGAAATTTAAAGATCAATTAAGTCAAGACGATCTGATGAAAATTGCTGCGTATAAAGCTCGTTATGCCAAAGCTGTTGCCGTACAGAAACTTGGTGAAGCTGGCGAAGCTGTTGATAAAACTTTGAACGGAGCTCAAGGTGCTGTTGACGATGCTCAAAATGCTGTCAATGATGCTCAGAACAAGGTCAACGAAGTTACTGATAAAGCCAAAGCTACTTCAGATCAGGTTGAAAAGACCGTTAAGGATACAAAAGCTGACGTTAAAGCTGTTGGCGACAAGGCTAAGGCTGTTGGCGATCAGGCAAAACAGACAGGCAAAGACGTTAAAGATGCATTGCATTCACTGAAGAAAAAGTAAGCATTCATGCGGCTTCTAAAATGTTAAAAAATTCATTCGAATGCGCGGACACTTTCATTCGAAAGAAAGGTTCATTTCATTCGAAAGAAATGGTTTTGCCATCCGAATGAATTTCCATATAAGACTAATTGTATTTTCAAATACAACTAATAGAAATCAGACCAAGACATAAAGAAAACAGTAATTCGTGACGGAGACCTTGACTTTTCCTTCTATCCATTTGGACATATCAACCGAATTATTTACTTTTGCTTCGATAACGAAATTTTAATATGAATACATATTCATCTTTCGTTCTACCATGAACCACGACTCCACGTAGAGAATGAGTTTTTGGTAATAATCATTTACAATTACTATAACATTAAATGTAATAAAAATGGAAGCGAAGTTTACTATTTCAGATGCATTCAAGACATCATGGAAATGCGTGAAATCACAGATTTGGGTATTGGCTGGCTTATTAATCGGATATACCATCCTATCTCTAATTCTCAGCTTATTAACCGGACCTACTCAAGGATCTTGGACAGGAGAGACTATTATTACGATCATTAATATTGTGATCGCTTGCATTTTTACATTAGGATATACCAAAAATATATTTCAGGCTCTGGATGGTGAAGAACCTCAGTTTTCAGCCTATGGTCAGGAGTCTCGTAAAATAATCAAATACTTTTTTGGAGAGATTCTCTTCACCGTCGTTTTCTTTATTGGATTGGCTTTGCTTATCATCCCCGGCATTTATATTGCCCTTAGACTCCAGTTCTTTACGGCGTTCATCGTTGAAGAAAACACCGGTATTATGGAATCGTTCAAACGCAGTTGGGCTATCACCAAAGGGCAAGGTCTGCCATTGTTCTGGGTACTGTTAACACAAATAGGTATTATGATTGTTGGGTTAATCTTATTTATCATCGGCATATTTGTAGCCATTCCTGTTATCTACATGATGTATTGCTACATTTACCGCAGACTGGTTGCATTAGAGACTAAACCTACAACAGAAGCACAAACTACAGAAGAACTTTCTCATGAATAAAACCTATAGAATAAAGGACATCGCAGAGATGTCAGGCGTTTCGACCGGTACAGTCGATAGGATCCTGCACAACCGTGGCAAAGTATCCGAAGAAGCAAAAGCGAAGGTAGACAAGGTCTTGAAAAAAATCAACTACCATCCGAACCTTATTGCACGGTCGCTTGCACTAAAAAAAAGGTATCACTTCATCGCTCTCATTCCAACTTTCGAAGAAGGCGAATATTGGGAGAAAGTATCTCAAGGCATTGACAAGGCCGAAGAAGAACTCTTCAGCTACAACGTCGATGTTGAACGGATGTATTTCAATCAATATGATAAAAGCAGCTTCGACCAATTACTACCCAACATTGAAGGAGCAGACTGCCAAGGCGTTGTCATTGCTACCTCCTTTCATGAAAGCGTATTGCAGCTGACGACACGACTCGACGAACGACAAATTCCGTATGTCCTGATTGATGCATTTATCGAAGGCACAAACTGTATCGCTTATTATGGCACAAACTCCTATGATTCAGGATACATTGCAGGACGCTTACTTTTCGAACAAATTCATTCCAATGACAGTATAGCTATCTTCCGCTTCATCCGCAATGGTGAAATGCAGATCACCCAGGTCATGAAACGTGAAGAAGGCTTCCGAAATTATCTGTACAACCATAATTACGACGGCCGTATCTACTCCGTTCAGTTGCATGCAGACGAACCGGAAGAGAATCAGACAATCATAAAGCAGTTCATACAAGAGCATCCGGAAGTTTATATAGGCATCATGTTTAATTCGCGTGCACACCTGATTGGTAAGCATTTCGAAGAAATTGGCAAAAGCTTCAAGATAATCGGTTACGATGTGATTGATGCGAATGTTCATTATCTGGAAAAAGGCTTTATCACCCAGCTCATTGCCCAACGCCCGGAAGTGCAGGGATTCAACAGTGTACGTGCATTGTTCAGACATCTTGTCCTCAAAGAAGAGGTTGAGCAAATCAACTATATGCCAATAGATATTCTGCTCAAGGAGAACATCAAATACTACAATAATTATATTTAAAAGAAGGACTATATTTCCTTATAACAAATAAAAGTTTTATATTTGCATTCGCATGTGTGTACGAACACAAAGTTTCATACATGACTGATATATACATAACTAATATAATATAAGATGGCAAATTTATTTTCTGTAAAAGACAAAGTCGTAGTAATTACCGGCGGAGCCGGTATATTAGGTAGAGGAATTGCCGGACATCTGGCAGAAGAAGGCGCAATCATCGTTATCCTTGATCGGGCTGTTGAAACAGGCGAAAAAGTTGTCGCTGAAATAACAGGCAAAGGAGGAAAAGCATGTTTCTTCCAAACAGATGTATTGAACAAGGAAGTTCTTGAACAAAATAAAAAAGATATTCTTGCAAAGTATGGTCGCATTGATGCATTACTAAATGCAGCAGGAGGCAATATGGCAGGAGCTACAATTGGTCCGGACAGCAACATCTTCGATTTGCAGGTTGATGCCTTTCGTAAGGTCGTTGATCTGAATCTCTTCGGAACCGTCCTTCCGACAATGGTCTTTGCACATGTGATGGCTAGTCAGAAAGAAGGTGCAATAGTAAACTTTGCATCCGAAGCAGCTCTCCGTCCGCTGACACGTGTCGTTGGTTACGGTGCTGCCAAAGCAGCTATTGCCAACCTGACCAAATATCTGGCAGGCGAACTGGCTATCAAGTTCGGCGAAGGATTACGCGTCAATGCTATTGCTCCGGGATTCTTCCTCACAGATCAGAATCGTGCGTTAATGACTAATCCGGATGGATCTTATACGCCTCGTGCCGAGTCAGTTATTGCACATACGCCATTCCGTCGTCTCGGTACGCCCGACGAACTGTTTGGAACAATACAGTATCTGATCAGTGATGCTTCCAAATTCGTTACAGGCACAATAGCTGTTGTCGATGGCGGATTTAATGCATTCTCTATTTAATCAATAACACCTATACATTATATATATGTATCTCTGCGAACAAACATGGCGCTGGTATGGACCCAATGATCCGATCAGCCTTTCAGATATCCGCCAGGCAGGTGCAACAGGCATTGTCAATGCGTTGCACCATATCCCTAATGGCGAAGTATGGACAATCGAAGAAATTCAAAAGCGTAAGAAGATCATCGAAGATGCAGGTCTGCGCTGGAGTGTGGTAGAAAGTATTCCCGTACATGAGCATATAAAGACTCAAACAGGTAATTTCCAACAGTATATCGAGAATTACAAACAAAGCATTCGTAACCTTGCCGCATGCGGCATCTACATAATCACATACAACTTCATGCCTGTATTGGACTGGACACGTACGGATTTGGCATACACTATGCCCGACGGCTCCAAAGCACTCCGCTTCGAACGTGCTGCATTCATGGCATTTGATCTTTATATTTTAAAACGCCCTGCTGCCGAAAAAGAATACAGCGACAAGGACAAAGCAATTGCCAAAGCTCGTTACGAACAGATGGACGAAGCCGAAATACATTTGCTTACACGTAATATGATTGCCGGGCTTCCGGGTTCTGAAGAAAGCTTCACCCTGGATCAGTTTCGTGCAGAACTGAACCGATATAAAGATATCGATTCCGACAAACTGCGTGCGAACCTGATATACTTCTTAAAAGAGATTACTCCTGTAGCCGACGAAGTGGGTGCTCGAATGGTTATCCATCCGGACGATCCTCCCTATCCAATTTTGGGATTGCCTCGCATCATGAGTACTGAAGAAGATTTTCAAAAGTTGATCGAAGCCGTTCCGAACAAAAGCAACGGATTATGTCTTTGCACTGGCTCACTTGGTGTCCGTGCAGACAATGATCTGGCTGGAATGATGGAACGCTACGGAGACCGTATTGATTTCGTTCATCTCCGAACAACCAAGCGTGATGCCGAGGGCAACTTTTATGAAGCCTACAACTTGGAAGGTGATGTAGATATGTATGGTGTCATGAAAGCATTACTCGACGTCGAACAGCGTCGTCACTGCTCCATAGCGCTGCGTCCTGATCACGGACATCAGATGCTTGACGATTTGAAGAAAAAAACCAATCCGGGATATTCTTGTATCGGGCGCTTACGTGGACTCGCCGAACTACGCGGATTGGAAATAGGCATAGCACGCACACTCTACCAAAAGTAGGAGTTTGGCACGCATTGAAATTTAACAGTTCGAGAGGCTCTTCCTTATCAGAAGGGCCTCTTTCTTGTACAAAACCACCCGATTAGAAAACAAAACAAATCAAAAAAAATTAGAAGGATACGTAAAAGCGGCACCTAAAATGTTCCAACGAAAGAACTTTTTTCCTATATTTGTAACACTAACAAAAAAGAAAGATGCATAGATCACTTTACAACACAGCGTTACTTTTGATATCATGTATGACACTTTCATCATGTCAGACTCTTTTGAGATCGAATGGTGAAACCACTGCATATAATGAAACAAACACAGTAACTGTATTGCCAACAACAAGTGATCCTCTTCCAATTACAGATTTTACTCCGCTTTTCCCCGTTGAACTCCAAGACAATAACATTTCTCAATCTTCAAATCAAGAAAATGCAATTTCACTTGCAGAATTCAGCGATAACGAAATGAATAATGTTGCTGTTGCCGATCCGAACCTGATAAACGAAAACAAATCATTCGTTCTCGATTTAGGTATGATTAAAGAATCCGATTATCGTTTTCCGTTGGCAGGTGCAAAAGTAATTTCTCCTTTTGGAGGAAAGCGTAAGCATCATACAGGCGTTGACCTGAAGACTTGTCCGGATGATACAATCGTTGCTGCATTCGATGGCGTTGTTCGCATGGCTAAACCTTATTTCGGTTACGGTAATGTAATCGTTATACGACACAACAACGGATTAGAAACACTTTACAGTCACAACTCAAAGAATTTTGTCAAACCGGGTGATGTAGTAAAAGCCGGTGAAGTGATAGCACTCACAGGTCGCACGGGCCGCGCAACAACCGCTCATCTTCATTTCGAAATACGTGTAAACGGACAGCCTTTCAATCCGAATTTAGTATTCAACTTACAAGACCGGGTATTAAACGACCATTGTCTGTTATTCACTAAAAAAGGTCGTAGTTTTGCTGTAAAATCAGTAGACTCAAAGAGCCGTTTGATGGCTGGAGAATATAGCTACCTGATTCCTTCAAAAGGTGCTTATTAAAAGATACTCATTAACCTGAAATGAGACCACTCCTGTATATCACTATTTCCTGTACAATCATTACGCCTTGTTTTGCAAAAAAGACTTTGCGCCCGAACGTTATTCTTATTTATGCAGATGATTTAGGGAGAGGAATGCTTTCGCATTATGGACAAAAACAATTCACAACTCCGCATATTGACAGTCTGTTCCGTTGCGGAACCGGCTTCGAAAATGCCTACGGCTGTATGGTTTCAGCAGCTTCACGCGCTTCATTACTTACCGGATATCATGACTGCCGGATGCAAGCTAAAGACAAATGGATTATTTCACCTTCAGGAAAATACATCACCCCTCCAATTTATCAGGAGGCAACAAACAAGATTGACAAATCAGTCTTATTACATTCTGAAGCGGAAATCAACAAGAATGATATCATTCTGAAATCCGGCGATCTGTATTTGCCCCAAGTATTCAAACAAGCACAGTACGTAACAGGAGAAATAGGAAAATTGGAATGGGGCTGGACAGCCACACGTAAACAAATGAAAGCACATGGTTGGGACTATTACTACGGCTATCTGGATCATGTTCGTTGCCATGGTTTCTACCCTCCATTCCTATTTGAAAATGATTCCATTATTCAGATTGAAGGCAACACCCATAATAATTGTGCCAAGACGGGAGAGCCTGAAACAGAAGCTGTTTTTCAAGCACGCTGGAATATGGATGGAAAGAAAGTCTATTCGCAGAGGCTTTTCGAAGAAAAAATAAAAGCCTTTATTGAAGCCAACAAAGACACCTGCTTCTTCCTTTTTCATCCGACACAACTGCCTCACGGTCCGGTAATGATCCCCGAAGTCAACGCCGAAGTGGCCAATAATAGCCATCTAACTCAGATTGAAAAAGAATATGCCTCTATGGTTAAGATGCTCGACGATCAAGTAGGAATGATCTGTGATGAAATCCGCCGACTCCATTTAGAAGACCGTACAATAATTATCTTCGCATCAGACAACGGTCATGAAATTTACTATTCACAGGCAGGCAGGATCAACAAAGTATACAGTGATACAAATGGAAAGACATTTGACAATCAGACATATAAATACAGAAGTGTTTTAGCCGGAGATATCTTCGACGGAAACAACGGCTTGGCCGGATTGAAACGTTCCAATCTCGAAGGCGGAATACGTGTACCTTTGGTTTGGATCGGTGCCGGAATTCCTCAAGGCAAAGTATGCCACGAAATCGTTTCAATGTATGACCTGATTCCAACCTTTGCAGAAATGCTGAATGTAAAACTACCGGCAAAAAAGTCAGGTATATCTATCCAACCTCAGATAAAAAAAGGAAAAGCACTGCCTAAAAAACGATACATCGTCTTCTCATCATACACCGGAGCTGCATTAATTACCAATGATGGATGGAAAATCCGCCGAATAAATCATACCACCGAACTTTACAATATTCGTCGCGATCCAGCCGAATACAATGAATTATCCACACAATATCCCGCTAAGAAGACGCTCCTTGAAAAACTTCTTCTCAAAGAATGTGCCGGTAATTGGGAAAATGGTCTTTGCCAATACTGATCAATGTTACAAAAAGAACTTAATGTTCTGAAGAGACACCGATCTCATCAAAAGGTATGGCTTTCATTCCTAACGGCCGAAGATACTCCAATGAACAGAATTTCTTGACATCAGTAATAGGCGTATTCACCGTTATCTGCCTGTTATTCGACAATACCAGTATTTGATTATCCCGCTTTTCCTTATTGACAACCGGTGTGTTGATAAGCAGATTGTTACGAACAGTATTCAAGTTTGTATTCTCTGAAATATGTTTTATTTCCGGCCAACGGTTCAAATACAGAGGCGAATACATATCCGTCACTTCATGGATACGTTTCTGTTGCAGATCTGATTTGAAATTATTATTCCAATTATCCTGCGCCCAAACATTATGGGTAATAGCATAAGGACAATCAATAAAAAGATTATCTTCCACCACATTATCTTTACCACCATTCATTTGAACCCCACCGAATTCATGCGAACCGCATTTGAAAAACACGTTACCATAAATCTGCACACCACTGATCAGATCATCCAAACGAACACCTGCAGCTCCACACAAGGTGCCACCGGTAATATCATGCCAATAATTATATCGAATAATCAAGTCACGCATGGCCAAATCAAAGAAGGTATCAATACCACCCTGATCATCAGACTCGTAAACGACATGATCGACTTCATTAAACTGAATGATGATATTATTTCCATCAACACGCAAAGCAGATGAAGGTGCATCGCTAAAATGATTGTTCGTAACAACCAAACCACAACCATCAAAATAAACAGCCGGGTGATATGTATGGATATAATGACTGAAACTACGGACGATATTCTGCTCGATTAGAAGATTAGCCGGCGTAAGTGTTGCCCGATCTCCTCCGTTGGCAATAATTCCACCGGCGCCCAGATTCTGCAATAAGCAATAAGAAAGGATATCCTCTTTACAGCTATCCAGATGGACAGCATCGACGCCCAATTCTTCCATACAGCATTCGGTCAGCGCACAATGATTCGTATTAGCAAGTAAAAGTCCACTTCCTCGTGATCCCTTAAATGTTAATCCTTCGAACGTCATATACGAGCAATCCTTGGCCTCCAGCATAAACGGTATATTCGTGTTGGTAAGTGTTACAACAGCTTTTGACGGATTGATACCCTTTGGTGGAAACCAATAAAGTTTACCTTTAGTTCTATCCAGATACCATTCGCTAGCACTATCCAATTCGCATAAAAGCCCCACGCCATAATAGCGCAAGCTGTCTTTATACGTCTCTGTATAAGGCTTTTCCAGATTGAACAGATGATTTTTCGTATCAACCTCCGTTGAGAAATAATTATCACGCCAATCCCAGAACCAATAACCATGGAGTTTGAAATCCTTCTCATTCGCCCAACGGTTGATTCTCGAATCACAATATTCAACGATACCCTCTTTCGTGCCCTTATGACCGGACCATACTTTTTCCGTAGGCGTTGCACCACGAGCTTTTCCCGTATAAGTAAAACCACAATTCGGCCAACGCGCCAATGTCTGTAATGAGCCGTTGCAATATAAATCGGGACGATTAACATCAGATACAGCTTTGCCGAAATCGGTAACACCACAAGACTTCAAGTCAACCACAACGATATGTTTTGCTACATCTTTCGAGAGGCGTTTAGCAACAGATGCATCTTTGAGCGGTTTCCAATTGGTCAAGGCAACGCTTCCACTAAAGACAGGCTTTTCATTCTCTGCAGCCCTGAATATAACCGGCGCCGCTTTCGTTCCACTAGCTGAAGACGGAACAGTTATGGTTTGGGTAACAGGATAGCTTCCTCCACGGAAAAGCACCACCACAGGTTTCAAAGGCGATTCTGCGCGCGAAGACACAACAGTCTTCACAGCTTGTTGAAAACTCTTAAACGGAGCCATTTCTGTTCCTGTACCTGAATCATTTCCTTCCGGTGAAACATAGATTTTTAAAGTATCTGTTGTCTGTGCAATCATCCAGAAGCATGAAATCAATCCCATGAATGTCAATACAATTCTTTTCATCTTCAAGCAATTTATCATATCATAATTCTAAAACTCTACAAAAGACTACAGCATTAGTGCTTTCCGGTACTCGCTGTCACGGTTATTTATTTCAATCAAACATCGCATCTAAAAAAGCTATGCCACTCTTCGTCTTGAATATCTTCTGACGAACGGAGGCAACAGCGCTCTTTTCGATCTTATCTTCATAGATGTTGACAAGAAAATCCGCTTCAATCAGAATCTGATAATCAATCCCATCAATGTTCGAATAAGTATGATGATGACCGACCAGCCAGCAAACGCGAGCTATCTGTTCATCGGTGTAACCACCCACTCTTGTCAGCAGCGACTCAGCTTCGCGAGGTCCTTCCTGTTCCTGCAACTTCCCGTCGCAGCGACCATACTTCTGTTCACTGATATGGATACCGATATCGTGCACTATAGCAACTGTTTCCAAAACGAATAAAGTATCCTTATCGACATTTTCCAAACGACCGATAACGGCAGCGAAATCATGCACTTTGATAAAATGCTGTATCCGCATCGGATCGCCTTTGTCGTAAGCAATCATTGCTGCAATCAATCCGGCATGTTGTAATTCCATATTACTTATTACTATAAACTAAAACTTGAAATATTTTTCTCTGATCGGTCTGTCCAGCATGGCAGATGCGGCATTATCGCCAATAAAATCTTCTTTCACCGGATCCCAATGCAGTTTAGAGCCGATCTTCACAGCTATCAGTCCCAACTGGCACATGGAGATGGTCCGATGCGCCGTTTCCAAAGGTTCAAGCGATGGCTTTCCTGTCTTGATGGCATTCAGGAAATCCTCCTTATCAGAAAGCAAATCGCGTATTCTCATCTCGTTGGCACCAACTTCTGAATTCAATATAGCATCCGAACTAGCTGTCAGCTTATCGGGATATTCAATCTCTACCCATCCTTCTGTTCCTTCAAAACGTACATACGGACGTTCGATCTTGAAAAACATCTCTACTCCACTGGCATAGGTATAATGAATCTCAAAGCGGTTCATCGTGTTCCACAAACCTTTATCGAAATCGCCGCTCCCTTCAATCTCCACCGGACCGGTATATTCGGTATTGTTTCCCCATTGGGCAATACCCATCAGATGAGCTCCCCAATTGGAAATCATACCATTGCAATAACTATCCACACGCATCCAACCCGGGCGGCCGTAGGCTTTACGGGCATGCACGCGCTTTTCGGTATAAGGCGCTTCCCAAGCCGGACCCAGCCACATATCATAATTTAATTCTTCCGGAACAGGCATCGTCTGTTGAGGCGGAAGGGCGCTCCCGTTCAGTTCTGCAGGAACGGCCAGATAGATGCGCTGCACCTTTCCTATTCGTCCGTTGCGAACCAGTTCAACGGCTCTCGAAAACTTCGGTAAAGTTCTGAACTCGCTGTCATTGCGAGTAATCACCGGATGCTTTTTAAGTACTTCTACCAATCGACGTCCATGAGCGATACAGGTAGAGATTGGTTTCTCCAGGGAGACATGTTTCCCGGCTTTTGCTGCTTCAATGGCGATAGGCACATGCCAATGATCAGGCACTGAAACCATTACCGCATCAATCTCCTTCGATGCCAGGACCTCACGAAAATCAGAATATGCCTTGCAGCCTTTATAAGTAAAACCATTACGTTTGGAATAACCCTCATTCACCTGTTTGACCGCATTATCCAACCGCCATTTATCCACATCGCAGACGGCCAATATCTGTCCTGCTTCCGATTTCAGAAACTGGGGAATATTGGGATTGATAGCCTGTCTTCCGCAGCCAATCATCGCCACATTTATGCGATTCGAAGGAGCTTCTTTTCCAAAAACGTATGAAGGTACGATAGTAGGCAGCACCATTAGTCCGAGTGTTCCCACTGTAGATTTCCGTATAAATTCCCGACGTGTTATCATTGCAATTCTATTTCGTGTTTCGTTATTTAATAACCTTGATTTTCAGATTCCGATAATTGATGACGCTTCCGTGATCCTGAAGCAGAATATGCCCTTTATCATGCAGCCCGTAACCAGGGACATCCTTGAACTTACTTTTACTGATCCGATCTTTAAAATCTGCACTTGTCCTGTCACATTTCATCACCAACTTACCATTCAACCAATGTTCAATATGCATTCCATCGAAAACAATCATGCTTTCATTCCACATGCCTATCGCATTGGCTTTCTTTTCAGGCGAAGGAGCATACAGTTCATATAAAGCGCCCAATGTATGGAAATCGTTCGGTTTCATCAATCCAGATTGCATCCATTCGTGATGCATATCATCCAGCAACTGATACTCAAGGCCATAGCCATATCCCGGATCACTCTTTACACCTTCCTGAACATTGTATTTCACACCGCTGTTTCCACCACGGGTCTTCATGTTCCATTCCCATTTCAAGATAAATTTGGAATACATCTTCTTCGTGATGATATCGCCCACATCAGGTGAACTGCTGCCTCCTTTCACATCGGCAATCAAGGAATTATCCTCCACCCGCCAGCCGTGTTTAGGGAGATAAGTTTTTCCGATGCCCCGCCATTGGTCAGCCGATTTACCGTCAAACAGCAATTTCCAACCCTCTTTTTTCTCCGCAGAAGAAAGAGTATTCAAAGGTTCGGCATAACGCTTCTTGAATTCTTTCCAAGCTTTTATCGTTTGAGGCAGATAATTTTCCGGACCTCCCTTCAAGTTGTAGCATTGTATTCCTATCGGACCTTTATAGCCTTTGTCCACAAGCATTTCCACGAAGCGATAGCAATCGAAAGAGCCTTCCCCAAGCGGTCTGATCAGCTGTGTCCAATCCATTTTCTGCGTATCGCCGCTATCTGCGCCATTGATAGAAACGACAAACAATTTGGGCAACGTCATCTCGACCGTACGCGTCAGATCATCTTCAGAAGCGGTGCGCAGATAATGACACAAATTGAGCACTGATCCGACATTATCGCGATTTGCTTTGGTTGCAATACGATAGGAATCATCTGCCGTCTGCACCAGAAAACCGATATGGTGATAGATGGCTATCCGAACACCGTAAGGCTTTGCATAATCAGCAAGTTGCTGCACGATACGGACGATCTTCTCATCGGCAGCCGGATCAGACGGTTTGAACTTATCCGAATGGAAATGCGCCCATAAGATTATGCCGGTGCCTTTCAGTTTTGGAATCACCTCTTTCCATGAAGGCAGATAGGGTTCATCCTTGTCAATATCAATGCCCATGTAATCCGTATAGACACGCAGGCCTTGTTTGTTCATTGCTCCAACAGCATCCAGAAGCCCATTTGTTTCCCGCTGCTCAATGCCGTCATAGCCCATCAACTTTAAAAGACTCGCTTGTTGAGCGATAGACATCGTGTCCAACCCTCTTTTATTCAATGCATTATTAAACACGAATAATGGATTCGTGACCTGTCTTTTGTTTTGAGCAAAATTCGGGATTGAAATAATACTCATCAGACAAATCAGTAGCAGTAATTTATATGCTTTCATAACGAACTGTTTAATAGACCTTGCCATACGATTACAACAAAGATAACCATTTCTGTACAATTCACCAACAGGAATAACTTTTAGAATTCCTTCATCAACAGCTAACACTTCAAAACGGCAATTATAAATAATAGCCAATGAACCAGTCCGATACGCCCTTCCTTCTGATCACTGTCCGAAAGTCTCGAAATAATCACCCGAGGCAATCGCAAATAAGCTATCTTAAATTAAAATAAGCAGTAGCGTATTGATTATTAGCATTTTATAATACTATTTGTTCCATAAATAAATATATTTTACATTTTAATAGTAAACATTTTAGTCAGCGAAACAGATTGATTTACAATCCATTACAACCTATTTAACAAATGTTTTAGTCAGACTATATTATAATAAATAAAAATATATATAAATATAAGAGGCCTGCGGCTCCTTTTCAAACGGCGAAGAAGAAATCCAATGATTCCGACCTCGCCCAGAGGGTACAACAATCCTTTCAGAACCTCAGATGAAGCTCCGCAATTCAAACTAACTGATTGCTGCATAACATGATTCGCGATAATTGTCAAGAGGCTTACACCTCACGACATGCACGGATCGTTAACAATAACATTAGTCGGTAGGACCTCTTCGCCAAGAAGTCCATATAAAGTTGTCTACCAGAGCAACTACCAATCCGCTAGCGCTAGTGCAGGAAGATAATCACCTCCGTGAGCCTCCAGATATTTCAGAGCGAACCTTCGACCTTTGGCCTTCGGGAACGAACGTCGTTCTTCACTATCCGTACGGCGTCAGTGAGACAAACCGTTATTACAAAAAAAATCCCTATTAAAAAAGTATACACTTTCAGTGTTCAAAAGTATATACTTTTAGTATACGAAAGTATATACTTTCACCCCTCAAAAGTATATACTTTTAATACTTGAAAGTATATACTTTACGAAGATAAGCATTCTTTTTTATACACGCAAATATATATATGAAATTCTTCATGGATATTTAAATAAAATTTCATCCATACATAACCAGGTTTTATAAATAATAAATATCAACTCCTTCTCCACCGAGCCACACATTCATTATTGAAATTTGGATGCTATCAGAAACTTTTCTATCTTTGATAAAAAATAGCGAAGATAGACTGTGATTCAGCATAGAAAATAGACAGATCATATTTTAATAAAGCTGCCCTCCTATTTGGAAGAGTTGCCGAAGAGATATTTTTAAAATAAAAATTATTCATAAAACATGGCAATCATGACTAATCCCATTACAATTAAAATGCAAAGAGTTTACGACCCTGACGAAGAAGGGACTGATGGATTTCGTATACTCGTAGACCGCTTCTGGCCAAGAGGCATCAAAAAAGCTGACCTACCTTATGACTTATGGGCTAAGGATATCACCCCGTCCAGCACATTAAGGGAGCTCTTTCACGAAGACCCTGAAAAGAACTGGGATATCTTCAAAGAAAAGTATACATCCGAACTCCAGGCTTCAGACAGTTTCAAGGCGCTCATCCAGCAAATCAAGGCAAAGAATATCCAACATATCACTCTGCTCTACGGCTTTCGTAACAAAGAAAAGAATCATGCACTGATCATCAAAGAAGAGATGGAAGCCGGACTATCCTAAAACGATTAAAGGCATAACGTGATATCACAATAGTAAACATAAAAAAGGGAGAATCTATCAGATTCTCCCTTTTTCTATTAGCTAATTAATAACCCGGATTTTGTTCCCACTTTGCACCTATATTCAAATCAAGCTGTGTTTGAGGTATAGGCCATAATGTATTGTAATCCTGAATATTCAGTCCAGGATTTTTTGGATTGTTATTATACTTGCGTACACGCTCCAATAATTTTCCTGTTCTGCGCAAAACAAAATGTCGACATTCCTCTCCATAAAGTTCACGAATACGCTCATCCAACAGATAGTCGATATTCACATCGGCCGGATCAACCGGTTTAGCATGAGCACGAGCTCTTACAGCATTAATATCAGCAGCAGCCAGATCTTTCTTTCCCAACTGGATATAAGCCTCAGCACGTAATAAGTAAGTCTCACCTAAACGCATGGCATAAATATCCTTATATGTGGCTCCATTACCAGACTTCGCAAAATTATCAACAACATGGCATGGATCGGCAACTTTCATAAAGAAAGGATAAATATATTGGCAAGTATCACGTATCGGATCTCTTCCGGCAGAAGCAGGGTATTTACTGAAATCAATTTTCTGTTTATTATACTTAGAAGCAGGATTATCATAATAAAAATCACGCTTAATATTATGAGGAGCATTACGAATATCATTATTCCAATCACTATTCCAAACAGTATAAGCAGATAATGCTGTCGGATGAATCCAAGAAACGCCACGGCCCAAAGTATCCGAATAACCGGTATAAGCACCATCTACAAATTCGCCTCTGAAAGCAGGGAATCCATCAGGTGTATTACCCATACGGAAATAAGCCGGACCAAAAGCTCTACAGCCTCTTGCATTAGAACCACCATCAATCAATGGTTCAAACTGTAAAACCCAAATAGATTCCTTATTTTCTGATAGATTTTGATTGCCATAAGCGAACAAGTCCAAATAGACATCGCCTGTACCAAATACATCGACAGTCGAACCAAAACGTTCTGTCATCAAGTGATAATAGCCACCATCAATATTTTTAGAAGCAGCTTCTACAGCTTCTGCATATTTGCCTTCTTCCAAATAGACTTCGCACAGCAACTGCCATGCAGCACCTTTAGTCAGTCTGCCCGGAGCTTCTTCCGTACCCGGATCAGGTAAATACTGTGTTCCCAACTTCAAATCTTCTTCCATCAAAGCATAAGCGTTAGCCTTAGGGTCGCGTACGTAGTCTGTTTTAGCAGAGCTTGTTACCTCCGTAACAACCGGAACATCTCCAAAGAATGAAACCAGCAGATGATAAGCCCATGCCCTAAAGAACAAAGCTTCAGCCTTATAAGCCATCTTTTGATTATCACTCGTCCATTTGGTCGGATCAAAATTATCAATAGCCTGAGCCAACACGTTTGCACGCTGAATCAAGCGATACGGATGATCCCAATAAAACTTAACATATTCTGACGATGGAGTCAGATAGGTCACATAATTACATAGGAAACGTGTACTATTTGGATCCTCTCCATGATAGGCAACATCTGTTCCCAGACCTTTAAAAATACTACCAACATCCTGGTTCTCATCACCAAAATACCAGTCATTACGAACCGTGTAAATCAATCCGGTTATTCCCTGTTTAATACCGGCAATAGAATTGTAAGCATTATCCGGTGAAAGGAAATCTTTTGGCGTTTCCTTCAAAAACGAATCGTCATTACAGGAGGTAATGAACAAAGTCGGCAATAAGAAGAGAAGGCCTATCAATGTTTTTATCTTAATGTTTATCTTTTTCATGATGAATTTCATATTAAATGATTAGAATGACAATTTTATACCCATAGTAACATTTCTCATTGCGGGATAGTTAGAACTCGTTGAAGCCAATTCAGGATCCCAGCCAGACCAATCTGTCCACGTATAAAGATTCTTAGCAGCCAAATAGAGCTGTAACATATTAATCGGCCCCATCTTTGATAAAAGACGCTTGTTAAAATTGTATGTAAGAGAAATATCTTGCAGACGAACAAATGCACGGCTTTCATAAACACCACTTGTTACTGCCGGTGAATTATAAATACCTGTCGCATTATCTACGCGATTTTCCGGAGTCCAATAATGACGTACAGCCGATTGATTAATACGATAAACATCATCCGAACGTGAAGATACATTGACAACATCATAGTTATTATACATATAATAGCCATTTCCACCTTGTACAGAATTCAGTAAGAAATACAATGTCCAATCTTTCCACGTCAACGTACTGGTGATGCTGAAACGATAGTTTGGAGCCTTCTTACCAATAATCTTTCTATCATGCTGAGGATCAATGACACCATCACCATTCAAATCTTCATATTTATACTGTCCCGGATACCATCCTTTATAAATTGTTCCATTATACAAATCTTCTTCCTGCCACATTCCAATAATATGATAATCATAAATAGAGGAAATAGACTTACCTACGAACCATGAGTTACCGATATCTTCGTTTGTGCCTTCATACAACTTGGTAATCTTATCACGGTTTAAAGAAAACTTAAGTCCTGTCTGCCATTGCAAATTCGGAGTTTTCACATTAATCGTATTTACCTCAAACTCGATACCTTTGTTCTTCAATCCGCCAATATTTGTCCATACAGTATTGTAACCTGTTGTAGTAGGGATATTTCTCTTAACCAAAACATTGGTTGTCTTTGATGTATACAACTCCAACGATCCATTGATTCTTCTATCAAAGAAACCATAATCGATACCCAAATTGAATGAATTGGTTTTTTCCCATTTCAATGATGAATTTCCTAACGTACTCGGATAAACACCAATAGCAGTAGTAGAACCATAAGTATAGTAAGCATTCGACATCTGAGACAAGCTCGAATAACGGCCAATACCTTGGTTACCGTTTTGTCCGTATGATAATCTCAACTTCAAATACAAATTCTTATAAGGATTAAAGTCTTCATTTGAAGCAACCCAGCCTAATGAAAATGCAGGAAGTGTCACATATTTATTATTCGTACCGAATCCGGAATAACCATCGCGACGAATAGTTGAAGATAACAAATATCTGTGTTTATACTGATAGTTCAAACGAGCCATATAGGATGTACCCATTTCTTCCCATGATTTATTCTCACTTGTGGTAATAACCGTACCCATTGTCATGTTATCAAAACCAAGAGCCTCATTATCAAATCCCTGGGCAGTAAACTTATACGATTCGCCATGATGCTTTTCACGGCTATACAGCAAAGTAGCATTTATACTGTGATCACCAAATTCATTGGTATAGGTAATGATATTATTATAAATCCAGCTTCTTTGATCATCAGGATTCTTTTCTGCCATACCTTTATTATTTGATCCATCAGCTATTGAAGACGGCCAAAAAGTATTTTTCTTTCTATTATAATAGGTATTAGAATAATTGAAATCATATGACAAACCCTTAATCCAAGGACAATCCAAATGAGCGCTCGTCACAAAGAAAATATTATTACGGATATCCTGATCTTGTGCTTTCAAATAACCAAGTGGATGTACCATATACGATTCGCCTGTCAGATACATAGCATAATTTTCGGGAGAATCCAAATCATAATTTGCTAATGGGCTTGCATCTCGTGCATATTCAAGACTTGCGTTCAAACCTGAATAATCACGATAAGAATAATTAATATTTGCACCAATAGATAACCAATCAGTAATCTTATTATCCAGTTTTGCTGTCAAAGTGTAATGAGAGAACTGATCATTTTTCAAAATGCCTTCTTCCTTCACATAAGAACCAGAAGTATAATAATTAAACTTGTCATTTCCACCAGATACATTGACATTGTAACTCTGTATGATAGCATTATCACGCTGTACTTCTTTTACCCAGTCGATATCATTTCCAGCTTTATAATTTACGCGCTCTTCCTCTCTACGTAATGTGCTGGCAACTACATCTTTATTCGTAATATCGGGATAGACAGGCTTACCTACATCACTCGTTGGGCTCTTTTTATACCATGAATACAAATTCTGCTGATAATAATAGTCAGTCAAACGAAGTGCATATTGCTCGGCATTCATCACTTTCATAGGATTATTCGTCATATCCTGAACGCCATAATATCCATTGAATGAGATTTTCGGCTTATCAGACTTTCCTTTTTTCGTGGTAATGATGACAACACCATTCGCCGAACGCGAACCATAAACGGCGGCAGAACTGGCATCCTTCAAAACATCGATATACTCAACATCATTTGGATTGATATCTGAGATAGCTCCATTATAAATGATTCCATCCAAAACAATCAATGGGCTATCACCGGCAGATAATGATGTTTGACCTCGAATGGATAGAGAAGCATCACCACCAGCTAAACCGGTCTGCGTAACATTCAAACCGGGAGAAGCGCCTGACAGTGCTTGAGACAAATTCACATTAGGCATTGTAGCCTTTTCATCCAAGGAAACTCTTGCTACGGATCCGGTCAAATCGCTTTTTTTCATGGTACCATAACCTACTACCACTACTTCGTCCAAGGCTTCTACATCCTCTTCTAGAATGATATCAATATTCCTTTTGTTTCCTAAAGCGACCTCTTTAGACTTATAACCGATATAAGAAACCGAAAGTGTAGGATTTTGACCTGACAGTGAAAAAGTGAATCGGCCCTCGACATCTGTAATGATACCATTAGTCGTTCCTTTTTCTACTACGTTTGCGCCAATGATTGGCTCACCCTTTGAATCTTTTACTGTTCCACGAATAGAATGTTGTCCCAAAACTGCATTTGTGCTCGCGAACACAAATACTAAAAAAACCAACACAAGGGGAATGTGCAGCTGTTTGATTTTTGTGTACATCATGATTTTGTTAATAATTGATTTAAAAATTACTTGTAATAAATATCTCAAATAATAATATAATAAAACAAATTAAAATATTAGAAATATAACAAATGCCTTATTTCTCAAAGCCTAAGATTACATTCGATTGCATTAAAGACACCTAACCAAAGAATCTAGAACAAAATATCAAAATAAACAATGCGTGTCCGCAAACAAACAACAGAATAAGATAACTTTCACTTTGTAATAATGGCATAAATCACTTTATATATTCTACTACTGCTATTCATATTCTTATATTATTGATTGCAAATATAGAAAACGCTTCAATATCATATATATTTTTTTAGTTAAATAAAATAACCGTAAATACAACACGAAACTTCGTAATAATACTATATTATTTATATATAGTCAGTTACTGATTATACATTCACGCTCATCTTTTAAAAGAATTCAAATATAATTTATCTACATTGTTATCGTGCACATGATAATAATTATATTTGCAGCATCAATCTCTAATAGTCAATATCATGATAAAAGCAAGAAGATCTTTTTTGACGGGAACATTCCTAATCCTCCTCCTCTCCCTATTTACAATCATTGGCGTGAGCGCTCAGAGTCCTAAAATGATGTATGGCGATACAAGCAGACTGGGCGTTCCTTTCTCTAAAGATCCGGAAGTAGTTCATTTCAAAGGACACTATTTGATGTACTATTCCATTCCTCCTAAAAAAGGAGATGTAGCTTCAGGGTGGAACATAGGCATTGCTGAAAGTAAGAACTTAATTGATTGGCAAAAAGCAGGCGAGATTACACCTGCTGCCGAATATGAAAAGAAAGGGTTATGTGCTCCGGGAGCCTTAGTCCGTGATGGCAAGGTTCACCTCTTCTATCAAACGTATGGTGGAGGTCGGACAGATGCCATTTGTCATGCAGTATCCACAGACGGTATTCATTTTCAAAGAGATCTGACGAACCCCATCTTTCATCCTTCAGGCGATTGGACTTGTGGACGGGCGATCGATGCCGAAGTGTGCGAGTTCAAGGGACGTTATCTGATGTACTTTGCCACACGCGACAAAGATTTCAAAATACAGATGCAGGGTGTGGCAACCGCTCCATTATCAACAGACTTTAGTAGAAAAGACTGGACCCAAGCCTGCGATTCTTCCATCCTGCGTCCAGAATATCCTTGGGAAGGCCAATGTATAGAAGGTGCTTCAATAGCTAAAAAAGGAAACAAACTCTATATGTTTTATGCCGGAGCCTACAATAATGCGCCTCAACAAATCGGTGTTGCCGTCAGTAACGACGGAATTCATTGGAAACGACTATCCAAAGAGCCATTCCTCCGCAATGGGAAACCGGGCGAATGGAACGCGAGCGAGTCTGGACATCCACACCTGTTTACAGACAACAATGGACGGACCTACCTGTTCTATCAGGGAAATAAAGATAACGGCAAAACTTGGTATATTTCAAACATAGAAGTATTCTGGAAAAATGGCAGGCCCTATATGAAAGGAAAAGGAAAGTACTGAAGAAATTTCTTGAAAAGCCTTCAATACTTACCTGTTTTTCAATCCGGATCCTGCAGCTCGGGATAAGGAATATGATAATAGCCTGTTAGGGCAGCCAACAAGAAATAGTAATTGTCTGCCAGATAGTTATATCCACAGGGTTCGCCACCCTTTGTGCGCCAGTCAATGCTCTTCTGATAGCCGGGCATCAAGCCGGAATGCGTATAGTCGCGTTCAAACGTAGCCATCATAGTGAAGAGAATATGATCGGCCTCTTTTTTCATGCCGACCGTATAAAGGGCCTGAATAAAATGATATGCGGTCTGACCACATAATCCGCCATTTTCATATCTTCCCCAACGGCACATCTCTTCCCAACCGATGCGATCTTTCGGGTCAACCGGAATGATATTACCCGGAACGCCATATACAAAATCATAATTTTCCTTTTCCATCATCTTCAACATCTTTGTAAGAATATCTTTGGAAAGCTTTTGAGGAACAAGGCCCAGATAAATTGCCGTAGCATTGATAAAGGTAAAAGCATAATCATGAATATGCCCATCCTGACTGATCCATCCCGCATAAAAACCGGACTGCTTGTTATAAAATGTTTTATGGAATGACGCTCTGAATGAATCCAAGAACTGACTTATCTCTTTTTCTTCAGAAGAGAGATGCAACTTATGGAAGATCTTTTCTGTAGAGGTAAGCGCCCTATATGCCAACAGATTGCGATAAGCATTCTTATGTCCGAAAGCGAAATCATCCCACCAACAGCTGCTTGTCACTTTTCCTCCCAAATAATTGCCATGGAAAGGATCTTCCAGTATACCGTCATGATCAATATCTGTACGAAGAACGCCATGTACCAACTGTATGATCTGTTTCTGGTAGGTTTTAACAAACGCCCAATCATGGGTTGTCAGCAAATAATTATAAATAGCTATCAAGGTGGATTCCGTTCCTTCGTAAGCAAAACCTTTCAAACGGTTCGTTTCAGGGTCGATATTCTTTAACAACGCCAGTTCGATGGATGTTTTCATCGCATCGATCATCGAATATGATGTTGAGAATCGTGGCGTGAATGGCAACAGGTCTGATTTAAAATAGAGAGATATATGTCCTATCCCATCCAAAAGAATATTATCGCCCATCGACATGGTTGCCGGATTCAAAGTGAAACTATTCTGCCAGCATCGTTTGAGTCCGTCGAAGCGAGCGTCGCTAAAATCACAGCCTGCGATATGCGGATAGTTCTCGTCCATCACCGTAAACAGCAACTCAACTTCCTTCAAAGGGACCAACGTATGGAACGAGAGCATCACCGAACCCAGATGGATAGACACTCTCCTTACATGACCGCCAATATTGCCCTGTCCCAGGTTCAGACCCACATTCGATTTATCCGGAAGCAAATGTTCCTGGATATATACATTCGGGTCGCTGGCTTCAATCCTGACATTTCCATAATCGGGGAAAGAGAAGACAGAAGGCAGTGCCAGACTTGCCTTTTCAATTAATGGACTATATATGCTTTCAGGTTCGTCATATTCAGTCGACGCCGGAATATTCAGTTTACCTGACCATACAGAAACTGGAGCGACGTCTGGAGCCGTTGCCACTTTAAAGATTTGTCCATCCAGATATCCATCCAGACTCTTAATGGTTATCTTATATTGCTTAGAGCTCAAAACGTGCACTGAGCACTTTAATCGATGATTTCCAATACATACAGATTCATAACTGATGCCATCATCCACTATTTTAAACGAACTTTTTTTGCCAAAAGAATTATCATTATAGGAAACAAATGTTCCACCAAGGCCTGGTCGCAACAAATTACGCTCCGCATAATGATGACTCCTGCCACCTGATTCAACACCCCAATAGGATAACATGGGAAAATCCGTGTACCAGGACATAGCAAAATAGGGAGATTTGAAAACGGCGAACTTACCATAGACACTAAAATTGACATCACCACTCAGTTCCTTTATACTGCTATCGTCCAATTTTCTTAATCCGCTGGCTTGTACCGTAAAAGTTGCAACGAGAAAATAAACTATAAATAACACAAAGGTTTGATTTGCTCTACTCTTCATTCTTTGATTAAGTCTTTATATTTTGTTTGTAAAATCTCTTTGAATAAAAAGAGGGGAACAGAAAACCCATTCCCCTCTCAAATAATAATAAAATCACTTACCTAATTTATTACCAACCCGGATTCTGAGTCAATTTAGGATTGATATCAATTTCTGATCCAGGTATAGCCCACAAATTATATTTCGAATCGATTGCTTTAACACCACCGACTTGTCTGCCCATGATATCCGTTTCTTTCTGGCCATTTGTCTTCTCAACCAACTGACCCCAACGTTTCAAGTCATTAGCACGCAGACCTTCCAGAGCGAACTCTACGGCACGTTCATGTTTGATACGTTCGAAAACGGCATCCTGACTTGTTGCAACCAACCAAGACGGACCGCTGTTTAATCCAGGCATACCTACTCTGGCACGAACCTGATTGATATATTTTACAGCATTCGTCTGATCGCCAGTCTGATTATAGCATTCTGCCAACATCAGCAAAACATCAGCATAACGGATAACAGGCCAGTTTACAGGAGATCTGTCACGGCCGGTAATCTGTCCACCCCAATCATATTCTTGAACGAACTTTCTCCACATATATGTATCCTGTGCATAAGCATTACGGACATAGCCATTGCCTTCATAAGAATGGTAAGAACCATCACCAGACAATACCATCTCGCAATCCATCTTTGCATTATTATACCAACCGGCATAATTTGTATACGGAAGAATAATGGTTGCATTCATACGAGGGTCACGCTGTGCATACATAGCTTTAAGTTTGTCTACCTGAGACGGATATTTGACAACCTTTGTTCCTGTCTTATCGAATTCACTCAGATACAGCGCACTATCACTTATACCTTTAAAGAAGTCGTCACGATTGTAGGGTTTGCCATCAATGCACTCATACATATCGACCAACTGCTGAGAAGCAACGTTCGTATTGATACATCCGCCATAAGAAGCACGATTGCCCAAGAACTGAACATGCATACCATAGTTTGTACTTGTACCACCCATGTGTTCTACAGCAAAGATAATCTCAGAGCAGTTATCAGCACCTTTTTCGTAACCATAAGGACGGAACAGATCTGCATAACTGGAATTTAATGCATAGCCGTAGCCACCATTAACAACCTGAAGGAAATCGGCTTTTGCAAGCTCATACTGCTTATTATACAGATAAACTTTTCCTCTAAGTGAATAAGCAGCGCCTTGTGAAGCCAGACCCACAGAGTCACCTCTTGTCTTTGGCAGATACTGACATGCGAAATCCAGATCTTTAATAATAAAGGCACGGACTTCTTCAGCTGTATTTCTCGGGAGCAACATTTCAGATGCATTACCCGAATTGGTTTCATCGTAGATTGGAACACCACCGAAATCATTCAACAAGTTGTTATAATACAATGCTCTTAAGAAGCGAGCTTCAGCAAGATATTGCTGTATCAAACTAGCAGAAAGAGTACTGGAAGCCAAATTTCCAATAAAAGTATTTGCACGTGATATGCCGTCATATTGTGCCTTCCAAACATCAGAAAAGCCTCCATAATAGGCATTGGCAGTACCCATACCGATATTATACTTATCATATGATGGCCACCATCCGTTATTGCTCCAACCTAAATCCGAGGTAGACTCACGAGAATAATAGCCTTTATATGTCCCACCCTGATTCAGGGCCTGATAAACACCAATCAGTGCCTCATAGGTTTGTTTTTGATTATTATAATCTACAACAACAGCATCTGAAGGATATTGTTCCAAGTCATAGCATGATGTTGTAAAAAATAGACCCAGACAGCATACTATTGTCAAATATAATTTAATCTTTCTCATATTGCTCATTATTAAAATTCAACATTAACGCCAATAACAGCTTGTCTCATAGTAGGATAAACCAAATTATCTGTTTCAGGATCGATACCCTTCCAACCTGTGAAAGTAAAGAAGTTCTCTAATGTTCCATACAAACGAACTCGTTGGGTATATATCTTCTGTGATAATGCTTTAGGCAGCGTATAACCCAATTCAATGTTACGGATCTTCAAATAATCACGATTCTGCATCCATGTGGTATTGGTAATCGTATTGATTGTTGAAGAATAAGTAAGTTTCGGATATTTAGAACTTGTCTTTCCTTCTCTCCAGACATTATCTGTTACATATTTAGATAATTGATGTCCTTTAGAAACATTGGTATTATAATAATACTCATTAATGTAACCTTGATAACCAAATGAGCCATCCAATCTAACCGACAGATCGATACCTTTCCAACCGGCAGTGAGCGTCAAACCAAACAAATCGGTAGGATTCGTATTACCAACAACCGTACGGTCCTTCGTATCAATCACGCCATCGCCATTTACATCTTGGAACAGGATATCACCCATACCCGGAACACCACCCAGAGCTTGGAATGCTTTCGGATTATTTGCCAACATCTTATTGACGATATCCAAATCGGCACTCGTGCTGATGATACGATCTTTTTTATACATAAACATATCACCGATAGATCCACCTTCCTTAATATAGTTATATCCACTCAAACTATAATCATCGCCTTTGAACTTGTCAATCTTGTTGCTAATATGCGTATAGTTAGCTGTAACACCATAGCTGAATTCGCCTACCTTGTCATTCCAACCAACTGTCAACTCAATACCTTTATTAGATACCTTTGCTGCATTTGTCGTAGGAGCACTTGCGTTACCGTGAACTGCAGGTACAGGCAATTGAATCAAGATACCAGAAGTTCTCTTGTCGAACCAGTCAATCGTAGTACTCAAACGATTGTGTAACAAATTGAAATCAAGTCCGACATCCGTCACTTTTGTTTTCTCCCAAGTCAGATTCGGATTTGCCAAAGAAGTAATAGCCCAACCTGTTTGTACTGCATTAGCAATAACATATGTTGAATTACCATAAGTTGAACGTGATGCATAGTTACCTACTGAGTTGTTTCCCAGTGAACCGTATGAAGCACGAATCTTCAGATTGTTAATCCAATCGATATCCTTCATAAAACCTTCCTCACTGATTCTCCAAGCAGCAGAACCGGAAGGGAACCAGCCCCAACGATTGTCTTTCAAGAAACGAGAAGAACCATCAGTACGTAAGTTGAACTCTAACAAATATTTGTTCTGCCAATCCAAATTGATACGACCGAAATAAGAACGCATGGTCCAAACGGTTTTTGCACCCGAAGCAGACAAAGAACCATTAGCAGCATCCAAAACAGAAAGGCTCAGATCAAGCAAATCCTTTCTTGTAACGCCTTCATTTTCGTAGGTGTATTGTTCCTGGCTGGCACCTGCCATAACGCCCAAGCCCAGATTATTATCCAGAAAACGATGATTATAATGCGAAACAACATCCATATAATTACGCTGTCTTCTCCATGTAGACTGTGAAATATAGGTTTGTCCACCACCTTTCAAAATAATAGAATTCGTTGCAAAATTCCAGAAATCATTAAAGATTGGAATAACCTTCGTATTATTGCTTGTATACTCATAGACCATTGATCCTGTTACCGACAAATCTTTGATTGGATTCACTGTAACAAAGAAACGACCCTTTCCATTACGCGTAATATTATCACCTCTCGAAGAATTCAAATTTGCCAACATATTATTGGTTGATGACGATACATCATCCTGTGAATCTTGAATTCCTCCGTAACGACCGTCATATTTCAGAATCATGGCAGGTGTTGTAGCAAATGCCCAACCGAAATCGCCAGAACCCGGATCAGCCTTTCCATAGTATCCATTCATATTGATACCCATCTTCAACCAAGGAGTAATATTCGCACTGATATTCGACATTACATGATAACGCTGATATCCTGTGTTTTCCAAAACACCAGGGTTGTCATAGTAACCGATAGAACTATAGAACTGAACATTATCGACGCCGCCCTGCATAGACAAGGTATGATTACTACCAACACCCGTCCTGAACGAATCTTTAAGCCAGTTTACATTCGGATACTGCAATGGATTAGCACCATTATCATTACGCCATGCCTGAATAGATGAAGTAGAATAAGGAGCAGCAATACCGCTGTTGGTATAAGCTTCATTCATCAGCTCCATATAATCGGCATAATTGCTTACCGGTTCCAGAACATTGTTACGAGCAGTCTGGAAAGTAACATATCCATTATAGGTCAGTTTCATCTTACCCGTTTGTCCGGCTTTTGTTGTTACCAATATTACACCATTGGCAGCACGTGAACCATAGATTGCAGATGAAGATGCATCCTTCAAGATAGAGATATTATCCACATCGTTGATATTGATATCACTCAAAGCGCCTTCAACACCATCGATGATAATCAGTGGAGAAGAATTGTTTAATGTTCCAACACCACGAATCAGCAAAGCGGCATCATCACTACCAGGACGGTTGCTGTTTGACGTTACATTCAAACCGGATGAAGCACCGGCTAAAGCGCTTGAAAGGTTCGTGATAGGACGGCTTTTTGCCATATCTGCAACATTAACAGACGATACAGATCCTGACAGATTCACTTTCTTCTGTGTGCCGAAACCTACGACTACCACTTCATCCAATAGTTTAGAATCTTCAGACATTTTTATTGAAAAGGTTGAATTCTTCTTAACTGAAAATTCTTGAGTATTATAACCAATGAATGAAACGCTTAACATGGATGCATCATCTACGTTAAGGGCAAAAGAGCCATCCGGACCAGTAATAGTACCGTTAGTTGTTCCTTTCTCAACTACGTTGACACCTGAAAGAGGTTCTCCGTTTTCATCAACTATTTTTCCTGAGACACGTTTAGACTTTTGTCCCTGAGAAGTTTGACTTTCACGCTGATTCAATGGCGTGATAACCAAATAATTACCTTTAGCTTTAAATGTATAGCCTGAACCTCTTAGAACATCAGACAGCACTTGAAGCACATCCCTATTTTTCTGATTTAGCACAACCTGTTTTGTAACATCCAGTTGAGTATCATTGTACGCAATTTTGTACTTAGAAGCTGATTCAATCTTCTCGAACGCTTGCTTCAACGATACTGTACCATCCTGAAAAGTCACTTTCTGTGCGCTCATCTGCAAACATCCTGCCGCCATCAGACTCAGGCAGAGTGTCATCACTCGCATCGATTTGTTCCTATTCATGAAATAATAGATATAAATGTTTGACAATAAATTTAAAATCGTACTATAAGGACAGTGAGGGTACAAAATACACCCAATCAATAATCGTTAATGTATGTAAAATTATTGTATGTAGATATCACGACCATCCACATGATACTCTAAACCGGGCACCATGGCCTTGATAAGCATCATCACATTCTCAATGGATTCGTTTTTATTGAAGTGTATAGTCAGGCGGTTTTCGTTATACACAGATGTTTGCACATGTACCTTTATATTATATACACGCTCAAGAGTCATCATTATATCATGGAAAGAGCTACTGCTAAAGTTCAATCCGCCTTCTTTCCAATCAGAATAATTAGCGGCAATGACACTTAGCTTTTCAACTTCTCCTGTAGAAGGCTTATAGACCAACTGCTCATTAGGAGATAAAGAGAAATTCTTTCCTTTTGTGGATCTCTGATTTAATAAAACACTTACAGCTCCTTGCTCCAATGTTGTAGTCACCTTTTCGGCTTCGGGATATGCAGAAAGATCGAACTTTGTTCCCAACACTTTTATTTGCAAAACATTGGTACGAACAACAAATGGCATTTCTGGATTCTTTTTCACATCAAAATAACCTTCACCGGATATATAAACCTGTCTTTCCTGACCGACAAACATAGAAGGATGGATCAATAAGGTTCCTGAATTCAGCCAAACCCTGCTTCCATCGGGTAATGTTACGATACCATGTTTGCCTGCTGAAGCATAATGTTCCACAAAGGTGATCCTTGCTATTGTGTTTTCTCTTACTGATGACTTATGATACAAATATAAGGAAGCACATAACAGCAAAAACGGCAACGTCCATATAGCAGCCAACTTCAACCAATATGAATAATTGAAAGATGAACTATCTTTTAATCCGGCACGTTGTTCAACTGATGAATAGGCATGATTTAATGCTTCGGAAGACATTTTAGGGAATCCAATGTCATTCCAGACTGACAATAGAGCCTCATCTTTTTCCTTCTCATGATGAGTAGCCGTCAATCTGCTCTGAACTTTTTCCACCATTTCGTTCGAAAACTGATGGTGAAAAAAATATCCCACTATATTTTTTATATATCCCATTCTTCTTCTTTCATTCATTTTTTATTGACCACTTATCTTCTTTTAGCACCCAAAACATTAACAAAAATAGAGAAATACGAATAGCAACATTGCATTTCTTAACTCTTTCAACGCCAAGTTCAGGTGATTCTCAACCGTTTTTTTTGCCAAGTGCAGCTTTTCTGCAATCTCATCATTTGTCAATCCGGATTCGCGACTCATACGATAAACGGCCTGACGCTGGGAAGGCATACTGTCGACAACCATATTGACGAATAATTGCAAATCTTTTGCTACCAGTTCCTCGTATGGATTTCTGTCATACTCTTCCTCAAATGGCCGTTCATCCAAACCGACTTGACGTATTTGCTTAGACTCAATGTAATTAAACGCTGTATTTTTAGCTAACACATATAAATAGGCACCAAAAGTATTGACCTCAGCAAAACGCGTACGATTCATCCAAATTTTGACAAACACATCTTGCGTAAGATCTTCGGCTTCGGTTTCAGACTTTAACAAACCATTCAAAAAACAGCGGATCTTGGGATAATAACGCATAAACAATACTCGAAAAGCCTTTTCATCACCTTCCGATAATCGTTTAACCAATTGTTCTTCGTTACTAGAATCCATATTCGCATTCTCCTTCAATCTGTAAGATTAATCACACTTATTGAAACATATTCATACTATTTTACTGCAATCCAACCGATATTCCAGCCATCCATTGCCGGAACAGTCAGGAGCATATCAGTGCCCTCCCGTTTGGATTTCAAAATTATATCCGGCTTTTTAGCCTGTTTCCACAAGAACAACTTTTTATCAGAACAACCACGCAAACGCACAACAACCGGTTCTTGCTCCGAGATACTACAATTCAAAAGAGTCAAGCTTCGCAAATTACCGACACCATCGATTCTAGGTACAGCAACCATTTGTGCCATCGACTCAATAATAACGGGTAGCTTCCCTTGAGAGATCCAATCTGCAATCTGCAACAATTCATGCCGACGTTGTATGTTTACATTATTAGTACTGAATGTTGGAATAACAGCCAAACGACCTCCTTTAGGCGAAAGATAACAGGCAACATTCTTTATTCCTGTCGGAGCATCGATTTTCCTATAATATTTATCAAAACCCTTTTTCTGAATATAGCTCCAAGATTCCTGATCCAACAGGACTCCTTTGGAGGATAGACGATTCATCTCTCCGTCAGACAATCCTTGCAACGAATATTTATCCAAAATATATGCTGAAGGAAAATGGCCATCCGGAGTAAAAGGAATACCCAATGTTGAAAGATTGTAAATCATATTTCCGGCAATAGATGTTGACCAGCTAAAACTTTTCTCGCTATCGCCTTCATTACGAGCCGCCATATCCGGACTTATATACGAATCAAGTCCTCCCGGCTCTGTACCCAAATTAAAATTAGCATAATCTTCATAATAACTACGCCAATCGGCTAAATTCTTAAGATAATGCTCTGCGTACCATTCCATAGGTTCATCAGCAGAACATAATATCGCATAAGATAACTGCGTAGTGCCCATAGCTAAAAACAATTGTGACTCGACACACAGTCCTTGTGGAGAAACACCTGTAGCACAATGATGCCAGCCCTCTATTTCTGGGGCAATCTGCCGTATTTCAGGTTTTAAACGACGGATCTGTCTAGCCATATCATATGCTTTTATCAACATCTCCCTTGGAGCGTAGTCATTATAAAATCCATTGCCTGGACGAGAAGCCGGAACCAATCCCGTTTCATTTTCCATAGCATCGTAAATCAAATTCCAATCATATCCCTCTAATAACTCCCTGTGAAAGTTTGCATGCTGCAATCCCATTCTTGTTGAAGGAGATACAGCATGAACACTATGAGAGATTGCGGCAGCAACACCTGCTAGACTTTCTTGACTAAATCGTATCCACTGCAACCGAAGAAATCCATTCTCATCATTACGATCTAATGCAGCGACTAAAGATTCACGCGTCAAATGTCTGTTTGTCTGAGAATTAAATTGAGCAATACAGGTATCACAGAAACAAGCATGTTCTGCTGGAGAATGATGTGTAATCCGCAGATCATCATCCAACCAGATAATCGCAGGATGAACAGCCTTTGCATAAATGGCATAAGCCTCAGAAATATAATCAAGAAATGCCCGCTGACGAGGACAATTGCACGAATAGGTCTTTGTTCCATCAGAATTGACCATTTTTCCCCAAGGTGAACTGACAAGATTAACCCGGTCTCCATCCAAACCGAAACTATCGCCATGACCTAAAGTGATTCCTTGTATGCTTGATGTAATACCCAACTTGCTTAGTTCCTTACTCATAGAGGCCATTGCCACTGATGAATGTTTGTGACGTTCCATAGGGACATAAGGATCATCTTCCATACAAAACCAGACCTCATCGCAAGCCGGCCGATATTTCTTCAGCGCCTGATAGAGTTGGCTTCTCAAAAGAGAATCTGTATGATGATGTGGCCACAGCCGTATGATCATCTTAAAACGCGCCGTATCCGGCACTTGAGAAAATGTATCATATGACAAGCAACAAGTGGAAATAATCAGACCCAACAAAAATAATTTCTTCATGGCAAACCCTATGTTTATATTACTAATAACAAAAATAATAAATCCATCAACGCTTCAACCATCTGTTTAAATGATTGTTAGGAGCTACAATGACAAATTTATAGAATTTCGATTGAGGGAGCTTGTTCAAATCCACCTTATATTTACTTGTTCCCTTATGTGATTGTACGGTTGACAGCTTAATCCAATTATCAGATTTACCTTCTTTAAAATTATTAGTGCCTGCAGCATAAACATCCACTAGCAATTCTTTATAGCTATTCCATGTTAAAAGGACAGTATTATCGTAAGGCATCGTCTTCAAATCTGAAATGTCAACACTGCCTATAAAAGGTATTCCATCTTGCTCCCATAACACATTGTTGGGCACTTCAAAATGGAGAAAACGACTGATAGAAGGTGCTATATCAATAATAGCCAACTGTTTGCTATGGAAATGAGCATTGACCAGAACATTAGTCGAGATCCACGTTGTACGTTCTCTAAGTGATTGTCCTCCATGTCCATGACCACTTTCATCGCGGCCATGATCAGTCGTTACAACAATCATCCATTCTTCATCAAAATGACTCTCGCGATACTTTACCGCATCCCAAATACGAGCAACTTCGGCATCAGCCTTCCTTACATATTCATCAAAATAAGTACCATTGCCTTTCAAATGTCCGGCATCATCCGTGTACCACAGATAGACCCAACTCAAATCAGGAGCATCATTACGGATACCTTCGGCAGCATCTTTTGAGACTTGCTCATCATAATCAAAGATTTGCAGTTCATTCTCCTTCTTTGGAAAATGTATCGTATCTAAATCGTAGCCATCTTTTACATAATCTATCGTCAAATGATTCGTTTCTGGCTTTCCTTCACCAATCAGAACAGTCCGATTGTCAGTCCAGCTCGAATAAATCGCTGTCTTGTAAGGTTTCTTTTGTTCTTTGGCAATCCGGAAGATAGTCCAATAATTATAATTCGGTTTCAAATTATCATTTCCATTGACATTATGCTTGTTCATCCAAGTAGAAGTCAGCAGATTAGTGTAACCAATAGCCGAAACTGTAGGCGTTTGTGAATAAGCGCCCACCTCGCCTCCGGTATAAGCACGGCCGAATGCCCCTTTGGCTGCAATATCGAATATAGCAGGAGTATGCAAACGTTCTATTTGATCAGCAGGAAGACCATCCACAATAATATATACAGCCTTACGCGTTTTTGCTGAAAGTGAAAAACAACACAAACACAACAATAGAATAATATAGTACTTCAACCTCATCGCCATCCTTTTTAAAACAATGACAAATATAATGAGATAAAAATGAATAGGCACTATGAAAAAGAACTTTTACATAAAAGAGTTATTCAAAATCAAACAAAAACCTAATCTTTGAGTAAGAAAGTGGAAGCAATATTTCACAAAGAGAAAAAGAGTATTTACATTTGGATAATAAATGCACATTATAAGTATCATTCAAAAATAAACGATTATGTACGGAGCAATTGCAGGGGACATTGCGGGTTCCCTTTATGAATTCAACAATATCAAGACAACTAATTTCAAACTCTTTGAAAAAGGATCTAACTATACAGACGACAGCATTTTAACTATCGCCGTAGCAGACTGGATTCTCAGTGACAAAAAATTGACGCACACTTGTTTGATTCAGAAACTACAAGAATACGGACACACATATAATTGTCCGATGGGTGGTTTTGGCGGGGGCTTCAGCTGTTGGCTCAATAGTTCGAATCCGTTGCCTTACAACAGTTGGGGTAATGGATCCGCCATGCGAGCAAGCGCCGTCGGATGGGCTTTCGATACATTGGAACGGACAATGGAAGTAGCCAAAATTTCGGCAGAAGTAACGCATAATCATCCTGAAGGTATCAAAGGAGCACAGGCTACTGCTGCCGCTATATTCTTAGCACGTAATGGAAAAACAAAAAAAGAAATACAACAGTATATTACAACTGCTTTCGGCTACGATTTAAACCGGACATGCGACGAGATACGACCGACATATACCTTTAATGAAAGTTGTCAAGAGACTGTTCCTGAAGCAATAATTGTGTTTCTCGAAAGCAAGGATTTTGAGGAGTTGCTGCATCTTGGCGTTTCTTTAGGAGGCGACAGCGATACACTCACTTGTATTGCCGGAGGTATAGGAGAAGCTTTCTATGGAGGAATTCCCTCATTTGTAACAAAAATAATCCATGAAAGATTGGATCCTCATTTGGCAGAAATAGAACATAACTTCTATGCAGAATATGTCACGAACAAATTATAATTAATATCTTTGCTCAAATTAAACAAAAAGAATTTATGAGACATACAAACTTATGGTTAGCCATCTGTGCTTTGAGCCTCTCCATGAATGCTTTCGGTCAAAAGACTGCAGGAGGCCTCACACCGGAAATGCTAAAACAGATCAAACAGTCTTATCAAGCCACTGCGGCCGATAAGGCAATCCGCAATGCCATTACAAACAATGACATCAACAAGCTAGTAGTCAATCTCGACAGTCAGAACAATCTGGACACCTATTTCTCAAATAAGGTAAACAGCAAAGGCATTACCAATCAGAAGTCATCCGGTCGTTGCTGGCTATTTACCGGACTCAACGTATTCCGTTCGCAAGCTATCGCCAAATATAATATGGGTGATTTCCAATTTTCTCAAAACTATTGTTTCTTCTGGGATCAATTGGAAAAAGCCAACCTATTCTTGCAAGGCATTATTGATACACGCGATAAGCCAATGGACGACAAGATGGTAGAATGGCTTTTCAAGAATCCGATCAGCGACGGCGGACAATTCACCGGTATCGCCGATATACTGACCAAATATGGTGTTGTTCCTTCGGATGTAATGGCCGAAACGAACAGTAGCAACAGCACAGGGCATATGGCCAATATCATTGGTCTGAAATTAAAAGAATTCGGACTCCAACTACGCGAAATGCCTAAAGCAACAAAAACGTCAGAGTTTGATAAGAAAAAGACTGAGATGCTCGGAACAGTTTATCGCATGCTTGTACTCAACTTAGGCGAACCGCCCACGCATTTTACTTGGACTCGCAAAGATGCACAAGGGAAACCTGTTGAAACAAAAGAATACACGCCACAATCTTTCTACAATGAATATATCGGAAAAGATTTGAAACACAACTATGTGATGCTGATGAACGATCCTTCACGCGATTACTACAAACTCTATGAGATCGATTTCGACCGCCATACATACGATGGTGAGAACTGGACTTACGTCAATCTGCCAATAGAAGATATAAAAGGAATGGCTATTGCTTCCATCAAAGACAGTACGATGTTGTACTTCTCATGCGATGTTGGCAAGTTTTTTAATCGCGACCTCGGTGTACTGGATGTAAATTATTACGACTATGGTTCATTGATGGGAACTACTTTTGACATGAATAAAAAACAACGCATCCAAACATTTGCCAGCGGTTCGTCGCATGCCATGACTTTAATGGCTGTCGATCTGGATTCTAACGGAACGCCAAAGAAATGGATGGTTGAGAACAGTTGGGGACCGGGCGCAAATAACGGACATCTGATCATGACCGATCAATGGTTCAATGAGTATATGTTCCGTTTGGTAGTCGACAAGAAATATATCACGGATAAAGTGAAAGAAGTGATGAAGATGAAACCTATCATGCTGCCTGCATGGGATCCGATGTTTTCTGAAGAAGAATAATCAGAACAATAAATCAGTAATTATAATAAAAGCGGATCGGCGTAAATAGTCGGTCCGCTTTTATTTAATCCATATTATCCAATTTAAAGCGGTAGTGCTTTATAAATAGTATCTGTTGTACCTGCTTTGCTCTGAACAAAATTACCCGCATTTCTACCTGCAGTACTCAGAATATCAGAGTTAGTCATAAACTCATCCAGCTTTGCAGTAAACTCTTTTTCATTAGAAATAGAGAAACCACCTCCCACTTTGATCAAATCTTTTGCTTCCTGGAACTTGTGATAGCGAGGTCCAAAAATAACCGGAATGCCATAAACGGCCGCTTCCAATGTATTATGGATACCTGCGCCAAAACCACCTCCAATATAAGCAACGTTCCCATATCGATAAATAGAAGACAGTAATCCAAAGCCGTCAACAATAAAACAATCGGCCTTATCGACGCACGACTCATCCTTCATCGCTTGTGAAAGAAGGACCGATGGACGTTCCAAAAGAGATTCAATATAATGAAGATGCTCGTGATGGATCTCATGAGGTGCTATAATAAGCTTCATCTCAGGGTGTTTATTGAAATAGGGAATCAATATTTCTTCATCCTGAGGCCAAGAACTTCCTGCAATAAATACAAATGGACGTTTAGCCTCTTCTCCTCCAATAAAACGCTGAATAAAAGGCAATTCATGCGCTTGCTTGCAGACATTCAAAACCCGGTCAAAACGCGTATCTCCTGCAACCGTCACATTATTGATATGGAACGAACGAAGCAATTCTGCCGAACGCTCATCCTGCACAAACAAATGGTCGAAGCAATAAAGCATCTTCCGATATGGATAACCAAACCACTGGAAAAACAACTGATCGCGACGAAAAATGGCTGAAATGATGAACAGAGGAACATGACGTTTCTTCAACTCACTCAGATAATTCCCCCAAAATTCATACTTGATGAATATAGCCATTGAAGGATTTGCCAAATCCAAAAACTTATTGACTCGATAAGGTGTATCAAAAGGGAGATAGCAGATCACATCTGCACCATTATAGTTCTTGCGCACCTCATAGCCCGATGGCGAGAAAAACGTCAAGAGAATCTTATATTCAGGATGTTCAGCTTTAATTCGTTCCATCAGCGGACGCCCTTGTTCAAACTCTCCCAATGACGAAGCGTGAAACCAAACATACTTAGCATTCCGATCTATTTTCTGACGCAGAATATCATTCGTTTTCCATTGCCCCCAACGCATCGCCCGCGCTTTCTTATGGAAAGGCGAAATTAATGCAATTATAAAAGCATAGAAGTGTATCAACAAGCTGTACATGCGAATCTTTTACTGATAATATTATTTAAGAACCTCAATAGCACGCTGAATGCGCCTGATTGATTCTTCTTTGCCAATAGCTTCTGTAATATCGAAGATATGCGGACCCTTACCTTCGCCTACCAATGCCAAACGAGTAGCATTCATTACGTCGCCCAACTTATAGCCTTTGCTTTCTACCCAAGCTTTAACAACTTCTTCTGTACCTTCTATATCAAAAGGTTCGCGAGCTTTCAAAACTTCTATCAACTCTGCCAACTGGGTAGCGCTATCTTCTTTCCAACGCTTTTTGCAGGTTTTCTCATCATATTCGGTTGGAGCAACGAAGAAAAATGAACAAGTATCCCACAATTCCTTGATAAACGTGACACGCTCTTTCATCATTCCTACTACTTTCTCAGCGTAAGCCGCATCGGCATGAATATGATGTTCCTCAAGTACAGGCATAAACAACTCGGCAGCTCTTTTGTTATCCATCATCTGAATATAATGATGATTGAACCACTTGCCCTTTTCGTAATCGAACTTTGCACCACTCTTGCTACAACGGCTCAGATCAAACTCCTTAATCAGTTCATCCATGCTCATCACCTCCTGATCATTGCCCGGATTCCAACCGAGTAAAGCCAGAAAATTGATTACAGCTTCGGGCAGATAACCGCTTTCGCGATACCCTGACGACACTTCGCCACTTTTCGGATCATGCCATTCCAATGGGAAAACAGGAAATCCCAAGCGATCGCCATCACGCTTACTTAACTTGCCTTTGCCATCCGGTTTTAACAGCAATGCCAAATGAGCAAAACGGGGCATCGTATCTTCCCAACCAAAATAGCGATACAAAAGGACATGCAACGGAGCGCTTGGCAACCATTCTTCACCACGAATCACATGCGTAACCTCCATCAGATGATCATCAACGATATTTGCCAAATGATAGGTAGGCAATTCGTCTGCCGACTTATATAAAACCTTATCATCCAAAACGGACGAATTGATGACGACATCACCACGAATCAGATCCTGTACATGAACATCTTCATTCGGTTCGATCTTGATACGAACAACGTATTGCGTATTCGAATCAAGCAAAGCCTGAACTTCAGATGCAGAAAGAGTCAGTGAATTACGCATCTGCATTCGCGTAGAAGCATCATACTGGAAATTAGGTATTGCATTTCGCTTTGTCTCCAATTCTTCAGGCGTATCGAATGCAATATAGGCATGTCCACTATCTAAAAGCTGTTTGACATACTTTTTATAAATATCTCTACGCTCGCTCTGGCGATAAGGACCATATTTACCACCAAAACTAACGCCTTCGTCGAACTTGATGCCCAACCAGGTAAGCGCTTCAATAATATATTCTTCAGCGCCAGGTACAAAACGTTGTGAATCGGTATCTTCAATACGAAGAATCATCTCTCCGCCATTTTGTTTAGCGAACAGATAATTATATAATGCTGTACGAACACCACCAATATGTAATGCTCCCGTAGGACTTGGTGCAAAACGTACTCTTACTTTTCTTTCTGTCATAACTGCCCCTTTCTAAAATAATGTGGCAAAAGTAGGCTTTTTTTTTCTCCTAATAAACTTTTTTATGTACATTTCGCCTTTTAATAGAAAAGTTGATGTTATGATACTAAAGAATTACAACATTCATCCCAGTGTATATTTCATTTTGGCAGCGATGCTGATAGCCTACTTCTTTCCAAGAGAAGGAAAATTCCGCTACCAGTTTTACGAAGGGAAACCATGGCGCTACGGACTTCTCACGGCGCCCAGCGATTTTCCTATCTATAAAACTGACAATCAGATCAAGGCTGAACGAGACAGTGCGCTTACCAAATTCCAGCCTTACTATCGGTTCAATACAAATGTTGAAGCCGAACAGATAACGAAATTCCGCAATGATTACCAGAATAAGTTCAAGAGTCGTATTCCAGCTACCTATTCTCTTTACATTATTAATACACTCCAAAAACTATACAAAAGTGGCATCGTTGCCATAACAGACCAGGAAGCTTTTCAGAAGAAAGGTTTCCCGCAAATCAATCTGATTGAAAACAATGTCTCCCAATCCTATTACAGCAGCGATCTGTTTACAATCAAGACTGCCTACGAATTCATCATCAACAATTGTCCGATCCGACTGGATAAAACCGTTTTGCAATCATGCGACTTAAACAACTACCTCGTCGAGAACGTCAGCTACGACAAAGCGATGTCAGAGAAAATAAAGGACAATATCCTCAACAGCATTCCTTTGGCAAATGATATGGTACAAGCGGGCGAACGTATCGTCGACCGCGGACAGATTATTGATAGCCACACGTATAATGAATTGCGCTCATTGAAGATCGTGCACGAAACCAAGTCAGGCGGTTCTCAGCGGCAAAGTATTATTCTTGCCGGACAGTTCATTCTGGTATTAGGCCTTATTTTCTGTTTTTGGTTATACCTGTGGTCATTTCGCAAGAAGATTCTACAAAACAGACGGAATGCCTTTTTCCTCATCTTATGTGTCTTTGTAAGTTGCATCTTGACTGAGTTATGTGTCACATACAAATTATTTAACATATATATTCTTCCATACGCGATTGTTCCCATTGTTGTGCGTACCTTTTTCGATTCGCGTACAGCACTGTTTACGCATTTAATCGTTGTGCTGATCTGTTCACTGATGGTTCCTTTTCCGCATGAGTTTTTATTACTCCAAATCATTGCCGGGATGGTTGTTACCTTCAGTTTGAGAGAATTGTACGAACGTTCCCAACTGATTCGTTGTGCCTTCTTCATTTTCATATCGTACGCATTATGCTACTTAAGCCTTTATATTTATCAAGAGGCCGACTTCGAAAAGATCAACTGGATCATGATGCTTTACTTCGGTATCAATTTCATTCTGCTGACATTCAGTTATATTCTGGTATACATCATGGAGAAAGCGTTCGGTTACGTTTCGAGCATTTCACTGGTTGAGTTGTCCAACATCAACACGCCAATATTAAAGCGGCTTTCAGAAACGGCTCCTGGCACATTCCAGCATTCCGTTCAAGTATCCATCCTGGCATCCGAAGGCGCAGAAAAGATTGGAGCAGATGCGCAATTGGTACGTACCGGTGCAATGTATCACGATATTGGTAAAATGGCCAATCCTGTTTTCTTTACTGAGAACCAAAGCGGAATCAATCCGCACAGTCAGCTGACATTCGACCAAAGTGCCCGAATCATTATCGGTCATGTTACCGAAGGAGTAAAGATTGCAGAAAAAGCGATGCTGCCAAAAGATATCATTAGTTTCATCCGCACACATCATGGCTGCGGCAAAGCCAAATATTTCTATAACTCATTCAAAAACAAATATCCCGATCGTCCTATTGATGAAGAAGCCTTCACCTATCCGGGTCCGAATCCTTTCACAAAGGAAACAGCTATTCTAATGATGGCCGATTCCGTGGAAGCAGCTTCCAGAAGTCTTGAGGAACATACGGAAGAGAGCATCCTATCATTGGTCAACAAGATTATCGACGGGCAAATTGCTGATGGATTGATGAAGAATGCACCATTGACTTTCAAGGATGTTGAGAAAATCAAAGAAGTTTTTGTTGATAAACTGAAAACGATGTATCACACGCGCATCAGTTATCCGGATATAAAAAAAGATGAAATAGAAGAGACCTCTAAACCGGATCAACATCATAATGCACAATAAGCTGTTTGAAACGCGTATCGCTTTGCATCTCAGCATATACCGACTCCAGTATGTCACGTACGGGAGCAATGGCTGCCGTTATCTCTATTTTGATGACAATCTTTCGGATATTCAGCATTTGCACAAATGAAACAGGTGGTATGACAGGGCCCAATACCCTTTCGCCCAATGATTTGCGTAATCGTTCGACATAGAGGTTCGCCATCGTGTCCAAAACAGATTCGTTACGACTCCGCAATATCAGTTCAATCAATCTGTAATAAGGCGGATATCTGAACAACTGGCGCTCGCCAAGCTGCATATTCACCATCGCTTTATAATCATAACTTTTCACCATCTGTATCAAAGGATGATCAGGTTGTGAAGTTTGCAGAACAACAGTTCCTCGTTTATCTCGTCTTCCAGCTCTACCACTCACCTGCACCATCAGTTGGAAGGCGCGTTCATGCGCCCGAAAATCCGGTATATTCATCATGCCATCAGCATTCAATATACCGACAACTGTTACATTGGCAAAGTCCAGTCCTTTAGAAATCATCTGAGTACCAATGAGAATCTGTATCTTCTGTTTTTCAAAATCTTCAAGGATACGCTCATAAGCCATACGCGTTCGCGCCGTATCCAAATCAAGACGTCCAACTTTTACATTCGGGAACAACGATGAAATCTCTTCTTCCACCTTCTCCGTTCCAAAGCCTACCAAACGCAGATCAACGCTATGACATTCAGGACATTCGCGATACATTCGGACACGATAGCCACAATAATGGCAAACCAATTCATCTGTCCGCTTATGATAAGTCAAACTCACATCACAATTGTTACAACGCGGAACCCATGCACAACTCCTACATTCGATCATCGGAGCAAAACCACGACGATTCTGAAATAATATAACCTGCTCGTTATGAGCCAGTGCCGCACTGATTTTCTCAATAAGAAGAGGCGAAAAAAGAGTATCTTTCATAATCTTCTTCCGCTTCAATTCCTTAATATCAACAGGAATAATCTTAGGCATCAGGCATTCGCCAAAACGTTCATTCAATTCAACCAGACCGAACTTGCCAGCCAAAGCATTGAAATAAGAATCAATCGATGGTGTTGCCGAACCGAGCAAAGTCTTGGCACCATGCATATTTGCCAACACCATTGCGGCATTGCGAGCATGGTAACGAGGCGCGGGATCCTGTTGCTTATAGGATGATTCATGCTCTTCATCCACAATCACCAATCCCAGATTGGTAAACGGCAGGAACAATGAGGAGCGAACGCCCAGCACGACGACCGGATCACCTTCATGCAACAAGTGGTTCCAGACTTCAACCCGCTCGTTGTCCGAAAATTTTGAATGATATACAAAGAGTTGACTGCCAAAAACCTTTGCCAGACGCTCGGTGATCTGTGTGGTAATAGCTATCTCGGGAAGCAGAAAAAGCACTTGTTTTCCCCAACCCAGAACCTCTTTAATTAGATGTATATATATTTCAGTTTTGCCGCTTGAAGTAATGCCATGCAAGAGGCACACTTCTTTGGTACGAAACGTTTCATGAATATCATTGAATGCCTTTTGTTGAGCCTCAGTGAGTGGAACCGGAGGATGAAGCTTGCAAACATGCATGTTCAACCGCCCAACTTCCTTGTCATAACTCTCGAAAACACCTCGTTTCAAGAGACCGTCCAAAATGGCCGGCGAACAACCACTGCGTTCTAGCAATTCCTTACGCGACAACTCTTGTCGCAAAGTAGGATTCAACGCATGACTCAAATCAAGGAAACAGATAAGCAGATGTTCTTGCTGCTTGGCTCGTTTCAAAGCATCAAACACCGGCTGCAGGTGTTCCGTATCACTATATTCGTTTGCTAATCGAATGAACGACTGCATCTTAGGTGAATAGCCATGCTTCAATACTTCGCTCACTTCAACGGCACCACGTGTCATAAGTGAAGAGACGACGGGTACGACATTCCGCAATCCAGTCTTCTTTTCCAATTCCGAAACCGTCAGTTTTGAAACACCGTTAAAAGCATCCAGAACAGATTGTTCGGCAGGACGTAAAGGACCGTCAGCTTCGAATGATTCATTGTAAATCACCGTCGTCTCACTCTCCAGCTTCAATCCAGAAGGAAGAGCGGCTTTATAGACATCACCGAGTTTACATATATAATACGAAGCAATCCATTGCCAAAACTTAAGTTGCGGATGACGAAGTATCGGAACCACATCCAATATAGCAAAAATTTCTTTTACCTCCATCTTCGGAGGCAGTTCATGAACAGCCAGAACGATAGCCGTATAATAGCGCTTCTTTCCAAAATGCACAATCACACGACATCCCGGTACAACCTGCTTCTCCAGGTCGACCGGGATGCTGTACGTATAACTGTTCTCCAGCGGAAGCGGGAGTATTACATCGGCATATTTCATTTAAAACAAGTAGGCTGCAGTAAGCGACCAACCACGGTCCTTAGCGTTAGAACTTGACGAATTAGAGGTGCTTGCTTTCTGCACGCTATAATTGTCGGTCATACTTATATAATATGTAAAACCTATCTGCAAATGGTTCATCAACTGGACACCAGCGCCCAAGTCAATTCCGGCTCCAAATGATTTAGCCTTCAACTGCGAACTATATGCGTCCCAGTTTTTATCGCCACCGGCGCGCAGACTGATATACGGTCCGCCTTGCACGTAAAAAGCTGTTCCAACAGCTCCAATCTTCCATTTCAGATTGAGCGGAATATCAATATAACTGTTTTTGACATTCACATCAGAAGTTGTTGCTTCCGAACTATTGGCCTTCGCACCTCTTTGCGAATAAAGAATATCAGCCTCAATACCAAAGCCGGTTACAGGCGTTGTTGCTTCAATCATCGCACCAAGCTGATATCCGGTTACATTGCCATTACTCCAGTTGGAAGGCAGATCAGACATGTGAAAAGTTGACACATTCAGACCGCCTTTAATACCCAATCTTACTTGCGAACGAGCCGGCGATACAGCCAGCACCATCGCTGCAACCAATATTAATCCACAAAATTTCTTCATACTCATTTTTTTTCATTACAAATCAAATCTGTTACAAAATAAGGCAAAATTTCAAGAAGAAACAAATTCAACAGGTGAAGAATATAAAAATAACATACCGGCATAACAAATCAAAAAAACGCCTGCATAAGGAATTCTACGAATATCAAATATTCATGTTTTATACATTCGGATTTGTTAAATAATTCATTCGAATGCGCGAACCATTTCATTCGAATGGAGCAATCATTTCATTCGAATAAGATGAACTTTTCTTCCGAATGAATTGGAAATTTCTTCCGAATGAAACCAAGAGCGTAATATACTAATTTATAGATACATAAAGAAAATTGAAACAAATATTCACTATTTTTGCATGATTCCTCTCGACTTTCGGTAAAAACATTTTTCTATGTTTCTTGTTTTTATAATAAAAACTTTGGCTCCCTTTGAATCTCATATTTTCGTTTTAACGAAAAGATTATCCGCTTTTATCAAAAACAAGTTGTATATATGACTGCACTTCTTTATATTTGCAGCGGAGGTAACAATGAGTCTATGGCAAGTTCGCTTGAAAGGCTTCATTACAACCAAATATAATAAATTGAACGAATATAGATTCGTTTAGTTAGAAAACATATAATTTGAAATAGCGTACATTTGCGGTCAAAATTAATATAAGCAAAAATCACGTTGGTAAACGTATAGTTAGACTGACATAGGATGTCAAAATATATAAATTTCAAATATGAATAAACAAATGCTGAAAATCAAATTGAATTCAACCAAACAAATTGCATTATTTGCATTGGGTCTTTCTTTATTGACTGCATGCGGTGGCGGCGGCCAGAGTGGAATGAAATTAGGCGACGATGAGTATACGGTTATGACTTTAAGTTCCGGATCTAGCGACCAAACGACTTCTTATCCGGCGACAATCAAAGGATTACAGGATATTGAAGTACGTCCGCAAGTGGCCGGCTTCATTGTTAAACTTTGCGTAGATGAAGGCGCAACAGTTCATAAAGGGCAAGCTCTATTTCAGATTGATCCTACCCAATATTCAGCTGCTGTAGGACAGGCAAAAGCAGCCGTTGCTATGGCAAGGGCAAGTGTCAACACAATAACATTGACCGAACAGACCAAAAAAACACTGTTCGACAAGCAGATCATCAGTGAATACGAATATCAGACTGCTGTCAATCAGTTGGCTTCTGCAAAAGCCAGTTTGGCTCAAGCACAAGCTTCTTTGATCAGTGCCAATCAGAACCTGTCCTTCTGTACGGTAAAAAGTCCATCCAACGGTGTTGTCGGAACTTTCCCTTACCGTGTAGGAAGTTTGGTTAGTGCTTCAATCTCACAACCACTTACAACAGTATCAGAAATTGGAGACGTATATGTTTACTTCTCGATGACTGAAAAAGAAATGCTCCGTCTGACGAAAGCCGAAGGTTCATTGAAAGAGCAACTGACAAAAATGCCGGCAGTAAAACTGCAGTTGGCCGACGGTTCGATGTACACAGAAGATGGAAAGATTGATGCTGTCAGTGGCGTGATCGATCAGAACACCGGTTCTGTAAGCATGCGTGCTATTTTCCCGAACAAGAAAGATGTATTGAGAAGTGGTGGTACAGGTAATATCATATTCCCGTATACAATCAGTGATGTTCTGGTTATTCCGCAATCGGCTACCGTTGAAATACAGGATAAGAAATTTGTCTATATAGTAGGCAATGACAATAAAGTAAAGAACACGGAGATTCAGGTATCCAACCTTGATGATGGGAAAAACTACCTCGTTACCGGCGGATTGAAACCGGGCGACAGGATTGTTGTTGAAGGCGTTCAGGGACTGAAAGATGGTCAGGCAATCAAACCTATCACACCGGCACAACGTCAGGCTAAATATGATAAAGCGTTGAAAGACCAGCATGACGGCAATATACAAACGGCATTCAAATAAATAGGTAGAAGAGTTAGATTATGAAGTTAGATAGATTTATAAATCGTCCGGTACTCTCCACGGTAATCTCTATCGTGATTGTTATCTTGGGTATCATAGGCTTGATTTCCTTGCCTATTACGCAGTATCCGGACATCGCACCGCCGACTATAGCCGTGCGGGCAACCTACACAGGTGCAAATGCTGAAACAGTATTGAAGAGTGTAATCGCTCCTTTGGAAGACCAGTTGAATGGTGTAGAAAACATGATGTACATGAGTTCTACAGCTTCGAACGCAGGTTCCGCAATGATCACACTATACTTTAAACAAGGCAGTAACCCGGATATGGATGCTGTCAACGTACAGAACCGTGTATCTATGGCTCAAGGTCTGCTGCCGGCAGAAGTAACCAAGGTTGGTGTCATCACCATGAAGCGTCAGACTTCATTCCTTGTGATGTTCTCCATCTACGACAAATCCGGTCGCTACGATACAAAATTTCTGGAGAACTATGCGAAGATTAACCTGATTCCTGAAATCCAGCGTATTCCTGGTGTAGGCGAAACGCAGGTTATGGGTGCCGATTATTCCATGCGTATCTGGTTGAAACCGGATGTGATGGCCGAATATCATTTGGTACCGACAGATGTTACTCAGGCTTTGGCTGAACAAAATATCGAGGCTGCTCCGGGTTCATTCGGTGAACAAGGAAACCAGACATTCGAATATACCATCCGTTATAAAGGCCGTTTGCAAAAACCGGCTGAATTCGATAACATCGTTATCAAAGCCAAATCGGATGGACAAGTACTGCATCTGAAAGATATTGCTACTATAGAACTGGGTCGTTTGACCTATAGTTTTGTCAATAAAGTTGATGGTCACAACGCTGTAATGTGCGTTGTCAACCAGATGCCAGGCACCAACGCCACGGCCATGATTCAAGAGATTCAGAAATCCTTGGACAAGGCTGAGAAAGTGATGCCTCCGGGAATGGGAGTCAACATTTCAATGAATGCCAACGACTTCTTGTTCGCTTCTATCCATGAAGTAATCAAGACCTTGCTCGAAGCCTTCATCCTCGTGTTCCTGGTTGTTTACGTGTTCCTTCAGGATCTTCGTTCAACCCTTATCCCGGCCATTGCGATTCCTGTCGCATTGATTGGTACTTTCGGAGCGTTGTCCATCATTGGTTTCAGTATAAATATTCTGACCCTTTGCGCATTGGTATTGGCTATTGCGATTGTGGTCGATGATGCGATAGTCGTCGTGGAGGGCGTCCATGCGAAACTGGACCAAGGCTACAAATCGGCCAAGGTTGCTTCCATCGACGCCATGAGTGAATTAGGTGGTGCTATCGTATCAATCACGTTGGTCATGATGGCTGTATTTATTCCGGTTAGCTTCCTGGGCGGAACAGCCGGCGTATTCTACAGACAGTTCGGTATTACTATGGCCATTGCTATCGGTATTTCGGCATTGAATGCCTTGACACTGAGTCCGGCTCTGTGCGCCATCTTCCTGAAACCGCACGATGAGAATGGGAAAACAAAGAAATCGAAATTCGTTGCTCGCTTCCATACGTCATTCAATACGGCTTACGAATCGATGCTGGGAAAATACAAGAAGCATGTTCAGTTCTTTATCCAGCACAAGACGATAGCGTTCAGTATTGTGGCTGTGGCCATAATCGCTCTATTCGTTTTGATGAAAACTACACCAACTGAAATGGTTCCGACTGAAGATCAGGGCGTAGTTATGGGAACATTGACCATGCCTCCGGGAAGTTCTCAGGAACATACATTGGCCGTAATGGCTAAAGTAGATAGTCTGATCACATCAGACCCGGCAGTTCAGACCCATACAGCTATTCAAGGATTCAGCTTCCTGGGAGGCCAGGGTTCGTGCTATGGTTCATTCGTATTGAAACTGAAAGACTGGAAAGATCGTTCAATGATGCAAAGCGTTGATATAGTCTCGGCTACGTTATTATTGCGTGCTCAAAAGATTGTGAAAGACGGACAGGTACTGTTCTTTGCCCCGCCTTCAATTCCAGGCTATTCTGCTTCTAACGATATTCAGCTGAACATGCAGGATAAGACCGGTGGTTCAGTCAATAAGTTCTATGAAGTAGTGAAAGCTTATGAGGAAGCATTGCTGAAACGTCCGGAAATCAAATCGGCTCAATCGTCATTCAACCCGAACTTCCCGCAATACATGATTGATATCGATGCTGCTGCCTGTAAGAAAGCTGGCATAAGTCCTAGTGATATTCTGACAACTATGCAAGGATATTATGGTGGTCTGTATGCTTCCAACTTCAACCGTTTCGGTAAGATGTACCGTGTAATGGTTCAGGCCGATCCGTCCTATCGTACCAATCTGGAATCACTGAAGAATATCAAGGTTCGTAATGGTAGCGAGATGGCTCCAATATCTCAGTTCATGTCGATGAAGAAAGTTTATGGTCCGGATGTTATCAGCCGTTTCAACATGTACACGGCAATCACGGTCATGGTTGCTCCTGCAAGTGGTTATACCAACGGTCAGGCAATGAAAGCCATTCAAGAAGTAGCAAGCAGCAATCTTCCTGCCGGATTCTCTTATGAATTAGGTGGTATGGCTCGTGAGGAAGCCAGCGAAAGTGGAAACATGACCGCAATGATCTTCTTGTTATGCTTCGTATTCATTTACTTGCTGCTGAGTGCACAGTACGAGAGTTATATCCTGCCATTGGCCGTTATGCTTTCTGTTCCGTTCGGATTGTTGGGCAGCTTCCTCTTCGTCGATGGAATTGGCGCATTGGGAAATATCCAGGCATTAAAGATGATATTGGGCACTATGTCCAACAACATATACATGCAGATTGCCTTGATCATGTTGATTGGTTTGTTGGCAAAGAACGCCATCCTGATTGTTGAGTTCTCACTCGACCGTCGAAAGATGGGCATGGGTCTTACCTGGTCAGCCATTCTTGGTGCGGCAGCTCGTCTGCGTCCAATCTTGATGACTTCTTTGGCTATGATCATCGGTCTGTTGCCAATGATGTTCTCATTCGGTGCCGGCGGACATGGTTATCGTACATTGGGTACGGCTGCTATCGGCGGTATGTTGATTGGTATGCTACTCCAGATATTTATTGTTCCAACACTGTTCGTTGTATTCCAATACCTGCAGGAGAAAGTCAAACCTATCGTATGGGAAGACATGGACAACAGTGATTTGAATACTGAAATAGAACAATATACAAAAATTGATAAGCAATGATGATGAAAAAACAGATAATATATATAATGTGTGCAACCGCTCTGCTGAGCAGTTGCCACATTTATAAAGCTTATGAACGTCCGAAGGATATCGACGCTTCCGGATTATATCGTGATCCGTATGCTGCTTCCGACACCTTGGCTTCGACCGATACAACGAATATGGGCAATGTGCCATGGCAGGAAATATTCAAGGATGAAAAGCTTCAAGCTCTGATCAATAAAGGACTTCAGAATAATGTAGACATGCAGGCAGCTATTTTGCGTGTTGAAGAAGCTCAAGCTCAACTGACAGCAGCCAAACTGTCGTTCCTGCCTTCACTCGCTTTGAATCCGCAAGGAACCATATCGCATGTACAAGGTTATACATCAAAAACCTATACACTGCCTGTTGTAGCCAGTTGGCAAGTTGATTTATTCGGAAGTTTGCTGAATGCCGAAAGAGGTTCGAAAGCCGCTTTATTACAAAAGAAATCCTATCAGCAGGCTGTTCGTTCTTCGTTGATTGCGAATATCGCCAATATCTACTATACATTATTAATGCTTGACAAACAGTTGTCGATCAGCGAAAAGACCTCGCTCATCTGGAAAGATAATGTACGTGCAATGGAAGCGATGAAAGAAGCAGGTATGACAACCGAAGCAGCTGTCGTTCAGAGTAAAGCAAACAGTCATCAAGTAGATGCTTCTTTAGCTGACCTCCGTCGTCAGATACGCGAAACAGAAAATTCTTTGTCGGTATTACTGGCAGAAACACCTCAGGGTATCGATCGCGGCACATTGGACGACCAGCAATTACCAGAGAAACTGGAAGCCGGCGTTCCGTTGGAACTGCTTTCGAACCGTCCGGATGTAAAATCGGCAGAGATGGCTTTGGCAAGTGCATATTATCAAACAAATCAGGCCAGATCGGCATTCTATCCTTCAGTTACACTGACAGGAACAACCGGTTGGACAAATTCGGCAGGATCCAAGATTATCAATCCGGCCATATTCGCTATGCAGGCTGTTGGACAACTTGCTCAACCTATCTTTTATCGGGGCAAACTCATTGCCAACTTAAAAGTGACGAAGGCAGAAGAGCAGATTGCAAAGAATAACTTCCAGCAAAGTTTGCTCAATGCCGGTAAAGAGGTTAGCAATGCACTTTATCTGTATGATGCAGCTTCCAAGAAACTGACCGAACATACGGCACAGGCAGAAGAACTGACCAAAGCGGTTGATTATACACAGTCACTTTTCCATTCAGGCAAATCTACCTATCTGGAAATTCTTACGTCGCAGCAATCATTATTGAGTGCTCAATTAAATCAGGTATCCGATTCTTTCCAGCGCATTCAGGCTGTCATCAACCTGTATAATGCTTTGGGAGGCGGAAGAGAATAACAAGATTAAAACAAAGTTATTATGATAAGTCCTTTAGCATATGTAGATGCCAGCGCAAAGATTGGAGAGAATGTAAAGATCTATCCATTTGCCTATATTGATAAGAATGTAGAAATTGGCGACGATTGCGAGATCATGCCTTACGTAAGCATTATGAGCGGCGCGCGGTTAGGTAAAAGAAACCGCATATTTCAAGGAGCTGTTATTGCTGCCGAACCACAGGATTTTGCCTATAAAGGAGAAGACACACTTGCGGTCATCGGTGATGACAATATTATACGCAAAAACGTTGTCATCAATCGTGCATCGTTTGCCTCAAATCAAACGGTTATTGGAAATGGAAACTTTCTGCACGAAGGCGTTCATATCTCACATGATACACATGTGGGTAATCATAGCGTCTTTGGATATGGATGTAAAATATCAGGAAACTGTTTGATAGAAAATTGCGTAGTCTTTGGGGGAAATGTTCTTGTCAGTCAAGGAACGCGTGTCGGTACTTGGTCGATGATACAAACCGGATGCCGCTTCAGAAAAGATATTCCTCCTTATATTGTAGCTGCTCAAGAACCGACAGTTTATTATGGTGTAAACTCAGTCATCTTAGCACATGAAGGTACTGAAGAACGAATCATTAAACATATCGGGCAAGCATATCGTATTATCTATCAAGGTAATGCCAGCTTATATGATGCACTGCTCATGATTAAAGACCAAGTCCCTGATGGTCCTGAAATCAGACATATCATCGATTTCATCAATGGTTCAAAATTAGGAATTATTCCAGGAGTTAAAGGGGAATGGTAAAACTTATTCTTAAAAACATTATCTTTGAAGGCTGATAGAATATTTTTTTAAAAATGATAATAAGATGAAGAATTTAGTCAAATCATTCCTGATGCTTTTAGCTGTTGCAGTTGCTGTTCCATGTATGGCTCAACAACCAAATACACTGACTGCCAAAGAGAAAAAGCAAGGATGGACGTTATTATTTAACGGCAAAGATTTTAGTGGATGGCGTCAATGCAACGGTACAGCGATGCCTAAGAACTGGGTTATCGAAGATAACGCCATGAAAATATTCACTGCCGAAGGTAAAAAGCCAGGGCAAGGCTCGAACGGTGATATCGTTTACAGTAGAAACAAGTTCAAAAACTTCGAACTATCTGTAGATTGGAAAGCCGGAAAGATGGCAAACTCAGGTATATTCTATTATGTACGTGAAGTTCCGGGAAAACCTATATATTACGCTGCTCCAGAAGTTCAAGTATTGGATAATGCTGAAGCTACCGATAATAAGCAGGCCAATCACTTGGCAGGTTCATTATATGACATGCTTCCAGCTGATCCGGCAAGTGTCAAACCAACTGGTGAATGGAATACAATTGTCATCAAAGTGAACAACGGAAAAGTCACTCACATCCAGAATGGAAAGAAAGTGGTTCAATATACTTTGTGGACAAAAGAATGGGATAATATGGTTGCAAACAGCAAGTTCAAAGACTTCCCAGGTTTTACAGAAGGTATTTCTCACGAAGGATTTATCGGTTTGCAAGACCACGGCTACACCGTTTGGTTCCGCAACATTAAAATTAGAGAATTGAAGTAATCAGTAAGATATACTTATTACCTCCTTTTTAAAAGTATATACTTTTGATTTAGAAAGTATATACTTTTGTTGTATGAAAGTATATACTTTAAGGGTATGAAAGTATATACTTTGGGGATACGAAAGTATATACTTTTTTACAGCAAATATATTACAGACTTAATCACCTTACAATCAGCTTCTGCAAAGCCAGTTGTTCACTACCCTTCGTAATCTTCACAATATAAAATCCGGCATTTAATGAGAAATCGGCATTTCCTGACGACAATATCTTTGCCATCACTTGTTGTCCGCTCAAATTATATACGCTAATCACACTGCCGGAAACAAAACCATTCACAGAAACCGATCCGTTTCCTGCACAGATAATACCATTAGATGAATGGACTTCCGCATTGGATGTCGGTAATTCAAAATTCATCTTGTTATCCATCCAAACAATTCTGTTTTTCAAAAAATCCTTCACTGCAGATACTTCGCCGGCATACGAGCCATAAATCATCGGGTTCTTTTGGATATAATCATTTAATATGGCCCAACGTTTAAAATTCAATTCCTGCGACTCATTGATAACATTGGCTGTACTGTCAATAAAAGACAATAATGATTCTGCATTAATGTTTCCACTAATACGCGCATCGCTCCATATATCTTTCTGTTCCTTCGAAGAAGTATTGATAATACGACTAGCAAAAGTTTTCATTCCATTGGCACACGACCCTTTAGTACGAAAGATGAAATCAGATAACGAATTTATCGGATAAGTACGATTGTCATTTTCAAAAGCGATATCAAAATCCCAAATGGGTCCTGTATAAAACTTGTCGCTACCTCTATCTTTACTCATATTGACACTCCAGAAGGTATCTGTATTTCCACAGAGTTCACCAATCAAAAAGTTCTTAAGAAAAGATTCCAAATCAAGAATACTCCTGTATCCCTTTGTCGGATCATTATACCATGACCCTAAAACCGTATTTTCCAACTGATTAAAATAATTCCGGATATAAACGGTCTGTGCTCCTACTATTTCATCATCTTTAGGAGATTTGATAGTTACAGGGATTTTCAGAAGAGCTGATTCAAACCAAGAGATTTCTTGATGAGCATAAGCATCAATTTCCACATAATAACCACCGCTTAGGTTCGGAAGAGAGAGATCATCATTCGTCATTTCAGTGATATCAATACGATCTTTTTTCACTTCAATCTGATCGCAAAGTTGATAGCATCCTTTATATTCGCCATTCAAAATAACATCGACAGGAGTCCCCGAAGGCGTATATTTCATTTTGAAGCGCTTACTAATCTCGAAAGCTATCAGATTACGCATCAAAGTCTTATCACTATAATTATTGATTAATGTCCAGTTCTTTGCTTTTGCAGGGAAATCGAGTAACTTGGTACTGTTAAACAATTTCATCCGATAGGGCTTTTTGGGAAAAGCCCAACTTGCATTTCCTCGTCCTCTGATGTTCAAACTATCTGTATAAAACTTCTTGCCATTTTTTGAAATAATGGAAACAATTCCTTTTACATAATTTTCTTTAGAAAGAATATCTTCACTATTTGTGGTATGAATAACAACCACCGGTATATTTGTAATCTGATAAAGCTGACTGTCGTCGCCTTCACCCTCAACTCCAAAGAAATGCAACTCAGCAATATTACATCTCACATTATTCGGCCCTACATAACGAACATAACGAAAGCTTCTGCTGCAGGAAATATTCACAGTTGTCATCACACCATCTTGCGGCGCACTTTTTATAATATATATAGGTATAGCATCTCCGAAATCAGGATTATTGGCTCCTTCTATAATGCCTAATGCCAAACGGTTGGCATAACTTTTACGTGATGCGAAAGAAACTTGTTTAATTATGCATTGCTTTCCTAAATCAAGACCAACCCATCCGCCGCTCCTATCGTATGCAGCAAAATAGGTATCCAAATTATTATCGAAAACATTATTCTTTGTGTTGACAGTCGTCGACTGAACACCTCCGGAAACAGTGTAATCGGCAGAATAAGTTGAACCGATTATCGTACCTTTCAACGATTCATAACTCTGCGACGAAAGCGAAAGACAAAACAACAAGCTGATTAGAGTAAAGACGATTTTCATGGATTATAAATAAATGGTAACACGTAAAAAAAGAGAGGTGCCTGCACTGCAAACATCTCTCCTATATATAAAGATTAGAATAAATTCTATCTTACAAGAATTAAAGAGCACCTACAGCTTTTAATGCAGCATTGGTATTGTGTACAGCTGCTGCACTCTTAGCAAATGCTTCTTTCTCAGCTGCATTCAAATCAAGTTCAACAACCTTCTCGATACCATTCTTTCCTAAGATAACAGGAACACCGATGCAAAGATCTGATTCGCCATATTCGCCTTCCAGATAAACTGAGCAAGGAATCATCTTCTTCTGGTCGTGGATAATTGATTCAACAACATAAGCTCCTGCTGCACCTGGTGCATACCAAGCAGATGTACCCAGAAGTTTAGTTAATGTAGCACCACCAACCATTGTAGAAGAAACAACTTCCTGAAGTTTTTCTTCGCTCAGCAATGTGCTAACCGGAATTCCTTTATATGTAGCCAAACGAGCCAACGGAATCATTGTTGTATCACCATGACCGCCGATTACGATGCCTTCAACTTCGTTAGCATTGCAACCAAGAGCTTGTGACAAGAAATATTTGAAACGTGAGCTATCCAAAGCACCACCCATACCGATAACGCGGTTCTTCGGCAGACCAAGAGACTTCAATGCCAAATAAGTCATCGTATCCATTGGGTTAGAGATAACTACAAGGATTGCATTTGGAGAATGCTGCAGAATATTCTGTGCTACACTCTTTACAATACCTGCATTTACGCCGATCAACTCTTCACGAGTCATACCCGGTTTACGAGGAATACCAGAAGTGATCACTACAACATCAGAATTTTCTGTTTTGCTGTAATCATTTGTACAACCTACTACTTTTGTATCGAATCCTAACAGTTGTGCTGTCTGGTTCATATCCATAGCTTTACCTTCGGATACACCTTCCTTAACATCAAGCATGACTACTTCGTCTGCTACCTCATGAAAGATAAGCACGTTCGCTACTGTTGCGCCAACATTACCGGCGCCTACGACTGTTACTTTTGACATAATGATAAGTTTTTAAATATTGTTATTAAATAATACTCTCTCAATTGATTCACAAAGATACTAGCTATTATTGAATAAAGAAATTTTTCCGTAAATAATTTTTACTCTACATATAATACCAATCCTTTCAAGTATTCACCTTCTGGATGATAGATGTTTACGGGATGATCAGCAGGCTGAGTCAACTGATGAAGTATACGGACACGACGGCCTGTTGCAGCAGCAGCACTAAAGACAGCCAAACGAAAATCATCTTTGCTTACCACTTGCGAACATGAGAATGTAAAGAGTATGCCACCTGACTTTATCTTTTTAAACGCTACCTCATTAAGCTTCCGATAACCTTGCAACGCATTGCGCAACACACTTTTGTGCTTGGCAAATGCTGGAGGATCCAGAATAATCAGATCATAACTGTTATCAATCTTTTCCAAAAACTTGAATGCATCTTCTGCAAAAGCTTCATGACGGGAATCAGCGCCAAAATTCATTTCAATATTCTTGTTTGTCAAAAAGATAGCCTTTGCCGAACTATCAACAGAATGCACCAACTTTGCTCCTCCACGCATGGCATAACATGAGAATCCTCCCGTGTAACAGAACATGTTCAAGACAGAACGGTCTTTTGAATAATATTCAAGCAATTTGCGGTTCTCGCGCTGATCGACAAAGAATCCCGTCTTCTGACCTTTTTGCCAGTCGACAAAGAATTTCAATCCATTTTCAACTGCAATATTATCACCGGTATTTCCATATAAATAACCATCTTCGCTTTCCAGATTCGCTTTGAAAGGGAGCGTAGTTTCAGACTTATAATAGATGTTCTGCAAAGAAGGACCTAGCACTTTTTTCAATGCTTCAGCAACAGCAAAACGTGCAAAATGCATACCAACCGAATGGGCTTGCATAACTGCCGTATGAGCATAAATATCAACAACTAGACCTGGAAGATTATCTCCCTCACCATGGATCAGTCGATAGGTATTATTACTATCTTCCTTTACCAAATGAAGTGCCTGACGCATTTGATAAGCACACTGAATACGTTCTTCCCAAAAAGCATCATCAATATCAACCTGTTTAAAAGAGAGTATTCGTACCGTAATGCTGCCTATCTGATAGTGTCCAATACCCAAGAACTGTTTGCCATAGCCATAGACCTCGACTAAATCACCTTCTTTCGGTTGGCCATCAATTGATTGAATTGCACCCGAAAACACCCACGGATGGAATCTCAGCAGAGATTCCTCTTTTTTAGGTTTGAGAAATACTTTACAATAATTCATTGCCTTCTTTCAGTTGGTTATATATTTTCAGACATGCCCATGCATCCAATGCGGCATACTTTTGTTGTGCATCAGTCAAGATTTCTGCATCCCAATTGGTAAGACGCTGTCCTTTTGATATTTTCTTATTAAACATGATTGCATATATCTTTTGCAAGCTTGCCTCCTTGATGCCAAAAGCGCCAACCATGTTCTGCAAGTCTACAAAATTGGCAGGTATAATTTCAACCCGCTTGTTCATTGCACCAAAATCATCACGCAGAGACAAACCAATTTTCTTTACTTGCGAATCACTCAAGAAATCCTTCAGTACATCTGGAATTCCTATATGATTCAAACGGAATAAGAAACATGTGTCAGCCGTTGATATCTGCATCAGCGAAATCTTATTATGTTGTCCCTTTTTGAAACTGGGACGAGTTTCCGTATCAAAACCAATAAGAGGAAACTTATAAAGATATGAGACAGCCTTCTCGGCATCTTTTTCTGTATCAATTACAATAATCCGTCCTAAGAATTCTTCTATTGGAAATTGGGCTATCTCCTCTTTTGTTATCGATTCTATATATTCCTGTATCATGCTTTTTCGTCACTTCTTAAAGCATCTTCATCACTATATCGCACAGTATGAAGAGCTTTTAATGCATTTAATAATTGTTGTCCCCAAAATTCTTTAAAATTGGTATAACACATGACGATTGCGGCATGCATTACTTCTTCATTTCCTTCTCGATAGAGAGAAATAAAGTTTTCAATATCCTGATAGACATCAGCCAAATTTTCCGAGATTGTAGCAGCGATGGGCGTATCACTATACTGCATATCCTCGTGGAATGTATCCAAAAAAGAATCTCTATCTCCCAGCAACACAGATAAGTTTGAACGAACCATTTCGTAAGTTTCTTCTGTTACCGAAAGCTCCAGATCCGCATCTTCATCCTCTTCCAATTCAGGCAAGAGAGTAGCCTTCAAATATAATAAAGGTAAAATCTTAATAGCCTTGTTTACGAAATCAAACAATTCCGATTCAGCCGCATGCTCCACAAAAGCACAATACTCCAAAGCCACTGTAACGAATTCCAGTGTATTACGTTCGTATATTGGATTGCTTTTCTTTTTCATCTCGTCTATCATATTATATCGAAGAAGTACTAAGCTTTTAGAACTTAATGTCTGCAAAAGTACAAAATTCTTTTATACTTTCACCCATTGCCCTTTTGTTTTGTCTGATAATCCTTCTTTCATTATGCGTGGCAGAAATAATTAACAACGCTTACAAGTGGCTTAATCGCTGTATTTATGCTTGTTTTGGCAAGTATGTTTTACAACATTGTTCTCAAACATGAATGGATAATTGGTTATTCCATTAACAATTTCTAATTTGCGCCTCGTGAATAAGAGGTTCACAGTTAATCTTTATTGTTAAAAACTAAAAATAAGAACATATCATGAAGGTTTATCAAACAAACGAAATTAAGAACATCTCTATTTTGGGAAGTTCTGGCTCTGGGAAAACCACTCTCGCTGAAGCAATGCTTTTCGAGGGTGGAGTTATAAAACGTCGCGGAACTGTTGCTGCAGGAAACACGGTTAGCGATTATTTCCCGGTTGAGAAAGAGTACGGATACTCAGTTTTCTCGACCGTTTTCAGTGTTGAATGGCAAGATAAAAAGTTGAATTTTATTGATTGTCCGGGTTCCGACGACTTTATCGGCGGTGCGGTTTCTGCTTTGAATGTAACAGATACCGCATTGATGGTGCTTAATGCACAATATGGCGTTGAAGTAGGCACAATCAATCAATTCCGTTACACAGAACAGTTTCATAAACCTGTTATTTTCATCGTTAATCAATTAGATCAGGAGAAAGCTGACTTTGATGGAACAATCGCCCAACTCAAAGACCAATATGGAGGAAAAGTTGTAGAGATTCAATATCCTGTTTCTGTAGGTGCTTCTTTCAATGCAGTTATTGATGTATTGAAGATGAAGATGTATCGCTGGAAACCTGAAGGCGGCGTTCCAGAAGTATTGGATATTCCAGCCAGCGAAGCTGACAAAGCAATGGAATTGCATAAAGCACTTATTGAATCGGCTGCTGAACATGATGATGCATTGATGGAGAAATTCTTTGAAGAAGGTTCACTTTCAGAAGATGATATGCGTGCCGGTATCCGTGCCGGATTAATCACACGCGGAATGTTCCCTGTATTCTGTGTATGTGCAGGTCGCGATATGTGCGTTCGCCGTACCATGGAATTTCTTGGCAATGTTGTTCCTTGTACAGACAAGATGCCTCGTTTGGTTACAACCGAAGGCGAAGAAGTAACACCGGATCCAAACGGACCGACGAGTGTATTCTTCTTTAAGACAACCATGGAACCTCATATTGGTCAAGTATCCTATTTCAAAGTAATCTCCGGTAAAGTAAAAGAAGGCGATGATCTTCTGAATGCTGATCGAGGTTCAAAAGAACGTATTGCCCAGCTCTTTGCTGTAGCCGGACAAACACGTACTGAAGTTGAAGAAATGGTTGCCGGAGATATCGGTGCTACTGTTAAACTGAAAGACTTGCGTCGTGGCAATACATTAAATGGTAAGGGATGCGATTACAAATTCAACTTCATCAAATATCCGGATCCTAAGTTCCGTCGTGCTATCAAACCGGTAAATGAAGCCGATTCAGAGAAAATGATGGAAATCTTGATACGTATGCGTGAAGAAGATCCAACATGGGTCATCGAGCAATCAAAGGAATTGAAACAGACTATTATTTCCGGTCAGGGAGAATTCCATCTCCGCACATTAAAATGGCGTATTGAGAACAACGACAAATTGCCTATTGAATTCCTGGAGCCAAAGATTCCGTATCGTGAAACCATTACAAAGGCAGCTCGTGCCGACTATCGTCATAAGAAACAATCAGGTGGTGCCGGACAGTTCGGTGAAGTACATTTGATTGTTGAACCTTATTACGAAGGAATGCCTGCTCCTGATGTTTATCGTTTCGGAGGACAGGAATATAAGATCAGCGTTCGTGATACACAAATTATCGACTTGGAATGGGGCGGCAAATTGGTATTCATCAACAGTATTGTTGGTGGTTCTATCGATGCTCGCTTTATGCCGGCTATTCTGAAAGGTATCATGGGCAGAATGGAACAAGGACCTCTTACCGGTTCATACGCCCGCGACGTACGTGTAATCGTATACGATGGAAAGATGCACCCGGTTGACAGTAATGAAGTTTCCTTCATGCTTGCAGGACGTAACGCATTCAGTACAGCATTTAAAAATGCCGGTCCAAAGATTTTGGAACCTGTATTCGATGTTGAAGTTTCTGTTCCTTCTGACTATCTGGGTGATGTAATGAGCGATTTGCAAGGTCGCCGCTCAATCATCATGGGTATGACCAGCGAAAAAGGATATCAGAAACTGATGGCTAAAGTGCCATTGAAAGAGATGTCTACTTATTCTACATCATTGAGTTCAATCACAGGCGGTCGCGCTTCATTCACTATGAAGTTTGCAAGCTATGAACTTGTTCCAACTGAGGTTCAGGATAAGTTGTTGAAAGCATATGAGGCAACTCAAACAGAAGAATGATTTATTATCCTAAATAAAATTTTCTATAATTTTGAATTTAAAAAGGCTGCTCTTGTGAAAGACCAGCCTTTTTGATTTTCAATATATTACTACTTATTATCTGGCATACTTTTGTACACGGGCATCATTGATAACGCCTTTCCAATTCATTCCAAACCCAAAATCATATTTATTCCCTTCGCTATCCTGATAGCAATCCATATCGCGGGGAACATCTTCAAATTGCTTTTCAACGGTTTCCATACTAGCCGGCATCTGCATAGGAAGCAATCCACTTGGTTCGAACTTACCTTTAATAATATCCATAACTGCTTGCCCCTGCGTTTCATAATTAACGACAATAGCATCTGCAGCCTTCTCAAATTCAGAGACAATGCAAGGTTTCATCAGGGTAACTGATACAACAACAGGCTTTCCTTTCATGGCATTTTTGGTATCCTGTACAAGTTGCATATCCGACTTATTTGCTGTTACAACCGATTTGTTCTTATAAGAACGATTGGCAGATTTTTCAAACGGATCGCCACCGGCTATACTGACTTCGCGAGCAGTCGTTGCCTGATAATCATTATACTGTAAACTGATAGGAACATATCCGTTTCCACCATTGGTGCGATCTTCCTTACTGTATCCAGTTCCACTATTCGGTGATTCAATAAAAACAATGGCAAAATCAGCCTTGTCCGGAGCATCGACAACTGTATAATACTTGCTGATCGTAGATAATTTCACAGGATAATCCCACCTATCCGGTGTTGTATGACCGAACCAGTCTGCCATACCTTTATAGAAACGTTTCGGAACATACACTTTCTTCTTCGCTTTGATAGGAAGGACATTGGATTTGTTCTTTAATAAAACAATCGACTTGAGTTGGGCTTCATACCCGGCCTTCATGAATTCCGGACAACCTACAATCTTCTGACTTTCTACAGGATCAAGATAAGGATTCTCAAACAATCCTACACGAAAGATATTTGTCAGCAATCTTATTGCCGATTGTTCAAATCTTTCGCGCATTGCTTTTTCGCCGTATTCATCCACGCCCATCTGGTACGCTTTCAAAACTGGTCCTTTATCATTATTACCCCCAAACTGGTCTACTCCTGCCTTAATTATTTCATAATGGCGTTGAGCAATACTCAGATTCTCAGCTCCCCAACATTTTCCTTCAAAATTACCCGGATCAGTCACATCATTGGTAATACCCCAATCCGTACAAACAACGCCATCATAATGATAGACGCCACGGAGCAGATCTGTGATCAGATAGCGATTATAACTATTACCTCTGTTCGAACCCGAACCTCCATTCTGATTATAAGATATCGTATAATAAGGCATGACAGCCGAAGCTGACTTTGTTGAACCATCCAGTTTGAAAGCTCCTTCCGTAAAAGTTTTCAAGAGCGTCTCAAAATTATTGCCCGGATAAACCGCATACTTTCCATAACCGAAATGAGCATCTCGTCCTCCTTCTTCCGGTCCGCCTCCCGGCCAATGTTTTACCATCGCATTCACACTAAACATTCCCCAATCGTCTCCATTATCAGAAGAAGACTGAAAACCATCACAATAAGCTCTTGCCATATCCGTGGCTAGATGTGGATCTTCACCGAAAGTGCCATTTACACGAGACCAGCGGGGTTCGGTCGCCAAATCAATCTGTGGAGAAAGAGATGTTGCTATACCCAATGCTCTGTATTCGCGCGAAGCAATGTCACCAAAATTCTTAACGATAGCCGGATCGAAAGTAGCAGCCAGACCTAACTGCCCAGGCCACAGGGAGATTGTACCTCCAGCGCCATAATTATATTCAGTTGTCGCTGACGTTCCATTGCGTGGATCCGAACTGTTATTTGCCGGAATACCATGACCGATTCCTTCCGTCAACTCCTGAACATTATTATTCCAGCGAGCAGCCACCGACGGACTTTCCACTTTCGTTACCAAAACATGTCGCACATTATCTTCAGAAAGAAACTTCTTTTGAGAATCAGTCAAATCATAAGAATGAGCACCACTATCCTCGAATTTCTTTCCATTGTAGGTTGAAGCACCCATACCTCCCGAAGCTGCGGGGATAGATTGATGAGAACTATAAAGCATTAATCCGGCAATTTCTTCTATAGAAAGCTGATGAGCCAGATCTTTAGCGCGTTCACCATAAGGCAAACGCCAGTCTTCATAATTATCCAAAATGCCATTGCGATTCAAATCCTTGAAAGCAAACCCATCAACTGTAAGAATTTTCACTCCGGATTTTGTTGAGTAACCCAATGTTTTACCACCGCTTTGTTGAATAAGATGGATATTATCCACATACACTTTATCCGTAAATTTGCCTGACGAATCAGGTTGCACTGCCCATACGGAAGGAACGGCAAGAGCAACAAGCCATAATAGATTCTGTTTTTTCATGGAAATCTTCATTAGTTATTACTGTCGCAAAGATAAAAAATAAATGTTTTGTTATCGTAACAATGCAGACTTTTAGAAGTAAAAAATACAAAATAAGCAGATAAGTCATTTAACAAATTAAACATATTTGTTTAAACTACACTAATTAAATTTGATGCATTAATCGTCCATAGAAAGTAGATAATAAAAGAAAAAACGATCATTCTGCATTCAATTTATATTACGTAACTACAAATATATCTGTAAAATACACAAGTAATAAGATAAGAGCTTTCAATAGAGAGAATATCATATTTGTTGATAAATTAAAATAAATCATAATTAATTCAAATGGTATAAATAATTTAAAATTATATTCCATACATTTGCACAGTTGATATAATACATGTTGAATTGGTTTAATACTAAACTATAGTTACTCGTACAAAATAAACGCTCAAACAAAAAGATTTTTTTATCTGTCAAAACTAAAAAGACTTTTGTCTTACAAAACTAAATTCTGTTCACTAAATAAAAAACGTTATGTCAAAAAAATTAAACTCAATCAGCTTAATTCTATTTGTATGCGCTTTGTGTTTCACTGGGAACGCATATGCAAATCTTGCAGTTGTTAAGCAGAGCACCAATGTCTCCCAGCAATCAGGGAAAGTCACTAGTACCGTAAAAGATGCCTCAGGTCCTGTTACCGGTGCATCAGTTGTTGTAAAAGGAACCACTAATGGAACGATTACTGACTTAAAAGGTAATTTCACATTGGAAGGCGTAAAGAGAGGAGACATCATCCAGATTTCTTTTATTGGTTATAGTACATTGGAAATACCGTACAAAGGCCAAGCCCTTGGAACTGTCAATCTAGCAGAAGACACCCAGAAACTAGACGAAGTTGTTGTCACCGCCTTGGGTATCAAACGAGAAAAGAAAGCCTTAGGTTATGCAATGCAGGAACTCAAAGGTGATGACCTGGTAAGTGCTCGCGAAACAAACGTAACGAATGCATTATCCGGAAAAGTTTCCGGTTTGCAGATTATCCGTTCGAGCAATGGTCCTGGTTCTTCTTCAAAGATACAATTACGTGGTAGCAACTCCGTTACAGGTTTGAACCAGCCGTTGATTGTTGTCGATGGTATTCCAATGGATAACTTCACAGGAGCCAACAACAACGACTTCTGGAATCCATCTGCCGATATGGGTAACGGACTTTCGGATATCAACCCCGAAGATATTGCCAGCATGTCTGTATTGAAAGGTGCTTCTGCAGCAGCTTTGTATGGATCGCGTGCAGGTAATGGTGTTATCTTGATCACAACGAAAACGGGTAAAAAGAGCGACGGTCTAGGCATCACGGTCACGAGTTCAGTATCTGCCGAAACTCTTTTCTTGAATCCTGAACTGCAAAACAGTTTCGGACAAGGCTCACTGGGCGTTTATGACGAACTCAAAACACTGAGCTGGGGTCCGAAAATTGAAGGACAATCCTATAAGAAATGGGATGGCAGCAATGGCAACATGCAAGCTTACAATAATGCAGACAATTACTTCAAGACAGGAACCAACCTGACCGAAAATATTGCCTTCGCGCAACAATACAACAATACCTCTGTATATACTTCCTTGACAAGGATGGACGATCAGAGTAAGATTCCGGGAGCATCGCTGGCTCGTACAAACTTAACGATGCGTGCATTGTCGAAATTCGGCAAAAACGAACGTTGGACTTTGGATGCCAAAATGCAATATATCAACTCGAATGCAGAAAACCGTCCAATCAGCGGTGCCAATTCATCAAACGTATTTGCTACAATCTATCAGTTACCTATTTCCATGGATATTCGTGACTTCTCTGCAGCAAAAGATGAGAACGGCAAAATGATCTGGTACGGAGGCGGTCAGCAAATCAACCCGTACTGGTCTTCAAAGTATGTATATAATCAGGACGTTCGCGACCGTTTCTTACTGTACGGCTCTCTGAAATATGCCTTCACCAGTTGGTTGAATGCCGAGATCAGAGGCGGTAGTGATATGTATTTCACCGATTATACCTCAAAAACATACGCCGGAAGTTCTTTGACCAACAGCGGACGCTACAGCATCGGACAAGATCGTTTCTACGAAAACAACTACAGTTTCCTCATCTCTGCAGCAAAAGATAACCTGTATGGTAAATGGGGCGGATCGGCTACATTTGGTGGGAACCTGATGTTGCGTCAGAAAAAGAAAGTTTCGGCATCGCCTGACGAACTCAATGTTCCTGACTTGTTCACGCTGGGTAATGCAAAGACCAAGATCAATGGTTCAGAAGAATTCAACAGAAAGAAAATCAATTCATTATATGGTACCGTTCAAGTTAACTACGATGGTTTCTTCTTCCTAGACGGAACTTTCCGTAATGACTGGTCATCTACATTGAGCAAGAAGAATCGTTCATTCTTCTATCCTTCTATTTCAGCATCGTGGGTTATTTCCGACATGTTGAACAAGATGGAAAAGCCTTTGCCAAGCTGGTTTACATTTGCTAAAGCTCGCGCATCATTTGCACAAGTAGGTAACGACATGGATGCCTATCAGTTATACAACACCTATTCTATAGGCAGTGATCCTCAAGGAAATACAACAGTTTCCACAAAGGGTACATTATACAATGAGAACGTACGTTCAGAGCTTATTTCTTCTTGGGAAGCCGGTGCAGAAGTGAGATTCTTCAACAACCGTTTAGGACTTGACTTTGCCTGGTATAAGTCGAACGCACGCCGTCAGCTTTTAAATTTGCCGATGGATCCACTTTCGGGTTATTCAAGCAAGAAGATCAATGCAGGTGATATTCAGAATACAGGTATAGAGTTAATGTTGAACGCTCGTCCGATACAGACGAAGAGTGGCTTCTCATGGGACTTGATGATTAACTTCTCCAAGAACACCAACAAGATCATCGAATTGACACCGGACATCAAACTATATTCGTTGGGCGGATATGATAACGTTCAGGTTTATGCCACAGCCGGCGGTTATTACGGTGAAATATGGGGAACGCAGTTCAAACGCGTCAAAGATGAAACATCTCCATACTATGGAAAGATGATTGTAACCAAAGACGGTCTGCCTACAGGCGATACAGAGAAAGTAAAACTCGGCAATCAGCAACCGGATGCCTTGATGGGTATCACTTCAAGCTTCTCTTATAAAGGATTGGCACTTAGTTTCTTGATCGACAGCCGTTTTGGTGGTAGTATCTTCTCCGGAACAAACCGAGCATTGCAAGCTACGGGTAACGCTGCTGTAACCGTTCAAAACGGCGAGCGCCCTGATATGACTCTCGATGCCGTTTATATCGACGACAACAAGAATTATCAAGTCAACACTTCGACCATCACTACCCAACAATACTGGGAAACAGTCACAGGCAGCACAGGTAACTTGGGTATTGGCGAAGCAAACGTATACAGCGCAACCAATGTTCGTCTGCGTAACATCTCACTGAGCTATGCATTCAACAAGAAGATGCTGGTAAAAACACCATTCCAACAACTCAAACTCGGTGTTTCCTGCAATAATGTATGGATGATCAAGAGCCATCTGCATGGCGTCGATCCTGAATCGGTTTATGCTACCAGCACCAATGCCACAGGTTTTGAAAGCGGCGGCTCACCTACTTCTCGTAACTATTTGTTCAATATAACACTAGGTTTCTAAATCACATAAAAGATACAACAATATGAAAACGATAAATAAATTAGCTTACGCGTTTGGTTTAGGCTCCTTATTGTTTACAGCATGCTCGGACTTTGAGGAGGTAAACACAGACCCTACAGCAACGACAATAGATCAGGCTCGGGTGGAATATGCCATCAACAAATCCATCACTGATGCACAACAAGATCCTGACGTAGCAGAACGTGCATTCGTATTAAACTGGAAAACGGCTGCCCGTCAGCATTTCACTTCCGGTATTGCTGTTGGTTCCTACAACAACGACTGGATCACGGCTTATTATAACCAATCAGCAGGTTGGCAGAAATCAGCTGCATTGGCCATAAGACTGGCCGACGACAAGATCGCCAAGGGATTGACCGGTCATGATGCAGAGATGATTCCGAACATGAAACAGGTGGCTCGTATCTGGCGTGCTTATCTGATGAGCGAGTTCGTTGACAACTTCGGATCGCTTCCTAAAGATGCCTTCCAAGGAGAGAATCCGCAGTTCAACAGCACAAAAGAAATCTACTATTTCATGCTCGATGAATTGAAAGATGCTGTCAACAATATCAATGCCAGCGTTACGCCAAACAATACGGAACAGAAATACGATCGCGCATACAAATTCAACATGACCAACTGGATAAAATTCGGCAACTCCATGCGTATGCGTTTAGCCATGCGTTTGTCAGAAGTGGATGCTTCCAAAGCCAAATCTGAATTTGAGGATGCAGCAAAAGGTCAATATATCTCGAAAAACGCCGAGAACTTCACCGTAGCAGAAAAATCGGGATGGGATGCTTTAACAGGTGTGATGAGTCGCGAATGGAATTCGCAGCAGCTTTCCGCTACATTGAGAAACCTGATGTTCGGTTTAGGTGGCGTAAAAACAGCCGACCAATTGAAGGATGCAAGATATCAGTCTTATATCAAACCGGCTGATTATATCGGTGTACGTTATGAAAATCATTACTCACTGTACACAAACGATCCTTGTGCAGGGTTCTGGTTCGACGGACTGCCAAACATGAATGATCCACGTGCTTACGCATTATTCTATATTCCGGGAGATTTCACCAATACACAATTCTGCTATTATCCTTCCTGGGATAATTCAGCAAAAACCTTAAAACGCAACTTGCTGAAAGAAGACAAAAAGACTGTCCTCGAAGAGATTGATGGTTCCTTCACATGGAATGCTCCGGCTATCGGTTCACATGGCGACAAAGGTGCATTGAATCAAGTATATACATTCAATGGGACCAATCCTCGTCTTGTATTGAAATACAGAAACAGCACGAGTTCACGCGTATTCTTCGGTGCTTGGGAATCCTATTTGCTGATTGCTGAAGCATCCGTAAGAGGTTGGAATGTACCGATAAGCGGAAAGACTGCTTATGAATCAGGTATCACAGCCAGCTTCGAATTTAACGGTGTATCTTCCTATGTAGCTCAATATCTGACATCTACCGAATATAATAATGTCGGAACATCTGTTGCATGGGATCACACGGCAGAACCACCTACAACAAAGACGATGAAGATGATCAATGGCTACACAAAGCAGGAAGAGACCTTCACCTACAAGTATCCTGTAGCTTCGCAAACATTGTATGGCAAAGCATTGAACGACAAGCTGACCAAGATCATTACGCAGAAGTTCATTGCCAACATGCCGTGGTTGCCAATGGAATCATGGAGCGATCAACGCCGTTTAGGATTGCCGTTCTTTGAAACACCGGCAGTTGAACAACCGTTGCTCTACATGCCTTCACTGACAAAAACGAACTACATGAATCAAAACATCAAGTTCTTCCCGCAGCGCCTCAAATTCCCGGCAAGTCTGGCAAACAGCAGCCCGGAGGGTTACAAGCAAGCAGTTGAATTACTTGGTGGTGCTGATGATGTATTTACTCCACTCTGGTGGGCAAAACATTAATCAGAATGATTCTAAAAATCAAATAGAACTCACGAACTAAGGGAATAAGCCTTACGTTTGTATTCCATAGAAAAATTTGAAAATAATTGAGACTCGTCATGCTGCGAAGCACACGAGTCTTTTTTTGTCGTTCACTTTTTCTTTTACATTCAGTTACAACAGTAATTACATCCGATAGAAAATGCTATTGCATTCAGTTATATCATTCATTCAATATTCATGAAAATGTAAAACTACAATTGTATAATTATATTTTGACATATATCAAACGAATGATTGATTCGAATGAAAAAGATATTGCATTCAATTATAAGGATCGGTTCATTCGAATATAAAAGCAGTTATATTCGTAATACAAAGGAAAAAAGCCTTCATATTCTCCAAATAGAAAAATAATACTACCTTTGTATATGAAGTATTCGAAAGTCAATTACATACTTGTCTATGTTCAGACACTCATCTGGATTGTTTTGCTGCTTACACCTATCGGCATAGCTTATATATCAACAAAGAGCAATACGGATGCAGTTATGGCTGTTACTATTGGAACTCTACGAACCGGTCTTCCGATGGTTGTTCTCTATCTGATTGATTTTTACTGGCTTGTACCTCTATATCTTTTCCAAAAACGTTATTTTGCATTCTTTGGAATCAACTTAGTGATGCTTATCGGAATAGATTATGGCGTATCCAACTATATGTTCCATAACCAATGGAATCTGGCTCTGTTTTTATCATTACTATCTTTGACATTAATCAACATCATTGTTTTAGGCTGTGCTACCGGTATCCGTTATATTATAAGATGGAACGACATGCAGGTTCAAATCAAAGAGAAAGAGCGCAAAGATGCCGAAGCCGAACTGATATGGCTCAAGAACCAGCTCAACCCTCATTTTCTTTTCAATACGCTGAACAACATCTCCAGCCTCGTACAGATTGATGCCGATACAGCACAGGAAAGCATCGGGCAATTGAGTGACCTGTTGCGTTACGCGCTTTACGACTCGAATAAGAAAGAGGTTCCTTTGGAGAACGAGATAGAATTCATGAACAACTACATCGAACTGATGAAGCTTCGCTGCAACGACCTGGTACAGATTGATGTAGATATGCCTAAGCCTTCGCATCCGATACTGATTGCTCCTCTCCTCTTTATCTCTCTGATTGAGAATGCTTTCAAACATGGTGTCAACAACCGTACGCAGTCGTTCATTCGCATCAGTCTGCATACAGATAATCAGCAATTGACTTTCACAGTCGAAAACAGTCTGCTGCCCAAACAGGAAACCGATCACGTAGGTTCGGGCATCGGCATTGAGAATCTGAAAAGGCGTTTGGAACTGGTGTATCCTAAACGATACGAATACAAGCAGGAAAGCAAAGACGATACTTATCGAGCAACCATTATGATAAAAGAAACGGTATGACAGAACTCAAATGCATGATTGTAGACGACGAGCCTTTGGCAGTCAAGATGTTGGAGAATTATGTCGGTCGCACGGAAGGACTGACACTGGTTGCTTCGTTCAACGATCCGGTGAAAGCATTGGCGGCACTCGATGAAATGCAGGTAGATGTTCTCTTCCTTGATATTCAGATGCCCGACCTCGACGGACTCAATCTTTCACGAATGGTTGCCAGCACCACACGCATCATTTTCACGACAGCTTTCAAGGAATATGCTTTCGACAGCTATGAAGTCAATGCTTTGGATTTCCTCTTGAAACCGATACGCTATCAGAAGTTCCTCAACGCCATTGAAAAAGCGCGCCAATGGTTTGACCGCCCTCAGCAGAAACAGGAATCGGAAGCAACAAGCATGTTCATCCGCACAGACAATCAGCTCAAGCAGATTGACTTCTCCAAGATTGTCTATGTCAGCGGATTAAAAGATTACATCTGCATCTTCATTGAGAACGAGAAGCGACCGCTCATCACACATATGACGATGAAAGCCATCGAAGATTTGTTGCCTCACAGCCGTTTCATGCGCGTTCATCGCTCCTTTATCGTAGCCTTGGACAAGATCAGAACCATCGACCGCAACAACTGTATCTATATCGGCGACGAAGTGATTCGGGTTTCGGATGCCTACAAGGAACCTTTCGAGAATTATCTAAAAACGAAGATGGCTTGAATGCTCCGATATCAATAATTCTATCGTTTCTGGCAAATATAGATTGACCTATCCTATTTATTTCCTACATTTGTAGTGACAAATGAATCTCTAATATGAAACTCAACAAACTATTCATGACTGCCGCCATAATACTGTTTGGCAGCGGTATTTGTTCAGCACAACAAAAGCTGGATATAGAAAGTGTAGTCAACGGCCAATTGATTCAAACCAAAGGCACCGGTGCTATGACGTGGCTGAAAGATGGCGAACGCTACAGTCGTATGGAACCGAACGAACAAGCGGGAGGAATGGATGTCGTTGCTTACAATGCAAAAGACAACAAACGCGAAGTGATGATCAATTCATCAATGTTCATCTGCAAAGCTACCGGCAAAGCTATTCCCGTAAGAAGTATTTCATGGAGTCCCAACAATAGCAGAGTTTTGGTTTATACCAATACCCAACGTGTATGGCGCTACGATACGCGTGGCGACTATTGGGTTCTGACACTCACAAGCGGGAGTTTCCATCAGTTAGGTGTAGGTCTTCCTGAATCTTCACTGATGTTCGCTAAGTTCTCACCCGATGGAACACGAGTAGCCTACGTTTCAAACAATAATATCTATGTAGAAGATATCGTTTCCGGCGAGATCAAACAGATCACAAAAGATGGAAGCGATACGATTGTCAATGGTACTTTCGACTGGGTTTATGAAGAGGAATTCGGATGCAGAGATGGATTCCGCTGGAGTCCTGACGGCAAAACCATTGCTTACTGGCAAAGCGATACCAAAGGAACCGGAGTGTTCGACATCATCGATAATGTTGATTCCATCTATCCGACTATCAAGCACTTCCCATATCCGAAGGCCGGATTCAGCAATTCCGCAGTGAAAGTGGGATATGTCTCGGCAGAAGGTGGTACGACCACATGGATTAATATTCCCGGAGATCCGCGGAACAACTATATTCCCCGCATGGAATTCATTCCTTCGAGCAATGACCTGTTCATCCAACAGTTGAACCGTCCACAGAACACTGACAAAGTTTGGATTGCCACGGTTGGAAGCGCAGAACCCAAAAACATCTTCACCGACACCGATGCAGCATGGCTTGAGACCAACGATAACGTTCAGTGGTTGAAGAACAACAGCTACTTCACTTGGGAAAGCGAACGCAGTGGTTGGCGCCATCTTTATCGCGTCAGCAGAGACGGCAAAGATATTCAACCGATCACTAAAGGCAACTTCGATTATATAGAATCGGTTGGAACAGATATCCAAAAAGGATTGGTATATTTCATTGCTTCACCCGACAACTTCAATCAGCGTTATCTTTACTCTGCCGAATTATTTGGCAAAGGCGATGTGAAACGTCTGAGTCCGATGAATCAACCCGGGCAGCATCGCTACAACATGTCGCCAACAGGCAAATGGGCCGTTCATACTTACAGTAATGCTGCAACGCCTCCGGTTATCGATATGATTTCATTTCCGAATTATAAAACCGTTCGTACGATTGAAAACAACGCTGCAGCCAAAGCACAATACGCAGCTCTTGGACTGAATCCGAAAGAGTTCGTCAAAGTGACATCCGGCGAACTGGAACTGGATGCGTGGATGATCAAACCCATCGGATTTGATGCTTCGAAGAAATATCCGGTCATCATCGATGTTTATGGCGAACCGGCAAGTTCTACCGTTCAAGATGTTTGGGGCGGTGGTGATTTATGGGATCAATACATGGCAAACCAAGGATATATTGTTGTAAGTATTGACAACAGAGGTGCTAACACGCCTCGCGGTCGCGAATGGCGCAAATGCATCTACGGTGAAGTAGGGACATTTGCTTCATACGATCAGGCACATGGTATTCAGGATATGGCTCGCCGTTATCCGTTCATCGATGCAAGTCGCATTGGAATAACCGGTTGGAGCGGCGGTGGAAGTCAGACACTGAACTGCATGTTCCGCTATCCGGATGTGTTCAGCACCGGTATTGCTATTGCTTTCGTTGCTGATCAACGCACTTACGACACGATCTATCAGGAACGCTACATGAACACGCCGCAGAATAATCCTGAAGGTTATCGTAAAGGTTCGCCAATCACTTACGCTTCAGGCTTGAAAGGCAACTTGTTGTTGATTCATGGCACGGGCGACGACAATGTACATTATCAGAATACCGAGTTATTGGTCAATGAACTGGTGAAATATGGCAAGATGTTCAGTCAGATCAGTTATCCGATGCGTACTCACGGCATCTACGAACGCGAAGGAACGACCTTGCATCTCCGCAAGACCATGGCCAAATACTGGTTGGAGCATCTTAGTCCGGGCGCAAAATAAAAAAGTCCGGGTTACCGGCTTGGCAGTCTGATATTCATCATTACCGGACTGCCAAACCGTAACTTTCATTGGAAATCTGGTTCTCAGAGGAATCCTTTCAAACACAAGTCGGAAGTTCTTCACTTCACAAGGCCCGGCATTCACATAAAAGAAAAATAGCTCCTCTTTCGATTATATAATTTATTTTATATATCTTCGTACCGAATTATAATCAAGATAATTATGAAAGAAGAAATTAAAAAACAATCAGGTCTGAAAGTTGAAGAGCACAAGAAAACTTCGAATGACAAAAAAAGGAAAGTAAGTAAGACGTGGGAAGCTGCACATAAGTTTAAAGGTAGCCTCATCGTCAATGACCCTAAATTTTTACTCTAATATATATGTATGCGATATCTCATTGATACAAATATCTTTGTATATTTGGCTACAGATGTGGACTATTTAAGTAGGGATGTAAATGCTCTTATAGAAGAACCTAACACCTTATTATATATGAGCACCGAATCAGTACGTGAACTCATCATTGGGTTTCATAATAAAGGATTATGCTCTAAAAGATGGAAATCGGCTACAGAAATGGTTAAGGCTATCGAGAAAGAATTTTATATTAAAATATTACCTTTAAAGAATGAGCATATGCTTACATACTCACGTCTGAATATAAATGAAGTACAAAAGCACAAAGATCCTTCAGACCACGTCATCATAGCACATGCCATCACTGAAAATTTGCCGCTTATATCCAGTGATACTCGTTTTGATTTTTATCGAAGTCAGGGTCTTGATCTGATTTTCAACAAGAAATAAATACATACTACATTTAAAACCAAACTGTCCACCCAATACTTGATAATAACTATTGATATCTAAAACTTTAGACTATAAAAAGTGTCCAGTCCATATATGGAAGATTCTTGTTATATTTGCAAATCAAAATAAAAGGAATAAGCTTATGAATGCAAAAGTGGTCATCAAAAGTCGGTCTTTATTATTTATCTTACTACCATTTTTCTTTCTTTTGGCAGGATGCTGGGGTTCAGGTCCGGTAACACACAATTCTACCGGAATGATCTACGAAATAATTGTCGTCATGGATAAAGATGCATGGACATCTCCCGCCGGCGAAGCCATCAAATCACAACTTTCTTCACCTGTTCCCGGATTGCCGCAGTCGGAAGCATCTTTCAAAGTTTCCTTTTGCGCTCCCAAGCATTTCAACGATTTCCTAACCTATGTTCGCAACATATTAATTGTAAAAATCGATAGCAATTTATTCACTAAAGTATCACTGAAAGCAGAACACGACCGCTATGCCAGAAACCAGGTAATCATGGTATTGAATGCTCCTTCAGCAGATGCTATCGTTGAACATATAAAAGCTCATCCCACTTCGATACTCGATTATTTCAATCAAGTTGAAATAGACCGGACGATTAACCTTTTAGATTCCCAATACAGTTCATTAGTTATGAAACATGTCAGAAAAGCTTTTGATATTCAAATTAAAGTGCCGTCCGACATGGGTTCCTATCGCGACACGACAAACTTTTTCTGGGCATCGAACGATGCTAAAATGGGTCGTACAGACTTTATTGCCTATACTTTTCCTTATAAAGACAAAAATACTTTTACAGCGGAATACCTGATTGCCAAACGTGACTCCGTTTTAAAGAAGAACATTCCTGGAGCGTTCCCTAATTCCTATATGAAAACGAACGCGATAGAAACTACTTACAATGCCATAACACTCAAAAACGGCAAGTACTGCGGTGTACTTCGTGGACTTTGGGAAATGCAGGGCGATATGATGGGCGGTCCGTTTATCAGTCATATTCGTCTGGACGAGACAAATAAACGTGTCGTTGTTGTAGAAGGATTTGTATTCGCTCCCGAGACAGACAAACGTAATTATATCCGTCGCATCGAAGCGTCATTATACACATTGCAACTACCCGGAGAGTTTGTTGAACCTTCGCAGAAGTAGCTATGATTATTCAGAATTGCGACTTCAAATAATAACTTCGCTATTTAGCTGTAAGAATAATTTCCAAATATCTTCTTACCACTGTAATTATTTTCTTATCTATGCGACTGATATAGCAAAGAACAGTTGAAGAATATGGACTCACAGGAATTGGAGAAACAGTTTATGGATATTGTCACGCGAAACAAGCAGATCATCTACAAAGTCTGCTATATCTACGCTACCGACAACGATAACCTAAACGACTTGTATCAGGAAGTTGTCATAAATCTTTGGAAAGCTTTTCCTCGCTTCCGGGGCGAATGCAAAGAATCGACATATAGAGCAAAGCCTGGCAGAACTCAGAGAATTTGAGAACGAAAAGGAATAAATTGGAAATAGCAAGCAGCCTCTTGCTGCATAAAAAACAATCCTGATTGTTTTGTTCTGTTCTATAGTTACATTATCTTTGCTACAACAAACATTCAATCAGATGGCAAAGCTATATCCTATAGGCATACAGAATTTTGAGAAGATTCGTCGAGACGGTTTTTTTTATATAGATAAGACCGCTCTGGTCTATTCATTAGTGAAGACAGGAAGCTATTACTTTCTGAGTCGTCCACGCCGCTTTGGGAAAAGTCTGCTTATCTCTACGTTGGAGGCTTACTTTGAAGGGAAAAAGGAGTTGTTCGAAGGATTGGCCATCGAAAGACTGGAAAAGGATTGGATTAGTTATCCCATGATTCATCTGGATTTGAATGCAAAGAAGTTCGATTCAGGAGCAGATTTAATCAGACTTGTTGATCGGCAATTGTTGGTCTATGAAAGTCTTTACGGTTCATGTTCATCGGATGAAACTATAGACGACCGTTTTGTAACTCTCATTCGCCTTGCCAAAGAAAAGACCGGTCGCCCGGTTGTTATTCTCGTCGACGAATACGACAAGCCCCTGCTTCAGGCTATTGGCAATGAGACTTTACAGACGGAATACCGTAATACGCTAAAAGCCTTCTACGGCGTGCTGAAATCGATGGACGGCTTCATCAAGTTCGCATTGCTGACCGGTGTGACGAAGTTCGGTAAAGTCAGTGTGTTCAGCGATCTGAACAATCTCAAAGATATTTCCATGGATCATCGTTATATTGAAATCTGTGGTATCACTGAAAAAGAAATACACGAAAATCTGGAACCTGAACTGCATGATCTGGCAGATGCGCAAGAAATGACCTACGAAGAAGTTTGTCAGGAACTGAAAGAGCGCTACGATGGCTATCATTTTGATTATAATACGGTTGGAATGTATAATCCATTCAGTCTGCTGAATACTTTCGATTCTATGCGTTTTGGCAGCTACTGGTTCGAAACGGGGACGCCCAGTTATCTGGTTGAACTTCTAAAGCGCGACCATTATGATCTCTATCGTATGGCGCACGAACAAACGAATGTGGACGTACTGAACAGCATCGATTCGACCTCGCAGAATCCGATCCCCGTCATTTATCAAAGCGGTTATCTGACAATAAAAGATTATGAAAAAGAATTTGGCAATTATACACTGGGGTTTCCAAATAAAGAAGTGGAAGAAGGCTTCATAAAATACCTGTTGCCTTTCTACTCATCCGTTGATCGTGTGGAATCGAGTTTCCAGATATCGAAGTTCGTCACTGAAGTACGAACCGGAGAAGTCGATGCCTTCTTCCGCCGTCTGCAAAGCTTCTTTGCCGACACGCCATACGAACTGGTGAAAGATTTGGAACTGCACTATCAGAATGTGCTCTTCATCGTCTTCAAACTGGTCGGGTTCTATGTCAAGGCAGAATATCATACATCCGAAGGACGCATCGATCTGCTGCTCCAGACTGACAAATACATCTACGTTATGGAATTCAAGCTGGAAGGCACAGCCGAAGAAGCGCTCCAACAGATTGAAGACAAACAATATGCCTTGCCTTTCGCACAGGACAGCCGCAAACTTTTCAAGATCGGCGTAAACTTCAGCAACCAGTCGCGCAACATCGAGAAGTGGATCGTCCGGTGAAAAGAGCAGAACAAAATTAACTCATTCATTTTTTGATGCCGAGTCTGTCGAAGATGGCTTTAAGTTCGTAGATCGACACATATTGCATGATTCGGTGGAGTTCTTTCCCATCGCAAAAGATAAGGACGCTGGGCGCACTCATCACCAGCAGTTCGCCCGCAATTGCAGGCACATTTTCGAGTACAACTTCCGCAGAAGCCACTTCCGGATAATCCTCCAGGAAACGCACCACCTTCGGTTGCAAAGCGCCACACACCGTACACGTAAAAGTACTCACATACAAAAGATTGAGTCCTTTCTGTCCGATAAAATCCTTAACAGACTGTATTGATTCTAACTTATTCATTTATAATTTGCAAAATCCAAACATCAAAATCCGTTGTACGCTCACCACGCCTTGATATCCGCCGCCGCTTCGACCGCTTTTTCTGTTTTATCGGGGAGGTTCGGGAAGAAGTCGATGCCGGTGATGCGTTCCACCTGATCGATGGAGTTGACGTAGGAATCCTTCGGATGATTGCCGTCGGTGTTTCGGCAGATGAACCCGATGCCCTTCGGTTTGCCGTTGAGGCAGAGCACCACCTTGAAGAAAGCTTCCGGCACGACCACCTTGTTGGCGCCGATCGTCTCATGATCGCGTTTGAGGAACAGCGGTCCGCAGACGATATACACATCCTTGTACTTCACTGCCCAGTCACGGCACGTCATCTCGATCTCGTTCCAGTCGCCGCTGTTGAGATTGCCGTTTTGCGGACACATATTCGAGAAGAGGAACGACTCATACATCGCATCGGCATCCCACTTGTTGTCGCCTGCGGGACACATGTGTCCTCTCGTCCACCCGCTTTTCCTGTAATCGTTGTTGTCGGCTCTAGGCGCAGGCACTTCCATATCCTCATGGAAAGCGCTTCCCGGTCGTTTCTGGTCGCCGTTGGCATGTGCAGCCGTCAGATGCCACGCCACCCAGTTCGGTTCCTTCGTATCCTTGTTGTACGACACGATGTAACCCTTCCTGACCAGCAATTGTTCAGGCACATTCTTCAGCGGCGCCGGTGTTTCGATCAGCGTCCTCACATTGTCGCCCGCCTTTGCAGAGCCGTTGTTGTTCTGAAGGTCGTTCCCCGAGAACCCCTTCACGCTGCAAACGATGACAGCGACCAAGGTGCAAACCCCCAGCAATGATAATCTATACCGTTTCATATTCATAAATCCAATTACAATCCATTAATTTTCGAACATCCCTCTCCATTCGCAAACAAATTTCCGGCACAACGACTCCAGCACTTTCTTCCCTTGCGCCTGCACTGCCATCACCAAGTGTGCGCAAGCCATGATAAAATAGTTTTTTTCATCGCAGACCCATATTTGTTATGTTGATGCAAATATAGAATTTATAAAGGAGATGGAAAGGAGATAAAGCAATAATTTCATTGACAAATAAATAAATGACTCCCGGAAAACTGTCATTGCAAATACAGATAAACCGGTTGCCAAAAACATATTTATCCAATCAGTAGGAAATGCCGGAAGAAATAAATACATTTGCTACAAATTGTCAAAAAACAGATAAACAGTCAATCAGATGGCAAAACTATACCCAATAGGCATACAGAATTTTGAGAGTCTTCGCCGAGACGGTTATTTTTATATAGACAAGACAAAACTGGTCTATTCGTTGGTGAAGACAGGAAGATATTATTTTCTGAGTCGCCCGCGGCGTTTCGGAAAGAGTCTGCTTATTTCTACTCTGGAAGCTTATTTTGAAGGGAAAAAGGAGTTGTTTGAAGGATTGGCTATTGAGAAACTGGAAAAGGATTGGACCAAGTATCCGGTGCTGCATATCGATTTAAACACACAGAATTACATTTCGCCTGACAGTCTGGACAGCAAGCTGAACAATGTGCTGGTGCAATGGGAGAAAATCTATGGTAGCGAACCTTCGGAGAACTCTCTGTCCATGCGTTTTGAAGGAATTATCGAACGGGCTTGCCGCAAGGAAGGGCAACGTGTGGCCATTCTTATAGATGAATATGACAAACCTATGCTCCAAGCCATCGGAAATGAAGAGTTGCAGAATGCTTTTCGCAATTCGCTTAAAGCTTTTTACGGGGCGTTGAAAAGTAAAGACGGCTTCATCAAGTTCGCATTGCTGACCGGTGTGACGAAGTTCGGTAAAGTCAGTGTGTTCAGTGATTTAAACAATCTAGAGGATATTTCGATGCGACGGAATTTCATAGAAATCTGCGGCATTACTGAAAAAGAGATACACGACAATCTGGAACCTGAACTGCATGATCTGGCGGATGCACAGGGAATAACCTACGAGGAAGTCTGTCGGGAACTGAAAGAGCGTTACGACGGATATCACTTTAATTACAATACCGTCGGGCTGTACAATCCATTCAGCTTATTAAACACATTTAAAGCATTAGAATTCGGCGATTACTGGTTCGAAACCGGAACTCCCAGTTATCTGGTTGAACTTCTTAAGCGCGACCATTATGATCTCTATCGTATGGCGCACGAAAAGACGAATGTAGACGTACTGAACAGCATCGATTCGACTTCAAACAATCCGATTCCTGTCATTTATCAAAGCGGTTATCTGACGATAAAAGATTATGAAAAAGAATTTGGCAATTATACACTGGGGTTCCCAAATAAAGAAGTGGAAGAAGGTTTCATAAAATACCTGTTGCCGTTCTATTCATCCGTCGATCGTGTGGAATCGAATTTCCAAATATCAAAATTCGTCACCGAAGTACGAACCGGAGAAGTCGATGCCTTCTTCCGCCGTCTGCAAAGTTTCTTTGCCGACACGCCATACGAACTGGTGAAAGATTTGGAACTGCACTATCAGAATGTGCTCTTCATCGTCTTCAAACTGGTCGGGTTCTATGTCAAGGCAGAATATCATACATCCGAAGGACGCA